>OJNW01000044.1_pt1 | contig 89779 bp, 118 predicted proteins | sample 1597951 | NCBI WGS metagenome assembly OJNW01 (sample SAMN01915212, study PRJEB22387) | human gut metagenome | isolation source: stool | host: Homo sapiens | place: USA | reverse complement strand
GTTCCGTTTCTCCGCACTCCCGTCAGAAGTTCCCGCTCCCAACGGTAATAGGTGGCTGTTGTAACGCCCCGCTGCTGGCACCATAGTGTATTAACAGGTACTTATCTCTCCTGTCGGTGGCGCACGTCATTCAGCCATTCGCCCCTGTACTTGAAATAGCGCGGACCGGCGACAGAGTATTTGCTGCCAGTGAGCAGCTGAGCCAAAGCCGAGAGTGAGTAGATCTGCCCTTGATAGCTCACCGTTTTGTCATCCACTATCGTGCATTTGATTTCTGGGTTATTGCAGTACTCGATCTCCTCACCGGGTTGAATGTTACACATGGAGAAGCGGAAAGGAGACTGACGCTCTTTGTGCTCGTCGTCGATCTCCTGCGCGGTTTCCTCCGCCTGCTTCTGGGCTTCATCCATAGCAATTCGTTTCAGCTTGTCCGCGCAGCCATGGATCTCCGCAATGGCCTCTAGGATGGAATAGGCGTCTTCCGGCGACATGGCATAGAACTCACGGATGCGCTGCTTTCCATTGAAGTTCTCGATGGAACGTAGATTGGGGTTCAGCTTGTCAATGATGCTGTGAATCTTCAGATCAGAAAGCCGCGAATTGACCTCATAGGTTGCATAGACACGAAAGGCAAAGGGAATACACTCGCTCCGGTTGAGCCGCTGCAGCCGCTTGTCGATATCGTCTGCATACCCGATTTTTACATATTCAGGAAAGGACGGATTGGTCAGTATGTAAATAACTCCTGTTTTATCCATGTAATCTCCTCCGGTTCTTTCGCTTAAAATATAGCACCGTCAAACAGTCACTCCGCTAATGCTTTTCTAATAATCTCACTTCTTCGAGAAGCTATTTTTTCTAAAGACCCTTCCAATTCTTTTATAGCCATTTCATAGTCTGCTACTTTCGACATAGCGTTGTTTTGTATTGAAATATCAGGAACGGTAAATGCAATTCCATGCACTCTGTCGATGGAAGCACGATACGACCGGGAGAATCCCATTTTTCTACCTTCGACCTCAAGAATATGAGCAAGATAACGTGGATTTACTTCAGAGTTCTTGCAGCGGAGGACGCCGCAGTGATCTGTGGGATAGAACGGCATATCTGAAGGCAAATAGCTGGTCATCCAGTCTCCGTCAATTCCCCGCAACACAGAAGGAACAGGGAAATCCGTGATCAGCAGCTTGTCAATAAAGCCAAATGGCGAAGTGACATTGGCGCTGTAAACGGGAATTGTACCATTCGATGCAAGTTCTTTGTCCAAAACCCGCTTGCCAATGGCAACGCTGAATTTTTCCGTATCAGACAGGCTCAGTCTGTTCCCCTCCCAGCGATTGACATAACAACATCAAGTTTTGCAAACAGATCGGCTATCTTCTGCCTGTAGGTCTCAATACTCATGCGGGTAGTATTGAATTCCTCGTCGATTTTGGCACATGCATCTACAATCTCCTGTTGAACGGGAATAGGTGGAACTGGGACCTTAATGCTTTTTATGGTCTCAATAGACAACTCAACTTGTCCGCTTGAACCATCTGCCATCTTCTCAAGCGTTTTGAATCCGACAACTGAAGACAGCACCAATAGCACAAAAGTGGGTAATACTTCGTCGTTAGGGCGGAATATTGTGATGTGGCTGTCTACCACATAATCACCATCCAACTCAAAAAGGGTTACTCGGCCTGCGGTTCCAACACCTGTCGAATTGATCAAAATATCTCCCTTTTGAAGCTTCCGCTCATCGATCTCAGTATCCTTAGCAAGATAGTATTTCGATGAAAAATCAAAATCCCGGTACCCTCGTGCTTGCCCGGATTTAATGACTTGTACTTTCGAATCGCCATATGTCGGTGACTTTCCGCGTTTTAATAATACCTGTAGCTCATCTATGGTTTTCAAGGGATATTTACTCTCGATAACAATCTTCTTGTTTACGCTTATTCTGATAGACTTATTGAAACCAGCTCTGGAATAATCCAACATGTTTTTTGTGGCAACAGCGGCTCCGTAAACAAGCTGGTCCTCACTAAACTGCGGAACTAATCCTTCAAAAGATACCTTGACTGCATTGGCCAGAGTTCCCTCTGCCGCGCGATCTGCATCGTCATACATCTTTCCGCCTGGCGTGATGATCTGAATGCCCTCGTTACCCTTGCGGTTTGACCAGTCATATCCGAGGAATTCTTTCTGTGCCTTGTTATCTGCCGGAGCCGTAATGATCACAGTTGTCTGCTGATACACCAGCGAGAAATAAAACAGTTTTTCCCGCTCAATGGAGGAAGCATACGAATACAATCTTTCCAGATACGCGGCTGCCTGCTCATCAGCACTTTTCTGCTGATATGCTTTTGTTTTCAGCAGGTTCTTCGCATCTGCGGAATCGGCAAACGCCGTCACATACATTTTGAAGTATTCTGATCCTTCCAGGTCTGCAACGGAAAGGGATTTATTCAAAAAGGCTCTGTACTCATTCTCGCCGACATCAATCTGTGCAAGATATGCCTCGAAAATGTCTTTATCTTTCCATTCGGCAAGCTCCGCGCCGCTGAAAATCGCATCCACAGAATCCGCTGACAAGTCAATCTGTTTCGGCGGTTCATTGAATTTTTCCAGAAACATCACAACGGTATTAGTCCCGGTCGCGCCAAAGGTTTTGGAACCGAAAGCGGCAATTCCCCGGATATAGAAATTCTGCAAAAGCCGCTCCCTGGCTCCGGTATAGCTTGCACTGTCATTTGAGAGAATGGAACTCGGCAGGATCACCGCTGCGACTCCCTGCGGCTTTAGCAGCTGTGCAATTCGCTCCACAAACAGCGTTTCGATCTCTCCGCCATTCATGCCAATCCGGTCAAGAAGGGTAAAGCTGTTGTTCTTAAGTTGTAGATGCTGCTTGAAATCTTTTACCGCATATGGCGGATTAGCCACCAGAATATCAAAAGTGCCGTTCTCAATCCCCTTATCAGGTACGTTTTCCAACCCGTCGCCGAAGATAATGTTGCCCTCTCCCGCGCCGTTCATAAACAGCGATATTTTTGCAACGCGGGCAAGACGATAGTCTTTTTCGATTCCGTAAATGTGATCTCTGACCCATGCATTATTTCCATCTGACTGTACAAAATAATTGATCGCTTCGATAGCTTCCGTCAAAAAATGTCCGGCCCCGCAGGCGTAGTCAATGACCTTTGGATAAACGTTTCCCCTATCAGACTTTACCATCCGATCAACAGGCAGACTATCCCAAATGAACCGAGTGATCGGTATCGGCGTAAAGAATTGTCCTTCATTTTGCTTGAACCCCTTGTTCAGCAGCTGTTCAAAGAGATCGCCCAGGAATTGATGCTTGGACGGATAGACAATTCTGTATTTCTCAAACAACTGCACCATCTCAACGAGAATCTTTCCGTTCTGATAGAACAGTTCTTCATTGTGGACATCTTTGAACGTGAATTCATTATTCGAATAGAATTTTAAAATACGGATCGTATTCCGAAGATCTTCAATCGCGCTTTTTCGTTTGGAACCGGTATATGTCAAAAATAGCCATTCCGGATAATCCGCAGGCACATAAAGTATTTCCTCCCGCATGAATTTCTCCATACCGTCTCTGTGGAGCCGTTGGAGTCGATCTTGCAGAGTCTCGTATGTATCCGTTCCTTGCTTATACTGAAATTCTACTTCGTCGTCTTCATCCTTTATGCTTTCATCGACAAGCTTACAAATGAACAACGCGACAAGCCTGCTGAAAGCATTTTCCTTGTCACTTACATTATTGTGCCGCAGGATTTCTTCAAATTTATTGACAATTTTGTCATCTGGCGTGAAATCGCGAAGGTCCTTTTTCCGAAGCGGTTTTACCCCAATTTGATAGGCAACGGAATCCTTGGAGAAGATCAGATCATCATGGATCTGCCTTCCATAGGTCTCTTTCCAGGCTTCATACTTGGCTGATGCGGTGTTCGCATCCCGATAAAGCTTGATGGACTTATCCTTTTTTGAAAGCAGGACAATATTTGCGTCGTCGGAACAGTCAATCGTAGATGCTTTATGTACAATACAGCCGCCCTTCAAATCAGAGGCATACAAAACAAGCCATTTGCAAGACTGCTCCTGCTGCCAATAGGAGAACAACTGCGCTCCGTCGTTTTTGGTATTATTAAGTGCTTTGTCGTACGCTTTGCCCCAGGTTTTGCACTCGATAATGAAAAGCATGTTTCCGCTTGTGTCGGTCACGCAAATATCGGCGCGTCCACCCTTGGGGTCGTGCCCGAGATGCCATTCTTTTTCCAGCTCTATATGCTCAGGACGATACTCTTTTAACAGGAGCCGACATACGCATTCAAATACAACGAAGTTCTCTTTCTTATCAAAACCATTGTTGCGCTCTCTGCCCTTTATTTCATTTGGATAAATCAGCTTTTTTGCGTGGAAATCTACTTTCAGGCTGCACCCAATTTCAGGAAATACCTTCTCATGTATATCGCCATGCGCAACAAATCCCAGAGTTTCTAAGGCGTCTTTCAAATTTGAAACATCTATCATAATCGTATGCTCCCTGTTTGTTCTATAATCCAAGGTGCCAAAACACTATCGGCATCATTATGGGATTTCCTAATTCTTCAGCGCTGTGATGGGCACCACATACACGCCGTCCTCGCGCTGGTAGGCATAGGGGGAGGTGCCGGTCAGAACCATCAGAAAGGAGGGCTCTTTCATTTTTTTCGTATCGATCTTATCAGCGACCGTCTTCAGCGTATGCGCACCTTCCTCAATGAGCCTGTCTCCACCGAGCTTGACCTCTACAAGGCCGTAGCTTCCGTTGCGCAGGTGGATAACGGCGTCGCACTCCAAGCCCTCTTTGGTGCGGAAATGATACACGCTGCCGTCCAGTGCTTCCGCGTAGACGCGCAGATCGCGGATGCAGAGCGTTTCAAAGAATAGGCCGCAGGTTTCAAGGTCGTTCAGCAGATCACCGGGACCAATGCCCAGCGCTGCAGTGGCGATAGAAGGATCAACAAAATAGCGTGTGTCAGATGTGCGGATCGCTGTCTTGGAGCGAAGATTCGGACTCCAAGCAGGGCAATCCTCTATCACAAAGATCTTTTTCAGCGCATTCGTATAGGAAACAACGGTATCCTTACTCAGCTCCATATCGTCGCTGACGTTGATATCCTCGCAGATCGCGGTGTTCGGTGCCTGTGTTCCCTGGTGACGCGCAAGAGAACGCATTAAGAGCCGTGCACGGGTCTCATTGCGGGAAACGCCGTCCACTCGGCTGATATCGGACTTCACAACCGCGTCCAAGTAGTCAAAAGACTGTATCAGTGCGTCGTCGCCCTCTAGGAAAGTCGCTTGCGGCCAGCCACCGCGACAGATAAGAAATGCGATATTCTCTAACGTAGCCTTGTTTTCCGCAAAAATCGGTTTATCATCAGGAGAAAACAACTCGCTGAGACTGACTGCGCCAGAGGACTCGCCAGATTCGTACAGGCTCATGGGCCGCATCTTGATCCACGCAAAGCGGCCGGTGCCCGTATGATGCACCTGCTCCATCTCCGCAGGCACAGCAGAACCGGTCAACAGAAAGTGCCCGAAGCCATCTCGGTGATCCACTTCAAAGCGCACAGCATCCCACAGCTTGGGTGCCATCTGCCATTCGTCGATCAGGCGCGGCGTCTCACCCTGGAGGAGGGAACGAGGACTGATATCCGCCAACTGGAGGTTTTGCTTTACCCGATCCGGGTCGCTCATATACAAAATGCTGGAGGCATGCTGTTCGCAGGTGGTTGTTTTGCCGCACCATTTCGCTCCTTCCACAAGGATCGCTCCTTTGTTTCTCAGGCGATTCACAATAGTCACGTCAATCACTCTCGACTTATAACTTGCCATATAGAGTCCCTCCATGCTATAGAATGACTATGTTATAGATTATAGCGAATCAGCGTGTCCAATTCAAGAAAATCCTTTGATTTGGCAAAAATATTTTCTGCGATACGGCGATATGGCAACCATCGCATCGATGATGATTTGTTCCTCAAATCTGAAAATCAGTTTTCGCAGCTTTGACGTTCCCTTCCGCTCGCACTATTCTTTTGGTGATGAAAGAAACCAATAAGGTAAGCACAAGAGAAGGCACGATATGTACAATAGATTTGCAGAAAGGCGCAGACGACTCCTGAACGAATGCAGGGGCGGCATCTACACGGGGATGCTGCTGGCAGGGACTCAGGAGCCGCACTTTTATAAATAAAGGCTTGGGATGCTCCCAAAATCGCCGCGTGTCCGGACAGCGGCTGTGCTTGCTATTCTCTCAAATCCCAATTTTCTCCGTCCCAACGCCGCTCTTTCTCTCCGCCGAAATCTGTGCTATACTGTAAGAAAATCAGCGGAAGGAGGACTTTCTTATGGCACTCAAACGGGTATTTGCCGGGTTTTATACGCGGTACGACGGAAAGCCCATCTTCGTTGTCCGGGTGCTCAAGGACATCGACACCGGCGAGTCCATCGTGGTCTGCAAGGATGCCAGCTTTTCCAAAGAAGACAACGAGCATTGCTACCTCATCCGGTACACCTCCTTCTGCGAGCAGGTCGAAGTCGATGGTGTGCTGCGGGATAAATACGTCCATCAAACCCGGCGCGAGATCGACGAAGGCACCGTCCGCGAAGTGTATGGGGACGGCTTTCCTGAGCCCAAGAGCAAGCCCTTCACTTACGTTGATGACGAGTACGCAGAGCGAGCCATCCGTTGCAGCAGAACCTACTACGAATACGCTAAGGATATCTGTGAAAACTACCGGATGGATTTGCGGCGATACAAGCTCATCCGGGAGCGGAAGCAGTACATCGGCATATCCAACCGCGAGACATATCAGGCCATGTGTGAGGATCTCGCGTTTGCCCAGCAGTCGCTCAAAACGGTGCTCAACGACTACGCTGATCTCTTCCGGAAACGTTTTTCCGAGGGGCTGTCCATCCGCAAAGCAGCGGATGCCATGCAGCAGAACCGCGGCGTGATCGAGCGTCGGCAAGCCGCACTCTATCGGGCGTTTGCCCAGCTTTTGCAGCAGCGGGACGAGGCAGACGGTGTCTGTCGGCTGATGCGGAAAACTGAATACGATCAAGGGGATATAGAGGATTTGCTCGAATAATTGATGCAAAAACAAAGCGCTTGTCGTAGTGGCAGGCGCTTCTTTTTTTGTCCTCTTTATGGCAAAAGCATGACACCCGGCATCGTTGTTTCCGTTGTTAAAGGGAAAGGTGGTTTTAGCGCAAATGATTTGTTTGCCGCAGGAGCAACGAATCTTGCAATATCTGCTGAACTTTTTATGGAAGTTTGGGACAAAACCGATCTCTGATTCACTTAGTCAGATAGAGGGGCGATCAGGAATAGTAAAAATTTTTGAAAAGGATGCCAAGATTTCAGAGAAAATTGTCCGTTGTAAGGTGAGCAGCAAACAGCTTCGCTTCCAAACCACCCTTCAAACAATTTTTTCAAAACTGAAAGGAGAACTATCATGATCACTTATTACAACCGCACCCGCATGACCGCTGTTCCCACGGGGCTGCTGCAAGACACGCACCTCTCTGTTGAGGCAAAAGGCTTTGCTGCAATCCTCTACGCCCTTGGCGATGAATGCGTTGAGCTGGCGGAACTGGCCTGCCAGCTGAACATGCCGGAGGAAAGAATTTCTGACGTCCTCAAAGAGCTTGCCGACACGGATTACCTGCAAATCCGGAAGGAAGGCGATGATGAGTTTTGTCTGGAACTGAGGGGGAAGTAACACATGCCAGATCGCACGCGACCCATCCGAAAGGAAATCTGCTTGAACGAGCAGGAGCTGAATCTCATCCACCATAAGATGCGCCAGTTGGGGACGCACAACTTCGGCGCTTACGCCCGCAAGATGCTGATCGATGGCTACATCATCAAGGTCGATTACACCGAGCAGAAAAAGTTGGCTGCCGCTGTCAGCAGAGTCGCCTCGAACATCAACCAGATTTGCCGCCGCATCAACAGCACCGGGCGCTGCTATGAGGACGACGTTGCCGAACTGAAAGCGCGGCAGGCCGAGATCTGGGAACTGCTGAAAGTGCGGCAGAGAGATGAGCTTTGACCACAACGGGGTTTTCCATGTGTGGGTTTTCCGTCACCGGCTTTCCGGACGGTGGACAAGCTGACGCTCCGGAGCGTACCGCAACCGGATTTCAGGACGACGGTTTTCGTGCCCTCCATCGGGGCGGAAATTCATCTTCTAACTAATAAGAAATAAATTAAGATACAAAAAAATCATCCATCAATCAATCAACACAAAAATGGATGGATTGATGGACGGGATAGGAGGTAGTGTGAAAGTGAGTACCGGACCAGCACAGAGAAAAAAGGGTGCACAAAAATGTCCCTGCAAACAGACCGTTTTGCAAGGTCAAAGCGTATTCACTCAGAGCTAAGCAACAGATAATCCCTGCTTTTCAAGGAAGCGTGTAGCCTGCTTAATGGCTTTGGCGAGTTGCTGCTCCTTCAAATGTTCTGGCATATCGACTTTGTAAAGATCTACAGGATTCCACACTTCGCCGGTGCAGAACATTGAATAGACAGCAGTCAGAATCATTCTGGCAATGGCGATGATTGCCCGTTTCTTGCCTCTGCGCTTGGCAATTCGCTCATATTTCAGTGCATAGTAAGGACTTGCCTTGTCCTTTACTGCTGCGTGAGCGACTTGAACCAAAGCAGGCTTCAGGTATACACCGGCACGGGAGATACCCACAGACTTCTTTTTCCCGGCAGATTCATTGTTGCCGGGCGTCAAGCCCGCCCAACAGCAAAGCCGTTTGGAAGAGCCGAACTGACGCATATCCGTGCCGATTTCAGAAATGATGGTGATTGCAGAGTTACGGTCAATACCCGGAATGGTGCAAAGAAGGTTAATTTCCCCTTCATGTTTTTCCACCATTTCACTGACACAGGTATCTACCTTGGCAATCATTTTCTCGAGAAAATCGTAATGTTCACGGATGATTTTAATGCGGGCCTTCTGCTCACTGGCAATGGAGAAGCCTTCAATGGACTCCAGCACTTGTTCAGCCTTCTTTTTGAGGGAGCGCTGTAACAGGGAAACACAATGCTCCGGATCAAAGGACTCGTCGGATGTGAGGTAATCCGTAATAGCAGTTGCGGATTTACCAAACATATCGGACACAACAGAATCCAATGCTACATTGCAGACTGTGAACGCATTCTGAAAGCGGTTTTTCTCGCTGCTTTTCATGGATACCAACTTATAGCGGTAGCGGGTAAACTCACGCAAAATGCGGATATTCAGGTCGGGGATGAAGCTGCTTTTTACAAGGCCAATGCGAAACAGATCCCCAATCCACTTGGAATCTTTCGTATCATCCTTGTTTCCCTTTACAGCCTTTACCCATTTGGGGTTCGCTATTACAACCCGAATGCCACGCTTTTCAAGGACGTTGAATACCGGAACCCAGTACTTTCCGGTGGATTCCATGCAGACATCCAAACAGTTGTGTTCCAGAAGCCAATCTGCGAAACGGTTCAAGTCCGAATTGAATGTGCTGAATCGCTTTTTCTGATAGTTGGGCTGCAAGCTGTCTGCGGGCGTGGTGATGATGGTAGCAACCAGGAATGTCTTGTGAACATCTACACCGCAGCAGGTTGGGAATACGACTTTCACAACAAAACCTCCTCCATAATAATTGCGAGGAGAATGCAGGGACTGAACCGCCAAGCAATTAACAGGTGTTAAAACAATCCTTAGTGTACGGGTTCGAGACGCCACTTATTTGTGCTTGAAAAGGCGGTTCCAGCACTGATTCAGATACTGTTTTAAGTTTGAAATGCAGTCTACGACTCCTCCTACCGTGCGTTGTAGTATGCATTCCCCTCAAAATTATTCTACAAGAAAGGCGACCGCTTGTCTGCACTCTTTCATTCCTATTTGTGCGGACGCAACGCGGCCGAATGGTTGATTCCGATGAAAACTTTTTGCAAGCTCACGGCGCAGAGCCCGGCGGCGTCCTATGTGCCGCTTCCGAGGTTTCTTCTGCAAGACGAAACTTTGTGCGACATCAGCAACGACGCCAAGGTGCTCTATGCACTTCTGCTGGACAGAGCCAGCATTTCCCGGCAGAACGGCTATGTCGAGCCGGACGGCACCATCCGCCTGTACTTCACGTTAGAACAAGCACAAGTGAAGCTCCACCGCAGCCGCCAGAGCGCCACGCGGATCTTCCGGGAGCTGGAATACAGAGGTCTGATTATCCGCCGCAAGCAGGGTTTGGGCAAGCCTGCCCTCATCACGCTGAATTACCCAGCGGACGCCAAACTGATCGTCAAGGAAGAAGTGCCCGATGCGCGGACTTGAGACCGTGTGCAGTGTGCAAACCGTCTACATACGCATTGGAAATCACGCATAGATTGAAGCAGCAGATGCTCTGGAAAGGAGGGCAGCGATGGAAGTATTTCTGATTTTTCCTAAGTCACAGCAGGCAAAGCAGGAGCTGGCAAAGGAGCTGGCAAAGTTTCAGTCCGAGCAGGTGCTGAAAAATGTCCAGAAGCTGCCCTGTTCCACGGAGCAGAAGCTGGAACTGGTGGACGCAGCGTCAAAGCACCTGAAGGCGCAGAAATGATACATACGCAAACGGGCATGGGACGCCGGTCTGCACGTTTTGCATATGCTTATTGCTGAGTTTGACCCTACAAGGGTCACATAGAGCTACGCGATTGCTTCAAGCTCCCGCTGAGCGCAAGGTCAGTCACGCTGATAGATTGCCTCCAACCGTTTTCTGGATTCCACCAGTGTGTAGGCAGGTGCGCGGGAAAGCCGAGCGGTCTCTGCTGCCTCCAGCTTTGCGCGCAGCTTCAAGGTTTCCTCACGCTGTTCGGCTTTTTCATTCGCCAGATCAGAGATCATGCCGTAGTTGTTGCGCAGCGCGGTTGAAGATTTAATAATCATGTGTCAGCGTCTCCTGAATGATTCTGTAATAATTCTATCGGACTTATTTGCAGCTTTCAAGGCTCTGCTTGAAATTCTTCTCCCATGTGGATTTGAAAATCTGCTTACGGTTTTGCTCCCAATGCTTGAGATTTCCAAGGCTGACGCCCAGCTTGTCCGCATATTGTTTTTGCGTCAGCCCCAGTTTCGTTCGGATCGCCTTGATCTGCTCACCCTGACCATTTCTCAGAAATAGATTGTAGTCATCCAGAAGCATATCGACCGGCACTTCAAAAAGCTGCGCGATTTTCTCCATGTGCTCCGGCGGATAGAGGTCTTTTCCGTATTCTTCGTAGTGGACATAGGTGCTCCGGTCTATCCCGGCGTAGTCTGCAACATCTCTCTGGCGCAGGCATTTCTGGTATCGAAGCCAGCGCAGCTTGTCCGCCGTTTCGCTAATTTCTGAGAAGTCCGAGAACTGCAAATTGAACTTTTCTGCGTCCTGAAACTTGTGCGGCAGTATCACCGGAAATTGAAGAATTTGCAGCGGGGCTACTTTTACCGCACCTGATACATTGGAAATCAGAATATAGCAGCGGACTCCCACTCTCGCCAGCAGGTGCCATTTTGCCTCAAAAGACACCCGTTCCGCCACCTCAATCGCCGATTGTTCCGCTGCGATAGTATAGCATTTTCTACGCAGCGGGCGGCGTAGGTCGCAAGGCGCGCGCCCTTCTCGGGCTTGAAGGTCGAAATGCCCTTGATGAGCCCGATGGTGCCGATGGAGATGAGATCGTCCTGCTCCTCGGACTGGGTGTAGTATTTCTTTAACATGTGGTTCAAAGGCACAAGGAGCTTTTCTCTGCCCCATATCTTCCCTAAATATTGATGCAAAAGATAGTGAAGAAACCCTGTCTGGTAATATGCGGTTCGACAACTATAATCGTCACTTGGATTTATTGTATAACACACATATTCTGTTGCCTACATAAGCAAATGGAGCATGAACGAATCACAAAAGACAATATGAAATGACTCCTGCGCTTGTAAAACGTGGATTTACCTGTCATACTTTTAGCGCAAACTCAAAAGTACCAGACCTACCACATACAAGGAGGAGTCATCATGGCAAGTATAATCTACGTCGGCATGGATGTCCATACCACAAATTTCACTTTTTGCTGCTATACCGCAGATTCCGACCGCGGCTTCGCTGTTGCGCAAACAGAACCGGATTACCGTCAGGTAATCAAGTATATGGAACGTGTCCAGAAGCAACGCGGTGAAGAATGCAAATTTGTTTGCGGCTATGAAGCCGGCTGTTTGGGTTATTCACTCTACCACCAACTCACCAGATGCGGTGTAGACTGCGTTATGAACATTTACACTAATTTTCACCGCTTTCTGCGTAAAGCAGGAATCTCCTATGGCGGGAAAGGGAAGGGCCCTCGCGTCTATGACCTTCGGCACACATTTGCTGTCCACTGCTTACGGCACTTGGTTTTATCGGGTAAAGATATCGGCATATTTGCATACCGCTAAAAAACTTGTGCGGTAAGTCCTCAGTGTGGCCTCTTTTGCACCAAGAGCCTTTCTTGAGTGCAGAAATGCTTCATAAACCTGTGAAAAGGATTTTTCCGCGCGCTGTCAAGAGCGAGAGCGGGAGATTTTTGAAGAATTTTCTTTTCTCGCGCCGCGCCGCTATTTTACCTCAATTTTACATGACCCGGCTTTTGCATTTTACAGCGCTCCGTTATGCTTTGCGTTGTGGAACGAAGAAAGTCCAAAATCAACATGTGAAATGAGGAATGAAAGATGAAAAAGACACTTGCATTTGTGCTCACCGCTGTGATGAGCCTCTCGCTGCTCGCAGGCTGCGGCAGCAAGACCACTGCCCCCGACAACACCAATAACGACCAGCCGCAGCAGCAGACCGAGGAAAAGCTCAGCGGCAGCGTCTCGACCAACGGCTCGACCTCGATGGAAAAGGTCATCGGCGCGCTGAGCGAGCAGTTCATGGCCGACAACAGCGGCGTGAGCGTCACCTACGATCCCACCGGCTCCGGCGCCGGCATTGAGGCCGCCAGCAACGGCAGCGCGGACATCGGTCTTGCCTCCCGCGCCCTCAAGGACGAGGAGAAGGCCGGCGGCCTGACCGAGACCGTTGTCGCCCTTGACGGCATCGCCGTCATCGTCAATGCGGGCAGCAAAGTCGAGGACCTCTCCGTCGAGCAGATCGCCAAGATCTTCACCGGTGAGATCACCGACTGGAGCGAGGTCGGCGGCGAAGCGGGCAAAATCTCCTGCATCGGCCGTGAGGCCGGCAGCGGCACGCGCGACGGCTTCGAGTCCATCACCGGCACCAAGGACGCCTGCAAGCTCGATCAGGAACTGACCTCCACTGGCGGCGTCATCGAGGCGGTCGCGGGCAACGCCAATGCCATCGGCTACGCCTCCCTCTCCGCAGTCGAGGGCAAGGACACCGTCAAGGCTGTGACGGTCGGCGGCGTCGCCTGCACCGAGGAGGCCGTCCTCGACGGCAGCTACGCCATCCAGCGTCCCTTCGTCCTCGTGACGAAGACCGATGCTCCTCTCTCCACCGCCGCGCAGGCCTTCTTCGACTACGCCACCTCTACCGCCGCGAACGACCTCATCAAGGCCGCCGGCGCGGTGCCGGTCGCAAAGTAAGCACCATGGCGGCTGCATACATCTCTCCGGCGGCAGAGGGCGCAAAGCCCTCCGCCGCCCAGCCGCGTCACAGCGGCGTGCGCAAGACGCTGGAGAACCTCATCCACCTCATTTTCCTGCTCTGCGGCGTGGTCGCCGTAGCGTTCGTGCTGCTCATCAGCATCTACCTGATTCTCTCGGGCATTCCCGCCATCCGCGAGATCGGACTCGGAAAATTCCTCTTCGGCAAGGTCTGGGACCCGACAAACACCACCACGGGCGCACAGTACGGCATCCTCGCCTTCATTCTCACGAGCATCTACGGCACGGCGGGCGCTATCCTCATCGGCGTGCCGGTGGGACTTCTGACCGCCGTGTTCCTCGCCCGCGTCGCTCCGCCAAGGCTTGCGGCGGTCATCCGCACGGCGGTGCAGCTGCTTGCGGGCATCCCCTCGGTGGTCTACGGTCTGGTCGGCATGATCGTGCTCGTGCCCGCCATCCAGCGGACCTTTTCCCTCAGCTCGGGCGCGTGTCTGCTCGCGGCGATCCTCGTGCTGGCGGTGATGATCCTCCCATCCATCATCAATGTATCGGAAACGGCGCTGCGCGCTGTGCCGCACGAATATGAGGAGGCCTCGCTCGCGCTCGGCGCGACGGAGATGGAAACGAGCTTCCGCGTCGTTCTGCCCGCCGCGCGCAGCGGCGTGGCGACGGCTGTGGTGCTCGGCGTGGGCCGCGCCATTGGCGAAGCCATGGCGATCATCATGGTCGCGGGCAATGTCTCCAATATGCCGGGGCTCTTCACGCCCGTGCGCTTCCTCACCACCGGCATCGTCTCCGGCATGGCCTATGCCGCTGTCGGCAGCCTGTATCAGCAGGCGCTCTACTCCATCGCGCTGGTGCTGTTTTTGTTCATCATGCTCATCAACGTGGTGCTGAACCTCTTCATCAAAAAGCGGAAGGAGGACTGACATGGAACGGAATCTTTCTCCGCGCCGCCGCGCGTATGATCTGACGATGCGCTCTCTCGTGTGGCTGAGCGCGTTGCTCACCTGTGCCCTGCTGGTGTTTCTCATCGGCTACATCTTCTATCGCGGCGCGGGCAGCGTGACCCGGGATTTTCTCACCGGCACGACCAGCTATCTCAAAGACACCATCGGCATCCTGCCGAACATCCTCAATACGCTCTACATCGTTCTCCTCTCCATGGCCATCGTCCTGCCGCTCGGCGTGGGCGCCGCCATCTATCTCACGGAGTACGCCGCGAACCGCAGGGTCGTCGAGCTCATTGAATTTGCGACCGAGACGCTCACCGGCATCCCGTCCATCATCTTCGGCCTCGTCGGTATGCTCTTTTTCGTGCAGAAAATGGATCTGCAGGCGGGCGTGCTCGCAGGCAGCCTGACGCTCGTGGTGATGATATTGCCCACCATCGTCCGCACGACGCAGGAGAGCCTCAAGACCGTGCCGCAGTCCTACCGCGAGGGTGCGCTGGCGCTCGGCGCAGGCAAGTGGCGCATGGTGCGCACCGTTGTGCTGCCCAATGCTGTGGACGGCATCGTGACCGGCTGCATTCTGGCGGTCGGGCGCATCGTGGGCGAAAGCGCGGCGCTGCTCTACACTGCGGGCTTCGGACTGGTGCTCAATGACTTTGTCACCGCGCTGCACTCGTCCTCCGCCACGCTGACGGTCGCGCTCTATGTCTACGCGAACGACCGCGGGCGCACGGACATCGCCTTTTCCATCGCAAGCGTGCTGATGCTGCTCACGCTCGTCATCAATCTCACCGCGGCGCTCACCGGCCGCAAGCTCAAAAAGAACGGAGGGACACAGTAAAATGTCTGACGCTCCCATCATCGAAGCCAGGGGTCTGAACCTCTGGTACGGGCCGAACCACGCGCTCAAGGATATTTCCGTCGCCGTCCCCGCGCACGAGATCACGGCGTTCATCGGGCCGTCCGGCTGCGGCAAATCGACCTTCCTGCGCACGCTCGACCGCATGAACGACCTCATTCCCAATGTGAAGATCACCGGCGAGGTGGACTTCAACGGCGAGAACATCTACGCGCCGAGCGTCGATGTGACCTGGCTGCGCAGCCGCATCGGCATGGTCTTTCAAAAGGCCAACCCCTTCCCCATGAGCATTTACGACAACATCGCCTACGGTCCCCGCACGCACGGCGTGCGCAATCGCGCGAAGCTCGACGAGATCGTGGAGCGCTCGCTGCGCTACGCCGCCATCTGGGACGAGGTGAAGGACAGGCTCAAAAAGAGCGCGCTCGGCCTTTCCGGCGGACAGCAGCAGAGGCTCTGCATTGCCCGCGCGCTTGCCGTCGAGCCGGAGGTGCTGCTCATGGACGAGTCCACGAGCGCGCTCGACCCCATCTCAACGTCAAAGATCGAAGACCTCGCGTGCGAGCTCAAGGACCGCTACACCGTCGTCATGGTGACGCACAATATGCAGCAGGCGGCGCGCATTTCGGACAACACCGCCTTCTTCCTGCTCGGCGAGCTGGTGGAGTTCGGCAAGACGGAGCAGGTCTTTTCCACGCCCGCCGACAAGCGGACGGAGGACTACATCACGGGGAGGTTTGGCTGATGCGAAACAAATTTGACGAGCAGCTCTCGCAGCTCAATCACGAAATGATCGAAATGGGTGCGCTGTGCGAGGAGGTCATCGCACTCGCCAGCCGTGCGCTGACCGAAAACGACAAGAGTCTTGCCGCGAGGGTCGCGCCGCTCGACAGCGAGATCGACCGGAAGGAGCGCGACATCGAAAACCTCTGCCTCAAGCTGCTGCTTCAGCAGCAGCCGGTCGCGCGCGACCTGCGCCAGATCTCCGCGGCGCTCAAGATGATCACGGACATGGAGCGCATCGGCGATCAGGCCGAGGACATCGCCGAGATCATCAGCTTTCTCCACGGCCATCAGGCCGAGGACAACGACCTCCTGCGCGAGATGGCGAAGGCTACCATCCGCATGGTGACGGAAAGCGTTGACGCGTATGTAAAATGTGATACAATGTTAGCGGAGCAGATCATCGCGGAGGATGACACCGTGGACGGCTACTTCACGCAGGTCAAGGAGCGTCTGATCGGCAAGATCGCGCAGGACCCCGCGGACGGCGAATACGCGCTCGACCTGCTGATGATCGCAAAATATTTTGAACGCATCGGAGACCACGCGACGAACATCGCCGAGTGGGTCATTTTCTCCGTCACCGGCGTTCACAAGGGGGGATAAGGATGATCTGGTGCGTGGAGGACGACGCGAGCATCCGTGACATTGAGGTGTACGCGCTCACATCCACCGGCTTTGAGGCCCGGGGCTTCGCCGACGGCGACACGTTCTGGGACGCCCTGCAAAGGGAAACGCCGCCCGAGCTGGTCGTGCTCGACGTGATGCTCCCCGGCACGGACGGCATCGAGCTGCTGCGCCGGCTGCGCGCGAGCGCGCGCTTTGCCGAGCTCCCCGTCGTGATGGCAACCGCCAAGGGCGCGGAGTACGATAAGATCCAGGGGCTCGACCTCGGCGCGGACTACTACCTCACGAAGCCCTTCGGCGTGATGGAGTTCGTCTCCTGCGTCAAGGCCGTGCTGCGCCGCAGCCGTCCGAAAACGGCGCAGGCGCTTCTGCGCAGCGGCATGCTCACGCTCGATCCCGCCGAGCACACCGTCACGGCGGACGGCGCGCGCGTGGAGCTGACGTACAAGGAATTTGAGCTGCTGCGGCTCTTCCTCTCCCACCCCGGCATGGCCTTCACGCGGGATCAGCTGATGGAAAAGGTCTGGGGCGTGGACTACTGCGGCGAGACGCGCACGGTGGATATGCACATCCGCACCCTGCGCCAGAAGCTCGGTGAAAACGGCGAGCACATCGAGACTGTGCGCGGTGTGGGCTACCGATGGGAGGCGGAGAAGAAATGACCAAAAAGATCTTCCGCTCCATTCTCACCGTCGGCGTCGCGGTGCTCGCGTGCAGCCTGCTGCTCGTCATGGGCTGCTTCTACAGCTTCTATGAGGGGATGCAGGAGCACCAGCTCGGCGACGAGCTGCGCATCGCCGCAGCAGCCGTGGAGACCAACGGCTCGACCTATCTGGAAAAAATCAAGTCCGACCGTTTCCGCGTCACCTGGATCGCCTCCGACGGCACGGTGCTCTACGACACGCAGGCAGACGCCGCGCAGATGGAGAACCATCTTGAGCGCGAGGAGGTCCGCGAGGCGCTGGAGACCGGCACGGGCAGCTCGAGCCGCTACAGCGCGACGCTGCTGCAAAAGACCGTTTACAGCGCAAGCCGCCTCACGGACGGCACCGTGCTGCGCCTGTCCGCCAGCCGCGCCACGATGGGCGCGCTGCTGCTCGGGGCGTTCCAGCCCATTCTGCTCGTCGTGGTCGTGCTGCTCGTGCTCTCGAGCCTGCTCGCGAGCCGTCTGGCCAAGCGCATCGTCGAGCCGCTCAACGCGCTCGACCTCGAGCATCCGCTGGAAAACGACGCCTATGAGGAGCTCTCTCCGCTCCTGCGGCGCATCGACCGCCAGCGCAGACAGATCGACGCCCAGCTCGCCGAGCTGCGGCAGAAAACAGACGAATTCACACAGATCACCGCCGGCATGAACGAGGGGCTCGTGCTGCTCGACGAAAAGGGCGCGGTGCTGAACATCAATCTCGCCGCGCAGACGCTCTTCGGCGTGACGGGCGCGTGCGTCGGGCAGGATTTCCTGACCGTGGACCGTGAGCACTCCATGAGCCTCGCACTCCGCACGGCGATGACCGACGGGCACAGCGAGGTCCGCGCCGAGCGCGGCGGGCGCGAGTACCAGTTCGACCTCAGCCGCATCGAGTCCGACGGCAAGGTGGTCGGCGCGGTGCTGCTGGCCTTCGACATGACCGCGCAGGCCTTCGCCGAGCGCAGCCGCCGCGAGTTCACGGCGAACGTCTCGCACGAGCTGAAAACGCCGCTCCAGGGCATCATCGGCAGCGCCGAGCTGCTGGAAAACGGTATGGTCAAGCCGGAGGATATGCCCCGCTTCGTCGGTCACATCCGCGCCGAGGCGCAGCGTCTCGTGACGCTCATCGGCGACATCATCCGCCTCTCCGAGCTGGACGAGGGCGGCGAGCTGCCGACCGAAACGGTCGACCTTCTCCCGCTCGCGCAGGAGGCCGCGGAAAATCTCCGCGCCGCGGCAGAGGCGAAAAACGTGAGCATCATCGTCTCGGGCGAGAACGCCCCGGTCACCGGCGTGCGGCGGCTCCTCTATGAGATCGCTTACAACCTCTGCGACAACGCGATCAAGTACAACGCGGACGGCGGCAGCGTGGACGTGCGCGTCGGTGCCGAGGGCGGCAGCGCCTGTCTCACCGTGCGCGACACGGGCATCGGCATCCCGCCGGAGCATCAAAGCCGCATCTTCGAGCGCTTCTACCGCGTGGACAAGAGCCACTCCAAGGCGAGCGGCGGCACGGGGCTGGGGCTGTCCATCGTCAAGCACGCCGTGGCGTACCACCATGGCACGATCGCGCTCAAAAGCGAGGTCGGCAAGGGCACGGAGATCACCGTCCGCTTCCCGCAGGAAAAATAAAGGCAGCAAAACGGGAAAGAGCCGACGCTCTTTCCCGTTTTTGTTCCTTTCATCCCTGTCATGCGGCACAAAGATCACGGCATGAAACTGTCTCTTTTCACGAAATCGACGCAGCGGACGCTGGCAAGCCTTGTACCGGCTTTCGCGCTGTGATAGGATAAAGCCATCCAACACCACCCGCGGCGGCTACTCCACCCAATAGCCGCCGTGAGGAACATGAAAGGATCGTTCCCGCCCTGACCGGCGGTGCGGCAGTGTGGAGACCTGCCGTAAAGCGTCCGAACGGCGCGAGGCCCTGCGCGCGGAGGCGGCAGAGCCGCGGTCAGAGAATATGGCAGAAGTCATTCTGAAAAACATCAAGAAGGTCTATCCCAACAGCGAGCCGAAAAAGAAGAACAGGGACAGCGGCGAGAAGAAGCACAACCTGCAGATCACCGACGAGGGCGTGGTCGCCGTGCAGGAATTCAACCTCGACATTGCCGACCGCGAGTTCATCGTCCTCGTCGGCCCGTCGGGCTGCGGCAAATCCACCACGCTGCGCATGGTGGCGGGTCTGGAGGAGATCAGCGCGGGCGAGCTGTACATCGACGGCAAGCTAATGAACGACGTGGCCCCCAAGGACCGCGACATTGCGATGGTCTTCCAGAACTACGCGCTCTACCCGCACATGACGGTGTATGAGAACATGGCGTTCTCGCTCAAGCTCAAGAAGGTGTCCAAGGACGAGATCGACCGCAAGGTGCGCGAGGCCGCGGAGATCCTGGACATCACCCAGTACCTCGACCGCAAGCCCAAGGCGCTCTCCGGCGGTCAGCGTCAGCGTGTCGCCATCGGCCGCGCCATCGTGCGTGACCCGAAGGTGTTCCTGATGGACGAGCCGCTGTCGAACCTTGACGCGAAGCTGCGCAACCAGATGCGCGCGGAGATCATCAAGCTGCGCGAGAAGATCGACACGACCTTTCTCTACGTCACGCACGATCAGGTCGAGGCCATGACGCTCGGCGACCGCATCGTCATCATGCGTGACGGCTTCATTCAGCAGATCGGCACCCCGCAGGAGGTGTTCAACCACCCCGCGAACCTGTTCGTCGCCGGCTTCATCGGCACGCCGCAGATGAACTTCTTCGAGGACTGCCAGCTCACAAAGAGTGGCGACGCTTACTCCGTCACCGTCATGGGCCACACGCTGCCGCTGACGGCGGAGCAGAACGCGAAGCTCGCCGCGGCGGGTGCGGAGAGCCGTACCGTGACCGTCGGCGTGCGTCCGGTCCACGTCACCGTCGGCGACGAGGGCATCGACGCGCAGATCGACGTGAGCGAGCTGATGGGCAGCGAGCTGCACCTGCACATGACCGCTGGCGGCAAGGACGTGGTGGCCGTGGTGCAGACCGCGAACCTCGACCCCAACGCCTACGCCCGCCACACGGCGGTGAAGTTCAGCTTCGAGCCGCGGCTCATCCACCTCTTCGACCCCGAGACGGAGAAAAACCTCATCTGATTTTCCGATGATATTCATCGGTGTGCCCGTTCCAAAAGGAACGGGCACTTTTTTTGTCACCGCTTGTCGCCGGGCCGGAAGAGCAGCGCCATCACGACCGCGAAGCAGACCGCCGCGGCAATGCCGCCCGCGGTGGCGGAGAGCCCGCCGGTCATCACGCCGAGCCAGCCCTGCTCCGCGACGGCCTTCTTCACGCCGCTCGCAAGCGAGTAGCCAAAGCCCGTGAGCGGCACGGTCGCGCCCGCGCCGCCCCATTCGACGATGGGCTCGTAGATGCCGACGGCCGTGAGCAGCACGCCCGCGACGACATAGCCCGTCAGGATACGGGCCGGCGTGAGCGGCGTTTTGTCAATGAGGATCTGTCCCACGGCGCAGAGGATGCCGCCGCAGAGAAAGGCGTTGAGATAGTCCATCAGCTTTCCTCCCCGATGTTTTCCAGAATGACGGCGTGGCACACGCCCGGGATGCTCTCGCCCTGCATGGTGGAGGTCGGCGAGAGCAGCGCGCCCGTCGGCGCGAAGACGATCCTGTTCCACTTGCCCTCGCGCATCTCGCGCAGAAGATAGCCGTTGAGCACGGCGGCGGAGCAGCCGCAGCCGCTGCCGCCCATGTGCATATCCTGCCGCTCCAGATCGTAGAGCAGCAGCCCGCAGTCCTTGTAGTTCTTCGTCATGTCCACGCCGTCGCGCGCAAAGAGGTCCGTGACAACCTCGTGCCCGAGCCGGCCGAGATCGCCGGTGACGATGAGATCGTAGTCCGCGGGTGAGGTCCGCGTGTCGGAAAAGAGCGCGCGGAGCGTGTCATACGCCGCGGGGGATGATGTTCCAATAGACCCATAAATATCAGCCAGCAGCACTGGCAAGGCCCTGTTCATCAATCAAATCAAGGAGTCGCTGATATTCGTCCTGGTATTTGAATTGTATTGTTATAGTGCCACCTTCGTGAACGTAGATCATTTCAATCAGTTCTACAATTACCTCACGAGTTAGAACTTGAATATTGCGATAACGAAGGAAACTGGAAATAAACTTGTTCTCTGAGACGGGGGCGGATTGGTACTTGCTGATCTCTTCTTTGATGTTGGCAATTGCAATTTCGATTTGCTCTAGCTGCTCACCAATCTTGGCTTTTAGTGAAAGATACTCGTCCTTGGACAGTATCCCTGCTTTCCAATCGGGGTAAAGGTCGATTCGACAGCGGGAAACCTTCTCGTATTCCTCTTCTTTTAATTGAAGCATCTTTTCAAGGCGAGAAGACTTCGCAGCTCGTACATTTTGACTTTTCAGGTCATTCACAAGCTGATCCATTGAAACCGCGAGATCTATTTGAGACTGGATGGTAGCAAGAACGGCGTCATAAAGCTGTTTTTCCCGAATGGTATGCTTGGTGCATAAATTGCGCCCCGCTTTACGGAAAGTCTGACAAACATAGTAGTGGTACTTTCCATACGACTGTGCTACACTCTTTTTCCCCATTGCTCTCAAGCAATCCGCACAGCGGATATACCCTGCAAATATGCTGACATGATTGATACCGGGTGAAGTCCGTGTGTCTCGCTTTAAAAGCTGTTGTACCGTTTCAAATTTTTCGCGGTCAATGATAGCTTCATGCATGTTCGGAACAATCACCCAGTTTTCCTCGGGAACAGCAACGCTAATCTGCACCTTATAGCTTTTGGTTCGGTTTTTATTCTGAACCATATCTCCAACATAAAGTCTGTTTTTCAAAACTCGCTTTACTGAGGAATCAGGCCATGCGCTGTCCAACTGTCCGGCAGGATGCTTATAATTTAGGCCGCATTGGCGTTTATAGGCGCTGGGATTAGGGATTCCCATATGGTTTAGCCTTTTTGCAATGCCAATGATGCTCATTCCCTGCAAGAACCAGTCAAAGATGTTTTTGACGACTTCAGCAGCAACAGGGTCAACGATAAGATGATGGTGGTCATCAGGATCTTTCATATAGCCATATGATGCAAAAGAACCAATGAACTCTCCTTTGCTGCGTTTACGATCCAGCGATGAACGAACTTTGTTTGAAATATCACGACAGTATTCGTCATTCATCACATTTTTGAAGGAAACCAGCGCGTTGTTAATGGAGGCAGGATCTTTTATACTATCGATTCGGTCATTGACGGATATAAAGCGTATCCCTTGGGTCCAAGATTTTATTCGCATCCCACGGGGCCGTGAACTCCCGACACTGACATCTGCAATAATATTCAATTTTGGCGTGTTGTGCTCACTCATCGTATTTCTTCATTACGAGACGGTTACCAGTGTTCAGAAGTATTGCAATCCTGGTGTGAAGATTCGTGGCATCCTCTTTACTAGGTTTAATCCCAGGGCGAATATTAGCCGGCAGATTAAGGAGCTGGCGGAGCAGCTGAGCGAGTACATTTCGGCGCCGATCTACAAGACCTATATTCGCGCTGCGGTCGCCGTGGAGGAGGCTCAGGCAAACCGGTCCGATATATTCAACTACGCAGGGAAGTCTACCGTAGCTGACGACTACAGGGCCTTTATAGAGGAATTTTTGAAAGGAGCAGATGCGTAATGGCAGGGAAAGCGAAGTTTGACCAAGAGGCAGCATTTAAGAGCATTATTGGGGCTGGGCGGGAGCCAGAGGCGGAGAGCGTGGAGCTGCAGCCGGTGGCGAAAGTGAAGAAAAAGAATCGTGTGCAGCGGTCGTACTTTTTGGATCGAGATATAGATAAGGCGCTACGAAGGATGGCGTTGGATGAAGAGAAGAATCTGACGGAGACAGTTAATGATATTTTGCGGAGAGCATTGGAAAAGTATCTATAGATAGTTAGCTGTCCATTTCTGATTTACTCTTCTGCCCAGATAGCGATTAGATCCTCACTGCTAAAAACAATAGAATACCCATTCCAAATACTTCTATTTTCAAAAGAGACTCCCCCATGCATAGAGGTAGTATGCACACTGACTCGCAATCTGTATTTCCGGCGGAAGAGACAGATTCTAGAGAAAAACGGTCACCCGCCCGGTGACCGTTTTTCTCTAGATGATGGACCAGCTTCAGTCCAACGAAAACAACTAATTCAAGATTATCTGGAGTAGCCAACCAACAACCGCCACATAAGTTTAGGGGACTGTCGTGCTTTTGAGATGAACAACGGAAGAGACGGTCCGCAAGGAGACTGTTTCCAACTTTTTTCCTCGTAAGCCTTCCCCTTTAATTGAGAACACAGTTTTGTATTGTATTTTAGGACAGCGAGTAGGCTAAGATATAGAATGTAGTTTGAGCTGCCGTGGAAGTGCTAGTGGGTTTGGCGTAGCAATCAACTTTATACAGGCCAGCCGTATTGAATTTATAGGATATGCTGCATGTTGACGAGGAAGTGGATGACTGCTGGGAATAAGTACCAGATGGCGATGTGATGATAATGGTCATCTTATTCTGTATTTTATCGGTAGAGAAGCTAACACTCTTTGTTGTACCGATTGAAATAGGCCTGAGCATATTTGTCTTAATTATGTTAGTCTGCGGGGTACTGCAACGAATATATTGAGGGATAATGACTTTTATTGCACCACCATAACTGTCGCCTAGCTTGATATATTTTGAATCGGTTGTGTGAGCACAATACCAAATCTTATCTCTCGTAAGGGCTGTCGCATCAGTAAGAATAATTGCATGTGCATAAGGACCGCCTCTACCTTTGACATGGGCGATAGCTCCAATTAATTTGTCTTTAGTTGTGCCAGAAATAGCCGCGCCTGATGGAACTTTAATGATGATAGCTTTCATTCCGATATCATCCGCAGCATTAGAGCCGCTTGTTCCAGTACCATCGGTATTTCCAGTCAGATAATTCCTAAAGTTCTCGCAACTCGTCCACGAAGCCGTTTTGTCGGTAGAATTCTTGCTAGTTCCATACCACTTATAGGTACCGTCAGAGTCCATAGGAAGTATATGGGAATCTATGACGGCTCTGGACTGCTGACTACCATAGAAACCAGACCACATGGATTGAGAGGCAAAATTCATGCAGTCGCCACCATCATTAGCAAAACTCCTAAAATCCTGATTGTAGAACTGGTCACGACTTTCTGTTGTGTCTTGACGGGTATAGGTGTAAGCGTATGCTGCAGCATTCTCACCGCTATAGGTACGTCGGTAGTTTGCTGTTGTCATGGTAGACATAGCATCCTCTTGAGGCTCTGTGACCGAACAAGCCTCTTCAGAGTTCATTTCAGCTTCAATATCCGCCAAAGCGGACGCAACATCAAAGTAGCCGAGACCTTTATATTCAGCATCGAACCAGTCGTTATCTGTGATGTCCGCAACTAGCCACTCTCCAGAGATGTTTACGAGATCTACAGTGTAAATAGTTTCCATGATTGACTGCTCGGTACAATCGGTATAAGTGAATGTAGCGAGTTCTGAGACAGTAGCGGTTGCCGTGTCACCATTCACCTCCACGGATTCGAAGGTGTAGGCTAAATTTAAGCCGGTGCGGTAGATGTTGCCCAACTGCCGAAAACCCTTGTAATACTCGGCCTTTCTTTCAACGAATGAGATATTGTCCTGCATCTCTACGAGAGTAGCTGGTCCAGTAGATAACTGAAAACTTTGTGCCTCGACGGCCGCTGTCATGGGGATGACCGCATCGGCCACCGTGTGTGAGGTCAAATCATTATCTTCATAGAGCATGGTTTCTTCCGTATAGTTCCGTAGGAAGCTTTCTACGGAAGCCTGGATATCTGATATTTCTGAATTCGAGTCAGTAGCGTTTGCTGGGATGTTAAAGAGGCACAGCGCCATAACAAGAACAAAGCTAAAGGGAAGAAGCCTTTTCATAGTAACCTCCTATTCTCTTCACTGGATTGTAAGGCCTGTTGCTTGTGCGTATAGCGTTTCCATCTCTCTAGGGGATGGAAACGTGCTTGTGTAGTCGAGACCAGCATATATTTCATCTGGTAATTCTGTAAGCGGGCCGCAAAATTCCTTCAAATCTTTTACCTCCGCCGCACCGTCTCCAGCAAGCGTAAAAGAAATACAGGTATACGCCCCGTCATCTTCTTTTGTCAAAACAGCTTTCCCATATGCAATAATTGCCCCATCGAAAATCAGAGCCGTTCTATCATCATTATAGGCGAAGTGCTTAAGACCCACGTGACAAATCAAATTTATCTTTCCGTCGGATTCATATTGACCAAAAATACCGATATAGGGGATTGTCATTTTTTCGGGGTCATTAGTTTGTCGCCCCAGAAATGCAACTGCTCCATCGAATAAGGCTTTGTCCATTCCTTCAAGGCCAAGCATATCCGCCGTGATCATGGGCAAAGCGGCAGGTTCCGCTGCTTGACTGGGGCCGATAGGCTGGCTCGGGAGAGATGAGCCACTTTGATTAGGAGAGTCTACTGTGGATGACGAATTTGATTCTAGTGATGGATTTTTCTGGCATCCGGTTAGCAGAGCTAAGAGAAGAAATACAAAGGGTAAAAGAATAGCTATCTTTTTCATAAACGAAAGATATACATGCATACCCGCTACCTTTAATGTAGGGGTAGCACAATAGAATGATGGATTAGACAATGGAATCACCCCACTTTCTTGAATTGGATATATTATAGAAACGAAAAACCCAGAGAAATCAAGGCAAAAAGCGGCCGGATGTAGGAATACTCAAGAAGTAATCTACACTCAGCCGCTTTTTATCACCCCGTTTTACCTTCTGAAAGGTTACCGCTCAGATCGTCTTGACATAAATATCCCCGTTATTCCCAAGGCTGCTCGCAGGGACGGTTTTACCCGTTAGTATCTGCGCTTCCTCAAGCGTCCCGGTGATGACAGCCCCGCTTTTATCGTGAGCAGTATAGCCTTTCTTCAAAGCCGACGCCACCACAGTATCAGAGGTCAGATCCACAAGGACCTTGCCTCCGTAGACGACCTTGTTGTAGCCCATTCAGTCGTCCTCCTTAACCGATGGTGACGGTCTTGCCGCCGGCAGCGTTGTCGCTCTCGGTGTACGGAATCTTGTTCACTGTCACCTGCGACAGACAGTTGTAGCCCTCGTCGGGCAGAACCTGCTGAGCCGTGCTGGTGGACGGTGTGACCGTCTTCGCCTGCGGCTTCATGTTCTCGGAACCCGACATCGTACCCTCTACGCCGAGGATCGTCACTCCCTCGCGAATGTTGGCCGCGACAAGCTTTTCCTGTTCCTCCGCCTTGATGGCGACCGAGCCGGAACCATCGTGATAACCCAGCGGGATCGTGAACGAATCAGCAACCGCCGCGATCACGCCCGTCACAGCGCCCTTATTGGGCATCGTGCCTGTCACCTTCGCTCCGCGTGCGTAGGCGATCTTGCCCTCCAGAATTTCCGCAACGGCAACATCCGCATCGCCGGAATCCACGTCAAAGGTACAGGTACCCGTGATGACAGCGCCAGATTTGTCGTGTGCGGTAAGACCCTTGAGCAGTTTGTCCGCAGACACGGTGTCGCCGGACAGGTCGATCAGGGTCTTGCCTCCGTAGATTACTTTGTTGATGTACTGATTGGCCATAAGGATGGACCTTCCTTTCTTCCGCTTACAGCGGCATAGTATAATACAACAAAGTTAAGTGGGGGGGGGTACTTTTCAGCCCTTGTCCTCACCCACTTCGTTATATTCTGATTTACGAAGAGGAAGCTTGTTGACCTCGTTTATAATCCGTTTTGCAGAGCCGTTCCCACCCATTTTTTCGTACGGCTTGTAGAGATATTGGTAAAGATTTTCGTACTCGTCCTGGGTGATGTGGCCCCGGTCAATGTACATCATGCCGAGATATACGATCCGGTCATGAGCAAGCCCGACCAGCATTTCCGTTTTCACGTCCCTGCTGTCCGACCGCTTATTGACGAAAGCCCAAAACCCGGATGATGCGATGACGGAGCAGACAATGGTGACGACCATTTGAATCCACGGCTCCATACGGCACCTCCTCTTAAAATTTGTAGAAGGGTTTATCGCCGCCCTCTACGGCGTAACGCATCCAGTCAAGAAGCACGATGGCTGGAACGGAAAGCGCGCACCACAGCGCCCAGAATTGCGGACAGATCTGCCCCAGCAGATTCCCCCAGAGGCCGGAGTAATCCCAGACCCCCATTTTGAACCACACGTTCAGCACCAGTCCGCTCACAAATTCCACCGCCGTGATACCCGTGCCGCAGATAAGTCCTTGCGCCCACAGCGGGCATTCCCATGGTAGCTCCGCACCGAAGCGTTCCAGCGGAACCGCCAACACGATGGCAAGCGCCAGCATGGTCCAGCTGATGCTCTCCGGTCTGCTGTGCGCGGTTTTCCAGATTATCTCCAGAAAGAAGTAGACCGTTCCGGTCCAGCTCCATAGAAGCAGACTCAAAACGGCCTTTCTCACTCTTCCGTTCCGGTTCTCGATTTTCCTTGACGGCGAACCACCCGGACTCCAGCCCATGGCGCTTACGCCTCGCCAGCCTGCGCTGCGGCAAGGATAGCCGCCATGTTGGCCGCAAGGTCCTCCGGAAGCTCGCTGCCGTATGCAATGGCCTCTACGTCCTTCACCGTTTCGCATCGGCGTACCCATGCCGCAAGGTGGTTGTAGTAGGTCGTGTGATATAGCTTGTGCTTCGTTGCAGCCTTGCCCATCACCAGGATATCGGCGGCGGAGAACATAGCGCAGAGCTGTCCGTCCAGATGGTACGGATACTCCGTCATGCCGGCTTCGATGCTGGCCGCCGCATTGGTCAGGTTGATCTGATCCTCGTTGGTCAGCGAGATATGCCCACTGGTGGAGGAGAGCGCCACATCACAGCCGTTTACGATGGTCTCGTTGCAGCTCGCGCTGAGCTCTGCCAGCTTCTCCGTCTGAGCCTGCTCTACCGTCTTTCCGAGGATTTCCTCCGTTGCCACCATGTTCGTGATAACGCCCTCATTCGCCACGATGGCTACGAACGGGCCGTGCTCCTCCCATACGCTCTTCAGCGCCTCCGGCAGCTCCGCCCAGCCGGGCAGGACCTCCTCGGCGTCCGCGATACTGCAATGGGCGTTGTTCCATTCAGATTCGATTTTGATGATCGTTTTCATAGTCGCCTTCCTCCCTTAGCACATGCGCATCCAGACGCCGTTGACCTTCTGGTATTCCTCGCCCGCCGGTGCGCTGGCAATGGTGTAGCAGCCGCTGGAGTCCGCAGAATCCGAAACCAAGATTTCAGATGAAAGAGCCAAAGCGGGACGAGCGCAGCTGCAGCCGCTGCATACGCTGTCGCTGCGGACGCTCCCATCAGTGCCCACGGCGAACGCGTAGTTGCTGTGGCTGGAGATCGGGGAGCGAAGCCACCAGTTGACTGCTGTGGTGGTTTCGTCCTGATACGCGATGCGGTTCGCCTGCGTGCTCAGATAGGAAAACGCCGTTCCGTCCGAACCCCCGTTGCCCACCTCGGCCGCAGACAGGGAAAAGCACTTACGCATTAGGTTACGGACCGTAGCGCTCCAGGTTCCGTTTACATGGCCGTCGGTCGTGGGGATAGGCACATTGACCAGGCACGCCCGAATGACCGGGTCGAGGCACTGGATATGCTGCTCGTTACAGAAAGAGTCCAGGGAATTGCCGTTGTACACATTGTAGCCGCTCTGGCAAGCGTTGTAGGCGCGGTTGCCAACGGCGTCCTTGCGGAGCAGCGTTACCTCGGCCTTGCCGTAGTGGTTATAGCCGAGCATGATGTACTTTTTGGCAACCCCATTCTCGTTGAGCTTGACGAGGCTGCCTGCTGAAAGAGCGCTGATCTTTTTGCTCATTTCCATTCTCCTTTACTGGTTGTTGATAGACGCGATCCAACCGTTTCCGCATTTCGCGGATAAGCTGGTGCGTGTCGCCGTGTTTTGCATGGGCGCACCAGGACTGAAAGCTCTGCTCGATCTTCTCTTTCGAGATAAGACCGGCGGCGTAGTCCCGTTCCCATTTCTTGATCCGCCGCTTCATGCGCTTCTTGGAGGATTTACGCAGCTTGCGGACCGTTTTTCCGGTTCGGGTGAGATAGACATGGAAACCGCAGAAGTCGATGCCGTGCCGCAGCGGGAAGATTACCGTCTTCTCGTTCAGTTCATAGCCCAGTTCTGCGAATTTCACTCTTGCGGCGGCAAGCAGCGCCACCGCCTCCTCTTTTGTCTCAGCGATTGCATACCAATCGTCCATATACATCCCGGAGTCCGGATGGCCGAGATCCTGATTGATGAAATGAAGCACCTTGGATAGATAGAACACAACGCAGATATGGCTGGTCTGATGTCCCAGCGCCAGGCCCTTGTCAAGCTGCTCGATGTACTTGCCCAGCAGATAGCAGTAGCGCTCGTCGCCCAGTCTTGGGTAAACGGCAGCTTTCAGCTTTTCCTGGTCGGTCGACTCAAAGCATTTCCGCACATCGCCCTTGACCACCCAGCCGTCCGAATAATCCCATTCCTCCATGGGGCGGTACGGCAGACCGAGTTCCCGTCTACGCTGCTCGTCAGCGGCCTTTCGTTTGAGAAAATAGTGCCGCATCTGCTTTTCCATCATGTCCACGCCGTAGTGCTGCCCCTTTCCGGTCTGTGCGGCAAAGGCGTTGAACGGAATGGACTTGACCAGCGCCGGATAGATTACGTTGTCTGTCAGGTCGCGCTGTACGATCTTATCGCGGAACGCCGGAGCGTTGATAGTCCTTGCCTTCGGCTCGTAGATCATGAACGAGTCCAGACCGGCGGGAAGATAGCCCTTGTCGATCTGCCGTGCGATCCGCTTCAGATTTTCGGTCTCGCTGCTCTCGAAAATGGCTTCTGCCTTTTTGCTCCGTTTTCCTCTTCGGGTCTTCTTGTATGCTTCATATAAAACGGGAGTGCTTTTGAACTCCTCGTATTTCATCACTTGCGTGCCGCTGATAGCACCGCTTCCTTTCTTGGGCCGAGGCGCGTCGGCATGATGTGTTTGCCCTCAAACCGGGCGGGAATTGGCCTCCTTTGGCTTGAACCTTTGCCTTCACCCTAAAAAGGGCTACCGGATCTCGGCATACTTGCCAGCCAGAGCGGGACGAGCGCAGTTGTTGCCGTTGTATACGTTGTTGTTGTTGACGCTCCCATCAGTGTTCACGTAGTACGCGTTGTTGTTGTTGCTGGAGTTCGGGGAGCGAAGCCACCAGTTGACTGCACGATACAGGCCAATCCCCATGAGAATATCACAGTAGATGCCGTTCCAGTTCCCGGTCACGCCATGCCGCACACAGATACCGGACGTCCAGCGAATGCTGTATCCAGATGTCCGCCTTATGCTGGTTGATGCCGGGATAAGCTTTGGACGCTTTCAGCGCGTCGATAAGCTGCTCCAATGTCAGACAGAGCGCGATCACTTCGGTTTGCAGCCTCTGCCGCTCCTCGAATGCGCGGTGAAGATCCGTCGTGTTGGCAAGATGGCACTTCTGAAGAATCTCCATCGCCATGGTTTCAAGCCTCTGACCCGTTGGATACCTTCTTCGCCGCGGGATGACTTTTTCATTTCCTACGGCCTCCGAGGTGTAAATATAAAGATCTTTCGCACGGTTCAGAAGAATGAACTCTTTATCCGAGAACTTGGACATAAGTATCTCCGTTGCTTCCGAGGCTGCTCGCCGGCAGGGTCGTGCCGGTATAGGTCTTGTATGCCGATTCCTTCAACTCGTCGATCTGCGCCTGCAAATTAGCGGCAACATTGTCCGTAAGCTGTGCTTTCAGATTGGCGAACCAGACATCGAAGTCATACTCCCACTGCTCAAATAGATCACTGATGTCGGCCGGGCCGGGAAGACCGGTCACGAACGGGCATTCCGTTTTGCCGATTACATTCTCGATGTTTCCGGCGTTAATGGAAGTCGCCCCCGCATTGACCAGAATATAAGCCAGTGCGTGCTGATGCACCTTTTCAGTGTTGGTCAGCGTCGGCTTGGACGGATCTGAGCCGGGATTTCCGCTGACGATCTTGATGCTGTTGGCGCGGGTAGCCGTTTCGGTATTCACCTCCAGCACGACTGCGTCGTACCGCTTTAAGGTCACGTCCGCAGCGGGGATCGTCAGCGGCATGGGAGCGTCGTTGTAGCTCCATGTGCGGTTGAACCATGCCTTGCCGGACTTCACAATGACCTGCATCCCGCTGCCGGGTACTGTGGCCAGAATATCGCCGATGGAGTCGAAAACGCCATCGGTGATCAGTCCGTCAAAAATGGATGAAAGTTGTTCGGCTGTATACTTCCTGTCCCCATTCAGGGAGTTGAAGAAGCCGTAAGTAAATGCCATACGATAGGACCCTCCTTAATTGTCGGTCTTTTCCGTAGATGTGAAGGTCGGGTTCAGCGACTCGCCGTTCTCGTCCTGAGAAATCACGATTTCCGTCACGCGGGAGGTAGCCTCCTGACCGTATTCGTTGACCACCTGCACCACATCGCCGATGTTGAAATCCTTTTTGTAGACGAATTGGCGGCTGCCGTCGATCTCGCCCTCAAAGGATTTCGTGACACTGTTCTCGCTTTTGGCAAGTTCCTCCTTGCCTTTCTGCTTGAGCTGCTCGTCATACTCGGCATCCGTCATGTAGGTTGCCTCCACCGTGTTGCCCTCGTCGTCCACATAAGAGGACTCCAGCAGCTTCGACACGCCGGCAGCGTCCGTAAACATCTCCCGACGGGAAAGACCGGTGCCGCCTCCATCGTCGTCCGTTGCCTCGGAAAGCACCCGCTCGGCTCCCTCACCCTCGCCGCCGACCAGAGAGACTGTCCGCAGGTTTTTGCTGGACTCCAGATAGTTGCTGGAGAGGATGTTCTCGAAATCCGGTGAGAAAATGACCCATGGATGGTCGCTCTGAGCATACGAACGGTCCTCGCCGACATACAGCTCGAAGAGAAACCCGCCGCTGCCGTCCGGCAGAACGCGGAAGCCGATCTCTTTTTCCTCGCAGAGTGAAAGGATGGCGTCGTACAGGTTTTCTCCGAGAAACTGTGTGTCAACAGTGAGACCCGTGATGCGTGTGTCGGTCGAGGCACGGAATACGAAATTCGGGATTTTGCGCTTGCTGTTGCTCGGTGCGATCACGTTCTCGTTGAGAATCGTCCGGATCGCGTCCTGAAAGTTTCCATTCAGGACCTTGTACCCCCAGATGACTCTGCGGCACAGGATAGATTCCAGCGAACGGCCCGTCACGGTCAGGTGATTTCCGTTTTCCGCGTCGGTATCCACCTGAATGTCCTCAATGATCATCATTCGGTCGGAGTCCTTGGTGACAAGATAGTTTCCCTCCTTCAGATAGGAAAGGGCGCTGGTCTCCGCCGGCATATAGATCTCGAAATCCCCGTATCCGCGGTAGCGGTCCGTCCATATAAAGGACTGAAAGGTGTCCAGCACCGCAAGGGAAGCCGCATTTTGATCCAAGATCCACGCTTCCATACTCACACACCTCCGTAAGCCTTTCGATAACTGAAAGTCACCATCAGGTTCGTCTTGGTCTCGGCGGAATCGGTCGTGAAGTCAAAGATGTTGTCACCCGGCGTGATTTGGAGCCAGTCCGCGTCTTTGGCAAGCGCGCTGATGATGTTGATGTAGAATCCGTTTCGCAGCAACCGCACATACTTGTCGCCTTTGATCGTGGAGATGATGATGTCGTCCCCAGGTGCGAAAGCGATGCCCGTGATCGCGGCGATTTTGTCGGTGTCGATTGCCATGGATTCCTTGGTGGTTACGTTGTAGAGGGTGATGTCCGATACCGTCGCCACCGGATGCAGCGTGATGATCAGTCCAGTATCGGAGTCGCCCTCATAATTGATGATCGCTCTGGAGTCGATGCGGATAATGCTGAACTCGATCATGGGTTCCGTCACCGATTCGTTAGAAAACGGGAACTCGAACTGCGCCGAAGCGTCCATGAAAAGCGTCGACGAACCGGACGCATCGTAGAAATACGGGTCGGGGCAGAGAATAGAGATCTGTGCCGTTTCCGCTTCGCTGAAAATGTCCGGTTCGTTCGACTCCACATAGCCCTCCGTCTGTACCTGCCGGTTATCGGTTTCGATCACCAGCTTCACCTTTCCCTTGACCGGGAAGAAGTGGTAGGTCTTCTGACGGCTGTCCTCAATGGTTGGCGCAAACATCATCGCCAGCGTAAGAACGATGTTGCGCTCCGTGGTTCTGGCTGAGGAATAGACGCTGCCGTCCATCGTTGCCAGCTCCGTGGTGTTGATGTTTGCCTTGCTCGGTCCCAGCCCCTCGATGGATTTCACGATGAGCCCGGACTCTTCTGGGTTTGCCAATGTCAGCTTCAGCGACTCGCCCTTGGGCGTTGTCACCGTGATCGCTTTGATCATGCTCTGCTCACCGCTCCTTTCAGCGCCGAGAACTGGTTCTTTGTCTGACGGTAGATGTCGAGACGGGAAAGCGCCTTCGGCGAATAGTTGTTCTGGGTAAAGGTGTAAGTATTTCCGGCTCTGGAACTGCCGGCGGTGTCTGTGCCGCGCTCCTCCTCTGGTGCCATGCCGATGCGGATAGTCGCAGCCTTGCTCTGACTCAGCAGAGAACTCAGACGGATTGCGCCGTGCTCCACGCTGCTCAGGTCAAGAACCGGACGAATGGTTGGTTCGGCATCCAGATTGCCGTTGATGGCGTCGGACAGCTTGGAAACGATAGAGGTCGCTCCGGTCAGACTGCTTGTTGCCATATCGGCGGATTCCTTTTCCGCGCGGTAGGCATAGTCCCTCAGACCCTTTGCAAATCCAAGATCGGCGTACATACCCAGTTCCGCGAATTTCTTGGAGGGAGATGCCACCTCGATGGAAGCCATGGCTGCCGAATAAGCCGCCATCGCCATTTCCGCAGCTGCCGCAGCCGCCGCTTCAATGTTGCTCCGAATGCCCTGCACAAAGCCGTCCACCAGATACTTGCCACCTTGCACCCAGGTTTGGTACTGCTCATTGATCTTGGCAGAGCAAGTGGTTGCCAGCGTTTGCAGCGAATTGACCGCCTGTGGGGTGCCATTTTGAACGCCGGTCCCAATGCCCTGTGCCATACTGGTGCCGATGCCGGTGGTCTGCGTGATAAGACCGCTGAAAGTCGACTGAACGTTGCTCTGATACGCTACCTGCACGCTGCCCATTGCCGCCGCGACTACCTGCTGAACGTCGATGTCCATATTGGACACCATGGAGTTGGGGTCCCAGCCGGAACGCTCCTGCGCCGCGGCCTTGATCTCATCCATGGTAAAGCCGAGACGAAGCAGATCGTCCTGAGACTCGTTGAGATAGTCGGCATAAGCCTGAAAGGCCGTCCGGTTCCGCTCCACCTCGGTCTGCTGGGCGCTTTGCAGTTCTTCGGCAAGTGTAGCAAGGGAAAGCTGCTCCTGGATCAGCTTGTTGTAAGCCTCCTGCGTTTTCTCGCTGGTGGCGCCAAGCGTTTCCAGAGTGTTCTGATACTCGCCCTGTGCCAACTGAACGCGGCTTGCCTGAAGTTCCAGCTTGTTGGCCAACAGGTTCATGTTCATGGCCGCTTTTTCCGCGCTGGTGGCGTTGGGGTTCAGCTTTTCCCAAAGCTGGTATTCAAGGTCGGCCGTAGTGGTGTCAAGGCTCAGCTTGTCCAGTTCGGTCTTGAACGCATTGACAATGTTCTTCGCTTTCTGTTCGGCGGCCTCCTCGGCGCTCATGTCACTCTTGATGCCCTCGGCAATACCCTGTACAATGTACCTGCCGACCTCCTCACGGAATACGACAGAGGGCGAGTGAATGCCGAGGAAATTCCGGATGCCGTTGAGCAGCGTAGTGCCGAGCTGCTCCATCGACTCCTTTGCGCTCTTGAGTTTGTTCTGAACGCCGTTGATCAGGCCGTCCACCGTGTACTGGCCGAGAGTCGTAAAGACTTTGGACGGCGAGTTGATGCCAAGGAAGTTCTTGAATCCGTTGATGGCATTCTGCGCTACATTCACGATTGCATCCTTGACTGCGTTCACGCCGCTGGAAATGCCCTTGACAAGACCGTTAATGATATGCCCGCCAAGGTTGACGACCGCCTCCACAAGCCTTGGGGTGTTCTCCTCAATAGCCTGTCCAAGCCCGTCGATAAAGTTGATGATAAGATCAAATCCGGCGTTGACCACCACCGGGATCTGCGCGGCTACCGCGTTGACAAATTCCAGCACCACGGAAACCGCAGTTTCCACGATCTGTCCAATGTTGTTACGGATTCCTTGCAGGAAATTAACGATGATGTCGCAGCCGGACTGAATGATTTGCGGAAGATAGCTTGCGATGGTGGAAAGAAGCTGCGTCAGCAGCATTGCCACCGTGTCCATGATAGCGGGGGCTGTTGCCTGAATGGCTTGCATCAAGGAGAGGATCACCGTCGTAGCCGCCGCGATCAACGCGGGAGCGGCAGACGCGATAGCCGTAGCAAAGGTAACGACGCCCTCCGCGATTTTCACCGCTACTGCTGGAATAAGGTCGGCAAAGCCGAGAACGATCATGCTCAGCGAAGCTACGATGCCGGTTGCCCCTGCTGCAAGGGATGCCGCCAATGCGGTGATGCCGACAGCCAGTGCGGAAATGCCTGCTCCGGCCGCCAGAAGTCCCGTACCGAGTGCCAATACGCCGACGCCGATCAGCGCCAGAGCGCCGGACAAGGCGAGAATGGCGGGAATAACGGGCGAAAGCACTGCACCTGCTACACCAATCACGGTGAAAGCGCCCGCCAGCGTGATAAGGCTCTTGGCGATCGCCTCGCCGCTCATAGCGCCCAGCAGACTCAGCACCGGTGCAAGGATCGCCAGCGCACCGGCCGCGACCAAAAGTGCCGCAGAACCGGCAAGCGTGCCGTTCATCAGGTTCAATGCCAAAGCCAGTTCGCCGAGTGCAATGCCAAGTGTCACCATGCTTGTTTCAACCTGATCCCAGGTCAGCTTTGCCAGCTTTCCGACCGAGTCGGCCACCAGTTCCAACGCCGCACCGACCACGACAAGGCCCGCGCCGACTGCGATGGTATTTTTCGGCATGACCTTCAGCGCAATAGCGATCTCAGCCAAAGCAACGCCCATTCCCGTCAGCCCCTGTACAAGCTGACCGGGGTCAAGAGAACCCAGATCGCCGATCGCAGAGGCGAAGATCTTAATGGATGCACCTACCAGAATAAGACCGGCTCCGATACCCACCATGTTCTGTGCGCCGCTGGTGAATTTCGTAAAGACAGCAAGACCGCCCAGCACCGCGCCGAGACCGAGAAGCCCCTGCTTCATGTTCCCCCAGTCCATGCCGCCAAGGTCGCTAACCGCGGAAGCCAGTATTTTGATTGCCGCAGCAAGTACAACGATGCCCGCCGCCGTGCTGATCGCACCGCTCCCGAACTTCGCTGTCCGGAGAAATACGTCGATCTCTGCCAGCAGCACGCCAACACCGAGCAGCCCTTGTTTCATCTCTTCCCATTTCATGCCGCCCAGTTCCGCGCAGACGGAAGATAGGATCTTGACCGCTCCGGCGAACAAAATAAGACTGCCTGCGCCCTTGATCATCTGCCCGCTGCCGGTGGACATCGCCTTGGACGATGCCACCACGATAGCCGACAATCCGGCGATTGCTACCAGTCCTCTGGAAACGCCCTCCCAGTCAAGACTACCGAGCGTAACCATAGCGCCGGCAAGAATTCCGATTGCAATGGACATAGCCAGCATGGCGGTGCAGGAACGGGTAATGCCTTTCTGCATCACGTCGATCTTGCTGAACACAGCCATGGATGCCATAAGATCGGCAAACAGCACCGTGATCGCGCCAAGAGAGGCTGCAAGCTTGTCGCTGTCGATAAAGGAAAGCGCCACCAGCGAAGCCGCCAGAATACCGACCGCCGTAGCGATCTTCATAAGCGTACCGGCTTTAATGTCCTGCTGCCACGCCTCGAAGCAGCCCTTGACACTGTCCAGAATGCCGACGATAGACTCCTTGATGCTTGCACCGGTGTCTACAAGGTCTTTCGCACTTTTCAGGAATTTCGTAATGCCGACGGCGATGGCGCTGAGGGAAATGCCGTTGAGCAGGTCGATGATCCCGCTGAAATTAGCGTTGCTCAGCTTGTCGATGATGCTTCCAGCAGCGGAGCCGAATGCGCTGACGATACCGCCGCCGATAGTTTTCAGCGCTTTGCCGATCGCCTCTATCATCTGATAGAATTTGGAATTGGAGAGCGATGCGCCGATGGATGCAAAAGCATCCGTAACCGCCGACTTCATGTCGCTGGCGCCGCTTCCGATCTGGCTCAGCCGTGTCTGCACGCGTTCCAAAAGCGCATGGAAAGTTTCAAAGCCAACAGCCGCCAGCTTTTCGCTGACAAACTGCTTCACCATTTTGATGCCGCTGATGATCGCACTGAGCGCCGCTGCAATTCCGTTGGCGATCGTGGTGAACAGTCCGCCCTCGCGGATCAGCTCCTCCACGTTTGTGACCATGCGCCCGGTTTCCCCGGTAAAGCCGAGGATGGTTTCCAGCAAAGCACCGGCTTCTGCCCGAACGGGAGCAAAGGCGTTCCACAAAGCGCCGAACGCTTCGCCGATCAGCTCCACCGCGCCGAACAATGCCGAAAAGGTATCTTTCAGGTTCTGCGATGCGGTGTCGCTCAGCTTCAGCTTGGAGGTAAATCTGGCGAAGGAGTCCGTCAGTTCATAAATGCGCTGTGCTGTGACTGCGGGGAACATGGCGGTAAACGCTTCCTTGATCGGCTTGATGATGCTGACCAGCCCCTCGAAAGCGCTCTTCAGTCCCTCGATCAGCTTCGCTCTGCCGCCAAGATCTTTCCAGCCCTTCAGCAGTTCATTACGTGCGTTCGACTGCGCGTCGATAAACCCGCCGATAGTAGTGCTCAGGCTGGTCCACAGAACCTTTGCTTCCTCAAAGTCACCAAAGAGGATCTCCCATGTCATAGCCCAACCGGAGCCGACCGCTTCCTTCAGCGTATCCATAAGCTGGCTGAAAGTCTTAACGTCCTGTGCCGCTGCGAACGCCTTTTTACCGATCTCAGTCGTTTCGTCGGCGTACTGGCGCAATGTTCCGACCAGCGCATCGGTTGTCATCCACTGGTCCTGCAAGCTGTCGTTGAAGCCGTGCGTCGCGTCGATCACATTGCCCTTAACCGTCTTATACATGCCGTCGGCAGTCTTGGTCAGCGTGCCGCAGGCTACGGCGGACTCCAGAAGCTGTGTCTTGAACTCTACCGTCGCCATGTTGGCGTTTTCGATGGATTTCCAGTCGATCAGCTTGACATAACCGGCGCTCAGCGCCTGTGCGAAGTTATACATGGCGCGGGAGGCTTCATTGGTGTTTGCGCCGGAGACCGCGGCCACATTGGAAACGCCCTGAATGGCCATGACGGCATCTTCCAGCCCAACGCCCGCATTGGTGAATTTACCAATGTTGGAGGTCATGTCCTGAAACGAGTAGATTGTCTTATCGGAATAAGTGTTCAGCTCGTTCAGGTATTTGTTTACTTCCTCCAGCGACGCTCCGGTGCTCATCATGATGGTCTGGATCGAACCCATTTTCAGTTCATATTCGTCAAACCCCTGTGAGATCGGCGCAATGGTCAAAGACTCTATCATCCGTTTTCCGGCGTTGACCGCCGAATTGGTGATGTTGGCGAGGGCGGTTATACCCATGACCTCCAGCGCCGAAAAGCGCGCCTTGACTGTTTCCACGGCGTCGGACACGCCGGACATATCAAACCGCTTGGCCGTTGCATTGACATTTTCAAGCCCTTTGGTAGCGCCCTCCAGATTCAGGCTCTGTTTCAGCTTTTCCAGCGTAGACAGGCTCGTCTGCACGTTAGCTTCAAACTGCTTGTTGTCAAATCGCATTTCTACGACTCTTTCGTCAACCGTCGTGCTCATGTCTTTGTAACCTCCCTCCATGCGTCATTTGCAATGCGGTCAAAAATGGGCTGGATCGCAGGGTTGATGTAATCTCGTCCCTGTACCCAGCCTCCGGTCCCCGTTCCATGCCCGTATTGCAGAATGATGGCAATGGGGACACCATTTTGAATGTTGGAATTGTTGAATGTGATTGTGGCGACGCCGCCCCGGTTCGTGACCTTGTAGGACCACGATTTAGCCGTCAAACCCGAATCGACAGGCGTTGCGGCAGCCAGAGCAGCCACGCCGGCCTGACCGTATTTATCGAGGTCGCCAAGCTTCACCGCTTCCTTGGCCCGTTCCAGAAACCGCGTCAGTCTGGAAAAGTCGCCCTGCTGTCGAAATGTGATCATTCCGGCCTCCTGTTTATTCTGCTTTCTTCTGGAGTCCTTTCAGAACTTCCTGAAGCTTATCAAAGCCGAACATTGCGGCATAAGCCGCCATGAACCCGACAACGATTGCACCAACAACCAGATACCAGGTCAGTGCAATGCCGTTCATCTGCGCGTAAGCGCCTCCGGACGCAAGCGTCAGCGCCTCGGCGATGATAAGTGCCAGAAGATTAGTCGGGATCTTGTCCCAAGTAATCTTTTTCAGAACCTGCACGATGATATTGGTCATCACCGTGATACCGGCAATAATGCTCAGCAGTACCGAAAGATTTAGTGCATCCATAATGCGTTCTCCTCCTAAATAGCGGGGCTCTCTTCCGAACCCTCTTGATTGGCGGTCGTGAAACCGGCAGCTTTCGCGGCTGCGTATTTAATCCCCTCTCCGTCAGCTCCGCAGTTTTCGATCGTGCTCTTTGTCACGATTTTCCCCAGCACAAGACTGGCCGCGGTCCCGATTGGGGTAAAAACCACCGTCCAGCACATTAGCGCGCCGGTATAACCGGTTTGAATACTCTCTCTGGCAAGATAAAAGCCGCCGATCAATCCCGCCGCAAGAAATGCGATAATGTAAAGCGCCAGTCGGTTGGTAAATCCGAGTCCGGCAAGATGGTCGATCACGCTGCGGCGCTTCTTTTTGGCAAGGCGCTTTCCATGCAGAGAGATCATCGTCATGCCAGCCCGTATTTTCGGGCAAAGCGGTAAAGAAGCTGGGCAGCCTGCTCACGGGTCAGGAAATCCTCCCACATCATGTTCGGCTGTCCGTCTTTAGCGCAGGTGCCGTTTCCGGCGAAAAGGCCCTCCCGAATGGCAAAGTCCCTCGCCTCCTGGCTCCAGCTTCCGCTGTCGTTGTCCCGCAGGTCACCGCGGTATTTGCTCATCGAAGTGGCAAACATCTTGTCAAAAGTTGCCTGGTCCATGTCGTCTTCCTCCTCTGTGATGATGGAATAGTCAGGGCGGCCGTAACCGCCGATCTTCTCGTAGCTCAATGCGTAGGACTTGTTTCGGACGCAGCCACCGTTTTCCACAACGCCCGCCGCGCTGGAGGTATTACCCTCAATGGTGTAGATCCGTCCATTCTCCACCTTTTCCACAAGACCGGTGTGGTAAAAAGACTTGCCGCCATCCTTTGAGAAAAAGATCTGGTCTCCACTCTGCGGGTTTTGGGCGAAGAAACGGCCGAGATTTTTATAGTAGCGTACGCTCTCCGTACATCCTGCACCATAGCCGCCGAGAACCTGCCCGGTCATTGCCAGGGCCTTCTCCAGTCCGAAGGTCTTGATAAAACACCAGTCGCAGAACATGTCGCACCAGGCGTAGCCGTTTTTTGCTCCGTTGTATAAACCAAGCGCGTCCAGATCTCTCGCGTACTTGGTCCAGTTGCGGTCGCCGGCGTTGGCCGTTTTGTCGTCAAGCTGTGCGTTGCTCGCTTTTTCCAGATAACCGATCTCGGCTCTTGCCGTGGCGATCAGCCGCTGCTGAGCAGTCATAGCCGCATTCCTCCTTATCCCTTCGTGTTAAGCTGTTTTCTTCGTGCCGCGTTCAAAGCGGCGTTCCGCCTCATGATGTCGCCCTGACTCTTCCGCTTCGGCTTCCGGTTCTTGACCTCGCATACCTTGATCAAGGTCAAAAGCTGGTTCAAATGCCATTTCCGGTATTCCGGCGGGATATTCAGCGCAATCATCCAGTAATAGATCAACTCCGCCGTGATCTGCTCACGCCCCGGCCGTCCGTTTCTCTCGTCGGAAAAGCGGGTTGCAGTCATGGGCGCTTCGATATAGCGGTTGATCTCCTCGATGTTGGCATCGGTAAGGCGGTTGTAAACATCGGGGTTCACGTTCTGCGTCAGCGTCATGCATTTTACATAGTAAATGGTCTCCTCAAGCGTCTTTTCCTGCTTGGAGAGAAAGGGCTTGCAGAATTTGGACTCCCATTTTGAAAGAGAGACAAGAGAATGCTCCAGTTGCAGTGTCTGCTCCTTGGCATAGCGGAACTCCTCTTTTCTCTCATCCCAGAATTCCATTTCCGGAATCGTGATTCGGAGCATCTCTTATCCTCCATTTCCTTCGTTGTCAATTCGTCGCCGCAGGCTGTGCAGGGGCACTGTCCATCTGCTTCGGAAGCACCTGATTGACAAAAGCTGCGGCCTTGTCCGCATCGGTCGCCAGGGACATGAACAGTTCGGAGTAAGCCTCCGTCTGTACAAAAGCCTCCGCAATCTCCTTGGACTTCATCAGCCGCTTTCCGTCGGGGGACTTTTCGCCGTATGCCTTCAGAATGAATTCCTTGAATACGGTGACCAGCGTCGGCATATCCTGTGCGGAAATGATCTTACGGATCATCTCGGTGTAACCGCCGGTGGTGCCAAGCTCCATTTCCATGACCTCGGCCTTGTTCAGATTGAAATAAAAGTCCTCCGTGCGGACCACGTTGTTATAATCGGTGTAAGTAATAGGGTATTTCAGCATAGTGGGTTCTCCTTTCAAAAGTAAAAAGTTGGGGAGCCGCCCGCCAAACGGAATACGACTCCCCGGTTTTCATAATTCAGTGCATCAGGCAACGTTCAGAAGCTGCGCGATCTCATCAGGCAGAGGCAGACGAGGCTCGGTTTCGGTGTCGCCGAACAGGATCTTCTCCAGCTCGGCCAGCTTCGCGGGGTCGGCCTTGGTGGAGTCGATGGTCAGGGAAGCGGTAGGCTTGTGGCCGGTGACATTGATCGGGGTGGTGCTCAGCTCCCAGCTGAAGGTGATGGCTTCGGGGTCCTCGTTGATGGTGTTATACGCCTTTTCGGACGGAGCGGCGGTTGCGCCGTAGATCAGATGCAGCTTATAGCCGTGCTCATTGCCGTCAACATCGTTGCCGATGACCGTGCGGTAGACCATGCCGAAGACCTTGCGGTTCTGCTGGCCGATGGTCGCACCCTTCACCAGTTCAACGCTGCCGTCGCACTCGGCGAATTCATCGGGATAAGTGTAAGCCTCAACTGTAGCGCCGAACTTCTCCGCGCCCACCAGACCGAGGTACTTCATGTTGTCGGCATAGATGTCGTTGACGTCCGCACCGGAGGGGCTTTCGGTGACGGCGGTCAGACCGTTCCACGCGACGCCCTTGGAATAAACGCCGCCGGTCTGAATGGGATAAAGAACGCCGTGGTCAACGCCCGTTTCATACAGACGCTTGCCGGACTGATCCCAAACAAGTTTACTCATAATTTAGATCCTCCTTAATAGTAGAGTGTGAATACATCATGGTTCAGATTGTCCTGCTCATAGTGCCGATTAAACTGACAGGTGGGCAGGGAAGCGATTTTTTCGATCAGCTCACTATCAGGATTTGCGTCGATCGCAATGACCTGATAGCGCCGGTTGGAAAGATACACCCCGTCATCGGCGTGCTTGTTCTCGATATAGTCGAGATTGTAGACGATGGCGGGGTATCTCATTTTTACCGATTCGGGAGGCTGGAAATAGACATGCCGTGAACCAAGAAGTCCGCACAGCAGCTCATGCAGCTCAAGTCGCCTGTTTGCCATTGTAAACACCTCCCAGTGTCAGGATCAGCCGCGGATACTGAACCTCTACCTTGCTGATCTTCCATTTGGCACCCATAAATGCAACATACCGCATGGAGTGGAAATTCGCATTGGCATACGGGTCTGCCACAATGCTGATCTCATTGGCAACATTGATGTCGTCGTTCAGATCGCCGGAGTCCTGAAGCCGGCGCATATTCCGCGTCAGATCGCCGTAGTAACTCTGCTCCGCGATCTCCTCGGTCCACACGCCCGGAGCAGTCTCCTTTGTCACGGCATAGCCGATCACGCCATAAAACTTCGCCATTTTGAATTTCCCTCCGATCTGCCGGTATTAGACGTTGCTATCCGTCTGAGAAGAGCTGTCGCCGGAGGAAGCCTTGGTAACATCCTCTTCCAGTGCGATAGCGGAATACACACGGGTCAGCGCGCCGCTGATGCGGGTCTCGATCAGATACTTCTCCTGGTTGAAGTCGATGTCGAACTGGTTGAAGCGGGTGATCTCGCCGCCCTTGGTCGCGCCGATCTGGTAGTCGTCCATGTTGACGAAGATGCCCAGCAGCTTCTTGGTCTTGGGAGAAACATCCTTGGTGGTGCGGGTGCGGCCCTCGAACTGCTCGGCGGTATAGATGTTGCCGACGTTCAGCGCGGCAGCCAGATCGCTCTTAGAGTCATAGATGCGGCGGCCATTCATATCACGGGCCAGCAGCATAATGTTCAGCAGGTGCGGCGTGCAGTAGAAGTCGGGAGTGCCGTGGCCCTTGTACTGCTCACGGGAATACAGAGCTGCGGTGATAATGGCCTCGGCATAGATGTAGTTAGTGCCGAAGCTTGCGCCAGTGTTGCTGCCCTGAAGCTCGGCCTTGGCGGCGGCAAAGTCCACGTCCGTGTGGATGGTGTAGAGCTCGTCGTCATGCCAGATAGAGCGGATGTGCTCCTCGCTGATCTTGGCCTCATCGCCATCCTCACGGCCGTCGCCGATCATGATAGCGGTGGCGATCTCTTCGTTCAGGTTGGAGCGCATGATGCCGTACTGATACTCAACCACATCGAAATCGGTGATGTCGACAATGTCATCACGGTTCAGCGCATCCTTGCGATACACCGTCTGCGGGTCGGTGGTACGCTTGAGCAGCTTCACGTTGGGGGCGACCGCCTTCTTCTTGGTCTTCTGATAGCCGCTACCGCGAACGGTCACATCGCGGGCATCTGTCTGGCGGGTGCGGATACGGCTGATGGGGCTCTTATGAGCCTTACTCATCACAACGTCCACCCAGCCCTGATCACGCAGCAGCACTTCGGGCGCGCCGGGGTAAACGTCCTTGTAATCGGGGAACAGGGTGTCAATGTCGTCGATGCCGTGCGCCAGTTCCTTGTTGTTCTCAGCATACATGGAAATGGCGTTCTGGAGCGTGCCGACGCTCTTGTTCTTGGCAAGACCGATGATGCTGGCCTGATCGGAATGGCTCAGCTCAAAGGACTGGTTGTCGCCGGTCTGGTCGAAAATGTTCTTCTTCATAGAATTGTCTCCTCCTTCAAGATTGGAATGTTTTGCGGACTTGTCGTCCTCGTTGGTTTTGGCAGCATCTTCGAGAGCCTGTCCCATCAGGGCATAGACCACAGTCTTCTGCTCTTCGGTAAAGGTCTCGAACACATCGGCCAGAGTTTTGTTGTCCTCGGCCTTCTGATCCTCTTTCTTCTCGCCATCAGCAGAAGTATCGTCCTTTTTCTCGTTCTCGGGCTTCTTCTTGCCGTCGTCGGCGTGATAAAGGCTGATCTCCTCTCCGGTATAAATAATGGCCTCTTCCTCGTTCTCCTGCCCATGGCACATGACAGAGTCGATGTAGGCGCCGGGGTTTGCTCCGGCCAGCACAAGACTGACCTCTCTGATCGCGCCGTGCAGAACATCCGCCCCCTGCTGCTTGAGCTGGTTGGCATAAATACTCAGCGCGGATACGTCGCCGTGCTCCACAAGAAGCTTGGCGTTGCGGCCGGATTCCGTTTCGTTGAATGTGCAGTAGGCGTAAACGCCGTCCTCACGGTTCTCCAGCAGCGCATGGCCCAGAACATTCATTGCGTCGTTGTGCTGATGGTTCCAGACCAGCGGGACCGTCTGCCCGTCATTGCTCTTGAATGCGTCCTTGCGGATCGTGCGTCCATCGGAGCATTTCAGATCGTTACGGGTAGCCCAGCCACTGAAATCGTACCTCATTTTGAATTTCCTCCTTCAGTTTGGTTGTTGTCGGTCGTTTCTTCAGTCGGCGCTTTCGCGGCTTCACTTCCGTTCGCTTCGCTCACATTTCTGTTCCGTAGCTCGTCTGCCTTGGGGTCTGCGGACGGTTTCAGACCGATAATCTGGCGCATCTCATTGGGCGACAGGATCTCGTTTCTGGTGAATTTGTCCGCAATCTCGGCCAGCTCGGATACCGGGACCAGCTTGAACGGATCTCTGAAGAATGCGATCGACTGGAACTGCGACCGGGCAGTTTTGGTGAGAAACTTTCGTTTCATTTCGTCAGCGATGGCTGATACGAAGGGCTCGATCGTCCGGCTGTAATAGTTCAGCATCGTCTTGTCGTCGGCCGTTCCATCCATGATCTCCTGAGTGATACCCAACTGGCTGTAAAGCATACTCGTCAGGTATTCGATCTGGTGCATCAGGTTGTTCTCGACCGAACGGTTCAGTTGCGTGATGCGCTCTGTACCATCGGTATAGGCGATCCCGTACTTTGACCCGGACAATTGGTCTTCGATATCCTTACGGCGTTTTTCAGCCTGTTGACGTCTTGCGTCGGTCTTGATGACATAGGGGAGCTGGATAATCAGGTCCAGCTTTCCGCTTCCGCTCTGCTCGTCGATCACATCCAGAAGTGCCAGCTTCCTTGCCAGACGCTGCATGGTTGAGTTCGGCTCGTTCATCACGGCGAACAGTGGGTTTTCTACAATTCCGATCTGGCTTTTCTGGAGCATGATCTCTTCCTTGTTGCCCGTTCGGTCGTTGTAGATACGGACCCGCACATACTGCGGATACCACTGCAGAATCTTACCGGTTCGCATGGTGTTGATCTCGTAGGAGCTGCTTACGGTTGGATCAACCGTAGTGTCCACGGGAACGATCGCCACCACGCCCTCGTCCATCATGGACATGGCAATGTCCTGCACAAAGCCTCTTCCGGTCTGATCAAGGTTGGCCTCCAGTGTCAAACACCGGTTTAATCCGGAGTCCATGGCAGAAAGAAAGCGGCCGTTCGCATCCAGCCTCACATGCTGAATGGAAATAGCCGCGACATCCATGGCAATTCGGTTGTAAACACTGGTGACGATGGAGCGCTCGTTTCCCCTCGTCAGTCTCGGCCGATCCGGACGGTAGGAATAGCTTGCGCCGTAATCCGCAGTGCGGTAGGTAGGCGACCGGTTCATGAAGGCATTCCAGGCATGTTTCAGCCGGCTGCCAAACGATTCATCCATTGCTTCACCACCTCTTGTAAAATGGATTTTGTCGTAAAACAAAAAAAATCCCGCAGGCCGGTTATGACCTACGGGAAAAGACTGGGTTATTATTTGCTGCCCTCTTTCAGTATCTTGCTGCCGAGCTCCTCGGTGATTTCAACACCCGGATGCTTTTTCGCATAGTCCATGATCGGGGCGGCCAAGCCATCATCCATCATGGGGCTGCAAATCAGCATCTTCTTAGGCTTCCGAACGCTAAGGACAATACCAACCAAGCTGGCTGCAAGTCCAGCATATGGAATATACCGAAGAAAATTCCGGTTCATAGCAATGCCTCCTTATTTGTAATAATTATCGAGAATTTGATCGTATGACAGATTTGTTTCGGGGTGCTGCTTGCGGTATTTCTGTACGATCTTGTCGTTCTCCTGCCCGTGAAGGGCTTTCTGTCCAACGGCAACCAGCCCGGCAGAACCGGCAATTCCAGCAGCAGAAGGCGCCAACGATTTTACGGTAATGTCCATAATTCCTTTGGAATAAGCCTTCTGAATTTCTTCATGACCGACTTCCCGAACGCTGTTCACCGCAGCTTTAGATGCCGCATTAAAAGCAATCATCGGTTTGGAACTCATATAGCCGCTGTATTTCTTGTCGTTTACATCCATGATAGCATCATATCCGAGAGATTTCAACTTATTGTAAAACCCGGAATTAACGGCAGAAGAAGTTGGTAGATTGTGGTCCACCAGCGTCAAATTCAGCGCATTATAGACCTTTCCGTCGATCTTGCCTTTTGACAGGGATTTCAGACCCTCGCGGACAACACGATTTTGCTTATCGGAAGCATAGCGTCCAACGGAGTCGGACAGATGTTGCTCTAAAGTCTTCCGATACGAAGCATCCTGACTCACCAAATCGGACAGAGCTTTTGTTGCAGACTTTTCGGACGCCACTTTCATGGCCTGGTTTACTCCGATTTTGGTTTCATAAACCTTTCGCCCGCTGTTCTCGATCTGCATACCGTAAAGGCCTCGATACTTGGTATTGTCCCCCTTTGTCATAGAGAAATAGAATGCATCCGAAACGCCCCTATTGCTGTTGCCTGACATATTCTGCAACTCGGTTCCAGCTTTGATAAACTTATCGACTGTCTTATCGTAATGCTTATATGCAACATAAGCAGTTGCGGCGGCAATCGTTACACCGGCGGTAGCGGCAATAATCTTCTCGGTCCTAACGCGCTTATAGGCTGCAACAGCGGCTTCCTCTTCTGACATTCCTTTCGACCGATACTCCTCTTCAAGATTTAACCGATGCTTAGACTTCTCCTTGGTTTCTACATTCAGCTTTTCCTTGACTTTTTCGGAGCTCAGTTTTTCTTTGGCCCAGTCGACTCGATTGGTCGCTTTCAGCAAATCATTTGTTGCCTTTTCGTTATAGACCATTCCGCCAAGAGTCGCCTTGTTGTATGCGGCTGCGGCGGCCGCCTTTTGCTTCTTTGCTTGCTCGACATTAGCTGTTGCTCCGCCGATATCTGTGTCATATCGCTTCCTGCCCGCGGAAGTCAGGCTGCCGTCCTTGTTCTGATAACGGCGAACGCCCCACTTCATGCCGAGAATTCCATGGTGAGAAAGTTGGTTCACACAGTACCCCCCCCCAACAATTTAGTGATTATTCAAATGCGTCCCGGTTTGCCTTGAATGCAATATAGGCATCCATCATTGCGGCCACCGAGTCGATCTTTTCCTCATGCCGCTGCTTGAGCAGCTTGCGGTTTCCGTTGGTATCCTCCATGGCGATGCAGTTTCCCATGGCAAAGGTCATCAGCTCCTGGTCAAAGAGCAGCATCCGCTCCTCCGCCAGCTTCTTCAGTTCGCCCAGAGGGACTGACTCTGTCTTAGCGCCCTGAATGACCTTTTCAATCCCAAACGGGCCGTTTTCCTGCGCCCACCGCTCGATGAATTCCTTGGCATTATAAGGGTCGTATCCGATGCAGCGCACATCGAATTGATTCTCCTCGATAAAGCGGTCAAGGTCGTCGTAGACATCCATCATGTCAAGCACCGTTCCGTCCAGCACGATTAAACTGCCTTCGTGCATGAAATCGTCGTACTTGCTCCGCAGAGCCAGCGGAAGCTGCATCAGCGTCAGCGAGGAAATGTAGTTGATGGTCTTCACACCAAAGCTTCCGCCGCGAAGCGGAAACAAAAAGGTGAACGCGCAGAAGTCGTCGCCTCTGGAAAGGTCGCATCCGATCGCGCATGGCATTCCGTAGAACCGCTGTATCCGATGCGGCAGGGTTTCCTCATAGGTGAAGTAGTAGGTATAGCCCTCCATCGGAAGACCAAAGCGCTTGGCAAGAATGTCGTTTCTCGCCGCAGGCGCCTTTTCCGCTCGCTCTACATCCAACTGATAAACCTCATAACTTACGGTCTTTCCGATGTTCGGATTGGCCTTGAGCCACATATCAGGGTCGCCGACTTCATCAATGGAGTCCAGCTTGTACCACCAGATAGACACATGCGGGTTGTTGTACTCGCCCTTGAGAATGTCCATCAGCTCCATTTTGATGGTGTCGCCCGGCCCGTTTCGTACCGTACCCTCCGAACTGACCGCAATGATAAGGTAATCGTCATTCTTGGATGCGCCCTGCTCCAAAGCGCCGATTACATCCTCCCGCACATCGCCGGACAGCCATTCATCCACAGTGTTTATACGGCTGTTCAAGCCTTGCAGCTTGTCGATAGACATTGGACGGATCTCAACAAGAGAGCCGTTGAAGAAATTCTCGATGCCCTTCTTGGTCGAAGCCAGCTTGACCCGCTCGGCGCGATTGCCGGTGGTGTTCTGGATAGAGCCTTCCGTCAGGAATTGAAACAGCGGACCTCTCGACCGCAGAATGCTTGTCCGCATCGGCGCGAGGACTTCCTCGGCCTGCCGCATCGTCGGCGAAGTATGCACCTGATGCGTTGTGGACATATCTACATTCAGATAGTAACTCTGGATGTAGGACTCATACTGCGACTTGGCGGCGCCGCGGGCAACGATCAGGTATTGCTTGTTGATAAGCCGTTTCTTGATGGATTTGCGGACGTAGTGCCCGCCGTGCCCATCTTCATTCGGCTCATACACGCTGCGCTCCACAAAGTAATACCAACCAAAGACCTGTTCGCCCCAAAGCTTAAAGCTGTCGAGCAGCTTCAGGTCAGAGCCGTCAGTCAGCGTCAATTCTTCTTCGCAATACTTGATCCAGCCCTCTACCACTTCGCCGTCGTAATAGATGCCCGGGTTGGCGATCAGGTCATCAATTCGATTCATCTCCATGGAAATCTCTTTGTTGACTGGAATCTCTCCGCGCATCACGGCATCCCGAAACATGCCGTAATACTTTGGAACGGCTGTATTCGATAATGCCACGAATGCTCACCTCAGCCCTTTAGTTCTTTGATTGCCAGCGCAATGCCCAGCGCAGAACTTCCAACTGTCAGCACGCCTCCTGCCACCTCAAGCGTCTCTCTGACAGCAGTACGTCCTTTGGATACCTTGGCTGCTTCCTGCTTGGCGAACAGATCATTGTACTGCCGTTCCAGCAGTTCGCGGTTGATCTGCGCCCGCATCTCCTGATCGCTCATCTTAGAAAGGTCCATACGAGTCTTTCTGGCTTTCGGCGCGCTGCTTCGCTCGATACTCTTTGCCTGATTGACAAGGCCCGAACTGGTGTCCACAAGCCGCTTGCTCCGCTCCAGATCTTCCTTAGCCCAGCGCTTCGGGTCCGGTGTGCTGACGTCAATGCGGTTTTCCTTCTTCTTGGCAGCGTTCTCACGTTGGTCGCGGTCGTACCGCTTTTGACCCGCAGGAGTCAGACTGCCGTCTTTGTTCTGATAACGGCGCACGCCCCACTTCATGCCGATAACGCCGTGATGTACTAATGTCGGGTTATTCATCTTAGATTTCCCTCCCTTGCGATGTAGGCAGTTTTCCCTGCGGAGGTGTTCGAGGTCTCAAAATATGGAACTTCCGCTACAACAACATTCTCATCGAGTACCTTGTTGGCAGTCTCCAATGTCTGCGAGGAAAACGCTTTGGGAACGACCTCGTATTCTCCGGTGTAGGGATCGGCGTCGCCACCGCTTGTATTCTCTGTTTCAGCTGCGACCTGAATCCGCCACTCCAGCTCAGATATCTGCGCTTTCGTCGCTTCCAGAACAGCAGCCACCAGCGGTGGGTCGAAAATCAGCTTGACCTTCAAACTCATGTAAGTCTTGACAAACTGAAGTGTCTCGCCGTTGGGGATATAATCGTCCCATGCCGCGCTGCTGTCGCTGATTGAAAAGCCTTTGGAGGGGCCGACACCAAGTTGTGTCAGAATGGAGAATACGGAGTTGATATGGAAAACGAGAATGTCGTCGAAATGAGTGTACTCTGCTCCGATCCCCAACGACTTCTTGATAGAAGTCAGGATACTCTCCATAACTTGCCTCCTATCTTATTTGCTTCCACGGGCAGGTATCGTTTCTCGCCCGCTCAACGGGAGAATGCGCAAGCATCCCCTCATCGCCGTAATGAATTGCATTATGCGTTTTGTGACTCACACAGATCAGATACTCCGGGTTCAGCAGATTGTCGCTGAGTGTCCGGATGTCCTCTCGTGTGATTGGGTTCATGTGATGGATTAGGATTTTACCGCCAATCTCATAACCGTCGAGACCGAGGTCACAGCCGTTGTCCCGGATAAGAACAAGGTTGCGTACATCCTTCCATTTCTGCGAGCGATAGAAAAGCTGGTTCAGATAACGGTCGAATCCGAAGGTATCCTGCCCGACAGCTCCGTCCAACTTCAAATACCGAAACCGTTCCGCAAAAGTGAAAAGGCGGGATAACTCCGAATAGGTCTTAATCATCCTCGTCACCGCCTCGTCCGCTGTATTGCTTCATGGCTTCATATGCATTCTTATAAAGTTCTTCCAATCGCTGTGCAGATTTCAGGGACTGCGTCTTCGCGTCGATCAGCTCTTTCTGCTTTTCAAGGATCTCTTTTTCGATACGCTCTTTAGTTGAGCCGAGCTTTAAGTAGTGAGTAATGACCTGCGAAGACGCAGTCCCCTCCATCAACTGTTTCTCAGCAAGGTCGACGGCCAGCGAGATCATCTGGTTTTCTCTGGCTTCCGGTGTCAAAGCCGGCCGCATCTTTTTCCGAGAACTCTGGCAATCCGCAGCCTTGGCTTTTCGCATTCCCTTGCTGCCTCCTTTTCTGAAAATATCATGTGGTATTGCTTGGGTTTCTCTGACTATCCGAGGTCTTTTCCTAAAGTTTGCGGCGGCGCTTCAAAGAACCCGCAGAGCATTGCAGCATCTCTTTTGAAAGGAGAAAAAAGAAGGAGGCAAGATCCATCATCTTGGCTGCCGTATTAAGCTCTGTGGGTCCTTTGAAACGTCGCCGCTCCGGAAAGTGAAAATATCCCTCCCGGCCCCCAAAACTACTTTCCAAAAATCTCCCCCGGAGAATTTCCGAAGACACCCGCGATACAGGGAGGGGGTGTGATTTTAGAGACCCTCCCCCTATGCCTTGATGTATCAGCTATCCTCCAATGGAAAGACACGACAAAGATTGTTTTCCGGAAAACAGTTCATTCATTGATTATTTTACGATGCGGTTTGTATAACTTTTCGATAGATGTTCCGGAAGTCGTACTTGATGATTTCGTCAATCGCGCGTTCAACTTCCAAATCGTTCTCATCTTCGGTCAACTGACTCGATGTTCGGGCAATTCTTCCCAGATAAGCACAGGTATGGTACCCCTTCTCCTCGTCATAGAGGAGCCAAGAAGTGAACTGCTCGAAAGGATTGTAAGGATTGTCAACTGTTGTTAAAGCGCATTTCCTTGCCATTTGAAAGCTCACTCCTTTCCTTTGAGGTACTTTGTAACAGTCGAAGAAGAAATGCCAAGATCTTCCGCGATTTCAGATGTGCTGTAACCGGAAGCCTGCATCGACTTGATCTTGTTGACCTTTGCCTGACTGAGCGTCGTTGTGGTGCGCGGCATAGAGCGCGCCCTGAGATCGTCGATGTCGGTGTTGTTCAAGATCTGATACAGCTTATTCTCGCTGATTGCTCCGGCTTGAATTGCTTCCCATTCGCGGTCTGTGATCTTGATGTTCTCGCGCTTGGCTCCGACAGAGGTGCGGGCGGCAGAGAGGGCCTGCGACTTGGCTTTCTTCTTTTCAGATTTGGTCATGTCGGGGTTTTCCTGCTCCTTTGCCGTCACCACGGAGTTAGCGATGACCTGGGCCTGCCGCTCACGAGGCGCATTCTTCAAAGCAATGTTCAGCTTTGCAGTCAGCGACTTGTATTCAGGCAGGTAAGTTTCCTTGGCGGAGGCGCTGTATTCGATCTTGCCGGTATGGACCATCTCCTTGCGAGCCTGGTTGCCGAGGGACTTCATCTTATTGGCATAATCTGCATAAAGCTGCTCCTGGGGGGTACCGGAGGACAGGGAATAGGCATCTCTGGTTTCTGCCATTTTTGTGCTGTCCTGTGTCCGCACCTGCTTCTTTCCGCTCTTGTCGGTATACTCCTCACGAACGGACTTCCAGCTCTGCTCACCGGTATCGGGGTCAATCATAGGCGAACCCTTCCGCTTCAGTACGACCTGTTTGGAAGAGGCCCGGGATATTAAAGTCGAAGCACCCCCATAGCCCTCGTCATCGGCATGAGCCTGGTACTTCTTCTTCAACGCAATGATACCGTTATCAGTCTCGCTCTGCTTGTAGTCCAACTTGTGCTTCTCAGCGTCGATGACAACCATCGAATGCCGAACAGCCCTTGCCAGCTCGTCAGGAGGCGCACCCTTTAGGGTCATGTCGGTGATGAGGTTCGAGATCTTGCCCATCTCCGTCTGGGTGTTGTTCATTCGCTGAAAGACCTTGCCGCCCCTGCTGTAATACTCACGGCCCTTGCTATCCACTCTGACAGGATCACCGGAATCAGCTCCGTAATCAAGCTTCGGGTCGAATCCCTCAAGCCCTTTCAAAGCCGCGGTAGAGGTAATGCGCACCTTGCTCTTGGAAGAATTGCAGGGAATCACCATAACGGTGTCACCGTCAAAGTCCGCACCGGAAAGCCGACCGGCAACCTTAGAGTTGATACCGATGGCATCGGCAGGGGTGTTTCCGAGAACTCTTTTTCCCTCAGCCTGCTTGTTGTTCACAGTTAGGATTGGGATTTCAAAGGTGCCGCCATGCGGGTAACGGATCAGCGCGACCGTTTCGCCGTCTTTGTAGTTCGGGGCATACACTTCATTGTCCTTGATAGAGGTCAACGGAAGAATGACCTGATACTTCTGACGGGGAAGCGCCGCTGCCTGCAAGTGAACTGCAGCCGCATCGCAGTCGTCGGAGAACGATTTTAGCAGGACTTTTTTCAAAGTCGGGTTCGGCAGGGAGCAAATCTCATCAAACTCAGCCTGCTTATCGGCGGAAGCCAAATTGAGTTGTTTTTTGATAAGGCTCAAACTCTGCTTTGAAAGAAACTGAGAAGGGAGTCGATCGCTCCATTCGCCCCAGTCGCCCTCTTCGGCACGCTTGTTGATGAGGGAAAGCTGCTTCTTACCATTCTTGTCATAATAATAGCTCTGTCCGCCCTTTTGACCGTCGCCTTTATCGGGGTCAACAACGCCTTCTTTGATGAGCGACCCAAAGGGGTTAGTTGGATCATCCTTGATCGGCTTCAGAACCTTCATCGTCGGCGTACCCTTCGCCTTGTTGGTGTTGAACATCACGTCAATGCCGTCGGGCAGGTCGTCGGAATAAACCGCCATGCCCTTGATGTAGTGTGTTCCGTCCACAAGAATGCGGACCTGTGCATAATGCGACTCACCGAGGCTCAGATCGTCCACGCCGCGCCGGATTTCCACAACGCCATCCTTGTCAATGCCGCCGTCCTCCGCATAGCGGATCTGCAAACGGCTCGAATCCATACTCTTGGGGTAGACCCATTTCGGGTCATAGCTTTCGCCTCCATCATGAGAAACGTAATCGACCACGGAATGAATATTCCCAAAATCATACATTTCCCGATGCTCGGTTCCCTGCGGGCAGGCCACGGTCAGCGTCGTAAATTTGCCGGGGTTGGTCGCCTGAGGAATGCGGCCGTTGTAGACCGGATAGCCCTCCTGCTCCAAAATATAAAGAGCCTGGTCAAGCTTCTCTTTCGAGATGCCCAACTCACGCTCCACACCAACGCCGACGTCGATCATGCCTTTTTCCGCGATCTGCCTTTTGAGAAATTCCGCGGTGGTCTTCGCCTGATTCATGCGAGACTCTGAGTTTTCGTTCAGCAGCGAACGGATCGAGGAGTCGCTGTTGTATCCCATCTTTGCCGCAATCTCATTCAGACTATACCCTTCGTCACGAAGACGGCGGGCAGTTGCAACCTCCTGTGAACGGCGCTCATCCTTAGCAAGCGACTTCTGCACGCGAAGCTGTGTGGTCGTCATGCCGAGCGCTTCGGCGATCTGCGTCTCACTCATCCCGGACTTCCGCATGGTTTCCACACGGCTGAGAAAATCACCGCTGTGCTGGTTGGGGTTCTTTCCACTACCCAGGGGGTATCTTCCGCTGCCCCGCCCCGGAGCGCCTTCCATTTTCCCGACGCCGTAATGCATCAGGATATCTTCCGCAATCGGGTTCACAGTCAGCCCTCCTCTGCACGAATTTTATTGATGATTTTGTCGAATGTGATGATCTTCTCCATGATCGGCAGAATATCATCTGCCGTTGGGTTCGCATAAACGATCTCGCTGTTCTGATAAAGCCGCAGTTCGATCTCGATGTCCGCCGGGCGCACGGTATATTCCAGACAGAACAGCGCCGCATAGATCTCAAGCTGTTCCATGTGTGCAGGAACGACCCCCGATTTGAAATCGTGAATACGCAGCAGATTGTTGCGGAACGCGATCGCATCGGTCGTCCCGAAGCAATTTTCAGAATAGAACAGCACCTGCTCCGGTGTCATTCGATATCCAATGGCGTCATTGACGTACATGTTCAAAGTCTTCTGTGACTTCGGGAGCCGCTGCCCCAAGCGGATGCACTGCGCGGCAAACTCATGAAGCACCGTGCCTTTCTGCGCCGCAAGAAAATTGGAATAGACGTCTACGACCTTCGCTTCGTCATAGTTGATCCAATGGTACTTGCTTGCGCCGAGAAAAGCGTGCTGTCCTTCAAGATTGGAATGCCTGTTGAAGTTCATGTAGCACTTCCTCCTCATTTTCCGGCGAGATGAAACGAGAAAACGACATCTCGTTCATCCGACCGACATAGTATTCTTGATTCGGCTGTCTTTTTGCTCCGGCGCTTTTCTTACATTCCAAAGAAGCCCATCGGTCACGATAAAGCACCAGCAAATCGGGGATACCCTGCTTATAGCTCGCGTCGTTTTTCATCACGATGCAGCCGGGGAACATCCGCTTCAGCTTTTGAATCAGGTTGGCTTGAAAATTGCGCTCCAGCATAACAGAGAGCCTCCTTTCCACAAAACAAAAGAGAGAATGCTCGTTCTGCCAAAAAGCAGACGATTTATTCCCTCTCTTCATAAAAGGGGATGTATTTTTCGCGCAGGCCAAAAAAGAGAGCAAAAGAAAAGACCGAGACGCAGTTAAGCATCTCGGCCATCTCTAAAATATCAAATTGTTATCTCTCTTCCACCAGCACCGGCTTCAAGTAGAATATTCCGCGCTCCGCGTCGAAGCTATCCACTTTAGCCGTCACCCGAACGTTACTCCCAGCCGCCACAAACGAGGGCAGGTACAGATCTTCGATTCCAAGCCCGTTGGCATTCACATCCTCAAACTTAAAGACCGGACCGGGGTTTGCCGTATTCTCGTCAACGTAATCACCGGCGCTGAGCAAAATATCATAGCGTGTCTTATAGTCATTGTGGTTCATCACATAAGTGATGCAGCTGTCAAACAAAATCGTCTGCCCCTTATAATTCTCGGCAAACGCCTTATACGAATCGTCGATCTCCGCTTTTACAGTAATCATGCTTGCCAACGCTTCGCAATTCTCAACTGTCAAAATATCATCGCCAGTATCAACAGTATCGGCCGACTGGCTCTCTTCTGCATCAGAACTGTCGGAACCGGTATCGTCCTCCGGGAACGAATGATAACGAATGATTACTTCTGTATCGGCTGGCACCCATTTATTTGGTGAATACTCTTCGTCGCCGCCAACGGAGACAGACTCGACTTCACCCTCCTTTGTCAACCAGCCTGTAATCAGGTCGCCCATCGGAGCAAGCTGAATATTGGTAAAGCCGCTTTCCTCAAAATCGGAAACCACTTCCTGATAGCCCCGACCCTGCTGGATTTTTGAACCCGATGGGGTTTCCGCTTCGCCGTCATGGTTCTTTTCTGTTGAACCTCCGCAGGCCGCAAGCGAGAAAACCATCACAAGCATCAGCAAAACTGCAAATATCTTTTTCACGATTTCTCCTTTCGCTTCATCGCCTGAAGCACATTGTCTTTTAATTTTTCGCACGTCTCGGCAGCAGCCTGTTTCCGTGCAGCAGCTTTCACAGCCCGTTTCTCTTTGGCAAGGGCTTTCTGCTGCTGTTCTTCTTCAAACTTCCGCCGGCTCTCTGAAATGACATCTTCCGTAATATAGCTTAAAACGACGTTGCTTTTGGCTCTGACCTTTCGGCCCTGCGGAGGGTCGCTTTTTACGATTTGCTGATCGGCGCAATCCCGATACTTTGCGTGAGCGGCAGAAAGAGGCAACTTGCTTGTTGTAACAGTAAGCCCCGCGGCAGTTACCGTTGCCACGCCATCGCTGAGACTTACGGGAAAACCCTTGGAATATAAACGAGGTACTTCGATCAATTCGCCGCGTTCGTCAATCTTATCCTTTGCCCAGTCTGCGACAGGCTCGGCTAAAGCAACGACCGGCCCAATAGCTACGGCCGCCTGACCGAGTTTCTTGGCAAGCGTCATAAGCTCTTTGCTGTTCGCCATTTCCTATTCCTCCGCAAAAATAAAAAGAGTGCGCCCCAATGAAGGAACGCACCCGAAAAAGTGAAGATCCCTCATTGCTGCGACACAACCTCAAGACCGAAAGGGAAATGAGTAAAGAGAGAAAAACACTTTTTACCAAAGTATCTTCCCCTAACGGTCAAAATATATGAAGTTGTGTCGCAAGAACAGTATAGCATAGGAACTTGAAAATAGGAAGAAGAATTTGTGCGAAATATCAAGCCGACATCTTCGCTTGTTTCCGCAGGTCGTCGTAAATCATACGGCTTCCGTCCGTCAAATATACCAGAATCATCATATAGCCATACGGCTGAAAACGAAGGGACTGTCGCCCGAGGTTCGGGTAAATCGACTTGAAATTAGTATAAAGATCATCCCATGTTATTTTCGGCATTTCTTCCTCCTTAAATGACTTGTGGCCAAAAACCCACTTTTTTTCGCCTATTACTATATATTTTTAATCTTTTTATCATAATAGTGAAGAGAAAAAAGTGGGCAAAATGGGCTTTGAGCCCGCAAGCCCTTGAAAACACTGGGTTTTTCGTGGCCAAATAGGGGTTTCAAAAGTGGGCAGAAAGTGGGCAAATGGCCATTTTTTCGTCCGAAAACGCTTATCGGGGGCATAAAAATTCGGCCAAAATCACTCTCTGCCCACGTTTTTCCGGGCAAAGCCCACTTTTCAAAACCCAAAAGTGGGCAGAAAATCGAGCAGTTTTTCACCTCCAAATACGGCCGGTTCGCTTGTCCGTCAGCACAATACGGCCTTCGATTCGGAAGCCTGCCAGCTCGCAAAGATAGAAGATCGTGTCAAGAAGTCTGTGAAAACGGGCATCCTCCTCGTCGATTTTTCGCAGGGCTTCATACGCTGTCGGGTCGGAATAGCCCTCTTTGTTCTTATGCGGATTGTTCTGGGGCAAGCCAAAACACCTCCTATTCTTTTTGTCGGTACCAGTCCTCTACATCCACACCAATCTCTTTCAGCTTGTGCGTGCAGAGCCAGACATCGTCCGAAATATCCATTTCATAGCGGTTGACCAGCGCGTTCAAAGCATCGGAAAAGCCGTCAAAGAACTTCTTCAGACGCTTTGGACCAAGGCCGAGCTGCGTGTGCAGTTCCCAAAGAATGATGGCATCCAGCTCCAACTCGTTTTTTCGATCATACTCGACAAGCTGCCGCTGGATTTCCATATTCATCGCTTTTTGCTCGGCGGCGGTCAAGGATGCGCCAAATATCTTTCCGCCGGCTTTCTTAATCTGCATCACTTGCCCCCTCATCGCAAGTCTTTTGTTCAGCAATCTCCTGCTCATGCTGAGCGTCGTCAATTTCCAGCACAGTCATGATGGAATAATTTGCAAGGTCAAGCAGGGTATCACGAATAGACTCATCTGTCACAGCCTGCTGATCGCTGTCCGAGGAGAGAATGCGGGAGAGCGTCTTAAAACGGCTGAACTTATCACCCAAGCGAATGCGTGGCATTGCCATTCCTTCTTCAATGTAGGTCTGGTGGAAGCTGTCGCCGTAGTCGTGGTTCTTTTTCGCGTAAAGCACATTCAGCCCCATGCAAAGCTCGCGATGACGGAGCACTTTGTCCGTTTCATAAGGGGTTGCCGCAAGCTCGCCGTCGGCATACAATTTACTACACATGGTCTCAATCCTCCTGTACGCCGGGAATTCTGCGGAACAGTTCAGCAATGAGCTCCGCGTTTTTGCAGGCTGTTAAAGTCTCTCGCTGAAGCGCCGTAACCTTATCCTGCATCTTCTCAATGTCATCGGTTTCAACCTCTACGGAAACCAAGATTGAAGATTCAAGGTACAAAGCGGGACGAGCGCAGTAGTTGCCGTAGTATACGTCGTAGTAGTTGACGCTCCCATCAGTGTACACGTAGCACGCGTAGCCGGATGTTGCTGCTGGAGCTCGGGGAGTAAGAAGTCGCAAGCCAGTACCAGTCAGATGCAAGCGGAATGTACTTGCGATAACGGCGGTATTCATCCAGCGTCAATACCCGTCCGAAAACGCAGGGTGTGCCGTAAATTGTCTCACCGCACATGGAAAGCAGGTTAATGGGGCGCTCGACAACAGCCTTGGAGATATTGGGATGCCCCTGATGCAGCCAAATATCAACGTGCTTCTGGAGATAGCTGCCGACGAAATTGTCGTGGTCTTTTCGCTCAGCGTCCTTATGCTCGAACGGAATGTGTTTGGGAAAAACGTCGGCGGTCAGCACGAAAGATGCGTGAGCGTCCTCATCCAGCTTGACAAACTTTACGCCATCGAGGATAAAGGATTCTCCGCGGCGTACCTGTGCGAGTTCCATATTTTTGATCATTTTGCTTCTCCTTTCAAATATCATTTGCATTGCGGTGTAAGCTGTGCTCAGCATCAAAGCCGTCTGGGTAGCGAGCACGAAGCTTATCAATGTTCATCTGAAAGATCGTTTCCAGATCATACCCGATAGCGTCCGCACTAACCGCCAGATACCATGCAACATCGCCAAGTTCCTTTGCCATGTGTTCGCGGTCCAGATCATGGCCTTGGAACAGATGCTTTTTGAGAATATCAATGCATTCTCCAGCCTCGCCATTCAGCCCCATAAGGCCGTTGAGGATACGAGGATATTCCTGAGACATTCCGGAAGCTGTCCGAAGTGCCTCTTTCTGATATTCATTGGGTGTCATGTTATCTCCTTCCGCTACAATAAGAATTTTCAGGCGCAGAATTGCCATTACCAGTAATCAATTCGCTATACGGCAGGCTCTCGATCCAGTCGCAGAAGGTATGCCACTCATCCAACTTGTGATTGCGGCGGGACTTATACATGTTGGCCAGAACCTCATAGTTCAGCATAACCGTCCGTCGTTGATTGTACGAGCTCGGCAGGAGCTGGATCATCTGCCACCAGAAGAAATTGTCTTTTTCTTTTATATAGCATTCGCGACAGCTATTCAGAGTTTTTATAGTTGAAGACAGAATTGTAAGAGGGTCCTGAACATTTTCCGGATGTGACGAGAAATCACTAAGATGCTCATGGCTGAAATCATCCAGAGTAAATTCCTTTGCTGCGATTTTGTGCATCGTAGAGCAGGAATTGGCGACTGTACCGACCTTATAAGTGTCAAACTCTTTCCACCAATACAGCGGGGCGGTGATGTCCAGATAGACAGTAATCATCCGCATGAATTTACGGTGATCGGTGCCGGCATTTCTCAGTCGGTTCATCAAATCTGCATCATTCGGACCAATCCAAAATTCAGTATCATCAGAGTAAGAAGCCAAAATATGATTCTCCCTCTGAGCTGGAGCGATATATCTCCAATTAGAATCACTCTTCTCCCAAGAGTTCTTAGGATTCCGCATACCACGAATGGCGTGCTCCCAGCCCATAACCTCGGTGTTTTCAATTTTCAGCATTGTTTTTTATCCTCCTTAAATCTCCTGAATTTAAGAATATGTTCCATAAGAATGGCCCGAGTCACGGGTCCAACGCCACCGATAAATGGAACATAATTTTGAATACCGGATATACCAACGAAATCTCCACCAATATCAACAACTGTAGCGGTCGGTTTCAATTCCAACTCCGTAAAGTCGGCTCTTCCAACAGAAGATATAATTAGGTCAGCATTTTGGGCCAATCTCCAAATAGAAGACGACTTTGTGAGACTGTGTGCGATTGTAACGGTTGCGTTGGCTCTCGTCAATAAATGTGATAGTGGCTCCCCAACTCGCTCCGATCGACCTAACAAAAGAACATCTGCACCCTGAAAAATAAAACCGTAACGTCGAAGTAAACGCATGGACGCTTCGGCTGTGCAAGGCGTCAAATATCCGCCATCCAGATTGATCGCATCGGGAACCCGAATATATGGATTTAGCGATATGGTTGGATAAGTACAGTTGTGAACAAGTTTTTCTGCGGTAATGATCTCGACTCCGCATCTTTTAGCATCTGAACAAATCCCTTTATAGTAAGGTTCGTTGGCGTTTTTGACAATGACCTGTGCAACTTTATCGCCTGGCGTATCTTTTACGGAGCCTAAAATATCAGCCGCAAGGTCGGTTCCAATCCAAATGTTCATGGCGTTTTACTCATCTCACAAAGCACGGCATTTTTTTCATCGCAAAACTTGATGGATGATGGGTCAACCCGACGAACACCATCTCTGAATTCGACGATCCCATAAACCTGCCCGATTTGTCCACCAGGGTGGCCGCCACGAAGAGGGCTGGCATCGACAACATTGCTCCACTGTTCCCAAAGATGAAAATATCCGAGCTCGCCCTTGACTTCGCAAAAACGAGTGGTAAATTCCACGTTCATGTTGATTCCTGCCATTACAAACCTTCTTTCTGCGGATCGGAAAGAACCTCAACATAGTGACTATCGACCGTAGCAGCCTCAACATTCATTTGCTCAAGCATCATTTGAAGCTCGTCAACGAGATACTTCTGCGATTTACCGAGTCCGCCGCTTGCGAGAAGCCGGATGTAATTGGTAACCGTGATGGGAACAGGGATCTTCTTACCCATCTGAGCCGCAGCCATTTGAATATATTTGCTCATTGAATAGGTGGCCACGACGATAGTCGCACCAGTCTTTTCAGACATTTCAATAAGCGTTGTGGTTTTGCCGCTCTGCCGTTCGCCGATATAAACAGTGGTCATTTGGAAGTCTCCTTTCAAAATAGATTCTCATTCGAGCCATTCGTTTTCTCGTTCGTAGAATTTGAAAACTATCACGCCAGTTCCTATAATCCAAAATATCCAGAATACAGTGGTACCGACACCTTTTTCAAGCCTGTTAACGGCCTCATCAATAGTTAAATCCTCATAAAATGGACTACTATCAGAGATAGTGTTGTCAGAAAGGGTTGTAAAGATGGTTCCTGTATGTGTGATACCGATGCCATAATATTCATACCGAACATGACCGGATTCGTATATGGTATCAATGTATCTCGTTCCGGGTAGTTCAAATTTGGAAATTGGAAAAGTAGCTTCACAGAAAGAAACAGTTGACGCTGCCTTTGACTCTTCTCCGGCATAATCCCAACTCCAATAGGTTTCGATGGTATATGTAGTGTTTCCGTTTGCATCCGTATGTGCAACTGTGCGAGTATGCATCGTATAGAGCTTTTTGATTTTTTCGACATACATATAGGAGCCGTCGATCTCTGGATAAGAAACAGGGTCGAGTGCTTCAAGTGTCCCATAGACGAATGCGTTCCCGACATTTGTTCTCATGCCATAGGAAAACGTCTCTTGACTATCAATTTTGACCGCCTTGTTATAGACCTCATTCCTATCCATTTGACGTTCCGTTATTTTGGCCGAAATAAGAATCCCGACCAGTATCATGACGGCAATAATCGAGATACTGGCCAGAACTTCTCTTTTTGTAATTTCAAAATTACGCATAGTCAATCTCCGAATAGGTTCTGCGGAGCATCAACGGGAGCATTGTAGTCGAGGTAGTCATAGGTTTGCGTTTCATAACCGAGAATATTGAGAAAGAGACGAGCAGGAAATTGCCGTACATAGCGATTGTATTCCTTAACCTGCTTGTTGAAATTACTGCGGTATTCTGCAATCAGGTTCTCGGTGATGGAGAGCTCATTCATAAGTTCCTTATAGTTTTCGTTTGACTTGAGTTCTGGATAGGCCTCGGATACAGCAGTGATAGCTGTTGCAACATTTTCAATATCTCCAGAACTTCCGCGCCCCTCTACAATGGCGGTCAGAGTTTCGGCCTCGTGCTTATCATATTGCATGACACAGTCGGCGAGGTTGTAGACTAAGTCAACTCGCCGTTTTTCCTGGACGCGAATATCAGACTGTGCGGTATTGACCTGTTCTTCCAAGGTAAAGGCCTTGTTCTGAGTGCCCTGCACAGCAAAAATGCAAAGAAGGACAATCGCCAAAATGCCTGCGAGAACAATGAGAATGAGTTTGGTATCTTTTTTCATTAGGTTTCTCCTTTCAAATATCAGTGGTTACTTCTTGTCGATCCGGTTAGCTTTTCTCTCTTCGTACTCAGCCTGCTCGATGCGAACCATGTCGTCCGGACCATCTTTGAAATATTCATTCAGATCAACGACCTCGCCATTGGGAAGAATAAGCTGGAGATAGCCGACGGTATCGAAGTCACCATTTTTCTCATCGGTCAGAAACTCTTCGACGATGATCTTGAACTTCTTGTCCGCCGGGAAATATGGAAGCGTGATTGGATACATCTTGTCGATAAGGCGAGTACCGAAGCCGTTTCTGAACGGAATATCAGGGCTTTCTTTGTTGATGAGCTGAACACGGTTGACATCCGAGTAAGTGACCGTACCGTCCTCGGCGACATCCTTAAACAGGCTGCTCATGCGCTTGCACTGGAAGTGCTGGATATGATCGTTTTCACCAAACTCGACCTTAGTCCAAATATCAGGATCGTCCTCAATGGGGGTAAGGCATTTGCCGTCGATGAGGCGGTTCAGGATGCTCTTTGTGATCTGAATGCTCATACCGGAGTGGCCGTCGCGTTCCAAAGACCGATACGCTCTGAGGGCACTCTCATAGCACGCAACACCGTAATCCCAGTCGTCTTTATCTTCGGCACTTTCGCGTTCCTTCTGAGAAGCAAGAGCAACTTCACGAGCCGCCCAATCACTCTCGTCATCGGAAAGGGAAAGTACCCGCTCGACATCTTTATCGGTATGGCCGTCCCACTCGGGGGCAGTGGCCACCTCTTTGCAGTGGAACAGGTCCCAGTCCTTGTCCTCGTAATGATAGGTATAGGGCCCCTTTGGCGTGTCGACGCCAACGATGAACCAGCCTCCTCCAAACGGAGCCTCGCCATCCGAATGCTTGTGGGATTTCCAAGCAAGCGTCGGGAAAGTGTTCACCAAGGCCGCGAAGAGGATGAGCCGCTGATAATAGAGGGAATTGAAAGTGTGGAACCCGTCGGAGAATTCTCCAATGTCTTGCTTAGACATCCAGACCGCATGATCGTCCCAATACTCATTGGCAAAGATCTTACGGCAGTCAGTTCCAAATCCCTGTACGATCTCAGGCAGATTTTCATTGACGGCGTCCAGATGAATGCCATGTTCCTTGCAGAAGTTAACAGCCTTATCCAAAGCTCCGCCGACACGGTTTGTCCAAAGAATGACTTTTGCGCCATCGGCCTGCTCCGCTTTGAGCTTGTTGATGTTTTTCTCGATGGGCGCACCAACATCGGGCCAAGCATTTTCAAATAAGGTACCGTCGAAATCGACAGCGATGATTTTGGGCAATGTGCTCATTTATTTACCCTCCCAATTCATAGGCTTGTGCGTAGCGTAGTTGACCGGATTGCTTAGGCACTCGTCGCACGGATCGGCCTCTTCCGGCAGTTTCTTGTGCTCACAAGTTTTGCAGTAACGGTCGTAATAGACTTCCTGCAAGTTTTCATCATTCATGTTAAATAACCCTCCTTAACGGTTTTGTCGCGTTAGTCACATATCGTTGCTCGTTGAATTGCTTCTTTTCGCTGAGTGCACGACTGATGGCGAGGTCAATGCCGCTCCTGGATTTCAAATGAAAATAGTAAAGGTCTGTGAACTTGGTGTTCAGCCGGTCAATGCGTCCGGATGCCTGTTCCATCATCTTGTAGGAGTAGTTTTGGGAGTAAAATATAATGGTGTCGGTCGAAATACAGTTCCACCCCTCGGCTCCGGCATTGTACTGAACCAGGTAGATCCAGTTATCGCCCTTCGGAATTGGTTGGTGCTTGTGCCCGTTCCATTCCGCAACTTCGGTTTTTTCGCCATAGTAGAGACTTTTCAGGATCTCCAATTCGTAGTCGAAGTTATAGAATATAATGGCTTTTGGATGGTCCTCGATGATCTCCAGCAGGGCAATTTGCCGGGATTCGTCTGAATTGACGATTTTACGCCACGCATAGCACAGTTCCGAAGCAGTTTCAATCGGGCGTTCCTCCCAGATGTTCCAGCGGTTTCTCGTAATGTCCTTGTAGGCGGAAATGTCATACCGAACGAAGATGTCCTCGTGGTGACGAACGGTCTTTCGCTCGAAGTCCATCGTAATGAGAATGTTGTTCCGCAAGCGAACCAGACGACCCGTGTTGACATAGCGATCAATCTTCGGGAATTTGGCTCGCCAATCGTAGACGATATGGTTATCTACGAATTCCGTCTTATTGCGATAGAAGCCGTTGGCGATGAACACAGGAATATAATCTTGCCAAGTGTCGCCCGGAGTAGCGGATAATAGTATCCAATCGTTTGACTTGGCGATTTTCAGAAACGCTTTTGTCCATGCCCCATACCCGACAACACGTTGTTCGTCAAATATAAAGAAAGCATTCGCTACGCCTTTATACTTGGCGATGTTGTTCCACGAGTCCACAACGACTTTATTGGGGTAGGCGCTTGCTTCGGGATTTGTGGAAAGCAGGAACGGTGAAAGCTCACCCTCCCATTCCAGAGTGTCCCGTTTTCGCGCTGTGGTGATAATGTAAAGGTCTTTTGGCTTCTGCCGCATACGGACATACTTTGTGGTATTTAGCTGACCGCCGTTTTTCTCGTAGTAGTAAGCCAGCGCCGTTCTCGATTTTCCGCTGCCAACACCGCCGCAAAGGATACATCCATTTTTCATCCTTCCGACCGCATCGAGCTGATAATCGTATAATGAGATACCGGCCATGATCAAAGTTTTCCTGCGAGTTCGGGCATAGCCGTCATCCAATAACAACGAAACGCATCATAGTTCAACGGAGAAACGCCGTATTTTTTCTCATACATACAGCAGATCGCGTTCCATTTCTGGTTAAGCTCTTTCAGGACGGCAATAACAGCTTCATCCTTAACCACTTTTCGCTGTTTGCAAACGACAGTAACCTCGTCGGACATTTCCAGCAGCAGTTTTTTGGTTGTGCCGATTTCGCCGTTTTTTTGTTCCTCCATAATGAGGGTATCGTATTTCTCGAAATAATCCCGTGCTCTCACAGCTTGTCTCCTTTCTCGTTCATGAGGGAATCAAACCCTCGGAATACCCGTCGCATCGTCCAGATGTTGGAAAAGTACATAGGCATGAACCAGTAATGATCGAGCTTATCCCCGGTCGTCATCGGTTCGGTCAGACTGTCGCCAACCTTGACATACCCGGCAACGCCGAGAAGCGAAAGCTGGATATAGCACATAAGAGCCACGCATTCATCAATGTCCTGCGCGACGACAAGAACGTGGTTTTGGTAGTTCAAATCGGCTTTCTCCAGTTGCTTTCTGGCCTCATTGACGCCGGCGATCAATGTTGCTCCGCCGCCGCAGCATGGGTCGTTGATCGAAATATAACCATGCTCGTTGACTTGCTCGGCAACATTCTCCACCGTTATCGCTGCCATAAACTGGCAAATATGGTACGGTGTAAATATCTGTTGTAGCCGCTTACTGCCGAGATCCAGCTCCATATACATACTTCCGAGAAAATCCTGTTCGGGGTTCGCTTCCAAGGCCATAACAGTGTGAGCAAGCAGTTCGGGGAACAACGCCTGTTCCTTTTTTCGGTATTTGCGGATGATTTTCAAATATCTTTTCTCCCGCTCCTCGAAGTGAGTCTTATCGACAGGATTTGACAGCGCACAGGCAGCCATTACAACAAAATCATTCCAAACCTCAAAAGAACGGTATCCGGCAGAGGCGATCTGCTTGAAAGTCGTAAGAAATTCTTTCTGATAATGGCGTGGCTTTTTGGCTTGTGTGACAGTAGACCCTTTTACTGCGGATTTTTCAGGCTTTGGAATCGTGATATGCGGAATATCTTTTGGTAGCTCGATTGCCGATGGAGCAATCTGTCTCTTTGTCGTTGGCTTTTCAGCCTTTTTCTTAGGTTTGGGTTTCCAAAACAGCATGATTTTTCTCCTTTCAAAAAAGAAAAGGAGCGCCAGCTATTTCTAACCGACGCTCCGTGCTGTTGATTACTCTTCGGGACCTTCCTCCGCAGCGTACTTAGCCGCGAATTCGTCCTCTTCGATCGTGACATACATATTTTTCAGGTATGCCTTGACGCCCTCCTTGCCGTTGACTTCCCAGCAATAGGGGCGAATGGTCAGGTCGACATTGCGGATCTCCGCATAATCCAGAGCCTCGATGGACTCCTCGTCCAAAGGCGTCTGAACACGCCGGGTGATCATAATGACCTTGGGCGGAATGTTCTTGAAGCTGACTGCCACCTGAATGTAGTGGCGCGGCGCCTCGCCGTCCTCGCGGGGAGCGAGAACACGGATGTTCCAGCCCTCTTCGGAGAGCTGCTGCGCACGGTCGGGGTCGTCGATAATGACACAGAAATTGCGGTCGCCAGCGCGGTTGTACTTGTCTTCCTTACCGGAGAAATTGCGGAACAGGATATGGGCGTTTTCAATGATGATGTTATCAACGGTTCTGTAAGACATAAAAAATCTCCTCTCAAATATTAGCGCACATCAAACGGTGTGCTGTCTTCTTCATGTGGATCTCCGGCTCCAAACCAGGGCGGAGTATCCTGCGGAATGTAGGGATCGTCCGAAACGAACCACTCGAAGTCGCCGTACTTGGAAATATCATTGGCCGCGGTATCAACCATAGCGTCATAGTAGGAACGGTCGATTCCGTTTTCTTTTCCGAGGCTTTTGACCATCTCGGACTCCAACCAGCGATACCCCTTTGAGCCGGTTGCCGCAGCATATCCATTCTCTCCGGTTTTGCTGGTCGTTTCCCGCAACAGAACGCCTCCGTTAAAGCCATTTTTCATAGGACAGAACTGACCAACCTTGCCGATAAACACATAGTTGTGACCCTTGGTAATTTCGGAAGTGAGTTCTTCTACACGAGCACATTCCGATTTCATCTGCTCGTTCAGCCGAGTCGGGTCGTTGATCTGCTTCCAAAGTTTGTCCCTCTCAGCTTCCAGCTTGGACACATCGGGCATACCCTCATTCATGTCCAAATATAAAGCGCTGGACACGGACTTGGTTTCGCACATATCCCGGAACTCGATCTCCTCGTGGGAGAACAGCTTCTTGAACACATACGGGATCTGGAACTGCGTACCGGTTGCGGTCCACTGGCCGCCATGTTTTTTGCAGTCTTTGACGACATCCTTGCTCTGGTTGACATAGGCTTCGCCATAAAGCTCACAGCAATGCTCCACAGTTGCGTACTTGGCAATATAAACGGCGTCATTGACCAGAGTCATACGATCGTAGGTGGCTTCGTGCTCGAAAATATAACCATACTTCTTGCCGTAGTCCGTGACAAAGCGAATGATTTCCATATCTGCGTCCGGGATCTTGATAGAGTCCGTTTTGATATGGGCGACCTTGTAGCCTCTGCGCTGAACCTCGTGCTTCAGATTGATCATGAACAAAGCCCCGCGCTTGGCCACGATGTTATCTTTGTTGCGGTTGTCCTTGAATGGGTTCTCGAATGCAGCCGAAGTCAGTCCGTAGACCGAGTTGATCGCGATTTTCAGAGCCTGTGCTAAATTGTCCGCAGCAGTCTCATCGGTCAGGTACTTTGCCAAAGCGCCGCCCAGCATTTTCTTGGCCTTATCAAAATCCTTATGCTTGATGGCTACGCGGGCATCCTTGATCTCCTGAAACCGCTTCGTATACTCCGGCCCGAACAGTTCTTCGGCAATGATGCTGCTGGGGTGCATGGATGCAATATCCAGCAGAGCAATGTTCCCATACATTCCGGGCTCGGAATAAACATATCCACCCTCGCCGACTTCTTCGTCGCGATAGGTGGATTTTCCATGATTGAACTTATAACCGGGAAAGATGGGGCGATTGAGCTTGTCGAATACCGTAAAGCGGTCGGGGTCATTCGGACCGAAAGTGAAGGGAAGATCGTCCGGATCATACACCTGACTCTCATCGCCCATGTCTCGGTAGTTAAACTGGCTTTGGGGTTTCCGATTGCCGCCAAATATAATTCTTGTGGTAAGCGAGTTTGTGGTGTCGTTGACCGTCATGCCGGCCACATCTGCCAGGATCTCTCTCGCCACAAAGTCTGCCTTGCGGGCATTGAACACCGCCTCGGTGGCAATAACGTCGTTGTCGCAGTATTCCGCGACCTTCGTCCAAAGTTCTTCGGAGACGGGCTGATCCCACGGCAGACCGAGTTCCTGATGATGAATGCCCAACTCGATCTCAAACTTCTTCAGGCTCTGCTTCTTACTGGAGAAATCGTAAACATCTGTGTAGCTAACATTGTACGCTTCCCCAAAGAAACAATTTGCGCTGCCGTTGATGATGCGCTGAGATAGGTTATAGAGCTGTTCGTTGGTGTAGCCGATCAGCCGAGCATAGAGAATGTGGTTGTCATACCGTCGGCAGTTGAACCCCACCAAACGGAACCGCATCAATTCTTCGATCTCGGTCGGTGTCGGGTTGATCATCCGAACAACCGGTTTTCCTTCGCCTTCGATCTTCCAGTTTACAAGGAACAGATTAGGTAAAACCTCAACATCGTAAAAGACGAGCTGTGCCTCATCATTTCTTGCGGTTTCAGAAGGACTTTCCGATTTGAACTGCATTTTGTTTACCAACTTGATGCAATAATCGGATTTGTTCGTGCTCTGTGCAGCAAAAGCCAAAATATCAGGACGCATGTCCGTCACATCATAGCTTATACCGCTTGCGTGAGCGTCTTCCAGCGCCTTATAAATGAAATCAACGCTGGGTTTTGTTGCGGGATGGTATTCCTTATTGAGATTGCGCTTGATGATCGTTCTAAGCCCTTTCTCGTTTTTTATCCCGTCAAAATTTACCATCTTATCTTCTCCTTTCAACGGTAAACCGGAGCTGATCGTAGCGACAGGCAAGTCGTTGCACTTCGTCAACTTGCGGCGGAGGGAGCTGTTGCCGGTGAACACTTTGACCTCAACATGGTCGTCATATACCTTGCTCAGCTTTGATGGATCTCCGCTGTAAATATAATGCAGGTGAACGCCGCAGCCGCTTTTGCTGAGTTCCGCATAGGTCAGCGGCCACTTGCTTGCCTCCTCGACATTCCGTTCAAAGGACTTGTTGCCGTTTTCATCCGGAATATCAAAGTCGATTACGATATGATTTTCAGGAAGCTTGACATAATGGAGCTTGGAGGTATCCAGATCATGCAGCTTTGTCTTGACCGTCGACCACTTCCTGAAGGGGGTTCCATTGTCGGTTGCGTATTGTGCCGGATAATCTGCACACATGGCATCGAGTATGGATTTCGTGCTTTCGAGTCGAAGCAGGTGGGGCTTTGCCTCTGTTTTCTCTCCAACGGTCTGATCCTCGAATTTCTCCGTCCGAAATCCGCTGTAATAGCTTCTCACACGGGAACCGTCCGAAAGGCTGAACCGTTCTTTATACTCGTGGAAGTAGTTTTTAAGCTCCTCCTTGAATACGCGCTGAGAAAATGGATACCCCACCTTGGCCTCTTCGCAATAGGTGTTATACATGGCCCATGCTGCTTTGAGTGTCGTCCCATCCTCTTTTTTGAAGATATGATAGGAGTCGACAACAAAGTTATAAAAGTCGTTCGATGCTCCCAGCATGGTGATCGGAATATAATCGTCGTACTGTCCGGGGTTGTTCAAATAAACCTCTTGACAGTGATAGGCGATGGCTCCGAGTTCAAAACCGACCTGCTTTACCGTGGCTTTGTACTCCTTGGGGCTCAGCTTTTCTCCAGAGGGCGATACATCAATCAGCCGTCGGATCAGGCCCGACTTGGCATCGGTGATCTTTACCGGTTTGTTGGTGCCCATGAAGAGGAAGCACTTGAAACGGTTGGAGTAGGTCGATTTGAACTTCTCGTTGACGGTCATCAGCTCATGAGAAACAAGGCTGTTCAGGCGCGTATTGTCCTCGATTTTTGAGAGATCGCCGTCGTGCTGAATTGCCACAAGCGGATTGCTCTTGAATGCCTCCAACGCAAAGGAATTGCTGGATGAGCCGAGAGCCTTTGCGTCGAATACGGAGTAATATCCCTCGAAAAGCTGCTGAATGATGTTCAGGATCGTGGACTTACCCGTACCCGCCGCGCCATACAGCACCATGAACTTCTGGAGCTTTTTGGAGTCTCCGGAAACGATAGAGCCGATGGCCCACTCGATTTTATTCCGTTCCTCTGGAATGTAAAGCGTTGACATCAGCTTCTCGTAAGCCGTCAGAGCACCCGGTTCAAGAGGGTAGCTCAGCCGCTTGCTGGCATAGTCCTTCTTGTTGGTCTCGGTATTGGAAAATATCAATTTTTCATCCAGCATGTGAAATGAGTCACGCATCTGCTTTTGGCAGTATTTGTGCCACGAGTCGATCATGCCGGATTCCGCATCCCACATGTGCAGGATCTTTACGGTTGCGTCGAAGCGCTGGCGGTTCTCTTCCGCATATCTATCCAATTCGCGGTCTATGAGCTGCAAGGCGTCCTGCTCATCGGTGGACCATAAACCACGTTCCTCAATCCAGATAGCGTAAAAGTCACCACCTCGAATCATCAGATCGGAGCTTTTTTTGATAATGAACTTGGGATAGATTTCGATTACGCCGCGCTTTGTACTACGCGTTGAAATCATCAAAAAGTCGATCATCGCATTGTTTACTCTCCCTTCGGGCGCTTCATATCCTCAATTTTCTCGCTGAGTTCTTTCAGCTTTTTTTCCTGTTCCCAGCGGTCCATCTCAGACAACACGATATAGCAAGTCATTGCAAAAATCGTAAGCGTGAGATTGCGATTCGTCTTTTTCAGCCGTCCAGCAACGCTTTTGATTGCCTTAGTACACTTTGCGGTATCGGCAAAAATATAAATCTTCGTTTCGGCCATTTTTAAGCAGCTCCTTTCAAATCAATTTGTCCAGGTACCAGCACAGTTGATACCAGATTTCGACGGTTCTCAAGTCATACGGGCAATGCTCAATGGTAAACAGCCCGCCCTTGCCATCAGGCTCATATGTTCGATCCAGAAAGCGTTGGATAACAAGGTCCACATACTTTCGGTCAAATTTCGAGTCTGTCATGTCGCCGAGGCCCAAGTTGGTAATCATTTGCCAAAACCATTGACCGGTTCGATTTCCAACATCCGGGTCAGTCATAATGTGTTCTTCACAACGCACCGCCAAAGCGGTCATCATTTCAAGAACACTGCAAGGGCTATCGTCAAGATACGCCGCGATCATGGCATCTCTATAACCGTTTTCACGACCGAACCGATACCGCAGGTCTATCCCATCTTCCATCCGATTGCCGTCCATGGGCACTGAATAAGCGAATGCAGTGTCATGAAGCCGCGCCAATAGCTTCCGATAGGATAAACGCTTGCAGTATCCGCGGTCATAGACGAGCTGGCACATCCATTCAAAATATGCATTGACAAGCTCGTTTTTCGTCACATTAGTCCTCCATTACACGAGGCTTCTTCTTGACTACATCGGCATAATTCCGTGTGTCAAGAAGAATCTCATAGTCGCACTTCCGACTGTCATTGCGGACAAAGACGGAATCATCCTCGTACTCTCCAAAATGGTTCAGAGCATCGCTTCCGACAGTCGCATCCACGTCGTCAACGACCTCGTCATCTTCATCAGCCAACACGCCATCGGCATAATAAGTCAGACTGATGCGATTGTAGTCATCCATTTCTCCGAAGGAGTCGGGCGAGATCACATAGGGCTTATCCTCTTCGATCTCTACCGGATGTTTTTCGGGCTTTTTCTGCGACTCCGCATTGCTGTAATCGCGATAGCCGTTTTCCTTCAGAATATTCGCATAAGTGGCGATATCGGGTTTTTCCCGCGCCTGCTCTGCCTTGTTCTGCATATCGGGGTCGATCTCGACCGGTTCACGCCTGGCAAAAGTCTTTTTGACCGACGCGATTTCTTCGTCCGAAATCTCCTGATATTTCGTTTTGAAATACTGCCATGAGACGGCAACTCCGGCCGCTCCGCCTATGATAAGGCCGAGGCCGAAGACCAATTTGTTATTCATCGGATTCCTCCTCATCGACTTTGATGGTCATAACGGTAAGGGCGAGACCGCCAAAGAGCATTGATGCACTCAGCAGAATCCCGCCCATAATATGACGCTTGCGCTTCGTATCGAGGACGTAATCAAGTCCTGCGATAAAACGCTCCAGCTCGTCCATTTCAGCACCCCTTTCCGGTCGAAAGCAGAGCCATTCCGCCGACAAGACAGATGCCGGACATCGCAGCGAACACATAGGAAACAAACGGCAAGATCTTACGCATGATAAAGACTCCTTTCTCAGTCATAGCTTGAAAAATAGTGGTGTTCTACCTGAAACATGGGAGTGCCGTAGTTGCTATACCGCCCGGCAGTAAAGAACATGACCTCGTAATTGGTCCGATTAAGCAGCTCCTCTTTTACAAGCTGCACAATATTGTCCATTACATAGCATCGGTCAACACGCCCGTTCCACATAGAAGAAAACTGGTTTTTCTGATAGATTACTTCGGCGACCGTATCAGGGAAGCGCTCGTGATCCACACGGTTCAAAATGGTATCTATCACAAGCCGTTTGCCCTCTTCGCATTCACCCTCGGCTTCCGCCATAGTGACAAGTGCAATAAGATCGATTTCCTCCTGCGAAATCGGATATGTCGGTTCATCAATGACTAAAGCCATGGTCTGCACTGAAATATCAGTAGTGTCCGGTTCTTCCGCTACGACTTCACACTCGGTATAAACCGGTTCGGGCGGGGATTCCTCTTTGGAAGCGGTGGTATAAACCATGCATCCGGCAAAAACGAATAACATACACAGGTTGGCAATTAAGCCGATTTTTACATGCTCAGGCATTTCAACATCACCTCGGAAAATATAAATCCACCCTCGAACCGTTGAAAGCCCAAGGGTGGTCAGATCGTTTTGCGCATCAAATCAAGTCGAGAATCGGCCCATCGACATTGAAGTCCAGAAGGATGTCCGACTCATAGCGGCCATCGACATCACGGCCGATCTCACGAATATTGAAATCAACGAAGCCGTCGGACTTCTCACTGTTCTTCACCCAGCCAACAACCTGACCGGCTTTGGTAATAGGCAGGCCCAGCCGTTCACAGACTTCATTCAGGAACAAATACCCGCGGGAAGTCAGTTTGTCATTGGCATAATTCTGCTCTGCACGCAGGAACATCATATTGTAGTCGTGGTCGCTCGCCAGATAACGGCTGGTGCTGAAGAAATGGGCATAATCGCTCAGATCGGCAGGATTGACAACATTGGCCATAGTCTTGACCTTCTTTTCCTTGCCGGTTTCCGGGTCGGTCGTTACCTCGTCAAACTTCTTAGCCTTGATGTTGTACTTCAATTCCTTATCGACCTGCTCGCCGAAGCGCTCGACAACGCGCTCACGATAGTCCTTGAAGCCCTTATCGACGGCTGCATACGCTGCGCTCAGAGCCACGTTGCGCTTTCGCAGAATATTGTTAGAGGCGAGAATGCTGGTGATGGAAAGCGTGCCGAGAATAACTGCGGGGGCGTAAAGCTTCGCGAAGCTTACACCGGTTTTGGCATAGATCACGGCGAGATCTTTCTTGGAATCCTCTACGGAGTAGTTCTCTCCGGCCTTGGTAATACCCTTTTCAACGGCGTCATGTACATCGTCAATGTCGTGCTTGACATCCTCGACGATCTCGTTCACCTTGAGTGTCGCTTTACACGCGATGATCGCACTCACAACCGTTCCGGCAACGCCGGCGACTACGAGGATCTCAGGGCTGTGCTTCTTAAGCTGAAAGCTGGCCTTACCGACGATTTTGCTGGCGCGGCTCATGATTTCGTTCTTATTCATTACAGTAAAAGCTCCTTTTCTAAAATATCAATCCAAGGGCATGGCCTTGGGCATCTTGACAATGTATCCGTCACGAACTCGGACAACAGACGCGCTGCGAATATCCGTCCATCCGTACTTGTTATCGGTGTAATTTCCGGTAACGCCAATCAGATCATAGAGATCAGCTACGCTGACTATTCCGTACGCGGAGATCATCTCGTCCATTCTGGACAGAACATCTTCCGCTTCGCCGCGATTGGTGATTACATAATCCTCATAATCATAGCCGGAACGATTGCGCGGGGTATTTGCGGTAGGCCGGTCGTCTTTTCGACCGTAGTAGTCCTTATAAGAAATTCGCGAGGCGGTCGGACGACGGTTGTCGCCGCTCCGCCCGTTTACGCCGAGAAAGGCTCGTACGGCGTCAAGAATGACGTCTTTGATCGCGGGGACAATGATGTCCTGCATGATATAAGACTTCACGTTGTCTACATCGTCCGGAACAAAAGTTCCCGCCAGCTTTTCAAAGCCGTTCTTTTTCTTGACCTTGACCGCACCGGTCACAACTTTTTCGACTTTTTTCTCGGCAATGGCCTCCTGCGTCTCTTTGGATTTGTGGGAATTGGGCTTGTATTCCTCCATCAGCTTCCTCCTAACTGGACTTCGACGAGCTTTCCGGGAAGCGAAATTCTGGTACCCGCAACACGGTTGCTCTGTTTCTTATAACGATAGGTGAGATTGCTCCTCGCCTTCTTTTCGGAGGGGGCGTATGTTGATGCCACCCAACGATGCGCGATACACCGATCAAATTCCATGACCGGTCCGTCATATAAATACTGCTGCATACGCCGCCTCTCTTTCATAAAAAGAAAAGGGAAAACACCCTGTTACGGATGCTTTCCCTCGGTGATCCCATTTTTTTCTTTACTTGTCGGTGTCCTCGGAATCCTTGTCCTCAACAACGTCCTCATCGTCCTCATAGATCGCAGTCTCTTTCTTTTCAGCCTTACGCTTATCGACCATCGGCTTGACAATGTACTTGTAGGCGACAACGCCTGCAATCACTGCCAGACCGATTCCGCCGGCAACCTTCAGTGCATTTCCAGAACTCGTCTTCACGATCTCCTCCGTGGTCTCGATGACCTCGTTGTTCATGATTTCATTGGTATCCATAGTAAATCTCCTTTCAAATAATTCAGAAAATATGTGGGTTCTTCCATAAAAGAACCTGTAATTTTTGCGAAGTCGTTACTTCATGAAATCGTATCGAGGGGCTACCTGATAGTCGATCACGAGGCAGGGGGTATCGTCTTTCGCCAACTGAGAACTGAAATCCAACTCGATGTAACCGGTGTCGATGTTCCATCCGAGGTCTTCGCCGACCTTGATGCCGTCCAGCCCGATCGCGTAGTAGAATTCATTGAGCGAAATATACATTTCGTCCCGCATCTGCCGGTTCAGTTCATTAGCTGCTTTTCGGATCTTATCAATGTCGGTTTTGAAATATCTTCCGGACAGTACATCGTAGCAAAGCGTATTTCCACGATCAGTGATAACGACCTCGCTGTTTTCGACAGGTTTATTTGCAATACGGTCCTTGGCGACAGAGTCGCGGATGCTGCGCTCCTTTTTATCGCCGATCGCTTCGACGACCTTCTCCTGATACTCCTTCAGAGCGGACTCGGACAAGGTATATGCCGTGGCAAGTGCGGCATTTCTGCGGATGTTGACCGAACTGGCCCCGATCAAGCAAGCGACAGAAGCACAGCCAACCGCAGCAGCGGGAATGTAACACCTCCACGCCGCTTTCACTCTCTCTGCATTCGGCAGAGGTTCGTCCGAACCATCAAACTCGGCGGCTTTTTCACGCTCATCAATCAGAATGAGCGCCTTCGGCGTGGCTCGAACCGCCATCACCGTTGTAGTGATCATTCCGGCAATTCCGATACCTGTCAGGATTTCCGGACTGTGGCGTTTCATTGCTGTTCGTACGCTTTTGACAATCGCCACAAAATCGGGTTTATTCATCAGTTTTCTCCTTTCAAATGAAATATTCTTCGTTTTCGTATTCGTCATAGGCATCATAGTCGATTGGCGGTTCATATTCCACTTCACAACCTATGACGCAGCTATAAATCATTTCCATACTCTCACTTCTCCTTTCAAATTTCTGCGCTATACAAATAGCAGCATAATTTCTTCTGCAACATCGCTTGCGACCCGGAATTTCAATTTTGCTTCTTCGTCATCGGTCACTCTGGCAAATAACTCCATTTCCAAAGCAAATTCGTTGATGATGTCATCCGCCGAGGTCAAAGGGTGATCCATGACCCGTTCGAGCAATTCATAGACGGCCCAGATGGAATAGGATGCCTTGAAGTACGATTCACGGGGCATGTCCTCGTTGGGGGATATAAGGCGCTCGTTCCGAAATCGCATAATGGTGTCGATCGCAATATCGTTCATACCACCACCTCGAAGAACAAAGAGAAAGAGCCCTTGTCAGGACTCCTCCTCGTCTTCGTTTTCTTCTCTCTTAGCCAGCGCTTCATTGACTTTCTCTTCGATTTTTGCATCCATTTCTTTCTCGTCCACCCAATCGTGGAGCAATTCTGCTCCGAAACCGATAGCGGTGGCAACAAAGCCAAGGATCTTAACCATATTCGTAATATTTTTCATAAAGTGCTACCTCCTTTTCATAATAGCGCCTGTAAAATTTGCGAGGAATCAGATCGGAAAGGAATCCCATTCCTCCAGAGTGCGAGGCGTAAAGACTGGTTCAACAATATAGACCTCCATGCCGTCGTCCAGCGTGACCTTCGTATGGTTGAAATCCACCCACATCAGTTCATCGCATACGGCCCAGCCGATCGTATCTCCGCCGTCGATCGGAGCCAACCCGAGAAATTCATAGAATTCGTTGACTGTTCCGTCTCCGCCTCTGATAGCGAAATTACGGTTCAGATGGTACTCTGCCTGAAGCACCTTGCTGACCGTAGACTCGAAATACCGGTTTGAGAACTGGTCATAAAAGGTGTGATGAACTTCGGGGTCGCTTCCATCCGCGTCAAAGTCCAGTGTCGAATCATCAAGGAAGCCGGTCGTTCGGAGGGATACATCTTTGCATTTCTCCTTAACGATGGCTTCCATAATGGTCTTGTGCGTTTCTTCGCCATAGAGTTCTTTCACCTTGTCCGTATACTCCTTATACGACTGGCTGACCAGCGCATAGGCGCTTGACAACGCTGCCTGCTGTCGTCTGCTCAGCATGTTAGCTCCGAAAATGCAGGCCAAAGTGGAGGTGCCGATCAGCACAGTCGGAATATAACATTTCCATGTCAGACAGAGAATTTCCGGCTTTGACAGGTCATACTGATCGGTTTGCTTAGCATCTTCAATGAGCCTCATGGCTTTGGGGGTTGCTTTGACCGCCGAAACGGTCGTTGCCACAAGACCGAAAGCGCTAAGACAGGTGAGAATGGTCGGAGTGCTTCTTTTTAATCGCCGGGATGCCTTGTGTGCAAGGGTTTTGAGAAATTTCGGTTTCATGCCAGGGTTCTCCTTTCAATTATTTCATAGCGTTGAGCAGATCCAGAACATTCATCGCCTGCTCCCACGCTACCTTAAAATGTTTGGATGATGGATTGTTCTGAAAACCGGAATAGAGCTTCATTCTCCGTGCGAAGCAGCCGACCGCCTCGATATAGTCCTGAACCTTGCCCTCGGTCCTCGGTCTCAGCCATCCGGCAACATACCGACGAATCTCGTCGATCGCCCATTGCTGAAGACTTGTTTTCTCAAATTCTCCGCGCCATCGCAAATCGTATGGGCAGACTGTATAATCCATCTGGTAAACATCACACAGAAGCAATGAAAACTGCTCCATATCCATCAAATATCCCTCCCGTCTTAAAAACATAAGAGCCATTGCTGACTCAAAAAAGCAAGAGAACTCGTATCGGACTCGAACCGATAACCTCCACGGAAGTGTGGCGTTCTACCTATTGAACTAACGCCCGTTCTCTCATAATAGGACCTGTAATTTTTGCGAAGCTGAAAAAGAAAGAGTCCTTGTCAGGACTCCTCCTTCTTACTGATCTTTACAACAATTTCTTCTCCCTCAATCGTAGCCTCCAGTTTGAATTTCTCAGGATTATCCATAACTTCTTTCAGCAGCGACGGCTTGTGTTCAGACTTGCTCGGTTTCTTAAACCGAAGGTTTGAAACATCCATCTTGCCAATAATTTTACCGATAATACCCATATCAATTTCTCCTTTTCAGCAGGTATTTAGGTCTCATAATAGGACTTGTAACTGCTGCGAGGGCAAAAAGAAAGAGCCGTTGTTCGCGGCCCGATCTTTCAGCAAATCCAATTCTCTTTGGCAAAGAACAATGGTACGGCAATCATTCCAAATAAAACCAGCGCCGTAGCGTCGTTTTCCAGGGCAACCCCAAGGCTGCCGCAGACAAGCAATGCAATAGCATACAGTTTATTCTTCAATGTTTTCATATTCTTGTATCTCCTTTTGTAGAGTAATGCGATTTCTTCACAAAAGGAGCTGTAATTCGTGCGATTTATACCTCTTTTCTGTCAAAAACCGTCTCCCATTTGGCTTTTGGCAAGGGCTTCAGCTTCAATGCCCACATGATCTGCCGGATGGTTACGGTGGGGTACAGACCGTCCTTCGGCTTATTTGCCCGCAAATCGAAGAATTCTTTGAAACCGGGATGCAAATATAATTCATCCGTCAGCCATGGGTCTATCTCGCTCCACCAGGTACTCTTTATTTCTGCATCATACCGCTGCTGGATCACGGCAAGTCCTTTTTCGCCAATTTCAAACAAAGTGCAGCTATTATACACCGGATGGTCGCAAATATAGCGCCGTCCGTATAAGCCGAGGTATATGCTGGGTGCTTGATGATGGTATCTCATATATAACTCCGCAAAAACAAAAGGAGAAGCCCTCGTCAGGACTTCTCCTCCGCTTTATTAGTCGTCAAATAACTTGCATGACAATTTGCAATTCGGATACGGTCCACCGCACGCACGGCATCCGGCAGGCGGAATGTCGTCACCTCTTTCGTCGACATCCTCGTCGCGTTCGTACTCGTATTCCATTTCATCAATTTCCCATCCACAGGACGGGCAGGTGTAAATATCACAACCGCCTCGCGGATCTTCTCTGCGCTCCATCAGCGCGCCGCATTCATTACAAATTGCGTAACCCCTATTCAGGTATTCGATCAATTCGATACCCTCGGGAAAGATTATTTTGTGGCTCATAAAACTTACCTCCAAATTTAATCCGAGAGGATCTTACACTCATTGTAAAATCTCCCTCTGTATTAAGTCAAGAGATAAAGCCGCTATATCTCCATAACAGGGGCTGTAAATTTCACGAAGGGTTAAAACGAAGAGACCGTGTTTTACACACGATCCCTCCGCTTTGAACCGACTTTACTTCTTCTTCGGCTTGAACTGGTTGAACAAATTTCGGAATGTTGTTGAGGTGAACGCCCCCGTTTCCTCGAACTTAAATCCTCTCTTCATCCAGACCGCATAGAATGCCAGCGGCAAGATCAATTCGGCTGCCGCAATACCGAGATTGAAGTACCGGGCTTTGACCTGCTCGTCAAGCTGTGCGTTGCGGAATGCGTCGTCGTGCTTCCAGTTGATCAGACGGTCCTGCGACTCGTTCTCATCAATCCGGCGGCGCTCGCTCTTTTCCTCAGCATCCAGCTCCAGCTTGGTTTCCTCGATACTCAACCGATAAAGGTTCGCCAAATCATCTACCGCAGATGACTTTTCCTTACTGCCCGTTTCCAGAGAGGCCAGGTCCTCAATCTGGGACTTGATTTCCTCATTCAACAGATCTCTGATTTCGCTCATAACGATCTCTCCTTTTCAAAAGTGGTTGATTGGTCCATAAAAGGGCTTGTTATTTGCGCGTAAGATAACTTTTCAGATTTACACGCAAGATGACGAACGGTTTCTTTCGGATGTCCTCGATGCTTCGCCTGACCTCCAAGAACATATACGGTCCATCCGGATCAGAACTGTCAATTCGCAGGGTGCCATCCGATTTCGCTGTGAGCCAGATGTAAATAGCTGCGACGCCGACTGCCATACCAAGAATGAAAAATAAAAGTTCCATGTCAGCCTCCATAAAATGTTTTTTCGGATTTTCTTACCAGGGATTTTTTCAGATACCAATTTAACATGGGTTTCTGTCACCCGCGTCCTGAAAATATAAAAAGAAAGAGCCGTTGTTAAGCGGCTCAATCTCTTTTTTATGTTTGCTTATAAGTTATACAGACACACTCCTTTCACAATAGGAGCTGTAATCAGTGCGAACCATCGTAAATAATCTTCTTACGAAGCTCTGACCATGTGATGTATCGGTCCTTCCGACAAACGGGGCAGAAGAACTTACACACCTTTCCGCCGATATCAACCAGTTCCTGCGCTTCGGCTTCCAAGCGGCTCTGGCAATTCGGACAGTTGAAGCGGTAAACCTTGCGAACTGCGATGTCTACAATTTTCAATTCAATCACGCTCCTTGTTCAGCAGCCAGAAGAATCGTCGGTAGCAGTCGTAATAGACATCCTTGCAGCAGGGAATATCAAGCTGCACTTTCAGCACGTCGTACGACCAGCCCTCCGTAACCGCTTTGAGAATGTAATTGGACAGCTCGGCGCTGGCTCCGATAGCTGCCTGCTCCACTAATTTCATGCGTTCGAGATAGTACAATCTGGCGACAGCACACCGCTCAGTCGGACTGTTGCGCTGATTTGTTTTGGAGAACAGCATCAGCGTTTGCGGGTTTGCACCCAGATTACCAAGAGCCGCATATGCCCTTTTCCAAATTGGGTATTGCAGGCAGAAATGCTTCAACTCATAGTAGCGGTGCCGCTCGATCCAGTAAGGGCTTTTGTTTGACAGCTCCGGGCGAATGTTCGTACCCATCAGATTTTCTCTCCTTTCCAAAGAAATCCGGTCTCCTGATACAAGAGTTTCGGGGAAATGTAGAAGTTGATCCGTCCGTATTTCGAGTTCATCTCTTCGATACTTGTGACCAGCTTTCCATTGCGTGTGGCTTTTCCAATCGGCAGCCAGCCGGAGATAATGCCGGCTCGAACCCACGAGGCATCCTTGCCGTATACTCTGGCCGCTACACATACCGGGACAGAGCCGGGCCTGAATTCAATTTCTTCCATCTGCTACGGCCTCCTTTCAATGGCTATTCTAAATTAGCAACTACCGCTAAGTACAAACAACCTCGGTGGAAAACTCGATCAACCAGCGCAGCATGGTCATCTCGCACGGATAGTCCTCAAAACCCAAAGTCTCACAGGTGATCAGCCCCTCCAGAACACCGCGTATGATCTCGGACTCATACTGCTTGTATGGAAATATAAAGTCGGGCAGTTCTCGATGAAACGCCCCACAGACCTGGCAGTGCAGCCGTCGTATTCGGATAAATTCGCTTTTACGGTTTTTCGTCCGTACAATTCTCTGCACACTGTCATAGTATTTTAAGCACCCGCCGCATCGTGGACAGGTTGATTCTGCCTTGCTGACCATATACAAATTCCTCTGAAAATATAAAGTGTAGGAGTTGACAATTCCTACACAATCATATATGATTACCAAGGGGAAATCAACGTCAAGACAGAAAGGAATGAGTTATGCTAATCAAATGCCCCGAATGCGAATTGCAGGTCAGCGATAAAGCCGCAACCTGTCCTCATTGCGGTTTCCCGCTTCAGCCATCTGTCAAATCCAGAAAGCCTCGTGCCAAGAACAATAAGCGTCGCCGTCTGCCCAACGGTTTCGGTCAGATAAGTGAAATCAAGAACCGAAACCTGCGTAAGCCGTTCCGCGCCATGGTGTCCGTCGGAAAGACCGAGACCGGAAAACCCATTTGCAAGCCGTTGAAGCCGGAGTCTTATTTTCCGACTTACAACGACGCTTACGCCGCTCTGGTTGAGTACAACAAGAACCCTTATGATCTTGAGCCGTCCATAACCGTTAAAGAACTCTACGAGAAATGGACTGCCGAATATTTCGATACTATCAGTGAAGAAAGCGCACGCGGTGTCAAATCGGCATGGGCGTATTGCTCGTCCGTAGCTAACATGAGAGTCAAGGACATTCGCGCCCGCCATGTGAAAGGCTGTATGGATGAAGGAACCATAACGATTCGAGGGGAAAAGAGAACGCCAAGCGCCACGACCAAAAACAAGATCAAATCGCTTTTCAATCTGATGCTGGACTATGCCCTGGAGTACGAATTGGTAGACCGCAACTATGCCAGAACATTCAACCTTACGGATGATACCATCAAGGAAATCCACAATGTAAAGCGGGAGCATATCCCGTTTACGGACGAGGAAATGGAAAAGCTCTGGGCTCATGTTGATGACAAAGTCGGTGTCGATATTCTGCTGGTGCAGTGCTATTCCGGTTGGCGTCCGCAGGAACTCGGTTTACTGCGTTTGGAGGATGTCGATTTGGAAAACTGGACTTTCCGAGGTGGCATGAAGACCGAAGCCGGCACAGACCGTTCTGTCCCGATCCATTCGAGAATTCGCTCCATTGTCGAACGAAAATATAAAGAAGCCCAGAGTGTTGGCAGCGAGTATCTCTTTAACTGGCTCGATTCTGGGAACCGGAGCAAAAATATAAAGCTCACCTACGCACGCTACCAACAGGCGTTTGGCAGAATACGAGATGAGCTGAATTTGAACCCGGAGCATCGCCCTCACGACGGCCGGAAACACTTTGTTACGATGGCGAAGAAATACGGTGTTGACGAGTATGCGATCAAGTATCTGGTCGGCCATAAAATCTCGGATATCACTGAAAAAGTTTATACCGCTCGTGAGTTTGAGTGGCTCCGAGAGGAAATCGAAAAAATAGGATAGAGTGTAGGAGTAAAATTGTAGGAATAATGCATAAATAATACATGAACAACCTACATTTCTCCTCACTCTACCACTTCTAACGACTGCTTAAATCCTTGATTTTACTGGACTTTTGCGGATAGCCCCGCCTAAGTTGTTTCTATTATATAACAAATAATTTAAATTCGCAACAAAACTGTTGAAAATTAATAACACAATAATATAACGGTTTACCCGTTTATAAATGAACGGGTAAACCGTTATACGGTTAATTTTGGTAATATGTTTACACTGCCAGTTACGTATGGTGAGATGTTCTTGGATAGAAAAGGCTGTGGTGGATGCTGATTGGAGCCTTGAAAGAAAGGGGGGAATAGATGGCGGCTGCGAGTGGTGTGTGATTGGCAGCGGGAATGAAGCAGGCACGTCTGGGCGAGGGTAAATAGTAATTAGGCCCAGAGCGTCTTGAACGGTAACTCCTGACTGGGGGGTAGCATTTTGCTAATTAGAAGCCATTTTTAGGATTGATGTTTCTATATGATGTGCAGGCTTGCCATAGTAACAGCCCTCTGCCAATGAAAAGGCAGAGGGCTGAAATTTAATCTATGGGTTTATATTTCGTCACAGTTTTCAAATAGGTTTTGGGGGTTCCGTTCAAACAAGCCTGCATATCCATTTGGCCCAAGATTTTATCCGCATCCCCGGTTTGCTTACTCATTGAATTCCTCCATTTCTGCGATATTTGGGCCTTCCGGCGTGGCAGACTGACCGTCTATCTCCGATTCAGCCCGGTACGCTCCAAGCTCCTCCAGCCCCAGCAGTGTGCCATGGGGGATCCTCGCTTCCGGCAGCGCGGCTCCGGGAGAGCTTTGAAGGTAAATGCGGTAACTGCTGCCAATCAGAAATCTTTGACGCCGATCCAGCAGGAGGTCATGCGCAGTGCCGGAATCATCCATCAGCCGGATACGCTGGTGACCTCTCAAGGACGCTCGCCTGATGGCGACACACACGCCCTCCACCGTTTCATAGTCCCCCTGACGAATCGCTTGAAACAGCAGAATACATCGAACGACCATACAGGATGCCAATAAGGTGCTGAGCGTCAGAAGCGTTGGGTCGTGCAGGGCAATGCGGCCTGCCAGCCCTATCAGGAAAATGACCGGCCCTGCGGCGGTGGATAAGAGCCACCGCCGCAGGATCGGAGCAGGCCAGTTTTCAAACCCGCTCATGCACAGGCCCTCTCAAAGATGACCTGCTTGCGAAGATAGAGATTGGCAACCGCTGCTGTCACAGACTGACAAGCTGCGGCAGTCCGCATTTCTGATACGATGTTGTCACTGGTCGTTTCCTGATCGCCGTACAACAAATCAAGCATTTGCAGGTCGCTGGCGGTATCCGGGACGCCGCGTTCCGCGCATCGAACCAACTCCGCCGTGGATAGAGGTGTGTGGCCGCTGAGCGCCATAACGCACCGTTCCGGCTCCGTGCGCCGGTCTCGCCGAAAGAGTGTCGCAGCCAGTGCGGGAGCGGTCCCGCTGCGCAGCAGTTTCAAAAAAGTCACCACCTTCAGGGGAAAGTTGCTTGAGATGGGAACAACATAAAGGCCGCCGAGAAGGTCATAGAGCGCGTCAAAATCTGTCGTGCCGCTGCCCTTGGCAACAAGTCCCCGTGTTACGAGCCGGTCAAGGCAGTCTGAAAAGCTGCGTCGAGGGAAAAGCTCCATTCCGTTGGAGAGCTGTTCATAGAAGTCCTCTGCACGCTGCTGGTCTGTCAGCCGCCAGCACAGGGCCGTCCAAAGCGTCATCTCCTGCGGATCCATTCCGAACTCACGGTGATCCATGAGAATGACCGGATAACGCCGGTCTCCGCCATTGTGTCGGCAGCGGAAATGTCCCAATGCCGTATAAAGTGTTTTTTCTGCCATACGAACTCCTCCTTATGCGCTCTTGATATCCTGTTCCGTGCAGGCGGTATAGAACTCCCGCACGATCCGCTCCCGGCGCAGCTTTTCCGCCGCCCGTGAGATACAGGCTCCGATGTAGTTTGGTTTCTTTTGATACAGTTTGGCAATGTCCGCGCAGCTGTAGCCTCTGACCCGCAGCTCCATCGCTTCGATCCCAAGCCGGGCGGTGCCGTGGTAGCGGTTCCTGAAATGGGAGAGCAGGGCATCGGAGGAAACATCAGAAATCAGATCCTCCGTATGAAAAGGGCTGACCGGCTCCGGCGCTCCCATCTCGGCAAAAGCATCCAGCGACAACAACGGCAGATTTTTTCGCGCAGATTGGATCTCACGGCAGCGATCCAGCAAATAATTTCGGATAACGGTTCTGGCGTAAGCGGGAAATGCTCCCATTTCCTCCCGGTATGAAACCGCCGCGCGGCAAAGCGCGATACAGCCTTCCTGGTACAGATCATCATGTCCCATGCCGTCCACCGTCTCATTGGTCTTGATGCTGCGGCGAAGCACCTGTTCTACCAGCGCAAGGTGATCCTCCACTCTCTGGCGCTGGAGATCGTTCAAGGTAAATTCCATACTCATGATTTCCCTTCTTTCTGTGTTTGATTTTGCTATGCCGCTCTTGCTGCGGCGGCGCGAAACCTGCGGCTGAGCGCAATGACCTCGTCACAGCGCGCAGCGGAGAATTTAGCGATATGCGCATCCTCGGCGGGAAGCCCCATAGACAGCTGCAGCAGGCGGTAGGCTTCTTTTCGGCTCATGATGCCATTCTTCCAGAGACTGTCCAAGGCCACATGCGCATCGTGCCGCTTTTTCCGCAGGGCCTTATCCGCCAGCGTCCCCATGGGCAGCATCGTTTTCCGGTGCGCGGCCACATAGCAGTCACAGGCGGGGTACCGTCCGCAGACATAGTATTTGGCATCGGGGTCTGGGGCCTTATCGCCATAAACCACGCTGGCCGGGCGAAGATACGCCCTGGAACCACAGGCAGGGCAGGTAATATTGATTCGTTTCATGCAAGATCTCCTTTCTATTTCTGGTGTTTGGGAATGAGGGTATAAAGGGATGAACCCGTCAGGTATTCCATCGGACACTGCTCGGAACTGCTCATTTCCCAAATCAGGTATCTGGAAAAGAGGGATGAGAAGGCATCCTTGCTGAGCGTTCCGATGCAATCGCCCGGATCGATCCGCTCTCCGGTTTCTTTTTCAAAATCCCGAATGCTGATGAGCAAAGGCGCGCCATCCTGGCGGATCGCCGCGAGACAGCCGGAGCGGTCAACCTTGCAGGGATGCGGGCATGGCCCGCAGGAAATGTAAATGGCGTTGCGCCAGTTTCCTTTGCAGCTGAAAAGCAGTTCATACAGGTTTCGATTGATTTGATCCATGGGGAGCCTCCTTAAAAATCCCTCGTAGTATTACGCGCCGCTCAAGGGGGGTATCGTCCCCTTAAAATTTGAACTTTTTGTAAAGAATAGAAAAAGCGGCCCGCATATAGCAGACCGCTTGACAGTTTCAGAAAATTGCGTATAATATAAACAAGATTATCATAATATGATTTATCATAAATCAATCGCAGATGCTGGAGGTGGCACAGGTGAACTTTATCGGACGAAAAGAAGAATTGAATACGCTGGAAAAGGAATTCCGCCGGGATGGCAGCTTTGTTGTGATCTATGGTCGGCGCCGTATCGGAAAGACAACGCTGATCAAAGAATTCATCAAAGATAAGCAGGCATTTTACTTCCTTGCGACAGAGGAAGTGGAGTCCCAGAGCATGAAGCGTCTTGCCGGCGTGGTAGCCCGGGTCACTGGAAATTCCATGCTGCAGAGGGTCACCTTCACAGACTGGCTGGATCTGTTCCGGGAGATCGCTAACTACCGGCCGGGGGAAAAGAAGGTGCTGGTCATTGACGAGTTTCCGTATTTGGTCAAGACAAACGCGGCCTTTCCGTCCATTCTGCAAAATGCCTGGGACGAGATCCTGAAGGACAGTAATGTTATGCTGATCCTCTGCGGGTCGCTGATCAGCATGATGCAGAAGCATGCCCTCTCTCACGATAGTCCGCTTTATGGCCGGCGCAGCGCGCAGATTCGCTTGAAGCCGCTGCCGTTTACAGACCTCTATGCCGTGCAGGGGCAGCCGTTCTCCCATGCGGTGGAGCAGTATTCCGTAACGGGCGGCGTCCCGAAATATCTGGAGTTTTTTGAGCCCGGGGAAGACCTCTACCGTCAGATTCAGGAAGTTGTACTGTCCAAGAACGGATTTCTCTATGAGGAGCCGAACTTCCTGCTGAAAGACGAGGTACAGTCCGCCAACAGCTATTTCTCCATCATTCGCGCCATTGCGGACGGCAATCACAAGCTGGGCAAAATTGCGGGCGCCCTGGGCATGGAGACATCCTCGCTGACGCCCTATCTCTCCACGCTGATCGATCTGGACTTTCTGAAAAAGGCAACACCGGTCACGGAGAAGAATCCGGAGAAGTCCCGAAAGGGTCTCTACTTCATTTCAGATAATTTCATCCGCTTCTGGTTCCGTTATGTCTATCCCTACAAGGGGGAACTGGAACTGGACAATCAGCAGATCGTTCTGGACGAGTTGGAGAAGGACTTTATTCAGAAATTCGTTGCCTTCTCCTACGAGGACGTCTGTAAAGATATCTTTGCCTCCCTGTGCCGGAGCAAGGCGGTGGACTTCGTGCCCTCCCGCATCGGCTCTTACTGGCTCAACGATATCAACGGCGATACGGAGATCGATGTGATGGCGGTGGATCACCAGAAGAAGCAGGTATTCGCCGGGGAGTGCAAGTACCACAATAAGCCGGTGGATGCGACGGTCTATTATGAACTGGAGGAGAAGGTAAAAAAGTCTGCGGAGCTGCGCACGGCTTTCCCGGGGTATAAGGTGCTGTACGGGCTGTTTTCCAAGAGCGGGTTTACGCAGCGGATGCTCGACCAGGCCGAGGGACGGGATGATATTCTGCTGATTCAAGAAGACCACATTTTATAAATTGCCAAAGCGGCTGCACATGACTTTCTCTGCATAGTCTGCTTCTTTTGTGCGCATTAAAACGCATTAGGGAATACGCAAGGACTAAC
>OJNW01000042.1_pt1 | contig 91330 bp, 67 predicted proteins | sample 1597951 | NCBI WGS metagenome assembly OJNW01 (sample SAMN01915212, study PRJEB22387) | human gut metagenome | isolation source: stool | host: Homo sapiens | place: USA | reverse complement strand
TTACAATTTCAAGTTGACAACAGCGGAGAATATTCGGTTTAAGGAAATGCTCGCTGCCGCCGGATTGGGACACAACTACAGTCGGTTTATTGTCAAACGACTCTTTGCCGAGCGCTTCGAAGTCATCCACCGTGACCCTTCAAAGGTGGAGTTTTTGACACGACTCAACGATCTTTACTTCCAGTTTCAGCGCGTCGGGAACAACTACAATCAGGTGGTCCGAGCCATCAACAGCCACTTCTCCAACGTCTCGATTCCCCGCCAGATTGCTGCGTTGGAACAGCATACCCGTGAACTGAAAGCGTTGAGCATCGAGATTCGGGATCTTACCAAACAGGCCGAAGGTTGGTTGCGAATATAAGGATAGGACAACTGTCGGCGAGGATGGCTACTCATTGTGATCTTCCACAAGAAAGACTCATTCAAAATCGAGTCCCAGGATTATCCTTGCAGCAAAGCAAAACAGCCGCCCCAAAGATTGAAGGGCGGCTGTTTCCTGACAAATAAAGACAAACGACAACGGTTCGGACTGGAATACACTACGTGTATTCCGCCGGCAACCGATTTTTCATGCAAAATTACTCGACCGATAAAATCGCCGGCCGCAGCAGGGGTGAGGTGAACCGGCATGTCAAGGCCTTGTCGGAAGAGGGGCGTACGTAGACAACCATTTGTCCATGGAATACCCGATGCTGGTTGTCGGTGTAATTGCCCATGTCTTCGTTGTTGCTGCCCTCCATGCCGAGCAGCTCTCCGCCCGACAGGTCACACCGCACATCGTTGTCAGCCAGCATCACCTGCCGCCCCTGTTCATCAACGACCCGGATCAGCAGCTGAACCAACTCCTCACTCCGGCCGATCTCCTCCACGGTCAAGGCGTATGGACGTCCGGTCGTACAGAGGCTGTAACGCGAAACTTCATGCCCGTCGGCGTCATAACCAATCGCCGTCAGCTCTCCCGGCACATAGGGAATATCCCAATGAATGATGCCGGACGGGCTGTCATTCGCCTTGCGGGTTCGCAGCACCTTGCCGTCGAGCAACAGCTCGGCCGACGACGCGTTCGTATAGCAAACAACCCGGATCACTTCGCCCTCCTCGTAGTTCCAGATCGGCCACGCATCCATCGAGGGCTGGTCCGAGGCTGCCGAATATTGGGACCACACATCGTCGTTGCGCTGCATGCCGATCGGATAGCTGCCCAGGTAGATCACGGGTTTCTCGCTCCACAGGGCTGCCCGGAAATGGCCCCGCGGCTTGACAAAACCGCCGAAGTCGAGCAGTCCCGAGTAGAATCCGCGCGAAGGCCACGGACCCGATTCACCCAGATAGTCGATGCCGGTCCAGAGGAACTGACCGAAGATGTGTGGACGTTCGGCCACGGCCCGCCACGCCTCAATATCGTGACGGTTCTCGCTGCCGAAGATCACCCGTTCGGGATAGGTCTCATGGTCCGAATCGTAACGGCTCTCCGTGTAGTTGTAGCCGGTGATATCCAGCGCCGACGGATATTCCGTGCAGTTCGACATGGCCACGCCGGCCAGTCCGGCCGTGACGGGGCGCGAACGGTCGTAACGCTTTACGACCGAGACCAGCCGCTTGGCAATGTCGCCCAACCGGTTGGCATCCGGAGCCTCGGGCTTGTATCCGCCGAAAACGGGCTGCGTGAAGCCGCCGGCGCCGCCTCCGTCGAGTGCCGGATGCGAATAGGGATCGTTCGGATAGTCGATCTCGTTGCCGATACTCCAGGCGAAGATCGAGATGTGGTTGCGGTCCCGCCGTACCATATCGGCCAGATCCTCCTCGGCATACCGGGCGAAGATGTCGCACGAACCGTCGTAGCCTGGTTCTCCAACATTCCAACCTTTGAGCCATTTGCGCTTGGGGTACTCCCACTCGTCGTAGGCCTCGTTCAGCACGAGCATCCCCAGTTCGTCACACAGCTCGTACAGGACCGGAGCCTGCGGGTTGTGACTCGTCCGGATGGCATTGCACCCCAGCGACTTGAGCGTTTCCAGGCGCCGTTTCCAGACATCCCGGTAAACGGCGGCCCCCAGAACGCCGGCATCGTGATGCAGGCAGACACCCTTTACCTTGATCCACTCGCCGTTCAGGGCAAACCCGCGGTCGGGATCGAACGTCAGCGTCCGGAAACCCGTAGAGAACTCGCTCCGATCAATCTCCCGATCGTTGTTATACAATGTCGTCCGCAGGGTGTACAGATCGGGACAATCAAGGTTCCACCGTGCGGGCCGTTTCACCACGAGCGATGTCCGCACGGGCGTCACGGACGACGGCGCTGCCTCGACCGTCAGGCGGCGTTCACAGACCACCTCCCCGCTGCGGGGATCGACCAGTTCACAGACCACCCGGGTGCGGGCCCGGGCCTGTGACTCGTTCTTCACCCCGATTTCGACGGACAGGACACCTTTCTGCTCCGAAACCTCCTGCGGCCAGGCATATACTCCCCACAGATCGAAGTGCAGCTCCTCGGAGAATCCCAGCCAGACGTTGCGGTAAATACCCGACCCGGTGTACCATCTCGAATCCGCCTCCCGCGAATGGTCCACACAGACGGCAATGCGGTTCGAGTCCCCGAACCGGACGTAGGGCGTGATGTCGCAGGCGAACGAGATGTAGCCGTTGGGGCGTGCGCAGACTAACGTGTCGTTTACATAGATTCGGCTACGGTTGTAGACTCCCTCGAAATAGAGGTTGACCCGCTGCCCGGCCCGGTCGGCTGGCAGGTCGAGCGTCTTGCGGTACCAGCCCACGCCACCCGGCAGATAACCCGTGGCGCTGTAACGATCGGGGCTGTAGGCTCCCCTGACGCTCCAGTCGTGAGGCAGGGTTACCGGCTGCCAATGCGCCGCGTCGGGCATGCGGAGCGTATCCGAACGCCCGCAAAGCGCGAATTGCCAGCCGTCGTTGAGCAGGCGTGAATCTCCGTACGGCGCTGCGGCATACGCCGTGGATGCAACCGCCAGAAAGAGCAGAGAAAGAATCCGTTTCATGAATTTTTGGGTTGATTGTTGGCTCGATATACTTTCGGTGAGACCCCGAAATAGGTTGTAAAACAGGTGCTGAAATAGGAGGGCGTATTGAACCCGTTATCGTAACTGATCTCCGAGATCGTCTTGTCCGTCCCGACCAGTTCCCGGGCCGCCTGCTGCAGGCGGACGTTGCGGATAAACTCTCCGGCCGAAAGGTTTGCCACGGCCTTCAGCTTCCGGTGGAGGCTGCTCCTGCTGATGTTCAGTTCGCGGCAGAGGGTCTCGCCGCTCAGTTCGACCTCCGAGATGTGGTCCAGGATCAGACGGGTCAGCTTCCCGATGAAGATATCCTCGGCCGAGCAGCCCGGATCGTTCTGGTCGACATTGACCGTCAGATTCCGCTGGTACCGCTGCCGCAACCGCTCGCGGCTCTCCAGCAGCTTGTTGATCCGTACGATGAGATGCGACAGCGTGAAAGGTTTTGTGATGTAGGCATCCGCACCGCACATCAGCCCGTGGAGCATGTCGTCCATGGTCGACTTGGCCGAGAGCATGACCACCGGGATGTGGCTGGTTTCGAAATCGCCCTTCACCGCCCGGCAAAGATCCACGCCGTTCATGACCGGCATGAGGACATCCGTCAGGATCAGATCGACGTGGTTGCGTTTCAGGATCTCGAGCGCCTCCTCGCCTTGGGCTGCCACGATCGTCTGGTAGTAGGACCGCAGGCTCTCGGCCAGATAGTCGCGGATTTCGGCATTGTCCTCGACGATGAGGATCGTCTGGTTCCGGTCCGTATGGGAAAGCCCCTCGAGAAGGGTTTCGTCCACTGTCTCGTCGGCCAGGTAGCTTTTGATCCGCTTCTCCTCGACCGTGATCTCCTCCGAGGTGTACTCCTCGGCACGGCACGGCAGGACAACCTCGACGGTCGTATCCTTTCCCGGGACACTGTCGAGGCGGACCTCCCCGTGATGGAGCTCCACCAGATGCTTGACCAGATGCAGGCCGATTCCGCTTCCGGTGGTTTCGGACGAATTTGATGCTTGGTAGAAGAGTTCGAAGACCCGCCCGAGCTCTTCGCGCGAAAGTCCGGGCCCGGTATTCGTCACCGTCACATAGAGCATGCCGTCCGTTTGCCGGAGTTCCACGGAGACGTAGCCGTTATTCGGCGTGAACTTGTAGGCGTTCGACAGCACGTTGAGCAGGATCTTCTCCAGAACTTCGGGATCGACGAAGGCTGGAGCAATCGGTTCGAGGACGTAGAGTTCGAGCTCGATACTTTTGTCCCGATACAACGAATCGAACGACGAGACAATTTCGCGGACCTGCTCCTCCACCTGCACCTTGCGCACGTGGAGTTTCATGCCGCCATCCTGGCTTTTGCGGAAATCGAGGATCTGGTTGACGAGGTTCAGCAGGCGCCGGGCGTTACGCTCGATCAGCTGGAGGTTGTTGAGCTTCGAGCGGTTGGTCTCCTCCTTTTTGAGCTGTTCGACCGGCGAGAGCAGCAGCGTCAGCGGGGTTCGCAGCTCATGCGATATGTTGGTGAAGAAGTTGAGCTTGGCCTCGTGTATGGCCTCCTCCCGCATGCGGGTCTGACGCTCCAGTTCGACCCGATGGTGTAGTCGGAGACGCAGATAATACATCCGTCCGATGAAAAACATCAGCCCCAGGAACAGCATGACATACCCGATTTTGGCCCCCAGGGACCACCACAGGGGCGGACGGACCGTGACGTCCAGCGAACGGGTCGCGATCAGGGCTCCCGACTCCGAAACGGCCCGGATCAGCAGCCGATACTCGCCCGGAGTCAGATTGTGCAGCGTGATCGAGGGGATGTGGTGTAACGAAACCCACTCCCGATCGACTTCGTCCAGACAATACGAGTAGGTGACGGCATTTTGCTCGTAGGTGGGGACTACGAAATTCAACGTGATGTTGTTCTGGGTATGGGTCAGCTCCAGCTTGTCGACGGTGTCGATATTCCGATCGAGCGGATTGTGGCGGATGGACGAATCCCCCGGGCGTATCGGCCGGTTATGGATCAGCAACGAACTGAAAACCAGACGGCCCGGAGTCTCGTCGGCGACGCTTTGCCCGATGTCGACCCGGTTCACACCCATGAAGCCGCCGCAGACGAGTTCCGACGACGATTGGAAGACGAGTGACCGCTCCGCATAATCGCCGATCGAAAGGGCTTGCGGAATGGCCAGCCGCTTTAGTCGATTGCCGGGATCGAGGCGGTAAATCTCCGAATAGGTGGTGAACCACAGTTGCCCGTCGCACTCCCGGACCGAGATATAGGCTCCGTCGGAACGGATCGTAGAGGCGCGGTCGGGCGTTTGGGCCAAGGCTACGTAGCTGATTCCGAAGTCGGTGGCACACCACAGCGTATCCTGTCGGATGGCCGTCTGATAGACGATGTTCGAGGCCAGCCCTTCCGCCGTGGTGATTCGCCGCAGGTCTCCTGTCGATGAATTGATGCAGAGCAACCCCGATCCGAAGGTCCCGCACCAGTAGGTGTCGCCATACGGGGAGACCGACCGCACGTCGTAGGCGCGTCCGCTGTGGGCTTCGAGCGAGAACCGGATCCGGTTGGCCCGAATGTCGTAGATCCGCAGGTCGTTGCCCATCGCCAGGAACAGGCTGTCGCCCACGGGCTGGATGCCCCGGATGCAGCCGTCGTTGCCGTCGAAGGCCGGTTTGACAAACCGCCGGCGGTCGGGGCTCATCATGGCTAATCCCTTGGTATAGCCTCCGGCCCAAATTCGGCCCCGGACATCCTCGGTCAGTGCAAGAATGTGGTTGTCGTGGATCCGCTCGTCCGAAAAATAGGTGTAGTCTCCGTCGCCGGTGTAGAGTGCCACTCCGTGGCCGTCCAGCCCGATCAGGAGATTCCCCGCGGCGTCCAGACACAGCGATGTCGTCTTGTCGGCAGCCTGGCCCGTGAACCCGAGGGCCTTCATCGGTGTCAGGTGCTGGATGGCATAGGGTGTGGCGCTGATCAGATCGACCCCGCCTCCATAGGTCCCCACCCAGAGTTGATCCCGTTCGATCATGCAGAGGGCGTGGATCGAGTTGTAGGTCAACAGGTTCAGATTCTTCCGGTGCCCGATCTCCTGCTCGGCGCGGATATCGTCCCCGTGGAGATATTCCGTATTCGTGTCGACTCCCCACAGCCCCGATTCACTGCCGATCCAGATCCGGCCCCGGTCGTCCTCAGTAATTGTCCGTATCTTTGCGTCACGGTAGGCGTTGAGACTTACGCGACGGATCTGGCCCGCGATATAGAGATAGAGACCGGCATCGCTTCCGATCCAGACCGTTCCGTTCCGGTCGCTGTGGATGGCATTGACGGTGGTTACGGCGTCGAGTTCGATTTTCTGCAGCGTCCCGCGAAGCAGGTCATAACGGAACACCCCCTCAAACCGGCAGCCAATCCAGAGATGGTGGTTGTTGTCCTCGTTCAGGCACATGACGTGGTGCGGCGATTCGCCGTCGAAATGCAGGGGCGAGAAGCGGTCCGTCTGGAAATCGTAGCGGATCACCCCGTTTCCATAGCTGCCAAGCCAGATTCCGGATCCGTCCTTGCTGCGATAGAGCGCTGTGATGTCCGTATCGGTCAACCCGCGCTCCGTGCCCTCGGCCTGCATGCGGTCATTGCGATACCTGTAAATATTCAACGAGTCCGGAGTGGCAATCCATACGTCGCCGTTGTCCAGAGCGATGATGTCCTGGGCATAGTTGTTTGACAAATGGCGGTTGTTGCACTCCGAACGTGAGAAGTTCGTGAAGAAATACCCGTCGTAGCACGATACGCCATAGGGCGTACCGATCCACATCCGGCCGAAGCAATCCTGCTCCAGAACCAACACGCGGTTGTTGACGAGTCCCTGCCGGGAATCGAGATGGCGAAGCAGTACGGGCTGCTGTGCCATGGCCCGCACCGCAGTCGCGACCAAAAAGGACAAGATCAATATTCGAGCTCTCATACTTCAAAAATAGGTATTATATTCGAATGTTTCAAACGGATATTATCCGCACCCGGAAGCCTCGACAGAAAAACAATACGCTAATTTTCAATGATTTGACATCCAGGCGCCCTCCCAAGATCCACTCTGATGAAACACGGATGAAACAGTTTGCAACCCCGGTGAAACAGTTTCCGGTTTATTTATACGACCTTTGTAAAGCCAAACCAAAAGCTACGTTTATGCGAAAGTTTTACATTACCTTATTTATGGTATGTTGTGTATCGTGCGGCCTGATGGGCGCAGGATGCGACGATTTCCATTATGTTCCGGATCATAGCCTGGTCGAGGAGCCTGAAGATCCGAAACCCGATGGGCCTTCGACACTCTACACGGTCAATCTGGCAGACGTCCAGCAACAGATCGATAACTTCGGAGCCTCGGATGCTTGGTCAATCAAGTACCTCGGTAAGAACTGGCCCTCGGAGAAGCGGGAGCGGATTGCCGACCTGCTTTTTAGCCGTGAAACGGATGCTTCGGGGAATCCCAAAGGCATCGGACTGTCGCTGTGGCGAGTCAATTTCGGAGGCGGCAGCCTGGAAAACCCGTGCCCGAATACCGGGAATATCTGGGCGAATATGCCCTGTATGCGCGCCGAGAACGGCACCTACCAACTCAACATGAACGATCCGGCCGGCGGCCAGTTCTGGATGCTGAAGGCCGCCAAGGAACGCGGTTGCGAGCAGTTCCTCGGGTTCGTGAACTCACCCCCGTACTACTGGACTTACACGGGCTATACGACCGCGCTGCTCAATCCCGATTATCAGTACAAATTCAACCTCAAGGAGGAGCATTACGCCGACTATGCCGGCTATCTGGCCGAGCTGGTGAAGCAGATCCGGGAGAAACACGGGGTGGAGATCAACTACGTATGCCCCGTGAATGAGCCCGAATGGGAGGCCGATGGCACCGAATCGTGCTATGCAACCAATACCGACATTGCGACCATCGCCAAGCAGTTGGGCGGCAAGTTCGCCGAAGAGGGGCTCTCCACCCAGGTGGTTGTTTCTGAAACGGGCAAGCACCAGTATGTCTACGGTTTTGACTGGGATCATAAGTATCCGTTGGATCATGGTAACAAGGCCGGTACCTTCTTCGGGCAGGCCGTGACCGGAAATAGTCTGAAAGATGCTCCCAACGTCGCGCAACTGATTGCCTCGCACTCCTACTGGACCGTCAATACCGATACCCAACTGCGGCAGATCCGCGAGAAGGTAGGCGAAGCCATCAAGAAATACGGCATCAAGTTCTGGCAGACGGAGTTCTGCATCTTGAGCGATGATTACGATCTGGGAACGAACCCTGACGGGACGCCGGTGGGCGGATCGGGAGTCGATCTGACGATGAAACTGGCCCTCTACGTCGCCCGGATCATCCATGCCGATCTGGTCTTCGCCAATGCGTCGGCCTGGCACTGGTGGCTGGCCGTCACCCCCTTCGACTACAAGGACGGATTGATCTGCATTTCCGAAAACACCGACGACGGTGAGATTCGTGTACCGAAACTGTTGTGGGCGTTGGGCAACTACAGCCGCTTCATCCGCCCGGGGGCATACCGTCTGGGTGTCACCTCCTCGGTGGAGGTCTCCGACCTGCGGGGCGTCATGACCTCAGCCTACAAGAATACGGACGGCAAACTCGTCGTGGTGATGATTAACTTCCTCGACGAGACCCGGAACGTCTCCCTCGCCGCCTCCGACAACGCCAGCCGGACTTTTGTCCCCTATCTTACCTCGGACAGCGAAGCCGACAACCTGCGGCTCCTTCCGGAGGTCGCATCCGACGAAGCCTTCGCGCTGCCGGCCAAGAGTATCGTCACCTTCTGCGAACAGTAACCATACGATACGATGAAACATTGGATCACGATTCTGCTGTTGTCGGGGGCCGTTTTTTCGGCCGCGGCACAGAACAGAGGGGGCTGGTTTGCCAAGAAACAGTACGACAACCAACCGCTGCCGACCTATGCGGAGAACCGCGATCGGTTGCCCGAACCGGTCTGTGAGGAGCATCCCGAGTGGATCGACCTCTATTGGCGGACCTGGGAGATCGCCTTTTCACGCCTGCGCTCGCCGGAAGCGGGGGCGCCGTTCGTCTCGAACTGGATCGACGAGGCCCTCAGCCCCCAGATCTACCAGTGGGACACGCACTTCATGGCTATGTTCGGTCGTTATGCCCACCACATCTTCCCGTTCATCGCCTCGCAGGACAACTTCTACGCCTCGCAACACGCCGACGGCATGATCTGCCGGGTCATCAACGAGAACGACGGTTCGGACCACTGGTGGGGAATGGGGGTCGACAACGCCCGGGCCATCAACCCGCCCCTATTCAGCTGGGCCGAGGTGCAGACCTACATGGCTACGGCCGACAAGTCGCGTTTTGCCCTGGTGCTGGAGCCGCTGGAGCATTACGTGGAGTGGATCGAGCGGAACCGTTGCGGCGGCGACACCCCGCATCGCCTCTACTGGAGCAACGGCCAGGCTTCGGGCATGGACAATACGCCGCGAGACCTCGGGCGTCCCGAACCGGGCGACGGATGGAACTGCCATTCGGCCATCGACCACATGGGCTGGGTGGATCTCTCCTCGCAGATGGTCATGTGCTACAACGAGTTGGCCTACATCTGCCGCGAACTCGGACACAAGGCAAAGGCGGAGAAATACGCGCGGAAAGCGAAGGAGATCGCCCGGCGGATCAATGCCTGGATGTGGGACGACACGGCGGGCCTCTATCGGGACGTGACGCCTGCCGGCGAAAAGACGTCGTGGATCACCATCGCGACGTTCTGGCCCCTGCTGGCCGGAATTGCCTCGGAAGAGCAGGGCGCCCGGCTGGTGGAGAATCTGAAGGATCCTGGTCTGTTCTGGAGCCGGAACCCCGTTCCGTCGCTGGCCCTCAACCAGCCCGAATACGACAGGATGGGATGCTACTGGCGGGGCGGAGTCTGGGCCCCGACGAACTACATGGTCGTGGAGGGGCTGAAGAGGTACGGATACGACGATTTGGCCGAAGAGATTGCCCGCCGTTATCTGGAGATGCTCACCCGCGTCTATGCGAAGACCCGCACGTTGTGGGAGGTCTACTCGCCGGAGATCGACTCGCCGGCGACCAACGCCTCGGGAATCCACCTTGTCGAGCCCGAGTTCGTGGGGTGGACCGGTCTGGGGCCGATCTCGATGCTCATCGAGACCATTCTCGGGATCGAGGTGGACGCCCCGGCCCAAACGATCCGGTGGCGCATCAACGGCCCGGGCCGACAGGGCATTCGCAACCTGACCTTTGCCGGCGGACGGGTGGATCTGGTTGCCACGCCGACCTCCGAAGGCTACGAAGCGGTCATGAAAAGCGACAGGCCCGTCAAAATCATCCTTTCCACCGAACGGGGTGACACCACCATCCATCTGGAACCCGCACGGGAGATACGCACAACCATCCCTTAAGCACAACCTTTAACCCTTAAACCATTCCTATGAAACCACATCTCGGACATTTGTTTTGGACAGTGGTCTTCTGCTTTGTCGGGCTTGCGGTCCAGGCGCAGAAAGGCCAGACTGTCACAGGTGTCGTTGTCGACGAACAGCGCATGGGGCTCCCCGGCGCCAGCATCGTCGAGAAAGGCACGACCAATGGCGTGACTACCGATTCGGAAGGCCGATACAGCCTCACGCTGACATCCGACAACGCCACGATCGAATATTCGTTCATCGGCTACACGCCGCAGCAGGAGATTGTCGGACGACGGCTGGAGATCAACATCCAGCTGATGCCCGTCGCCACCGAGCTGAACGAAGTGGTCGTAGTCGGATACGGACAGCAGAAGAAGGCCAGCATCGTCGGCGCCATCAGTTCGGTGGACGCCACCTCGATCGCCAACACCTCGAAGGTGCGGCTTTCGCAGTCGCTGGCCGGTAACATCTCGGGTATCATTGCCGTGCAGCGCTCCGGCGAGCTGGGCAACGACCATGCCGACTTCTGGATCCGCGGTATCAACACCTTTGCCGGGGCCAGCGACCCGCTGATCATCGTCGACGGCGTGGAGCGCGACTTCAACTCGATCGACCCGATCGAGATCGAGTCCTTCTCGGTGATGAAGGATGCCAGTGCGACGGCCGTCTACGGTGTGCGCGGCGCCAACGGCGTGATCGTCATCACGACTAAGAAGGGTGACATCGGCGCCCCGAAGGTCTCGGTGAACATGGAATACGCCGTCAAGCAGCCCACGCGCCTGCCGCAGTTCGTCGACGCGGTCGACTTCATGAAGATCGCCAACGAGGCCAACCGCCGAACGGGCCACAACGAGACCTTCCTGCCCGAACGGATCAACAATACCATCCTGAAGACGGATCCGGATCTCTATCCGAACGTGAACTGGGTGGACGAACTGCTCAAACCCGTGTCGATGCACGAGCGCATCAACGTCAACATCAGCGGCGGCGCCCCGCGCGTGCGGTACTTCATCTCGGGCACCTACCACCACGAGAACGGACTCTACCGCACCGATACCGACCGCGAGTGGGATGCCAACATCGGCATGGACCGTGTCAATTTCCGCAGCAACCTCGATGCCGACATCACTAAGACCACGACCGTCAACCTGAACATCGGTTCGCAACTCTCGATCAACCGGGGTCCGAACGCTTCGAGCGACGAGATCTGGCGGCTGATGCTCGAGATTCCGAGCTATTTCATTCCGGTCCGCTACTCCGACGGCCGCCTGTCGGCCTACGGCGCGGGCTCCGAGAAGGGTCTCAACCCCTACAACCGGCTGACCCAGTCGGGATACAGCAAGAGCACGACCAATACGCTCAACTCGACGATCAGTCTCACACAGAAACTCGACATGATCACGCCGGGATTGCAGGCCAAGGCGATGTTCGCCTACGACGTCTGGACGGGCCACTATTTCCAGGCCAGCTTCTCGCCCGAGCTGTGGTACGCCACGGCGCGCGACGACCAGGGCCAGCTCAACTACGTGCAGGCCGAAAAGGGTGAGGAGTTCCTGAAGAAATCCGTGTGGAGCGACATGAGCTACACGACCTATTTTGAGGGAACAATCTCCTACGACCGCACGTTCGGCGACCACAAAGCAACGGCCATGCTGCTCTACAACCAGCGGGTCTACAATACCAATTCGGGCGAGGGTGAATACAGCGTCCTGCCGTTCAAGAACCTCGGCCTGGCGGGCCGTGCAACCTACAGCTACAAGGACCGCTACTTCGCCGAGTTCAACTTCGGATACAACGGTTCGGAGAACTTCGCCCCCGGCAAGCGTTTCGGATTTTTCCCGGCCGTGGCTTTGGGCTGGTACATCTCCGAGGAGCCGTTCTGGGAGAATATCCGCCCCTACGTCTCGAAACTGAAGATCCGCGGTTCGTACGGTACGGTCGGTAACGACAAGCTCGGCGACAACGTCCGCTTCGCCTACATCACGGAGATCATCGACAACGGCATGTACGATTTCGGACTGCCCGGCTCGAGCAACATCCTTTACGGTGTCACCGAAGGCAAATTCGGCTCGAAGGACCTCACCTGGGAGACCGAGACCAAGCGCGACATCGGTCTGGAGATCGGTCTGTTCAACATGCTGGAGCTGAACGTCGACTACTTCTTCAACAACCGGCGCGACATCTTCATGCAGCGGCGCGTCATCCCGAGCACGGCCGGCTACAACGAGGCTCCGTGGGTCAACTACGGCAAGATGCAGAACCGCGGTGTCGACGCCTCGCTGACCCTGCACAAGGCCATCGGCAAGGATTGGCACATCGACGCCATCGGAACCTTCACCTTCGCACGGAACAAGGTCACCGAGTGGGATGAGCCGACCCAGCAGTACGCCAACCTCTACCAGACGGGACACAGCTATGGACAACAGTTCGGACTGGTGGCCGAGCGCCTCTATACGGATGCCGATTTCGATGCCTCGAACCAGCTGCTGCCGCAGCTTCCCCGCCCGCAGTTCGGTCTGGACGTACAGCCCGGTGACATCAAGTATGTCGACATCAACGGCGACGGCGTCATCAACAAGGACGACTACACGGCCATCGGCTACGGCGAATCGCCCGAGATTGTCTACGGACTCGGTGTGAACGTCCGCTACAAGGGGCTGGAGCTGGGCGTGCGCCTGCAGGGCACGGCGCTGACCACCCGCATGATCAACGACGTCAATTTCCTGCCGTTCGCCCGCGGCATGCAGAAAGGCAACCTCTACGCCCGGGTCATCAACGACCGCTGGACCGAGGAGAACCCCTCGCAGGATGTCTTCTTCCCCCGCATGCGCGACTACATGGACGGCCACAACTACCTGCCGTCGACCTGGTGGCAGAAGGATATGTCGTTCCTGCGCATCAAGGACATCGTCCTGAGCTACACGCTGCCCCAGAAGACCGCCCGGAAGATGGGCATGAGCAGCATGCGCATCTACGGCATCGTGAACAACGCCTGGACCTTCAGCAGCTTCAAGCTGTGGGATCCCGAGCTGGGAACGAACAACGGTATGCGATATCCGATCATGAGGACCTACAACCTCGGAGTGGAATTAACCTTCTAACACGTCAAAAAGCATGAAAAAAATCATACGAAACAGTATCAACACGCTCCTCGGGCTCCTTTTCTCGGGATCGCTCCTCGTCGGATGCACCCCGTTCGAGCAGCCCACCAACGTGCGCGACCTGGACTACGTCTTCTCGCACGGCGAGGAGACCCGCCAGTGGCTGACCCGGGCCTACGCCTTCCTGCCCGACCCGTTCGTCTGCTGGCGCTCGACCTGGAACGAGTACTTCCCCTACATCGCCATGTCGGACGAATGCGACATGGGCCTCGACGGCGACAGCTTCAACGCCTACCGCATCGACCTTGGCGACTGGAACCCCAACGAGGATGTCTACGGCGGCAAATGGAATATTCTTTTCAAACAGATCCGTCACCTCTACATCTTCCTCGAGAACGTGAAGGTGGTCCCGAACCAGAACTACATTGACTCGCAGGACAAGGTGGACGCCATGAAACTCGAAGCGCGGTTCCTGATTGCCTATTATCACGTCCGGCTTTTCGAACAGTACGGCCCCATTCCGATCATCCGGGGCGCCGTCGACCCGAGTGCCGACATCTCCGAACTGATGGTTTCGCGCAACAGCGTCGACGAGGTGGTCGACTGGCTCGACCGGGAGCTCTACGACATTGCCCAGGGGCTTCCGCTCACGGAACCCGACCCGAAATGGGCCGGACGTCCGCTGCGCGGTGCCGCCTTGGCGGTCCGGGCCCGGCTGTTGCTGCTGGCCGCCAGCCCGCTCTACAATTCGCCCGACGGATACCGGGGTCTGGAGCAGTTCGGCGTGCTGCAGAACAAGGACGGCAAGCGCCTCTTCCCGCAGAGCTACGACGAAACGAAGTGGAAACGGGCGGCGGATGCGGCCAAGGAGGTCATCAATCTCAATATCTATTCGCTCCACAAGACCGCCAGCCCGACGGGTGACGAGAAGGTCGACGCCTTCAATTCCTACCGCGAGGTCTTCACGAAACCCGGCAACAAGGAGGTGATCTTCGCCCGTACGACGACCGACTACAACGAATACTACCAGGGAATCCAGCCCCGCCAGTGGCAGGCCGGCGCCTTCATGGCCGCGACGCAAAAACTCGTGGATGCCTTCTACATGGAGGACGGCAAGGACATCCACGACTCGGGAAGCTACTCGGAGGAGGGATTCACGACCGATCCCGAGGCCATCACGCTGAACCGCTACGTGCTGGATCTGGCCAAGATCGACCGCGTGTTCAACATGTATCAGCACCGCGAACCGCGCTTCTACGTCTCGATCTTCTTCAACGGCCGCAAGTGGGAGTCGGAGCACGCCGAGGTCAACGGCGTCGTGGAGCCCTGCGACTTCTTCCTCAACGGCAAATCGGGCCGTCCGAACCAGGACTCGCCCAAAACCGGATACACGACCTACAAATACGTCGGCGTGGGTGACTACAAGTACAAGCAGAGCGCCAAGAACCCGATCCTCTTCCGGTTGGCCGAGGTCTACCTGAACTACATCGAGGCCCTGAACCAGTATGATCCGGGTAACGAGGATATCCTGTTCTATCTGAACGAGATCCGTAACCGGGCCGGTATTCCCGACTACGAGGAGTGCTATCCGGACCGGCTCTCGCAGGAGGATCTGCACGAAGCGATCATGCGCGAACGGATGGTCGAGCTCAACTTCGAGGGCAACCGCTACTTCGACACGCGCCGCTACTGCCTGGCCGAGAAGGAGAATGCCGGAGAGTTCTACGGCATGAACGTGCAGAAGACCCGCAACGAGGAGAGCGAGTTCTACAAGCGGACGGTCTTCGAGACCCGCGTCTTCAAGAAGTCGTTCTACCTGTTCCCCATCCCGAAGGAGGAGCTCTCGAACAACACCAATCTTGTGCAAAACCCGTACTGGAACTAAATCCGACCCGTCATGAAAAAGATACTGACCATTGCCGCAGCCCTTTCGAGCCTGTTGCTTACGGGCTGCAAGGAGGATCCCGAACCCTTGCATTATGAAGGATTCTCCATCGAAACCACCAACGACGTAATCCAGGCCGACCGCGGAGAGACGCTGGTCCTGGAGGGCAACGTCATCTGCCAGAACGGCGTCAAGAACATCGAGGCCGTTGTCGGCGCATGGGACGAGGCGGGAACCACAACCAAGGAGACGATCGAGGTGTCGGGGTCCCCGAAGACCTACAAGTTGAGTTATATCGTCGAGGTCCCGATCGACGCCGAGGTGGAAACCTGCGACGTGAAGTTCACGATCCACGACTACGCAGGCTCCTCCATCGACCATACGTTCCGCATTGCACTCAAGGAGGATACCGAGGCTCCGACGCTGAACATCCTCTCGCCGACAGAGAACCAGGCCGTTTCACCGCACGATCCGCTGTCGTTGGAACTCGTCGTCCGCGACAATCTGGCCTTGCAGGAACTTATCATCCGCTGCGATGAACTCGGACTGGACCGACGCTACGAACCGAGTTCCGACCTTACGGTCATCTCGGTCCGGGACGACGTGGACATCTCCGAGGCGAACGGCGAATACACGATCCGCTTCACGGCCACGGACCTCAGCGGCAATACGACCGAGGAGAGCCGCACGATCCGGATCCTCGTGGCCTCCAAGCCCGAAATCCGCCGGCAGGAGACCGGCAGCGGTTATGCATCACCGGGTGGTAAGATTCGCTTCGCGCTGCAGCTGTCGACCAACATCGAGCATACGCTGACGCAGGCCGCCATCACCTCCTCCGCACTGGGGATCAACGAGACGCTGTCGCCCGGAAGCAACACCTACCTGCTCGAACGCGAATATACGATTCCGGCGGATTTCGGAATCAAGGAGTGCCCGATCACGGTTTCCGTCCGCAACGACATCGACGAGGAGGCCCAGCTCACACTCTACTACAACACGCTGGACAAGCTTTACGTGATCGGTACGGCGACCATGGCCAAGCAGAAGGAGTCGAAAGCGCTTCCGATGACCCGTCAAGAAGATGACCCCAACATCTACACCCTCACGACCTGGGTCGATGCGTCGGGTGACTGGTTTAAGATTCTGTCGGAGCAGTCGTGGAATGGAGTCCTCAACCTCGGCCTCGACGAAAGCGGCGAGAAGCTGGCCAACAGCGACCGCACCGTTCCGATCAATGCCACGGGATACCACACGATCACCTTCGACCTCTCGACCTGGGAATATTCGGTCGATCCGTACGATGCCCCGCAGAGCGGCGCCTATCCGGAGATGTACGTCTCCGGCCAGGACTTCTCCTACCTGAAGAACGGCGTCTGGACCGCCGTATCCTCCTGGGACGAGATGGTGCAGCTCACCCCCTACCCGGGCAACCCTCACCGGTTCTACATCGACATTATCTGCCGGAAGTGCGTCTTCGGTCTGGCGGCCCAGCCGAACAAGGAGGAGGGCGGCACGTTCTTCGGCATTCCGGGCGATCCGGGATGGAAATGGGTATGGTGGGAGTTCGTCGAGCCGCTGGTCACCAAGACGAGCGACGCGGAGATCGCCAAGCCCAAGGAGGACGGCCGGGAGAACAACGTCATGCGCATCACGGTCGACACCCACCTCAACCTGATCAGCTGGCTGGAATCCCAGGAATATACCTATCCGGCTCCCGCCACCCAGGAATAAACCGAACATCACCGAACAGGGAGGACCGGCCCGACGACCGATCCTCCCGGTGTTTTCAAACGCGAAAGATTATGCACAAAACCATACTGTATGCAATTCTCTGCGGGTGTGGCCTTGCCCTTGCGCCATGGTCCCGGGCCGCTTCCAGCTCCGGAGAGCCCTCGACAGCCAAGCGCTCCGAAGCGTGCCGCCCTCCGATGATGGGATGGAGCTCGTGGAACACCTACCGGGTCAACATCAACGAGGCGCTCATCAAGAAGCAGGCGACGGCGCTGGTCGAGCGGGGCTTCAACGCCGTGGGCTACGACTATATCAACATCGACGACGGCTTCTTCGGCACCCGCGATGCGGAGGGTAACATGCACACGCACCCGGAACGCTTCCCAAACGGGTTGCGGCCCGTTGTCGACTACATCCACGCCCTGGGGCTGTATGCCGGCATCTATAGCGATGCCGGCGGCAATACCTGCGGATCGGTCTTCGACAACGATGTCAACGGCATCGGCGCCGGTTTTTACGGCCACGACCAGCAGGACGCGAACCGTTACTTTCTGGACTGGGATTTCGACTTCATCAAGATCGACTACTGCGGCGGTGACCACCTCGGGCTTGACGAGGAGATCCGCTACCGGGCCATCCACCGGGCGATCCTCAATACGGGTCGCGACGACGTGCGGATCAATGTCTGCCGGTGGGCCTTTCCGGGCGTCTGGGCCCGGGAGGTGGCGGGATCGTGGCGCATCGACGGCGACATCGGCCCGAACTGGGAGGCTGTCAAACGGCTCGTCTCCAAGAATCTCTACCTCTCGGCCTATGCCGGAGGCGGGCACTACAACGACATGGACATGCTGGAGATCGGCCGCGGATTGACCCGCAGCCAGGAGGAGGTCCATTTCGGCATGTGGTGCGTGATGAGCTCCCCGCTGCTGATCGGCTGCGACCTGACGACCGTTCCACAGGCATCGCTCGAACTGCTCCAGAACCGCGAGCTGATCGCCGTCAACCAGGATCCGCTCGGCCTGCAGGCCTACGTAGTGCAGGCATCACAGGGCGGTTACGTGCTGGTCAAGGACCTCGAACGGCGTCATGGCGAACGGCGCGTGGTTGCCTTCTACAACCCGACGGATGCCGCACTGGAGTTCGTACAGCCGCTGGCCGATCTGGAGATGGGCGGCCGGACGACGGCACGGGATCTTCTCCGGCACGAAGACCTCGGACCGCTGGAAGACACGGTGCGTCTGACGGTGGCTCCGCAAAGCGTGGCGATCTGGTCGCTGCGGACCGACAGGCGTCTGGAGCGCACGACCTACGAGGCGGAACACGCCTTGCTGCCCACCTACAACGAAGTGGGGCGCGGTTCGAAACGCCCGATCCGGTATGTGCGTGACGAGCGCTATTCGGCCGGGACGAAGATCGCGCAGCTGGGCGGTCGGCCGGAAAACCGGGCCATCTGGGAGGATGTCTATAGCCGGGAGGGTGGCCGTTATACGCTGACGTTGTTTTACGAATGCAGCGAACCTCGTCGTTTTAGTTTGTGGGTCAATGATGTCGAACAGAAGGTCGAGGTCGAGCCGACGAACGGAGCTGTCGGGAGGTGCGAGGTGCAAATTCGGCTGCATCGGGGCAGCAACACGATCTCGATGGGTAATGACTACGACTGGGCGCCGGATGTGGACAAGTTTGTCCTTGCAAAATAGGTTCCGGTATGGTATTAAAGGATAAATTGATGAGAAAATCAATTATTCGGTAAAATGGTATTTTGCAGTCTTCTTTTCGTGTGAATTGGAGATTTGTGTTAGGATGGGCCTGAAATCAGCGCCCATTTTTTTTGTGTAATCCTAAAGGAATATGCTATGAATAATATGGTAAAAAGATTCAGCCGTAGCGAATTTCTCAGACTTCTTCATGCAACGAACATGAACCCGAATAACTCCGATAATAAACGTCTTAGTTTGGCCTATACGCGCTTTATCAATCGTATTCAGACTGTCTCCAAACTGGATTCCTGTTCCAGGCTGGAGGCTCTGCAAGCATTGGCGAGAACACGGGAAATACTTTTCCGTTTGCAGGCTCAATATAAGGATTCGGAGTCTCTCAGCTATCAACTGATCCGCTCCTCACTCTCTCTGATCAATTTTGAGAAACAAATGATCTGTCTGCAGCTTAAATATCCGGGGATCCGGAATATGCATACATCACGTCCTCATTCATCGCTTAAAATTTCAGGGCGATTTACCAATTCAGATCTGATGGAGGTAATCGCTGCCTTGTCGGCTGTGGGGTTCTTCTGCCAGCAGGACGGTTCTCCGGCCTCCTTCATGCAGATTACTCGCGAGTTCGAGACACTCTGCAATACAAGTTTCAAGAATCCGGATAATTGCCGCTGGGCCATCCTGAACCGCAAGAACCGCCTGACACATTTCCTCGATATGTTGCGAAGTACATTGGTCGAGTTGAGCCAGAAGTAAACAGTTCTTCCATAAACGACCGGCCGCAAGGAACTGGAATTGTTCCTCGCCGTCCGGTCGTTTGTCTGCATCAGGCCGTTAGAATTTTCCCGATTTTTTGCATCTCCCGACTGATATTTGCCTCGGATATTTTGGCATAATGACGGGTCATGTTGGTGTTCGAGTGGCCGAGGATCTTGGCGATTATATCAATTGGCATCCCGTATTCGATTGCCAAGGTTGCGAACGTATGTCGGGCCAGGTGGACTGTCAGATTTTTGTTGATCAGGCAAATGTCGGCAATCTCCTTCAGGTAGGCGTTCATCTTCTGATTGCTCGGAACGGGCAGCAGCTTTCCTTTGAGTCGTAAGTCGGGATCCCGCTCGTATTTTTGCAGAATCCGAATCGAGTGCGGCAGCAGCGGAATCCGACTTACGACTGCGGTCTTCTCCCGCGGTTTATGAATCCACAGAGTACCGTTCTCGTCGGTCGTGATGTGCTCGGGCCGCAGGTGGTCGACATCCGTGAAGGCCAGTCCCGTCAGCGCACAGAAGCAGAAGACATCCCTGATACGCTCCAGACGCTCGTTGGGCATCGGACGTTTCAGCAGCAGGTCCAGCTCCGCCTTTGTCAACGGCACCTTGACATTCGTCTTGTCGATCTTCATCTTGTAGAAACGGAATGGATTCTTCTCAATCCACTCGTTCCGGATGGCATAGAGGATGAAGTTTTTCAGGCAGCAGAGTAGATTGACCGCTCCGTTGTTTTTGCATTTGTGCCTCGTCTGCATATGGGTGTTCAGCCCGTCGATATACTCGTAGGAGATCCTGTCCAGCGGCAGATCCTCCTTTTGATATTGAGCCAGGGTGTATTCGGTCATGTAGCGCAGCAGGCGGTGGTATTTGTTAGCTGTAACTTGGGTAATCCGTGTTCCTACTTCTGTTTGTCGTTTTTCGCAGTATTTCGAAAATTCGGCAAGGAAGAGTCGGGAGGTGCCGCCCGGATTCTCGAGCCGCTCTTTGATGGTGAAGCAGTCCGGTATCCTGCCCTCCCGAATCAGAGCATCGTAGGCTGCCAGGATATTGGCCCGATAGCTGTCCACAATGCCGTTGATTTGCAGGGCCACCTTGTCTCGATGCAGGGAGCGTTCCAAACGTTGGTTCCAGCGTTCGGGCTCAATTTGGCAGCGGGTGTAGATTTCGGTTGAGTGGCCGGAGGTGGTGATTCGGGCATAGATGGGCGCTTTGCCCTTTTTGGAGATTCGGGCCTTCTTGCAGAAGAAAACCACGGAGAAGGTTGTTCGACGCATGGCTGCATGTTTTTTAAGAGGTTAAACAAACGTTTGCAGCAGGGGAGATATTGCGACGCAAATCGGTGTAAAACAATGCATTGTGCGTAAATCGTGACCTATTTTCGGTTCGAGGCAAAACAGGTCACGATTTGGTCTCAGACTCGTTGCCTGAAAATGCATTTTCAAGAACCGTACAAAAATGAAAAAGCCTTACATATCATTGATACATAAGGCTTTTTGCTTGTTTTGGCGCTTCCCTTTCCTGCGCCCTGGGGTGGAAGAAGGGGCTCGAACCCTCGACCTTCGGAACCACAATCCGACGCTCTAACCAACTGAGCTACATCCACCATGTGATCTCATTGCAGGGAGATCGTCCTTTCGAGGTGCAAATGTAATACGTTTTTTCGGTCCGTGCAAAAAAATCCGCCGAAAAATGTTGTCTTTCCCTCCGGGCGTGACAAAATGGCAGTCCGCCCTGCGACTTTGTCACGCAAAACCTGCCAAACCGCACTTGGCACAACTCTTGTCGGGAAGGAGGGTGCGAAAGCAAAAAACATAACATAACTTAAAAACATAGAACTATGAACGTAAAACCGTTATCGGACCGTGTGCTGATCCTCCCGAATCCTGCGGAGGAGAAGACGGCCGGGGGTCTGATCATCCCCGACACGGCAAAGGAGAAACCGCTGGCAGGCAAAGTCATCGCAGTCGGCCCCGGCACTTCGGAGGTCAAGATGGAGGTCAAGGTGGGCGATCAGGTGCTCTACGGCAAGTATGCCGGTCAGGAGATTCAGATCGACGGCGAGACCTACCTCATCATGAAGCAGAACGACATTCTGGCGATCATCTAATTAACATCTAAAAAAACGGAAAACACCATGGCAAAGGATATCAAATACAATGTCGAGGCGCGCGAACTCCTCAAGGAGGGTGTCGATGCGCTGTCGAACGCAGTGAAGGTAACGCTGGGCCCCAAGGGACGCAATGTGATTATCGACAAGAAGTTCGGTGCTCCCCAGATCACCAAGGACGGTGTGACGGTCGCCAAGGAGGTCGAGCTCGAGGATGCATTCGCCAACATGGGTGCGCAGATGGTCAAGGAGGTTGCTTCGAAGACCAACGACGATGCCGGTGACGGAACGACGACGGCGACGGTGCTTGCACAGTCGATCATCGGTGTGGGCCTGAAGAACGTGACCGCCGGTGCCAACCCGATGGACCTCAAGCGCGGTATCGACAAGGCCGTGGCCAAGGTTGTCGAGTCGCTGCGTGCACAGAGCCAGGAGGTCGGCTCGGACTTCGCGAAGATCGAGCAGGTGGCTTCGATCTCGGCCAACAACGACCACAACATCGGCAAGCTGATCGCCGAGGCGATGGCCAAGGTCAATAACGAGGGCGTGATCACCGTCGAGGAGGCCAAGGGCACCGACACGCATGTGGAGGTGGTCGAGGGCATGCAGTTCGACCGCGGTTACATTTCGGCCTACTTCATGACCGATCCCGAGAAGATGGAGGCGCAGCTCGAGAAGCCCTACATCCTCATCACGGACAAGAAGATCTCGACGATGAAGGAGCTTATGGGCGTGCTCGAGCCGGTTGCCCAGAGCGGCCGCTCGCTGCTGATCATCGCCGAGGATGTCGATGGCGAGGCGCTGTCGGCCCTCGTGGTGAACAAGTTGCGCGGCACGCTGAAGATCGCCGCCTGCAAGGCCCCGGGCTTCGGTGACCGCCGCAAGGAGATGCTCGAGGATATCGCCATCCTGACCGGTGCCACGGTCGTATCGACCGACAAGGGCATGAAGATCGAGGATACCGACCTCTCGATGCTCGGATCGGCCGACAAGGTGACGCTCAACAAGGAGAACACGACCATCGTCGATGGCGCCGGTCAGAAGGAGGCCATCGCCGCACGTGTGGCCCAGATCCGTGCCTCGATCGAGAAGGCTACGTCGGACTACGACAAGGAGAAGCTGCAGGAGCGTCTGGCCAAGCTGTCGGGCGGTGTGGCCGTGCTCTATGTCGGTGCCGCTACGGAGGTCGAGATGAAGGAGAAGAAGGACCGCGTGGACGATGCGCTGGCCGCAACGCGTGCCGCAGTCGAAGAGGGCATTGTCCCGGGCGGCGGCGTGGCCTACATCCGTGCTACGGCATCGCTCGAGGGCATGAAGGGCGACAACGAGGATCAGACGACGGGTATCCAGATCGTCAAGCGTGCGATCGAGGAGCCGCTGCGCCAGATCGTGGCCAACGCCGGCGGCGAGGGTTCGGTTGTCGTGAACAAGGTGCGCGAGGGCGAGGGTGCCTTCGGATACAACGCCCGCGACGACAAGTATGAGGACATGCTCAAGGCCGGTATCATCGACCCGACGAAGGTGTCGCGTGTCGCTCTGGAGAACGCCGCTTCGATCGCCTCGATGTTCCTGACGACCGAGTGCGTCCTGGCCGAGAAGAAGTCCGAGCAGCCGGCTCCGGCCATGCCCGCCGGCGGCATGGGCGGCATGATGTAATCGCGCCCCGGACCTGAATAGTGAAGAATCCCCGGAAGCAACAGCCTCCGGGGATTCTTTTTTGGGGGAGGGGATTATGCCTCCTTGAGAAGCCGGTAGCGAACGATGTCTGCGACCGAGACGACGGGGTAGTTGTTCTCCCTGGCGAAGGCCTCCACCTCGGGCCTGCGGGCCATGGAGCCGTCCGGCAGCGTCAGTTCGCAGAGTACGGCGCATGGGGCGTAGCCCGCGATGCGCATCAGATCGACGCTGCCCTCCGTATGCCCGCGGCGTCCGAACACCCCCTGCTCGTGAGCCACGAGCGGAAAGAGATGGCCCGGTCGGGCGAGGTCCTCCGGCCGGGCATGCGGTGCGATGGCGGCCCGGATCGTCGCGATCCGGTCGGCTGCCGAGACGCCCGTTGTGACGCCTGAGGCGGCTTCGACGGATACCGTGAAATTGGTCCCCTGGCGGTTGGTGTTGTGCCGGACCATGGGCGGCAGGTCCAGGCTCCGGGCTCTCTCCGAGGTGATGCACAGACAGACGATTCCGCTGCAGTGGCGGATCAACTGGGCCATCTGTGCGATGGAGATGCTTTCGGCCGGGAAGATCAGGTCCCCTTCGTTTTCCCGGTTTTCGTCGTCGGTGAGCAGGATTCCCGATCCCCGACGCAGGGATTCGGCGGCGGCCTCGACGCGGCGGGCCACTTCGGCATCGGTGTTTGCTGGGTGTTTCATCATGGCGTGGATGTGTAATTTGCGGTGAGGCAAATTTAGTGCTGGTTCCGATCGGTTATTTATGGTATATTTGCACATTGTGGTGCTCTGTTTGCCCACGTGCCGATATGAAACAGGGAATCGTCCATCGGATGGTGCCGGCAACCGAACGGTTGTCGGTCTCTCATCTTTCGGAGCTCGCCTTCGAGGCTCCGCTGCATTACCATACGGAGTATGAGTTGATCCATGTGATCTCCGGATCGGGGATCGAGTTCGTGGGCGGCGGGAGCGCCCCGTATGCATCCGGGACGCTGACGCTTATCGGGGGCGGGGTCCCGCATCTGCATCTGTGTGCCGCTTCGGACCGTGCGTCGGCGCTTTGCGAGGTGCTCTATTTTCCGCAGCGGCTGTTCCCCGTGCATCTGTCGGAGCTCTCCGAGCTGCGGTGGATCGATGCCTTGCTGGAACGTAGCCGCAGCGGGGTGCGTTTTACGGGCGAGCGGGAGGTCGAGGCCTTCGTCGCGGCCATGAAGCGGATCGACGGGGCGGAAGGGGTCGGACGGGTTTGTATCCTTCTCGAGTTGCTCGATTTCCTGGGACGCAGCGGCGATTACCATTGCATCGATGCCGGCGCAGGACCCTGCGCCGGTGTCTGCGGTGCGGATGAACCTTTGTGGCGGGTGCACCGCTTTCTGCTCGGCAACCTCGGCCGGAAACTGACCCTCGGGGAGATCGCTTCTTCGGCCGGCATGTCACCGGCGGCCCTGTGCCGCTATTTCCGCCGTCGTACGGGACGCACCGTCTCCGAATATGCGAATGCGTTCCGCATGGCGCGGGTCTGCAACGGATTGATGCATACCGATCTGCCCGTCGCGCGGATTGCCGCCGAGGCGGGTTTTCACAACCTGTCGCATTTCAACCGCCTGTTCCGCCTGACGACCGGCATGACCCCGACGGCCTATCGTCGGAATCTGGGATTGTGCCGGGAGTGATTCTGGAAAACTGAATGCCTGCGCGGACGGGTTCGGCGCGGCTCCCCCCCCCGAGGCTCCGGAGTAGCGGCTCTTGAGCAATTCGCGGGCATGGGCTCCGGCCGAAATGTCGGGAGACAGAGGCTGCATCCCGTCAGAACAGCAGGTGCGAAGGGGTGACCCGGTCGATGTAGATCAGGTAGTCGAACTGATCGGCAATGCCTTCGTCCCAGAACTCATTGTCCCACCTCAGCGCTCCGATGTGGCGGAATCTCATCCCGTTGATCCATTCGAGGGCCAGGGCCTGCTCCTCGCGCATCTGCCGCAGGTCGAGGATAAAGATAGGCTCGCCAAGCTGGTGCAGCAGGTGTTCGAGCGTGCCGGGCGGGGCCGTCTGCACGTCGTGCTGCAACTCCTCCGAGTCGGGGACGGTGATCGAGCAGCGCCCGCGGTAGAAGGTGAATCCGAAATTGACGTAATCCGCACCGAGCCTGTCCTGAAGCCAGCGGCCCAAACGGTCGTCCGCTTTGGATATGTGGCCGTTATGGGCCCAGAGTACGATCCGCGAATCGGGATACTGCCCCCGGAGCCACAGCAGGTTATCCGCCATGCAGCGATCCCGCCAGTAGATGTCCTCCCCCAAACCCAGGTACTGCCGGATGAGGGTGATCCACTGCCGCAGCATCGCCCGGTCGTGCGCATCGGGAACCGACGGGTCGATCCGGGATTCGATCGCGTCGAGTCCCTGTGCGATTTCACGGGCCAGTCGAGGGTCGATCTGTGCGCGATACTCGTTGTCGTAAGTCAATACTTTGTCCAATTTCGGACCGATCTCGTCCAGCCGTTGTACGGCCGTTGTATCCTTGCCCAATGCCATGCGGAGCAGCGATTCGGTCATGTCGGTCATTTGCATGTCGATGCCCCAAAAGCGGATCGGATGGCCGTCGGCATTCCGCTGCCGCATCCATTCGACGAGCGACAGCACCTCGTGTGTATCCCAGACCCACATGCCCAGTCCGAAGATCGCGGCCTTTGCCGTCCCGATGCCGCGACGGATGTAGTTGTCCAGAAAGACCCCTTCGCCCATTCCGGCTTCGAAAACCACCTGATCAAACTCCTGTCGGGTGGTCAGATAGCGGATCAGGCGCTCCTTCATGCGGAAGATCTCGCTGGCTCCGTGGGAGTTCTCTCCCAGTGCGACCACCTTGCATGTCCCGACCAGCGGGTCGAGCAGCCGCAGTTCGCCGGAATCCGCCTCGGTCGGGTCACATCCCCGCAGCGGATAGAGATACTTCCGCAGCGTCCTCTTCTCCTGACGGGTCAGACGGGTTCTGGGCGTCGAAATCATCGGATCCGGCAGACGTCGGCCGTCGATCCGGATCTCGAAATCGTCGAACCAGGCGCGTCCCCGCCCTTTCAGCATGCCGCCGATGCTGATTCCGGAGGCCGAGTCGGGAATCTGCCTGCGGAGCGTGATGCGGTGCCAGTCGGTCGTGCCGCGGACGCCGCGGCCGAGTGTGTCGAGCGTGAGACGGGTGTGGTCTGCCTCTCCCGACGGGAAGAGAGCCAGATCGGCAAAACCTTCCGTTACCTCCTCCGTACGGATCCAGCCGCTCAATTCGACCTCATGGCCGGCCGTCAGCGAGTCCGGCAGCACCCGGGAAAAATCTGCCCATTCGTGTTTGGCCGTGTCGGTCTGTTCGAGCCGAAGGCTGGATTGGCCGTGGTGTCGGACGCGGCTGTCGCGGGTGGCGGTGTAACCCCTGTAGGAGGGGTCGGGCAAGAACCATTGGGACGGCTCCCCTTGCAGGTTCGTATATTCGAAATCGAGGTTGTACCGGCTCGAACGGGGCCGGTCCGCACAGCTGTGCAAAACGGCAGTTGCCAGAAGGATGGCTCCGGCAAGGGCTCGTGTGAAGGTGGGGTTCATGGTCGGTTGGTTTCAGGTGGTTTCGGCTTCTCTTCGTTTACGGCATCCATTCGACGATCCCCTCGACGGGGTGTTCCCGCAGCCAGGCCGCAAACTCCGCGTAGCTGCGCACACCATCTGCCAGAACCGCCCGGTAATAGGCGATGCCGGGGATCTTCTCTTCGTCGAGCGTTTCGTATTTCAGACGCAGGATCGCCTCGCGCGTCTCCGGGGTCAGCACGGCCGCAATACGGTCGGCTACCCGTTCGAAGTACCCTTCCCAGGGCGACCCTTCGGGCAGGTGGATCATGTCGATCTGCCACAGGCGGCCGTCCTGCGCGGCATATTGCACGTGCCACTCGAGGCAGTTGTCTTCGGCGTCGAGCAGATTGGCGTATTCGATCTTCCGGACCCCCGGGTTTCGGGCGATGCGCGACAGGGCGGCGAAGCTGTCGCCGATGTGCAGCGGGGCGGGGGAGTAGATGTGCAGGTCGATGTCGAGGTGCTTCATCAGCAGTCCCGAGCGGAGCGAGCCCACCAGATGGGGCGTGGCGCCGACCGAGCGCCAGATGGCCTCGATCTGCAGTGTTTCGAGAATCGAGAGCGCCTCCCGCCGGTTGCGGTCGGCCAGTTCGAGAATGGTGGAGTCCATGGCGGTATGGGCGGGCTTGTCGGTTGCCGGGTCAGAACAGCAGTCCCGATTCCTTGCCCTTCGGTGCTGCAGGGGCAACCTCGCGAGGGGCCTGAGCCTCGGTTTCGCGCCGGCCCAGCAGGATCCGGGCCTGTGCCACGGCGGCGTCGGTGATCTCCGAGCCGGAGAGCATCTTGGCGATCTCCGTGACGCGCTCGGCCTCCGAGAGGCGGGTGATCGAGGTGCGTCCGTCGCGCTTGTAGACCACGAAGTGGGCCGTGCCCTTCGAGGCGACCTGCGGCAGGTGGGTGATGTCCACGACCTGCATGCGGGCCGAGAGCGAGGCGATGATCTCGCCCATGGCATCGGCGATACGGCCCGATACGCCCGTGTCGATCTCGTCGAAGATGATCGTCGGCAGCTGCATGCGCTCGGCGAGCAGGGCCTTCAGGGCGAGCATCACGCGCGAAAGCTCACCGCCCGAGGCGATTCGCTCGATCGGCTGCGGCGTGCGGTCGCGGTTGGCCGAGAAGAGAAACTGCACGCCGTCGCGACCCGACCGCGTGAGTGCGCCGAGGTCCGAAAGCGCTACCTCGAATGTCGTGTCGGGCATGCCCAGCCGCGTGAGTGTCGCGAGGATCTCGCGGGCAAAGTGCGGAGCTGCCTTCTCCCGGGCCTTGTGGAGCCGCTCGGCCAGCTCCCCGGCCTTGGTTTCGGCCTGTTGCAAGGCCGCTTCGACCTCGGCGATGCGTTCGTCGCCGTGGACAATGGCGGCGAGTTGCGCGGCGCAGCGGTCGCGCAGGGCGATCAGCTCCGCCTCATCCGCCACGCGGTTCTTTTGCTGGAGCGAGATGAGCAGGTCGAGCCGTGCGGAGAGTTTCGAGAGCCGTTCCGGGTCGGCGTCGATGCGCTCGCTGTCGGCGGCAGCCGACGCGCCGATGTCCTTCAACTCCTCGATCACCGAGCGCAGCCGGTCGGCATATTCGCCGGCTGCCGGGTAGCTTTCGCGCAGGTGGGCAAGCTCCGTCTCCGAGTTCTTGAGTTGCGCCAGCACGCCCGTCTCGTCCGTATCGAGGGCGTTGCGCAGTGTGGTGATGGTCTCGCCGATCCGGTCGGCGTGTTCGAGTACCGCGAGCTCCGTCTCGAGCTCCGCCTGTTCGCCTTCCCGGAGGTTCGCGGCCGTCAGTTCGTCGGTCTGGAAGCGCAGCCACTCCTCGTTGCGGCGCCCCTCCTCGGCCTCGGCGCGCAGGGCCGAGGCCTCGCGGCGCAGTTCCGTCACCCGGGCGTACTGTGCCGCATAGCGGGCGAGCAGCTCGCCGTTGCCGGCCATGGTATCGAGCGCCGAGGTGCGGAACTCCTCGGAGGAGAGGATCAGGTTCTGGTGCTGCGAATGGATATCTACCAGGCGGGTACCCACCTCACGGAGCTGGCCGAGCGATACGGGCACGTCGTTGATGAAGGCGCGGCTCTTGCCCGCCGGGGTGATGACCCGGGTCAGGGTTGTCTCTGCGGCGTAGTCGAGGTCGTTTTCGGCGAAGTACGCCTCCAGTCCGCTTCCCTCCAGGTCGAAGGTCCCCTCTACCGAGCAGTTGCGCGCGGCGTCCTTCATGGCCGCTCCGTCGTTCTTGGCCCCCAGCAGCAGCCCGAGGGCGCCGAGCAGGATCGACTTGCCGGCACCCGTTTCGCCCGTGATGATGTTCAGGTGCGGGTCCAGCTCCATTTCGAGTTTGTCGATGAGCGCGTAGTTTTCGACCGAGAGTCGGCGTAACATGGCAGTGTCGGTTATTTGAGAATCGTTTCGAGTTTGTCCGCGATGCGTGCCGCCACTTCCCGCTTGGACATCAGCGGCAGCTCTTCGCGGCCAGCGCGGTCGATCAGCGTCACCTTGTTCGTGTCGCCGCGGAAACCCGCACCCGGGTCGCGCAGCGAGTTGAGCACGATGAAGTCGAAATTCTTTTTCGTGAGTTTGGCCTCGGCGTGGGCCTCTTCGTCGTCGGTCTCGAGGGCGAAGCCCACCAGGACACGGCCCCCTTTGCGGGCGCCCAGTTCGGCGGCGATGTCCCGCGTCCGGCGCAGCTCGATCGTCAGCCCGCCGTCGCCCTTCTTGATCTTCGTGTCGGAGACGTGTGCCGGGGTATAGTCGGCTACGGCGGCGCACATCACGGCGCCGTCCGATGCGTCGAAGGCCCCGACGGCGGCCTCGTACATCTCGGCGGCCGACAACACGTCCACCCGCTCCACCCCCGCGGGTGTCGGCAGTGACGTGCGGCCGGTGACGAGTGTCACCGCAGCCCCGCGTGCCGCCAGTTCCCCGGCGATGGCATAACCCATCTTTCCCGACGAGTGGTTCGAAATGAACCGCACGGGGTCGATGGCCTCGATCGTGGCCCCGGCCGTGACGATCAGCCGTTTACCCGCGAGCGTCTTTTTTTTTTCGTCCAGCAGCCCGCCGACGAATGCCGCGATCCGGTCGGGTTCGGCCATCCGGCCCTTGCCCTGCAGACCGCTGGCCAGCTCGCCCTCTTCCGGCTCGACGATCCGCACGCCGCGTGCGGCCAGTGTCCGGAGGTTCTGCTGCGTCGCCTCGTGGGCATACATGTCGAGGTCCATGGCCGGAGCCACGACCACCGGACAGCGCGCCGAGAGATAGGTCGTCAGCAGCAGGTTGTCGGCCACGCCCGTGGCCATTTTGGCCAGCGTGTTGGCCGTAGCCGGGGCGATCAGGTAGCAGTCGGCCCACTCGCCCAGCGCCACGTGCGAATTCCAGGCTCCGTTCTCCGGGTCGAAGAACTCCACGAGTATCGGGTTCTTCGAGAGGGTGGCCATCGTGAGCGGGGTGATGAACTGTTTGGCGAGCGGGGTCATCACGACGCGCACGTCGGCGCCCGCCGTCTTCAATAAACGACACAGCACAGCCGCCTTGTAGGCTGCTATGCTGCCTGTGATGCCCAGCAGGATGCGGCGCCCGTCGAGCGGACGCCGCGTCGTTGCGTCGGATGCCATCTTGTCGAACGGTTTAGATCTCCTTCATCTCGCCGTCCTTGCCCTCCTTGTAGAGCAGCTCGTGGTCGAGGAACTCTTCGGTGGCGATGATCACCGGCTTGGGAAGTCGCTCGTAGTAGCGCGAGATCTCGATCTGCTCGCGGTTCTCGAAGGTCTCCTCCATCGTGTCCGTGGGCGACGAGAAGTCGGCGAGCTTGCGGTTCAGCTCGGTCTTCAACTCCGTAGCGATCTGGTTGGCACGGCGGGCGATGATGTTCACGCTCTCGTAGATGTTGCCGGTCTCCTTGTCCAAATCCACCAGCTTGCGCGTGATGGTGTTGTTGGGGATGTTCTTCTTGATTTCCATCTCTCTATTCGTTGTTGTCCTTGTTGTTGCGGTCCAGGTAGTCGCGGGCGTGCTGCGCCATGCGCTCCAGCTCCTTGATGTGTTTCGACTCGGGGTACTCCTCCTTGAACGAGAGGTAGGAGTCGAGCATCGCCAGGTAACGGTCCGTCTGCTTGTCGGCGACCGAGTTGCTGGCCAGCCGGTAGCTCGAATCCACGATCAGGTACATGATCTGCTCGCGGTGCTTGCTGTCGGGGTATTGCTTCAGGGCGTTTTTCAGCGCCACGATGGCCGACTTGTAGCGGCCGATCTTGTAGTAGGTATAGGCGTTGATGTATGACTTCTCGTGCAGCCGCTCGGTCAGCTCGTCGTTGATCTTGCGGAAATTCTCGATCTGGTCGCTGTTCGGGTAGCGCGATATGAATTCGTTGATCGCCATAATGGCCTGTCCGGTCATCGTCTGGTCGCGCGACGGGGCCGGCGAAAGGTAGTAGAAGCAGAGTGCGTACATGCCCTCGGCATCCTCGATGAAGGCGCTGCGGCCGAACTTGCGGCGGAAGTCGTCGAACAGGGCCGAGGCCGTTTCGTAGTCGCGGTTCTTGAACTTGCAGCGGGCGTTGTAGAACGAGATCGTATCCTCACGCGAGGTACCTGCATAGTAGTGCTGTACGCCCTCGAAGAGTGTCGAGGCGCGCTGCCACTTGCCGATTTCGTAATATTCGAGCGCCTTGCTGTAGATCAGTTCGGGCTTCCCGCTTTTGAGCAGGGCATTGATGCCGGAGCATCCTCCGAGCAGGAGGGCGAGAACCGCTCCGCACAGGACATATGAGAAAGTCTGCTTCATTTATGAATCTTTTACGGCGCTTTATCGCGCAAAGTTACGCATAAATAAACGATTTGCAAAAAAAAATATTGCCTGCCGGAGCTCATTCTCCGCAAAGGGGCTTCAGGCGGACGTTGCGGCGCGGCGGCACGATCGGGAAAAAAGATTTGGAAATACGGAAATTCCTTGCTATCTTTGCTCTACAAACGCAATGGGGTTCTGATCCGCGAGGGTCAGGATTCTTGTTTTTTATGTTTTTTTAAATATGGCTAAAGAGATTATCTATCTGACAGCGGAGGGTTACAAGAAACTCAAGGACGAGCTCGACCACATGCGTTCCGTCGAGCGTCCGGCGATTTCGGCGGCGATTGCCGAAGCGCGTGACAAGGGTGACCTTTCGGAGAACGCGGAGTACGACGCTGCCCGGGAGGCGCAGGGTCTGCTGGAGATGCGTATCGCCAAGCTGGAGGATACGATCGCCAATGCACGGGTCATCGACGAGTCGAAGATCGACAAGAGCAAGGTGCAGATCCTGAGCAAGGTGACGCTGCTGAACCACAATAACAACAAGCAGATGGTCTATACGATCGTCGCCGAGCACGAGGCCAACCTCCGTGAGGGCAAGCTGGCCATCGGGACCCCGATCGCCAAGGCGTTGCTCGGCCACAAGAAGGGGGACCGGGTCGATGTCGAAGTGCCGGCCGGTACGATCCATTTCGAGATTCTCGATATCAGCATCTGATCTCTGCGGGCGGGGCGGTTTCTGCTCCCGCGGCAAAAAAACGAGGCGTTCCGGATTTCCGGGACGCCTCGTTTTTCAGTCATCTCTTCGCTCAGAGGGCGTTGATCTCGTGCAGGACGTTGTTCGTCTTGCGCACGGCGGCGGCCGATTCGGCGAACTTCGCCTCCTCCTCCTTCGTGAGCTCGATCTTCACGATCTTCTCGATGCCCTTGCGGCCGATGATGGCCGGAACACCGATGCAGATGTCCTCCTGTCCGTATTCGCCCTCGAGGTAGCACGAGCAGGGGATCAGCTTCTTCTGGTCGTTGAGGATCGCCTCCACCATCATGGCGGCAGCGGCTCCGGGGGCATACCAGGCCGACGTGCCGATGAGCTTGGTCAGCGTGGCGCCGCCGACCATCGTGCTCTGCACGGCCTCCTGCAGTTTCTTCTTCGATGCGAACTGTGTGACGGGCACACCGTTCACCGTGGCCTTCGAGAGCAGCGGGATCATCGTCGTATCTCCGTGCCCGCCGATCACCATGCCGTCTACGTTGTTGATGTTGGCTCCGGTGGCCTTGGCCAGGTAGCACTTGAAGCGCGACGAGTCGAGTGCGCCGCCCATGCCGATGATGCGGTTCTTGGGCAGCCCCGAGCTCTTCAGCGCCAGGTAGGTCAGCGTGTCCATCGGGTTGGCCACGACGATGATGATGGCGCGGGGCGAGTACTTGATGACATTGCCGATCACGCCCTTCATGATGTTGGCGTTCGTGCCGATCAGCTCCTCGCGCGTCATGCCCGGCTTGCGGGGGATGCCCGAGGTGATGACCACGACATCCGAGTTGGCGCTCTTCTTGTAGTCGTTGGTGGCGCCGACGAGCTTCGTGTCGAAGTCCATCAGCGTGGATGTCTGGTACATGTCCAGCATCTTGCCCTCCGAGAGTCCCTCCTTGATGTCGATCAGGACCACTTCGCTTGCCACCTCACGGCAAGCCATCACATTCGCGCAGGTCGCACCCACGGCGCCTGCTCCCACGACAGTAACTTTAGACATAGCGGTTGTAGTTTTAGGGTTTTTGTAGCCTCGTGTCGATGCGGCGCGGGCCCGGGCCGACGGCACCGGGCCTGCGGGCTGTCAGCCGATCAGCTGCTCGTAGGCGGCTGCGTCGAGCAGGGCGTCGTACTCCGCGGGGTTGCTCATGCGGACCTTGACGAGCCAGCCTTCACCGTAGGCGTCGCGATTGACGATCGCCGGGTCGGCATCCACGGCCTCGTTGAACTCCAGGATCTCGCCGCCGACCGGCAGGAAGGCGTCGCTCACGGTCTTCACGGCCTCGATCGAACCGAAGACCTCGCCTGCGGCAAGGGTCTCGCCGACGGTCGGCACGTCCACGAAGACGATGTCGCCCAACTGGCTCTGTGCGAAGTCCGTGATGCCGATTACGGCTACGTCTCCCTCGATGCGGCACCATTCGTGGTCGTTCGAGTATTTCAGATTTGCAGGTACGTTCATGGTATTTTCGTTTTTAAGTGATTAGACCAATGCAAATATAGCTGTTATTTTGGTAACAGCAAGGATTTGTCCCGGTTTTTTATGACGAATTCGACCTCGCGGAAGAGGTATCCGTGCAGCGAGCCGTCGTCGTGGCGCAGGAGCAGTTCGCCCGTGGGGCGAACCCCCTCGATCACGGCCTCGAAGCCCGTGCCGTCGGGCAGGCGGAAGGGACGGCGTTCGCCCAGTCCGTACATCCGCTGCCGGAATTCGCGCTGGAGCGACTCGCGGTCGCCGCGCTCGAGCTGTGCGTAGCGCGCCATGCAGTGGCGGCGGAACGATTCGAGCACCTCGGTGCGGTCGAAGGTGCGGTCGGCGGCCTGCGCCATCGATACCGGGTTGGGCAGCGAGGGGTCGAACTCCTGCTGGTTTACGTTGATGCCGATGCCGGCGATGGTGCGCTGCAGCGTGGTGCCCGAGCAGTTGTGTTCGATGAGCATGCCCACCATCTTGCGGTCGCCGAAATAGATGTCGTTGGTCCACTTGATGCGGGTGTCGATGCCGAATCCGGCCAGGCAGTCGGTCAGTGCGAGCGTCACGACCTCCGAGAGCAGGAACTGCTCGGCAATGGGCAGAAACGTGGGCTCGAGCACCAGCGAGAAGGTGATGCTCTCTGAGGTGCTGGTCCAGGTGTGGCCGCGCTGGCCGCGCCCGGCGGTCTGGCGTTCGGCCCAAACGATGTCGCCGTGGCGGTATTCCGGGCTTCGGGCGTCGTCGTTGGTCGAGGTGGTCTGTTCGATGCGGCGGATCATGCGGCGGTCAGGCTTGTACGCCGAAGTCGCGCAGGGCGTCGTTCAGCGAGGTTTTCTTGTCGGTCGATTCCTTGCGGCGGCCGATGATCAGCGCGCACGAGACGCTGTATTCGCCGGCCGGGAACTGCTTGCGGTAGCTGCCCGGGATGACCACCGAGCGGGGCGGTACGTAGCCCTTGTAGGTAACGGGCTCGGGCCCGGTGACGTCGATGATGTGGGTCGATCCGGTGATGACGGTGTTCGAGCCGAGCACCGCCTCGCGGCAGATGTGCGCCCCCTCGACGACGATGGCGCGCGAGCCGATGAAGCAGTTGTCCTCGATGATGACCGGTGCGGCCTGCACGGGCTCGAGCACGCCGCCGATCCCTACGCCGCCCGACAGGTGGACGTGGCGCCCGATCTGTGCGCACGAGCCGACCGTGGCCCACGTATCGACCATCGTGCCCGTATCGACATAGGCGCCGATGTTCACGTAGGAGGGCATGAGGATGGCTCCCGGGGCGATGTAGGCGCCGTAGCGCGCCACGGCGTGCGGCACGGCCCGCACGCCCAGCTCCTCGTAGCCGTGCTTGAGGTCCATCTTGTCGTACCACTCCAGCTCGCCGGCCTCCATGCGGCGCATGGGCTGGATCGGGAAATAGAGGATCACGGCCTTCTTGACCCATTCGTTCACCTGCCACCGGCTCTGTTCGGGGTCGGTGGGTTCGGCGGTGCGGAGTTCGCCCCGGTCTACGAGGCGGATCACCTCGCGGATGGCCTCCTGCACGGAGGCTTCGGCGAGCAGCTCGCGGTTCTCCCACGCCTGCCCGATTATGGTCTGGAGTTCGTTGTACATGTCTCTCTGCGGTTTTGAAGGCCAAAGTTACGCAAAATCTTCGATTTTTTCCTAACTTTGTGCCGTTTGACCTTCAACCCTTCCGAGTATGAAGAACTTATTTCTCAGAACGGCCCTTGTGCTGGGGGCCATGGCTGCCGCAGGTTGCGGAAATACGAACATGAAACAGATAAAGCATCTGCCCTATCCCGAGACCGAACGGGGCTCGGTGACGGACAACTATTTCGGCGTGGAGGTGGCCGACCCCTACCGCTGGCTCGAGGACGACCGTTCGGAGGCCACGGCCGCATGGGTCGAGGCCGAGAACGCCGTGACGGAGGACTACCTCGCGCAGATTCCCTTCCGCGGGGCGATCCGCGACCGGCTGACCGAGCTGTGGAACTATCCCAAGGAGGGGGCGCCCTCGAAGCACGGCGACTGGTGGTACTATTATTATAACGACGGGCTGCAGAACCAGTCGGCGCTCTACCGCACGAAGCGGCCCGGTGAGGCGGGCGAACTTTTCCTCGACCCCAACACGCTCTCCGAGGACGGTACGGTGGCGCTGGCCGCGGCGTCGTTTTCGAAGGACGGCCGCTACCTGGCCTATGCGGCGGCGGCATCCGGTTCGGACTGGGTCGAGATCCGGGTGGTGGATACCGCCACGGGAACGCTGACCGAAGACCGCATCGAGTGGGTGAAGAACTCCGGCGCCACGTGGTCGCCCGACTCGAAGGGATTCTACTACAGCGCCTATGATGCCCCGGAAAAGAGCGTCTATTCGGACCAGAACCAGTTCCAGAAGGTCTACTACCACGAACTCGGCACGCCGCAGTCGTCCGACCGCCTCATTTATGAGGACAAGAACCACCCGCTGCGCTACTTCTGGGCATGGCCCTCGGAGGACGGCAAGTGGCTCTTCGTCTGCGCTTCGGAGGGAACCTCCGGGACCGAGGTGCTCTACCGGAAGACTTCGGAGAAGAGCTTCCGTACGCTGCTGCCGGGCTTCGATGCCGACTACGGCGTGGTGACCGTCGAGAACGACCGTCTCTACTACGTCACCAACCGCGATGCCTCGAACTACACGCTGCGGCGCATCGACCTGAACCGCCCCGCGAAGGACGAGGTGGTGATCCCCGAGAATGCGAAGAATCTGCTTGAGGGGATCGGCACGGCCGGCGGATACCTCTTTGCCGCCTACCTGCAGGATGCGCAGAGCCGCATCGCGCAGTATGACTTCGAGGGCAAGCTGGTGCGTGAGGTGGCGCTGCCCGCCATCGGCTCGGTGAGCGGCTTCGGCGGCGAGAAGGAGGACAAGGAGATCTACTACTCGCTGACGAACTACACGGCCCCCGCGACGATCTACCGCTATGACATCGCCTCGGGTGAATCGACCCTCTACAAGGCGCCCGAGGTACGCTTCGATCCCTCGCTCTTCACCACCGAGCAGGTCTTCTATCCCTCGAAGGACGGCACGCAGGTTCCGATGTTCATCACCCGCCGCAAGGACATGAAGCTCGACGGCAAGAACCCCTGCCTGCTCTACGGGTACGGCGGTTTCCAGATCAACATGACCCCGGGATTCAGCCCCGCGGCGCTGATGTTCGTCGAGCAGGGCGGCATCTACTGCGTGGCCAACCTGCGCGGCGGTTCGGAGTACGGCGAGTCGTGGCACCGGGGCGGCATGCTCGAGAACAAGCAGAATGTCTTCGACGACTTCATCGCTGCGGCCGAGTACCTGATTGCCAACAAATACACCTCGTCGGACAAGCTGGCGATCAACGGCGGCTCGAACGGCGGCCTGCTGGTCGGCGCCTGCGAGGTGCAGCGCCCCGACCTCTATGCCGTCTGCCTGCCGCAGGTCGGCGTGCTGGACATGCTGCGCTACCACAAGTTCACGATCGGCTGGGGCTGGGCCGTGGAGTACGGTTCGTCGGAGGACGAGGAGCAGTTCGGCTACATCTACAAATACTCCCCGCTGCACAACATCCGGGAGGGCGTCTCCTATCCCGCGACGCTTGTCATGACGGCCGACCACGACGACCGTGTCGTCCCGGCACACTCGTTCAAGTTCGCCGCGCAGCTGCAGCACTGCCAGGCGGGCGAGGCTCCGGTGCTCATCCGCATCGAGTCGAAGGCGGGCCACGGAGCCGGCAAGCCTACCTCGAAGCGGATCGACGAGGCGGCCGACATGTACGCCTTCCTGTTCCAGAACATCGGGGTGCCGTACCGCCCGGTCGGGAAGTAGGCGATAATAAGAAGAAAATTAGGTTGGATTAGGTTTGAGATAACGACATGAAAGTATACAAATTCGGAGGAGCCTCGGTGAAGAATGCCGAGGGGGTGCGCAACCTGCGCAAGATCATCGACGACGAGCAGAACCTCTTTATCATCGTTTCGGCGATGGGCAAGACCACGAACGCCCTCGAGCGGGTCTTCGGGGCCGTGCAGAAGAGCGACCGCGCCGCGGCGATGGCCGAGATCACGGTGCTGCGCGAGTACCATGCGGCCATCATCGACGACCTGTGGCACGGCCCCCGGCGGCTGGATGCCGTCGAGGAGCTGTTCGCCGAACTCGAGCGGGTGGCTGCCAATACGGTCTACCGGGCGGAGGATGCCGAGCTGTGGTACGACACGATTGTGGCCTTCGGCGAGCTGATCTCGACGACGATCATCTCGGCCTACCTCAATTATGCCGGGGTGGCCAACCGCTGGATCGACATGCGCCGCTGTTTCCTCACCGAGCAGCGGCACAAGGATGCCGGGGTGGACATCGAGGCTTCGGCGCCGCGCCTGAAGGCGGCGCTCGAGGGGGGCGGCGAGACGATTTTCGTCGGCCAGGGCTTCATCGGCGGCGCCCCCGACGGTACGACCACGACGCTCGGGCGCGAGGGCTCGGACTACTCGGCGGCCGTGGTGGCCAACATCCTCGAGGCCGAGTCGATGTCGGTGTGGAAGGATGTGGACGGTGTGCTGAACGCCGATCCGAAGATCTTCCCCGATGCCGTGCAGATCGCCGAGCTGAACTACCTCGATACGATTGAGCTGGCCTACAGCGGTGCGCAGATCATCCACCCGAAGACGATCAAGCCGCTGCAGAACAAGAACATCCCGCTCTACGTGCGGCCCTTCGGCGACAAGCGCAAGCCGGGAACGGTCATCCGTGCCATGTCGGCTCCGGTCGATGTGCCGATCCTGATCCTCAAGAAGGACCAGGTGCTGCTGACGATCCGTTCGCGCGACTTCTCGTTCGTGCTCGAGGAGAAGTTCGCCACGATCTTCTCGCTGCTCGAGCGCTTCCGCATCAAGGCCAACCTGATCCACAACTCGGCGGTGAACCTGAGTCTCTGCGTGGACAACTCGTGGCATATCGACGAGGCGGTGGCGGCGTTGCGCGAGGCCGGCTTCGACGTGATGAAGGCCGAGCGGATGGAGTTGCTGACGATCCGCGGCTATACCGATGACCTGTGGCGGCGTTACGCCCGCGGTCCGCAGGTCTTCATCCGGCAGGCGACACAGTCCACCGTCCGTGTGGTCCGCAAGCGCGACTGATGCCGGAGTAACGATTCGACGGCGGCCTTCCCTTTTTGGGGAGGCCGCCGTCATTTTTCGCAGACTGCGGTGCTTGCGGCCACAAGGCGGAATGGACCCGGTTTTGTGACGGAGTGTCCGGGCGGGTTACGGCTCCTGCCGCAGTTTGTGGATGATGCCCAGCACGGAGGTCTCGCGGATCTCACCGCGGCGCTTCATCTCCCAGATCGTGCGGGCGATGTAACGCTCGATGTCGCGCTGGAGCCGTTTGTAGAGCGGGCAGGTGACGTAGTTCTCGTTGTCGAGCAGCACGTCGCGGATCGACCGCAGCGAGTTGGTGTAGTTGGCCATCTCGTTCTTGAGGGCCACGCCCCGCTTCTCGGAGGCCGTGATCCGCGCGATGGACATCTGGCGCAGTTTTTCGCAGACCGAGTTGAGCAGCACGAGCACTACGTTGTCCATCAGCGTGTGGCCGTGCATGAACAGGTAGGTGTTCTCGGGCTTCACGCCCCGTGTGCGGAGCTGCTCCTCGAACTCCCGCATCGGCTCGACCATCCGGGGATTGCGCTGTGCGAGGAGGCGTTCGCGCTTCTCGACGTTGCGCTGCAGCCAGGCCAGCGTGTTGGCCCCGTTGTCCGCCAGGTCGAGGTAGCCGATGCGTACCGACGACTTGAAGTCGATGAGCGGGAAGACGCTCTCCGAGGAGAGCTGCGCCGAGAAGGCATACCACACGAAGAGCGGGTAGATCGTGCACGAGTAGTCGTGCATGAAGCGCACGAAGTCGAAGATGTGCGTATCGTTCTTGGTGGCCTTCACGCAGACGTTGTGCAGCGAGGGGGCGTAGCAGAGGTAGTTCTCGGTGGCGTAGGCGTAGGTGTGGAACATGAATTTGGCCCCGAGGACCTCCTTCGACTGCTCGGTGCGTCCGGCGAACAGGTAGTCGAAGTCCGAATCGACGCACAGCAGCATCTCCTCCGACGAGTCGGGGATCATGCCCATGAGCACCTTCTTGCCCTTGGGCAGGTCGCCGCGGTCGGGCACCGAGATTTCGAAGCGCAGGTAGGGGTTGTGGAAGTGGTCGAAGATGCCCCGCCAGAAGGCCACGTCCTCGTAACCCTCGACATAGACCCTCACCAGCCGCTGGTCCGGGTTGGCGGGCAGCGGCCGGGGCAGTTCGTCGAGCGTCGCCGGACGCGTGAAGGGGTTCATGCGGCGCAGTTTTTCCCGAATCTTGGCTCCCATACTTCAACAAAGATAGAAATTTTGCTAATTTTGCGCAAAATAACGGCGCCTTTCCGGCGTTTAATTCCTACTTTTCGAACACATCCTATGGCTGACAACGACTGGAAATCCCGCCTCGGGATGGTCTACTCGACCAATCCCGATTTCGAATACCGGACCGACGAGCGGACCGAGCCCGAGACGTTGCCTCCCGCACGGCAGCAGCTGCGCGTGTGGCTCGACCGCAAGCAGCGTGCCGGCAAGGTCGTGACGCTCGTGCGGGGCTTTGTCGGGCGCGAGGAGGACCTCGCCGAGCTGGCCCGCCTGCTCAAGACGCGGTGCGGCGTCGGCGGCGCCGCGAAGCAGGGCGAGATCATCATCCAGGGCGACCACCGCGACCGCGTGGTCGAGATACTCACCAAGGCCGGCTACGGCTGCAAAAAGGCGGGCTCCTGACGTGATGCGCCATCCGAAAAAGATCCTTGCCGCTCTCGGCCTGCTGGCGTGTCTGCTGGCGTGCGTGCAGCGCGCCTCCGCGCAGTATTACACGTGGGGTGCCGACGCCCCGATGAAGTGGTCTACGGTCCGCACCCCCGACGTACGGATGATCTATCCCGACACGGCTGCGGCCCTGGCTGCCCGGACGCTCTTCTACGTGCGTGCGGTGCGTCCGTCGATCGACTACGGCTTCCGCCACGGCCCGATGCGCATCCCCTTCGTCCTGCACCCGGAGAATTTCGAGTCGAACGGATTGGTGATGTATCTCCCGAAGCGTGTGGAGTTCCTCACCTCGCCGGCCATCGACAGCTACTCGATGCCGTGGTACAAGCAGCTTGTGGCCCACGAGTACCGCCATGCCGTGCAGTACAACAACCTCGACCGCGGTGTGATCCGCGCCCTGAGCTACGTGCTCGGGCAGCAGGGATCGACCATCGGCCTGCTCTGCATGCCGATCTGGGCCATGGAGGGCGACGCCGTGATGTCCGAGACGATGATGTCGTCGTTCGGCCGGGGGCTCCAGCCCTCCTTCTCGATGGCCTACCGCGCGATGGGGCGCGTGGGGCGCAACCGCCGGGGGACGCGCGACCGGCGCAACATCGACAAGTGGTTCTGCGGCTCCTACCGCGACTACATCCCCGACCACTACGAACTGGGCTACCAGATCTGCTCGTATGCCTGGGAACGCTACGGCGAGAACATCTGGGACCGGGTGGCCTGGTACGGTTCGCGCAACCCCTACCTGATCGCCACGACCCGGTCCGGGCTGGAGAAATACTACGACACGAATGTGTCGGAGCTCTTCCGTGAGACCTTCGACGAACTGGAGCGCTTCTGGCAATCGCTCCCGCAGACCGAGGACAGCGCCGCGACGCTCACGCCGCTGCCCGAGGGCAACCATACCACCTATCAGTGGCCCCTGCCGCTGGGCGATACGGCCGTGCTGGCCGTGAAGAGCGACTTCGACCGTACGTCGCGCTTCGTGATGATCGACCGGCGGACGGGCTGTGAGCGGACGGTGGCCCGCACGGGGCTCATCTCGACGCGGCCGTCGCTGGCCGACGGGCGGGTGTGGTGGACCGAGTACCGGCGTTCGACCCTCTTCCAGCAGCGGGTCAATTCGCAGCTCTGCTGCATGGATCTCTCCGACGGCCGCCCCCGGACGGTCGCGGGCAACCGGCGGGCGCTCTATGCCACGGCGGTCCCCGGGGCGCTGGGATGGGTCGAGTATGCTCCCGACGGGCGCTATACGGTGATCGTCCGGCGCGGGGAGACGGGGCCCGAGGAGCGGTTCGCCGTGCCGGACGACAAGGAGATCCACGGGCTGGCGTGGGACGACCTGACGGTGGCCTGGTACGTGCTCGTTACCGACGACGACGGCATGTGGCTCGGGCGCATCGACTGCGAAGGTCTCCACCCGGTGACCCGGGGGGCCTACATCACCCTCTCGGATCTTCGGGCCGGGGGCGGACGCCTCTATTTCGGCTCGATCGCCTCGGGACGGGACGAGGTGCACTGCTACGATCTGGTCGAACGGCGCGAATTCCGCATCTCGACCTCGAAATACGGATCCTTCGATCCCGCTCCGGCCGGCGGGGGGCGCGTGCTGCTCACGACCTACGACCGGCTCGGCTACCGTGTGACGGAACAGGCGGCGGACTCCCTGCCGACGGTCGTCGAACCGGCACGCCTGCCGCTCAATCTGGTCAATCCGCCGCGCAGGCGCTGGGAGGTGGTCAATCTCGATACGGTGCGCTTCACGCGGGCGGACTCCGTGGCACAGAGCGGCTCCTTCCGCCGCAAGCGTTACGCCAAGGTGCCCAACCTGGTGAACGTGCACAGCTGGATGCCGTTGGCTTTCAATCCGTTCGCTGCTGTGGACGAACACGTCATCGATGCCAATCTGGGCGTGACGCTCCTTTCGCAGAACCTCCTCTCGAATACCGAAGCTTACCTCTCCTATGGATGGAACGGCTCGGAGGGGTCACTCTTCAACCTCGGGGTGCGCTATACGGGCCTCGGCGTACAGTTCGACCTCGACGCCTCGTACGGCGGCAACCAGCTCTTCTATTCGCTGGCCTCGTATGATCCCGTGACCGGCAGCCCGGTCTATCAGTCGCGTCCGGCTCCCGACAAGTACTACTCCGTGGGGCTGACGGCCACCCTTCCGATCTACATGCAGCGCGGCTACCATACGCGGCAGCTGTCGGTCTGGACCGGCTGGAACTACTCGAACGGCATGGTGGCCGACCTGGACAAGATCGAGTGGGTCGATGGCGGCATCCACAACATCCAGCGGGTCGGCTTCCGGAAGGGATTGCACAAGCTCTCGGTCGGCGTCGGCTTTGCCGACCAGGTGCGCATGGCCCACCGCGACCTGGCGCCGCGCTGGGGCTATTCGCTCTCGGCCTCCTACACGTGCGATCCGGTGAACCCCAATTTCAGCGACCTCATTTCGTTCTACGGCATGACCTATCTGCCGGGAGCTGCGCCTCACCACTCGCTGCAACTCGCTGCAACGTTCCAGACCTCGGTCGGCGGCTACAAGTTCCCGTCCGGATACGCTCCCCTGAGCTACAAGTCCACGCAGCTCATCCCGAGGGGCTTCTCCTCGTCGGAGATTGTTTCGAACGACTACACGGCCGCGCGGATCAACTACCAGCTGCCGCTCTGCTATCCGGAGGGCGGCATCGGGTCGGTTCTCTACATCAAGCGGATCCGCCTGGCCGCGGGCGGTGACTACGCGCAGTTCCGCCGTCCGGGAGCGGACGGCATGCAGTGGCGGAGGATCTGGTCGGCGGGCGGCGATCTGATCTTCGACATCAACGCCTTCCGTCAGCCGGCCTCGGCGACGGCCACCTTCAAGCTCTCGTGCTACCATCCTTCGACGGGCGGAGTCTGGATTGCCGGCTCACTCGGGCTGCCGTTCTGATATTTTTCGTATCTTTGTACCAAAATTCCGGGATATGACACAACCGAAGAAGTCGGGCATCGGCCCGAAGACGATAAAATGGATCTGGGCGATCGCCTTCGCCCCGTTCGTCCTGCTGGCCCTGATGCTTGCGCTCACGGCGCTCGGCGTATTCGGGCGCATGCCCTCGTTCGAGGAGTTGGAGAACCCGCGCAGCAACCTTGCGACGGAGGTCTACTCCGAGGACGGTAAGGTCATCGGCACCTTCTTCGTGCAGAACCGCTCCTACGTGCAGTATGCCGACCTCTTCCCGGCCGACTCGACGCTCCACATCCGCCTCGACGGCCGTGAGGTGCCGCCGATCGTCGCGGCGCTTATCGCGACGGAGGATGTCCGGTTCCGCAGCCATTCGGGAATCGACATTCCCTCGCTGGCCCGTGTGGCGGTGAAGACCGTGCTCATGCAGAACACCTCGCAGGGCGGCGGATCGACCATCACGCAGCAGCTGGCCAAGAACCTCTTTCCGCGCGATACGGCCCGCAACCGCGGCCGCGTGGCCCGCATGGCCAAACTCGTCACCTCGAAGTTCAAGGAGTGGATCACGGCCCTCAAGCTCGAGTACAACTATACGAAGGAGGAGATCGCCGCGATGTACCTCAATACGGTCGAATACGGATCGAATGCCTACGGCATCAAGTCGGCGGCGCACACCTTCTTCAACAAGGAGCCGCAGGACCTCAATGTCCAGGAGGCCGCCGTGCTTGTTGGGGTGGTGAACGCCCCGACGCGCTATTCGCCCGTGCGCAACCCCGAAAATGCGCTGGCTCGCCGCAATCTGGTGCTCTCGCGCATGGAGAAGGCCGGGGCGCTGACCCGCCGCGAGTACGACTCGATCGCCGCGCTGCCCATCGTGCTCAACTACAAGCCCGTGTCGCACAACGAGGGTACGGCCACCTATTTCCGCGAGATGCTCCGCCTGGTGATGACGGCCGACCGTCCCCGCCGCAACCAGTTCTACACCGAGTGGGACTACGAGGAGGCGGTGCGCGAGTATGAGGAGAACCCGCTCTACGGCTGGTGCCACAAGAATGTCAAGGCCGACGGCACGCCCTACAACATCTACCGCGACGGCCTGAAGATCTACACGACGATCAACTCCACGATGCAGGCCTATGCCGAGCGGGCGGTGCAGAAACAGCTGCAGTCGGTCATCCAGCCGGCGATGGACGCCCAGTACCGGCGGACGAAGACCCTCTTTCTGAATACGACGCAGGAGGAGCGCAACCGGATCATGCGCCAGGCGATCCGCTATTCGGACCGCTACCGCGAGATGAAGGAGGCCGGATTCAGCGAGAAGCAGATCGCCGAGTCGTTCGACACGAAGTGCCCGATGAAGGTCTTCACCTACCGCGGCGAGCGCGACACGCTGATGACTCCCCGCGATTCGATCCTTCACCACAAGCGCATCATGCGGGCCGCGATGGTGGCTCTCGATCCCCGCACGGGTGCTGTCAAGGCCTATGTCGGCGGACCGAATTTCCGTTACTTCAAGTACGACATGGCCAAGCAGGGCAAGCGCCAGATCGGTTCGACGATCAAGCCCTTCGTCTATACGTTTGCGATCGACCACCTCGGGATGACGCCCTGCACGATGGTCCCGAACCTTCCGGTGACGATTGAGACGGCCAACGGCGTGGCCTGGTCGCCCAAGGAGGCCGGCAAGGTCGAATACGACGGCGTGCTGCACCCGCTCAAATGGGGCCTCGCACGCAGCCGCAACAACTATTCGGCGTGGATCATGAAGCAGGCCAAGCAGCCGGCCGCCGTCGCCGACTTTATCCACAACATGGGTATCCGCAGCTTCATCGATCCCGTGCCGGCGCTCTGCCTCGGGTCATCGGAGTCGAACGTCTTTGAACTGACGAGCGCCTTCTCGACCTTCGCCAACGAGGGCGTGCATACCGACCCGATCTTCGTGACGCGGATCGAGGACCGGCAGGGCAACGTGATCTCGACCTTCATCCCGCAGTCGCAGGATGCCGTGAGCGAGCGGACGGCCTATACGATGCTGACCATGCTCCAGGGTGTGGTGAACTCCGGAACGGCCGGGCGCCTGAAGTGGCAGTTCGGTTTCGACGGCGTGGAGATCGGCGGCAAGACCGGAACCTCGAACGAAAACCGCGATGCGTGGTTCATGTGCGTGGCTCCGAAGCTGGTGGCCGGAGCGTGGGTCGGCGGCGAGGATCAGTCGGTGCACCTGCTTTCGCGCGGCGAGGGCAGTGTCATGGCGCTGCCGATCGTTGGCGAGTTCATGAAGTCGGTCTACGACGACGGGCGGCTCGGCATCGACCGCGAGGATCGTTTCGTGCGCCCGACGCTCATGCCCGAGTACGACTGCGACGAGCAGCAGGAGAGCGGGGAGCGTGCCTCGGAGACCGGAATCGCCGAAGACGACGCCTTCTTCGATTGACGCAAGACCTCCCGAGGGCGGATCACCGGGGAGGGGAGTTAGGTTTTATATATTAGGTAAAGAAGAGAGATGAGAATTGCTATCGTGGGCGCCAGCGGCGCCGTGGGACAGGAGTTCCTGAAGATTCTGGAGGAGCGTCAGCTCCCCATCGACGAGTTGTTGCTGTTCGGCTCGGAGCGCAGCGCCGGCCGCCAGTATATGTTCCGTGGCAAACCCCTTACGGTCAAGTTGCTGCAGCACAACGACGATTTCAAGGGCGTCGATTACGTGCTCGCTTCGGCCGGTGCCGGCACGTCGCGCGAGTTCGCCGGGACGATTACCAAGTACGGAGCCGTGATGATCGACAACTCGAGCGCCTTCCGCATGGATGAGGACGTGCCCCTGGTGGTGCCGGAGGTGAATCCCGAGGATGCGAAACGGTCCCCCCGGCGGATCATCGCCAACCCGAACTGCACGACGATCCAGATGGTCGTTGCGCTGAATGCCATCGAGCGGCTTTCGCACATCACGCGCGTGCATGTATCGACCTATCAGTCGGCGAGCGGCGCCGGTGCGGCAGCCATGGACGAACTGGTGCGACAGTATGCCGAACTGGGTGCCGGCAAGGAGCCGACGGTCGAGAAGTTCGCCTTCCAGCTTGCCTACAACGTCATCCCGCATATCGACGTCTTCACCGAGAACGACTATACGAAGGAGGAGATGAAGATGTTCAACGAGACGCGCAAGATCATGCACTCGGACATCCGCGTGTCGGCCACCTGCGTGCGTGTCCCGGTGATGCGCGCCCACTCGGAGAGCATATGGCTCGAGACCGAGCGCCCCGTATCGCCCGAGGAGGCCCGCAAGGCCTTTGCCGAGGCGCCGGGCGTGGTGCTGATGGACGAGCCCTCGGAGAAGGTCTATCCGATGCCGCTCTTCATCGCCGGCAAGGATCCGGTCTACGTGGGCCGCATCCGCAAGGACCTGACCTGCGACAACGGATTGACCTTCTGGTGCGTGAGCGACCAGATCAAGAAGGGCGCAGCGCTCAATGCCGTGCAGATCCTCGAGACGTTGATCTGACCGGTGTCCGTATTCCGTATGGCGGGGCGGCTCCTTGTTGGGGGCCGCCCCGTTTTTCGTTCCGGTTCCGGAACTCGGGGCCGGCAGGCTTTGTTGCGGGCCCGGCATCCCTGACCGCTGTCCCCTTGTGCTTCCGCACCCTGGCATGCCCTGCGTCCTTTGTCTCCCTGCGGCGCCCGTATAAACTGTCTGATCCCGGGATTTGCCATTTTTTGTTTGCGAAAAATTTGTTTTTCCGAAATTTATGCCTAATTTTGACTCGCCGTTTAACCGGTTAAACTACTTCACCGACCTTAGACCGACCCATGGGCGTATTGCTTAAAGACGTTGCGAAGGCTTTGAACCTTTCGAAAGCCACCGTGTCCTGGATTCTCTCCGGAAAGGGGGAGGAGAAGGGTTTCAGCGATGCAACCATCAAACTGGTCAAGGAGTCGGCCGCCCGCATGGGCTATTCGCCCAACCTGCTTGCCCGGAGCCTTTCGCTCGGCTCGACACACACCATTGCACTGATCATCCCGGCCATCGGCGATACGTTCTATTCACAGATGGCACAAGCGGTCGAAAAACAGGCCCATAAGTGCGGTTATACCTTGATTATCAGTAGCTCGGAGAGCAATGCGGAGAAAGAGCGCCAGCTGATCCGGGCCTTGCGCGCCCAGCAGGTGGACGGGCTGATCATCGCCCCATCAAAAGGCGAACTCTCGGCCATCCGTTCCATGATGGACGAGCACTATCCCTTTGTATTCATCGACCGATATTATCCCGAACTGGAAACCAACTACGTCATCGTGGACAACGAGGAGAGCAGTTGCGGCGTCGTTTCGCGCCTGATCGGAGCCGGTTGCCGGCGGATCGCGCTCCTCACGACCGATACGCACCTGTTGGTGATGGGCCGTCGTATCCAGGGTTACCGCGATGCTTTGGCCGGTGCGGGGATCGATGCCGACCCGGCGTTGTGCGTCGAGGTAAACCGGGCAAACTATGTTGAGGCGGTTGTCGCTGAACTCGATGCGCTTTTCGAGCGCTGCCCCGATGTAGATGGCTTTTTCTTCACGACGCACTATTTGGCTCTCGAGACGATGCGCTATTTCATTGAACGGGGCGTCGATTACCGCCGCCGGTTCCGTTTTGCCTGTTTCCATACCACTACGGCGCTCGATATCCTGGCGCCCGAGATGCTCGTCACGCAGATGCCGATCGAGGAGATGGGCACGCGGGCGGTGGACATGTTGCTGGAAAACATTCGCGACCGCGGGAAATTCCGGCCGCAGGGCGTGGTGCTTCAAAACCGGATCATGGACTGAAACTCTTTTTTTTGAACCTTAATTTAACCGGTTAAATAAACAATTTGAAATTAAAATGCAATACTAACCAAAACAAACCGTATGAAAAGATTTCTATTATTCTTTGCGGCGAGTGTGCTGGGGTTCAGCTCCTGTGTGGACGAGGTCAAGTCGGGCGCACAGGATCTGGATTATTCCCGGCTCTACGAGCTGAGAGCCCAAATCGAGGAGCGGCTGGAGAATGCGGTCGTCGGAATCGAGGACGGCATGTATCCCGAATCGAGCTATGCGGATCTTGAGGCCGCGCTCGAAGAGTTGAACCGCGGCATCTCGTCGGCGCGTGCCGGCCTGTTCATCCTGCAGTTCGAGGTGGACAACTATGCGCTGGCCGCCGAGAAGGCCATCAAGCTGTTTGACGACTCGGTGATCGTTTCGGTAGATCCCGGCACGCCGGCCGAGCTTTTCGTGAACGGCATCGACCACAAGGGTTACATCGACTTCGGGTCGTCGTCGGAATATACGCCGGCCAACTTCACGGTCGAGGCGTGGACCAAGTACGACGACGGGTTCATCGAGACCTCGTTCGGTTCGTTCATCTCCACGTTCGTCAGCCCGCTGCCCTACAAGGGGTGGACGCTCCACTACTGGGGTACCTCCAACAGCCTGCTGCGCCTCAGCGTCGGTACGAACAACTCGAATCCCGACCTCACGCTGCCGACGATCTATACGGCGGCTCCCTCCACCTGGGGCGAATGGTTCCACGTGGCGGCCGTTTTCGATACGTCGGCCAAGAAGATGCTGCTCTACATCAACGGCACTCTGAGTGCCTCGGCGGATGTTTCGGACAGCATGGTGCCCTGCAGCAGCGAGGATGAGTGCCGCATGTGGGCCTTTGTCGAGCCGAAGGACAATTCGCGCTGCATGAGCGGAAGCATCAAGAAGTTCCGTCTGTGGAGCGTGGCCAAGTCGGAGTCGGACATCCATTCGCTGATGACGGCCGATGTCGAGGGTACGGAGCCCAATCTGGTCTGCGCCTGGGATTTCACCGAGAAACCCGAGGATGACGCGAATATTCCCGACAAGACGGGACGCCATACGGCCAAACTCGTCGGTGTGTACAAATGGACTGCGTTGCAGGAGTAAATCGATCGAACTATGAAAAATACGATAATCAAGGCGGTCGCCGCGCTGATATGCTGCATGGCCGCATGTTGGACCTCGATCGCATCGGCCCAGGAGCCGGTTTCGGTCAGCGGCCAGGTAAAGGATACGAATGGAAACCCGATCATCGGAGCGACGGTAGTCGTCGAGCGGACCGGGGCCGGTACGACCTCGGGGGTGGACGGTGCGTTCACCATCTCGGTGCATCCGGGCGATGAGCTGACCGTGTCGTTCATCGGATACACCACGCGGAAGATTCCCGTGACGCAGGCCGTTTCGAATCTCGAGGTGGTGCTCGAGGAGGATGCCCTCAAGGTGGAGGACGTCGTGGTGATCGGATACGGTACGGTGCAGAAGAAGGACCTCACCGGATCGATCGAGTCGATCTCCGGTGACAAGATCACCGACGCGATGACGGTCAATCCGACCGAGGCGCTCAACGGACGTGTGAGCGGTGTGCTGGTGACCAAGACGTCGAACCGTCCGGGTACCGACATGAGCATCCAGATCCGCGGTCTCAATTCGTTCAACTACTCGAACGAGCCCCTCTATGTGATCGACGGTGTGCCGACGACCTCCGGCCTGCGGCACATCAACCCCGAGGACATCGAGTCGATCGACGTGCTCAAGGATGCGTCGTCCTGCGCGATCTACGGATCCCGCGGTTCGAACGGTGTGGTCATCGTGACCACCAAGGGCGTGAACAACAAGGAGGGCTTCACGGTCGAGTACAACGGTTACGTGGGCATCAAGACCCCGACCCGCATGCCCGACATGCTCGGAAGCGAGGGCAACGGCATGGAGTATGTCAATTTCCGCATCCAGCAGTGGACTAATAAGTTCGGTGCCTCGTCGCTCTCGACCGACGCCTTCCTTACGGCTGACGAGCGTCGTCATATTCAGAACGGCGAGTACTACGACTGGCTGCGCGAATTTGCGCAGGATGCCCTGACGATGAACCACAGCCTTTCGGCTTCGGGCTCGACGGAGCGCACCTCCTATACGTTCGGCGTGGGTTACATGAGCGACGGCGGTCTGGCCGGTTCGGAGAACTTCGACCGCCTGACGGCCAACATCGGCCTCGAATACCGCGTCAAGAACCGTGCGAAGGTGGGCATGCGCGCCTACATGTCGCACGATCTGATCAACCACGGCAGCTACGATGCGCTGCTCAACGCCTACTACATCACCCCGATCGTGAGCCGCTACGAGGCCGACGGCGTGACGCCTACCTTCACGCACCGCCCGGGCGGCCGTGTGAACCCCTTCATTCAGGATGAGAATACGAAGAACGAGAGCGACGGATGGTCGTACAACGTCTCGGCCTATGTGGCCTACGACCCGATCGAGCACCTGACGCTCAAGACGCAGTTCGCCACGCAGTACGACGGTGCGGTGAACGGGTACTGGACGGGCACCTACTCGCAGTATGGACAGGGCGTGAACAAGCCCTACGCCTCGCGCAGCGAAGGTTACAACCAGAACTGGGTTTGGGACAACACGATTACCTACGAGAATACCTTTGCCGGCAACCACAAACTGAGTGTTATCGGTCTGTTCAGCATGCAGAAGGACAAGCACATGAGTTCGGGCATGACCGGCGAGGGCCTTCCCTACGATTCGGACTGGCACGCCATCCAGACGGCCGAGCAGATCACCAATGTGAACAGCGGATACTGGGAGTCGGCGATGGTCTCGCTGATGGGACGTGTGAACTATGTCTTCAAGGACCGTTACCTGTTCACCGTGACGGCCCGTTACGACGGAACGTCGCGTCTGGCCCGCAAGAACCGCTGGGGCCTGCTGCCGTCGGCCGCCATCGGATGGTCGATCAAGAACGAGGCCTTCCTGAGCGACGTCGAGTGGGTCAATGCACTCAAGCTGCGCGCCAGCTGGGGCAAGACCGGCAACAACAACGTCGGCTACAACGTCACGCAGACCCAGCTGGGGCTGAATCCCTATTATCTGGGCGGCTCGGGCAACAAGGGCTTCGGTCTGGGCGACAGCCTGGGTAACGAGGACCTGAAGTGGGAGATGACCTCGGAGTGGAACTTCGGTCTGGACTTCGGCTTCTTCAACAACCGCCTGTCGGGTATGGTCGATGTCTACTTCCGCAAGACGACCGACCTGATCTTCCAGCGCCAGGTGGCCGACGTGAACGGTTACCGCAGCATCCTCGAGAACATCGGCACCACGCAGAACCGCGGTGTGGAGTTCACGCTCAACAGCGTCAATATCTCGAAGCGCGACTTCACCTGGAAGACCAACATCGTCTTCTCGCTCAACCGCAACAAGATCCTCGACCTCGACGGCACGAAGACCGACGACCTGGCCAACCGCCGCTTCATCGGCTATCCGATGAACGTCTACTACGACGTGAAGCAGATCGGCATTTGGCAGGAGTGGGAGAAGGACGAGGCGGCCAAGTACAGCGCCGCTCCGGGCTGGCCCAAGATCGAGGACCACGACAAGAACGGCATCATCGACGCCAACGACATGTATATCCTCGGTACGCAGAGCCCCGACTGGACGGCCGGTATGACCAACACCTTCTCGTACAAGAACTGGGATCTGTCGGTTTACTGTTACACGCAGGTGGGCGGTCTCTACAACGACCCCTTCACGTTCACCTTCCTCGGCCTGAACAACCAGGACTGGAACAAGCTGGCCGTCGAGTACTGGACTCCCGAGAACAAGAACAACAAGTACCCGGGCATCGGTCTCGAGTGCCTCTGGACGCAGGCCCTCTCGCAGGTGGACGGAACCTTCTTCAAGATTCAGAACATCACGCTGGGCTACTCGCTGCCCCAGACGGCGCTCAACAAGATCCGCATGAAGGGCCTGAGGGTATACCTCTCGGTGCAGAATCCCTTCACCTTCAGCGATTACCTGGGATCCGACCCGCAGGTGATCGGCGAGGACCTTTCCAAGTCGCTTTCGCTCTATCCGATGATCTTCACGTGCGGCTTCAATCTTAAATTCTAATCTGAGACGGAACCATGAAAAAGTTCAAGAAATACATAGCCGTCCTTTGCGGCTCCCTGACACTCGGGCTCGGCGGATGCAACGATTTCCTCGATATTTACGACCCGGCGGTCGTGACGCCCGAATACTACAACACCAAGGAGGGGCAGGAGAAGCTCATCGTAAACCTCTACGCCCGTTACCGTTCGGTCTTCACCACCTACGTGCTCCAGTACCTCGGTACGGACATGTACATGTCCTGCGACGAAAGTCCGACGGCCGCTCAGTTCAACGGTTACAACGCCGACCTTTCGGGCCTCTCGGGTACGATCGACTCCTATTGGGCCACGCTCTACAAGATCGTACAGGAGTCCAATATCCTGCTCAACCGCTGTACGCCCGAGATCGCGGGCGACGACTACGACCAGATGGTGGCCAAGGGGCGTATTCTCCGGTCGATGGCCTACTACTACCTGGTGGAGACCTTCGGCGGCGTTCCCCTGCTGACCGAGGAGAACACCTCGGCCTCCGACATCATCACCGAGGTGACGCGCGCCAGCGAGAAGGATATCTACGGCTTCATCGTCGAAGAGCTGACTCAGTCGCTCGACAAGCTGCCCGACGTGGCCGATGCGGCCGGCGAGCTCTCCAATACGGCGCTCAAACACTTTCTGGGCAAGATCTACCTGACGCGCGCCTACCGTGAATATGCCGAACCCGAAGACGTGACTACGGCCATCAAACTTTTCGAGGAGGTGATTGCCTCGACCCACTACGGGCTGCTGGACCGCTTCGAGGATGTCTTCGACGAGAGCAACCAGAACAACAAGGAGATCATCTGGGCCATCCAGTACGGTTCGGACAAGAACTACAACGGCAGCGGCAACCCGATCCACACGCAGTTCGGTTTCAATATCACGGCGCTCTATCCCGGCATGTTCGCCCTCGACCAGCAGGAGTACTCCTCGATGATGCGTGATATCTGGACCAATCCGCGTGTGCACGAGTGGTTCCGCCATCCGGCACAGGACAGCCGCTACGACGCGACCTTCCGCTTCGAGTTCGAGGTGAACGACCCCACGAACGAGAACTATGGCAAGATGGGTATCTACATGCCTCACTGGGACGATACGTCGGGCGATGACCACGATGCCATCTATTTCTATCCGTTCCGCACCGAGTCGGGCGACTACAACTGGTATCCGGCTCTGGGCATGATGGGATGGTCCACCGACTGCATGCCCATGTGCCGCAAGTTCCGTGAGACGAAGATCGAGTGGGGCGGCAAGGGTACGCGCGAGGATGTGGTGATCCGCATGGCCGACACCTACCTGCTCTGCGCCGAAGCCTACCTGCTCAACAACCAGCCCGACGAGGCGCTCAAGAAGGTCAATGACATCCTGCGCCGCGCCGCCGGTTCGGAGGAGAACTACGAGGTGCTGAAGATCGCTTCGGCCTCCGAACTGACGCTCGACCGCCTGCTCGAGGAGCGCGGCTGCGAGCTCTTCGGCGAGCACGACCGCTGGTTTGACCTCAAGCGTACGGGGACGCTCCTGACGCGCGCACGGCTCAACCCGCTTGTCGAGCACTACGACAATCTTTCGGAGATACACCTTGTCCGCCCGATCCCCTACAACGAACGCATCAAGCTCAAGGGTCTGGACCAGAACGAGGGTTACAACAACTAACGGATAACGATTCGCTGCTATGAAAAAGATATTTTTTGGAGTGCTGGCGCTGTGTGCGGCTGCAAGTTGCGACCGCCTCTACGATTCGCCGATGGAGGACGAGCGGTTCAATGCCGGCGTGGGCGACCAGACTGCCGCGCTCTACGTGGACCAATACGACAAACTGGCCGACGAAGGCCAATTCTGGCACCCGGATGCCCTGGCCGGGATGCCCGCGGCTCAGACCGCAACCTACGGGCTTTTCAATCTGTCGAGCCCCGATCGGAACAACCCCGATGTGGCGGGCGGTTCGGTGACCGATGCCACCGGTGTCGGCCTGCAGTACCACCTGCTGAGCCAGTCGTTCGCCGGGCTCTGCAACAAGGCCCTCGGTGCCGGTGAGGTCACCACGGCCGCGTGGATGGATGCCGCCGACGGGGTCGATTCCTACAAGGAGTGCATGAAGCTCCTCGGCCTTTCGCCGACGTGGATCGTCTATACGGGCAATCCGATGACCAATCCCGATTTCGGCGCGATCGACGGCGGCGTGATGGACCGTCTGGGCAAGAAGTACGTGCTGACCGACGTGCGGACGAACCCCGAGAGCGGGGTGGTGGCCGTGGTCGCCTCGCATGTCTACGGCGCCTTCATCGTCGATAAGCGCGACCAGGCGTTCTTCGACGGCAAGGGCTACGAGATGGTCTATGACGCTTCCAAGAAGACTACGGCCGATTCGTGGCGCGAGTTCCGCGACCGTTGCGACAACAGCGCCCTGGTGGTCATGCCCGTGCATACGGGCGAGCTGGCCGACTTCGCCATTGCCAACAACCTTTTTGTGATCAACCTCAACAAGGAGTACAATACGCCGTCGGGCGGCCAGAACACCGACCTTTTCAAGGAGGTGCTCGCCTGGCTGAAGCCCAATTCGCCGGTTTACGGCTGGGAGCCCGGTGTGGGTGAGGACGAGTTTGTCATCCCCGTATCGCGCAGCGGCAACATGATGGTGGCGCTCGGTGAGTTCAACGTCCCCTTCTTCTCGAAGGACTACAAGTCGCGTCAGCAGCAGAACCTGGCGAAGGTCATCAACCCGCAGGATATCGACTACTCGACCAACGCCACCAAGCGTTTCGTGTCGTACTATCTTTCGGACGGCCCGCATGCCGGCTGGATGCTCAACGGCTTTGTGGAGAACTACTACTCCGATCCGAAGGTCGAGGACGTGCACATGAGCTTCGGCATTACGGCTTCCAATACCTGCCAGATCAATCCGGCGCAGTTCGACAAGATCATGTCGATGCAGAGCGGCAAGTCTACGCTCATCGAGAGCTTCGGCGGCGGTTACTGGTACAGCGACGACTTCGGAGCCGACGGCGACCGCGCCGCACTGCTGAAGTCGCTGGCCGGGAAGGTCGCCTCGCACATGCGCCAGCACCGGATCAAGATCCTCGAGCAGATCGCGCACGACCCCACCTCGGCGGCAGCCATGGAGGCTTACCAGGCCTTTGTCGATGCCAACGACCAGCTGGAGGGTATCGTTGCCATCCAGTATGCGCCCTCCTATGCCGGGGGAGCCGGTGAGATCCTCTGGGTGACCAACAAGCAAGGCTACGACATCCCGGTGGTGACGGTCCGCTACTCGATCTGGAACTTCCCCGAAGGCAACCACGAACGTGACGGCAGCCCGACCTACGTGGCGCGCAAGCTCAACGAGGAGCCGGCCGACTCGAAGTTCTCGGCAGTGATCGTTCATGCGTGGAGTGCCTTCACCGATACGGGCGCCTCGACCGACGAGACGGCCGAGAATGCTCCGGGCGGTACGCTGCGCGGCGCTTCGGCCGCCGAGATGTGCAACCGCCGTCTGGCCGACGATTACGAGGACGTGTCGATGCAGGAGCTTATCTGGCGCATCCGTATGGAGTATCGTCCCGAGCAGACGCAGCGTTATCTGAGCGAGTATTTTTAGTATCTTAGTAAAAAAATTCCAAGAACCGAAATCGAATGAAACTCCTGAAACTGCTTCTTGTCGCCCTGCTGGGCTGCCACCTCGGCGCTGCGGCGCAGGAATACGACGGCCGCCACGGCTGGCCCGAACAGAAAGCCCCCGAAAAAGTGATCGTGTGCCCGCTGGGACAGACCCCGGCCGAGGCCATGCTGGTCGAGTCGCTCTCGGGACTGGCCGCACAGGCCGTCAATGAGGGCCGCTTCGACACGATGGTCTGGATCGAGACCGGAAACGCCTCCTATAAGACTCTGTTCGAGGAGTCGGTCGAGGCGCTCGGCATCAAGGAGATCCGCCGCATGGAGATCGACGAGCTGGCCGTGCTGCTCCGCAAGCGGGGCATCCTGCGCGGGTATGTGCTCTACCGTATGGACGGTCCCTGGGCCAATCCCTACGCCTCGAATCCCGGGACGGACTATTCGGCCAACGTGGCCACGGTCTACGCTTCGCTGCTGCAGGGTGCGCTGATCGACGAGTCGCTGGTCGCCAGGGCCCGTTCGCTGGGCCTGCGCGAGCTGAAGGATGCCCGTCACGAAACGGCCGCCGAGTGCTTCGAGCGCAACCGCGACCGCCTCTGCCGCAAGTCGGCGCTGAGCATCCCGCCCTCGGTGCACAACCTGCGCGACTACGCCATTGCCCACCGTCTGATGCTCTATGCCGACCAGAAGGAGCTGATCGACCCCGTACTCGAGTGGGTCGAGCCGCTCTCGCCGATCCTCGGCTGGGGTTGCGGCGACGAGTACGATTTCACGAGCCTGATCGCCCGCTGGGGCCACTACAATACGGCGACCAACTGGTGCATGAACCTGCCGTTCATCTCTTCGGTCGGCGAGGCTGCCCATCCGGTGCAGGTCGAGGCATTCGACCCGCGGACGATCGATTTCGACGACCGCTCCTCGTTCCATGCCTTCGTCATGAGCGACGGCGACAACATGCAGTGGTCGATGGACAGCTACGGCGAGTCGCCGATGTACATGGGCGGCAAGGGGGCCGGTGAGGCCGGCCTGAGCTGGACGCTCTGCCCGACGGAGCTTTCGATCGTCTCGCCCTTCACGTGGAACAAGATGGCGGCCCGCCGGCAGGCCGGGTCGAGCTTCCTCGAGTATGGCGGCGGATACCAGTATCCCGACATCTTTGCCGTGAACCGTCCGAACCGCGCCGAACTGCTGCGTGAGTTCGCCCGGCGGATCAACTACCACATGGAGCGGCTTGGAATCCGGATCTTCGGCTTCATCTGCTTCGACGTCGCTTCGCCCGAAGCCCAGGAGGCCTTCCAGATCTATGCCGAGGAGATGCCCGGCCTGACGGGCATGCTCGCCGTGCAGTATTTCCCCTATGAACTTGACGGCAAGGTCTACTGGCACCGCAACCGTGCCGGAATCGATATCCCGGTAGTGACGGCCCGCTACAGCCTCTGGAACGAGGTCAATGCACACCGCCCGCGGGCCGGAGTCCCCGAGTTCGTGGCCTCGATGGTGAATCGTGACGTGCTGGCTGCCGGTGAGGAGGGGGATCGGATCCTTCAGTGGACGATCGTGCATGCCTGGTCGGATTTTGCCGAGTCGAGCCCGCTGACGCCGCGTCCGGCCATCGGTGTGAACCCCGTGCTGCGGACGCAGTCGCTGCTGCTGCCCTCGGTCAAGCCCGCATCGGCCGAGGAACTCCTCTGGCGCATCCGCATGGAGTATCGTCCCGAACAGACCCGCAACGTGTTGAATCTGTAATACCGCATCAAGAAGAAGATGAACAAAACGCTTTTGGCCATAGCTCTCTTCGGGTTGGCCGCCGGAGAAACCAGTGCCCAGCAGATCGGCCGCGTGGCTCGCGTGGAGCCGGTGCGCTACGAGAAGCGTGACGGGCGCCTGAAGATCCTCTCCTATGTGAAACTTTCGGAGGCGCCGGCCCGCAAGACCGTGCTGCAGCTCGGTGACGAACAGCTGGCCGTCGAGGCCGGTTCGACCGGTGACAGCCTGCTGGTGTGGCTGCCCATGATCGGCAAGAGCGACGTGCTGACGCTCCGTTCCGGTCGCAAGGTGTTGTCATCCAAAGCCGTCGTGGCTCCGATCCCCGATGACTGGGGCTATTTCCGCAACGGTACGATCCATATCATCCAGTCGTCGCATCAGGACATAGCCTGGATGGACACGCCCGAATACTGCCGCACCGAACGCATCGAGGATATCATCATCCCGGCGCTGGACATCATGCGCGAGGATCCGAACTTCACTTTCGAAATGGAGCAGACGCTCAACCTCATGGAGTTCCTCGAGGCGCATCCCGAGCGTCGCGACGAGGTGATCGAGCGTTACAAGGAGGGCCGCTTCGTGTGGGGCGCCACCTACAACCAGCCCTACGAGGGGCTCGCTTCGGGCGAACAGCTAGTGCGCCAGGCCTACTACGGCCGCAAGTGGATCCGCGAGAACCTGCCCGGCTGCGACGACAGGACGGCCAACAACGTCGATGTCCCTGGCCGCACGATGCAGATGCCCCAGATCCTGGCCAAGAGCGGGATCCGCAACCTCTTCGTATCGCGTATGCGCGAGGGGCTTTACGACTGGTACAGCCCCGACGGATCGAGCGTGCTGACCTACACGCCGGGCAACTACGGCTGGGCGACGCTCATGTGGAAATTCTTCGAGAAGGATGCCGTTACGGCTTTCGAACGCCTGCATCCGCGCAGCCGTCTCTGGAGCGACTACTTCCGCAGCCGTCACATCCCGCCGCACTACGCCGTGCTGATGAGTTGTGACGCCACCAAGCCGGTGAACTTCGCACCGGTGATCGACGAGTGGAACCGCATCGCGGAGCTGGCCGAGGTGGAGCTGCCGCGTCTGAAGTGCTCGACGGCCGAGGAGTACCTCGCGCTGGTCGATACGCCCGAGGCGCAGATGGAGGAGGTCGTCGGCGAACGCCCCGACCTGTGGCTCTACATCCACGGTCCGGCACACTACCAGCAGACGGTGGCCAAGCGTGAGGCCGGCGTGCTGCTGCCGGCTGCCGAACTCTTCACGGCGGTGAACAACGTGTGCCTCGACGGTTCGTGGGACTATCCCCGCGCTGCGTTCGACCGCGCCTGGATGGCCTCGATCTATCCCGATCACGGTCTGGGCGGCAAGAACGGCGAGATCACCGACCGTATCTTCGGCGATTCGCTCTCGGTGGCCCGCGACCTGGGCCGCTCGCTGCTCGACGCTTCGCTGCGCAAGATCGCCGACCGCGTTCCGGAGCAGGCGGGCAACTGGGTCGTGTTCAACGACCTGCAGTGGGACCGCACGGAGGTGGCCTACCTCCCGGCGGGCGACCGTCCTGCGGTGGTCTGCACCTCCGACGGCCGTGAGCTGCCCGTGCAGCGTGTCGAGCGCGACGGCCGCGAATGCCTGGCCTTCGTGGCCGAGGGCGTGCCTTCGTTCGGATATGCCGCCTACCGGGTGAAACCGGTGGCGAAGGAGCCCCGTCCGGTGGTGCCCGCAGGGGTCGAGCAGGGAGACAACTACTACCGCAACGCCTTCTACGACATCGTGCTGGGCGACGGCGGCATCGTCTCGCTCTACGACTTCGAGCAGGGCTGCAACCTGGCCGAGACCTCGCGTTTTGCCTTCGGTGACATCCTCGATGCCGGATACAAGGGCAACGGGGCCGGCGAGTTCAACCGCATCGCCGACCTGGAGGTGGACGACCAGAAGCTTGTCAGCGCACAGCCCGCTTCGTGGCGGATCGTGGCGACGGGTGCCGTCTGCACGACTTTCGAGAATGCCGTACAGACCGCCTTCGCCCGCGTGATCCAGCGCATTACGGTTTACCATGCCATCAAGAAGATCGATTTCGACGTGACGCTCGAGAACTTCACCGGCGAGCATAACCGCCAGTACCGCATCCTCTTCCCGCTCAACATGAAGCGGGCATCGAGCCGCATCCACTACGAGGTCCCGATGGGTGTCGCCGAGGTGGGTGTCAGTGAGATGAAGAGCATACCGGGCGGCTGGAGCTGGGGCGGCACCTACGTGCACCATCCCGCCGATTCGCATCCGCGCGAGATCCAGAACTTCATCTCGGCCAGCGGCAACGGCTTCGGTGTGACGATGTCGTCGTGCGTGGCCGTGGCGGACTGGATCGACCCGTCGCGCGACCAGTCGGACTATCCCGTGCTGCAGGGCATCCTGCTCTCGTCGCACAAGAGCTGCCACGGTGAGGGCAACTGGTACCACCAGACCGGCACCCACTCCTTCCGCTTCTCGATCCTCGGCCATGAGGCCGGGTGGCAGAACGGCTACTGCTTCGGCGTGGGGGCCAACCACCCGCTGCTGCCTGTCGCACGCGAGGGCCGCGGCGGCGACCTGGAGGCCAGCTGCTCGTTCATCCGCATCTCCGATCCGCTGGTGTCGCTCACGACGCTCAAGAAGGCCGACGGCGGCAATGCCCTCATCCTGCGTCTGACCGAGATGGAGGGTGTGGACAAGATGGTCGAGGTGACGCTGCCGTTCGATGTCAAGCGCGTGACGCGCACCGACCTCATCGAGGAGGGCGGCGAGCCGGTTGCCGGTTCGGGCCGCCGGCTGACCCTCCGTCTGGGACACCACGCCATCGAAACCTACAAACTCGAGCTCTGATGTTCCGTCCGCTTCTGATTCTGCTGTGTGTACTGTCGTGCGGCTGTTCCGTGCCGCACGACTGCACCGGCTATGTGAATCCCTTCATCGGAACGCTCCACGAGGGACACTGCGTCCCCGGGGCCACCGTTCCGATGGGTATGGTACAACCCGGTCCTGAGTCCGTGGACTCCCTCTACGAGGGCTATTTCATGGACCATGTGACGGGCTACCGCTATGCGGACCGCTACCTGGCGGGCTTCACCCAGACGCACCTCAACGGAGTGGGGTGCCCCTCGATGTCGGACATCCTGCTGATGCCCTGGTGCGGGCGCGAGATCGCCGGCACGGAGCGCGGGGCGTTCCGCTCGGAATACGACAAAACCTCCGAGGTGGCCTCACCGGGTTATTATGCCGTGCGGCTCGAGGATAACCGCACGCAGGTTGAACTGACGGCTACCCGCCGCGTGGCGTGCCACCGCTACCGCTTCGACGATCCGGCAACGGCCCGTGTTCTTGTCGATCTCCAGTACGGGGTGGCGTGGGATTCGACGCGGCTTGCCGGCAATGTCCTCGAGGCCCGTCAGGAGTTCGACGACTACGGCCTTTCGGGTTACCGCCGGCCGCGGGAGTGGGCTCCGCGCGACCAGTACTACACGATCCGTTTCGACCACCGCATCGCTTCGGTCGTCGAACTGCCGGCTCCGGATTCCGCCGAGCGGGCTCCGCGCTACGTGCTGAGCTTCGAGATGGACGGTGACACCGAGCTCGGCGTGCGGATCGCCCTCTCGACGACGAGCGTCGAGGCGGCCCGCCGCAACCTGGCGGAGGAGGCGGCCGACGGCGAATCGTTCGATGTCCTCCGCGAACGGGCCCGCAGCGCGTGGAACGACCTGCTTTCGCGCGTCGAGATCTCGGGCGACCGGGAGCAGCGGACCAACTTCTATACGGCGCTCTACCGCCTCTACATGCAGCCCAACGACATCGCCGACACGGACGGCCGCTACCGTTCCGAGGCGGGCGAGGTGCGTACGAGCCGATCGGGACACTTCTTCTCGACCCTCTCGCTGTGGGACACCTACCGGGCGGCGCACCCGCTCTACACGATCCTGACCCCCTCGCTCGTGCCGCTGTTCAACGGCTCGATCATGGAACACTATGCAGCCAAGGTGGCCGATCCCTCGAATCCGCTCGAGGCACACCGCTACCTGCCCCGGTGGGCCCTGTGGGGACATGAGACCCATACGATGATCGGCAACCACGCCGTTCCGGTGCTGGTGGACGCCTGGCTCAAGGGGCTGCGCCCGGAGGGCTACGGCGACGATGAACTGTTCGAAGCCGTCTGGGAGAGCCTCCGCAAGAGTCATTACCGCAACCACACGGAGCTGATCGACACCTACGGATACATCCCCTTCGACCGTTCGCTCTCGGTCGTGGACGACGGCCGCGAGACCGTCTCCCGGCTACTCGAATCGGCTTACGACGACCATTGCGCCGCCCTGCTCGCCCGCGCGCTCGGACGCACGGCCGAGGCCGACACGCTCGAGACACTCGCGCGCAACTGGACGAACGTCTTCGACCCCGAATCGGGATTCATGTGCGGCCGGCGGGCCGACGGCAGCTTCCGGCGGGGGGAGGACCCTGCCCGGGTGGTCGGCGAGTGGGTGGCCGGATCGGATTTCACGGAGGGTAATGCCTGGCACTACCTTTTCCATGTACAGCACGACATCGAGGGGCTGATGGAGCGCATGGGGGGTGAGGAACCCTTCGTTGCACGGCTCGACTCGATGTTCTACACCCGCACGGGACGTCCCTATGTCAAGGACCTCGTGTGGAACATCTACGGGACCCTCGGGCAGTACTGGCACGGCAACGAACCGTGCCACCACGTGCCCTATCTCTACAAGTACACTTCGCGCGGGTACAAGACCGACGCCATCCTGCGTTACCTGACCCGCAACTTCTACCTCAATGCACCGGACGGCCTTCGCGGCAACGACGACTGCGGGCAGATGTCCGCATGGTATCTCTTCGCCGTGTCGGGCTTCTACCCGGTGGATCCCTGCGGGGGCGAGTTCGTGCTCGGGGCTCCGCAGGCCGAACGGATCGCCTTCCGGCTCGAGAACGGACGGACCTTCACCGTGCGTGCCGAAGGCCTCTCCGATGAGTGCATGTTTGTCGCCTCGGTGACGCTCGACGGGAAACCTTACCCCGGGCGCACGATCTCCTACGAACGGATCATGGAGGGCGGCGAACTGGTTTTCCACATGGTTTCGCGGCCTGACGGCGCGGAACTCCAAAACTTCCGTTGCGAATGAACCGTAAAAACACCCTTGCCGGGCTTTTGCCCGTGCTGTTCAGCTTCTTTGTCATGGGCTTCGTCGATGTCGTCGGCGTGGCGACCAGCTACGTGAAGGCCGATTTCTCGCTGAGCGACCGCATCGCCAACCTGCTGCCCATGATGGTTTTCCTCTGGTTTGCCGTCTGCTCGCTGCCCACGGGGGTCCTGATGGGGCGCATCGGGCGGAAGCGGACGGTCATGGCCAGTGCCGCCGTGACCTTCGTGGCGATGCTGTTGCCGCTGGCCGACTATTCGTTCCCGGTAGTGCTGACGGCCTTCGCCCTGCTGGGCATCGGCAACACGATGCTCCAGGTGTCGCTCAACCCGCTGCTTGCCGATGTCGCCGGCGAGGCCCGTGCGACGAGCATGCTCACGCTCGGGCAGTTCATCAAGGCGGTCTGCTCGATGCTCGGCCCCGTGCTTGTGGGCGTGGCGGCCGGCGTGTGGGGCAACTGGCGGCTGATTTTCCCGCTCTATGCCCTCATTACCCTGCTGTCGTGGCTCTGGATGGCCCGTCTGAAGGTCGATGAGTCGCACTCCGAGCCGGTCGGCGCCCGCGGCGTCCGTACGCTGCTCACCGACGGCTACATCCTGATGCTGCTGTCGGTCATCGTGTTGAGCGTCGGCTTCGAGATCGGGCTGATGACCGCCGTGCCGAAGTACCTCTCGGAGCGCTGCTCGCTCCCGCTCGACCGGGCGGCGATGGGCTGCAGCCTCTACTACCTGGCCCGTACCGCGGGGACGTTCGGCGGTGCGGTGGTCCTTTCGCGCATCTCTTCGCGCCGCTTCCTGACGGTCTCGATGCTGCTGGCCCTCGTCGCGCTGGGACTCTTCATGACGGCAGCCGATGCGACGATGCTCTTCGCCGCACTCTTCGTGTTGGGACTCTGCTGCGCCAACGTCTTCGCCATTGCCTTCTCGGCGGCCCTCAAGTCGGCTCCGGGACGTGCCAACGAGGTCTCGGCGCTGATGATCATGGGTGTGGCCGGCGGTGCGCTGCTGCCTCCCCTCATGGGCGTCGTGGCCGACCTGAGCGGTCAGTGGGCCAGCCTGTTCGTCCCGGGCGTCGCGCTGCTCTACATGCTTGTCGCCTCCCTGAAACTGAAAAATTAACCGATAAAAATTATCCAATATGAAAGAAATGACATCTCTGGAACGCTGCATGGCCGTGCTGGACGGGCGGATGCCCGACACGCTTCCCGTCGTGCCGCAAAGTTTCATGTTCGCGGTCGAGACGGCCGGATACAAGATCGGCGAGGTGAACCGCAACGGCCGCAAGATGGCCGAGGCCCACATCGTCTCGCAGGAGAAATACGGATACGACGGCTGCGTGATCGACTTCGACGACGCGACCATTGCCGAGGCCGTAGGCGCCAAGGTGATCTTCCGCGACGACGAACCCGCCATCGTGGACGAGCAGCAGCCCGTGCTCAAGGACCTGCGCGACGTCTATGACATGCCGATTCCCGATCCGATGAGCTCGGGACGTCTCAGCGTCTGGCTCGAGGCCACCGAGCGTCTGGTCGAGGCCATCGGCGACCATGTCTTCGTCATGGGACGCGCCGACCAGGGCCCCTTCAGCATCGCCTGCCTGCTGCGCGGAACCACGCAGTTCATGATGGACCTGCTGACCGAGGACCCCAAGCTGATAGCCGACGTACTGGACTACTGCCGCCGCATCAGCGCCGTCTTCGCCAAGGCGCAGAAGGATGCCGGTGCGCATGCCACCTCGATCGGTGACGCCTTTGCCGGTCCGAACCTCATCTCGCCCGACATGTACCGTCAGTTTGCCTTCGAGCCCGAGCGGAAGCTGGTCGAGGAGGTACAGGACTACGGCATTCCCTTCTCGGTGCACATCTGCGGCGATACGACCGGAATCATTGGAGACATGGGCCGCACCGGAGCCCGCATCCTCGAGGTGGACTGGAAACTCGACATGGCCGAAGCGCGCCGTCTCGTGCCTGAATCGACCGTGCTGATGGGCAACATCGACCCGAGTTTCCCGCTGGTGGTCGGTACGCCCGATGACGTCGATGCCGCCGTGAAGAACCTGGTGGCCAAGACCCGCGGCCGCCGCCACATCATCAGCTCGGGCTGCGCAATGGGCCGCAATACGCCTGAAGCCAACTTCCGCGCCTTCATCGCCGCGGCACGACGCTACGGTTCCTACGAGGAGCTTTGCCGGCTGAATGAAAACCTGTAAATGACGAAAACAAAAAACGACAGAATCATGACCAATCTGCAAGAACTTTCGGATGCCATCGTGGCGGGACATCTCGAGCCCGCCGTCGAACTGACCCGTCGGGCGATCGATGAGGGGGTGGACCCGCAGTCGATCATCTCCGACTACATGATCCCGGCCATGCAGCGCATCGGCCAGCGCTTCCAGGAGGGCAAGGCCTTCGTCCCCGAGCTGCTGATGGCGGCCCGGGCCATGAAGGGCGCCCTGGAGCTCATCAAACCCCTGCTGTCGAGCGGCAAGTCGGCGACGATCGGCAAGATCGTCATCGGCACGGTCTACGGTGACCTGCACGACATCGGCAAGAACCTCGTGGCCTCGATGTTCGAGGGCTGCGGTTTCGAGGTCATCAACCTCGGCGTGAACATCACGGCCGACCGGTTTGTCGAGGCGGTACGCACCGAGCAGGCCGACATCCTCTGCCTCTCGGCCCTGCTTACGACGACGATGAACTACATGAAGACGGTGATCGAAGCCATCGAGCAGGCCGGACTGCGCGACCGGGTGAAGATCATGGTCGGCGGTGCGCCGGTCAATCAGCTGTTCGCCGACCAGATCGGCGCCGACGGCTATTCGGACAATGCCAACTCGGCCGTGCTGAAGGCCAAGGAACTCATCGCAAAATCGGCATAGCGTTATGGAACGGAACATGAAACAGTGGGTCGGGGAGCTGATTGCCTCCCCGGACCGCGCGGCGCTCCCGATCATGACCCACTCGGGAATCGAACTCATCGGACACAGCGTCCGCGATGCGGTTACCGACGGCGAGGTGCATGCCCGCGCCGTGCTGGCGCTCGCCGAGCGTTATCCTTCGCTGGCCTCGACCGTGATCATGGACCTGACCGTCGAGGCGGAGGCTTTCGGCGCCGAGATCCATTTCCCGGAGGACGACGTCCCCAGCGTCGTGGGACGTCTGGTCTGCGACCGTGCCGGGATCGAGGCGCTGGCCATTCCTTCGCTCGATGCCGGACGTGTCCCCGAGTACCTGAAGGCCAACGAACTGGTGGCGCGCGCGTCGGACCGTCCCGTGCTGAGCGGCTGCATCGGTCCCTATTCGCTGGCCGGGCGTCTCTACGACATGTCGGAGATCATGATGGGCATCTATATCGAACCCGACACGATCCGCCTGCTGCTGGACAAGTGCACGGAGTTCATCACCGAGTACTGCAAGGCGCTCAAGCGGGCCGGTTCCAATGGCGTGCTCATCGCCGAACCGGCCGCCGGCCTGCTCTCCGACGACGCCTGCCGGGAGTTCTCCTCGGTCTACGTCCGCCGGATCGTCGAACAGGTGCAGGACGACAACTTCGCCGTCATCCTCCACAACTGCGGCAATACGGGGCAGTGCACCGCGGCCATGGTGGCCACGGGCAGCATGGGCTACCACTTCGGAAACGGCATGGACATGGCCGCGGCGTTGCGCGACTGTCCGTCGGACACGCTGGTAATGGGCAATGTCGATCCCGTATCGGTCTTCAAGATGGGTACGCCCGAGCAGGTGTACGAAGCCTCCACGGCGCTGCTGGAGATGGTGGCGGGGCATCCGAACTTCATCCTTTCGTCGGGGTGCGATACCCCTCCGGGGGTTCCGACGGCCAACATCGAGGCCTTCTATCGGGCGGTTGCGGACTTTAACGGACGGAAGCGATGATCGAACGATATTATCACGAGGCGGAGGGGTACAACCCCTTCCTGATCCGCGAGGGTTGGCAGGTCGCCCAGCTCAACTATCTTCCGGGCCACGGCCTGGACGACATGGTCGATGTCGAGGTGCACCGGCAGACCGACGAGGCATTCATCCTGTTTGCGGGAACGGCCGTGCTGGTGGCTGCCGAGATCGGCGACGAGGGTATCTCGTTCGAATGCGTGCGCATGACGCCCGGGGTCACCTACAACATCCCGGCCGGGGTGTGGCACAACATCGGCATGTCGCGCGATGCACGCATGATCATCGTCGAACGTGACGGGACGCACCTGCATGACGGTCTTCACCGTCCGTTCAGTGACGCCGAGGCGGAGCAGCTGCGTGCGGCCGTCGCCGAGACGCTCAAGAAGAGCGACGCATGCCGTTGAATCTGATTGTATGCGGTTTCCTGGGCAGCGGGAAGACAACGCTCATCCGCCGCATCGTGCGTGAGGCGCTTGCCGACCGCCGGGTCGTCGTCGTGGAGAACGAGTCGGGACGCGAGTCCGTAGACGGGCTCTATCTCCGCGACGGCGGGCTGAAGGTCGTGGACCTGCGTGCCGGGTGCGTCTGCTGCACGCTGCGGGGCGAGATGGCGGCAACGATGGAGCGTATCCGGGCCGATTTCGATCCGGACTGCGTGTTCCTCGAACCGTCGGGGCTCGGCGACCTGGCCGACCTGCTCCGCATTCCGGGTTTCGAACCCGACGGGGTGGTGATGCTCGTGGATGTGGAGCGTTTCGACCTGCTGTTGAAGTTGAACCGCGACCATTTTCTCCGACAGTTCCGGCTCGCACCGGTCATCGTCCTGACCCGGACGGACCTCTCCACGCCCGAACGCACCGCTGCGGTACGCGACGAACTGGAGCGAATCAATCCCCAGGCGTTGATCGTCGAGGGAGGCGATGCCTTTGACGGAAACTGGTGGCTCGAGACCGTGCCCGGCTGCTATGCCCGATTCCGGGCCTTCTTCCCGGTTCTGCCGGCCGGGGGACCGCGCTTCGTCACGGAGACCTTCCCCGTCGGCCGGCCGGTGAGCCGCGACGATCTGGCCGCTCTCTTTGCGCGGCTTGCGGAGCGGAATCTCACCCCCGTGCGGGCCAAGGGATGCCTGTGCAGCGATGCGGGGTGGGTGAAGGCCGACTGGCTTGCACCCGGCCGGCTCGAATGCTCGCCTGTCGCCGGGGCCCCCGAGTGCGGAGGGTTTCTCACCTGCTGGTGGGTCGATGCCGGAGCGGGAACGGGGGCGGCCGATGCCGCAAAAGCTTGTTTGAAAGAGTGGATTTATGGAACGAAATGAGTGGATGGCCGCCCGGGAGTTGCCCCTCTCGGTGCGGGATCTGACGATTTCGCCCGCGGAGTTGCGGGCGACGCTGGGCTACGGAACAGCCGAACCGGGCCCGGACGTACAGGAGATCGTGGACCGGCTGACGGCCCGGGCCCTGGAGATCTGCCGACCCCGGTTGGGTTTCCGGATCGTCGAGGGACGTGTCGAGCGGCAGCGGCTGAGGCTCGGGGAACTCGATTTCGAACCCGGGGCGATCATCGCCGCCCAGCTGCGCAAGGGAAGCTGCTTCGCGGTGCTCATTGCCAGTGTCGGTGCCGAGATGGATGCCTGGCTGCACGACCTGCGCGAGGGCGATGATGTCGTGGCGGCCTATGTGGCCGATGCGCTGGGTTCGGTGATGGCCGAGGCGATCGTGGCCTGCGGGCTGGATCGCCTCGAGCGGTATGTGGCCCCCGAAGGGTTGCGCATCACCAACTCCTACAGCCCGGGATACTGCGGCTGGAACGTCTCCGAACAGCATGCCCTGTTCAGCTTGTTGCCCGAAGGGTTTTGCGGCGTGCGGCTTTGTGAGTCGGGGCTGATGCTGCCGATCAAGTCGGTGAGTGCCGTAGTCGGCATCGGCCCCGAGGTCGAGCGCCGCGACTACGGATGCGCCCTCTGCCGCAAGGCCGACTGTTACAAGCGGCGGCTCGGGGCCTGACGGGTACGGACCTGTGAAACGACAGGCGGCGCTCCTTGCGGGGCGCCGCCTGTTTTGGTTGAGGTCTTTGTCTTGTGCGGTTGCGAAGATCAGATCTTCTCCAGTTCCACGGTGAAGTGGCGCAGGATCGGAGCTTCGAACGTGATGCGGTATCCGTGGGTGATCTCCTCGCGACGCTCGTAGATGTTGCGGCATGCTGCGGCGATCACACGGATGTGGTTGTCGGTGTAGACCCGTCGCGGGATGGCCAGGCGAAGCAGCTCGAGGGCCGGGTAGCGGTTCTCGTGCGTTTCGGGGTCGCGGTCTGCGAGGATCGAGCCGATCTCGACTCCGCGGATACCCGCCTCGAGGTAGAGCTCCACGGCCAGCGTCTGGGCGATGAACTCCTCTTTGGGCAGGTTCGGGAGCACTTTCTTGGCATCGATGAAGATGGCGTGGCCGCCGGCCGGACGCTGGTAGGGAACGCCGTATTCGTCGAGCAGATCGCCCAGCAGCTTGACCTGACGGATGCGGGCGTCGAGCTGTTCGAACTCCGTATTCTCGTCCAGACCCACAGCAAGGGCATCCATGTCGCGTCCCGACATGCCGCCGTAGGTCACGTAGCCCTCGTACATGATGCAGAACGACATCGCCTTGACGAAGAGCTCCTCGGAGCGCATGGCCACGAAGCCGCCCATGTTCACCACGCCGTCCTTCTTTGCCGAGATGGTCATGATGTCGGCATACTGGTAGATCTCGCGGACGATCTGCTTGATCGACTTGTCGGCGTAACCCTCCTCGCGCGTCTTGATGAAGTAGGCATTTTCGGCGAAGCGGGCCGAGTCGATGAGCAGGGGCACGTTGTAGCGGCGGCACAGCTCGGCCGTCTCGCGGATGTTGCGCATCGATACGGGCTGTCCTCCGGCCGTATTGTTGGTGATCGTCAGCACGACGCACGGCACCTTCTCGCGCGGGTTTTCGCGCAGCACCTTCTCGAGTTTGCCGAGGTCCATTTCGCCCTTGAACGGGATCTCGAGCTGCGTGTCGGAGGCTGCGTCGATCGTGCAGTCCACGGCGTGGCAGCGACGGAACTCGATGTGGCCCTTCGTGGTGTCGAAGTGGGAGTTGCCCGGGACGATGTCGCCCTCCTTGAGCAGCGCCGAGAAGATGACGTTCTCGGCGGCGCGGCCCTGGTGCGTGGGCAGGAAGTAGGGCATGTCGAACAGGCGTCCGATGACCTCCTTCAGCCGGAAGTAGGAGGCGGCGCCGGCGTAGCTCTCGTCTCCGGTCATCATCGCCGCCCACTGGCGGTCGCTCATCGAGCCCGTGCCCGAGTCGGTCAGCAGGTCGATCGTCACCTGGTCCGCACGCAGCTTGAAGAGGTTGTAGTGAGCTTCGCGGATCCAGGCCTCGCGCTCTTCTCGCGTCGAGGTGCGGATCGCTTCGGTCATCTTGATCTTGTAGGGTTCGCAATAGGGCAGTTTCATGTCGTTGTATTTTTGTTTTAAGGTTAAGGATCGTCGGTATTTTCTTCAAAATTACGAAAAAAAATCGAAGATTCGGCATTTGGGGTTTCGATTTGTTGAAAAAAGGCTTTCGGATGGCCTCGGAGCGAACTTTTGGCCCCTGCGGTGGCATGTCCTGCAACCCGCTTTTTCCCGTGACGGCGGCCCGCCCGTGCGATTTTTCGGGCCCGAAAAATCTTTTTTTCGCCGAAAGAATTGTATATTCGCGGCGCGAAAGCAAGGTTAGCAAGGTGTTGGTTCGGATACAATATGCACTGTTCGTGGCGCTTTTCGTGTTGATGAGCGCCGTCGGACCTCTCCCCGAGCGGGAGGGATCGGACCGTACGTTCGCCGCTCTTTCCGCCGACCGGAGTTCCGACATCCCCTCTCCGGCCGACTTCTGCTTTGCCGTGCCGTGCCTCGGATTCGAAATCTCCGATCTGCCCGATTCGGGTTGCGGGTTGAGAAGCCTGCTGCGTTGCTACGACTTCGGGTCTGCGGGCTCCGCCCTGACGGTATCCGACGCGGCCGGGGCGTTTGTTCCGCCGTGCGGCGAGGGTTTCTCGCCCCGCCCGGTGGATTATTACGTCTTCTCGCTCGAGCGTATCCGGATATAGCCCCGTTTCGGCCTGCCGGGCCGAAACGTCTCGCCGTCGCCGGGGCCTCCCGCCGTCGGTTCCCCGCCTTGTTTTCCCGCATGCCGTGGCATGCCTGCCGTGTCAATTCGAACAAAAAACAGATAATATGTATTTCACGTTACTCGTGGTCGTGATCCTTACGGCCATTGCGCTGGTTGCCGTTGCGCTCGGTGTCGCCCGGGCCATCTCGCCCCGCTCCTACAATTCGCAGAAGGGCGAGGCCTACGAATGCGGCATCCCCACGCGCGGACGATCGTGGATGCAGTTCAAGGTCGGCTATTACCTCTTTGCCATCCTCTTCCTGATGTTCGACGTCGAGACCGTCTTCCTCTTCTCGTGGGCCGTCGTCGTGCAGGATCTGGGTCTCTATGGCCTTGTGAGCATCCTCTTCTTCTTGCTTGTGTTGATTTTGGGCCTTGCATACGCTTGGCGGAAAGGAGCCTTGGAATGGAAATAAAGATGCCGGAGATCAAGTCGATGAAATACGAGGATTTCAACGACAACGAATACCTTGAGAACATGGCGCGCGAACTGCGCGCAAACGGGACGAACGTCATCGTCGGGTGCCTCGACAACCTGATCGAGTGGGGCCGCAGCAACAGCCTCTGGCCGCTGACGTTCGCCACGAGCTGCTGCGGCATCGAGTTCATGGCCGTGGGTGCCGCCCGCTACGATTTTGCCCGGTTCGGGTTTGAAGTCGCGCGTGCCTCCCCGCGTCAGGCCGACTTCATCATGGTCGCCGGTACGATCACCCACAAGATGGCTCCGGTGCTCAAGCGCCTCTACGACCAGATGGCCGACCCGAAATACGTGATCGCCGTGGGCGGTTGCGCCATCAGCGGCGGGCCCTTCAAGAAGTCCTACCACGTGGTGCAGGGCGTCGGCGAGATCCTGCCCGTCGATGTCTACATCCCGGGATGTCCGCCGCGTCCCGAGGCAATGCTCTACGGGCTGATGCAGCTCCAGCGCAAGGTGCGCCTGCAGCGCTTCTTCGGCGGCGTAAACCGCCAGATCGGCGAGAAGGAGTACGAGGAGCTGCTCAAACGCGACCTGATGGCAGAAAAGAACGAGTTGAACGTCGAAAGAGAAGATAAACGATGAATACGACCTGGAAAGAGAAGATTACGGGCTGGGAACCCGCGGCCGAGTGGCGTGAGGCGGGCGACGGCATGGTGACCCTGCCGGCCGACCGGCTGCATGCGGTGGCTGCCCGACTCAAGGAGGAGGGGTTCGACTTCCTGCGCAGCCTTACGGGCATGGACTGGGGCGAGGAGGGGCTCGGCGTGGTCTACCACCTCGAATCCACCCGCACGGGTGAGAATCTCGTACTGCGGACGCTGACCCCGGACCGGGAGAACCCCGTGCTGGATACGGTCTGCGACCTGTGGCGTGCCGCCGAGTTCAACGAACGCGAGGCATACGACTACTTCGGCATCCGTTTCCTGAACCACCCCGACATGCGCCGGCTCTTCCTGCGCGACGACTGGGTGGGATACCCCCTGCGCAAGGACTACGATCCGGCGCTGAATCCCCTGCGCATGAGCAACGAGGTGGCCGAGGAGACGGCTCAGAGCTTCGAACTCACCCACGACGGAAGCTTCATCCGCCACCGCAAGGCGATCTTCGAGGAGGACGAGTACGTCATCAACATCGGCCCCCAGCACCCGGCTACGCACGGTGTGCTGCGCTTCCGCGTCTCGCTCGAGGGCGAGATCATCCGCAAGCTCGACGTGCACTGCGGCTACATCCACCGCGGCATCGAGAAGATGTGCGAGAGCCTGACCTATCCGCAGACCCTCGCCCTGACCGACCGCCTCGACTACCTCGGGGCGTCGCAGAACCGCCATGCCCTCTGCATGTGCATCGAGCGGGCGATGGGCGTCGAGGTCTCCGAGCGCGTGCAGTACATCCGCACGATCATGGACGAGCTGCAGCGCATCGATTCGCACCTGCTCTTCTTCTCGTGTCTCTGCATGGACATGGGCGCGCTGACGGCCTTTTTCTACGGTTTCCGCGACCGCGAGAAGGTGCTCGACATCCTGGAGCAGACGACCGGCGGCCGGCTCATCCAGACCTACAACACCATCGGCGGCGTACAGGCCGACATCCATCCCGACTTCGTGCGCAAGGTCAAGGAGTTCATCGCCTACATGCGTCCGACGCTGCGCGAGTACCACGAGGTCTTCACCGGCAACATCATCGCCCAGGAGCGCCTGAAGGGTACCGGCGTGCTGTCGCGCGAGGATGCCGTCTCGTTCGGTGCGACGGGCGGCACGGGCCGCGCCTCGGGCTGGGCCTGCGACGTGCGCAAGCGCCATCCCTATGCCATGTACGGCAAGGTCGATTTCGACGAGGTGCTCTTCACCGAGGGCGACTGCATGGCCCGCTACCTGGTGCGCATGCGCGAGATCGAGCAGAGCATGCGGATCATCGAGCAGCTGATCGACAACATCCCCGAGGGACCCTGGCAGGAGAAGATGAAACCCGTGATCCGGATCCCCGAGGGCAGCTACTACGCCGCCGTCGAGGGCAGCCGCGGCGAGTTCGGCGTCTACATCGAGAGCCGCGGCGACAAGTCGCCCTACCGCATGAAGTTCCGCTCGACGGGCCTTCCGCTCGTATCGTGCATGGAAACCATAACCCGCGGCGCGAAGATCGCCGACCTGATCGCCATCGGCGGTACGGTCGATTACGTCGTGCCCGATATTGACCGTTAAACGCAAAACACGAGAATATGTTCGATTTCAGCATCATAACCAACTGGATACACGGACTCCTGACGTCGTTCCTGCCGCTCGGCCTGGCGACCTTCGTCGAGTGCGTGGTGATCGGCGGCTGTCTGTTGCTGCTCTACACGATCATCGCCATCGTGATGATCTTCATGGAGCGCAAGGTCTGTGCCGCGTTCCAGTGCCGTCTGGGCCCCGTGCGCGTCGGTCCGTGGGGCACGCTGCAGGTCTTCGGCGACGTCTTCAAGATGCTCACCAAGGAGATCATCACCATCCGCCATGCGGACAAGTTCCTCTACAACCTGGCTCCCTACATCGTCATCCTGGCCTCGCTCCTGGCCTTCGCCTGTCTGCCCTTCAACCGCGGGATGGAGGTCCTCGACTTCAACGTGGGCGTCTTCTTCATGATGGCCGCCTCGTCGATCGGCGTGGTGGGCATCCTGCTGGCCGGGTGGAGCTCCAACAACAAGTATTCGCTCATCGGCGCCATGCGAAGCGGTGCGCAGATGATCTCCTACGAGTTGTCGATCGGCCTCTCGATCCTGACGATCGTCGTCCTGACCGATACGATGCAGTTCTCGGAGATCGTTGAGCGTCAGGCCGACGGGTGGTTCATCTTCAAGGGCCACCTCCCGGCGCTCATCGCCTTCGTGATCTACCTGATCGCCGGCAACGCCGAGGTGAACCGCGGCCCGTTCGACCTCCCGGAGGCCGAGTCGGAGCTCACGGCCGGATACCACACCGAGTACTCGGGCATGCACTTCGGCCTGTTCTACGTCGCCGAGTTCGTCAATCTGTTCATCATCTCGGGCGTTGCGGCCACGATCTTCCTCGGCGGCTGGATGCCGCTGCACATCCCCGGCTGGGAGGGCTTCAACACGGTGATGGACTACATCCCGGGCTTCGTCTGGTTCTTCGGCAAGGCCTTCTTCGTGGTCCTGCTGCTGATGTGGATCAAGTGGACCTTCCCGCGCCTGCGCATCGACCAGATCCTGACGCTCGAATGGAAATACCTCGTACCGATCGGCCTGGTCAATCTCCTGCTGATGGTCATCGTCGTTGTCTTTAACCTGCATTTTTAGTCATGTCGAATTATATCAAAGGACTGTTTCACGGACTGGGGACCCTGCTGACGGGCATGAAGGTGACCGGCCGCGAATTCTTCACGCCCAAGGTCACCGAACAATACCCCGAGAACCGGGCCACGCTGAAGATGTACGACCGCTACTGCGGACATCTGACGATGCCCCACGATGCCGAGGGGCACAACAAGTGCATCGCCTGCGGACTGTGCCAGTCGTCGTGTCCCAACGGAACGATCCGCCTGGTGACCGAGATGGTCACCGATCCCGAAACGGGCAAGTCGAAGAAGCGTCTGGTGCGCTACGAGTACGACCTCGGGTCGTGCATGTTCTGCCACCTGTGCGTCAATGCCTGCCCGACGGGAGCCATCCGCTTTGCGACGGAGTTCGAACACGCGGTCTACACGCGGGAGAAACTGGTCCAAATCCTGAACAAACAGTAAGCCATGGAGATAACTCTCGAATTGATCGTTTTCGCCGTGCTGGCGATCTTCATCACGGTGAGCGCCGTGCTGGCCGTTTCGACGCGGCGTATCCTGCGTGCGGCGACCTACCTGCTGTTCGTGCTCTTCGGTACGGCCGGCATCTATTTCCAGCTCAACTATTCGTTCCTCGGGGCCGTGCAGCTGCTCATCTACGCCGGCGGCATCACGGTGCTCTACGTCTTCTCGATCCTGCTCACCTCGAGCGAGGGCGACAAGGCCGAGGAGCTCAAGGGCTACAAGTTCGTGGCGGGTCTGGCCGCAACATTGGCCGGCCTGGGCGTCTGTCTCTTCATTACGCTCAAGCACCGCTTCCTGCCGTCGCACTTCGAGCACGGCGAACTGTCGGTCCGCACGATCGGCCACGCGCTGATGAGCAGCGACAAGTACGGATATGTCCTGCCGTTCGAGGTGATCAGCCTGCTGTTGCTGGCCTGCATCGTCGGCGGTATCATGATCGCCCGCAAACGCTAAAAAACAGAGTGCCTTATGATACACATGGAGTATTATCTCGTCGTCTCCACGATCATGATGTTCGTGGGAATCTACGGCTTCGTGACGCGCCGCAACCTGCTGGCCATGCTGATCTCCGTCGAGCTGATCCTCAACTCGGTGGATATCAACTTCGTGGTCTTCAACCGCTTCCTCTTCCCCGGAGCGCTCGAGGGCTTCTTCTTCGCGCTGTTCGCCATCGGGGTGAGTGCCGCGGAGACGGCCGTCGCCATCGCCATCATCATCAACATCTACCGCAACATCCGCAATATCCAGGTCCGCAACCTGCGCCAGATGAAGTGGTAACGATCCCTGCAAACAACGACGCTTTATGGAATATACGATTCTGATTCTGCTGCTGCCGTTCGTGAGTTTCCTCGTGCTCGGCATCGCCGGCATGAAGCTCCGACCCGCGGTGGCCGGCGCCATCGGCACGGCCGTAGTGGCCGTGGTGGCGGTCCTGAGCTACACGGCCGCCGGGGAGTACTTCTTCGGCGTGGGGCGTGACGCCGCGGGCCTCTATCCGACGCTCGTGCCGTGGAACACCGTCTGGCTGCCCATCAGTCAGACGCTGCACATCGACCTGGGCATCCAGCTCGACCCGATCTCGGTGATGATGCTTGTCGTCATCTCGACCGTCTCGCTCATGGTCCACATCTACTCGTTCGGCTACATGAAGGGCGAGCGGGGCTTCCAGCGCTACTACGCCTTCCTGTCGCTCTTCACGATGAGCATGATGGGGCTGGTCGTGGCCACGAACATCTTCCAGATGTACCTCTTCTGGGAACTGGTGGGCGTAAGCTCCTACCTGCTGATCGGCTTCTACTACACGAAGCCCGAGGCCATCGCCGCCTCGAAGAAGGCCTTCATCGTGACCCGTTTCGCCGACCTGGGCTTCCTCGTGGGCATCCTCTTCTACGGCTACTATGCCGGGACCTTCTCCTTCACGCCCGATACGGCCATGCTGGCCGCCGCCGGAGGGATGATCCCGCTGGCTCTGGGGCTGATGTTCATCGGCGGCGCCGGCAAGAGCGCCATGTTCCCGTTGCACATCTGGCTGCCCGACGCCATGGAGGGCCCGACGCCCGTCTCGGCGCTGATCCATGCCGCGACGATGGTCGTCGCCGGTGTCTACCTCGTGGCGCGGATGTTCCCCCTGTTCATCGGCTATGCCCCCGAGGTGCTGCACTGGACGGCCTACATCGGGGCCTTCACGGCACTCTACGCCGCCGTGGTGGCCTGCGTGCAGAGCGACATCAAGCGCGTGCTGGCCTTCAGCACCATCTCGCAGATCGGCTTCATGATCGTCTCGCTCGGCGTCTGCACCTCGGCCGATCCCCACGCGGGCGGGCTGGGCTACATGGCCTCGATGTTCCACCTCTTCACCCATGCCCTGTTCAAGGCGTTGCTCTTCCTCGGGGCGGGCTGCATCATCCATGCCGTCCATTCGAACGAGATGTCGGCCATGGGCGGCCTGCGCCGCTACATGCCCCTGACGCATGTGACCTTCCTCGTGGCCTGCCTGGCCATTGCGGGCATCTGGCCCCTGAGCGGCTTCTTCTCCAAGGACGAGATCCTCACGGCCTGCTTCGCCTTCAGTCCCGTCATGGGGTGGGTGATGACCGCCATTGCCGGACTGACGGCCTTCTACATGTTCCGCCTCTACTTCAACATCTTCTGGGGACGTGAGAACCGCGAGCTGCATGCGGCCCACACGCCGCATGAGGCCCCGTTGAGCATGACCCTGCCGCTGGTATTCCTTGCCGTCGTGACGCTCTTTGCCGGTTGGATCCCCTTCGGCGAGTTCGTCTCGTCGGACGGCGCCGCCTATACGATCCACATCGACCGCAGCGTCGCTGCCGTGAGCCTCTGCGTGGCCGTGGCCGCCATTGCGCTGGCCACGTGGATGTACGCCCGCGAGAAGCAGCCTGTGGCCGACCGTCTGGCAGCGGCCTTCCCGACGCTGCACCGTGCGGCCTACCACCGCTTCTACATCGACGAGGTCTACCAGTTCGTCACCCACCGCGTGATCTTCGCCTGCATCTCGACACCGATCGCCTGGTTCGACCGCCACGTCGTGGACGGCTTCATGAACCTGCTGGCCACGGCGACCCACGGCGCGGCGGAGGCCATCCGGTTCATGCAGAGCGGCAGCGTGCAGCGCTACTGCATCTGGATGCTGGGCGGTGCGCTGGGCCTTACGATCCTGATTCTTCTCATCCGCTAATTCGACGCTGTTATTATGAATATGCTATCCCTGTTCCCCCTCATCCCGCTGGTGATGATGCTGGGTCTTTGGATTTCGAAATCGACGCGGCAGATCCATGCCGTGATGGTCACCGGCTCGTCGCTGCTGCTGGTACTGGCCGTCGTGCTGGTCTTCCGGTTCCTCGGCCTGCGCGAGGCGGGCGAGACGGCCGCGATGCTGCTGACCGACAGCCATGTATGGTATGCTCCGCTCAACATCCACTATGCGATCGGCGTGGACGGCATCTCGGTGGCGATGCTGCTCCTGTCGGCCATCATCGTCTTCACCGGGACGTTCGCCTCGTGGCAGATGAAGACCGACGTCAAGGAGTATTTCCTCTGGTTCTGCCTGTTGAGTGTCGGGGTCTTCGGTTTCTTCATCTCGGTGGACCTCTTCACGATGTTCATGTTCTACGAGGTGGCGCTCATCCCGATGTACCTGCTCATCGGCGTCTGGGGCAGCGGCCGCAAGGAGTATTCGGCCATGAAACTCACGCTGATGCTCATGGGCGGCTCGGCCTTCCTGCTGATCGGCATCCTGGGCATCTACTTCGGCTCGGGGGCCCAGACGATGAACGTACTGGAGATCGCCGCGCTGCACAACATCCCCCTTGCCGAGCAGCGCATCTGGTTCCCGCTCGTCTTCATCGGCTTCGGCGTTCTGGGAGCCCTCTTCCCCTTCCACACGTGGAGTCCCGACGGCCACGCCTCGGCCCCGACGGCCGTGTCGATGCTCCATGCCGGCGTGCTGATGAAACTCGGCGGCTACGGATGCTTCCGCGTGGCAATGTTCCTGCTGCCCGAGGCGGCGCACGAACTGAGCTGGATCTTCATCCTGCTGACGACCGTATCGGTGGTCTACGGAGCCCTTTCGGCCTGCGTGCAGACCGACCTGAAGTACATCAACGCCTACTCCTCGGTATCGCACTGCGGACTGGTGCTCTTCGCCATCCTGATGATGAACGAGACGGCCGCCACGGGTGCCGTGCTGCAGATGCTGAGCCACGGACTGATGACGGCGCTCTTCTTCGCCCTGATCGGCATGATCTACGGCCGCACCCATACGCGTGACGTCCGCCAGCTTGCCGGTCTGATGAAGATCATGCCCTTCCTGGCCGTGGGCTACGTCATCGCCGGTCTGGCCAACCTCGGTCTTCCGGGCCTGAGCGGCTTCGTGGCCGAGATGACGATCTTCAACGGCGCCTTCATGCACGCCGACACGTTCCACCGCGTCGTGACGATCATCGCCTGCACGTCGATCGTCATCACGGCGGTCTACATCCTGCGCGTCGTGGGCCGCATCCTCTACGGCACCTGCACCAACCCCGAGCACCTGAAGCTTTCGGATGCCACGTGGGACGAACGCTTTTCAGTCATCTGCCTCATCGTCGCCGTTGCCGGCATGGGTCTGGCCCCGCTGTGGGTGAGCGACCTGGTGCGCGGCGGTGTCGGGACGGTCATTACTCACCTTTTGAATTAGACGAGCCATGAATTATACGGATCTATTCGTTTACATGCGGGCCGAGGTGACGCTCGCGCTGCTGATCGTCCTGCTCTTCCTCTACGACCTCTTCGCCGGCGAACGGGCCCGGCGCTGCTTTACGGCCGTCGTGTGCATCCTGCTGGCCGTCGAGGCCGTCGTTGCGCTTCTGCCCGGCGAGGCGGGGTCGCTCTTCGGCGGGATGTTCCGCTACGAACCGATGCACGGCATCGTGAAGGCCGTCCTGACCGTCGGTGCACTCATCGTCTGCCTGCAGGCAGACACGTGGCTGCGGCGCGACGACACGCGCCACAAGCAGGGCGAGTTTTACATCCTCACCCTCTCGACGCTGCTGGGCATGTTCTTCATGATCGGTGCCGACAACTTCCTGATGTTCTTCATCGGCCTTGAGCTGGCTTCGGTGCCGATGGCCTGCCTGGTGGCCTTCGACAAGTACAAGGGCCATTCGGCCGAGGCGGGAGCCAAGTTCATCCTCTGCGCGCTGTTTGCCAGCGGACTGATGCTCTACGGCATCTCGTTCCTCTACGGCACTACCGGTACGCTCTACTTCGACGACATGGCGTCGCACATCGACGGCTCGCCGCTGCAGGTTCTATCGCTGGTCTTCTTCCTTGCTGGCCTCGGATTCAAGCTCTCGCTCGTGCCCTTCCACCTCTGGACCGCCGACACCTACCAGGGCGCCCCGACACCCGTCACGGCCTACCTGTCGGTCGTCTCGAAGGGGGCTGCGGCCTTCGTGCTGCTCACGGTGCTGGTCAAGGTCTTCGCCCCGATGGTCGGCGAGTGGCAGACCGCGCTCTGGACGCTTACCGTGCTGAGCATCACCGTGGCCAACCTCTTCGCCATCCGGCAGCGCAACCTCAAGCGCTTCCTGGCCTTCTCGTCGATCTCGCAGGCCGGATACATCCTGCTGGCCGTCATCGGCGGGACGCCTTTCGGCATGACCTCGCTGGTCTTCTACGTGCTGGTCTACATGGCCGCCAACCTTGCGGCCTTCGGCGTGATCGCCTCCGTCGAGCAGCACAGCGGCGGCAAGGTCGCCATCGAGGACTACAACGGGCTCTACCGCACGAACCCCCGTCTGACCGTGGCGATGACGCTGGCGCTCTTCTCGCTGGCCGGCATCCCGCCCTTCGCCGGGTTCTTCTCGAAGTTCTTCGTCTTTGCGGCCGCCTTCCGCAGCGGATTCCACCTGCTGGTCTTCATCGCCCTGCTCAATACGGTGATCTCGCTCTACTACTACCTGCTGGTGGTCAAGGCGATGTACATCACGCCGAACGAGTCGCCCATCGCGGCGTTCCGCAGCGACCGCTACACGCGCATCAGCCTCTTCTTCTGCCTGGCCGGCGTGCTGCTGCTGGGTGTGGCGAGCGCGGTCTACGACAGCATCAACGCCCTCTCCTACGGGCTCTGATCCCGGGACGGGAATGTGACGCGAAAAGCCCCTGTTGCCGCGGCAACAGGGGCTTTTCGCATGGGTGCGTGTCGGATGTCTCTTTCCGCCGCAACGGCGGGCCCGGTCAGAGGTGTTCGAGCGTGTAGTCGATCATCTTCTGCCGGACGTTGTAGGTGTCCGAAGGCTGCATCGAGTGGTTCTGGTCCGGGTAGACCATCATGTCGTACCGCTTGCCGTAACGGTTCAGCGCCCGCGTCAGCTCGACGGTGTTCTGGAAATGGACGTTGTCGTCGGCCGTGCCGTGGATGATCAGCAGCCGGGTCTTCTCGTCGTCGAGCATCCGGGCGAAGTTGATCGGCGAGTTGTCGTCATACCCCGCGGCGTTGTATTGCGGCAGGTTGTTGTAGATCTCCGTGTAGATCGTGTCGTAGTAGCGCCACGAGGTGACCGGAGCCACGGCGATCGCCATGCGGAAGAGCCCGTGTCCCTTGAGCGCGCAGCTGACGGCCATGAAACCGCCGTAGGACCATCCGTAGATGCCGATGCGGTCGGCATCGACCCAGGGCTGCGCGGCCATGTATCGGGCCGTCGAGAGCTGGTCCTCGACCTCCAGGGCGCCGAGCCGTCCGTAGGTCTGCTTCTTGAACTTCTCGCCGCGGAATCCCGTCCCCCGTCCGTCGGCCGAGACCACGACATAGCCCTTTTCGACCAGGGCGTCCTCCCAGTCCACCGACCAACGGTCGGCCACCTGCTGCGATCCGGGTCCCGAATACTGCGTGAGCAGCACGGGGTAGCGCTTCGAGGGGTCGAAGTCGCGCGGACGGATCATGTAGGCGTTGAGCGTGTCGCCTCGTTCGGTGGTGAAGGTGAAGAACTCCTTGACGGGAACCCTCCTGGCTGCAAGCTCCTCGCGCAGGGCGCGGCTGTCGGCCAGCGTACGGACGACGTTGCCCTCGCCGTCGCAGATCTCCACGCGGTTGGGCGTCGAGGCGTTCGAGAAGGTCGAGATGTAGTATTTCATGCCGCGGCTCGGGGCGATCGAGTAGTAGCCCTCGCCGGGCGTGAGGCGGCGCTTGTCCTTGCCGTCGAGGCGGACGCTGTAGAGGTTGCGGCGCAGGGGCGAGGTCTCGGTCGAGAGGTACCACACCCGTTTGCCGTCGGTCCCGACGACGCCAGTCACCTCCCAGGCCCCCTTGGTTACCTGTGCGAGCAGGCCCCGGCGGATGCTGTAGAGGTAGAGGTGCATGTAGCCCGTGTGGCTCTCCTGCCGCACGAGGAAGCGGTCGTTATCGACGAAGGTCACCGTGCCGTCGTCCACCCGCTCGACATACTGCTGGGCCCGCTCCTCGTAGATGACGCGCTGGGCGCCGTGGGGCTCGCAGAGCACCATCTCGAAGGTGTTCTGGCGTCGGTTGAGGCGGTAGTACCAGAGGCGGCCGTCGGGCGTGAAGCCCAGGCGCGGGATGTACTGGTCGGTCTCGCTGCCCGTGTCGATGCGGTTCTTGGCCCCGGTCTCAAGGTCGGCGACCCAGAGCTGCAACGTCGAGTTCTTCTCCCCGGCCTTGGGGTATTTGAACGAGTAGGCCTCGTTATAGAGCTTGCCGTCGAAGCGCATCATCTCCATCAGGGGCACCTGCGACTCGTCGAAGCGCAGGTAGGCCAGCCGCTTGCCGTCGGGCGAGAAGGCGTAGGCGCGCGTGAAGCCGAACTCCTCCTCGTAGACCCAGTCGGTCGTGCCGTTGATGACCGAGTTCCACGCTCCGTCGTCGGTGATCCGGCGAGTCTTCTTCGTGGCGATCTCATAGACGTAGAGGTCGTTGCGGTCCGAATAGGCGATCAGCCGCCCGTCGGGCGAGAAGGAGGCGTCGCGCGGGGCCTCGGCCTCGGGGAGGATCGGGCGGACGACGCCGTCGGCCGCCAGCAGGTACTGCGTCGTGTAGGAGTGGCGGTAGATGGGCGTGCGGCCCGAAGCGATGAGGATCATCCGTTCGTCGGGCGAGAAGGTGTAGTCCGAGACGGTCTGCACGTCGCTGCTCCGGGGCAGCAGACGCTCGCCAGGCCCCTCCTGTGCATAGCTGTAACGCAGGATCTCGTTGCCTTCGAGGGTCGTATAGTGTTCGCCGTCGGCCATCGAGCGGATGCCGTACACCCGCTCGTTCATCGATGCCAGACGGGCTATTTCGCGGTATTCGTCGCGGGCCGCAAGGGTCCCGGAGCCGAGCAGGGCGGCCGCCAGGACGGGAATGAGTCTCTTTTTCACGGTTCTATTCGGGGTATTAGATGTCTTCGACGTTGAATTCATAGCCCAGGCGCTTGCCCGTCACGAACTTCGAGTTGTCCATCTTGGTGTTGAACTGGTCCACCGTGACGCGCTTGTTCTCCTCGTAGGGCGGAAGCAGCAGGTCGAAGTCGAGCGAGAAGGCGATGGCCGACTCGAGGATGGCGATCAGGGCGTCGTGGTCGATCTCGTCCTTGCCGAAATCTGCGGCGCGGAGCGTCGTCTGCCCCTTTCCTTCGACGAAGTAGCGGCGGTCGCGGTTGATGAACAGCCGGCCGATCAGGTATCCCTCGTCGGCGTTGCGGTTGAACTTGAACGAGTCGGAGAGGAAGTTGTAGATGTTCACCACGCCGCAGTAGGAGTTCTCGCGGTCGGCCTGCACGTAGGGGGTCTTCCAGATGGGGTGGGCGTCGTCGAACTCGAAGACGTCGGTGTGCATCTGGAAGATCAGCAGGTCGTTGGCGATCTGGAGCTGCGCCTCGAACTTGCCGCGGTCGCGGTATTCGAGCCGTACGCGGCGGTCGAGTTTCCCGTCGAGTTCGTCATCCATTTCCGAAGCCATCTCCAGCAGGGTCTCCTTGAGCTGGTTGAATGCCCAGAAGGTGCTGTCGAAGACCTTCTGTTTGAGTGTCGATTTGCGGACGATGGTTTCGAGAATCCGCGCCCGCAGGGGAATTGTTTCCATATGTGGTTCTTGAGAATTTTAACGGATGCGTAGCTGCTGTCCCTTTTCGAGCCGCTCGCCCTTCTTCAGGCGGTTGAGCCGCTCGATCGAGCGCATGCGGATGCCGTACGACTGGCCGACGGCGTAGACCGTCTCGCCTTCGCGGCAGATGTGGTGCTGGGCATTGCCCTCCCAGCGCTTCTTCTTGCGCTCGATGTAGACCACCTCGCCCGGTACGGGCTGGGCCTGCTTGTCCTTCAGGTCGTTGAAACGGCGCAGGTTGCGGGCCGAGATGCGGAACTTGCGCCCGATCTGCTCGAACGTGTCGTTCTCCTTGGCCAGGACGTAGTGCACGCCGTTGGTCATGTAGACGTTGTAGCCTTCGTGGGCATTGATCGTCACGCGGTAGTTGTCCGGATCGACGGCCGTGGCGGGCGATGCCGTCCCGACGCTCGTCTGCGACGAGAACCACTCCTCGGGATCGCGCGGCAGCCCGTAGCGGCGGGCGTAGAGCGCCTCGCCGTCGGGACGGTCGAGCAGGAAGAGCTGGCTCTCCTCGATGATGCGGATGAGCCGCTGCGCGTAGTCGGGGGCCGTGGCGTAGCCGGCGGCCTTGAGCCCGCGCGCCCAGCTCTTGTAGTCGTCCGAGGCGTAGGCGAACAGCGAGTCGTAGCGGGGCTGCTTGTCGAGGAACTCGGCGTGGTCGTGGTACGAGGCCTCGACCGTGGGGTAGGCCCGGAAGCACTCGCCCTTGGCGTCGTCGTCGTGGTAGACCTTCTCTCCGGTCCAGTCGCGCTTGCACTTGATGCCGAAGTGGTTGTTCGACCGCATGGAGAGCAGGCTGTTCCCGCAGTCGGATTCGAGAATACCCTGGGCGAGGGTGATGCTTGCCGGGATTCCGTAGCGCTCCATCTGGGCGATGGCGATGGATTTGTATCGGTCGATATACTCTTCGCGGGTGGTGCGGACCTGGGCCGCAAGCGGAAGGATCAGCCCGAGGAGGAAACCTGCGAGGAGTGTTGTTTTTCTGGAAATTTTCATTAACTTTGTTAAAGTTTACGGGCAAAGATATAATTTTCCGCCGAGAATAACAATTCTAAACAACTAAGACTGCTGACTATGTTTACCGAGAATGCCAATCGGATTTTCGAGCGTGCGATTGCGGACTACCACCGCCGGGATGATGTGGACCAACCGATGGAAAACCCCTTCGAGGCGGGTTCGATCGATGCGTTGCTCTACCACAAATGCTGGATCGATACGGTGCAGTGGCACCTCGAGGATATCATCCGCGACCCGAAGATCGATCCGGTGGAGGCGTTGAAGATCAAGCGGCGTATCGACCGCTCGAACCAGGACCGGACGGATATGGTCGAATATATCGATTCCTACCTGCTGGACAAGTACCGCGGGATCCGTCCGTCGGCCGATGCGCGGCTGAACACCGAGACGCCGGCCTGGGCGATCGACCGCCTGTCGATCCTCGCGCTCAAGATCTACCACATGGCGCGCGAGACCGAGCGTACGGACGTCGATGACGCCCACCGCGAGGCGTGCCGCCGCAAGCTGGAGGTGCTGCTCACGCAGCAGGTCGATCTGTCGAAGGCGATCGAGGAGCTGATTGAGGACATCGAGGCGGGCCGCAAGTACATGAAGACCTACAAGCAGATGAAGATGTACAACGATCCGTCGCTGAATCCCGTGCTCTATGGGGGCAAGTAGCGGTGCGAAGGACGCCCGTCCGAAGCACCTGCTGGTGCTCCGGACCTCGGCGATGGGCGACGTGGCGATGCTGCCGCACGCCCTGCGGGCCTTGAAGGAGGCCTGCCCGGAGCTTCGGATCACGGTCGGAACACAGGCGATGTTCCGACCCTTTTTCTCTTCGCTCGACGTCGAGTTCCTCGAGGTCGATGTCAAGGGGGCGCAGCACTCGCTGCTCGGGATGTGGCGTCTGGCAAGCGGGATCCGCCGCCGGCTGGGCGTCGATGCCGTGGCGGATGTCCACGGCACGCTGCGCTCGATGGCCTTCACCCTGGCGGCCCGGCTGCACGGCATCCGTACGGCCTCGATCCGCAAGGGAAGGGCCGAGAAACGTGCTTTCATCCGTTGCGGCGGCCGGGGAATGGAACCCTTGCGCCACAGCGTGTTGCGCTACTGCGACGTCTTCCGCGCCCTGGGCTTCGAGTTCCCGGATCCCAAGCCGGCCCTTCCGACCGGGCGTTCGAATCCGTTCGGCCCCAAGACGGGAACGTGGATCGGGTTCGCCCCCTTCTCGGCCCACGCCGGCAAGACCTATCCCGAGGAGTTGAGCCGCGAAGCGGTGGGCCTGCTGGCTGCCCGCTACGAACGGGTCTTCGTGCACGGGGGCGGGGGAGCCGAGGCGGAGTTCGCCCGGGAGATGGAGCGGAAATACCCCAACGTGACGGCTGTCTTCGGCCGGGTGCGGTTTGCCGGGGAGATGGATCTGATCGCCCACGAGGATTGCGTCGTGTCGATGGACTCGCTGGTCATGCACCTCGCCTCGCTGGTGGCCTCGCCCGTCGTTTCGGTGTGGGGAGCCACACACCCCGGGTTGGGATTCCTCGGCTACGGCTGCTCGCCCGACCTGGTCCTGCAGGCCGATATGGCGTGCAGGCCCTGCTCGGTCTTCGGAAACCGTCCGTGCCGCTACGGCGACTATCGCTGCATCCGGGCCGTGACGCCCGCGCAGATCGTGGAGCGGGTGCGCGAGGTGGTCGGACACTGATTCCCGCGCGGAGCCCCGCAGGCCTTGAACTCGCAGGTGCAGCGGATGCGGGGAAGACCGCATTCCGCCTCTCCTGGACGGTCGTTGTGGCCTCCGATGAAAAAACGGCACCCTGCCAAGTGGCAGGGTGCCGTTCGTTTATCGTGAGGATGGACCGTTCAATCGAGCCATTTGGTGTAGCGTGCGCCGTCGTCGGTTGTGAGCGTCGGTACGCCGGTGCTGTCCTTCGCGATCGTCCCCGTCCGCGTGAAGTCGGTGATCTGGTCGAGTCCGATGTTGCGCCCCTGCAGCCGGATCCGGCCCGGTGCGCCCTCGACCAGTTCCCATGCGGTGCAGACGAGCGTTTGCGAATGGATCGGCCGGGCTTTGCCTCCGACGAGCAGCTCGAATCCCACGACCCGCTCCGGGTTGGCCGGGTCGGGCATCGTCCACCGCCCGACCGCTGCGGCATAGGTCGAGTCGGTCTCGACGCGCAGGGCCGGCGTGCCGTCCGCGAGTTCGCCGCGGTACTCCACCACCGCCGGGGCGCCGAGAAGCAGCCCGTGGGCGAGGCTCTTGTCGGCATCGACGGTCGAGAAGGTGAATCCGTGATCGGCCGTCGGCGTCTTGACCGTCACCGTGTGCATCGTTGCGTCGGTGATGATTCCCGTGAAGCGTTTGGGCGGCTCGTCCGTGCAGGCGGCCGATAACCCGAGAAGCAGCGCGGCGGCTGCAGTGCGTGCTGTGCTCATGCGGCGGTACGTTTGAGGTTCGTATCCCAAGATAGCACTTTTCCCCGGAACTTCAGCTATCCCTTGCGCGATTTTATGTATTCGTCGATGGCGCGTGCGGCCGTGCGGCCTGCGCCCATGGCCAGGATGACCGTGGCGGCTCCCGTCACGGCGTCGCCTCCGGCAAAGACGCCCGGGCGGGAGGTGGCGCCTTCGGCATCGGCCAGGATGCAGCCCCGGCGGTTGGTCTCCAGCCCTTCGGTCGTCGAGGCCAGCAGCGGGTTGGGCGAGGTGCCCAGTGCCATGATCACCACGTCGCAGTCGATGTCGAACTCCGAACCGGGCTTCACGACCGGCGAGCGGCGGCCGCTCTCGTCCGGCTCGCCCAGCTCCATCTCCACGCAGCGGACACCGCGCACCCATCCGCGCTCGTCGCCGAGCACCTCCACGGGGTTGGTGAGCATGCGGAAGAGGATGCCCTCCTCCTTGGCATGGTGCACCTCCTCGGCGCGGGCCGGGAGCTCCTTCTCCGAGCGGCGGTAGACGATCGTCGCCTCGGCGCCCAGACGCCGGGCCGTGCGCACGGCGTCCATCGCCACGTTGCCGCCTCCGACCACCACCACGCGCTGCCCGACGTAGATCGGCGTGTCGTAGGTGCTGTCGTAGGCGTGCATGAGGTTCGTGCGCGTGAGGAATTCGTTGGCCGAGACCACGCCGTTGAGGTTCTCGCCCGGGATGCCCATGAAGCGGGGCAGTCCGGCGCCCGAGCCGATGAATACGGCCTCGTAGCCCTCGTCGTCCATCAGCGAATCGATCGTCACGGTGCGGCCGACGATGACGTCGGTCTCGATCTCGACGCCCAGCCGGCGGACCTCTTCGATCTCGCGGGCGACGATCCGCTCCTTCGGCAGGCGGAACTCCGGAATGCCGTAGACCAGCACGCCGCCCACCTTGTGCAGCGCCTCGAAGATCTTCACCGTGTAGCCCGCCTTGGCCAGGTCGCTGGCGCAGGCCAGACCCGCCGGCCCGCTGCCGATGACGGCCACCTTGTGGCCGTTGCGCGGGGCCGTTGCCGGAGCCTGCTCGCCGGCATGCTCCAGTTTCCAGTCGCCGACGTAGCGCTCGAGTTTGCCGATGGCCACCGGCTCGCCCTTGACACCGAGCACGCAGGCCCCCTCGCACTGCGTCTCCTGCGGGCAGACGCGGCCGCAGATCGAGGGCAGCGAGCTGTCGAGGGCAATGATTTGCGCGGCATCGTTCAGCCGCTCCTCGTGCAGCGCGGCGATGAATTCCGGAATCCGGATGCCTACCGGGCAGGCCTCGACGCAGCGGGGCTTCTTGCAGTGCAGGCAGCGCGAGGCCTCGAGCAGGGCCTCTTCGTGGTTGTATCCGTAGCAGACCTCCTCGAAGTTGGTCGCGCGGAGTTGCGGTTCCTGTTCACGTACAGGGACGCGCGGTATTCTGTTTGCCATGGCTATTTGTCCAATCCGATTCTACATACGTGTCCGGCAGCCCGTTCGGCCTCGATCGCCGCACGGCGCTGCTCCTCCGAGCGATACATGCCCTGGCGGCGCATCGCCTCGTCGAAATCTACCTCGTGCCCGTCGAACTCGGGGCCCTCGACGCACGTGAAGCGGGTCTTGCCGCCTACCGTCACGCGGCAGGCGCCGCACATGCCCGTTCCGTCTACCATCAGGGCGTTGAGTGAGACGGTGGTCTTCAGCGCAAAGCGCTTCGTGGTCAGTGCCACGAATTTCATCATGATCATCGGCCCGATGGCCACGCACTCGTCGTAGTGCTGCCCCTCTTCGCCCACGAGCCGCTCGACGACCTGCGTCACCAGCCCTTTGGTCCCCTCCGAACCGTCGTCGGTGGCGATGTAGAGGTTGTCGGCCTCGGCCCGCATCTTCTCGACGTAGATCAGCATGTCGCGGCTCTTGGCGCCGATGATGACATCGACGCGGGCGCCGTGTGCGTGGAGCCATTTGACCTGCGGGTAGACCGGGGCGGTCCCCACGCCGCCTGCCACGAACAGGAAGCGGCGCTGCCGCAACTCCTCGTCCGTCAGGTGGACGAATTCCGAGGGCCGTCCCAGCGGCCCGGCGAAATCGGCGAATGCCTCGCCTTCGTTCAGTGCGCAGATCTTGCGCGTCGAGGCACCGATGGCCTGCGTGACGATCGTCACGCTGCCCTCCTCGGTGTCGAAATCGGAGATCGTGAGCGGAATGCGCTCACCGTGCTCGTCTACGCGGACGATGACGAACTGTCCGGGCTGTGCCGAGCGGGCGACGCGCGGCGCAAGGACCTTCATCAGCCAGATCCCCTCGGCGAGGTTTCTCTTTTCAAGAATCGGGTACATTGTTCTATCGTTTCGTTGTGTGTCTCTTCTCTTTTTTCACTCCTCGATGATCGCTGTCACACGGATACGGCGCATGGGCCGCACGGGGTCGTTCGTCACGATGATCAGGAAGTCGCTCATCTCGCCGTACTGCTGGCGGGCCGGGTCGAGCACCACTTCGGCTTCGGCCGTCTGCCCGGGAGAAACCGTCGTGCCGGGGCGGAGCGTCGCGGTGACGTGGCCACCGCTCTCCACCGATCGGACGACGAGTTCGCCGCGTCCCGTGTTCGAGAGGGCGAACCGCAACCGTTGCTCGGGGGCGCTGTGCTTCACGGGGCCAAATTTAAGGATATTTTCCGAGATTTCGCACCGCGGGGCACGACCCTCGGGCATCCGGGCCGGGTTGTCGGCTCCGATGCCGTGCGTGACGATCCGCACGTCGCGGCTCCTCCCGTCTACGAAAACCTGCATTGCGTCGCGTATGGTGCCGTAGCGGGGGCGGTCGGCGGAAATCAGGTAGCCGAGGTTGATCTGTCCCCGGGCCCCCGGGGCGATGGTCTGCGGGTAATCGACCGAGAGCAGCCCGCTTGCAACCTCGGGACGCAACTCGAGCCGGATCTCGCGCTGCGAGGTGTTGGCGTATCCGATGACCGACTGCATCCGCTCCCCGGGATATATATAGGTGAAGGCGCAGAGTGTCGAACTCAGGCGCAGTCCGCCGCCGGCATCGACCGGGTACTGCTCCTCGATGCTCTTCGGGCGGGGGATGGCCTGGCCTCGGATCGTGAGGGTGGCGATCCGCTTGCGGTCGGAGGAGTAGACCCACAACTCCCGGTCGAAGGTGCCCGGACGGTTGGTCGGGTCGTAGGTGACCGTGATCCGCGTCTCGGCGCCCGGGAGGATCGGTTGCTTCGAGAATTCGGGCACCGTGCAGCCGCACGTGGTCACCACGTCGAGGATGACCAGCGGCCGGTCGCTGCCGTTCTTTCCCGTGAACGTATGGCTCACCGGACCGTCGGTTTCGCGTATGGAGCCGAAATCCCACTCCGAGGGCTCGAATGCGAGTTGAGCCTGCACAGTCGGCACGGTTGCTCCGAATGTGCAGATTATGAGTAATATAAGAGTCTTCAGGCGCATGCTTCCAAATGTAGGATGATTTACAAAGATACATTTTTTGTGAAAAAAAAGCGCGAAAATTTTGCGGGAATGAAAATTTGCCCTATATTTGCACACCGAAAACGAGAAACAACGTTCTTCGAAAAGCCTGAATAGCTCAGTTGGTTAGAGCACATGACTGTTAATCATGGGGTCCT
>OJNW01000035.1_pt1 | contig 96489 bp, 95 predicted proteins | sample 1597951 | NCBI WGS metagenome assembly OJNW01 (sample SAMN01915212, study PRJEB22387) | human gut metagenome | isolation source: stool | host: Homo sapiens | place: USA | reverse complement strand
ACAGCTGAAATCAAACCGCTCCGCGGTTTGATTTCTCGTCGCAGGAGGATTCAAAAGCCAGTATTTTCATCTTATCTGCTTCTTTCTATCATTCTTCGCCGCATCTCTCACGAGACCGCCGGGCGCTTGCGCCCGCCCGCGGAGGCGGGGCGGCAGCAGCAAAGCCGCTGCCAAGACGTGTTATCACAGCTGAAATCAAACCGCTCCGCGGTTTGATTTCTCGTCGCAGGAGGATTCAAACGCTAATATTTTCATTTCGCTGCCTCCCCAAACTCCCGTGTCATGATGACGGCATCCTCCTTGGGATGCTCATAGTAATTCCTGCGGCGTCCCACGCCGCGGTAGCCGTGCTGTCCGTAGAGCGCGATGGCGGCGTAGTTGCTCGCGCGCACCTCGAGCGAGAGAAACGCGAGGTGATTGCCCTCGGCAAAGCGCTCGAACACATCGAGCAGCTTCCCCGCGACGCCGCGGCGGCGGCAGTCGGGCCGCACGGCGACATTCGTGATATAGCCCTCGTCGAGCACGACCTGCAAGCCCGCGTAGCCGACCACGCGGTCATTTTCGTCCAGCGCGACGAGAAAGGCCGAGAGTGCGTTGTCCAGCTCCTCGGCGAGCGCATTGCGCGACCACGGCACGGTGAAGCAGCTGCGCTCCAGCTCCGCCACCGCGTCGAGGTGCTCCGTTTTCATCGGTACGATCCGCACCGGCATGACCTTTCCGTTCATCCCTTTGCCTCCAGCCAGTTTTTGCCCCAGTGCGCCTCCGCCACCAGCGGCACGGAGAGCTGCATCACGCCCTCCATCTCCTCCGTGAGGAGCCGTGCCGCCTGCTCCGCCATCGCCTCGGGGCACTCGACGATCAGCTCGTCGTGGACCTGCAGCAGCAGCTTCGCCTCCGGCGCCTCGCGCCTGAGACGGTCATGCACACGCACCATCGCGAGCTTCATCACGTCCGCCGCCGTGCCCTGAATGGGCATATTGAGCGCGACGCGCTCGCCGAACGAGCGGGTGGCAAAGTTGCTCGCGGTCAGCTCGGGGAGATCGCGGCGGCGGTGCATGAGCGTTTCAACGTAGCCCTGCGCCTTCGCCTTTTCCACGATCTCGGTCATGTAGCGGCGCACGCCGGAGAAGCGGTCGAGGTAATTTTGAATATACTCCTTCGCCTCGTAAACGCTCACGCCGATGTCCTGCGCGAGCGAAAACGCGGAGATGCCGTAGACGATGCCGAAGTTGACCGCCTTCGCGTGCGAGCGCATCTGCTTCGTCACTGCCTCCGTCGGCACGCCGAACACCTGCGAGGCGGTGACGGTGTGGATATCCTCGCCGCTCAAAAACGCCTGCCGCATCGTTTCGTCGCCCGCGATGTGGGCGAGCAGCCGCAGCTCGATCTGGCTGTAGTCCGCGTCCACGAGCACATTGCCGCGCTCGGGCACGAACATCCGCCGCAGCTCGCTGCCGAGCGGCGTGCGCGTCGGGATATTCTGCAAATTCGGCTCGGTGGAGCTGAGCCGCCCCGTGGCGGTCACGGTCATCTGGAAGCTCGTGCGCACGCGCCCGTCCGGCCCGATGACCTTCAGCAGCCCGTCGCAGTAGGTCGATTTCAGCTTGGCGTACTGGCGGTACTGCAGCACGTCGGCGACGATGGGGTGCTCCCAGCGCAGCTTTTCAAGCACATCCGCGTTCGTAGACCAACCGGTCTTCGTCTTTTTGCCGTGCGGCAGGCCGAGGCGGTCGAAAAGCACCTCGCCGAGCTGCTTGGGGGAGTTGATGTTGAAGCTCCCGTCGGCCTCCTCGTAAATGCGCTCCTCCAGCGTTTTCAGCTCCGCGTCCATCGCCGCGCCGAAATCCGCGAGCGCCTTCGCGTCCACGCGCACGCCCGCAAGCTCCATCTCCGCGAGCACGCGGCAGAGCGGTAACTCGACCTCGTAATAAAGCGCATGGAGCTGCCGCTCCTCGATGCGCGGCACAAGCTCCTTATAAAGCGAGCCGACGGCGGAGGTATAGATATGAAACGCCGTTTCCGCCGCTCTCACATCGCCGAGCAGATCGAACGCCCCCGGCTCCAGATGCGCCGGCGCGGCAAGCTGCGTGTGGAAGTAGACGGCAAAGAGCGAGGCGATGTCATACCTGCCCGCCGTCGCGTCGATGAGATAGGCGGCGAGCGCGGTGTCGAACACGAAGCCCTCGGCGGGCAAACCGTTTTCCAGCAGCGTGTGCATGAGGTCCTTGACGTTGTGGCTGACCTTTTTGATGTCGGCGGAGAACAGTGCGCGCAGCAGCGCGTTCCAGTCGCCGGAATAGCGGTCGAAGAAAAACTCCGCGCTCAGCGTCTCCTTTTCGCTCTTCTCCCACTCCACGATCACGCCGGAGAGGTCGGGCAGCGCGAGCACCGTCACATGGCCCGCCCCACGGAAGAGCTCGAGACATTCCTCCGCCCTTTCCGCGCTCGTCACGGCCTCGGCGGTCACGGTGCATTCGACCGTTTCTGCGGCGCTGAGCGGCTCCGCCGCGGGCTTTAGCCCCATTTTCTCGATAAGCTTATGGAACTCCAGATGCATGAGCAGCGGATAGAGCGCATCCGACGGCGCTTTGCGCAGGTTGTCCTGCGGCGTGAACTCCAACGGCGCATCGGTGAGGATCGTCGCGAGGTGATAGCTCTGCCGTGCGCTTTCCTCGCCCTCAGTCAGTTTTTTGATGACGCCGAGCTTGGCGTCAAGCTCCGGCAGGAGACGGTAAATTTCGTCGATGCTGCGGTATTTCTGAACGAGCGCCATCGCCGTCTTTTCGCCGATGCCGGGAACACCGGGAATATTATCGCTCGCGTCGCCCATGAGCGCCTTGAGGTCAATGATGTGGATCGGCTCAAAGCCGTACTCCTCGGCAAAGCTCTCGGGCGTCATGCGCTTCGTGGTGGTCTGCCCCATGCGGGTGGAGATGAGCTTGACGGTCGTGTGCTCCGTGATGAGCTGAAGCGAATCCTTGTCACCCGTCGCTGCCACGCAGTCCCAGCCCGCCGCCTCGCATTTGCGCGAGATGGTGCCGATGAGATCGTCCGCCTCGTAGCCCGCCAGCTCGTAGCGCGGGATGTTCATCGCGTCGAGCACTTCTTTCATCACCGGAAGCTGCATCGCCAGCTCCTCGGGCATCCCCTTGCGCTGGGCCTTGTAGCCCTCGTACTCCAGGTGGCGGAAGGTCGGCTCGCGTCGGTCGAAGGTCACGCACACCGCGTCGGGTCGCTCCTCGTCCTCCAGCCGCGCCATCGTGACCAGAAAGCCGTAAATGGCCTGCGTGTAAAACCCGTCCTTCGTCGTCAGGGGACGGATGCCGTAATAGGAGCGATTGAGGATCGAGTTGCCGTCCAGCACCATCAGCTTCATCGTCAAAAACCTCCGTGTTCGCATTCTTTTTCATGTTACAGTATAGCCCATGCGCGCGCAAAACTCAACAAAAACCGTTGACAATGCATCACAAAGTGTTAAACTTCTTGTATTCCGCTTTGTTGGGAAAGGAGGCGCCGCCGTGCGGCTTTCCATGAATACGCGCTATGCCGTGATCCACGCCTCGTTCTGGGGCGCCTACGGCTCGCTCTGGGCCTTTATCGCGCTCGTGCTCGAATACAACGGCTTTGCGAGCGCGCAGGTCGGCGTCGTGACCTCGTGCGCGACGCTGCTCTCGGTGTTCCTCTCCCCCGCGGTCTCCTCGTTTCTCGACGCGCGGCCCGGCCTCGAAAACCGCCACGGCGCGATGGCGCTGCTCTCGCTTGCCGCGGCACTGTGCCTGCTCGCATGGCTCGTGCCGCTGCCGCGCCCGTTCGTGCTGGGCGCGTGCTTCGTGCTCATCGGCGCGTTCCTCTCCTCCACCCCGCCGTTTCAAAACGCCATGGCGATGGACGCGAACCGCTGCGACATCCCGGTGGTCTACGGCTTCTGCCGCGGCGTCGGCTCGGTCTCCTACGCCGCCGCGGTGCTGCTCCTCGGCTTTGTGCTCGAGCGCCACGCGCCGACGCTGCTCCTGCGGTCTTTGCCGCGCTGACCGCCTGCGGGCTCCTCGCCATGGCCGGCTTCCGCCTGCCGGAGCGCCCCGATGAAGCGGCGGACCGCCCTGCGGAGCACCGGAGCATCGCCGCCGTGCTGCGCAGCCATCCGCGCTTCGCGCTCACCCTGCTCGGCTGTATGTTCTTTTTCCTCACCCACACCATCTCCAACACCTACATGAACGCCCTCGTCGGCAAGGCCGGCGGGACCGCGAGCGCCGTGGGCACGAGCCTTGCCATCTCCGCCGTGCTGGAGCTGCCCGCGATGACGCTGGTCTCCCGGCTGCAAAAGCGCTTCTCGCCCGGCTTCTTCCTGCGCTTCGCGGCGGGAGCCGAGGTCGTGAAATTCCTTATTTTCTACCTTGCCCGCTCAATGCCCCTCATCTACCTCGGGCATTGTATGCAGTTCTTCCAGTTCGCCGTTTACGCGCCCGCGACGGTCTACTACGTCGCCGCGGCGCTCCCCGAACGCGACCAGCTCAAGGGACAGTCGCTCATCTATGTCGCCGGCAGCGGACTTGGCGGCGCGCTGGGCAATCTCCTCGGCGGACGGCTCCTCGACCGCAGCGGCATACAGGCCGCGCTGCTGCTCGGCACGGTGAGCGCGGCGGCCTCGCTGCTGACCTTCTGCCTCTCCACGCGGGAGGACTCCCGATGATAAGAAAACGCCGCACGGCTCACGGGCCGTGCGGCATTCTTTCTTTTCTCATGGCGTCAGCGGCTCGCCGACGTTCACACCGTTCAGCTGCGCCGCGATCTCGCCGTCCACAACGATCTGCACGCGCTCGACGGTGTCGAGCGAGCAGAGCGAGAGCACCAGCGACTCCACCGTCTGCCGCGGCGAGATGCCGAGATCGGCGTCGGAGGGCAGATTGAGGTAGCACGTCCCCTCCTCCACGCGGGCGGAGAGCACGGTGAACTCCTCCGGCAGCAGGGCTGCGAGCGCGCCGCTCTCGGGGCCCTGCGCGAGCGCCTCCAGCAGCGCATTCACGCGCGTCTGCCCCTCGTAGAGCGCCAGCGCGCGCTTTTCCGCGCGCAGTGCGCCGCTTGTCGGGTCGAGGAAGTAGAGCGATACGGTGATGGGGCGCAGCGCGTCCTCGCGCATCGACAGCAGCGGGTCCGCCGCCGTGAGCGTCTGCGTCTCGCGGTACGGCAGCTCCCGCCCGCCCGAGGTGATGGACACCGCGTTCACGCCGTCGAGCTGCGTGAGCGTGAGCGTCACGCAGTAATCGGCGAGCGTCAGATCAATGCCCGCAAGGCGCGCATACTGCCGCGAGAAGTCCACCCGCGCCCAGTTGCCGAGGACCGACAGGCTCAGAAGCGTCGTCCCTCCCGGCATCGGCGCGCGGACGCCCGCATCCGGCGCGTCGGCAAGAAGCCGCTCCAGCAATCGCTGCGCCAGCTCCTCCTGCGTGAGCGTGTCGGCGTCCGGGAGCTGCACGGTGCGGGCAACGATGGCGTCCTCGCCCGGCACGTCGCGCAGCTCGGCGGCGGGGTAGTAGATCGTATAGCTGTTTTCTCCCTCCGTCCCGCCGCCGCGCACACAGGCGGCGAGCAGCAGCGAAAGAACGAGAAACGTGAACAGGAAAGCCTTTCTTCTCATGTCTCCCCCTCCCTCCGCACGGCAGGAAGCCGCACCGTGAAGCAGGTGCCGCCGCCCGCGCGAGCGCTGACAGCGATGCTGCCGCCGCGGCGGCGCACGGTGTCCGCCACGATGGAAAGCCCAAGGCCCGTTCCGCCCGCGGCGCGTGAGCGCATCTTATCCACGCGGTAGAAGCGGTCGAACACGCGCGGCCTGTCCTCCTCGGGAATGCCGATGCCGTTGTCCTCCACGCGCAGCACGCACTCGCCCTCCGTGCCGCCGAGCGTCACGCGCACGAAGCCGCCGGGGCGGTTGTATTTGATGGCGTTCTCGGTGAGGTTATAAATGATCTGGTGCAGGTCGTCCACGCCGGCCCGCACGCTCTGCTCCCGCTCGACGAGATAGGTCAGCTCGACCCGCTTCTCGTCGGCGACCAGCCGCAGCATCCGCACCACGCGCTCGATGACCGGCGCGACCGCGACGCTCTGCGCCGGCTCGACGATGCCGCTGTCGAGCCGCGTGAGCCGCAGCAGATTTTCCGTGATGCGCGTCAGGCGGTCGGTCTCCTGCACGATGTCGCCGACGAACTCGCGCACCGTGGCAGCATCGATGTCTTCGGTCTGCAAAATCGAGTCGGAGAGCAGGCGGATACCGGCCAGCGGCGTTTTCAGCTCGTGGCTCGCGTCGGAGACAAAGCGGCGGCGCGCCTCCTCCGTCGTCTGCAAGCGGTCGGAGAGGCTGTTGAACTCCTCGGCGATCTCGCTGATCTCGTCGCGACCGCCAATCTCGGCGTGGTAGCTGTACGCGCCCTCGCGCACGCGGCGGATGGCCTCGAGCAGCACGCCGAAGCGGCGCGTGAGCATCCGCGAGAGCAGCAGGCTCAGCAGCACGACAAAGCCCGCGACTGCCGCCGAGATGCGCAGCAGATTCTTCTGCAGCGTCAGCAGCAGCGTCGCCTGCTCCACGTCGTACTCATAGGCATAGACCGCGCCGATGGTCTGGCTGCGGTAGATGACCGGCGAGGCCGCGCGGCTGCGGAACGCGCCGTCGGTAAAGTCGGCATAGAAGGCGTCGTAGCCCCGCAGCGCCTGCACGATCTCGGTGTAAAGCCCGTAGCGGCCCACCGCGCCGTCCGTCTCGCGGGTGTCGTAGAGGATGCGCCCCGCGGCGTCCGTGACGAGAATGCGGGAAATGCCGGTATCCTCCACCAGCGTCATCGCGGAGGCGACGTTCTCCTCGCTCAGCTCCTCCAGGCCGCTCAGCGCCGTCACCATCACGCTCACGCTGCTTTGCAGCGTCGTCTGCTTGGAGCGCACGACCAGATTTTCCGACACGATCAGAGGGTAGGTGTTCATGAAAACGAGCACTGCCGCAATGACCAGAATATAACTCAGGCCGAATTTGACCTGTAAGTTCGCACGCCGCACGGCGCTCCCCTCCTCCCATTCGTTTTCCTTCTGTGCGCCGCTCAGTCCTTGAGGTAGTAGCCCACGCCCCACTTGGTCATGATGTGCTTCGGCTCGGCGGGGTCATGCTCCAGCTTTTCGCGCAGGCGGCGGATGTGGACATCCACCGTGCGGTAGTCGCCGGCGTAGGTGAAGCCCCAGACGAGATCCATCAGATTCTCGCGCGAGTATACGCGGTGGGGATTCTTGATGAGCAGCTCCAAAATGTCGTATTCCTTCGCCGTCAGATCGACCGGCACGCCGTCGCGCAGCGCGATGCGCCGCTCGGTGTCGAGCGCGATGCCGCCGGCGGTCAGAAGCTCCGTGCGCTTCTGCGCGGTCTGGCCCGCGCGGCGCAGCAGAGCGCGGATGCGCGCCTTGAGCTCTAAAATGTTGAAGGGCTTGGTGACGTAATCGTCCGCGCCGGACTCGAGGCCGATGATCTTGTCCGCGTCCTCGCTGCGGGCGGTGAGCATGATGATGGGCACCGCGGAGAATTCGCGGATGCGCATACAGGCGGTCAGCCCGTCCACCTCCGGCATCATCAGGTCCAGGATGATGAGGTCGAAGCTCTCGCTCCTGGCCAGCTCGACGGCGGCCGCGCCGTCGAAGGCGGTCTCGACCTGATAGCCCTCGTTCTCAAGGTTGAATTTGATGCCCTTGACGAGCAGCTTCTCGTCGTCCACCACTAAAATTTTCACGGCGCATCGCCTCCTGTCGTAATTTCATCGCGCATGGCGTCGAGCTTCGCGCTGCCGATGCCGCGCACATTCATCAGCTCGTCGACACTCTCAAAATCGCCGTGCTCAGCGCGGTAGTCGAGGATCGCCTGCGCCAGCACCGGCCCGATGCCGGTAACGGTCTCCAGCTCCTCGGCGGTCGCGGTGTTGATGTTTACAAGCACGCGCACGGGCGCGACCTCCTCCTCCGTGCTCCGCTCGGTCTGTACGGTGTAGTCCTCCCGCCCCGCGCGATTCGCGCCGAAGGTCAAATACAGAACCGCAGCGAGAAACGCAAGCGTCACAAGCGCTAAAAAGAAATAGGTGCTGCCGCCTTTTTCCTGCCGTTCCACGGTTGAACTCCCTCCCGTTTTTTGTTATACTGAATGTCGAATACCGTCGAGCGCGGGCAAGTCGCCCGCCGATCGTCCGATCGAATTTTATTGTAACATACTGCGAGGTACATTTCCATGAAAAAACGCCGCTTTTTTGCTCTTTTTTTGGTCCTCGGCCTGCTCGTCTCCCTGCTGAGCGTACCGGCCTCCGCCTTTGAGGAGATCGACGTCGACGCCCGCGCCGCCCTGCTCGTTGAGAAGGAAACGGGCGAGATCCTCTACGAAAAGAATGCCCACGAGAAGAACTACCCCGCAAGCATCACCAAACTGACGGTGGCGCTGCTGGTGTTCGAGGCGATCGACGCGGGGCAGCTCTCGCTCGACCAGCCCATCACGGCGCGGGAGAGCGCCTTCGAGGGTCTGAGCATCTACGGCAGCACCGCCGGCATCAAGGTCGGCGAGGTACTGACGGTCGAGCAGCTTCTGCAATGTATGCTCATCGTCTCGGCGAACGAGGCGTGCAACATTCTCGCCGAGGCTGTGTGCGGCGAGGGGAACATCTCCCAGTTCGTGCAGAGGATGAACGAGCGCGCTGCTGCGCTCGGCTGCGAAAACACGCACTACGTCAACACCTCCGGCCTGCACGATCCCGACCACTACACCACCGCGTGGGACATCTATCTCATCACGCGCGCGCTGATGCCCTACGAGAAATTCATGGAGATCTGCAACTCCAAGTCCGCGGAGATCGCCGAGACCGACCACAACCAGCGCCATGTGCTCCACTCCACCAACCGCCTCATTTCCAACTGGCGCGAGCTCGGCTACCTCTACCGCGACGCGCAGGGCATCAAGACCGGCTCGACCGAGGAGGCCGGTCACTGCCTCGTTTCCTCCGCCGTGCGCGGCGACCGTCAGCTTGTGAGCGTGGTGCTCGGCGCGGAAAAGATCACCCTTGCCGACGGCAAGAGCACCCTCACCAAAAGCTTTTCCGAGACCATCCGTCTCTTTGACTACGGCTTTGACAGCTTCTCCCGCCGCGAGGTCGTCTCCGCCGACGAGCTGGTGCGCGAGGTCCCGGTCGCCCTTTCGAGCGAGGCGAACTACGTCGTCGCCCACCCCGCCGAGAGCATCACGCGGATGCTGCCCACGGAGCTGGACCTCAGCGAGCTCACGCGCGACATCACGCTGCCGGACAGCGTGGACGCCCCCATTGCCGCCGGCGACGAGCTGGGCGAAATGACCGTCTCCTACAACGGCACCGTCTACGGCACGGTCAAGCTGCTCGCGCTCAGCGATGTGTCAGCCTCGTGGCTGCTGGTCGCCAGGCGCGACGTGGCGGACTTCTTCTCCCGTACCGTCGTCAGGATCGTTCTCGTCGTCCTTCTCCTGCTCGTTCTCGCATTCCTTTTCCTGCGCGGGAACGGGCGCGGACGGCGCTACGGCAAGCGCAGCAGCGGACGCGCCGCTCCCGCCGGTTATCGCGGCCGCAGGCGCTGAGCATCGGGGAAGGCAAACTGTTAAGGTCATCAAACCGCACAAAACGGACGGGGTATCCCGTCCGTTTTCCGTTCAGCAGGGAAAATTCCGCGGCACGCGGACTTTTGTCCTTGATTTTTGCCCATCCCCCTGCTATACTGCATTCATCGTCAGATAAGGAGGCGCTCCTATGAAATATCTTGTTGTCATCGGCGACGGCATGGCGGACAACCCCGTCGAGGCCCTCGGCGGCAAAACGCCGCTCGAGTACGCCGACATCCCCACCATTGATTCCCTCGCCGCGCGCGGCACGGTCGGCAGCGTTGTGAACTGCCCCAAGCCGCTGCCCGCGGGCAGTGAGACCGCGATCCTCTCCATCTTCGGCTGCGACCCGCTCAAGCACTTCTCCGGCCGCTCGCCGATGGAGGCCGCCGCCATCGGGCTCAGGCTCGTTCCCGGCGACGCGGCGTTCCGCTGCAACCTCGTCGCGCTCGAGCCAGGCGATCAGCCCTATGAGGAAAAGCGCATCCTCTCCCACTCTGCCGGCTCCATCGCCGGACAGGACGCGCTCGACGTTGTCGCCGCGCTCAACAGCGATCCCGAATTTTCCGCCGCGCTCCGTGCGGCGGATATGTACATCGACCCCAGCCCTTCGTTCCGTCCGCTGGCGGTGAAGCACCATTGCGATCCGAGCGGCGTGTGCTTTATCCCGCCGCACGACCACCTCGGCGAGGTCATCGGCCCGCTGCTCCCGAGCGGGAAGGACGCGGCGCTCGCCAAGGTCTTTGCCGACCTTATGCGCCTTGCCAACCGCGTGCTGGAGCACCACCCCGTCACCGAGAAGCGCCGCGCGGAGGGCAAGCTCGGCGCGAACGGCATCTGGTTCTGGGCAGCGGGCACGGCGATGCAGCTGCCCGACTTCCGCGAGGAGTACGGCTGCGGCGGCGCGGTCATCAGCGCGGTGCCCCTGTGCCACGGCATCGGCGTGCTGCGCGGACTTGAGATGGTCGAGGTCGAGGGCGCGACCGGCGAGATCGACACCAACTTTGAGGGCAAGTTAGAGGCCACATGGGCGAGCCTTCAGAAGTACGACTTCGTCTGCCTGCACCTCGAGGCGCCCGATGAATGCACCCACAACGGCGACCTCAAGGGCAAGGTACAGGCCATCGAATGGCTCGACAGCCGGCTCGTCAAGCCCCTCACCGAGCGTCTGGACGCGGCGCACATGGACTACCGCCTGCTGCTCCTCTCCGACCACAAAACGCTCACCGCGACGCGCGGGCACGACGGCGATCCCGTGCCGTATCTGCTCTACGACAGCCGCATCGACAGCGGGCGCGGCGGCGTGTACACCGAAAAGGCCGGCGAGAACGGTCCCTTCGTCGCGCACGGCTGCGAGCTGCTGCATCTCCTCTTTGAGCGCTGAAAAGGAACATCGAAAAGGGTCAGCCGGCGGCTGACCCTTTTCTTATGTCTCCGCCGCGGCGGGGATCGACGGCTCCCCCCGCCGAACGCGGAGCGCTCCGTCCTCCACCGCGATGCGGGCGGCGCCGCCCGCGTGGAGCGTTCCGCTGAGCAGCAGCTCGGCCACGGCGTCCTCCACCTCGGCGCGGATCACGCGGCGCAGGGGCCGCGCGCCGTAGAGCGGGTCGAAGCCCTCGTCCGCGATGCGCTCGACCGCCGCGTCCTCGACCATCAGCGTGACGCCGAGCGCCGCGGCGCGCTGCACGGTGGCCTTGAGCATCCGCCGCGCGATGGCCGAAACGTCCGCGCGGCTCAGACGGCGGAACACCACGGTCGAGTCGATGCGGTTGAGAAATTCCGGCTTGAAGGTCGCCCGCAGCTCAGCCATGACCGTTTCCTTCACACGCGCAAAGCCGCCGTCACCGTCCTCGGCCTGCACAAAACCGAGCTTCGCCGCGCTCGACGTGATGGCCTTCGCGCCCACGTTCGAGGTCATGACGAGCACCGTATTGCGGAAGTCCACGCGCCGCCCCTGCGCGTCGGTCAGCACACCGTCCTCCAAAATTTGCAGCAGCAGATTCCACACGTCCTCGTGCGCCTTTTCGATCTCGTCGAAGAGCACCACCGACCACGGGCGGCGGCGCACCTTCTCGGTCAGCTGCCCGCCCTCGTCGTAGCCGACGTAGCCCGGCGGCGCGCCGACGAGCCGCGAGACGGTATGCCGCTCCATATACTCCGACATATCCAGGCGCACCAGCGCCTCCTCGTCGCCGAACACCGCGTCGGCCAGCGCGCGGCACAGCTCCGTTTTGCCCACGCCCGTGGGGCCGAGAAAGAGAAACGAGCCGACGGGCCGCTTCGGATCGCGCAGTCCCGCGCGGGCGCGGCGCAGCGCGCGGGCGACCTCCCGCACCGCCTCGTCCTGCCCCACCACGCGCGCGTGGAGCGTGTCCTCCAGCCGCAGCAGACGCTCGCCCTCATCCTCTGTCAGGCGCGTGACGGGCACGCCCGACCATGCGGAGACCACCGCGGCCACGTCCTCCTCGCCGACGGTCCTTTGCTTTTCCCGCTGCGCGCGGCGCAGCGCCTCGCGCTCCTGCTCCGCCTGCTCGCGGCAGCTGTGCTCCACATCGCGCAGCATGGCCGCCCGCTCATAGTTCTGCTCCGCGACTGCTGCCGCGCGGTCGCGCTCCGCCTCGGCGGCCTTGGCCTCCATCGCCCGCAGCTCCGGTGAGTCGGGACGCGTGCCCATCCGCACGCGGGACGCCGCCTCGTCCATCAGATCCACCGCCTTGTCCGGCAGAAAGCGCCCCGTGATGTAGCGGCGCGAGAGCGTCACCGCGGCGGCAAGCGCCTCATCGGATATCTTCAGTCGGTGATGGCTCTCGTAGCGTGGGCGCAGCGCGCGCAGGATCGCAAGCGCCTGCTCCTCCGTCGGCTCGCCGACGGTGATGGGCTGAAAGCGGCGCTCGAGCGCCGCGTCCTTTTCGATATACCTCCGGTACTCGGCAAGCGTCGTCGCGCCGACCACGCGGAGCTCCCCGCGCCCCAGCGCGGGCTTGAGGATGTTCGCCGCGTCCACCGCGCCCTCGGCGCTGCCCGCGCCGACGATGGTGTGCAGCTCGTCAAGGAACAGAATGACATTGCCCTCGCGCCGCACCTCGTCAAGCAGTGCCTTCACGCGCTCCTCAAACTCGCCGCGGTACTTCGTCCCCGCGACCATCGCGGATAGGTCGAGCGAAAGCAGGCGCTTGTCCATCAGCTCGTCGGGCACCTCCGCCGCCGCGATCTTCTGTGCAAGCCCCTCCGCCACCGCCGTCTTGCCGACGCCCGGCTCGCCGATGAGCACAGGGTTGTTCTTCGTGCGGCGCGAGAGGATCTGCACCGCGCGCGTGATCTCCGTATCGCGCCCAATCACAGGATCAAGCTGCCCCATGCGCGCCATCGCCGTCAGGTCGCGGGCAAACTCCGCGAGTCCGCGTCCGCGCTTGCCGCTCTCGTTTTCACGCAGCATCCGGTTTCCCTCCTTTGCCGCTGTGCGCGGCGTTTCGTTGATCCGCCGCACCACCGCAGCGTAAAGGCGCTTCGGGTCGGCTCCCGCCGCCGCGAGCAGCCGCACCGCCATGTTGCCGCCGTCGCGCAGCAGGCCCAGCAGCAGGTGCTCCGTGCCGATGCGCGGACTCGCGAAGCGCATCGCCTCGGCGGCCGCCATCTCCACCGCGCTGCGCGCGCGGGGCGTCAGTCCCTGTGAGGGCAGGCTGCCGGACAGACCGTGACCCACCGTCCGCACCAGCTGCTCACGCAGCTGCTCCTCCGTCACGCCGGCCTCGCCCAGTGCGCGGCAGGCCGCGCCGCCGTCCTCGCGCAGCAGTCCCAGCAGGATATGCTCGCAGCCGACGTAACCGTGGCCCAGCTCCAGCGCCGTTTCCTGCGCCAGCCGCAGCACGTTTTCCGCGCGTGGGGTAAACTTCTGTTCTGCCATATTCTTCACACTCCCGAGCGCATTGTTTCCTGCCGCGCTGGTTTTTAGACGTGTTTACCCGCATATTTTTCATCAAAAGTTTCAAAATTTTTTGCCGAAATGCGGAAGATTCCCGCATACTTCCTCTTGCATTTTCGTATTCTGCCGTGTACAATAGGCGTATCAATCAAATGGAGGTGCTCTTATGGCCTATCACATCAGTTCTGCCTGCGTTAGCTGCGGTGCTTGCGCGGACGCTTGCCCCGTTGGTGCGATCTCTCAGGGCGATTCCCAGTATCAGATCGACGCCGGTGCCTGCCTGGACTGCGGTTCCTGCGCGGATACCTGCCCCAATGGTGCGATCTCTCAGGAGTAAGATCTACTTAAAAAATAAGGACGCGCTGCTTTGGCGCGTCCTTATTTTTGTCAGGGAACGGAGGCTTCATGGAACGCAAGGACTTTCTCCGGCAGGGCGGCCCCTGCTTTTATTTTGATACGGAGCTCTTCGCGCCGACGACCGATAGCTTCGCGCTCGGCTGGTTCGCCGCGCCGAAGCGCGGCGAGCGCGTGTGCGACCTCGGCAGCGGCACGGGGCTGCTCGGCACGCTCCTGCTCGCGCGTGAGCCGTCGCTCACGCTTTTCTGCGTGGAGCAGAACGCTGCGGCGAACGCGCTCGCGGAAAAGGGCTTTGCCGAAAACGGCTGGGCGGAGCGCGTGACGCTGCGCACCGGCGACCTGCGCGAGAGCAGTGCGCTTCCCGCGGCGGGGAGCATGGACTATGTCGTTTCCAACCCGCCGTACTTCCCGGCGGGAAGCGGCGCGAGCGCCGCGGGCGAGGCGCGGCAAGCCGCGCGGGAAGAGGTCGGCTGCACGCTCGCCGATGTCTGTGCCGCGGCGGCGCGGGTGCTGCGCTGGGGCGGACGCTTCGCGCTTGTCCACCGGCCCGAGCGGCTATCCGACCTTTTCTGCACGCTCCGCGCGCACGGGCTGGAGCCGAAGCGGCTGCGCTTCGTAGCCTCCTCGGCGGAAAACGCTCCCTCTCTGGCGCTTGTGGAGGCGCGCCGCGGCGGGAAGGCCGGTCTATCGGTCGAACCGATGTTATTCATCGGCTCAGCCGATTGGAATGAGATCTACTTCCGGACATGAAAAACTTCACGCACGAGCACCGCCCCACGAGAAGGCGCAAGGCCGATGCGTGAAGCTTTGTGCATCCTTTCCGGCTGCCCCGCAGGGGCGAGGAAAGGGCACATATCTATTTTTGCTATGCTTTTGCAGAGCAAAAAGGACGCTCGGAGGAGCGTCCTTTTTGCTTGTTATTCCATCGTGTTGACCGCGCCGACGAACAGCGGCAGGCCGTCCGCGCCGGTGATGGCGAAGGCGAACGGTCGGTTCAAATTCATCTCCACGACCGGCAGGTCCTCCGGCATCGCCGAGGTCGCCTCCGCCATGATGGCGGTGAACGCCGCGGCCTCGCAGCCCTCCTCGTCGATCTTCACGCGGGCGGCGTGCTGCACCTGCGTGACCGCCGCCGGCTCGTCAAAATCTGCCAGCGGCGAGAAGTCCGCCCGCGTATCGTCGAATGCGTCCGTCACGCCGAGCATTTTGAGCGTGTCGGTCAGCTCCAGATCGGAGTTGACGTCGAACTTCGGCACACTCCAGACGAGCTTCGCCGTCTGCGCTTCGTCGCTATCGTACACATCGGTAAAAAGGTCGGCCAGCGCCGCTTCGCCGCGCAGCAGCGGCGTGAGCGCCGTGCCCTCGTCGGGCAGCAGGAAGATCATGCGCTCCCCGCCGCGGAAGGAAAGCTGCGCGACGGTGTAGCCCTCGCCGCGGACATAGCTTGCGCGGTCCTCCGTCTTGTGCATGAAGTCCGCGCGCTGCGCTGTGCCGTCGGCGGCAGTGAAGGTATCCTCGCTCGTGGCGCCGTCGTAAAATTCATCGCTCCAGCGGTCCTTGAAGTAGAGCGCGGAGAGCAGCAGCATCACGGTCTGCGGCTTCGTCTCGATGTTCTTCGCCGCGTCCGCGAGCAGGCCGCCGGTGTTGGTGTTCAGCCATGCCTGCACGGCTTTGTTGGTGTCGCCGGTGCCCATGGGGGCGCTGAACACGGAGGCGTAGTAGTCGTTCGCCAGCCGCTCCACGGTCTCGGTCTTGTAGACCTGTCCCTCGCTCAGCCAGAGGGAATTGGCGAGCAGCGTTTTGCTGTTGGCGCTGTCGGTATAGAGCGAGCGCCAGATGGCGTTCGCCGTGGTGCGGACGGTCTCCTCATCCTCCGCGCCGAGCAGGTCAAGGAGCTGGGCACGCGTCTCGCCGTCCACCGTCTCGGTGAGCATGGAGAGGGCAAGGTAGAGGTTCGCGGGCGAGTAGACCACGTTCGCCGCCGCCTCGCCGCCGAGCAGTTTGGAGACCGTCTTGGTGCTGTAGCCGAGCAGCGCGGGCGTCATGGTCTTGTCCACGCCCTCGCCCCGCAGCGCCTTGACCGCGTCGGAATAGGCGCGGGAGCGGGCGTCAAAATCGTCCCACAGCTCCTCCTGCGCCTTGTGATAGGCCTCCTCGCCCATCTTGTCGTAGTCGAGCTTTTCATAGGCGGCCCACAGCTCCTCCTCGCTCGGCTCGGCGGGCAGCTCCGGCAGCTTGACCTCCGCCAGCGCGTACTGGCTCAGCAGTTTCGCGCTCACATCGTCCGGCTGTCCCGGCTCGGGCTTCGTCCCGCCCTGCTCCGGCTCGATCCGCGCGCCGCCGACGAGCAGCAGCATACTCAGCAAAAGTGCCAGATACTTCTTCATGTCGTTGTACCTCCTTGGGCGTTGTACTCCTTTGGACGAGAGCGTTGAAGAAAAAGTTCCCATTTCCGAAAAAATTTTGCCGCGTCCCCTTTCGCGCCGCGCACGGCGCGAAACAAATCAAAATCTGTCGCGGAGGACGCTCGCGCGCGTCCACCCCTTTCGCGCCCGCAGGCGCGAAACCAAATAAAATCGTTTTTGCCGCGCTCGCGCGCGTGGCAAAAACTCCGCGGCTCAAGCGCCTTGGGCGCTGCCGCCAGTGAACGGCTTCACTGGCGAGGGGGAATCTAAAGGGGGGACTTTCGTCCCCCCTTTAAGCCCTTAGTATGCTACTCCCCAATAGATGTCCGTCGTGGCTTCCTTGCCGCAGAACACGCACTTGCCCTTTGTGCCGGACTGGCGCAGCGGCATACAGCGGGAGGAAACGCCCGCCTTTTCCTTCATGCCCAGCTCGCACTCGCGGCTGCCGCACCATTTCGTGCGCGCAAAGCCGCCGCGGCCGGAGGCCATTTCCTTGACCTCCTCCCAAGTGGACAGGTCGAAGGTGTTCTCCTCCAGATTCGCTCTCGCTCTTTCGAGCATATTGTCGTGGATGCGGTCAAGCAGTTCCTTGACCGCGCTCTCGAGCGTGTCGAGCGCGACAAAGGTCTTTTCCCCGTTGTCGCGGCGGACGATACAGCACTGGCCGTTCTCGAGGTCGCGCGGGCCGATCTCGATGCGCAGCGGCACACCGCGCATTTCGTACTCGGCGCACTTCCAGCCCATGGACTGATCGCTGTCGTCCAGCTTCGTGCGCACGTCGATGGCGAGCAGGCGGGCCTTGAGCTCCTTGGCCGCCTCGGCGACCTCGGGCTTCTTGTGCGCCGCGATGGGAATGACCACCGCCTGCACGGGCGCGATGCGCGGGGGCAGGACAAGTCCGTTGTTGTCGCCGTGGGTCATAATGACCGCGCCGATCATGCGCGTGGTGGAGCCCCAGGAGGTCTGGAACGGATACTGGAGCTTGTTGTCGCGGCCGGCGAAGGTCACGTCGTAGGCGCGGGAGAACTTATCGCCGAAGTAGTGGCTGGTCGCGCCCTGCAGCGCCTTGCGGTCCTTCATCATGCACTCGACGGTATAGGTCGCCTCGGCGCCCGCGAACTTCTCCTTCTCGGTCTTGCGGCCCGGAACGACGGGAATGGCGAGGACGTTCTCAAAGAAGTCCGCATAGCACTTGAGCTGCTGCTCGGTCTCGGCCCGAGCCTCCTCGGCGGTCTCGTGGATGGTATGGCCCTCCTGCCACCAGAACTCGCGGCTGCGCAGGAATGGGCGCGTGGTCTTTTCCCAGCGGATGACAGAGCACCACTGGTTGTAGAGCATCGGGAGCTGGCGGTAGGTCTGGAGCACATTGTGCCAATGGTCGCAGAACATGGTCTCGGACGTGGGGCGGAACGCCAGGCGCTCCTCCAGCTTCTCGCTGCCGCCCATCGTCACCCATGCGACCTCGGGCGCAAAGCCGTTGACCAGCTCGCCCTCCTTCTTCAGCAGGCTCTCGGGGATCAGAACGGGCATCGCCACGTTCTCGTGGCCGGTCTTCTTGAACTCACCGTCCATGATGCGCTGGATATTCTCCCAGATCGCGTAGCCGTAGGGACGCAGGATCGTGAAGCCCTTGACGCTGGCGTACTCGACCAGCTCCGCCTTGCGGCAGATGTCGGTATACCATTGGGCGAAATCGTCCTCCATGTTGGTGATCTGTTCAACCTTCTTGTCCTGTGCCATGTTGTTTTCTCCTCTTTTTCTGCCGCCGGACGGCCAACAGGAACCGTTCCCTGCCGCGCGGCGGGTGTATTGACAAATATATATTCTACGGTGTTTCGCCCTGCTTGTCAAGCCTTGCGCACGGCAGCGGAAAGGCTCCGACCGCCGTCGGAGCCTTTTTCGGTATCGGTCAGATGCGCAGCAGCCGTCGGAGCGCGATGAGCGCGGCGAGCGTGACGCCGGCATAGCGCAGCAGGCTGCGCAGATCGTAGCGGACGGCGGCGAAGCCGGTCATCTCACCGGCGCGCACGGCGACATACGCCGTCTTGTCCTCCCGCTGCGACTTGGCAATGCGGATCTGCATATGGTCTCCCTCCTCTTTTCAGCCCTCCTTGGGCTTGCAGACATCGACCCAGCCGGAGAAGTTGGAGGAATAACGCTCCAGCTCCTCGCAGGTCATCTCGATGGCGCTGTTGCTGCTGCCCGCAGCGGGGAACACCGTCTCGAAGCGCTTGAGCGACACGTCGAGATAGGTTTTGACGTTCTCCGGCAGGGCGAACGAGCACACGCCGCCCGGGGCGTGACCGGTAAAGGCGCAGGCCTCGTCAAAGGTCAGCATTTTCGCTTTCTGATGAAACTGCGCCTTGTACTTCGCGTTGTCGATCTTCTGATCGCCCGCGACGACCACGATGATCGGCTCGTCGCCGAGCTTGAAGCTCATGGACTTGGCGATGCGCGCGCCCTCGACGCCGACGGCGATGGCCGCCAGCTCCACCGTGGCGCTGGAAACGTCGAACTCGCGGATACGGCCGGCGATGCCGAAGCCCTCAAAATAGGCTCTTACTTTTTCAATGGACATGGCTTTTCCTCTTTTCCTTCTCTCTGTCTATCGCACGTCGACGCGCTCCACGCCGACGCAAAGGCCGGTATCGCTGTCGAGCGAGAAGACCGCGCCTTGCAGCTTGCACGGGCCCTCGGGTGCGCGGTAGCGTCCCGCGAGGCCGCCCAAAAACGTCTCGACCGACTGCTGCGGCTCGATGCCGAGCACGCTGCGCACCGCGCCGGTCATGCCGAGGTCGGTGAGATAGCCCGTTCCCTTGGGGAACACCTCCTCGTCGGCGGCCGGCACATGGGTGTGCGTGCCCCAGAGGGCGCTCACGCGCCCGTCGAGATAGTAGGCCAGCGCGAGCTTTTCGCTCGTGGCCTCGGCGTGGAAGTCGACGAGCGTGAAGGTCGGCTTCTCCTCCGCTTTCAGAAGCTCGTCCGCCGCGGTGAACGGATTCGAGGCGTGGAAGCTCAGGTCGCAGCGGCCGATGAGGTTCATCACCGCGATGTGCGCCGCGCCGCAGTCGTAGACCGCATAGCCGCGTCCCGGCACGCGGCTGCCGAGGTTCGCGGGGCGCAGGATATAGGGGCAGTCGTCGAGGTAATCGCGGATCTGCATTTTGCCGAAGGTGTGGTTGCCGAGCGTGATGACGTCCGCGCCCGCGGCGAAGATGTCGTCCGCGTCGTTCGGCGTCAGGCCGACCATTGCGGCATTTTCGCCGTTGACGACTGTGAAATGGATGCTCTTGCGCTTCTTGAGGCTCCGCAGGCAGCGGCTCAGGTGCTTCACGCCGCACGCGCCCACCACGTCGCCCACCGCGAGGATGTTGTAGATCATTCCAGCTTCTCCTCCGTCAGCGTGTCGTAAAAGGCAAAGGTCTCGGCGAAAAGAGTCTCGCCGTAGGCGGTCAGCTTCGCGCAGTAGTCCTCGTAGGCGGCGAGCAGCCGCTCGCCCTCCGCTGTCAGCGTCGCGCCGCCGCCGTTCCGCCCGCCTGTGGAGGACCGGAGCAGCTTGACGCCCAGCCCCTCCTGTGCGGTGCGCAGGACCGTCCACGCCTTGGAGTAGGCCATGTTCATCGACATCGCCGCCGCGCGCAGCGAGTGCAGCTCGCGCACACGGCGCAGCAGCTCCGCCACGCCCGGACCGAAGCACTTCCGGTCGGTAAAAATCCGCACGGTCAGATTGGCGTGCAGGTCATTTCGCATCGTTCCGCCCTCCGTCTTTCGTTATCTCTCCCTATGATAACGACTTTATTTCCCTTTGTCAACGCGGAAAAACGGCGGAGAAACAGCCGCTGCCGGCTCCCGCTCCGCCGTATTCCTCACCGGAAGGTGTTGTAATACGCGTTTTCGCCGTCGAGCAGAAAGCCGTCGGTGTCATGGACGCGGGCGTTTTCCAGCATGAGACGGTAGCGCAGCTCGTTCGACATACCGCGCGCCGGGGCCGCGGTCTGCCCCGCGGGCGTGCCGGTAGGGTTGTTGTAGCTGCCGTGGAGCGTGGAGTTCGCCGTCGCATTCTTCGTGCCCGCGCGCTTATCCGCGCTCGTGTTGCCATAGCCGTTGCCATAGCGCACGACTGAATCGTTCTCCCGGCCGGTGTAGCGCGTGCCGGTCGCCGGGTCGGTCTTGAGCTCGCCGCCGACGTTGGAGCTGCTGTCGGTCTTGCCGGTCATGCCGCTCGTGGTACCGTTTTCCGCACCGTTGACATTTCCGTTCGCCGCGCCGTTGTTCTGATCCCCGCCGCAGGCGGTGAGGGAACAGAGCAGCAGCGCGGTCACGGCAAGGATCGCAAAATTTTGCTTCATCGTTTTTCTCCCCTTGTCTTTTTCCATGCAATACCCAACGGTAGTATTTCCGGCAAAAGCAAAATGCGGCACGGCAAAATCTGCAAAAAAAGAAAGGCGCGAAGCTCGCGCCTTTCTTTGGGAAATTTTTCCTTACTTCGCGGCCTTGGCAGCCTTGAACGCCTCGATGAGCATCGGGGTGACCTTGAACAGGTCGCCGCAGATGCCGTAGTCGGCGATCTCGAAGATGGGAGCGGTCTCGTTCTTGTTGACCGCGATGATGCACTCGGACTCGCTCATACCGGCCTTGTGCTGGATGGAGCCGGAGATACCGAGGGCGATGTAGACCTTCGGGTGAACGGTCTTGCCGGTCTGACCGACCTGATGGTCGGCAGTGAGCCAGCCGGAGTCGATGGCAACACGGCTGCCGCCGACGACGCCGCCGAGCACGTCCGCCAGCTCTTCGGCCAGCTTGATGCCGCCCTCGACGTCCTTGGAGATACCACGGCCGACGGAGACGATGTAATCGGCGCCGATCAGGTCAACGAGCTTCTTCGCGGCCTTGACGACCTCGACGACCTCGGTGTCCATATCGGCCTCGCTCAGGGTGAAGCTGGGCTTGGTGATCTTCACCGCGTCCGCCTTGGCCTGATCGAAGGGAGCCTTCTTCATAACGCCGGGGCGAACGGTCGCCATGGCGGGACGGAAGCGCGGGCAGATGATGGTGGCCATCAGGTTGCCGCCGAACGCCGGACGGGTCATCTTGAGGTCGCGGGACACGTCGTGGTCCTGACCCATGACCTTGGCGGTGTTCATCTTCTCGATCTTCTCCTCGGGCAGCGTGGAGGCGCTGCGCAGGAAGTCCTTGTAGATGGGCATATCGACGTCGAGGTGCGTGCAGTCGGCGCACAGACCGGTGTGCAGACGGGCCGCGCAGCGGGGACCGAGGTCACGGCCGATGTTGGTCGCGCCGATGAGGAATGCCTCGGGCTTCATCTCGGAGATGACGTCGCAGATGACCTTGGCATACGCGTCGGTCGTGTAGTTCTTGAGCAGAGGATGCTCGCAGACGATGACCTCGTCCGCGCCGTAGCCGCCGAGCTCCTTGGCGATGCCCTCGACGTTGTCGCCGAGCAGCAGACCGCAGAGGTTCACGCCCAGCTCGTCCGCCAGCTTGCGGCCCTCGGAGATCAGTTCAAAGGTGGTGGGCATCATCTTGCCCTGACGCTGCTCGCAGAAGACCCAAACGTTCTTGAAGGCAGCGAGATCCATGCTGTTATAATTCTCAACCATTGTCGTACTCTCCTTCCCTTAAATGATGTGTTTCTCAGACAGGATACCGGCGAGCTTCTCGCAGGTCTTCATGTCGTTGCCCTCGAGCATCTGGCCGGCGCCCTTCTGCGGGGGAGTGAAGGAGGTCAGGATGTTGGTGGGGCTGCCCTTGAGGCCGATGGTGGTGGCGTCGATCAGGGGATGATCCTTCAGGGCGTTGTAGTCCAGAACGGTCACGGGCTTGGAGTAGCACTCAAACACACCGGAAACGCTCATGTAGCGCGGGGTGTTCAGTTCCTTGATGCAGGTGATGAGGCAGGGAGTGTTGACCTTGATGGTCATGTAGCCGTCCTCGAGCATACGCTTGATGGTCAGCGTGTCGCCGTCCTTCTGGATGTCGGCGGCGTAGGTGACCTGCGGCAGATGGAGCTTTTCCGCCATCTGGGGGCCGACCTGCGCGGTATCGCCGTCGATGGCCTGACGGCCGCAGAAGACGATGTCGTCCTTGTCGAGGCCGATGGTATCCACGGCGGCGGCGAGGATCTGGGAGGTGGCATAAGTATCGGAGCCGCCGAACTCACGGGCAGAAACGAGATAGCCTTCGTCCGCGCCCATGGCGATCAGCTCGCGCAGCATGCCTTCTGCCGGCGGGGGACCCATGGTGACGACGAGGACCTTGCAGCCGGTGGCGTCCTTGATCTTGAGGGCGGCCTCGACGGCGTTCATATCATCGGGGTTGATGATGGTCTGCATGGAAGCGCGGTTCAGGGTACCATCGGGATTGACGGCGACCTTACCGGAGGTATCGGGGACCTGCTTAACGGAAACGATGATCTTCATTGTTTTGTTACCTCCTCTTTCTTAGTTCACGCCGAGATACTTGGCGACGACCATACGCTGGACCTCGGAAGTACCCTCATAGATCTCGGTGATCTTCGCGTCACGCATCATGCGCTCAACGGGATACTCACGGGTGTAGCCGTAACCGCCGAAGAGCTGGACCGCGCGGCGGGTGACGTCGGAAGCGGTCTCCGCGGCGAAGAGCTTGGCCATGGCAGCGTCCATGGAGTAATCCTCATGGTTCTGCTTCTTGCAGGCAGCGGCGTAAACGAGGTACTGAGCAGCCTGGGTGCGGGTGTGCATATCGGCCAGCTGGAACTGGGTGTTCTGGAACTGGCTCAGGCGACGGCCGAACTGGACGCGCTCCTTGGTGTACTTGACCGCCTCGTTGATGGCGCCCTCGGCAAGACCCAGAGCCTGGGAAGCAATGCCGATACGGCCGCCGTCGAGGGTCTTCATAGCGATCTTGAAGCCCTCGCCTTCCTTACCGAGCAGGTTCTCCTTGGGAACGACGCAATCCTCGAAAACGAGGTCGCAGGTGGAGCTGCCGCGGATACCCATCTTCTTCTCGTGCTTGCCGGTGGAGAAGCCGGGGAAGGTGCTCTCGACGATGAAGGCGGAAATGCCGTGGTTGCCCTTGCTCTTGTCGGTCATGGCGAAGACGACGAAGGTGGAGGCAACGTTGCCGTTGGTGATGAAGCACTTGCTGCCGTTGAGGACGTAGTCGCCGTTCTCATTCTTGACAGCGATGGTCTGCTGGCCGGAAGCGTCCGTGCCGGCGCCGGGCTCGGTCAGACCGAACGCGCCGATCTTGCGGCCGGAGAGAAGGTCGGGCAGATACTTCATCTTCTGCTCCTCGGTGCCGTTCTCGAAGATCGGGGCGCAGCACAGGGAGGTATGAGCGGAAACGACGACCGCGGTGGTGCCGCAGACCTTCGCCAGCTCCTCAACGCACATGGCATAGCTCAGAACGTCGCCGCCCGCGCCGCCATACTGCTTGGGGAAGTAAATGCCCATCATGCCGAGCTTGGCCATCTTTTCGACGGTCTCCATGGGGAAGCGCTCTTCCTCATCGAGTTCTTCGGCTAAAGGCTTGACTTCGGTTTCTGCAAATTCGCGATACATTTTGCGAACCAGCAGATGCTCTTTGGACAGATGGAAATCCATAGTCTTTTTGCTCCTTCACTATAAATTATTTGGATTGTCTAATTTTTCACAAATCAGTCCCGTTCTTCTGTATTATAAGCTCTCAGCGCTCAATACGCAAGAAAAAGTCTCAAATCATTTCTCGATTTGAGACTTTCACCAAATATGCGGAAAAATTTTTGTCTCTTCTGCCCTTTTTATGAAGGAATCCTTTCATAATCGGAATTCTCTGCATTTTTCATTTTCATAGCAGACGAAAAAAGCACCGCCGAAGCGGCGCTTCGGCGGTGCTTTTTTCTCATTTGGCGTATTCGATGACCTTCGTCTCACGCAGCACATGGACCTTGATCTGACCGGGATACTCGAGCTCGCTCTCGATGCGCTTGGCCAGCTCGCGGGCGAGGATGACCATATCGTCCTCGCTCACCTGCTCGGGCTTGACCATCACGCGGACCTCGCGGCCCGCCTGAATGGCGTAGGAGGTCTCGACGCCGGGGTAGGAGCCGGTGATCTCCTCGAGCTTTTCGAGGCGCTTGATGTAGTTCTCGATGTTCTCGCGGCGGGCGCCGGGACGCGCGGCGGAGATGGCGTCGGCGGCCTGCACGAGGCAGGCGACGACGGTCTGCGGCTCGACGTCGTTGTGGTGCGCCTGCACCGCGTGGATGACGTCCTCGCGCTCATGGTACTTGCGCAGGAACTCCACGCCGAGCGCGACGTGGGTGCCTTCGAGCTCGTGGTCGACGGCCTTGCCGATATCGTGCAGCAGGCCGGCGCGCTTCGCCGTGGCGACGTCTGCACCGAGCTCGGCTGCCATCATGCCGGCAAGATGCGCGACCTCGATGGAGTGCTGGAGCACGTTCTGACCGTAGCTCGTACGGTAATGCAGGCGGCCGAGCAGCTTCACCAGCTCGGGGTGCAGGCCGCGCACGCCGGTCTCGAGCACCGCGCGCTCACCCTCGGACTTGATGACGGCGTCCACCTCGCGACGGGCCTTGGCGACCATCTCCTCGATGTGGGTGGGATGGATGCGGCCATCGGCGATCAGCTTTTCGAGCGCCAGACGCGCGACCTCGCGGCGCACCGGCTCGAAGCAGGAGACGGTGATGGCCTCGGGCGTATCGTCGATGATGAGATCGACACCCGTGAGCGTTTCAATGGTGCGGATGTTGCGGCCCTCGCGGCCGATGATGCGTCCCTTCATCTCGTCATTGGGCAGGGGAACCACACTGACGGTGATCTCGGCGACGTGATCGGCGGCGCAGCGCTGGATGGCGGACGCTACGATCTCGCGGGCATACTGGTCCGCTTCGTCCTTGGCGCGGGCCTCGATCTCCTTGATCTTGAGGGCGGTCTCGTGGGTGACCTCGGACTCGACCTGCTCGATCAGGTATTTCTTGGCCTCGTCAGCCGTAAAGCCGGAGATGCGCTCGAGCATCTCGGTCTGGCTGCGCTTGATGATCTTGATCTCTTCGTTCTCCTTGTCCAGAGCGGCGTGCTTCTGGGCAAGGGCCTCTTCCTTCTTCTCGATCGCGTCGGTCTTGCGGTCGATGTTTTCTTCCTTTTGCTGTAAGCGGCGTTCCTGCTTCTGCAGGTCGGCACGACGTTCCTTTTCTTCCTTCTCGTATTCCTTGCGGGAGCGGAGGATCTCCTCCTTCGCCTCCAGCGTGGCCTCGCGTTTTTTGCTCTCGGCGCTCTTGATGGCATCGTTGATGATGCGCAGCGCCTCCTCTTCGGCGTTGGCGATCTTTTCCTTATCGTCCTTCGCCTTCTTGTTGCGGTACAGAATACAAGCAAGAATACCAATGAAAAGTCCCGCCGCCAAGCCGATGACAAGGCTGGGTATATTCATTTGATTCCTCCTGTGTCCACTTTTGCTTCCATCGGAGCGGCCGGTCCGACCGTGTCCCGATGGTATATCAAAACGGGTTTTTGAATCAACAAACGGGAGAGCCCCTTCTCTCCCCTCCATAAATCCACCGAATATTGTAACCTTTTTGTAAACAAGTGTCAAGCAAAAACTATTTGTCGAAAAAGCGCGCGGGGTCAGTTCTCGATGTAGGCTTCGGCGGCGTAGCCGAGGTTCCCATTGTACTCTACCGTGTTCCAGCCCTGCCACGCGCCGTAGACCGTGACCGACGCGCCGTTCGGCATGAGCGCGATGGTCTGCCCCGCGGCACTCGGGTAGGCGCGCAGGCGCAGCGGCGAGCCGCTCGTGGAGACAGTCCCCTGCACGACCGGCTGCGGCTCGATGAACGGCAGGCCGAAATACTCCGTCAGCGAGCGCGCCAGCTCGCGCGCGATGGCGTCCATATTGTTCTCGACCCACGCGGCGTCGGCATAGTTGTCGTGGTAGCCCAGCTCGAGCAGGTTGGCCGGATACTTCGGCTGACGCACCTCGCCGAGCGCGGTGGTGGGCACGGTGCGCACGAGGTCAGGCAGCGGATAAACGCGCCTGAGATTTGCGGCGAACAGATCCGCCGCGCGCTTGCCCTCCGCGCTCGTCGGATAGTAAAACACCAGCACGCCGCGCACGCTGCCGGAGTTTTCTGGCGCGGCGGCGTTGGAGTGGAGCGCGAGATAGAAGTCAAAGCTGCCGAGGCGGTTCGCCTGCGCGATGGAGGACGCGGCGGTCATGTCGGGCGTGTTGCGCACAAAGCGGATGCCGTTGGCATAAAGATACGGCTCCAGCGCGTCGGCGAGCCGGTTCATAATGTACTCCTCGCTGCCGCTTCCGGTGATGTACGGATTTGATTCCTGTGTGGAGGGGCTGAGATAGATTTTCGGCATAACGACGCCTCCCTTTCCCTGCATTTTATGCGCCGCCGCGCCGTTTCATGTGCCGGCTTCCCGACCTTGAGGGGCGATCGGGCAAAAATAAAGAGACGCCGAAGCGTCTCTTTATTTTCTCGTGTTTTCGGGAGATCAGACCGCAGCCTTCTTCTCCTTCTTGTTCTCAGCCCTCTGGATGAGCAGGATAACGATCAGAATGGCGAGGCCGGCGAGGTCGGTGACCGTACCGGGGATGACCATCAGCAGACCGCCGGCGATCAGCGCGATACGGGAGTACCACTTCAGGTCGTGGATCAGATAACCCATGAAGCCGGAGGCGATGGACGCCATACCGAGCGTCGCGGAGATGACGATGGAGGCAACGCCGAAAAAGGTGACATCGCCGACGAAGATCATCGCATTGTTATAAGCGAAGATGTAGGGGATGATGAACGCGGCGATCGCCAAACGGGTGGCGTTGAGCGCGGTCTTCATCGGGGGCGCCTTGGCGATGGCAGCACCGGCATAGGCGGCGAGCGCCACGGGAGGCGTGATGTCGGCGACGATGCCGAAGTAGAACACGAACATATTGGCAGCCAGAATGTGCATGTTCATACCGTTGATGAGGATGGGCGCGCAGGTGGAGGCCATGATGATGTAGTTCGCGGTGGTGGGCACGCCCATGCCGAGGATGATGCAGCAGATCATCGTGAGGAACAGGGCGATGAACAGGTTGCCGCCGGAGAGCTTGACCACATAGGTGATCAGCTTGCCGCCGAGACCGGTCATCGTGATGCACACGGAGATGATGCCGGCGATGCCGCAGGCGATGCCGATGGACAGGCAGTTCTTGCCGCCGTTTTCAAGGCCGTTGACGAACTTGCTCGGGGTCATGCGGTCGTCCTTATTGATGATACCGACCACGATGGCAACGATGGTGCCGTAGATGGCGCTCTTGGCCATGGTCTGACCGGCGACGACCATCCAGGTCAGGACGATCAGGGGCAGGAGCAGATAGATTTTCGGCAGCAGGAGCTTCCACTTGGGCAGCTCCTCACGCTTGAGGCCGACGAGGCCGAGCTTCTTCGCCTTGAAGTGGACGCCGAGGAAGATGCCGAGGAAGTAGAGGAACGCCGGCAGGATCGCACGGACGATGATGTCGGCATACTCATAGCCGGTCATTTCCGCCATGATGAACGCCGCAGCGCCCATGATGGGGGGCATGATCTGGCCGCCGGTGGAGGACGCAGCCTCGACCGCGCCGGCAAACTCGGGGGGATAGCCGGTCCTCTTCATCATCGGGATGGTCACGGAACCGGTGGTAACGGTGTTGCCGACGGAGGAACCGGAGACCATGCCGCACAGGGCGGAGGAGACGACCGCGACCTTCGCGGGACCGCCGGACGCCCAGCCGACCAGCGCGTTCGCGCAGTCGATGAAGAAGTTGGCGACACCGGTCGCCTCAAGGAACGCGCCGAACAGCAGGAATAGCGCAATGTAGGTCGAGCAGACGGAGATCGGCGTACCGATGATGCCGTTGGTGGTATAGAAGATGTTGTAGACCACCAGGTCCAGGCTCATGCCACGGCCGATGAAGGCGTAGAGCACAAAGCAGCCCGCCACGACCAGAATGGGAAGGCCCACCGCGCGGCGGCAGCACTCCGCGAGCACCAGCGTGCCGATGATGCCAAGGATGACCTCGGTCTGGCCGATGGCGATGCCCATCGCCACAATCCTCTTGAAGTTGGCAACATAGTAGAAATAGGGAATACAGCCCGCGACAGCGAGCAGGATATCATACCACGGCATGGAGTTGGGCTTTACATTGCCCTTCTTCACGGGGTAGATAAAGAATGTGAACAGGATCACAAAGCCGACGAACAGGCAGCGGCGGATCTGGCCGCTCCAGGTGGCCCACAGGTTCATGTAGACCATAAAGAGCATAAAGGCGGCCAGCACATAGCGCAGGATCAGCTTGGGCGTGCCCTCCCAGACACGGGTGTTGGACTCGCGGTCGAACTTTTTCATGATCGCGTCAACGTCTTCCATCGTACCGACTTCAACGTCTACGCTTTCAACGACGACCTCTTCGTCCAAGACTTTCTTTTCAGCGTCAGTCATTGGTGTTTTTCTCCTCCTTTTTATTGGTGAACACTGTGACGTCAATAGAGGAAGAACTCATAATTGAGCGTCACCAGCGAATTTCTTCCACACAAATCACGCAGACTGATATCCGGACCGTCCTTTACCTTCAAAAAGAAGTCGTAAACGGTGGCCACGGCATAACAGACTCCGGTTCTATCCTGATGTATGCCGGTGATGAGCATGGCTCCGTCGTCGGTATAGCTGAGCTCTTCTCCGGGATTCAGCTCCACCTGCACGCCGGCGCCGTAAGCATAGTACTTACACTCCTCGGCATAGATCTTTCCTTCACTGATCTCAAAGGTGTCCGTCAGCGGATATTGGTTGACGGAATGCTTAAAGGTAATGGAAAAGCGATCCCCCTCGTCCATGCGGTAGCGCGCATAGAGCTCGCCGCTGTCCTTATTGCGGAGCGTCAGGTAATAGCCGGCGCGGGGAATCAAGAGGGAGGCCGCTGCAATAATCAAGACTATTGCAGCGGCCATGCTTATGCGTTGTCGCAGTTGCACTTTCGCACTCTTTCAGGATTGGGTGTTCTTACAGAACGCCGATCTCCTTGTAGTACTTCTCGGCGCCGGGATGCAGGTCGAAGGAGCCGGCAACAGCACCCTCGGGGCTCAGGAAGCCGAACTTGGCCTGAGCTTTGGCCAGGTCAGCCTGATTGTCGAACATGGCCTTGGTGATCTCATAGACGACATCCTCGCTGAGGTCCTTGGAGGCGGTGAAGACGGCCTTGACGGCGACGCAGACGGTCTCGTCCGCAACGCAGGTGTAGGTGTTGGCGGGCAGGTTATCCTGGACCAGGAAGGGATAGTTGGTGGTCAGATAGGAGACCGCCTCATCGCTGAGGGAGGGCATATTGAAGTTGTAGGCGGTGGCGAGGTCGGTCAGAGCGGGGGTGGGGGCGCCGGAAACGGTGAAGGCCGCTTCGCACTGGCCGTTCTTGAGGGCCTCGGCGCCGCCGGAGAAGGAGTCGTACATGACCTTGATGTCGTCGAAGGTCATGCCGTAGGCCTCGAGGACCTGAGCCGCGTTCAGAGCGGTACCGGAGCCGACGTCGCCGACGCAGACGGTCTTGCCCTTGAGGTCTTCAATGCTCTTGATGGAGGGGGCGGTGACGAGCTGGACGGTCTCGTTGTAAACGCCCGCGACCCACAGGGAGTTCTTGTCGGCAGCGCCGTCGAACATGGTCTCACCGCCGGAGCCGTTGTGAGCATAGTTCAGAACGTCGGACTGCAGGATGGACATCTGGGCCTGGTTGGCGGTGACGAGCTGGACGTTCGCCTTGGAGGCGCCGGAGTCGACAGCGGTGAGCTTGGACAGGCTCAGCTTGTCGCCGATGGTGGTGACGAGCGCGTTGCCAACGGCATAGTAAGTACCGGTGGTGCCGCCGGTGGCGATGACGATGTCAACAGGAGCGGCGGGGGTATCGGTCTGCTGGGGGTCGCCGTCGGTGTTGGGGGTATCACCTTCCTTGCTGCCGCAGGCAACAAGAGCGAAGATCATAGCGACGGACAGGATGAGGGCTAAGAACTTTTTCATACGCAATCTCCTTTTTGTTTTACCGTTTCGGCAACGTTACCGCCGGTCGGGGACATTCTGCACAACGTTGTCCAATGTTGTGCATGAGCGTCGGCCGGCGCTTCTTCGTTTTGCAAAACGGCCAATGTACCTCTTTGAGGCATAGCTATTATAACTTATTGCAAGTTTTATTGCAAGATACTTTTGCACTTTTGGCTATTCGCACAAAATTAAGGCGGAATCCATTTTTCTTAGCCCTTTCTTTTTCCGCTCGTTCCGTTATTTCACACAAATTTTTTGGTGACGACAAATTTTTACTTTTTCTTCATATATAAATTTTTCATGCACCTTATTCGAATTTATGCAAGTTTTCCTTCAGCGTCCGTCATTTTGGCTGAATCCAAGGCAAAAAACAGTCACTCTGACGAGTGACTGTTTTTCCAAAAAGATCGGTTTACTTCTGCTCCTTGTTGTCCACAACGCGCTTGAGCAGGGCGGAGAACTCGTCCACGCTCATCGCGCCGAGATCGCCGTCCGCGCGGTGGCGCGGGGAGACGGTACCGTTCTCCATGTCGCGGTCGCCGACGATGACCATGTAGGGCACCTTCTCGGTCTGCGCGTCGCGGATCTTGCGGCCGATCTTCTCGTTGCGGTAATCGACCTCGGTGCGGAAGCCCTGCTCCTCGAGCTTCTTGGCCTGCTCGGCGCAGTAGTCGGCGGCGCGATCGGTGACGGGCAGGAAGCGCACCTGCTCGGGCGCCATCCACGTCGGCAGCGCGCCGGCATACTCCTCGATGAGGTAGGCGAGCGTGCGCTCGTAGCAGCCGAGAGAAGTGCGGTGGATGATGTACGGCAGCTTCTTCTCGCCGTTTTCGTCGATGTAGTACATGCCGAAGCGCTCGGCGAGCAACATGTCGATCTGGATGGTGACGAGGGTGTCTTCCTTGCCGTAGACGTTCTTATACTGGATGTCGAGCTTCGGGCCGTAGAATGCGGCCTCGTCGATGCCGATGATGTAGTCGACGTCGAGGTCCTTGAGGATGCGCTCCATCACGCTCTGGGCGTGATCCCACTGCTCCTTCGTACCCTCGTACTTGTTGTTCGGGTTCGCGGGATCCCACTGGGAGAAGCGGAACGTGCACTTGTCAAGAAGGCCGACGGTGCCGAGGCAGTACTTGGCAAGGTCGAGGCAGCCCTTGAACTCCTCTTCGAGCTGGTCGGGACGCAGGACGAGGTGGCCTTCGGAGATCGTGAACTGACGCACGCGGATGAGGCCGTGCATCTCGCCGGAATCCTCGTTGCGGAACAGCGTCGAGGTCTCGCCCAGGCGCATCGGCAGGTCGCGGTAGGAGCGCTGGCGGTTCAGGTAGACCTGATACTGGAACGGGCAGGTCATCGGGCGCAGGGCGAAGCACTCCTTCGTCTCGTCATACGGGTCGCCGAGGATGAACATGCCGTCGAGATAGTGATCCCAGTGGCCGGAGATCTTGTAAAGGTCGCGCTTGGCCATCAGCGGGGTCTTGGTGAGAAGATAGCCGCGCTTCTGCTCGGTATCCTCGACCCAGCGCTGGAGCACCTGCACGACGCGCGCGCCCTTGGGCAGCAGCACCGGAAGACCCTGACCGATGCAGTCGACGGTGGTGAAATATTCGAGCTCGCGGCCGAGCTTGTTGTGGTCACGCTTGACGGCCTCCTCGCGCTCTTTGAGGTAGGCGTCCAGCTCTTCCTTCTTCGGGAAGGCGACGCCGTAGATGCGCTGGAGCGTTTCACGCTTGCTGTCGCCGCGCCAGTAGGCGGCGTTGCAGGCGGTCAGCTTGATGGCGTTGCCCTTGATGCGGCCGGTGGAATCGAGGTGCGGGCCGGCGCAGAGGTCGGTGAACTCGCCCTGCTTATAGAAGCTGATGTGCGCGTCGGCGGGCAGATCGTTGATGAGCTCGACCTTGAACGGCTCGTCCTTCTCCTCCATGAACTTGATGGCTTCCTCGCGCGGCAGCTCAAAGCGCTCGAGCTTGAGCTTTTCCTTGCAGATCTTGCGCATCTCCGCCTCGATCTGCTCCAGATGCTCCGGCGTAAAGGCAAAGGGAGCGAGCAGATCGTAGTAGAAGCCGGTCTCGATGCTGGGGCCGATGGCGAGCTTCACCTCGGGCCACAGGCGCTTGACCGCCTGCGCCAGCACATGGGAGCAGGTGTGCCAATAGGTCTTGCGGTACTCGGGATTTTCAAAGCTGTACTGGTTTTCTTCGTTGATCTTGACTTCTTCGGACATTTCAGTTACCTCCATTTGACTCTGAGGGTGCAAAAATGCTTCACCCCCGACGGTATCAGGGGTGAAGCATTGCTATACTCCACGGTTCCACCCTGCTTGCGCGTTTGCGCCGCTTGTGTCCGCTGTAACGGGCGAACCCGTCCCGCTCGTCGCGGGCTGCTCGGGAGTGGTACGGCCGCCGCTCACGCAGGACGCTTGCACCGAAATGCGTCCCTCTCTGTGCGGTGCTCTGCGGTTTCTTCTCCGTCGATGCCGGTTTGATGGATAGCAGTATACGCCGTCGCCGCGGATTTGTCAAGGGGCAGGCTCAGAACTCGGGCGGCTGATTTTTGCGCGGCTTATCGTCGTCCCTGCCGCCGAAAAGGCCGGAGAAAAATCCGCCGCTTTCCATCTCGTGTCCGCAAACGCACTTCTTTTCGCTCATGGTGTTCCTCCCCTTTCCGGTGTTGAGAAAAAGAGTCGGTCGAAACCGGCTCTTTTTCTGTTATATTTTGTCGAAAAATTACTTGCTGTAATCATAGAAGCCCTTGCCGGACTTCTTGCCGAGCTGGCCGCCGCGGACCATCTTCTTGAGCAACAGAGCGGGGCGGTACTTGGGATCGCCGGTCTCCTCAAGCAGCACGTTCATGATGGCGAGGCAGACGTCGAGGCCGATAAAGTCGCCGAGGGCGAGGGGGCCCATGGGATGGTTCGCGCCGAGCATCATGGCCTTGTCGATGTCCTCGACGGAGGCGACGCCGGTCTCAACGAGGCCGATGGCTTCGTTGATCATGGGGATGAGGATCTTGTTGACGACGAAGCCGGGAGCCTCGGCGACCTCGACCGGCTGCTTGCCGATCTCCTCGGAGAGCTTGTAGATGAAGTCGAAGGTCTCCTGCGTGGTGTTCGCGCCGCGGATGACCTCAACGAGCTTCATGCTGGGAACGGGATTGAAGAAGTGCATACCGATGACGGGGTGCTTGAGGCCCAGGCCCATCTCGGTGACGGACAGAGAGGAGGTGTTGGTGGCAAAGATGGTGGATTCCTTGCACAGCTCATCCAGCTCGCTGAGCATGGCGCGCTTGTACGCCATCTCTTCCTTGGCGCACTCAATGACGAGGTCGGCATCGGCGGCGGCGGACTTCTCCTCCACGAAGATATTCGCCATCAGGGCATCCTTGGCCTCCTGCGTCATCTTGCCCTTCTCGACGCGCTTCTGCAGGGAAGCGTCGAGCTTGTCCTTGTGGCGCTGCGCGGAAGCGACGCTGGACGCGTACATCAGAGTGGTGTGGCCGTGTGCCGCGAAGACCTGCGCGATGCCGCTGCCCATGGTGCCGGCGCCGAAAACTGCAACTTTCATTTTTGTGTTCCTCCTATGAATTGAAATTTATGAATTGTCAAGTAACGCTTACTTGTTGGTGAACGGTTCGTGCTTGCGCTTTTCGAGGAAAGCGCCCATGCCCTCCTGCTGGTCGGCGGTCTCGAAGCAGGAGCCGAAGGCCTTCTCCTCGACCACCACGGCCTCGTCCATCGGGAGGTCAAGCCCCTCGTTGATGGCCTTCTTCGCCGCGCGCACCGCGATGGGCGCGTTCGCCGCGATCTGGGAGGCGAGCTTCTCCGCGGCGGCGTAAAGCTCCGCGAGCGGATAGACGGCGTTGACCAGACCGATGCGCAGGGCCTCGTCCGCCTTGATGTTGCGGGCGGTGTAGACCATCTGCTTGGCCATGCCGGGACCGACCAGACGCGCGAGGCGCTGGGTGCCGCCGAAGCCGGGGGTGATGCCGAGACCCGTCTCGGGCTGACCGAACACGGCGGTATCGGAGCAGATGCGGAAATCACAGCTCATGGCGAGCTCACAGCCGCCGCCGAGCGCGTAGCCGCCGACCGCCGCGATGGTGGGAATGGGCAGGGTCTCGAGCTTGCGCATCACGTCGTTGCCCTGCTTGCCGAAGCTCTCGCCCCCGGCCTTGGTGAGCCCCTTCATCTGCGCAATGTCCGCGCCGGCGACAAAGGACTTCTCCCCCGCGCCGCGCACGATCAGGCAGCGGACGGCGTCGAGGTCAATGGCGTCGAGCGCCGCGTCAAGGTCGGCGAGCACCTGCGAGTTGAGCGCGTTGAGCGCCTCGGGACGGTTGATGATGAGATACGCGACCGCGCCCTGCGGTTCATAGGTCACGAAAGACATGGTATGCCCTCCTTGTTTTCTCTTAATGGGGCTATTATATGCAATTCCCCCGCGTTTTGCAAGAGGAATATCATTTCATTTGAAATTATTTCCAGTTTGGTCACATTTTTTGCAAGAATTGATTCATTTCTGACGATGTAACGCAGTTCCTGCGGCAAATTCCTCTTTGCTGACGGAAAGACTTCATTTTTCTCTTGTGTTATCGCCGCGTTTCCGCTATGATAGGCAGGAAATGAACGCAAAAAGCGAGGTATTTCCCCATGCGAATGAGAAAGAAAAAGAACCTGCTGCCGCGCATGGAGCGCTGCGCGGCGCTGCAGATCAAGGATCCCATCGCGCACCGCGGCCATTGGCGCGAGCTGATGCCGGAGGCCCGCGAGCTGCGTGTGGAGCTGGGCTGCGGCAAGGGACGCTTCACCGTGGGCACCGCCGCTGCGGAGCCCGACGTGCTGTTCGTGGCGGTGGAGATGGTGCCCGACGCGATGGTGGTCGCCATGGAGCGCTGCGCCGCCGAGGGGCTTCGGAACGTCCGCTTCATCGACGCGAACGCGAACATCCTGCCCGAGTTTTTCGCCCCGGGCGAGGTCGACCGCATCTACATCAACTTCTGCGACCCGTGGCCGACGAAGCGCCACGCCAAGCGCCGCCTGACGCACGGCAATTTCCTCAAGCTCTACCGCAAGGTACTCAAGGACGGCGGGCAGACCCATTTCAAGACGGACAACGCCCCGCTTTTCGCCTGGTCGGTGGAGGAGATCCCGCAGTTTGGCTTTGCGCTCTCCGAGGTCACGGACGATCTGCACGCGAACGGCGCCGTCGGCGTGATGACCGACTACGAGGCGAAGTTCCATGAGCTGGGCACGCCCATCCACCGTCTGGTCGCCACGATGACGCCGTGGGAGGAGCCGGAGGAAGAATAACGGCCGCGCAACGCGCGGCAACGAACAAAGGGGGTATTCTCTACCGTAGAGAATACCCCCTTTAGAACCCCAAGAGAGTGCAAGGGGCAAGCCCCTTGACCCCACATTGTCAACCCCTGCAGAAATGATACTGCACGCGCTGTGCAAAAGAGTGCGTGCAATTTCTTATTGCGGCTTTCGATTTGGGCTGCTCCTTGCGGCCGCTGCCGCTCTGCGGCGGGGTTACGGGGAGTTATTTTGCGGCGGCTTCTAAAGCGGTCAGAATTTCTTCGCGCATTTTCTCAAGCTCACCCTGCTCGAGATGGACGAGCGCAGCCGCCGCGCCCGATGCCAGCGTGATGATCTTCGTCCGGTATGGCGAGTGGGCGAAGTTACGCCCCCGCATGGCTTCCTTGGCCGCAGCCAGTGTATCCGCCAGGACCCGCGATAGAAATGCAGGGTCTTTTGTTCCCGCATTTCGGGAGAGAAACAGCAGCTTGCTGTGCATTTTCAGAAAATAAAGCTGATAGATCCCCATACTTTTCACCTCAACATCATTTTATGCGTTTTTCGCATGAAATGCAATATGCAATAACCGCATTTTTATAATGTCGTTGAGGTGATTTCATGTATCGGCGACTGCGTGATATGCGTGAGGATGCGGACAAAACGCAAGCGGAGCTTGCCGCTGTACTGAATGTCGGGCAGACGACCTATTCGCGCTATGAAAACGGTGTGCTCGACATTCCCAGCATAGCCTTGATTGCGCTTGCCCGTTATTATCAGGTCAGCACGGATTATCTGCTCGGTCTGACCGATGAGCGCAAGCCTTATCCCCCGGCAAGAAAATGACCGAAACCCCGCCGCAGAGCGGCAGCGGCCGCAAGGAGCAGCCCAAATCGAAAGCCGCGCCAAGCATTGCAGGCAGTATTTTGCACAGCGCGTGCAGTCGGCCTATTGTCAGGCTTTCTATGGCAGGGTTGAGGGGCCGCGGCCCCTCATGTGTTTTCCGACCGCTTTTGCACATACAAAAGCGGTCCCTGCGGAGCACAGGCGTGCTCTGCCCCGCGCTGCTCAGCGCGAAAAGAGGGGGTATTCTCCGCCGTAGAGAATGGCCCCTTTGTCATAAAAAAAGAGACGCCTTACAGCGTCTCTTTTCGTTTGCACTTTTTACGCGTTCTTCGCGAGGTCGCAAAGAGCGGTGAACGCGACGGCGTCGTTGATCGCCATCTCGCTGAGCATCTTGCGGTTGATCTCGATGCCCTTGACCTTCAGACCGTGCATGAAGGTGGAGTAGTTCATGCCGTTCATCTTGCAGGCGGCGGAGATGCGGGTGATCCACAGGCTGCGGAAATCTCTCTTCTTGAGCTTGCGGCCGGTATAAGCGTAGGTCAGGGACTTCATCACGGCCTGGTTGGCCATCTTGAAGTGGCGGGATTTGTTGCCCCAATAGCCCTTCGCGAGCTTCAGAGTCTTGTTTCTTCTTTTGCGCGTCATCATCGCGCCCTTAACACGTGCCATATCAGTAAGCCTCCTTAAAGCGTATCGTAATTATCTTATTTGTAGGGGATCATCTTGCGGATGGTGCCGGCAACGGTAGCGTCGGCATAGCCGCCCGCACGCAGGTGACGGGTACGCTTGGTGGGCTTCTTGGTCAGGATGTGGCTCTTGAAGGCCTTGGCCATCTTGACCTTGCCGGTCTTGGTCAGGTTGAATCTTTTCTTGGAACCGCTGTGGGTCTTCAGCTTGGGCATGGTAGTTTCTCCTTTTCGTATATTGTGTTACTTCCCGGTCTTGGGGGAAAGGAATATGGACATACTGCGTCCTTCCAGCTTGGGCTCTTTATCCAATGTCGCCACCTCGGCACACTGCTCGGCGAAGCGCACCAACAGGTCTTTGCCGATGTCGGTATGCGCCATCTCGCGGCCGCGGAAGCGGACCGAGACCTTGACGCGGTTGCCGTCGGCAAGGAACTTCTGGGCATTCTTGAGCTTTGTGTTGAAATCGCCGACATCGATGCCGGGCGACATACGGATCTCTTTGATCTCGACCACGTGCTGGTTCTTCTTCGCTTCCTTTTCGCGCTTGCCCTGTTCAAAGCGGAACTTGCCGTAGTCCATGAGCTTGCACACGGGGGGCGTAGCCTGCGGGGAGATCTTGACGAGGTCAAGCCCCTGCTCATCGGCGATCCGCTGCGCCTGGGCGGCAGACATGATGCCGAGCTGCTCACCGGTGGAACCGATCAGACGGATCTCGCTGTCTCGAATGTCCTCATTGAGCTGATGCACATCCTTGCTAATACCGAAGCACCTCCATTAAACGATTTGACCAAACAAAAACGAGCGCAGCCATGCCGCACCCGTACAACAAACGCAAAGCGCCCACGCGCTTTTTCGATCATTGACCTTCTCGCTTTCGCTAAAGGTGAGAACGGATGCTGCCGTTCTTCTTTGTTTTGCGTAGGTATGATACCACCTCCGCCGCCGTTTGTCAACGATAATTTGCGGAAAAATGCCGTGAAGAAGAAATTTTTCCATTTTTCGGCCGCGCTGCGGATTTTTGCGCGCCGTGTATAGTTTTTCCGCCGCGCGGAAAAACTATCTGCCGTAGCAGAACAAAGGAAAGGAGGCGGGCACATGAAGGAGAAGAACCAGAACAAGGAGCAGAACACCAATCAGAACCAGGAGCAGAACCAGAACACCAACCAGCGCTGAGCTTGCATAAGAATGGGAAGGGGACGGCACGAGGCCGTCCCCTTCCCGCGTTTCTTCCTGCAAATCTTTTCTTGTATTTTCCGGCGAGGTTTTATATAATAGGTGCGTTATCATTCAGGAAAGGAAGCGGCGCATGACAGACGCGATCGTGCAATGGCTGCTCTCGGCGGGTGAGGGAAAATTCCTTGCGACCGTGCTCATTTCGATGCTGCCGGTCATCGAGCTGCGCGGCGGGCTGCCCGCGGGCGTGGCGATGGGGCTTCCGCTCCGCGAGGCCTTTTTCGCGGCGCTGCTCGGCAATCTGCTTCCCGTTCCGTTTATCATCCTTTTCGCGCGCAGGGGCTTTGCGTGGGTCCGCGCCCATATCCCGCGCCTCGGGCGCTGGGTCGACCGGATCGAGCGGAAGGCCTGGAGCAAGAGCGATAAGGTCGTGCGCTATCAGGCGTGGGGGCTGCTGCTCTTTGTCGCCGTGCCGCTGCCCGGCACGGGCGCGTGGACCGGCGCGCTGATCGCGGCGCTGCTCGATCTGCGGCTCAAGCTCGCCGTGCCCGCCATCACCGCCGGCGTGTTCCTTGCGGGCATCATCATTTCACTTCTCACCTACGGAGCTGCTGCGCTGCTATGAAAATTCTCGTTTTTTCCGACTCCCACGGCAATGAGGACAACATGATCCGCGCCGTGGAGCGGGAGCGCCGCTTTACGCTCGACGCCATCGTACACCTCGGCGACGGCTGGCGCGACGCAGAGGCGCTGCACCGCCTGTATCCCCGCATCCCGCTCGAGCAGGTGCCGGGCAACTGCGACCTCGGCCGCTTTGAGGAGCGCGAGCGCGTCGTCTTCTTCGGCGACTGCCGCGTGCTGCTCTGCCACGGGCATACGCTGGGCGTGAAGTCCTCGCTGCTGCGCGCGTCCTACGAGGCGCGAGAGCGCGGCGCGCAGGCGCTGCTCTACGGGCACACGCACATCCCGCACATCGACTACCACGATGGGCTGTGGCTCGTCAATCCCGGCAGCATCGGTGACCATCGCCGCCCGTCCTACGGGGTGCTGACGGTCGAGGGGGACAAGCTCTCCCCCGCAAATTTTACTTTGGAATAAAAATAAATCAGGAGATGATCTTACCATGCCCTCCGAACCCTTGATCGCGCTTGCGCTGAGCCTGCTCATCAGTCTTGCTCCCTTTCTGCCGGCGGCGGAAAAGTCCGCGCCCGAGGAGGAGCCCGCCCGCGTCGTTGAGGAGCAGCCCGCCCTCAGCGCGGAGCAGCTTGCCGCGCTCGCGCAGACGCCCGCCTCGTGGTTCGACGAGCCGGCCCTGCTGGACGCGCTGTCGAAGCTGCCGCACTACGACGAGACCCGCGCGCAGCGTTACCTTGCCTACCGCACCGGCGGCGTCTGGACGCTCGAGCAGGTGCTGCGCATCGTGAACACGGACAACGATCTGCCGCGCTTTACCGCTGCGGTGGATGCGGACCCGGACGACGGCGATCTCATTCTGGTCAACAAATACAGCCGTCTCGCGAGCGACTATGTGCCGGAGGACCTTGTGACGGTCGAGCCCGCCTACTCCAACGGCGGCAAGCTCAAGAGCGAGGTCAACGATGCCTTCTGCGACCTGGTCGAGGCCATGTGGGCGGAGACCGGGCTGCACCTTGTCAACGCCTCGCCCTACCGCAGCTACCAGACGCAGAAGAACCTCTACGCCCGCTACCGCACACAGTACAGCGAGGCGACGACCGACCGCTTCTCCGCCCGCGCGGGCTACAGCGAGCATCAGACCGGTCTTGCACTGGACGTCATCGCTCCCGGCGGCACGCTCAACGGCTTCAAGAACACGCAGCAGTTTGTCTGGATGCGCGACAACGCCCACCGCTTCGGCTTCATCCTGCGCTACGGCGACGGCATGGAGTACATCACCGGCTACAAGTTCGAGCCCTGGCACTACCGCTATGTCGGCGTCGACGCCGCGACGTTCATCTATGAAAACGATCTCACGTTCGAGGAATACTACGCCTATTATGTAAAAAAATAAGCCGCCCTCCGGCAGCTTTACGGCAAAAAAGAAACAGCCCTTGACCGCTTTTTCTCTCGCGCGGTCAAGGGCTATTTCTCTGCGCTCTTATTATCTAACATCCTTGGTTACCTCTCTTTCTGCAAAGTCGGCGGCACCGGATAACGCTTGCACATGGTGTCACTCTCGCTCTATATCAACACCGCAGGAGGCGGTGAACTCCGTTTATGACGTTTCAACATTCGAGAGTGCCGGGACCGGTCGTCGGTGCCTTCGGGATCAGCTGTACATTGGACTCACCCTTTCTTGAGGTGCTTTTACTATAGCACATCTCCGCGCCCCGCACAAGCCGCCGAACGCACGAAAAAGGCAGGGAGAAAACTGTGCAGGGCTCTGAACTTTTCGCTTTCGCGCAGTTTTGTGTTGACACAGTAAACCGCGAAATGATATAGTGTAAGTGTTGTGGGGCCTTTTCCCCGTAAAAAAGGAAGCTCCGGCGGCTGCCGGAGCTTCCCTTTTTATTCTTTTATTCCACGGTGACGGATTTGGCAAGGTTGCGGGGCTTATCAATGTCACAGCCGCGCTGGAGCGCGATGTAGTACGAGAAGAGCTGGAGCGGCACGACGCCGAGCGAGGGCAGCAGCATCGCGGCCGTATCGGGAATGGTGAGGACGTGATCGACGGTCTTTGCCATTTCGCCGCGGTGGCTCTCCGTGGTGAGCGCCAGCACATCCGCGCCGCGGGCCTTGACCTCAACGACGTTGCTCATCGCCTTATCAAAGAGCGGGCCGTAGGTGCCCAGCGCGATGACGAGCGTGCCGTCCTCGATGAGCGAGATCGTGCCGTGCTTCAGCTCGCCGGAGGCGTATGCCTCGGAGTGGATGTAGCTGATCTCCTTGAGCTTGAGCGAGCCCTCGAGGCCGAGCGCGTAGTCGAGGTTGCGGCCGATGAAGAAGACGCTCTCGTGGTGGAAGTGCTGCGCGGCGTACTTCTGAATGTCCTCGCAATGGCCGAGCGTTTCCTTCACCTTGTCGGGCAGGAGCGCAAGCTCACGCACCGCGTCGGCGTATTCTTCCTCCCTCACCGTACCGAGGATCTTGGCGAAGCAGAGGCCGACCATATCCAGCACGGCGAGCTGCGTGGAATACGCCTTGGTGGTGGCGACGGCGATCTCGGGGCCTGCCCAGGTGTAGAGCACGTCGTCGCTCTCGCGGGCGATGGACGAGCCGACCACGTTGACGATGGAGAGGATGTACGCGCCGCGCTTTTTCGCCTCGCGCAGCGCCGCCATGGTGTCGAGCGTTTCGCCGGACTGGCTGATGATGATGACGAGCGTCCTATCGTCCACGATGGGGTCGCTGTAGCGGAACTCGCTCGCCAGCGCGACCTCAACATTGCGGCGCAGCAGATGCTCCAGATTGTACTTGCCGACCATGCCGACGTGGTAGCTCGAGCCGCAGGCGACGATGAAGATGCGGTCAAAGCCCCGAATTTTCTCCGGCGTGAGCTTGAGATCGTCGAACACGATCTCGCCGCCGCGCAGACGCGGCGCAATGGCGTGGCGCAGAGCGTCGGGCTGCTCCATGATCTCCTTGAGCATGAAGTGCGGGTAGCCGCCCTTCTCCGCCGCGCTGACCTCCCACTCGATGTGGTGATGCTCCTTTTCGATGGGCTGCTGCATGGCGTTGTAGAGCTGAATGCCGCCGCGGGTGAGCACGGCGATCTCGCCGTCGTCCATATACACCACGTCGCGCGTGTGCTTGATGATGGCGGTCGCGTCGCTCGCGAGGAAGCTGCAGCCCTCGCCGAAGCCGAGCAGCAGCGGCGCGTCCTTGCGCGCGGCGATGATGCGGTCAGGACAATCGGCGCAGAGCATACCGAGCGCGTAGGCGCCCTCGATGCGGCGCAGCACGCGGCCCACGGACTCGAAGAAGTCGCCGCACTCGTTGCAGTAAAACTCGAGCAGCTGCGCCACGACCTCGGTATCCGTTTCGGATCTGAAGGTCACGCCCTGCGAGATCAGAAATTCCTTGAGCTCGACATAGTTTTCGATGATGCCGTTGTGGATGACGGCAAACTTGCCGTTCTCGCTGACGTGGGGGTGGGAGTTGACGTCGTTCGGCGCGCCGTGGGTCGCCCAGCGGGTATGGCCCATGCCGATGGTGCCCTCCACATCCGCGCCGCCGTGGACGAGGTCGCTCAAGGCCTTGAGCCGGCCCACGGTTTTTTTGACCTGAAGCTCATGCCGCGGCGAAACGACCGCGATACCGGCGCTGTCGTAGCCGCGGTATTCCAGACGGGCGAGGCCGTCGAGCAAAATGGGGGCAGCCTGCTCGCTGCCGACGTATCCAACGATACCACACATAAAAAAGTTCTCCTTTATGATCACAAAAGTCTCTGCGGAGCGCAGGGCTCCGCCGCAGGGCGCAATACGCCCTGCGCGATCAAAAGGGGAAACGCACAGAGATTTCACCTTTTCCGTTCCGTCACAGTCCCTCTGTTCCGCGGTCGCCCGCGTATTTGTCGGCTGTGTGCGCGCCGGAACCGCACGGGGAGGCATCCGCCGAAAAATTCGATCACCTCCCGCCTCGTCGTCCTCCGCGAGGGAGGCTCATGGCGCTTTGTCGGTTTTGAGCCGAAAACTCCTTTCTTTGTCTGTGCTTTGAAAATGGAATCTATCTCCACCGTCAGGATATGACGGAGGAAGGCAATAAAATGTTCCCGCGCGGGGCAAAATAAGGCGAAAAATCCTTACGGGAGGCTCCGCCATGGTCACCGCTTTTGTGCGCACGATCCTTTTATACTTCATCATCATGCTCGGTCTGCGGCTGATGGGCAAGCGCCAGATCGGCGAGTTGGAGCCGACCGAGCTGGTGCTCACGATGCTCATTTCCGACCTTGCCGCCGTGCCGATGCAGGATTTCGGCATCCCGCTGCTCAACGGCGTGGTGCCGATCGTGACGCTGCTCGCGCTGTCGATGCTTCTCTCGTATGGCTGTATGCGCTCCATCCGGCTGCGGCGGCTCGTGTGCGGCAGCCCGACCACGCTCATCAAGGACGGTATCCTACAGCAAGCCGCCATGCGGGCGAACCGCTTCACGCTCGACGAGCTCATCGAGGCGCTGCGCAGTCAGGGCGTGACCGACCTCACGGCGGTGAAGTACGCCATTTTAGAGACGGACGGGCAGCTCTCCGTGCTGCTCTACCCCGCCGAGCAGCCGGCGACGCCGAAGCAGCTTGGGCGCGCGGTGAAGGACGATCTTTTCCTCCCGCAGGTGCTCATCAACGACGGGCGCGTGCTCGACGGCGGCCTTGCCTATCGCGGCCTGACGCGCGGCTGGCTCACGCGGGAGCTTTCCTCGCGCGGCTATCGCAGCCCCTCGGAGGTGCTGCTCCTCACCATCGACGACGCGGGCAAGATCCTCTGCATCGGAAAGGAGGGAGCGAAATGAGGCATTGGCTCTCTCCCCTGCTGGTGCTCGCGCTGCTCTTCGGCGGCGCGATGGCCAACGCGCGTTACGTCTCAAAAAGTGTGGACGGCTGGTGCGCGGGCGTGGAAGCCTCCCTTGCCGCCGCCGAGGCGGAGGACTGGGAGGGGGCGTGCGAAGCACTCGGCGCGGTGTACGCCTCCTGGGACGCGCGGCAGACCTACTTTCACATCATGGTCGAGCACGCGGAGCTGGACGCGGCGGAGGCGCTTTTCGCCGTTTCGCACAGCTTCGCCGAAAGCGAGGACGGCGCAGAGTTCCGCGCCAACACCGCCGAGCTGCTCACGCAGCTGCGGCTGCTCAACGAGATGGAGGAAATTTCGATCAAGAATATTCTTTAAGGCAGCATTGCGCAATTCGCCGAAGCACGAAGACGCAATTGTGCGGTGTCGCCTTAGGTCTTGTCCGCAAGGAGCTTGTTGAGCTCATGCATGAAGGTGTCGATGTCCTTGAACTGGCGGTAGACGGAGGCGAAGCGGACGTAGGCGACCTCGTCCACGCTGCGCAGCTTGTCCATCACCTGCTCGCCGATGGCCTCGGTCGAGACCTCGCGCTCGAGGGAGTTTTGCAGGTTCTGCTCGATCTCCTCGCTGATGCGCTCGAGCTCGTCGAACGACACAGGACGCTTCTCGCAGGCGCGGATCATGCCGCGCAGGACCTTGCTCCGGTCGAAGCTCTGGCGGCTGCCGTCCTTCTTGATGACGACCATCGGCAGGCTCTCCACCGTCTCGTAGGTGGTAAAGCGCTTTTCGCACGACAGGCACTCGCGGCGGCGGCGGATGCTGCTGCCCTCCTCCGCCGGGCGGGAGTCGACGACCTTGCTTTCCTTGTAACCGCAGTAGGGGCATTTCATGGGCTCGCACCTCATTTTCTTTGGTTTTGGCAGGATTTCATTGTTATTGTAGCACAGTCTTTTGTAAAATGGTAGACATAATTTTCAGTTTTTTCAAAATATAGGGGCCTTCCTTCGGTCAAAGGCGTAGATGATGTGGGGTTCTCCGCCAATCTCCTCCACGCGCGCGAAGCAGAACAGCTCCGGGAGCGGCCAGGGCCGCGCGGGCGAATACGGCAGGGCAAGCTCCAGCCGTCCGCCATTCTCGCGCCGCAGGGCGCGGGAAAAGGTCAGCTCCCAGCGGGCGCTCGGAAAGCGCACCGGCGCGCCGCGCCGCCAGACCGCCTGTTCCTCCATGCTCCCGCCTCCCCACAAAAAAGCTGCCTGTACACTCTATGCACAGGCAGCCTTGCTTATTTCGGTTTTTACTTGACCTCATAGGTGCCGCGCACGAGCAGCTTGGTCGTCGCCGCAGTCGCCTTGACGCCGCGGTCGGAGATCGTCATCATGTAAAGATGGTTCTTCGTCAGGCCGGCGCCGTTGTCCAGCGTCGTGCCGCCGGTCGAGTCAATGAGGCCCGGGCTGGAGGGCGACACGACCGACGCCGTGCCGACGCGCAGCATGACCTCGCAGCCGATCGCACCGTAGAGGACCTGTCCGTTCGTCATCGTGACGACCGCAAAGCTGTCCGCCGTGCCGGCGCTCGCGCCCTCGCCCGATGTCTGCGAGCCGTACTTCTCCTCAAGCCGTTTGATGTCGGCGTCCACCTGCGCGCGCAGCTCTTTCGAGGCCGTGTCCGTGCGCGCGGCGAGCTTTTCGTCCACCCTGGCCATGAGCTCCGGCAGGAACTTTTCGTTGAGATAGCTGAGCGTCACGAGCGGATCGGACGAGGAGCCCGCCGTCCCCGCCGCGGCGACGGAGATCGAGAGGATCGTCAGGCTCGCAAGCAGGAGCGTAAAGAGCCGTGTGAGCGCGTGAGGAGTCTTTTTCATGATGTACCTTCCTTTTCTTTTGTGCAGGGGGTATGTCGCGGCAAAAGCCGCCGCGAAAGAAGAGGACGCGCTGCCCCCTTCTTTCGGGCCTTTTCAGATCAGCTGCGTATTGCCAAGCCCGAAGCTCACCGCGATGGCGGCGTCGATGCGCTCCATCAGCTCGCCGTCCACACGGCCCATGCGCTCGCGCAGGCGGCGCTTGTCGAGCGTGCGCACCTGCTCGAGCAGGACCACGCTGTCGCGCGGCAGACCGTGGTCCGGCGCGGAGAGCGCGATATGCGTCGGCAGCTTCGCCTTGTTCGTCTGGGACGTAATCGCGGCGGCGATCACCGTCGGGCTGTAGCGGTTCCCGGTGTCGTTCTGAATGATGAGCACCGGACGCACGCCGCCCTGCTCGCTCCCGACCACGGGAGAGAGGTCGGCGTAATAGATATCGCCTCGTCTGACATTGGTATCCACGCTTCGTTCACACTCCGAGAAGAAGTTCCCGCCGCGTCCTTCGCGGCCGGTCACTTTCATTCTCCCACACTCGGGCGGGATTTATACGGAGCGTACCGAATTTCTCCGCTCCCCCGCCCACGCTATCCTATGCGCGGCGCGCGGGGGCGGTGCTTATCCGAGGAGCTGGAGATTGCGGTCAACGCATTTGCCGCCGAGGTAATAATAGCGCGGCACGCGCTTGCTGACGGCGCAGAGCAGCTCGTAGCTGATGGTGCCGCACTGCTTGGCGGCAGTCTCGATGAGCTGATGCTCGCCGAACACCTCGATCTCGTCGCCGACCTTGAGCTGCGGGAGGTCGGTCACGTCGATCATGCACATATCCATGCAGATGCGCCCGACCTGCTGCGCCTCGCCGTAGGGCGTGAGCACGCGCAGCTTGCCGGAGAGGGCGCGAAAGAGGCCGTCGGCGTAGCCGATGGGCAGCACCGCGATGCGGCTGGGTCTTGTCGTGAAAAACTGCCGGCCGTAGCTGATGGAGGTGTCGGGGTCAAAGTCCTTGATGGTGGAAACGGTGGTCTTGACCGTCATGACGGGCTTCATGCCCATCCGCTCGGCAAGGTCGCCCGTGCCGTAGAGAATGATGCCGCAGCGCACCATGTCCCACGCCCACTCGGGGTAGCTGGCGATGCCGCCGGCGTTGCAGCAGTGGTGCAGGCGGAATCGGAAATTGCCCTGCGTTTCCACGGCGTCGATCATGCGCAGGAAGCGGTTGTGCTGGACCTTTGTAAATTCCACGCACTCGTCCGCCGCCTCGTCGCTGACGCAGAAGTGCGTAAACACGCCCTCCACGTCCAGCCCCGGAAGCGCGAGGATCTTCAGAATGTCGCGCAGGCTCGCGTCGAAGTGCGCGTCGTCGCACTGGAAGCCGAGGCGGCCCATGCCGGTGTCGAGCTTGATGTGGACCTTCATCGTTCCGCCCGCGTGGACCGCGGCGGAGGAATAAGCCTCGGCGATGGCGAGGTTCGGCACGGCCTGCGTCATGTCGTTTTTCAGGATGCGCCCGGCCTGATCGGCGGGCGTGAAGCCCAGCATCAGGATGGGGAGCGTGATCCCGTTCACGCGCAGCTCCTCGCACTCGTCGAGGTTCGACACGGCGAGATAGCCCGCGCCGAGCCTTTCAAGATGCTTCGCCACGCGCACCGCGCCGTGACCGTAGGCATCCGCCTTGACCACGCCGAGGAGCTTCGCCTTCGGTCCGACCTGACGGCGAATGGTCTCAAAATTATGGGTGAGGTTATCCAAGCTGATCTCCGCCCATGTGCGCTTCAGTGTACTCTCCATATAAGTTCACTGCTTTCCTTCCAAGTGTAACGCAAGGCGTTCCGCGCGGCAGGGAGAAACGCTCAGCCGCCGGCTTCGCTTTCGTCCGCCGCTATTGTATCACAAAAAGCAAAGCTCGTAAACTCCATATATGCGGTAATTTTATCCTTTTCCGCGATCTCCGCGCGCAGCGGCGCGTCATCCGCGCCGAACCAGAGCGTACATTGGATCGTTTCGCCGCCCGCCTCGCTCTCGAAGCACAGCCGCAGGGCGCGGACCGTCCCGCCGCCGTATTCGATCTCCTCCTCGCTGCGCTCGGTCAGCCAGCCCTCCCCGGCGGCGCGGAGCGCGAGGGGCACGCAGGTCACGGCGCTGACGCCTCCCGGCGTCCCGCCCGCGTCGAGCACAAGGCCGTCGTATTCGAGCTTGAGCGTATCGGCGGTGAGGTGCGCCGTCACGCCCGCGAGCAGCTCCGGCGCGAGGACGGTGACCTTTGTCTCCTCCGCGTCGGCGTCGAAGCGGAGCGTATAGCGCACGTTCTCCTCCTCGCCCGCAAGCTCGACCGCGGCGGCAGCCGTGTAGGATGTGAGCGCGGCATAGCGCTCCTGCACCGTCTCCGCGCGGGAGGCGGTCTCCTTCGTGCGGCAGGCGGTGAGCGGGAGCAGGAACAGAGCGCTGAGCAGCAGCGCGGCGAGCTTTTTCATAGGGCGGCCTCCATGCAGAATGATCTTCTCATACCTATGCCGCGCGCCCGCCGCCTATGTCCGCCCGCGGCGGAAAAGAGTTGCCCTTTGGCGAGAAGTGTGTCATAATGGCGGCAGACTCGCAAGCATCGGAGGTATCCCATGAAAAAGAAACTGCTGTCCCTCGTCTGCGCGCTCGCGCTGACGATCTCTCTGCTCCCCGCCGCACAGGCGCTGGAGGGCGAAGGCACGCGCGCCGCGGAGGTGCTCGCATCCCTCGGTCTTGTGACCGGCACCGGAGCGGGCTACGCCGCCGGGGGCGCCGCGACGCAGGAGCAGGCCGCCGCGCTGCTCGTGCGCCTGCTCGGCGCAGAGAAAGCCGCAAAGGCCGACCGCCGCAGCTGCGGCTGGGCGGGTGTTCCTGCCTGGGCGCGGAGCGCGGTGAACTACTGCGCCTTTCATGACCTGATCGACTGGAGCGAATACCGCGCCGGCGGCGCGCTGGATGCAGAGCTTTGGTGCGCCATGCTGCTGCGCGCGCTCGGCTGCGGCTCTGAGCTGGGAAGCAGCGCGGCGCGGACCGCGCGGCGCATCGGCTTGATCTCCCGTCCGCTCGAGGGCACGCTCACGCGCGGCGATCTCTTTGAAACGGCACTCGCCGCGCTGACCTATCCCGCGAAGGACGGCGGCACGCTGCTCGACGGTCTGCTCGCGAAGGGGCTCTGCACCGCTGCGGCCGTCGAAGCGCTCGGTCTGCGCCGCGAGACGCTGACCGCCCGCGAGGCCGCCGACCGCCACCTCTCCGCCATTCTCTGCCTTGACCTTTTCGCGGACGAGGAGGCCATCGAGGCCGATGAGCCGACCGCCAACGCCAGCGCCTTCCTCATCTCGCCGGACGGTCTTGCCGTGACGAACTACCACTCCATCGACGGCGCGATCAGCGGGCGCGCGACGCTCATCACGGGCGAAGTGTGCGCGATTGAGCGCGTGATCTACTACGACGCCGACATCGACCTTGCCGTTATCCGCATCGCGCGCACGACCGCAGAGGGCGAGACCGTTCCGCGCTTTCACGCCATCGCGCCCGCGGGCGCGAAGGAGGTGCGCATGGGCGACACGGTCTACGCGCTCGGCAATCCGCTGGGGTTGGGTCTCGCCATGAGCCGGGGCATCGTGAGCGCCACGGCGCACAAGGCCGATCTCTCGACGCTGCCCTGCATCGTCAGCGACGCGACCATCTCGCGCGGCTCGAGCGGCGGCGCGCTGCTCAACGAATACGGCCGCGCCGTCGCCGTCACGACCGGAGCGTACGTTTACGGCAACAATATGTACCTCTGTGTGCCGCTCGATCCGGTGCTGGAGGCCGACCTCACCGGCGAGGGCATGACGCTGCAGGAGGTGCTTGACGCCGTGACCGCGGCGCGCGAGGCCGCCGCGGAGGCTGCCGAAGCAGACGAATCACGCTAAGCTCAAAAGGACGCTGCCCGCTGGGCAGCGTCCTTTGTTGTGTTTTTCGGTGTTACTTTCTCTTGTAGCCGCGGTTGAGACGCATCTCAAGGGCGTCAAGCTCCTCGTAGAGCTCCTCGGGCACCTTGCCGATCTTCTCGTAGTAGGCGCGGGCGTCGGAGCACTCCTGCAGCCAAAGGTCACGGTCGACGGAGAGCAGGCGGCGCATATCGTACATGGACATCTCGAGGCCCTCCATGTCGATGTCGTGGGTGTTGGGCTCGTAGCCAAGCGCGGTCTCCGCCGCGCCGATCTCATCGTCCGCGCGGGAGATGATCCACTGCAGCACGCGCATATTGTCGCCGAAGCCGGGCCAGGCGAAGTGACCCTCGTCGTCGGTGCGGAACCAGTTGACGTTGAAGATCTTGGGCGGGTGCGGGATCTTCTTGCCCATATCCAGCCAGTGCTGCCAGTAGTCGCCCATGTGGTAGCCGCAGAAGGGCAGCATCGCCATGGGGTCGCGGCGCACGACGCCGACCTGACCGGTCGCGGCGGCGGTGGTCTCCGACGCCATGATGGAGCCGACGAACACACCGTGCTGCCAGTTGAAGGACTGGTAGACCAGCGGCGCGGTCTTGGCGCGGCGGCCGCCGAAGATGATGGCGCTGATGGGCACACCCTCGGGATTGTCAAACTCGGGGCTGAGGCAGGGGCAGTTGCGGGCGGGCGCGGTGAAGCGGCTGTTGGGATGCGCCGCCTTTTCGGGGCTCTGCGGCGTCCAGGGACGGCCGCGCCAGTCGATCGCGCGGGCGGGCGGGGTCTTGTTCAGGCCCTCCCACCACACGGTGTTGTCGCTCAGGTCGAGGGCGACATTGGTGAAGATGGTGTCCTTATGCGTGGAGATGAGGGCGTTGGGGTTGGACTTCATGGAGGTGCCCGGCGCGACGCCGAAGAAGCCGTTTTCGGGGTTCACCGCCCAGAGGCGGCCGTCCTTGCCGATGCGCAGCCACGCAATGTCGTCGCCCACGCACCACACGCGCCAGCCCCAGCGCTGCAGGCCCTCGGGCGGGATGAGCATGGCGAGGTTCGTCTTGCCGCAGGCGGAGGGGAAGGCGGCGGAGATGTACTTGATCTCGCCGCGGGGATTCTGGATGCCGAGGATGAGCATGTGCTCCGCCATCCAGCCCTCCTGCCGGCCGAGGTTGGAGGCAATGCGCAGGGCGAAGCACTTCTTGCCCTGGAGCACGTTGCCGCCGTAGTTGGAGTTCATGGAAATGATGGTATTGTCCTGCGGGAAGTGGACAATGTACTTGTTCTCTTTATCGAGATTGCACTGGCAGTGCAGTCCCTTGATAAAACCGGTATCGTCGCCGAGCGCGTCGCACACGGCCTTGCCGATACGGGTCATGATCGCCATATTCAGAACGACGTAGATGGAGTCCGTCAGCTCAAAGCCGTACTTGGCGAACGGCGAGCCGATGATGGACATGGAGTACGGAATGACGTACATCGTGCGGCCCTTGTAGGCGCCGTCGGCGAGAGCGTACATCTTCTCGTACATTTCCTTGGGGTCCATCCAGTGGTTGGTGGGACCGGCGTCCTCCTCACGCTCACAGCAGATGAAGGTGCGGTCCTCGACGCGGGCGACGTCGTCCGGGTCGGTGCGGTGGAGATAGCAACCGGGGAGCTTATACTCGTTGAGCTTGATGAGGATGCCTTCCTCAACGGCCTGCGCACGCAGCGCCTCGAGCTGTTCCTCCTCACCGGTGATCCAGACGATCTTGTCCGGCTGCGTCATGGCGGCCATTTCCTCCATCCACCGGAGAACGGCCTCGTTTTTCGTGAGGGCGCTTGCCGCGTCCATCCACTTCAGAGCGGTCTTGCTTTCGGGTTTTGTCATCTCGTTTCTTTCCTCTTCAGCATATCCGCGAGGCAAATGAAAAGAAAATTTTTACCCCGTGGCTGTGTGGTTCGCTTTGCATCCCGGGCGGGAGAGGGAGCTGACCGATGCACAGAGAAAAATTGCTATTGAGAGTCCTCCTGCTTCAGCAGTTTAGCAGAAAGGTTCTTCAATAGCAATAAATCAACTCATTATTATTTTCTATAAATGGCGTCCCGCCGTCAAGCCGGCAGGCGCTCAGCCAGCGCGCGGGTCAGACGGGCAAACTCCTCCAGCCCCAGCTTCTCGCCGCGGACCGTCGGCGCAAGGCCGGCGGAGACGACTGCCCCGGTCACCTGCTCCTTGGTGAGCCGGCTGCCGAAGCCGGTCATCAGGCTGTTGACGATCGTCTTGCGGCGCAGGGCGAAGGCGGCATAGACGACGCGGAAGAAGAACTTCTCGTCCTCCACCACAACCGGCGGCGTCTTACGCACCTCGGCGCGCAGGACGGCGGAGGTCACCTTCGGCTGCGGCTGGAAGCACTCGCGCCCGACCTCGAAGAGCAGACGCGGCGCGGTGTGGTACTGCATATAGACCGAGAACGCGCCATAGGCGGCGGTGCCCGGCGCAGCGCAGAGCCGCTCGGCGACCTCCTTCTGCACGAGCACCGTGATGCTCTCAAAGCACTTCGACTCGAGCAGCGCCGTGATGGCGGGCGTCGTGATGTTGTAGGGCAGGTTCGCGCAGACGATGGGCGTGAGTCCCGCGAGCTTTTCGCGCACAAGGGCTGGAATGTCGGTCTTGAGGATATCGGCGGAGACGACCTCGAAGTTATCGAAGTTCGCCATCGTCTCGTCCAGAATGGGCAGCAGCGCCTTGTCCAGCTCGACCGCGACGACCCTGCCCGCGCGGCGGCAGAGCTCATGGCTGAGCGCGCCGATGCCGGGGCCGATCTCCAGCACGCCGTTTCCCTCCCCCGCTTCGCTCGCCTCGGCGATGGCGGCGGGGATGGAGGCGTCGATGAGGAAATTCTGCCCCATGGACTTGCTGAAATGAAAGCCGTGGCGGCGCAGCAGCGCCTCGATGGCGGCAAAGTCACAATGCTCCATGCGTGTCTCCTTTGCAGGTGAAAGAATCGAAAATATTTTACCACAGAGGGGCGAAAAAGAGTAGCATTTTTTTCGCGCCTGTGCTATGATTCTGCCGATATTTGCAGAAAGAGGTCGTTTTTATGGAGCTGACGCCTGTCACCTATCTCATCGTCCTGCCGCTCGTGTTTCTCGCGGGCTTTGTGGACTCCGTCGCCGGCGGCGGCGGGATCATCTCGCTGCCCGCCTATCTGATGGCCGGTATCCCCGCCCATCTGGCCGCCGGCACGAACAAGGTCGTCAACGGCACGGGCACGCTCGTCGCCGCGCTGAAGTATTTCCGCAGCGGCAAGGTCCTGCTGCGTCCCGCCGTCACGGCGGCGGTGTGCGCGCTCATCGGCTCGGCTGTCGGCACGGAACTGGCGGCCCTCATCTCCGAGCAGACGCTCGAGACGCTGATGCTCGTGGCCCTGCCCTGCGTGGCTGTCTTTCTGAGCGTCAAAAAGGACTTCGGGCGGGACATTCCCGCCGAGGAGCGTCCCGTTTATACGCCGCGGCAGGAGCTGCTGCGCTCTGCCCTCATCGGACTGGTGTTCGGCTGCTACGACGGGCTGGTCGGCCCGGGCACCGGCACCTTTATGATCCTCGGCTTCACGGCGCTGCTCTCGCTCGACCTCATCACCGCGGGCGGCTGCGCCAAGGCGAGCAACCTGGCCTCCTGCGCCGCCTCCGCCGTGGTTTGGATCCTGCACGGGCAGGTGCTCTGGGCGCTGGCGATCCCCGCTCTCGCGTGCAGCATCGCCGGCAATTATCTCGGCGCGCTCTATGCCATCCGCGGCGGCAGCAAGAAGATCCGCAGCGTGATGTTTCTGGTGCTGGGCCTGCTGTTCGTGAAGATGCTCTATGAGCTGCTGTTCTGAGAAAAGCGAAAAGAAAACCGAGGGCAGCCGCCCTCGGTTTTTTCATGCTCTCAGTCGAGAAAATAGGCGACGGAATTGCGCCGTCCGAACTGGATGCACTCGTTGTAGGTGTCCATGAACAGGTCGATCTTCGCGCCGCGCACACCGGTGTCCTCCGCATGGCTCATACCGTAGGTGTAGGATCCGGAGGTGATGAACATGGTCGTCCCCAGCGGGATGACGCTTTTGTCCACTGCCACGCAGCCGCGCGCGACCGTGGTGCCGGTCGCGGTACGGGTACCCACGCCGTCGTAGCCGGTGGTATAGGCGGTACATTTAACCTCCATCGAGCCGGTGAAGTGCAGCGCGTCGCCGGACTGCATGAGCAGATAGCCGCTGCCGTCGCTGTTTTTCACGACCGAGGCGACGGTGTCACCCGCCTGCGCCTCCTTGACGAGGGTACCGACGTAGGCGTACTCGGTGACGCTGGTGTTGTTCTGCTCGGCGACCGCCTGACGCGAGACCAGCTCGCCGTCGGCGTAAACGACCTCATAGACCACCTCGCGCGTACCGTCCATGCCCTGCTGCCAGACCTGCGTCTCCCCCTTGGGGACCTTATAGCTCTCGGTGTAGACCGTGGCGTGCTCCGCCGGCTCGATGAGCGTCTCGTAGTAGGTGAAGCTCGCGGCGATCTCGATGAAGATCTCCGGCTCGCTCACGTCGACCTTGACCATCTCCACCGGGCCGACCGAGATGCCCATGCGCTTTAAAAGCGCGTCGGCCGTTTCATTGGTGCGGGTGGTGGCGTACTGCACCGCGTCCGTACCGTGGGTGACCGTGACCTTGTGTCCGCTCTCAAAGCGCAGCTCGGCCGAGCCGTCCGCCGCGCCGACGACGATCAGTTTATCCGCCGTCACCGGCTCAGCCAGCTCGACCGCCGTGGTCGCCTCGCCGTCGGTGATGAGGTAGAGCGCGCTTGCGCGCAGAGCGGGGACCGCGTTCACAGCCAGCACCAGACACAGCAGCATAGCGAAAACCGCCTGCCGCCGGTTGAGCGGGAAGACCCGCTTCTTCCAGTTTGCTAACATAGTTGACCTCCGAAGTTTGCTGTGCGCCGAACAGGCGGCGCATCAAAATGGTTACAATTGTCATTTTATTGTAACCATTTTGTAACCTTTTAAACTCCGAGGAGTATACCCTATTCCCCGCCGTTTGTCAAGCCATGCGTGTCGATGACAACATTTTGCGGCAGGAATCGCCCATTTTCCACAAGATATCGTATGCTTCCGCAACAAAAAGAGCAGGAGAGCGGCGGCTCAGCCGAGCCGCCGCTCTCCCTTTTCTGGCGAGGGTGTATGAGGATCGAACTCATCCGGCAGGTTTTGAGCCTCCCGCAGACGGTTTTGAAGACCGCGGGGCACACCAGCACCCATCCACCCCCATGGAAAAGCTATTCGTACAAACGCCGCCCCGGGCGGCGCAGATCGCCCTCCCGCCTTGTGCGGTCGTTCCGGTCAAGACATTCCAGCACCAACAGCGCACTGTCGCGCGAGGTGCCGAGGAGGTCGCGGAAGGCCGCGAGCGTGAGCGTCTCGTGGTCGGCAAAATAAGCGCGTACGAGCGCGCAGGCGCACACGTAGACCTCGCGGTGCAGGCAGAGCCGCGGCGCAAGCGCGATCAGCTCGCCGCCGGTGAGTAGGCTCTCGAGCACACGCTCCGCCTCGGCGCGGTCCTTTGCGTCAAAGCGGGCGAGCACGCGGTCCGTGCGCTCGGGACGCAGGTCCGCCGCGCGGTAAAGCGCCAGCAGCTCGGCGCGCAGGGCGGTCTGGCGTCTGGTGTAGCGCACGGTAAAGTCCGCGAGGGCGTAGCGCTCCGCGGCGAAGCGGAGCTTCCCCTCGCGCACGAAGAGCGCGAGCAGAGCGTCCGCGCGCTCCGGCTCGACAGCGCGGAAAAGCCTCTGACGCAGCTCCGCCGCGCGGATGCCCGCGTGGAGCGGGTTTTTTGCGTGGTAATCGGTCAGCAGCGCCTCACAGCGTGCCCAAAGCGCGTCGAGCACGGCGGAGGCAATGAAGCGTCCCGGCATCGGCGCGGCGGCCTCGCCGCGCGCGAGCAGCGCGTCAAGCTCCGGCGCGAGCCGCGTCTCCTCCATGCCGAGGCGGGCGGCGAGCTGCGCCGCCGAGGGCAGCGCGGTATCCAAGGCAGTCAGCGCCTGCAGCACGCGCTCCGCGCCGCTGCCGTTTTCCCGCACGGCGAGGGCGGAAAGTACCGCGGCGTCGTTCCGCTTATGGCGCGCAGGCGCGTCGTCAAGGATGATGCCGCCGCCGATGGTCTCGAGCGGCGAATAAAAGCGGATCACGAAGCGGTCGCCGCACTTCGCGGCGACGTCCTCGGTGAAGCGGAGCTGGGCATAGGCGCTCTCGCCGGGGGCGAGGGCGTCGCGGTCGAGCAGCACGACCTTGGCAAGCCGCGCCGCCGTGCCGTGGCAGAAGTGGACGCGCGAGCCGTTTTCAACGGTGCGCTCCGAATCCCGCAGGCAGGAAAGACGCACGTCGAGCAGGCGCGAGACGCGGACGCTGTCCGGCTCAGCCAGCGTATCGCCGCGGATAACGTCAGTCTTTTTAATGCCCGCCAGATTCACCGCCACGCGCTGACCGGCGACGGCGATCGCCGTATTTTCCCCGTGGACCTGCAAATTGCGCACGCGGCTGCGCGTGCCGGAGGACAGCAGCTCGGCCTCGCCGCCAACGTGCAGCGCGCCCTCGATGAGCGTGCCGGTGACGACGGTGCCGAAGCCGTCCACCGAAAACACGCGGTCGATGGGCAGGCGGAACGGGACGCGGGCGCTTTTTTCCCGCGTCTGCCGCACAAGGGCGTGCAGCATTTCCCGCAGATCTTCGATCCCCTGCCCGGTGGCGGCGGAGGTCTCAACGACCGGCGCGTTTTCCAGAAAGGTCCCCTTCACGCGCGCGGCGAGCTCCGCGCGCGCCATGGCGAGCCAGTCGGCGTCCGCGAGGTCGCATTTGGTGAGGACGACCACGCCGCGGCGCACGCCGAGAAGCGAGAGGATATTCAGATGCTCGACCGTCTGTGGCATGAAGCCCTCGTCCGCCGCGACGACAAGCATCGCAAGGTCGATGCCGCCCGCGCCGGCGAGCATGGTTTTGATGAATTTCTCGTGACCCGGCACGTCCACCACGCCGGCACAGCTGCCGTCGGGAAAGTCGAGCCGCGCGAAGCCGAGCTCGATGGTGAGTCCACGCCGCTTTTCCTCCGCCAGACGGTCGGTGTCCACGCCGGTGAGGGCGCGGACCAGCGCCGTTTTTCCGTGGTCGACGTGACCGGCGGTGCCGATGACGACGTGCTTCATCGGTCGCTCTCCGCGACGGCGCGCACGAGCTCGTCGTATTCCTCCGGCCGGAGGGTGCGCAGGCAGAGCAGCAGCCGTTCGTGCGCAATGCGCGCGGCAACAGGCGTTTCGCGCTGCCGCAGGCGCTCCGCCAGCTCGTCCATGCGGCAATGCCGCGGCGTGACCGCCGCGGCGAACCCGGGCAGCGTCTGCGCCGGCACGCTGCCGCCGCCGACCGCGTCCTCCTCCGCGAGGACCTCGGCGGAAATGCCGCGCTCCGTCAGCTTCTCGCAGAGCGTCCGCGCCTGCGCGCGCAGCTCCTCGGGCGATGCCGCGAGCATGGCGAGGGTCGGCAGCGTGGCGACAGCGGAACCGTCGGCATAGGCGCGGAGCGTCGCCTCCAGTGCCGCGAGCGTCATTTTATCCACGCGCAGAGCGCGGAGGAGCGGGTGACGCTTGAGCACGTCAAGGCAGGACTTTTTCCCCACAAGGATACCCGCCTGCGGGCCGCCGAGGAGCTTATCGCCCGAGCAGGTGACCGCGTCCGCGCCCGCGCGGACGGAGCCCTGCAGCGTCGGCTCGCCGTGGATGCCGAACGCTTCAAGGTCGAAAAGGCTGCCGCTGCCGAGATCCTCGAAAAACGGCAGGCCGCGGGAATGGGCGAGCGCGGCAAGCTCCTCGCGGCTCGCGCTTTCGGTGAACCCGACGATGCGGTAGTTGCTGGTGTGGACCTTCATCAGCGCGCGGGTACGCTCGCCGATGGCGGCGGCATAGTCCGCAGCGCGGGTCTTGTTGGTCGTGCCGACCTCGCGCAGCGTCGCGCCGCAGGCGGACATGATCTCCGGCACGCGAAAGCTGCCGCCGATCTCGACCAGCTCGCCGCGCGAAACGACGACCTCGCCGCCGGCGGTCAGCGCCGTGAGGAGCAGCAGCACGGCGGCGGCGTTGTTGTTGACGACCAGCGCGCTCTCCGCGCCGGTCAATTGGCAGAGGAGTTCTTCGACATGGGCATTGCGCGAGCCGCGTCCGCCGCTTTTCACATCGTATTCAAGGGTAGAATAGTGCTCCGCGGCGTCCGCCGCGGCTTTAGCCGCGCGTCCGCTCAGGCGGGCACGGCCGAGATTCGTATGGAGCACGACGCCGGTTGCGTTGATGACCGGACGGAGCGAGGGCATTTCCGCCCGGCGGACGGCGTCGGCGGCAAGGGCGCAGAGCGCCGAGATCTCCGGTATCTCCGGCGCTTCGCCGGAAAGGACGCTCTCGCGCAGCGTGTCGAGCGTGCGGCGCACCGCCGCCGTCACCGCCGCGGCGGAGGCGTCCGGACAGAGCGCGTGCGTGGGGGCAAGCAGCTCGTCCACCTTGGGGATATTGCGCAGCAGCGCCTTGTCCATCTCTACGTCCTCCCTTCTCATTCCGCGTCGGCCCAGCCGTTCGCGGCGATCTTCGCAAAATAGGTCATGGCCTCGACCGGATACTCGCCCACGGCGGTCTCGCCGGTGAGGAGCAGATAGTCCGCGCCGCTCCTCGCCGCCTGATAGACGTCCGTGACCTCGGCGCGCGTGGGCACGGCGGCGTGGTGCATCGAGTGGAGCATCTGCGTGGAGACCATAAAGGGACGCTTCGCCGCGCGGCATTTGCGCGCGATGAGCGTCTGCGCGCGGGGCAGCTCCCAGAGCGGCATGGCGTTGCCGAGGTCGCCGCGGGCGATCACAACGACGTCCGCGAGCGGAAGGATCTCGTCGAGCCGATGCAGTCCGGTCATGTTCTCGATCTTGGCAAAAATTTTCAACTCCTGCGCGCCGGTCTCGCGCAGGGCGGCGCGCACGGCGCGCAGATCGTCCGCGCCGCGGACAAAGGGCTGCATGAGCGCGGTGACGCCGTATTCCCTCGCGCGGCTGAGATTTTCCATATCCATCTCCGTGAGCGCGCTCGCGGGCAGCTCACGGCCCGCGACGGCAAGGCTCTTGCGGGATCGGAGCACCCCGCCGCGCTCCACGCGGCAGGTCATCGCCCGCGCGTCCAGAACGCGCAGGGAGAGCGCGCCGTCGTCGAGCAGCAGTTCGTCGCCGTCTTGCAGATTTCCGGTCAGGATCGGCGGGACGGGAAAGGCTTCGCCGAGCGTGAGCGTATCGCCCTCGCGCAGCGTCAGCGGCGCGAAAAGCGCGCCGACGCGCAGCTCGGGGCCCTGCAGGTCGATGAGCAAGTCACAGGAAACGCCCTCCGCGGTCTCGGCGCGGCGCAGGCTTTCCAGCCACGGCGCACGCTCGGCGAGGGGACCGTGGGAAAGGTTCAAGCGCACGCCGCGCATCCCCGCGCGCAGCAGAGCGCGGAGCGTATCCGTGTCGGCGCAGGCGGGGCCGAGCGTGCCGTAGAGCTTGCCGGTCATGGCGTTTCCTCCTTGGGGTGAAAATGGTCGTACACCGCGCGGCCCGCGGCGCGGCCCAGCTCCGATTGCAGGGCGGGCAGCTCCGCCTCGCGGATGGCCTTGACGCTCTTGAAGCGAGCCAGCAGCTTCCGCTTGCGCACCTCGCCGATGTTGGGGATACCGTCGAGCGCGGAGGCGACGGACGAGCGCGTGTGGCTCTCGTGGTGGTAGGTGATGGCGAAGCGGTGCGTTTCCTCCTGAATTTGCCCGATGAGGGCAAAAACGGCGGGGTCGGCGTGCAGGTCGATCTCATGGCCCTCGGCGGTGGTGAGGGCGCGTGTACGGTGGCGGTCGTCCTTGACCATGCCGAAAATGGGAATGTGCAGTCCGAACGCCGCGCAGACCTTCTCCGCGACAGCGGCGTGCGTCATGCCGCCGTCGATGAGGAACACGTCGGGCAGCGGCGCGAATTTCTCGTCGCCGTCAGCGTAGCGCTGCAGGCGGCGGGTCAGGACTTCCTCCATCGAGGCGTAGTCATCGGGGTGAGCCGTGACGGACTTCATCTTAAAGCGGCGGTAGTCGCGCTTGAGCGGCCTCGCGCCGGCGTAGACGACCATCGACGCGACGATGTCGCTCGCGCCGGTGTTAGAAATATCGTAGGATTCCATGCGTTTTGGCGCGGCGCTCAGACCGCACATAGCGGCAAGGCTCCTGAGCGTTTTGTCCTCGCGCTCGGCGGCGGTGGTGACGCGCTCGACCTCCTCACGGGCGTTGCGCTCCGCCATGGCAAGCAGTTCCGCCTTTTCGCCGCGCTGCGGCACGCGCAGCGTGACGCGATGCCCCGCGCGGGAGGTGAGCACCGTTTCCAGCCCGGAAAGCTCGTCCACGGCAAAGGGCAGCAGGATCTCGCGCGGCAGCACGCCGCGCGGGAGATAATACTGCGACAGGAGTGCCGAGAGCGTATCGGCCTCGGTCTCGTCGGTGGGGGCAGTGAAAATGCTCGTCTCGCGGCCGGTGACGCTGCCGTCCTCGACGTGGACAACAGCGCAGCCGGACTTGGCGGCGCCCGTGTAGAGGCCCCAGACGTCGGTGTCGGCGCAGACGCCGGCGATGACCTTCTGGCGCTTGCCGAGCACCTCGATGGCGGCGATGCGGTCGCGCAGGACGGCGGCCTGCTCGAAGTGCAGCTGCTCCGCCTCGTGCTCCATCTCGGTCTTCAGCTCGCGTGCGAGCGTCTTATAGTGACCTGCGAGGAGCGAGCACGCCTGCTCGATGCGCTTTTGATATTCCTCCGCGTCCGGCTCGCCGCGGCAGAAGCCGTCGCAGCGGCCCATGTGGTAATTGAGGCAGGGGCGCTCCTTCCCGATGTCGCGCGGGAACCGGCGCGTGCAGGTCGGCAGGCGGAAGGCGGCGCAGACCGCGTCGATGGCGGCGCGGGTCTCGCCGCGTGCGCCGAAGGGCCCGAAGTAGCGCGCGCCGTCGTCCGCCGTTTTGTTGGCAAGCGTGAAGCGCGGGTAGGGGCCGTGGGAGAGACGGACAAAGGGGTAGCCCTTATCATCCTTGAGCAGAATGTTGTAGTGCGGCTGATGCTGCTTGATGAGGGAGTTTTCGAGGATCAGCGCCTCGAACTCACTGGAGACAAAGATGGTGTCGAAATGGTCGACCTGCGAGACCATGCGGCGGGTCTTTTCATTGTGGCCCGTGCCGAGCTGGAAATACTGGCTGACACGGTTTTTGAGCTTTTTCGCCTTGCCGACGTAGATGACCTTGCCCGATGCGTCCATCATCAGATAAACGCCCGGAGCAAGCGGCAGGTCGTTGGCCTTTTCGAGCAGCTGCTCCTTGGTCATGCGCTCCCTCCTTTCCGCGGAAAAAGGCGGCTCCGCCCTGTGCGAAACCGCCTTTCCTTGAAACTATGATCGTTTATTCGCCGAAGTTGCCGGAAACCAGCTCGCTGAGTGCGGCGACCGCCTCTTTTTCGTCGCTGCCGTCGGCAAGCAGGGTGATGGTGGTGCCCTTCGTGATGCCGAGGGACAGTACGCCCAGCAGGCTCTTGGCGTTTACGCGGCGCTCGTCCTTCTCCACCCAGATGCCGCTCTTGAACTCGTTGGCCTTCTGAATGAAAAAGGTCGCGGGGCGCGCGTGCAGACCAACCTCATTGTTGATGGTGACTTCCTGTGTAACCATTCTCTCATCCTCCCAAATCAGACTAACGGGATATTGAGTATATTATACCATCCAAACCCCATTCGTCAATCCACTTTTTTACAAACTTCGGGAAAAACAGGGTGTTTCGTTCGGGCAGTCTGCCGAAAGCGTCGGTTTGTCCGCGGCAGACGGACAGTGCTCACTTGAACTCCACAACGGTCACGCCGCTCTCGCCCTCGCCGTAATTGCCGAGGCGGAAGGACTTGACCGTTTTATCGCGGCGCAGGTATGCCTGCACGGCCTTGCGCAGCGCGCCGGTGCCCTTGCCGTGGATGATGGTGACGGTCTCGAGGTGGGCGCGGCGGGCGGCGTCGAGATAATTCTCCAGCACGCTCTCGGCCTCAAGCGTTTCCATGCCGCGCAGGTCCAGCTCGCGGGCGGCTGCCGCGGTGTTGAGGATGCGGCGGGTCGGCGAGGCGGGCGCGGTCGTTTTTTTCATGGCAGCGCGCTCGTCGTCCTCGATCAAACGCACCTCGTCGTTCTTGACCGTCATGGAGAGAACGCCCGCCTTGAGCACGAGCCGGTCGCCCTTGACGGCGGTGACCTCGGCGGGGCGGTTCGTGCCGGGGATCTCCACCAGGTCGCCCGCGCGGATGGGACGGGACGGCGCGGGGATCGGCTCGCGCGATTCGTCGCGCACACCGGCGCGCTCGCGCGCGGCGTTGAGCTCGGAGACGATCTCGACGCGCTTTTCGTTCATCGCCTGCGCGTCGAGCTGCTTTTTCTGCGCTTTTCGCAGCTCGTCCAGCTCGCGGAAGGCGGCGTCCGCCGCGCTCTTGGCGTCGGCAAGGATGCGCTTGGCCTCGGCCTCGCCGCGGCTGCGGGCGTTCTCCTTGGCGCGCTCCATCTGGGCGCGGAACTCGCGGGCGCGGCGGGAGTCCTCCTCCTGTTTCGCGTGCAGACGGTCGATCTCCTCCTTTTCCTTTTCGAGCTGCTGGCGCTTGATCTCCAGCTGCGTCAGCACGTCCTCGAAGCGGATGCTCTCCGCGTCCATCTGCTGCTTCGCCGTCTCGATGACGCGCGGGTCGAGGCCGAGCCGCGCAGAGATGGCGAAGGCGTTGGACTTGCCGGGGATGCCGATGAGGAGCTTATAGGTGGGGCAAAGCGTCTCCACGTCGAACTCGCAGCTCGCGTTCTCGACGCCCGCCGTGGTCATGGCAAAGGTCTTGAGCTCAGCGTAGTGCGTGGTGGCGGCGACCTTCGCGCCGCGGGCGCGGACGTGCTCGATGACCGCGATGGCGAGGGCCGCGCCCTCGACCGGGTCGGTGCCCGCGCCCAGCTCGTCGAAGAGGACGAGGGAATCGCCGTCCGCCTCGTCGAGGATATTGACAATGGTCTTCATGTGCGCGGAGAAGGTGGAAAGGCTCTGCTCGATGCTCTGCTCGTCGCCGATGTCGGCGAGAATGCCGGTGAACACGCTCACCGCGCTGCGGTCGCCCGCGGGAATGTGCAGTCCGCACTGCGCCATCAGGCAGAGCAGACCGAGCGTTTTGAGACTGACGGTCTTGCCGCCGGTGTTGGGGCCTGTGATGACGAGGGTATCGAAGCTGCGGCCCACCTCAATGTCGATGGGCACGGCCTTGGCGGGATCGAGCAGCGGATGGCGGGCGCGGCGGAGGGAAACGCTGCCGTCCGTGCGGATCTCGGGCCGCGCGGCGTCCATCTGGTAGCTCAGCTCGCCGCGGGCAAAGATAAGGTCGAGGTGGACGAGAATGTCATAGTCCCACAAGATCGCCTCGGCAAAGCCCGCAGCCTCGGCGGAGAGGGCGAAGAGGATGCGCTCGATCTCCTTTTTTTCCTTGGCTTCCAGCTCCTTGAGCTCGTTGTTTGCCTGCACGACGCCCATCGGCTCGACGAAAAGCGTCGCGCCGGAGGCGGAAATGTCGTGAACAAGGCCGGGCAGGTCGCCGCGGTGCTCCGCCTTGACGGGCACGACGAAGCGCCCGTCGCGCTGGGTGATAAGCGCCTCCTGCAGCGTGCTCTTGTAGCTGGGCGAGGAGATGATCTTCTGCAAGATCTGTCTGCCCTTGGCGCTTGCCGCACGCTTGTGACGGCGGATATCCGCCAGCTCGGGGCTGGCGGCGTCGGCGATCTCGTCCTCGGAGAGGATGGAGGTCGTGATCTTATCCTCTAAAAAGCGGTTGGCGTGGAGCGAGTCGAACATCCGGTCGAGGACGGTGCCCTCGCCCTGGTCGGCCTCATAGTATTCCCGCACGCGGCGGGAGTTCGTCAGCAGTCCCGCGATGGTCAGCAGCTCGCGGGGATTGAGCATACCGCCGCGCTCGGCGCGGGCAAGTGCCTCGCGCACATCCTTCACGCCGGAGAACGACGGACTGCCGCGCAGGCCGATGAGGGCGCGGGCAGCGTCCGTTTCATCCTGTAAGCGGCGCACATCGTCCGCATCGGTGGAGGGCGTCAGGCGCAGGGCGCGCTCCTTTGCCGCCTCGCTGACCGCCTTTTGCGAAAGGCGCTCCAAAAGCTGCGGCAGCTCGAGCACGCGGATGGATTTTTCAAACAGTTCTGTCATGATGTGTTCCTATTTTATGTCAACTTGATGGATTTGTAGAAATCGAGCGTTTTGAAGCGCCGGTCGAGCTGCGCGGCAGCAAAGGTCTCGCAGACCACGCTCAAGCGCGCGAGCGAGGCAGGCTCAAGCGTGAACGACAGCAATCGCTTGGACGGCGCGCCGACAATGTGGCGCATCGCGGCGAGCGCTCCCGCGTCGAGCGGCAGACCGCCTGCCGGTCCCGCGCATTTTTTGCACAGCACCACGCCCTGCGCCGCGTCGAACACCGGCTCGGCGGGATCGGTCCTGCCGCACATGGCGCAGTCGTCGAGCAGCGGCTCATAGCCGGAGAGCGCGAGCAGGCGCAGCTCGAAGGCGGCACGCACCAACTCGTTCGGACGGTCCAGCGTGTCGAGCGCGTAGAGCGAATTGAGCAGCAGGGACAGCACCTCGCCGGAGGGCAGGTCCTCGCTCGTGACCGCCTCGGCCATTTCGGCGAAGTAGGACGCGAGGGAGAGCTTTTCCAGATCGGCGCGCAGGCCATCAAAGAGCGTGATGGTCGAGGCCTCGTCGAGATAGTACCAGCTCCCGCGGCGGTAGAGCACCAGCTCGGAAAAGGCAAGGTGCTGGCAGGCCGCGGCGAGCTTGCTCGAGCGCCGCCGCGCGCCGCGCGCAATGACGGCGAGCCGTCCGTGCTCCGCGGTGAGGACGGTCAGGATGTAGTCGGCCTCCTTTGTCTCCGTTGCACGGAGCACGAGGCCGCGGGTGACAAGTTTATCGGGCATTGGGCGGCTGTTCACACTCCTCCGCTTGCTTTGCCAGCATATAAAAGGTCGGATTCCCGGTTTGCAGAAAAAGCCGATAGTAGCCATTGTCCATGCGCTTCACCTCTCGGCGTTAGCATGAGGAAAAGCGCGGAGAATATGGCTGGAAATTTTTTATTGGTCGTTGTAGCCGAAGCTCCGGATGTAGTTCATGTTATCGCGCCAGTTTGTCCCACGCGGCTTCGCCGCGCGGGAGCCCTTTCACCCGTTTAACGGGCGAAGTGAATTCGCCCTATGGGATCCTTCGCTGCGCTCCGGATCACGCCGCTTACCGCGGCGGCTCGCTCCCGCTCGCAGAAAAACCGGCGCGGCGTCATACCGCACCGCCGGCAGGCTTATTGGTCGTTGTAGCCGAAGCTCCGGATGTAGTTCATGTTGTCTCTCCAGTTTTCCTTGACCTTGACCCAGGTCTCGAGGTAGACCTTCGTGCCCATGAAGCGCTCGATGTCCTGCCGCGCCTCGGTGGAGATCTTTTTGAGCATCGCGCCGTTCTTGCCGATGATGATGCCCTTGTGGCTGGCCTTTTCACAGTAGATGGTCGCGTCGACCTCGATGACCTCGTCGTCGCGCTCGATGAAGCGCGTGATCTCCACGGCCGTGCCATGCGGAATCTCCTTGTCGAGGTTGCGCAGCAGCTTTTCGCGCACGATCTCGCCCACGACCTGACGGTCGGGCTGGTCGGTGGTCATGCCGTCAGGGAAGAGCTGCGGGCCTTCGACGGCGTGCTTCTTGAATTCGTCCAGCAGCTCGTCCAGCCCGTCGCGCGTGCGCGCGGAGATGGGGAAAATGCCGTCGAAATCATACGCCTCGCTGTAAGCGGCGATAACGGCGAGCAGGTCGTCCTTTTTTGCAACGGTGTCGATTTTGTTGATGCACAAAATGGCGGGCAGATGCGACTGCCGGATCTTCTCGATCAGCTCCTGCTCGGGGATGCCGACGTGCGGCACCGGCTCGACGAGCAGAGCGACGAGGTCCACGTCCGCGATGGAATCGCGCGCGACCTTCACCATGTAGTCGCCCAGACGGCTGCGCGGCTTGTGAAAGCCCGGAGTGTCGAGCAGGACGAGCTGCGTATCGCCCTCGGTCACGACGCCGTAGATGCGGTTGCGCGTGGTCTGCGGCTTATTGGAGACAATGGCGATCTTCTCGCCGACGAGCGCGTTGGTCAGGCTGGACTTGCCGACGTTCGGACGCCCGCAGAGGGTGATCATGGCGGTTTTTGTCTTTTGCATAGGTGATCCTCAACTTTCTTTCATGTTGAACAATTCTTGTTTTATGCGTCGCCGCTTTTGCGGCGTACAAGCGTTTTCCGTATCCTACCGCTCGAGGTCGAGCCGCTTCATGATGGCTTCCTCATGCTCGCGCATCTGCGCCTTCATGGGGCCTTCGTCCAGATGATCGTAGCCTAAAAGGTGGAGCACGGAGTGCGTCACAAGGTAGGCAAGCTCGCGGCGGTTCGAGTGTCCGTATTCCTTCGCCTGCGCAGCGACGTGCTCGAGTGAGATGACCATATCGCCGAGCGGGACCAGGCCCGTGCCGGGGTCGGCGTCCTCCTCGCCCGGAAGCTCACCGGGGGTAAGCTCGAACATTGGAAAGCTCAAAACATCCGTTGCGCGGTCCACCTGCCGCATCTCACGGTTGATCGCGTGGATGGTCTCGTCGTTCGTCAGCCGCACGTCGATCTCACAGGGAAAATCCACGCCCTCGGCGGCAAGCGCCGTGCGGATCACCTTGCGGATGAAGGCGCATTTGCTCTCGCCTGCTCCGGGTACATCCGCGGTGATGGGAATATAGTGTCTCTTTGCCATTATCGTTTCCTCTTTTCGTTCCGGGCGTCCTCATAGTCCGCGTAGGCCTTGATGATGCGCTGGACCATGACGTGACGCACCACATCCTGATCGGTCAGCTCGCAGATACCGATGCCCTCGACATTCTTGAGCACGCGCACCGCCTGCTTGAGACCGCTCAGCTTATCGGCGGGCAGGTCGATCTGCGTCGCGTCGCCGGTAATGACCATTTTCGAGCCGAAGCCCATGCGGGTAAGGAACATTTTCATCTGCTCGCAGGAGGTGTTCTGCGCCTCGTCGAGAATGATAAAGCTGTCGTCGAGCGTGCGGCCGCGCATATAGGCGAGAGGCGCGACCTCGATGTTGCCGCGCTCGAGATACTTCTGATAGGTCTCCGCGCCGAGCATATCAAAGAGCGCGTCGTAGAGCGGGCGGAGGTAGGGATCGACCTTGCTCTGCAGATCGCCGGGCAGAAAGCCAAGCCGCTCGCCCGCCTCGACCGCGGGGCGCGTGAGAATGATGCGGTTGATCTTCCGCTCGCGGAACGCCGCGACCGCGGCGGCGACGGCGAGATAGGTCTTGCCCGTGCCGGCGGGGCCGACGCCGATGGTGACGGTATTCTGAGAAATGGAGTCCACATACTCCTTCTGCCCGATGGTCTTGGGCTTGATGGGTCGGCCCTTGGCGCTGATGCAGATGACGTCCTGCGTCAGCTCGCCGATCTTCTCCTCCTGCCCCGAGCGGGCCAGTCCGATGACGTAGCGGACGTTCTGCTCGTTGATGGCCTCGCCGCGGTTGGAGAGCGTCAAAAGCGCGGAGAGGGCCTTGCAGGCGAGCATGGTGTCCTCCGGCTCGCCGTTGACGCGCAGCTCGCCCTCGCGGTTGGCGACGGTGACGTGAAATTCCGACTCGATGAGGCGGATATTCTCGTCAAACGAGCCGAAGAGGTTGATCGCCTGCTCCAGGCGTTCAATGCTGATGCGCTGTTCCATAGAAAAGCTTGTCCTTTCATAAGCTCCTGCGGCGGCGCCGCAGGAAAATGCGTTCAATCCGTTAAAATGGGCACGGTCTCGCCGATCTGCTCCAGACATTCCGCCGAGAGCGTGACGAGCAGCCAATCCCCCTGCACCGCCGAGGCGACGCGCGTCGCCGTCACGGCGCCGTCGATCCTCGTGAGAAGATACGCCGAAAGCGTCCGCGCGCCGAGCTCCTCGGCCTCCGTGCGCGTCCTTGTGACGGTGCGCGTTTCGTAGGGGCGCAGCGTCGTTTCCTCCCAGGTGAGCGGGAGCGCCATACCGCCGGGCAGAGATAATTTTGTTTGATTTATTATTTTATCACAACTGCCCTGCAAATTGCTACTCCCTTTTGCGCCAAATTTTAGCCGTCCTTCGCCCACGAGCAGCGCATAGCTGTGCTTTTCGTCATCGGTGTACCGCTTTTCCTCATATTGCAGCGGGACCCGGATCGAAAGCTCATACCACGTCCGGCCCCGGACCTGCCCGCGCCCGGCGAGCAGGCGGCTCGGAACGTTCGGGCGCTCGGGGCCCTCGGTCTGCACCGCGCCGGAAATGAGGAGCTGACCCGCCGTAACGGTGCCGCCCTTCCTCACCATTGCCCTGCCGTCGTAAGCGCGCACCTCGGTGACGAGGGCGTCGCGCTTCGCGACGACGTTCGTGGGCGTGCGGTCATCCGCCAGCTCGGGCTTGGGCACGCGGTCGCGCACGCTGACGTAGGCGCGGCAGCCGCGGACGTTGACCGTCAGCCACGCAAGCTCGGGCAGCTCCGGCAGGGCGCGGTTGCAGATGTCCTGCGGGCGGAAGGAGTAGGCGAAGCTGCCGCGGCGCAGCCCTTGCTTTTCCAGCACGCGCAGGATCTTTTCCGCCGGAACGGTCTCGCTGCCGCTGACCTCGAAATCCCAGATGAAGAAGGAATTGGCAAAGACCAGCGTGAGCATGAGCGCCAGCCCCGCGAGCAGCGTGTAGCGGCGGCGGAAGCGGCGCAGGAAAAAGGGCGCGCCCGCCGCGCGCTCGACGGTCAGCGCGGCGTCGAGCGGCGCGAGGAGCCGCTCGAGCTTTTTTCGCTCGGCGGCGCGGACGGTGAAGGACAGCGCGCTCACGCTCTCCCACCGGAGGTCGGAAAAGGCGATGCCGTGCGCGCCGCAGAGGTTGAGCACCCGCTCGGGAAAGGCGCTCTCCACGCGCACGCGCAGCGTGCCGCGCAGCAGTCGGGCCGCACGATCCATGATTCTCTCCCTCCTCCCTACCGCAGAAATTCAACGCCGTCGATGCGTCCGCCGATGCGCACCTCACGCTCGGTCATGCTTTTGAGCGTCAGCCCCTCGCCGGTCACGCGCAGCACCGCGCCGCCCACGCTCACGTCGATGAGCTCCGTGCCGTAGGCGAGCAGGCCCTCGTGCCCCTCCAAAAGGAGCTGTCGGTCGCCGAGCAGCTCCATGTGGCTCAGTCCCGCCGCCACGTCGGCGGGCAGATCGAACAGCTCCGCCATGCGGGCCAGATATTCCCTTCCGTTCACATCCATTGCGCTACCTCCCTGTGCGTTTGTCCCTGTCAGGCAAGGGTATGCGCGCGGGGGCGGAAACTTGCCTGTCCGCGGCGCTTGCATTTTCGCCGCCGCGCTTTTATACTATGGGCAAGCAAATGCAAGGAGGCACGCCATGGGAATGAACATCTTCCGCGCCGTCAACTCGACGCTCATCTATCTTGAGCGCGGCGACGAATATCTGATGCTGCACCGCACGAAAAAGGAGAATGACCTCAACCACGACAAATGGATCGGCGTGGGCGGCAAATTTGAGGACGGCGAGTCGCCCGAGGACTGCGCCCTGCGCGAAACGCGGGAGGAGACCGGTCTGACGCTCACGCGCTGGCGCTACCGCGGTCTCGTGACCTTTGTCTCCGATTGCTACGAGACGGAGTATATGCACCTCTTCACCGCCGACGGCTGGACCGGCACGCCGAAGGAGTGCGACGAGGGCGAGCTGGCATGGATCAAAAAGAGCGAGCTTTTGAAGCTCAGGCTTTGGGAGGGCGACAAGATCTTCCTGCGGCTGCTCGACAAGGACGAGCCGTTTTTCTCGCTCAAGCTCAAGTATGAGGGCGACACGCTCGTACTCGCGCAGCTTAACGGAGCACCGCTGGAGGTAGGACGATGAAGCCGAAGCTGCTCGTGAGCGCGTGCCTGCTCGGCACGCCCTGCCGCTATGACGGCAAGTCGAAGAAAAACGAGGCCGTTTGCGCTCTCGCGGAACGGTTCGAGCTGATCCCCGTCTGCCCCGAGGTGCTCGGGGGACTGCCCACGCCGCGCACGCCGAGCGAGCGGCGCGGCGCGTGCGTGGTGAGGAAGGACGGGCGCGATGTGACCGCGGAATACCGCCGCGGCGCGGAATGTGCGCTGGAGACAGCGCGGCGCGAGGGCGTCCTCGCCGCCGTGCTCAAGGAACGCAGCCCGAGCTGCGGCAGCGGCGAAATTTACGACGGCACGTTCACCGGCGCGCTCACCGCCGGAGACGGCGTGACGGCGGAACTTCTGAAGTCGAACGGCATTACGGTCTATGGTGAAGGCGAACAAAGCTTAACGGAATTTTTATGCTCTGTTAGTCATTCTACCTAAGTTTTTTTCTGCGCTTTTGGCGCTCGTCCGACTTGTTTTTTCACTCGTTCTATTATATAATTTCATGTGGTTATGAATACTTTCCAGGGATCAAGGCGTATCTAAAAAATGAGGAGGAATTTTTCATGAAGTTTTCCAGCAAGGTCGAAAAATGCGGCCAGTCCCCGATGCGTAAGTTCCACCCCTATGCGGTGGCGGCCAAGGCGCGCGGCATCAAGGTCTATCACCTGAACATCGGCCAGCCCGACGTGCAGACCCCTCCCGCCTTTTTTGAAGCCATCCGCAAGTTCGAGCAGCCCGTGCTCGAATACGCTCCCTCCCCCGGTATCCCCGAGCTGATCGACGCCATCAAGGGCTACTACGATAAGCTCGATATGCACTTCGATAAGAGCGAGATCTACATCACCACCGGCGGCAGCGAGGCGCTTGCCATCACGCTCCAGTGCATCCTCGACGACGGCGACGAGATCCTCATCCCCGAGCCGTTCTACCCCAACTACAACACCATGGTGCGCACCTGCGGCGCGTCCATCACCCCCATCCCGACCTGCCCCGAGGAGGGCTATCACTACGCCGAGCGCGAGAAGATCGAGCCGCTCATCAATGAGCATACCCGCGCCATCATGGTCACGAACCCCGGCAACCCCACCGGCGTGGTGCTGACGGACGACGAGATGAAGATGCTCGTTGACCTCGCTAAGAAGCACGATCTGTTCCTCATCGGCGATGAGGCGTACCGCGAGTTCGTCTACGGCGGCGAGCCGCTGCAGTCCTTCGGCTCCTTTGCCGAGGAAGCGCCGGAGAACATCGTCGTCATCGACACCGTTTCCAAGCGCTTTTCTGCCTGCGGCGCGCGCATCGGCTGCCTCATCACCAAGAATAAGGAGCTGCTGGGCCACGCGCTCAAGTACTGCCAGTCCCGCCTTTCCGTGGCCACGCTCGACCAGGTCGCGTCCGCGCACCTCTACACCGTCGGCCCGGAGTATTTCGCCGCCGTGCGCGACGAGTACAAGAAGCGCCGTGACACGCTCGTGCGCAAGCTGCGCGAGATTCCCGGCGTCATCTTCGACTGCCCGAAGGGCGCATTCTACCTGATGGCGGCTCTGCCGGTGGACAATGCCGACACCTTCCAGCGCTGGCTGCTCGAGGAGTTCAACGACAACGGCGAGACCGTCATGTTCGCCCCCGGCGCGCCGATGTACGCGACGCCCGGCAAGGGGCTCAACGAGGTCCGCATGGCCTACGTCCTCGAAGCGGAGAAGATCGAGCGCGCCATGGATATCCTCAAGAAGGCCATCGAGGTGTACAACGCGAAATGATCCGCCATATCGTCATGTGGAAGTTCCGCGAGGGAACGGAGCGTGAGCAGGAGCAGTTCCTCACCGGACTGCGTGGGCTTTTCGGGGTCATTCCCCAGCTCAGGCGCTGCGAGGTGAAGCGCTGCATCGGCAAGGACAATTACGACGCCGTGCTCGTCTCTGAGTTTGCGTCGATGGAGGATCTGCAGACCTATAAGGACGATCCGCGGCACAAGGCCGTGAGCGCCCTCTGCAAGTCCATCCGCATCGACCGCGTCGCCGCGGACTACGAAATTTGATACAGGAGAGCCGGCCGTTTGGCCGGCTCTCTTTTCTTCGCTGCGCGGATAATTTTCACACGGCGCTCATACGCTCTTCCGAAAGGGGGCGAGGCTGTGGCAAGACTGCGCGGCGCGGCGGCGCTGTTTTTCCCGGTATTTTTCGGCGCGGCGCTGCTCCTTTTCCCCGACGTGAGCGCGGCGGCGGCGCGGGAAGGCGTGACGCTGTGCCTGCAAACGGTGCTGCCGTCGCTCTTTCCGTTCTTCGTGCTCTCGTCGCTGCTCGTGCAGAGCGATGTGCCGCGGCTGCTCTCCCGCGCGATGGCGGGCGTCATGTACCCGCTCTTCGGTGTGAGCGGCGCGGGCGCAAGCGCGCTCATTTTAGGACTGCTGGGCGGGTATCCGGTCGGCGCGCGGACGGTCGCGGAGCTGTACGGACGCGGCGAGATCGCACGGGAGGAAGCCGAGCAGCTGCTCGCGTTCTGCAACAACTCCGGCCCCGGCTTTTTTCTCGGCGTGTGCGGCACGGCGGTGTTCGGCAGCGCGCGGGCGGGAGCGTATCTCTACCTCATTCACGTCGGCGCGGCGCTTGTGACCGGGGTCCTGCTGCGGCGCGACCTCGGCCTGCCGCGCCGGAAGGCCGTTTCGCGGCAGCGCGCGCCGTTCGACCTCGCCGCGGCGCTCCCCGCGGCGGTGCAGGGCTCGTTCGCGGCGGTCGGGAGCGTCAGCGCCTTTGTGATCTTTTTCATGGTGCTGCTGCGGCTCCTGTCGCTCGTGCCCGCGCTCGCTGCGCTGCCGCCGCTGCCGCGCGCGGCGCTGTTCGGCTTTGTGGAGATGACGAACGGCGTGAACGCCCTGTCCGCCACGCGCGCGGGCTTTGTGCTCTGCGCCGCTATCATGAACTGGGGCGGGCTGAGCGTGCAGGCGCAGACCCGCGCGCTGCTCGCGGGGAGCGCCCTGTCCGCGCGGCGGTGTGTGATCGGAAAGGCGGTGCAGGCGCTCGCCGGCATCCCGCTCGCGCTGCTCGCGGCGCAGCGGCTTTTCTGAAGGGTCTTGCGCCGCGGCGCAGGAGGGGCTATACTGAGGGTGCGGCTTTCGCCGCGCCCTTTACTTTACGAAAGAAAGGCGGACAGCCGCCATGCCGAGCCTTTTCCCCATCACCGATTTTGCCGATCCCGCGCTGGACGTTTACGCACGCCTGACCGAAAATCAGCTCGTGAACCGCGAGGATCTCTCGCAGGGGCTTTTCATCGCGGAAAGCCCCAAGGTCATCGAGCGGGCGCTGAACGCGGGCTATGTGCCCGTCTCGTTCCTGATGGAGCCGCGCCATGTGGAAACGCAGGCGCGGGACATTCTCGCGCGCTGCGGCGAGGTGCCCGTCTACACCGCGCCGCTGGACGTTCTCAAGCAGCTCACCGGCTTCCCGCTCACGCGCGGGATGCTCTGCGCCATGCGCCGCCGCCCACTGCCGACGGTCGGGACGGTCTGCGCGGGCGCAAAGCGCGTCGCCGTGCTGGAGGATGTGATGAACCCCACGAACGTTGGCGCGATCTTCCGCTCCGCGGCGGCGCTCGGCATCGACGCCGTTCTGCTGACGCAGGCGTGCAGCGACCCGCTTTACCGCCGTGCCATCCGCGTGAGCATGGGCACGGTCTTTCAGGTGCCGTGGACATACCTGCCGGAGATCTGGCCGCAGACGCTCCGCGCCCTCGGCTTCACGACGGCGGCGATGGCGCTGTGCGATGCTTCGCTGCCCATCTACGCCCCGCAGCTCAAAAAGGCGGACCGCCTCGCCGTCGTGCTCGGCACGGAGGGCGACGGCCTCGCGGAGTCGACCATCGCCGCGTGCGACTGCACGGTGCGCATCCCGATGACGCACGGTGTGGACTCGCTGAACGTCGCCGCGGCGAGCGCGGTGGCGTTCTACCAGCTCGCGCTGCTCGCGGGACTTTCCGAGATGGAAGACTAACTTTGCAAGTCAAATCAAGCGCCGCCTGCCGCCGCGCGGTATACTGCGTGCAGAGCGGTTCGGAACGGGGTGAACGAGGATGTATGAATGGCGCAGGCAGATCCAGCAGATCGTCGATGAGATCGACGGCTGCATCCGCAGCCACGACGACGCAGCGCTCACGCTGCGTTCGCTTTCGCGCACGCTGGGCTACTCGGAGTATTACACCACGCGGAAATTCCGCGAGATCTCCGGGATGCAGCTGCGCGACTATCTGCGCCGGCGGCGGCTGGCGTTCGCTCTGCGCGAGGTGCGCGACAGCGAGCGCAGCCTTCTCGACATCGCGCTCGACTATGGCTTTTCCTCGCATGAGGCGTTCACACGCGCCTTTAAGGACGCCTACGGCGTCACGCCCAGCGCGTACCGCGCCGCGCCGAGGCCCGTGGTCCTGCGCACCAAGATCCACCCGTTTGACCGCTACTTTCTTGGTTTAGGAGAAATTGGTATGGCAACATCAAGGGACGGCGTCAAAACCTATTTTGTGACGATCCCCGCGCACAAGTTCCTGCACATCGAAAACCGTGAGAGCAACGGCTACTGGGACTTCTGGCAGAAGCAGGCGCTCATCCCCGGACAGGACTGCGAAACGATCTGCGGCCTGCTCGAGAGCATCCGGGGCAAGCTCGACGACGACGGTGGAGAGTACGCGGGGCAGGTCATGGGCTATCTCAACGACGCGACGGGCCGTCTGTGCGACTGGGGCTATCTGCGCACGGAGTACTACGGTGCGCGGCTTCCCGCCGACTACCGCGGTGAGGTGCCCGCGCAGATGCTCCTCACGGACATTCCCGAGGGGGAATACCTCGTCTTTGAGCACGGCCCGTTCGACTACGAGCAGGAGTGCCGCACGGTGGAGGAGAAGGTCGAGGCGGCGATGCGCGGCTTCGACTACGCCGCCGAGGGCTGTGCCCTCGACACGCAGACGCCCGGGCGCGTCACCTACTTTTACTTCAATCCCGGACAGTATTTCAAGTACATCCGCCCCGTGAAGCGGCTCAACAAGTGAAAACGCTCCGTCTGCCGATGGCAGACGGAGCGTTTTTCTTTTTCTTGTCAGGGCTTCACCTTTTCAGGAAGCCGAACAAGCCTTTCTTTTCCTCAGCGGGGCGCGCGCTCACCGCAGTGACCTCATAGCCGGTCTCCGCGATCGCCTGACGCAGCGCCGCCTCGTCCAGCCCGCTTTCCGAGAGGATGACCGCCTGTCCCTTGCTGTGGGAGGCGGTGACCTTCCTGACCGCAAACCGGGCGCGAATGACGTCGCAGATATGCGCCTCGCACATTCCGCACATCATGCCGCTGATCTTTACCGTTGTTTCAGTCATGGTGATATGCACTCCTTTTTCGATCGGTCCGGCAGCCTCCGCAGCCGGTCATCCTTAACCTTCCGGACGGAATAAAGGCGGCATCACACCGTTTCATGCGATGCCGCCTTTTCTGCTTTACTGCTTACCGTGGCACTGGCCATGCATGGCGCAGTGTGCGCAGTTGCAGCCGCAGGAGGACCTTCCCTGTTTCTTCTGCCGGATCAAATGAAGAGAGATTGAGGTGACAATGGCAAGCAAAATGGCAGAGATAACGATCGTTGACAGATTTGCGGTAATCCAGTTCAACATAAAAGCTCACTCCTTCGGAAGAAAATAATCAAATGGGTAATCAGACCTTGGCGCTGAGCTTCGTGGCCTCCTTGTAGGGCTTGAAGAGCATATACACGATGAGCGCGAGCGCCGCGATGGCAGCGATCAGACCGAGAACGTTCAGGCTGCCGGTGAAAGCGTTGCCGAACTGGTTGATCATCAGGGCGACAACATAGGCGAAGCCGCACTGATAGCCGATGGCGAACCAGGTCCACTTGGCGTTGTTCATCTCGCGCTTGATGGCGCCGATGGCCGCGAAGCACGGAGCGCACAGCAGGTTGAAGACGAGGAAGGAGTAGCCGCTGATCTGCGTGAAGGCCGCGCCGATCTCGGTCCAGCCGTCGGGATACAGGATGCCCATGGTGCCGACGATGTTCTCCTTGGCGACCAGGCCGGTGATGGAGGCGACAGCCGCCTGCCAGGTGCCCCAGCCGAGAGGCGCAAAGATCCACGCGATGGCGTTGCCGATCTTGGCGAGGATGGAGGCGTCGATCTGCTCCTCAGAGAGCATCTGGAACGTACCGTCGACCCAGCCGAAGTAGGTGGTGAACCATATAACGATGGTGGAAAGCAGGATGATGGTGCCGGCCTTCTTGATGAAGGACCAGCCGCGCTCCCACATGGAGCGGAGGACATTGCCGACAGTCGGCCAGTGGTAAGCGGGAAGCTCCATCACGAAGGGAGCGGGATCGCCCGCGAACATCTTGGTCTTCTTGAGCATGATGCCGGAGATAATGATGGCGGCCATGCCGACGAAGTAGGCGGATGTGGCGACCCATGCGGCGCCGCCGAAGATCGCGCCGGCGACCATGGAGATGAAGGGCACCTTCGCGCCGCAGGGGATAAAGGTCGTGGTCATGATCGTCATGCGGCGGTCACGCTCGTTTTCAATGGTACGGGATGCCATGACGCCCGGGATGCCGCAGCCGGTGCCGATGAGCATGGGGATGAAGGACTTACCGGACAGGCCGAACTTGCGGAAGATACGGTCGAGCACGAAGGCGATACGGGCCATGTAGCCGCAGGCCTCGAGGAAGGCGAGCATCAGGAACAGCACGAGCATCTGCGGCACGAAGCCGAGCACCGCGCCGACACCGGCGACGATACCGTCCAGAATCAGGCCGCTGAGCCAGTCCGCCGTACCGGCGGCTTCCAGACCGTTGCCGATGAGAACGGGAATACCGGGCACCCACACGCCGTAATCGGCGGGGTCGGGCTCGTCAAAGCCGTTCTCCTCCAGATAGCTGACGGCGTCCACATAGGTCATAGGAACCGTGGCCTTCTTGTCGGCGTCCTTGGGGATGGCGTCATAGTAGACGGTCATCTCGTTCCGGGCCAGAGTCTCCTCATCCTCCACCTCGATGGTGGCGGAGTCGGCGTCGGGCTGAACGGCCTTCATGTCCGCAAGAGCGGCGTCGGCGTCGAAGTTCTCGGTCTCGGTGTCCAGCTCATAATAGCCGCTGACGGCGTCCATCGCGGCGGTGTAGTTATCGGCAACCTCGGTGTACTCGGCGGTGCCGATGCCGAACAGGTGCCAGCCGTCGCCGAACAGGCCGTCATTCGCCCAGTCGGTCGCGGGCGCACCCACGCCGACCATAGCGACCCAGTAAACAAGGAACATCACGACCGCGAAGATGGGCAGACCCAGCCAGCGGTTGGTGACGATCTTGTCGATCTTATCGGAGGCAGAGAGCTGACCGTGGTTCTTTTTCTTGTAGCAGCCCTTGATGATCTGCGCGATGTAAACGTAGCGCTCGTTGGTGATGATGCTCTCGGCATCGTCGTCCAGCTCGGCCTCGGCAGCCTTGATGTCCGATTCGATGTGCTGCATGGTCTCGGCCGGAATAGTCAGCTTTTCGAGCACCTTATCGTCGCGCTCGAAGATCTTGATGGCATACCAGCGCTGCTGCTCCTCGGGCATATTGTGGACGGCGGCCTCCTCGATGTGCGCGATGGCGTGCTCCACGGGGCCGGAGAAGGTGTGCATCGGGATGGTCTTTCCGCTCTTGGCGGCCTTGACGGCGGCCTCCGCCGCCTGCATCACGCCGTCGCCCTTGAGCGCGGAGATCTCAACGATCTCGCAGCCCAGCTCGCGGGAGAGCTCGGCGACGTTGATCTGGTCGCCGTTCTTGCGGACCACGTCCATCATGTTGATGGCGATGACCACGGGGATGCCCAGCTCGGTGAGCTGCGTCGTTAAGTACAGGTTGCGCTCGAGGTTCGTGCCGTCGATGATGTTCAGGATGGCGTCGGGGCGCTCAGTGATGAGGTAGTTGCGGGCGACGACCTCCTCCAGCGTGTAGGGGGACAGGGAGTAAATACCGGGCAGGTCCATGATGATGACGTCGTCATGCTTCTTGAGCTTGCCTTCCTTCTTCTCCACGGTGACGCCGGGCCAGTTGCCGACGAACTGGTTGGAGCCCGTCAGCGCGTTGAACAATGTCGTCTTACCGCAGTTGGGGTTGCCCGCAAGGGCAATTTTGATCTGCTTTTCCATATCATGCTCCTTCCGGTTCAAGCGCTTGAACCGATCTGCAAAAATTTATGACTCGCTTTATTCCACTTCGATCATTTCGGTATCCGCCTTGCGCAGGCTCAGCTCATAGCCGCGCACGGTGACCTCCATCGGGTCGCCCAGAGGCGCTACCTTGCGGACAAAGACCTCTGTGCCCTTGGTGATGCCCATGTCCATGATGCGGCGCTTGACAGGCCCCTCTCCGTGCAGCTTCACGACCTTGACGGTCTGGCCGATCCGAACGTCTCGCAGAGTTTTCATGTTCCTCTCTCCTTCTATTTCAAAAATATTTGCGCTCAAATCATGATCTTACGCGCCATCTCTTCGCTGATGGCCACGCGGGATTCCTTGATCTTGACGATGATGTTTCCGCCCATCGCGGCGACCACGGTGGCGGTCCCGCCCGGGGTAAAGCCGAGATCCTCGAGGTGCTTGCGCAGCTCCGGACTCCCACCGACTCGGAGGATCAAATTTTCCTCGCCGACATTGGCAAGTGCAAGCGGCATCATGGTATTCCCTCCCCGTTCTTCGGTTAACAGTCTCTAACCGATATTGAAAAAAGAATGGTCAAGGTGTTAATCTCCTCTAACCGCTGTGCAGTTTAGCACGTCTAACCGCCTTTTGTCAATAGACTTTTTCAAAAACTTTTTGCCGCTTGCAATTTTGGTTAAACTGTGTTAACCTAAGAATACTTTTAACCGGAAGGGTCGTGCAATTCGATGGAAATTTTACGCGCGTCGGAGGACTATCTTGAGTCCATGCTGATGATGAAGCTCAAGCACGGATACATTCGCTCCATTGACGTGGCGGAGCACCTCGGCGTGACAAAGCCGAGCGTCACCTATGCCACGCGCCGTCTCAAGGAGAGCGGGCACATCACGATGGATAAGGATGGTCTCATCACGCTCACGGAGACCGGCATGGCCGTCGCCGCCAAGATGCTCGACCGCCACAAAACGCTCACAGCCTTCCTCATCGCCCTCGGCGTGGACGCCAGGACCGCGGAGGAGGACGCCTGCAAGATCGAACACGACATCAGCCAGCAGACCTATGACGCCATCTGCTCGCACGCGCGCGCCAACCTGCAGCCGAAACGATAAGAAACCGAAACGGGAGCCGAAGCGATGCTTCGGCTCCCGTTTTCTGTCCGGTTCACTTTTCCTGCTTCAGCCGCGCGAGCTCCGCGCGCAGGGCCTCATTCTGCGTCTGCAGATTGTCGAGCTTGCCGTTCACAACCGCCAGCTGACGCTTCAGCTCCGAGGCGACGATGCGCTTATAGAACTGCCGCTTGCCCGCCGCGCCGATCGCGGAGAGCACCAGCGCCGTCCCGCCGATGGCCAGCGCGGCCTTTTTCACGTCCGCCTTGCGCAGCACCTGCACGACCGCCCGCTTGCCGAGCCTCGCGGGGTAGGTCAGCTCCGGCACGCTCAGCACTTCCGGCACGGCGAGCGCCGGCAGGGTCTCCTGCTTTGTGATCCGCTTCATGGAAAGGTCCTCCTTTGTTTTAATGCAGGCCGCCGAGATACCAGGCCAGCGCGAGCTGCGCAAGCAGGATCGCCGGCAGGCCGTATTTGAAGTACCAGTGGCGCGTTTTGTGGTGCCAGACACGCATCCCGAGAATGGCTCCCACGCTGCCGCCGAGGATGGCGAGCAGAAAGAGCGTCTTTTCCGGCACGCGGCGCGCGCCCTGCACCTTGCTCCGCGCCTTGTCCCAGCCGTAGACGGCGAAGGCCAGTACGTTGATGGCAAGCAGATAGATGACGAGCGGTGCAGGGCTGCCCGTAACGAATACCGCCGTCGAGCCGTCCGCCCCGCCGATCACGCCGAGCGAGAGCGCTCCGCTCACCGTTCGAGCTTCGCCAGCTCCACCGCGGCGGCAGCGCCGAGGCGGGCGTTGTTGAACACGAGCTGAATGTTGGAATCGAGGCTGTCGCCGCCGGTGAGATCCTTGATCTTAGCGAGCAGATAGGGCGTGGTGGCCTTACCGTGGATGCCGTCCTTCTTCGCGTCCTCGACGGCCTCGGCGATCGCCTTGTCGATCACGGCCTTATCCATGGAATACTCCTCGGGAATGGGGTTGGTGACGAGCAGGCCGCCGCGCAGACCCAGCTCACGCTTGACGTGGAACGCCTTGGCAAGCTCAGCAGGAGTATCAAGTTCGTAGTCCACGCCGAAGCCGGACTTGCGCGTGTAGAACGCGGGCAGCTCGTCGGTGCCGTAGCCGATGACGGTCACGCCGTGGGTCTCGAGGTATTCGAGCGTCAGTCCGAGGTCCAGAATGGACTTCGCGCCCGCGCAGATGACCATGACGGAGGTGTCGGCCAGCTCCTCGAGGTCGGCGGAAATATCGAACGTCTCCTGCGCGCCGCGATGCACGCCGCCGATGCCGCCGGTGGCAAACACGCGGATGCCCGCCATGTCGGCGATCATCATCGTGGTGGTGACGGTGCAGGCGCCGTCCCTGCCCTGCGCGACGAGCACAGGCAGGTCGCGGCGGGACGCCTTGGGGATGCCCGCGCCGGTCTTGCCGAGGTAGTCGATCTCCTCACGGGTCAAGCCCGCCTTCAGGCGGCCGCCGATGATGGCGATGGTCGCGGGGACCGCGCCCGCCTCGCGGATGATGCTCTCGACCTTGAGGGCAGTCTCCACGTTCTGGGGATAGGGCATACCGTGGGAAATGATGGTGGACTCCAGCGCGACGACGGGCTTGCCGGCGTCCAGCGCTTCCTTTACTTCGGGGGCAATGTCAAGATAACGGTTCATGGTAAATGACTCCTTTTCTGAAATTACTGTATTCTTTCAGCCACGGCCGTAAGGCTCATGGCGGGGTTGATGGTGTCGGCGCTCTCCATCGCGATGGCGGAGGCGGCAAGGCCGCGCTTCGCGGCGGTCTCAAGGTCCGCGCCGTCGAGGAACGCGCGGGCGACGGCAGCCATGAAGGCGTCGCCGCAGCCGGTGGTATTGACCATACGCGCGGGGAGGTTGTGCAGGTGGATCTTTCTCTCACGGTCGGCGGCGAGCACGCCGTCCACGCCGAGCGAGATAAAGACGCGCTGCAAGCCCGCGGCGAGCAGCGTATCCGCCGCGCGATACAGGCTCGCCTCGTCCGTGACCGTCACGCCGGAGAGCAGCTCGGCCTCCATGCGGTTTGGCTTGAGCGTGTGGAGCCGTCCGAGGATCGGCTCGAGCTTTCCGGCCTTCGCCGCCGAAACGGGATCGGCAAAGAGCGGCGCGGTGCAGTGCTCGCCGAGATAGCGGATGCTCTCCGCGCTGAGGTTCGTATCGAGCACGACGAGCGCGGCGGCGTTGAGCGTAGTTAGCTTCGTCTCCAGAAAGGCAGGCGTCAGCTGCTCGTAGATAGCCATGTCGTTCATGGCAAGCGCCATATCGCCGTTGCTGTCCGCGAGAAACAGGTAGGTCGAGGTCGCGCCGTCGGGAACGTACAGGCTGTCACTGAGGTCGATGCCGAGATCGGCACAGGACGCCTCGACGCGCTTCGCGCCGTCGTCCGCGCCGAGCGCGGTGATGAGCCTGACCTTTGCGCCGAGCAGGGCGAGGTTGTGGGCGATGTTGCGGCCCACGCCGCCGAGGCTCGAGCGGATGCGTCCGGGGTTCGAGTCTCCGGCGACGAGCGGTGCGTCGCTCCGCCCGCCGATGTCGATGTTCACGCCGCCGACGACGGCAATGTAGGGTGATGCGGTCACAGTCAGTCCTCCTTTGAGCGGCGCACGCGGATGCTCTCGATGCCGCTTCGCATGATGAGCGAGCGCACCCACGGCGTATACATGAACCAGCGCTTCCAGATCTTCAGAAAGAGCTTGCAGCGCAGGGAAAAGGTCTTTTTCCGATAACTTCTTGTAATTTTCGACGTGTTTTCTACGTTCCGGAATGCGTCGGCCAGCGCGCTGCCGCTGCGAATGGCGCTTGAGATGCCCTCAAACGAGCTGGCGCTGATGAAGCCTGCGGCCTCGCCGATGAGGTACACGCCGTCTGCGCCGGTGACAAAATCGCGCCAATGCCTCGGCCGGTCGGCAAGGCAGGCTTCGGTCTTCACAAGCTCGCCGAAGTCGTGGCCGAGGAAGTCCGCGAGCCGCGCCTTCTGCCGCTCGAACGCCTCGCGGCAGTTCGTCTTTTCAAAGCAGCCGCCGTAGATCACGAAGCCGTCCTTGTGCATCAGCCACGAGCAGCTTTCACTGGTTTCGGGATCAAAGATGCAGGAATAAAAAGGGAAAGCCTTGTCCGTCGCGCGGAACCACTGCTGCAGCGACATATATCGGTAGATGGGCCGGTCGAAAAAGGTCTCGCGCACGATGGACCGCGCGCCGTCCGCGCCGATGAGGCAGCAGCAGGTGAACGACCGAGCGCCCTCCGCCGTCCGCACGGTGAGGACGAAGCCCCCGTCCGTTCTCGACACGGCCGTGCAGCGCCCCCGCACGATCTCGACCGTCGGCGGCACGAGCGAAACGAGCCAGCGGTCGAAGGCGTAGCGGTCCATATTGAGATAATAGCGCTGGTAGTAGCGCACGCGGCGCGTGCGCAGGTCCATTGTCTCCACCGCGAAGATCTGCGGATCGGCAAGCACGCTTTTGGGCAGTACAAGGTCGAAGTGCGCGAGCGTCTTCTGCGCGTCGGGCGCGAGCAGACCACCGCAGGGCTTCTTGTGTCCCTCGTCCTGCGCGTCGAGCAGCAGAATTTTCAGCTCGGGACTCTGCTGCGCGAGGCGGCGGGCAAAGGTCGCGCCTGCAGGGCCCGCGCCGATGATGGCGGCATCGTATTGCATGGGGCGTCCTCCCTGGTGCTTTTCTGCCCTTCAGCATAGCACAGCGGGGCGCTTTCTTCAACTCCTGATTGGGCGTTGCCCAATTAAGAAAGGTCAAAATACCACCTTTTCTTCGGAATGTCAAGCCCGTTTTCCCGCGATTTTGTAAAAATTTTGGGAACAAAATTTTCTTCCCGTCCGTCTAAGGAAGCAGAAACCATTCGAGGAGGTACCTTCCATGAAACGAAGTCTTTCCCTTTTGCTTGCCCTCGCCCTGCTCTGCGCCCTGCTCGCGGGCTGCGCGGGGAAGGCGGCCTGCCCGCCTGCGTCGGACGGCGGCGATCAGGAGCCTTTGCCCAAAACAGAAGGCGCAGTCGCGCGCTGCCGCGTGGTCGCGGTCAGTGAGGGCAACACGCTGCTGCTCGCGGATGTGGACAGCGAGCGGGGCGACATTTATACGCTTGACGCGGGCGAGCTTCCCCTGTACCGCGAGCCGACGGAGCGCGGCGAGCTGCTCGCCGACAGTCAGCTTGCGGCGGGTGCGCTGGTCGAGATCGCCTTCGGCGGCGATATTTTGGAGAGCTATCCCGCATTGTTCGGCGGGGTGGAGCGCATCACCGTCCTGCCGGACGAATTTGACGACCGCTGCGCGCTCTATCTGCGCGTGCTGGGTGACCTGTGGGGCAAGGACACGGGGCTCAACGGCGGCGCAGACTATATCAGCGTTGATCTTGCCGCGACCTCGCTCACGCCCGCCGAGCGCAGCGCGGTGGCATGGACCTTCGCGCAGTCTCACAGCGCGGAGCCGATGGAGCTGAGCTACGAGCAGCTTTGCGCGGAGGGTTACATCAGCGGCCTCACGGGCGAGAATGCTTTCCCGCAGTGGGAGAAGGGTATCCTCTTCACCATCACCGAGACCGATGATCCGGTCACATTCAATCTGCCCAGCCTCTCGGAGGGCGGGGAACTCCCGTCCATGACGCAGTACAACATCAAAAACACCGTCAGCTTTGACGCGAGCAAATGGCGCACAGCGCTCGGCGCTTACGGTTTTTCAAAGTGCGTCGCTGTGCAGAACAATGACGGCGTGTGGGGCGACTACCGCATCAACGGCCCCGAGTGGATCAGCTGAACGAAGCGCGCATCGCAAAGCAGCGCCTGCCTTCCGGCAGGTGCTGTTCATTTTACACAGATTTTACAAAAGGGCGGTAACGGATTTGACATTTCTCCCTTATGCTTTATCTTGGTCAAGAATGGGTAAGATCAAGGAAACAAAAGAGGGATGGAATATGGATATTTTTGATTTTCTGACGATGCTCGGCGGCTTATCGCTGTTTTTGTTCGGCATGAGCCTGATGGGCTCGGCGCTGGAGCGCCGCGCGGGCAGCAGGCTGCGCTCGCTGCTCGACCAGATGACCGGCAAGCCGCTCGTCGGCTTTTTGACCGGTCTCGGCGTAACGGCCATCATTCAAAGCTCGTCCGCCACCACCGTCATGGTCGTCGGCTTTGTCAACTCGGGGCTGATGACGCTGCGGCAGGCCATCAACGTCATCATGGGCGCGAACGTCGGCACCACCGTCACCGCGTGGCTTCTGAGCCTCGGCGGCATCGAGAGCTCGAGCGTCTGGCTGCGGCTGCTCAAGCCCAGCTCCTTCACGCCCGTTCTCGCGCTCATCGGCATCGTCTTCTATATGTTCTGCAAGGACGCAAAGAAAAAGGACACCGGCACCATTCTCCTCGGCTTTGCCACGCTCATGTTCGGCATGGAGACGATGAGCGGCGCGGTCTCCGGCCTCTCGCAGGTCCCCGCGTTCACGAATCTGTTCCTTGCCTTCCGGAATCCGATCCTCGGCGTGCTGGTCGGCGCGGTGCTCACCGGCATCATCCAGTCCAGCTCCGCCTCCGTCGGCATCCTGCAGGCGCTCTCCGCCACCGGCGCGGTCAGCTATGCCGCCGCCATCCCCATCATCATGGGACAGAACATCGGCACCACCGTCACCGCCATGCTCTCCTCCGTCGGCACGAATAAGAACGCCCGCCGCGCGGCGGTCGTCCACCTGCTGTTCAATGTCATCGGCGTCGCCGTGCTGCTGAGCGTGTTCTGCATCGTGCGTGCCGTCCTTGCTCCCGCGCTGCTCGATGAGAGCGCCACGCGCGCCGGCATCGCCGTGGCGCACTCGGTGTTCAATCTTCTCTGCACAGCCATGCTGCTGCCCGCGGGCGATCTGCTCGAAAAACTCGCCATCCGCCTCGTTCCCGACAGCAAGAGCGCGGAAACCGTTTCCGAGCTGGACGAGCGTCTGCTCGCCGCGCCCTCGCTGGCGCTCAGCCGCAGCCGCGCCGTTGCCTGTGAAATGGCGCAGTGCGCCGTGCGCGCGCTGAACAACGCTCTGCGCTCCTTCACCGAATACACCGACACGCTCGCCCGAAGCATCCGCGACGACGAGGAGCGCTGCGATCACTATGAGGACATCCTCGGCACCTATCTCGTTCAGCTCAGCGCCCGCAAAATGGGCGTGGACGAGAGCGAGGAGGCCACCGAGCTTTTGAAGTCCATCGGGGACTTTGAGCGCATTTCCGACCACGCCGTGAACATTCTCGAATCCGCCGAGGAGCTGCGCGGCAAGTCGCTCGCCTTCTCCGCCGCCGCCGCGCGCGAATACGACGTGCTCGCCGCCGCCATCGGGGAGATCCTCGACCTCTCCCTGCGCGCCTTTGAGCGGCAGGACGTCGCCATCGCCGAGCTGGTCGAGCCGCTCGAGCAGGTCATCGACACGCTCAAGGAGCAGATGCGCACGCGCCACATCCTGCGGATGCAGCAGGGACATTGCAGCATCGAGGCCGGCTTCGTCTGGTCCGATCTGCTCACGAACCTCGAGCGCACCTCCGACCACTGCTCCAACATCGCCGGCTGCGTCATCGACGCCGCGCAGCACAATCTCAATCTGCACGAAACGCTCCGCGCGGCGCACAGCGATACGCACGCCTTCCGCAGCGAGTTTGAGCGCTACGCTGCCAAATACGCCCTGCCCGCTCCCGCAAGCGCACAGTAAGACATAAGGAGGACCGCCCCCCGCCGGGGTCGGTCCTTCCTTCTTTCGTATCAGCGGCAGCTGCGCTCGAGCGCCTGCCGGATGTTGCCCTCCAGCAGCCGTCCCAGCCGGTCGATGTGGTCGTTCACGTTGGACTTCATGCCGCCGCGCAGCCAGTCGGCGGTCATACCGGAGAGCGCCGCGGCGTAAAACTGCGCGAGCGCCTGAATGTCCTCCTCGGCGGCGCTCAGGCCCTCGGCCTGTCCGCGCACATAGGAGAGCATGGCGGCGTAGGTGACCTTATGATAATAATGCTCCAGAATGTTCCGGTTGCCGGAGTTGAACAGGTGGTGCACCGCCCGCTTGTTCTCAGACATGAAGGCGGTCGCCTCGCGGAACGCCTCCTCCCACGAGGCATAGCTGCGCAGCTTTTCCATGAAAAGCTGCGTCTCCGTCTGGAAGATCTCCTCCACCAGCGCGTAAATGTCCGCGTAGTAGTAATAGAACGTGTTGCGGTTCACCGTGCTGCGCTCGGCGATATCCTTCACGGAGATTTTGTCGAGCGGGCGCTCGTTGAGCAGCTCAATGAACGCCTGCCGGATCGCCTGCTTGGTGCGTACTGCCATGTCACTCCACCCTTCCCGTGCGCCTCGCACACCATGTCTCCACCGCGCGCAGCAGCGGGACCAGCTCCTCGCCTGCCGCGGTCAGCGAATATTCCACGCGCGGCGGGATCTCCGCGAAAACGATGCGTTCCACCGCGCCGAGCTGCTCCAGCGCCCGCAGCTCCGCCACCAGCGTTTTCTGCGACATCCGCCCCATCTGTGAGCGGAGCACGCCGAAGCGCTTCGCGCCGTCCGACAAAGCAAACAGCAGCGAAACGGTCGCCGCGCCGCGATGGCCGAGCAGCGCGTCAAGCCGCTCGTCCGCCGCTCTCACCAGGACTATATTCTGCTCCAATACGATTCCTCCTCCACGTTGCTTTCCAAAACGGAAGCAATGGTATTTTTTTCGTTCTGCGGCATTATTATAGCGCTGCTTCCGTAATTTCCGCAAGAGAGCCGATTTGGGCAATTTTCGGCGAGTGCCCGGTTTTTGTGTGAAATGCGCCTGTTTGTCTATTTTCGCCCCTCTTTGCAAATGCTACCATGAGGGAACAAATGACAAGCCCGCCGAACACGGCAAAATTTTGATCACAAACAGGACGCTGAAAGGAGCGCACGGAACCATGACCGTAACCGAAAAGCTCGCCCACGCCGCCGAACGCAAGGCGTTTGAGACGATGCTCGACTCACTCATCAGGAAAAGCCGGACGCAGGACGTCGGCAAGGTCGCCGACGACCTTGTCAGTATGGTGCAGAGGATCCACTCGAGCGTCTGGGAGCCGGAGACATTTGCAATGCTGCACAAGATCGCAAACGACCCGAACAGCAAGTGGGCGCACTATGCCGAGCGTCTGCTGCGCGAGTGCGACCCGTATCTTCTCCGGACCTTCCTGACGGCCGCCGCCTACGAGGGCGGCTTCCGCGGCTTCCAGCAGGCGCGGGCGAACTCCGAAAAATACGACTGCAACATCCCGTGGATCGTCCTCATGGACCCGACGAGCGCCTGCAATATGCGCTGCGCGGGCTGCTGGGCGGCGGAGTACGGCTACAAGCAGAACCTGACCTTCGAGGAGATGGACCGCGTGCTGACCGAGGGTGCAGCGCTCGGCACCCACGCCTGTCTCTTCACCGGCGGCGAGCCGCTCATGCGCAAGGCGGACATTTTCCGTCTGTGCGAAAAGCACCGCGACATCGCCTTCCACGCCTTCACCAACGGCACGCTCATCGACCAGGCGTTCTGCGACGAGCTCAAGCGCGTGGGCAACTTCATCGTCTCGGTCAGCATCGAGGGCTTTGAGGACGCCAACGACGGCCGCCGCGGCGCGGGCCATTTTGAAAAGGCGCTCGCGGCGATGGACCTCATGCACAAAAACCGCATTCCGTTCGGCGTGTCCATCTGCTACACGAGCAAGAACTACCGGGTCGTCACGAGCGACGAGTTCCTTGACCTGCTCATCTCCAAGGGCTGCTACTTCGCGTGGTACTTCCACTATATGCCCGTCGGCATGGGTGCGGCGACCGACCTGCTGCTCACGCCCGAGCAGCGCGCCTATATGAAGGACCGCGTGCGCGAGATCCGCGGTCTCACCGGCGGCAAGGAAATCTTCGCCATCGACTTCCAGAACGACGGCGAGTTCACGAACGGCTGCATCGCCGGCGGCAAGCTCTACTGCCACATCAACGCCGCGGGCGACGTCGAGCCCTGCGTCTTCATCCACTACTCCGGCGCGAACATCCGCGAAAAGAGCTTCCTCGAATGTCTCCGACAGCCGCTGTTCCTGGAGTACCGCAAGGGCCAGCCCTTCAACGATAACCTGCTGCGCCCCTGCCCGATGCTGGAAAACCCCGAGCGCCTGCCCGAGATGGTCAAGCGCGCCGGCGCACATTCCACCGACCTCGAAGCGCCCGAGAGCGCCGAGCACCTGTGCGATAAGTGCCATGCCTACGCCGCGTGCTGGAAGCCGGAGGCTGAAAAGCTCTGGGCCGAGGAGGGCCACGAGGTCTGAGCCCCCCCTTCCGATCAAGCGAAAAGAGCCGCTTCCGCGGCTCTTTTTCAGCCTATTGAAAAGCCTCGCAGAGTTTCGCGTCCGCAGACGCGAAAGCGATATGATCCGTTTTCTGCCGCGACCTGCGCGTGGCAGAAAACACTTTGCGCGGAGTGAGCGTCGAATTGTCCGCTTTCTGCGGACAACCGAGGCGCAGAACGCAGCGAAGCCTTCTCGAAAAGTGATTTTGCCACTTTTTCGACAGTACAAAAAGGGCGGGACGCCCAAAGCGTCCCGCCAAGGAGGAGACCGGTCTCCCTCAGACCAGCGCAGTCAAAAGCCAGACCAGTGCAATGCCGAGCGCGCCCGCCGCGCTCCAGAACACGGGCGAGCCGCACCGCAGCAGCGGCCGGCGCGTGCTGTGCGAGCGCGTATAGCTCCTGGCGACGCGGCACGCCTCGTCCACGAGCTGCTGCGCCGTCACGCCGTCCTTACTCAGCGCATCGTTGCGCACGATGAAAATTGCCTGCTCAAACAAATTGGTATCCGGTGATTCCACAACGATCACCCGTCGGGACGTACCCCTGACCATGGCGCATCACTCCTTGCCCACATAATTTTGACAAGGAAAGTATTCCCCCGCGCGGCCCCGCTTATACCTCCACCGCGCCGCCGTCCTTATCCCGATAAAGCGCCAGCACCGCGCAATCATCATCGCCGCCGCGGCGCTCACGGCCCGCGGCAAGAATCGCCGAGGCAAGCGCCTGCGGATCGTCGCCCTGAAATTTTTCCAGCAGCGCCATGAGCCAGCCGTCGTCGTTCACGTCGGCCACGCCGTCGCTGAGCATGACGAAAAAGGAGCCCTTCTCCAGCGTGAAGCCGGTCGTCTCCGGCCGGGTATCCGCGCTTTGCAGGCCCGCCGGCAGACAGGAGCCGGTGATGCGCCGCACCCGTGCGCCGCGCTTGACGTAGGACGGCGCCGCGCCGTACTTATAGACCTCCGCCGCGCCGTCGCGCAGCGAAAGCGTCAGAAGGTCGATGGTCGTAAAGCTCTCGGACACCTCGGCACGCAGCGTCAGGGCGCTGTTGAGCGTTTTGAGCGCGCCGGAGGTCTCCACGCCCGCCCGCAGAAAGCGCTCTAAGAGACGCACCGCCAGCGCCGACTCGCGCCGCGCCTCCTCCCCGCAGCCCATGCCGTCGGAGAGCAGCAGGCAGAGCCGTCCGTCCTCGGTCTCGAAATGCGTCACGCTGTCGCCGCTGACGTTCTCGCCCTCCTTGGGCCGCAGCGCCGCGCCCACGCGATAGGTCAGCAGCGTCTCCGCCGCCGTCGGCTGTGCCTCCAGCGTTTCCGCCGCGCCGCTGAGCAGCTCGGAGAGCTGGGCGTACTGCCCCGCCGCCTGCGCGCGCGTGTCGGCGAGCCGCCCGCGGTACTGCCGCCGCAGCAGGAAAGCGCTCAGCTCGCTGTTGACCGCCGACAGAAAGCTCGGAAAGCGGATGCAGCGGTCCGTAAAATACGAGGGAAAGTCGCCGCCGCGCCCGCGCCCCTGCGCGAGCAGCGCGGGCGTCGCGTCGTTGAGCGCGTTGTAGGTCTTGGCATAGTCGCGCTCCCAGCAGATCGTGCGCAGCGAGCAGCCGCGGCACACGCGCTCCGCCGCGCGGTCGAAGATCATCGCAGGGTTTTCGTCCTCCGCCTTCGGCGTGCGCATCAGGCTGTCGTACAGCTCGCGCAGCGCAAGCGCGGTCGCGCTCAAGCGGCGGCGCGCCGTAGAGCGCTCGGCCTCCTCCGTCTCCGCGGCATCCGCTTCCGGCTTCTCCGCCGCAAGCCGCTTGCCGCCGAACAGCCGGTTTGGCAGCACGAGGAAGAGGAGCGTCGCGCAAAGACCCTCGTAGAGCAGGATCAGGCCCTGCTCCGCGTCCAGCGGCAGAGAGAGCAGGAGGAGCGACACGCACCACAGCAGCGCCGCGCCCACGCGCCGTCCCCGGCGCTCCCTTCCCATCGAAAGCGCGCCGAAGCCGTAGACCGCTGCATGGAGGAAGCTCCCCGGCTGCGCCGTCAGATCCATGGCAAGCCCGATGCCGAGCGCCGCCGCCAGCGCCGTTCCGGCGCTGCGGTCGTAGGCGAGCAGCATCACGAGCAGCATCGCAAGGATACGCCCCGGCGCAAAGCCGTTTTCAAGCCGCAGCGCAGACGCCGCCATCAACACACCGGTGACGACCACCAGCAGCGCCGCCTGCCGCTGCTCCTCATTCATCGTTTTCCTCTCAAGCACCGCGCGGGCGCACACCGCCGCCAGCACGGCAAGCGCAATGCTCAAAAGGCACAGCGCCGCCCGGTCCGCCCCCGCCTGCAGCAGATACACAAGCTCCACCGCAAGGTACATCAGCGCCGTCATCGCCGGCAGGAAGCGCCGCGAGCGATACCACCTCGTTTCGCAGAAGGCGTTGTTCGCCGTGTAGAGCAGCACCGCGACCGCCAGCGTGCGCAGCGCGTGGGAAAAGTCGAGGAACACCAGCGCTCCGGCCACACCGCCGAGCAGCGCGGCAAGGCCGCGCTTTCCGCTTCCCGCCGCGGCGACAAGCCCGAGGGCAAAGGGCGCATAGCCGCCGAAAAGCTGCGCGCCGCAGAGCACTGCGGTCAGCAGGAAGCAGGCGGCGCAGGGAGCCAGCGGCTCCCATCGTTCCAATTTTACGGCAAGCTCTCCACGCTTCAAGGCTTGTCCACCTCCCGGTCGTTTTTCCTCATTGTAGCGGAGAGGCGGCAAAAAGCGCGTCGGAAAAGCGCCGCGGAATAAGAAAAAAGAACGGAGAGACTCCGTTCTTTTTTCTTATGGCAGCACCGCACAATTGCGTCTTCGCGCTTCGTCGGATCTTTTCCGCCAATTCTGTGGTTTAAAAGCTTGAAATACATACAGTATTCCTGCGCTTTTCAAGTCCTGCCTTGACGAAAAATCTCTCGCCGAATCTGCTTGCCAAATTGCGCGGTGCCGCCTTATCATTTTTTCCGATGCTATTTATCGGTTTTTCCGTGCTGTTCCGTCAAGGAAACGAGCGACGCCGCCTCGCGGATATTTTCGGCGATCTGGTCGTGCAGCTCCCGTGCGGAGGGAAATTTTTTCTCAGGCCGCAGGTAGGCGCAGAAATCGAGCCGCAGCTCCTGCCCGTAGAGGTCGCCGTCAAAGCCCGCCAGGTAGGTCTCCACCGTCACGCGGTTTGCCTCGCTGACCGTCGGGCGCACGCCGACATTCGTCACGCCGACGCGCTGCGTGCCATCGGTAAGGTAAGCCCGCGTGGCGTATACGCCGCGCTTCGGGACGATGATGTGCGCGTCGGGTACAAGGTTCGCCGTGGGAAACAGTCGCTTTCTGCCGATGCCCTCGCCGTGGCAGACCGTGCCGCTCATGCGGTGCGGATGCCCGAGAAAGCGCGCGGCACGCTCCACCTCGCCCGCTTCGACGAGCGAGCGGATATAGGTCGAGCTGATAGTCACGCCGTCCAGCTCCACCTTGGGAATGATGTCGCAGCCAAGGCCGAGCGCACGGCATTTTTCGCGCAGCTTCTCCGGATCGCCCTGATTCTTGTAGCCGAAACGGAAATCGTGCCCCGCGACGAGGTGTACGGCGCGGTACTTTTTCACCAGCAGCTCGGTGATGAAGTCCTCCCACGGCATGGTCATCATCGCGCGGTCAAACGGCTCGACAAACACTGTGCCGATGCCGTAATACTCACGGATGATCTCCGCGCGCTCCGCCGCGCTTGTGAGCAGCGGCACGGGAACGCCGGTGACAAACTCCTTCGGCGAGCGGTCGAAGGTAAAGGCCGCGGGCGTGACGCCCAGCTCGCGGGCGCGTTCCGCCGTTTTTCGCAGCAGCGCGCCGTGGCCCAGATGCACCCCGTCAAAAAAGCCGAGGGCGATAACAGTTGCTTCACTCATGGTCGGTTTTCCTCAAAAGAAATTCTTGATGGCGTGCAGCTCGCCGCCCTCCGCGCGGGAGAGCGAGAGGAAGTTCCCCGCGCGGTCGTAAACGCGGTATTCCCCATCCGCAACGCCGCGCGCGGTGAAGGCGTTGCCGTTGTAGGCGCGCTTTTCCTGCGTCTCATTCTGCACGGTAAAGCGCGGGTAGGCACGGAAATATTCGTCCAGCGGCAGGAGCAGGGCTTCGCGCTCCTCCTGCGCCCGCTCGAGCGTCACGGCCTCCTCAATGCGGAAGCCCGCCGCCATCGTGCGCCGCAGCGCCGCCATGCAGCCGCCGCAGCCGAGCGCCTGTCCGAGATCGTGGCAGAGCGTGCGGATGTAGGTCCCCTTGGAGCACACCACGCGCAGGGTAAATTCGTCCGGTGCGGACTGCTCCAGCAGCTCCAGCTCGTAAACGGTGATGGCGCGCGGCTTGCGCTCCACGGTCTTGCCCTGCCGCGCGAGATCATAGAGCTTCTGCCCGTTGACCTTGAGCGCGGAGTACATCGGCGGGAGCTGCAAAAGCTCGCCGGTAAAGTGCTCCAGTGCCGCGCGCACCTCGTCCGCGCCGACGGTGACCGGATGCGTTTCCAGCACTGTGCCGGTCGTGTCCTGCGTGTCGGTGACCGTGCCGAGCTTCAAAACGGCGTGATATTCCTTTCGCCCGTTTTCGGCAAACTGCACCGCTTTGGTCGCGCGGCCCACGAACACGGGCAGGACGCCGGTCGCCATGGGGTCGAGCGTTCCCGCGTGGCCGATGCGCTTTTCGCGCAGGATGCCGCGCAGCTTGGCGCACACGTCCATGCTCGTCCAGCCTGTCGGCTTGTCGATAATGATGATGCCGTCCGGCATAGATCGCGCCTCCTTTGCGCCAGGCATTCGGCGCGTTTGCGCCGTTCAAGCGTTTCGCCGCAAGGCGGAACTGCTCTTTACTCCTCCGCCGCGTCCTGCACGGCGGCGAGGATCGCCGCCTTTGCCTCCGCGAGCGGGCCGTGGTACACGCAGCCGGAGGCCGCGCGGTGTCCGCCGCCGCCGAGGGCGGCGCAGGCCTTCGTTGCGTTGACGCGCGCGCCGGTGCGCACGCTGATCTTCCACGCGCCGTCCTTCGTCTCCTTCATTGTGATGGAGCAGTCCGTTCCCTCTACCACGCCGCCGAGGGCGGAGACATCGTCCATGTCCGCCTCGGTGAGCGAGAGTCTTTCCGCAAGGCTCAGCGGCAGCGTGACGACGACCACGCGCCCCTCGTCGTAAAACTCCATCGTACGCAGCAGCTCCGCCTCCAGCGCAAGCCGCTTCTTCGTTTTGGTGCGAAAGTGGCGCTTGTTCGCCGCGCGGTAGTCAATACCCGTCTCCATCAGCGCGGCAGCCACGCGGTGCGTGTTCGCCGTCACGTTGGAGTAGACGAAGCAGCCTGTGTCCGTACTGACCGCGACGTAGAGCGGCAGGGCGACGGCAGGTGTGAGCTGTCCCAGCTCGACCGCCAACTCATAGAGAATTTCGCCGCAGGCGGCACACTCCGGGTGGACGCAGCTTTCCCTTCCGAAGCCCTCATAGCTCGGATGGTGGTCGATGGCAAGATCGGCCCTGTTCTTAAAGCGCTCCGCATTGTCGGGGAACAGCCCCAGCGCCGCGAGATCGACGGAGACGACCGTTTCATAGCGGTAGTCCTCCGCCGCCCAATAGGGCGCGACGTAATCGGCATAGAGGCTCGTGACCTCGGCGTTCGGCAGCAGCGCCGCCGTTTTGCCCATTTGCCGCAGCATGGCGCACAGCGCCGCGGCGCAGCCGAGCGTGTCGCCGTCGGGGCGGCGGTGGGTCAGGATCAGGTAGCTGTCATGCGCGCGCAGAAAGGCGGCGACCTCCTTGACCGTCATTCTTCCTCACCGTCCAGTACAATATGCTCGTTTGCGGGGTTCGCGGGCTTGACCTTCGTCGGGTCGCGCAGCATCTCTAAAATGTGCGCGCCGTACTCGATGGAATCGTCCGCCGTAAATTGCAGCTCCGGCGTGTAGCGCAGGCTCATCGCCATGCCCAGTTCGCGGCGCAGATAGCCCGCCGCGGACTTCAGGCCGCGGATCACGTCCTTCTCCTGCGTTTTATCCAGCACGCTCACGAACACGCGGCAGTAGCGCAGGTCGGTGGTGGTGTCAACGTGCGTGATGGTGACCATGCCGCCCTGCACGCGCGGGTCCTTGAGGGTGCGGAACAGAGAGCTCAGCTCGCGCTGGATCTCCTCGTTGATGCGCCCGATGCGGTTGCTTGCCATAAAAATGACCTCCTTTGAGAAAGGTGAGGACGGGCGACCGCCCGCCCTCACCTAAGGCTTCGCAGAATTGCGCCGCGCACGGCGCAAAAATTGTGATCGTTGAAAAAATACCGCTCAGGGTGCAGGTGTGCGAGCACAGCGCGTGCGCCGCAGCACCCTGCATCCTGCTCAAAAATACGCGATGCGTATTTTTGAAAACATCTTACTGTTCGATTTGCTCCATGACGTAGGCCTCGACCACGTCGCCCTCCTTGATGTCGTTGAACTTCTCAAAGTTCAGGCCGCACTCGTAGCCGGAGGCGACCTCCTTGACGGCGTCCTTGAAGCGCTGGAGGGAGGCGAGATGACCCTCGTGGATGACAATGCCGTCGCGCACGATGCGCGCCTCGCAGGAGCGCTGGATCTTGCCGTCGGTGACATAGCAGCCGGCGACGGTGCCGACGTTGGACACCTTGAAGGTCTGGCGGATCTCGGCGTGGCCGATGACGTTCTCGCGGAATTTGGGCGCGAGCATACCCTTCATGGCCGCCTCGATCTCATTGATGGCGTCGTAAATGACGCGGTACATCCGCATATCGACGTGGGCGCGGGCCGCGCTGTCGCGGGCCGCCGCGTCGGGACGGACGTTGAAGCCGACGATGATGGCGTTCGAGGTGGAGGCGAGCATGACGTCGCTCTCGTTGATCGCGCCGACCGCACCGTGGATGACGCGCACGCGGACCTCGTCGTTGGAGATCTTCTCCAGCGAGGCCTTGACCGCCTCGACGCTGCCCTGCACGTCCGCCTTGACGATGATGTTGAGGTTCTTCATCTCGCCCGCCTGGATCTGGCTGAAGAGGTCCTCCAGCGAGACCTTGGAGACCGGCGCGTTGGCCTTGGCCTTTTCCTCCGCCTTGCGCTGCTCGACCAGTTCGCGCGCCAGGCGCTCGTCGGCGACGGCGTTGAAGTTCGCGCCCGCGCCCGGCACCTCGCCGAGGCCCGTGATCTCCACGGGAACGGACGGGCCCGCGCTTGTGAGCTTCTGGCCCTTATCGTTGGTCATCATACGCACACGGCCGACCGCCGTGCCCGCGATGATGATATCGCCCTGGTGGAGCGTACCGTTCTGCACGAGGAGCGTCGCGATGGGGCCGCGGCCCTTGTCAAGGCGCGCCTCGATGACGGCGCCGCTGGCGGCGCGGTTCGGGTTGGCCTTGAGCTCGCCGACCTCGGCGGTCAGCGCGACCATCTCGAGCAGATTATCCACGCCCATACCGGTCTTGGCGGAGATCGGGCAGACGATGGTGTCGCCGCCCCAGTCCTCAGCCAGCAGGTCGTACTTCGTGAGCTGCTCCTTGATGCGCTCGGGGTTCGCGTCCGGCTTATCCATCTTGTTGATCGCCACGATGATGGGGATGCCGGCGGCCTTGGCGTGGTTGATGGATTCGACCGTCTGCGGCTTGATGCCGTCCTCGGCGGCGACGACGAGGATGGCAATATCCGTGATCATCGCGCCGCGGGCACGCATGGAGGTGAACGCCTCATGGCCCGGGGTATCGAGGAAGGTGATGGGCTTGCCCTTGATCTGCACCTGATAGGCGCCGATGTGCTGCGTGATGCCGCCGGCCTCGCCGGAGGCGACGTGCGCGTTGCGGATATAGTCGAGCAGGCTCGTCTTGCCGTGGTCGACGTGGCCCATGACGACCACGACGGGGGCGCGGGGCTTGAGCTCGTCGGCGGTATCCTCATGGTCGTCGATGAGCTTCTCCTCGATGGTGACGACGACTTCCTTCTCGACCTTGCAGCCGAGCTCCTCGGCGACAAAGGACGCGGTATCGAAGTCGATCATCTGGGAAAGCGACGCCATGACGCCGTTCTTCATCAGGCACTTGACGACCTCCGCGCCGGTCTTCTTCATGCGGCTCGCCAGCTCGCCGACGGAGATCTCGTCGGGGATCTTGACGGTCAGCGGGGTCTTCTTGGCGATCTCGAGCTGGAGGCGGCGCATCTTCTCAGCGGACTCCATCTTGACGTCGTTCTGCATAGCGGCGGGCATA
>OJNW01000029.1_pt1 | contig 104193 bp, 96 predicted proteins | sample 1597951 | NCBI WGS metagenome assembly OJNW01 (sample SAMN01915212, study PRJEB22387) | human gut metagenome | isolation source: stool | host: Homo sapiens | place: USA | reverse complement strand
CATCGGCAGGCGGCGCCTTGCTGCGCTTGTATTGCGTCTGGGTATCATTCTGAAGGGGATGATACAAAAATTGGGAAAGAGCAATAGAAGCCGTCTCGCTTATTGCGTCAAAAAAAGGGACATGGCTGCGCCGTGCCCCTTTTCAATTTTTCCGTTTTGTGGTATCATATCGGCAAATACCGGCTAACATCAAGGAGGAAGCATTATGCCCGACACCATTGCTGCCATCGCCACCGCGTCCGCGGCCGCCGCGGTCGGCATCGTGCGCCTGAGCGGCGCGGAGACGCGGCGCGTGCTCGCGGCGCTGTTCACGCCGGTGGACGGTCGTTCGGCCGTGGAGCTTCCGCCGCGGCGCATGACCTACGGCACGGTGCGCGACGCCGAGGGCCGCACGCTCGACCACGCGCTGGCGGTGGTGTTCTCCGCCGGACACAGCTACACGGGCGAGGAGAGCGCGGAGCTGCACTGCCACGGCTCGCCGGTCGTTTTGCAGGAGGTCCTGCGCGCCGCGTTTGCCGCAGGCGCGCGGCAGGCGCGGGCGGGAGAGTTTACCGAGCGCGCGTTTCTGAACGGCAAAATGGACCTCACCGAGGCGGAGGCGGTCATCGACCTCATTGACGCCGAGACCGCCGAGGCGGCGCGGAACGCCGCCGCCCAGGTGGACGGCGCGCTGCGCCGCCCGCTCGAACAGGTCTACGACGCGCTGCTGAGCCTCACCAGCCGCTTCTACGCCGTGGTGGACTATCCCGACGAGGACATCGAGGACCTCACGCTTGCCGAGACGGAGCGGACGCTCACGGAGAGCGAACAAACGCTCGCGGCGCTGCTCGGCACCTTTGCGCGCGGACGCGTGCTCAAAAGCGGCGCGGCGACCGCCATCGTCGGCGCGCCGAACGCGGGCAAAAGCTCGCTGCTCAACGCGCTCGTGGGCTACGACCGCGCCATCGTCACCGACATTCCCGGCACGACGCGCGACACCGTGGAGGAGAAGGCGGTGGTCGGCGGCGTGCTGCTGCGGCTCATCGACACGGCGGGCATCCGCGAGACAGACGACGCCGTGGAGCGGCTCGGCGTGGAGCGCTCGCGCCGCGCGGTCGAGAGCGCCGATCTGGTGATCGTGGTAGCGGACGGCAGCCATACGCCGCTCACTGTGGAGCCAGACATTCTCGCACTTGCCGCCCGAGCGCCGCATTGGATTCTGGCCATCAGCAAGGACGATCGAAACCCCGCCGTAAAGACCGCCGTTTGGAGACTGCCGGACGGCGCGCCTGCGCCGGAGCATCTGGTCTCCTTTAATTCCGTAATGCCCGGCGGGCTGGATGCGTTGATCGACACGATCGGAGACTGCTTTCCTGCCGGCGTTCCCGCGGGCGGTACGCTGCTCACCAACGCCCGGCAGGCCGAAGCCATCCGCCGTGCGCTCGAGAGCGTCCGTGCGGCGCGCGAGGCGCTCACCGCCGGACTGACGCCCGACGTGGTGCTCACCGAGGCCGAGGGCGCGCTCGACGCGCTCGGCGAGCTGACCGGCCGCACGGCGCGCGAGGATATGGTGACGCGCATTTTTGAACGCTTCTGCGTCGGAAAGTAAACGGAAAGCATTGTTTACAGAAAATGATTGATATTATCTTAACGTTCTGCTACAATACTGCCATTCTAAGGAAGAATCGACTCTATTCCCCAAAAGGGGCCGTTTGTCTGCGGCCCGGAAAGGAACGCCATGCGTGACTATATTATCATGACCGACAGCTGCTGTGACCTGAACCAGCAGGAGGTCGACGAGCTCGGGCTTACCGTTCTGCCGCTTTCCTTTACGATCGACGGCAAAACCTATCTCAACACGCCCGACCATGCCGAGATGTCCCCCGAGGAATTTTTCGCAAAGATCGCTGCGGGCGAGAACAGCACTACCGCCGCCGCCAATGTCGGTCAGTTCGACGAGGCGATGCGCAGGGCGCTCGACGCGGGCAAGGATATCCTGTGCATCTGCTTCTCCGGCGCACTGTCCACCACCTACCAGTCCGCCTGCATCGCGGCGGAGGACCTGAAAAGCGAGTACCCCGACGCGAAGATCCTCGTCATCGACTCCCTCTCCGCCTCGCGCGGACAGGGAATGCTGCTCTACCGCACGGTGCAGGAGCGCCGGAGGAGCAGCCCCGACATCGAGACGCTGGCGGCATATGTGAGGAGCATCCTCCAGACCCAATGCCACTGGTTTATCGTGGACGATCTCAACCACCTCAAGCGCGGCGGCCGCGTGAGCGCCACGGCGGCCTTCGTCGGCACGATGCTGGGCATCAAGCCCGTCATGCACACCGACAGCGAGGGCAGGCTCATTCCCATGAGCAAGGCGCGCGGCACCAAGGCTGCGCTCAAGGCACTGGTCGACAAGGTGGAGGAGCTGGGCGTCGAGCCGGACAAGAACCAGCCCTTGTTCATCTGCCACGCCAACTGCCCCGACTCCGTGGCGTATGTCAAGGAGCTGCTGGAGGAGCGCTTCGGCGTGACGGACGTCCGCGCGGACTTCATCGGCCCTGTGATCGGCGCGCACACCGGCTGCGGCACGCTGGGGCTGTTCTTCGTGGGGACGCAGCGATGAAGTGGCTGGAGCTGCATATCGACACCGCCCGCGCCGGTCTGGAGCCGGTCAGCGAGCTGCTGCGCGAGCAGGGCGTCGAGGGCCTTGTCATCGACGACGAGGCGGACTTCAAGGATTTTCTCGAAAACAACCACCAGTATTGGGACTATGTGGACGATGAGCTGCTGGCGGAGAAGCACGGCAAATGCCGCGTGACCTTCTACCTCGAAGAAAGCGAGAGCGGTTTTTCCACGCTGGCGCAGGTGCGCATCGCGCTCTCGGCGCTCAAGAAGCAGCATCCCGAATACGCGCCGCTGCTCCTCACGATGGAAAACGTGGAGGACGCCGACTGGGAGAACAACTGGAAGCAGTTCTATAAGCCCATGGAGATCGGCGAGCGCCTGCTGGTCATCCCCGAGTGGGAGCAGGCAAAGCCGACGGAGCGCGTGAAGCTCATCCTGAATCCCGGGCTGACCTTCGGCACGGGCAGCCACGCGACCACACGCCTGTGCCTTCAGGCGCTCGAAAAGCACATCCGCGGCGGCGAAAAGATGCTCGACCTCGGCTGCGGCAGCGGCATCCTCTCCATCGCGGCGTTGCTGCTGGGCGCGGAGGACGCCTTTGCCTGCGACATCGACGACAAGTGCGTGGGCGTCGCCTACGAGAATGCCGCGCTCAACGGCATCGGGCGGGAGCACTACACCGTCCGCGCGGGCGACGTGCTCAGCGACAAAAGGCTCGCGCGCGAGTTCGGCGGAGACTATGATATCGTCGTGGCGAACATCGTGGCGGACGTCATCATCGCGCTCGCACCGCAGGTGCGGCCGCTGCTGAAAAAGGGCGGGCTGTTCCTCTGCTCGGGCATCATCGACGACCGCGCGGTCGAGGTCGCGGACGCGCTGCGTCTTGCGGGCTGGGCGATCATGGAGGCCCGCGAGAGCGAGGGCTGGTTCTCATATTTGTGCAAATAACAGCATAGCAAAAGGGGAGCGTTCTCTGCCATAGAGAACGCTCCCCCTGTTTGGTGCCGTATCGCGTGCAATTTATTTCCTGATTTTTTGCAGCATCCTTGTAAATTCCTCCGGCAGGGGACAGGAAAGCTCCACGACCTCGTGCGTGCGCGGATGGAGAAAGCGCAGGCCGACCGCGTGCAGGCATTGCCCCGTCAGGCCGGGGACCTCCTTCTTTGCACCGTATACCGTGTCGCCGAGAATGGGATACCCGATGTAGGCCATGTGGACGCGGATCTGGTGCGTGCGTCCCGTCTCGAGCCGGCAGCGGACGTGGGTATAGCCCGGATAGCGGGCGATGACCTCCCAATGCGTGACCGCCTCGCGCCCGCCGGCGACCACCGCCATGCGCTTGCGGTCGGCCGGATGGCGCGCGATGGGCGCGTCCACCGTGCCGCGGTCCTCGCGGAGGCTACCCACAACAATGCACTCGTAGGTGCGCGCGAGCGTGTGGTCGGCGAGCTGCGCGGAGAGGTACTGGTGCGCCGCGTCGTTCTTCGCCGCGATGATGAGACCGCTCGTGTCGCGGTCGATGCGGTGGACGATGCCGGGGCGCAGCGCGCCGCCGATGCCCGAGAGCGTTCCCGCGCAATGGTACAGCAGCGCGTTGACGAGCGTGCCGTCCGGGTGCCCCGGCGCGGGGTGGACGACCATGCCGCTGGGCTTGTTGACCACGATCACGTCCGCGTCCTCGTACACCACATCGAGCGGAATGTCCTGCGGCACGGCCTCGACCGGCTCCGGTTCGGGCAGCGTCACGGCGATGTCCTCGCCGCCCGCGAGCTTATAGCTTTTGCTGACGGCTCTCCCGTTCACCGCAACCTCGCCGCTCTCGATGAGCCGCGTCGCCTGCGAGCGGGTCAAGCCGTCAAGGCTCGACGCAAGAAATGCGTCGAGCCTTTGATTTTTGCTTTCTTCACTTGCCCTGAGCCGGATCGGTTCCATGGTCCTTCTCCCAATTCTTCGCGTCGGTGTTCGGGTAGATCCAAATGTAGTAAACGAGTGCCGCGATGGTGCCGCAGACCACAAAGCAGTCCGCAACGTTGAAAACCGGAAACTCGATGAACGTGCAGTCGAGCATATCCACCACATAGCCGAGGCGAACGCGGTCAATGAGATTTCCCACGCCGCCGCCGATCACGGCGGTCAGCGCCCACACGCCGAGCGGGTGCCGCACGATCCGCGCGAGCAGCCACGCGAGCGCGAGCATCCCCACGCCCGTCACGCCGATGAGCAGCCAGCGCTCACCGGAAAAGCTCGACCATGCCGCGCCGAAATTGCGCACATAGTGCAGCCGCAGCAGCTGTGGGAGAAAGGGCTTGCTCTCGCCCACGGCGAAATGGGTCACGATATAGGCCTTCACCCACTGGTCCAGCGCGACGATGGCCGCGATAGCCAAAGGGCAGAGCCACAGCGAACGCTTCTTCACGGCTGCGGCACCTCGCTGTCGTCATTGGGATAGACGAGCACCCACTCCGCGTCCGCGGGGGCAAGTGCGAGCGCTTCCGCCTGCGCCTGCCTCATGCCGAGGCCCTCCGGCAGGTCGCGCAGCGCGGCGATAGGGGCATAGTAAAAGCCCGCGTCGCCGTCCTTCACGCCGCCGCTTGAGAGCACATAGTCCGTCGCGCCCGCGCCGTACAGCTCAAACATCGGCAGGCCGTAGTCGGCTGCCAGAAGTTTACCCTCTCTTCCGCTCTCGCCGATGGGAGCGGTCTCGCAGTAGTATTCTGCCTCTGGGCTGCCGTTTTCCAAGTCAGCGGGTGCGTTTGCGGTCTTGAACCCGTCCGCCGCCGCGCCGCCAAGCTGGCGGTCATAATACGGGCTGGACTGCACCGTTTCACAGCGCTGCTCGGGATATTCCACCTCGGCGTCCGTATCGGGCAGCGGATCGCTGGGCGGCGCCGCCATCGAAAACATCACCTGATCCTCCTGTGCGGCAGGCGCGGCAGGTGCAGCGTCGTTTGCTTCCTGCTTCATCGCCGTTCGCGGGATCGTTACCGCCGCCGCGAGTGCGACGATCGCCGCGCAGGCCGCCATCGGTATCCACCGCCGCCATGCGCTCCGCTTTTTTGTTTGCGGCTTTTTCGCCGCCTTTTCCGCGCGCACCGCCGCCATCACGCCCTCCGTGAAGCCTGCGGGCACGTCCTCGTCCTCCAGCTCGCCGAGGGCGGCGTGCAGGGCCGTCAGCTCACCGAGCAGCCTTCTGCATTTCTCGCATTCGCTCACATGAGCGAGCACCTCCGCACGCTCCTCCTCCGTCAGCTCTCCGTCAACAAAGGCCGAGAGCAGCGGCGCAAATTCTTCACATTCCTTCATATTGCGTTCCTCTCCCCTCCGACAGTCTGATTACATTCTGTAACCTTTGACGCTGGCTTTTCAAAAAAGTTCCCGTCTGCCGCCAAATAATTTCGCAGCAGCAGCCGCGCGCGGTTGATGCGGCTCTTCACCGTGCCGAGCTCCAGCTCCGTGACCTCGCAGATCTCCGCATAGCTGAGCTGATGCAGCTCGCGCAGCACGAGCACGCGCCGGTAATCCTCCGGCAGCGCGGCAAGCCCCTCGCGCACCAGCCGCTGCGTCTCCCGACCCTCGACGTGCTCCTCCGGCGTGGGCGCACGGTCGCACACCTCGAGGTGTACGTCCTCGTCGTCGAGCGATATGCCGTCCACCGTGCGCTTGTTGCGCCGCAGCAGGTCAATGCAGGCGTTGCTCGCCAGACGGTAGAGCCAGGTGGACAGCGCCGCGTCCTCGCGGAAGCCCTCCAGTCCGCGCCAAAGGGCAAGGAAGGTATCCTGCGCGGCCTCCGCCGCGTCCTCGCTGCTGCCGCACATACGCAGGCAGAGGTTGTATATTTTCTTCTCATGCAGCCGGACGAGCTGTTCAAAGGCTGCCTCGTCGCCGCCCCGCGCGGCTTGGATCAGTTCACTTTCGTTCATGTCCGCTCCGTGTGTTCAGTCGCTCAGATCGCGCTTGATGCCCGCCGTGACGCGGTAAAGATCCTCAAGCGTCTCCATGTGGTTGATCTGGTCTTTATAGTAGTTGGCGTATTTCACGCCCTTGAGATACCAGCAGTAGTGCCGCCGCGCCTCGAGCAGCGCGACCTTTTCATTGCGGAATTCCGCGCTGCGCTCGATCTGGCGCACCAGCGCGTCGCAGCGCTCGGCAAGCGGCGGCAGCGGCGGGATCGACTCGCCCGCGAGCACGGCTCTGCACTGCTGAAAGAGCCACGGATTGCCGAAGCAGCCGCGCCCGATCATCACCGCGTCCGCACCGGTGAGCTTCAAGGCTTTTATCGCATTTTCCGGGGTAAAAACATCGCCGTTGGCGATAACGGGGATATTCACCGCTTCCTTGACCGCGCGGATGGTCGACCAGTCTGCCTGCCCGCCGTACATCTGCACGCGGGTGCGCCCGTGGACGGTGATGCCCGCCACGCCGACGCTCTCGAGCAGCACGGCCAGCTCCGGCGCGTTGATGCTGCCCTTGTCCCAGCCGCGGCGCATCTTCACCGTGACCGGAACCTTTACCGCCCTGACCACCGCCTCGGCGATACGCGCCGCCTTTTCAGGGTCGCGCATCAGCGCCGAGCCGTCGCCGTTGTTGACGACCTTGCCGACCGGGCAGCCCATGTTGATGTCCAAAATATCCGCGCCGCTCGCCTCAATAGCGATCTGCGCCGCCTCGGCCATGCAGACCGGGTCGCTGCCGAAGATCTGGGCCTGCATCGGGTGCTCGCCCGGAAAGGGCGCGAGCAGTGTGCGGCTCTTTTTATCCTGATAGCACAGCGCCTTCGAGCTCACGAGCTCCGTGCACGTCAGCCCCGCGCCGAGGGACGCGCACAGCTCGCGGAACGCCGCGTCGGTCACGCCCGCCATCGGCGCGAGCGCGAGCTGCGAGTTGATCTCCACTGTACCGATGCGCATGGACGTTCCCTCCTTCTCCATGTTTCATAGAAGAAAATTATACCACAGCTTTCCCAAAAGCGGAAGTCCTTATTTTTGCGCGGCAAAACGCGGCAAAAAAGGGCGGCTCCGAAGAGCCGCCCCGGTATGTCGTATGCTGTTTTGCTCAGGCTGCGTCGCGGCTCTCGCCGGAATAGCTGCTGCCGTAGTAGCCGTTGCCGAAGAAGCTATTGAAGAAATCCCAGGGATTGTAGTAATAGCCGCCGTTGCTGCCGCCCTGCTGTTGCTGCTGGCTGTTGTCCTGCGCGGTCTCCTGCGTCTGAGGGACGGCGTCGAAGGTCAGCTCGACCTCCTTCGTTCCACCCGCGCGATAGATGGTCAGCGTCACGGTATCGCCCGCGCGGTAAGACTTCTTCGCGGCGTTCAGGTCGTTCATGTCGCTGATCGCCGTGTCGCCGATCTTGGTGATGACGTCACCCATCTGAAGGCCAGCCTTTTCCGCGGCGCTGCCCGGCTCGACCGAGCAGACGAACACGCCCTGCGTGACATCGTAGCGGTACTGCTGCGCCATCTGTGCGGTCATGTTCTGCGGTGTGATGCCAATGTAAGGCTTGTTGGTCACATAGCCGTCGGTCATAATGTCCTTGACCATGGCGAGCACATCGTCGATGGGGATGGCGAAGCCGATGCCCTCAACGGTGGTGTTGGAGTAGCTCGAATACTTCGCGGACACAATGCCGATGACCTCGCCGTAGCTGTTGAAGAGCGGGCCGCCGGAGTTGCCGGGGTTGATGGAGCAATCGACCTGGATCATGTTGAAGGGCTTGCCGTCCACATTGATCGCGCGGTTCACGCAGGAGACGATGCCCTGCGACATCGAGAAGGTCAGCTCGCCGAGCGGGTTGCCGACCGCGGCGACCGTCTCGCCGATCTGCACGCTGCCGGACTTTCCGATCACGACCGGCTGGAAATTCGTGCCCTCGACCTTGATGACGGCGATGTCGTAATCCTCGTCGCCGCCGATGACGGCGGCATCATAGGTCGTGCCGTCGTAGGCCGTGACCTTGACGGTGCTCGCACCCTCGATGACGTGATAGTTGGTGAGGATGTAGCCGTCCTTGGTGATGAAAAAGCCGCTGCCGCTGGCGGCGGACTCTGTCGTGCGGCCGAAGACATTCGTCGTGGTGGACACGTTGATGCTCACGACGCTGTTGACGTTGGCGGCGTAGACCTCGGGCATGGTGAGCTGCTGCTTGCCGTCCACCTTGACCTGCCGGACCTCGGCGACCTGACGGTCGGAGACCTCGATCTGCGTCGAGCCGCGCGCGGAGGCAAAGGCGTGGTGCGTGATGCCCGCGCCCGCCGCGCCGCCGATGAGCGCGCAGGCGAGCGCCAGCGCGGCGATCTTCAGCCCCAGCCGATTCTTCTTCGGTTTCTTTTCCTCCCAGGGGTCTGCCTTTGCCGCGGTGTTCGGCACCTCGGTGTAGTCCACGTCGCGGACATTCTCCACCTTGTCGCCCTTGCGGTAGCTGTAATGGTACAGGTTGTTTTCGTCTTCGTAATACATAGATAAGCCTCCTTGCCGTGAAGCGTTTATTTTTCTTTTGATGCTACCGATGATACCCCCTGTTTATGTCCATTTCGTGAAGCCGGAACGAATTTTTTTGAACTTTTTTTGAATAGGCCATAAAGAAATCCTGAAGAATGGCCGAATTGGAAAAAATAGCTTGCGCGGGACATTCGGATATACTACAATAAAGCCGATTTCCCGATGCGAAAGGAGCGCTGCCATGCTGAAGATCGAAGGGCTGAAGCTCGCCCCGGGCGAGAGCGAGGCGTTATTATACGAACGCGCCGCGGCGGCGCTGCGTGTCAAAGCGCCCCTCCATACGCTGCACATTCTCCGCCGCAGCATCGACGCGCGCGACGGCGTGACGTTTATTTATACCGTTTCCGCCGCGCTCGAGAACGAGGAAAGAGTGCTGCGCCGTGCGAGAAACAAAAGCGTCAGCGTCTACGCGCCCGTCTTTTACGAGCTGCCGCCGATGATCGCCCCTCCCGCCGTGCGCCCCGTGGTGATCGGCGCGGGCCCGGCGGGACTGTTCGCGGCGCTGGTGCTCGCCCGCTGCGGCGCGCGGCCCATCCTGCTCGAGCGCGGCGAATGCGTCGAGCGGAGGCGGCGCGATGTCGAGCGCTTCTGGGCAACGGGCGAGCTGAACGTGCGCTCGAACGTCCAGTTCGGCGAGGGCGGCGCGGGCACGTTTTCCGACGGCAAGCTCAACACCGGCACGAAGGACGTCCGCCACCGCTATATTTTAGAGGAGTTCGCCGCGTTCGGCGCAAGCGAGGATATTCTCATCGACGCCAAGCCGCACATCGGCACCGACCGGCTCTATACCGTTTTGCAGAATCTGCGGCAGGAGCTGCTTTCCCTCGGCGCGGAGGTGCGCTTCAACCATCAGGTCACCGGACTGGAGCGGAGGGACGGACGGCTCGCCGCGCTGCGGGTCACGTCTCCCGACGGAACGTATACGCTCCCCGCGGAGCACGCGGTGCTCGCGGTCGGCCACAGCGCGCGCGACACCTTCGCCATGCTGCGTGATGCGGGCATCCCGATGGAGCCGAAGCCCTTTGCCGTGGGCGTGCGCATCGAGCACCGCCAGAGTGATATGGACGCGCAGCAGTATAAGCAGTACGCGGGCCACCCCTCGCTGCCGCCGACCTCGTATAAGCTCTCGGCCCACACGGCGGCGGGGCGCGGCGTGTTCTCGTTCTGCGTCTGCCCCGGCGGACAGGTCGTCGCCGCGGCAAGCGAAGCGGGCCGCGTGGTCACGAACGGCATGAGCGAGCTGGCGCGCGACGGCGAAAACATCAACGGCGGGCTGCTCGTCTCCGTTACGCCGGAGGACTTCGGCGGCACGGACGTGCTCGCGGGCGTCGCCTTTCAGCGACGGCTGGAGGAGGCCGCCTACGCCCTCGGCGGCGGGGGCTATGCCGCTCCCGCACAGACGGTCGGCGATTTCCTCGCGCACCGTCCGTCGATCGGGCCGGGGAAGGTCACACCGACCTACCGCCCCGCCGTGCGCTGGTGCGACCTGCACGAGTGCCTGCCGCCGTTCGTCTGCGCGGCGCTGGAGGAGGCGCTGCCGCTGCTGGAGAAAAAGCTGCACGGCTTTGCCGCCCCCGACGCGGTGCTCACCGCGGTCGAGACGCGCTCCAGCTCCCCCGTGCGCATCGTGCGCGACGATACCTATCAAACCGCTCTGCGCGGGCTCTATCCCTGCGGCGAGGGCGCCGGCTATGCCGGCGGCATTCTCTCCGCTGCGGCGGACGGAATGCGCTGCGCGGAACAAATTATAAAGGAGATCACTCAGCATGGCTAAAAAGATCGGCGTCATCATCGACTTTCTCAACGACAAATACGAGCGTCAGCTCAACGAGGCCGCGGCAAAGTGCGGCTACGAGGTGGTGTACTTCCCCTCCAGCGCTGCGGCGGTCGGAAATGTGGACGAGTGCGAGATCCTCTACGGCCACTGTTCTCGCAAGGTCGTAAAAAGTGCGAAAAGCCTCAAATGGTACTGCACCTGTTGGGCGGGCGTGAATCATTTCTGCGACGAGAGCCTGTACCAGAATCCCGACTGTCGGCTCACCAACTCCTCCGGCGCCTACGGCACCACCATCTCCGAGCATCTCATCATGGTCTGCCTGATGCTGCTGCGCCGCCAGATGGAGTATACCGAGATCATCCGCGCGGGCGGCTGGGAAACGCTCCCCGGCGGTATCCGCTCGCTGCATGGCGCGCGGATCACCGTGCTCGGCACGGGCGACATCGGCACGGAGTTTGCCCGCCGTGCGCAGGCCTTCCATCCCGCGTGCATCACCGGCGTGCGCCGCACGGTCAAGCCCTCCGACCCCGCCTTTACCGCCATTCACGCCATCGCGGAGCTGGACAGCGTCCTGCCCGAAACGGATATCCTTGTCATGGCGCTGCCCTCCACGGCGGAGACCGTGGGCATCCTCTCGCGCGAGCGCATCGCGCTGCTGCCCGACAGCGCCTTCGTCGTGAACGTCGGCCGCGGCACCGCCATCGACCAGGAGGCGCTCTGCGACGCGCTCAACGCCGGGCAGCTCGCCGGTGCGGCGCTCGACGTGGTCGTGCCTGAGCCGCTGCCCGCCGACCATCCGCTGCGCCGCGCGAAAAATCTGCTGCTCACGCCGCACGTCGCGGGCAACATGACGCTTGGCTACACCTGCGACAAGAGCGTGCAGATGTTCTGCGACGATCTGGAAAACTATGCCGCGGGCCGTCCGCTCGCGCATCTGGTCGACCGGAAGAGAGGCTATTAAAAATGGGTTTCTCCCTCAAGACGGTCCTGCTGCGGCTGGTGCAGGGCTTTATCATCGGCGCAGGCGGCATTCTGCCGGGCATCTCCGGCGGCGTGCTGTCGGTCATCTTCGGCATCTACCGGCCGGTGATGGAGGTGCTCGCCCACCCGCTCAACGGGCTGCGCCGCCATCTTTCCCTCCTGCTGCCGGTCGGCGCCGGCGCGATCCTCGGCTTCCTGTGCGGCGGCGGGCTGATCCTTGTGCTGTTCGACCGCTCGGAAAAGCTCGCGACCTGCCTGTTCATCGGCCTCATCCTTGGTACGCTCCCGAGCCTGTGGGCCGAGGCGGGCGCGCAGGGGCGCGGACGCGGCGCGTACCTTTCCTGCGCGGCCAGCTTTCTTGCCCTCTCCGCTGTTTTGCTCTACGCGCAGTACGGCGCGTTCTACACGATGCGCCCGGGCTTCCTCGGCTTTCTCTTCTGCGGCCTGCTCTGGGGCCTGAGCCTGATCGTGCCGGGCATGACGTCCTCCTCCATCCTGATGGCGGTCGGGCTGTTCACGCCGATGGCGGAGGGCTTCGCAAGGCTCGACATGGCGGTGATCCTGCCGTGGCTGCTCGGCATGGCGCTCATCGTGCTGACGCTCGCGCGCGTGGTGAATTGGTGCTTCCGGGCGCATTACCCGCTTTTCTACCACGCCGTGTTCGGCATCGTGCTGGCCTCGACGGTCGTTATTATCCCGCTGCATTACGACGGCGCGCGCGACGCGCTTTTGTGCCTGCTTGCCGCCGCGCTCGGCGCGCTCGCAGCCTATCTCAGCGCGAAGCTACAGCCGAAGGAGGATGCATAAGAACATAAAAAGTCGGCAGGAACCGTATGGCTCCTGCCGACTTCCTTATTATCCTCTCTTCCTCCTTCGGTACAGCCGCGCGAAGCGGCGCAGCAGTTCGTCATAGAGAAAGAGCAGCACCGCGCCGAGCGCAAAGGTCGCCGCGATGAGCCACGGGGCGGTCGCCGCCAGCTCCGCCGTCACCGCGTCGAGCCGGAACACAAAGACGAGCAGCGCGTACATCGCGCCGACGGCGAGGACGTACAGCCCGAGCTTCGTGAGAAAGCGCAGCGCGCGGCTGCCGATCGCGTCGAGACTCGGCTGCACGAGCGGGTAATAGCCCAGAAAGCAGAAGAGCAGCGCGGATTCCTTGTCCGGCCCCAGCAGCAGTCCCAGAATGGCGGCGGCGAAAAAGCAGCACCATTGATAGCTCGCGCGGCACTCCTCGCGCACGGGCAGCAGGCAGGCGGATGCGAGCAGGGGACAGGCGTAGAGCGCCAGCGGCAGCACACCACCGAGGAACAGGAACAGCACCGCCAGCGCACCGAGCACGCTCGCAAGCGCCAGCTCCCTCGTCTGTTGTCTCATAGGACTCCTCCTTACGGAAAAGCGCCGCCTGCGGGCGGCGCTTTCGGTTTATTCGTGGTCGGGCGTTTCCGCGCCGTCACCGGCGGGAGCGTCCTGCGCAGGGGTCTCCTCCGCGGGCGCTTCCGCGTTCTTGCCGTTCTCCGCGTCGGATGCGGCGGGCTCGTCCGGTGCTTCGCCGCCCAGCGGCGGCATCTCGATCTTCTCGCTCGTCATGGAAATGTGACGCGCGGGCGCTTCGATGGTACTCGGCACGGAGGGACGGAAGTCGCTGTCGCTCCTGCGCGTGGAGGCGTAGGCGTCCTCCACCGTCGCGGGATCGCGGCCCTCGAGGATGGCGACCATCTCGCCGCCGGTGATCGTCTCCTTCTCCAAAAGATAGGCGACGACCTTGTGCATATCGTCGATATTCTCCTCGATGACCTTCACTGCGTCGGCGTAGCACTTCTCCAGGATCTCCTTGACGGCCTTATCCATCACGGCGGCGGTCTCCTGCGCGCAGTCGAGACCGTAGCCGCCGTCGAGATACTGGCTGCGCACGGAGCCGAGCGCCATCATGCCGAACTCGTCGCTCATGCCGTACATGGCGACCATGTTGCGCGCGATGTTCGTGGCCTCCTGAATGTCCTGAGAGGCGCCGTTGGTCATCGTGTGCATGATGACCTCCTCGGCGGCACGGCCGCCCATGGAGACGGCGATCTTCGCCATCAGCTCGTCGCGGGTGCGCAGATTCGTCTTGTCCTCCTCAGGCATGAGGAGCGTGTAGCCGAGGCTCCCCTCGGTATGGGGCACAATGGTGATCTTCTGCACGGGCTCGGCGTTCTTCTGCCTGTAGGCGACCATCGCGTGGCCGACCTCGTGGTAGGCGACGAGCTTCTTTTCAAACTCGGTGAGCACGCTGTTCTTCTTCTCGCTGCCCGCGATGACGAACTCGAATGCGGCGAGCATATCCTCCTGCGTGACGAGCTTGCGGCCCTTGCGCACGGCGCGCAGAGCCGCCTCATTCACGATGTTGGCAAGGTCCGCGCCGACGCAGCCGGCGGTCGCGAGCGCGACCTTCTTGAGATCGACGTCCTCACCGAGCTTGATGTTGCGGGTGTGGACCTCGAGCGTGGCGATGCGGCCCGCGAGGTTCGGGCGGTCGATGGTAATGCGGCGGTCGAAGCGGCCCGGGCGCAGCAGCGCCTGATCGAGCACCTCGGGGCGGTTGGTGGCGGCGAGAACGATGATGCCCTTGCCGGGGTCGAAGCCGTCCATCTCGGCGAGCAGCTGGTTGAGCGTCTGCTCACGCTCGTCGTTGCCGCCGAAGCGCGTGTCGCGCGTCTTGCCGATGGCGTCGATCTCGTCAATGAAGATGATGCAGGGCGCTACCTTCGAGGCCTCGGCAAAGAGGTCGCGCACGCGGCTCGCGCCGACGCCCACGAACATCTCCACAAAGCCGGAGCCGGAGATGGAGAAGAAAGGCACATTCGCTTCACCCGCGACCGCCTTGGCGAGCAGCGTTTTGCCCGTGCCCGGAGGGCCGACGAGCAGCGCACCGCGCGGCAGCTTCGCGCCGATGTCGGTATACTTCTGAGGATTGTGCAGGAAGTCGATGATCTCGACGAGGGATTCTTTCGCCTCGTCCTGACCGGCGACGTCAGCAAAGGTGACGCCGGTGGATTTTTCCATGTAGACCTTCGCGTTGGACTTGCCGACGCTGCCGAGGCCGCCGAAGCCGCCGCCCCCGGTCTTTTTGCTGATGAAGCGCATCATCAGGATGAACGCGCCGACCATCAGCGCCGTGGGCAGGACGTAGTTGAGCATGATGATCTCAAGATACGAGGTCTCCGCCTTGTAGGGCTTGCCGAACTCCACGCCGTTTTCATCCAGGAACGACCGCAGCTCGGGGTCGTTGATCTGCGTGGTGAAGAGCTGGAAGTCCCCCGAGTAGGTCTTGCCGTCCGCGTCGGTGTAGGTGAAGCCGTCCACAGGCGTGATGTTGAGCGTGCGGTCCGCGATCTCGACCTCCTTGACCTTGCCGTCGCGGACAAGGTCGAGAAATTCGTCGTAGCGGATCTCGCAGGTGCTCTCCGCCAGCTTCCTCGTGTCCATCGCCGAGAGGAGATAGTTGAAGCCGATGGTCAGCACCAGCGCCCAGATGAGCAGCGACAGCACGCCCCTGCGGCGGTCGTTGTTCTTGTTGCTTTTGTTCTTGTCGTTCTGATCCATGTATCTGCGTTCCTTTCCGCCTGCGGCCCTGCGCGGGCACAGGCGACAGCTTGCCAAGTTAATTATATGGTATTTTAGCATACCCCTCCTCGTTTCACAAGCGCCGCGGTATGAATTTTCGGTGAATTTTTGTCCGCTTCCCCCTTTATCTTATCCGTCTGTTGTGCTATAGTGTATTATGTATACGAATTTTGACCGGGAGGATCGGTTTATGTCGAAGGAATACGAAGAAAAGCGCGGGCCGCGCGGCGCGGACGAGCACACGGAAAAGCGCTTTCCGCGCGAGCGCAGAGCGGAGGAAAGAGTCCCCGTGCGCGAGCGCGATGCCGGGGCGGACGGTCTCATCGAGGGACGCAACGCCGTGACCGAGGCGCTGCGCGCCGGCACGCCCATTGATAAGATCTTCATTGCCCGCGGCGAGACGGACAAAACGCTCGGGCACATCGCCTCCACCGCCCGCGCGGCGGGCGTGGTGGTGGTCGAGGCCGACCGCCGCAAGCTCGACTACATGAGCGCGACGAAGGCGCACCAGGGCGTCATCGCCCTCGCCGCCGTGCGCGAGTACGCGAGCGTGGAGGACATCCTCTCCGCCGCCCGTGAGCGTGAGGAGGCCCCTCTGCTCGTGGTGTGCGACGAGATCAGCGACCCGCACAACCTCGGCGCCATCATCCGCACGGCGGAGTGCGCGGGCGCGCACGGCGTCATCATCCCCAAGCGCCGCAGCGCGGGCTTGACGAGCATCGTCGGCAAGACGAGCGCGGGCGCGGTGAGTTATCTGCCCGTCGCGCGCGTGCCGAACATTCCGGCGCTTTTGAGGGAGCTGCAGCAGCAGGGCGTGTGGATCTTCGGCACCGCCGCCGAGGGGGCCACGAGCCTGTACGAGGCCGACCTCAAGGGCCCTGCCGCCATCGTCATCGGCAGCGAGGGCGACGGCATGGGTCGGCTTGTGCGCGAGGGCTGCGACTTCCTCGTCAGCATCCCGATGAAGGGCCGCATCTCCTCGCTCAACGCTTCCGCCGCCGCTGCCATTCTGCTCTACGAGGCCGTGCGTCAGCGCCTTGGCTGACGCGCGCCGCCATTCACGAGGTCTTCCATGGATCACAAAAAGGATCAAGAATTTGAACAAACGCTCGCCGAGTCCGAGCTTTTGCTGCGCGGCGCGGCCCGCAGCGCGTCGGACGACGCGGACCTGACGCTCGAGAGCATTCTGGCGGAGTTCGGCTCCCGGGAGGACGGCGCCGAAGCCGCCGCAGAGCCGGAGGACGTCAGGCTGCCCGAGCCGTGGCCCGCCGTGCGGATCGGAAAAACCGCCGCGCCCGCCGCGGAGCCGCCGGAGCCGCAGCCGTCCGCGCCGCCGGACGAGGCATCGTCCGCCACGCCCGCGCAGGACACCGTGAGCCTGCAGGAGGTGCTCGAGAGCACCGTGCAGTCCGTGCTCGACGAGGGGGAAACGGGGGAGTCGGTCGAGCTTCTGCCGCCGAAGCGCCGCGGACTTTTCTCGCGCAGAAGGCTGCGCGACACCGAGCGGCTTTATTCCGACGAGTCCGGGGAGGAGCCGCCGCAGGAGGAGCCCGACGAGCCTGAGGACTTCTTTACCGAGGATTTCGGTGAGCGGGACGACACCCCGGAGCCGGACGCGGGCGAGCTGGCCGCCGACTACCGCGACGACGCGCGCATGGGCCTGCGCAGCGCGCAGGCCGCGCTGCTCGTCACCGCGCTCTCGTGGCTCGCGCTGCTGCTCGACCATTTCGGCGTCATGCCCGCGCTGTTCGCCGAGGAAAGGCTGCTCAGCTGCCTGCCGTTCTTCATTGCCGAGCTTCTTGTCTGCGTCCTCGGACGCGACGTGTTCGTTTATGCCTTCGAGCAGCTCCGCGCGAGGACGGTCACATATGAGCTGCTCTCCTCGCTCGCCTGCGCCGTCACGCTGGCGGACACGGCGCTCGACTTTTTCCTGCCCGCGCGCGCCGCGCTCGCGGTCCCGTTCCACGCCGTCGCCATGCTCGGCATGAGCTGCGCCCTGCTCGGGCGCGCGCTGCTCTTCGGTGCGATGTACGATACCTTCCGCGTCGCCGCGGTCGGCGAGCCGGACTATCTCGTCACCGTCACCGCGGGCGGAGCCGCCAAGCGCCGCGGCAGCGCGCAGGGCTTTTCGCGCTGCGCGCAGCGGGAGGACGCCGCCTCGCACTGGCAGGGCGTGCTGCTGCCCGTGCTGCTTGCCGCCTCGCTCGTATTTGCCGTGCTCTCCACGCTGCGGCGCGGGGAGCGGCTGCTGTTCCTCTGGAACTGGGGCGTGCTGCTCACGGCGATCAATATGCTTGCCTTTCCGCTGTGCTATTCTCTGCCGCTGCGTCGGCTGACGAAGCGCTTCGTCAAGTCCGGCAGCGCGCTGGCGGGCTATGTCGGCGCGGACCGCCTGCGCCGCAGCAACTGCGTCATCCTCACCGACACCGACCTGTTCCCGCCGGGAACGGTCAGCCTGAACGGGCTGAAGATCTACGGCGAGGAGAGCGGCAAGGTCATCTCCTACGCCGCCACGATGGCGCACGCCTCGCAAAGCGGCCTGAGCCGCCTGTTCGACACGCTTTTGGAGGGCGAGGGCGGAAGACTCGAGCCGCTCGACGACCTGAGCTTTTATGAGGAGGGCGGCGTCTCCGGCCTTATCCACGGCGAAACGGTGCTCTTCGGCACCGCTGCCTTCTGCCGCAAGATGCACGTCACGATGCCCGGCGGCCTGAGCCTCAAGACCGGCGCGTTCCTCGCCGTGGACGGCACGCTCATCGCCATCTTTGCCGTCAAGTACACGGCGGCAGAGAATGTGGACTGGGCGCTCCACGCGCTCAAGCGCAGCCGCATCACGCCCGTGCTCGCCGTGCGCGACGGCAGCATCACGCCCGCGCTTTTGAAGCGCAAGTTCGGCACCGACGCCCGCGCGGTCTATCCCACCATCTCCACGCGCCTTGCGCTCTCGGAGAAGGACGGCGAGCATCCCTATGCGCTGCTCTACCGCGAGGGGCTGATGCCCTACGCCGAGATCGCCGTCGGCAGCAAGCGTCTGGTCCACGCCGTGCGCGTGGCCGCCGTGCTCTCGCTCGGGAGCAGCGCCGTGTCCGCGCTGCTGGCGTTTTACCTCACCTTTGTCGGCGCGTACAGCGCGCTCACCCCGGTCTCGATGCTGCTCTATCTGCTCCTTTGGGCGCTCGCGGCGCTCATCGAAGGCTTCTGGGCGGACCGTTATTGAGCATTTTTAGCAAAAATGGCTATCAAACTTCTAAAATTACAATAGTTGTATTGACGGAAAGAATATTATATAATTGAGCTGTTGAAGTGACTTCCCGCAAGGGAATTACGATCTGGAAGGAGACATGAACCCCTATGAGTGCAAAAGACATTCGCAATATCGTGCTGCTCGGCCATGGCGGAAGCGGCAAGACCACCCTCGCTGAGAGTATGCTGTTCATGACCGGCGGCACCGACCGCTTCGGCAAGGTCACCGACGGCAACACCACCTGCGACTACGACGCGGAAGAGATCAAGAGAAACATCTCCATCTCCCTCGCCGTCGCCCCCGTGAAGTACAAGAACGTGAAGATCAACGTGCTCGACACTCCGGGTAACTTTGACTTCGCCGGCGAAGTTCTCTCCGGTATCCGCGCGGCCGAGTGCGCCGTGCTGGTCTGCGGCGCGAAGGACGGCCTGAGCGTCGGCGCGGAGCGCGCCTGGAAGATGCTCGGCAATAAGCCCCGCATGATCTTCATCAACCGCACCGACGAGGAGAACAGCGACTACAACGCCTGCTTCGACGCCCTCAAGGGCAAGTTCGGCACCGCTGTCGCGCCCATCGTCGCCCCCATCATCGACGGCAGCAAGAAGGTCACCGGCATCGTCGACCTGCTGCACAACAAGGCCTATGAGGTCAAGGGCGGCAAGGCTGCCGAGTGCGCCATTCCCGCCGACATCGCCGACGAGGTCGAAGCCCTGCGTGCCGAGCTGATGGAAGCCGCCGCTGGCGCCGATGAGGAGCTGATGGAAAAATTCTTCGAGACCATGGAGCTCTCCGCCGAGGAGATCGCCAAGGGCCTCAAGCTCGGCGTGCGCGACGGCAGCGTCGCTCCCGTGCTCTGCGGCAGCGCCATCTCCGGTCTCGGCGTCGATATGCTGATGCAGACCGTGCTTGATCTCGTTCCCGTCGCCACCGATATGCCCGCCGAGGCTGCGCAGGACGATGACGGCAACGCCGTTGAGGTCGCCCACGATGAAAACGGCGCCACCGCCGCCATCGTCTTCAAGACCGTTTCCGACCAGTACGGCAAGTTCTCTCTGGTCAAGGTCGTCCGCGGCAAGATCACCGGCGATATGTCCCTCTACGACACCACCACCGGCAACACCGAAAAGCTCGGCCGTCTCTACACCCTCAAGGGCAAGAAGAACGAGGAGGTCAAGGAGATCTGCTGCGGCGACATCGGCGCCATCGCCAAGATGGACCGCGTCAAGACCGGCGACACCCTCTGCGACCCGAAGAGCATCGTCAAGCTGGCGGGTATGCCCTACGCCGAGCCCTGCTACTCCCGCGCCATCGCGCCCAAGACCCGCGGCCAGGAGGAAAAGCTCGGCACCGGCCTCAACCGTCTGAACGAGGAAGACCCGACCTTTACCGTCGTCAACAACGCCGAGACCCATCAGATGGTCGTCTCCGGCGCGGGCGACATTCAGATCGACGTGCTCGTGAGCAAGCTCAAGACCCGCTTCGGCGTGGACGCCGAGCTCGACACCCCGCGCGTGCCCTACCGTGAAAAGATCCGCAAGACCGTGCAGAAGCAGGGCCGTCATAAGAAGCAGACCGGCGGCAGCGGCCAGTTCGGTGATGTCTGGGTCCGCTTCGAGCCCAACGAGGAGAGCGAGGAGATGGTCTTCGCCGAGGAAGTGTTCGGCGGCAGCGTGCCCAAGAACTTCTTCCCCGCCGTTGAAAAGGGCCTGCGCGAAGCCGTGCTCCACGGCCCGCTCGCCGGCTATCCGGTCGTCAACCTCAAGTGCGTGCTTTACGATGGCTCCTATCACCCGGTCGACTCCTCCGAAATCGCGTTCAAGACCGCCGCGAACCTTGCCTACAAGGCCGCGATGCCCGAGGCGTCCCCCGTTCTGCTCGAGCCCGTCTGCGAGCTGAAGGTCACCGTGCCCGATCAGTACATGGGCGATATCCTCGGCGACCTCAACAAGCGCCGCGGCCGCGTCATGGGCATGACCCCGACCGGCGACGGTGAGCAGATTATCGAGGCCGAGTGCCCCGAGGCCGAGCTGATGAGCTACGCCATCGACCTGCGCTCCATGACCCAGTCCCGCGGCTCCTTCACCATGCACTTCGTGCGCTATGAGCAGTGCTCTGCCGACGCGCAGGAGAAGGCCGTTGCCGCCGCGAAGGCCATGCAGGAAGCGGAATAATTTACCCGAAATAAAAAGAAAGCCGTCCGATTCCAGACGGCTTTCTTTTTTCTCAAATGGGGGATTGCATTTTACCGAAAATCGTGGTATAAGATTAGTTCAACCATTGATTTATCTGCACAGGAGAGAAACAGAGCCATGAGAAAACTGTGGAAGAAAATGAAGAACAAACAGGGCTTTACCCTGATGGAAATGCTGATCGTCGTCGCCATTATCGCCGTACTGGTGGCTATTGCCATTCCGGTTTACCAGGGTCAGGTGCACAAGGCCAAGGTCGCCGCAGATGTGGCAAACGTGAGAGCGTACTATGCAGAGTTACAGGCGGATTATCTGACGACAGGAACGCTCCGTCCAGATACAGAGGTTCCATATTTAAATTTTACACAGGGATTTCCCTTTGAAGGATCGGGCCAGACATTTTTATTCGATGTAAAGACGATCCATTTCTTAAATGGACAAGAGGTGACACTCCAAGCAGGAAGTTACCTCTGCACGAGATCACAGGATCAAAATAACGAACCGGTCGCTTATCACATTACCTATTATTGTAACGAACATCATGATGAACATAATTTGACGCTGGGTTAATTCAGAATGACTTTATGCTTTTCACCGCAGCAGCGGCTGAGCGGACATAGACGCAGACCAGATCGAAAGCCGATAAAAAAGCTGCACGCACTCCTTTGCGCAGCGCGTGCAGCTTCAAAATGAATAAGACCCGCAATGGCAGGTCAAGGGCGCAGCCCTTGCGCTTCTTGGGGGTTCAAAAGGGGGCTATTCTTACGGTAAGAATAGCCCCCTTTGAAGATTTTCAGTAGATCTTATCCAGATACTCCACCACGTCGGCCACCGCACCGTCGCTGCAATGCGAGACGATGTGCGCGCCGAACTCGTGTACGGCGGGAATGGCGTTCGCGGGCGCGAAGGGCACGGCGGAGACCTCCAGCATCGGGATATCGTTTTTGTGGTCGCCGATGCAGTAAATGTCCTTGCGCGCCACGCCGAGGAGCGACGGGGGCCGCAGGATCATGCCGCCCTTGGTCGCGCCGGCGGCGGTCAGCTCGAGCAGATGCTCGTTGGAGTAGATGAGCTCATACTCCCGCCCCCACGGGCGCGAGAGAATGAAAGTCCGCACGGCATCGAGCACCGGAAAGTCCTCTTCAAAAAGGATCTTGATGATGGGCAGATCAATGTCGGCGAAGCGCTCTACCACCTGCACGGGCGAGCGGGTCAGATGCTCGTGGTTGCGGATGTAGCGGTTGGGATTCATCGCGTGGATGCGGCAGTCGTCATGGTAGACCTCGAAGGCGAGCGTCGGGAACCGCGCGAGCACCTCAGCCATGTGGTCGTAGATCGCCTCGCCGAGAAACGCGGTGTAGAGGTATTCATTGGCGCGGAAATCATAGATCGCCGCGCCGTTGGCGATGACGCACGGCGCGCTCATCGGCACGTCCTTGGCGTAGTCCATGAACGCGGGCAGCGCGCGGCCGGTGGAGATGGCGAACAGGCCGCCGTTTTGGATGAAGTAGTCCAGCGCCTCGCGGTTGCGCGGACACATGGGCGGGATGTCGGTGCCGTTGTCGAGCGCGGACTGGGTGTAGACGAGCGTGTTGTCAAAGTCGCTGGCGAGCAGCACATGGTCGAATTTCTGCATGGGGAGGCCCTTCCTTACCGGTTTCTTTTCGCTCCCCAGTATACCACAGCTGCGGGAAAAAGCAACGCCTTTCGCGCAGCACACGATTTGCCTGCCCATAGAGGAAAAGCGGCTTGCATCGCTGCAAGCCGCTTTTCTTATGGTTCATAGTTCAACAGGACGACGCTGCCATCGTCCCGTATGGAAAGCTCCAGAGCGCTCTGCGCGCGGCGGAAGACGGGGCCGTCTCCCCAGCCGCTATAATCCTTCGCGGTCCGGACGGGGTACTGGAGGAGGCTCTCCTGATGCGTGTAGTTGCTCCGCGAGGCGAGGTAGGTCGTCTCACCGTCTGTCTCCTCGGTGCTATAGGCGACATAGCCGCGCCGATTTTTCCCGCGCGAGGGCAGGGAGAATTCGGCGGAAATATCCTCCAGGTGATAGGTCCTTCCGAACCAGTTGGTCACCGTGTAACGCTCGACGGTAAGGGAGGCACAGGGCGCGGCGTAGGCATTCCCCTCCGCGTCGTCGTAGAGCACGCGTCCCGTCGGCGCACCGTCGTCGGGACGCCAACTGTCGTTCTCATAGTAGGCGGGCCAGAGGCGGACGAGCTCCGTTCCGCGGAATTTCACCTCCTCCGTCCAGCGGAAGTGGTGGAGGATGCGCCAATGCTCCGCTTCGCCGGGCAGCCGCACGGCGACGTCGGTGAAGTGCAGCTCCCTGACATCGTAGACGGTCGAGATGTGTGTCGAGCTGCCGAAGTCCTCGCGCACCTCGCGGCCGCCGTTCATCGGCTTATCCGCCTCGTGCACTACGACGAGCGTCGCGCCGCGGCAGGCGAGCAGATCGTCCTCGCTGAGGTCGTTCAGCGCGTCCTCGGGATAGCCGAGGGCAAGCAGCTCCGCGCGAATTTCAACAGCTTCGGCGCTGAGGCTGCCGCTCTTTGGCTGCCAGTCCATGCGGTAGCTGCCGAAGAAGAGATAGCCGCAGGCGATGCCGACGGCGAGCAGCGCCGCGATGGCCCTGACCAGCGTCTCGTCCGAGAGACGCACTGGCGCGGGCGTGAGCGCGTAGCCGCTCTCCTCCATCTCGCGGGAGAGACGGAAGAGGCTGCGCAGAATGAGAATATAGCAGCCGAGCATCGCAAGGCCGAGCAGCAGACCGCTGTACTGGACATAGGCCAGCGCAAGGACCGCCGCGTACCACACGAGCAGCGCGGCTGCGGGGGCGGCGCCCCCTCCTGTCCCCGCCTTTTTCTGCATTGTGCGTAATGCCTGCCAGAAGCAGAAGAAGAGCAGCATCTGCACCGCGAGCATGCCATAGGTCAGCGCCGTCCCCACGGAGGAGGCGTATACGGCGTTGGAATAGATTGTCGCGTTGAGAACGATGCAGGGCAGGAACAGCGCCGCGCGCAGCACGGCGAGCAGCCAGCACGCGCGGAACCAGCGGTTCTCCCGCCGCAGCGGACGGAAGCCAAGCAGCTGCAGGATCACGCCGATGGTCGGCAGCAGATAGTTCAGGCAGAAAAAGTTGAGCGTGATGGAGCACATGGCGCTGCCGCCGAGAATATTTCCGATCGCGCGGCGCCACGGCGTGACGTCCCGTGCGACGTCGTCGGGCGGAAGCTCGGGCGCGGCGGACTCGAGCAGAGCGTCAAATTCGCGGTCGTTCATGCGTCGTCACCTCCCAGCGCCTTGCGCAATGCCTTTTTGATGCGGTAGAGCCGCCCCTCCACAGCGCGCTCCGTCGTTCCCAGCTCCGCGGCGATCTGCGCGGTGGACTGGCGGTAGTAATACTTGCGGTAAAAGAGCAGCCGGTCCCGCTGCGGCAGCGCGGTCAGCGCGCGCTCGAGCGCCTGTCGGCGCTCCTGCTGCAAGAGCCGCTCCTCGGGCGTCGGCTCGGCGGAGGGCAGGTCGCCCGAAAGCTCCTCGCTGCCGCCGGACTTTTTCCGCGCGCGGTTGAGCGCGGTGTTGCGCGTGAGCGCCGTGAGCCATGCTGTCCACGAGCCGCGCGCGGGATCGTAGGTTCCGAATTTCTCCCACACGCGCAGCGCGGCGTCGGAAAGGCACTCCTCGCGGTCCTGCGCGTCCGGCACGATGGGTGCGATGATGTAGCGCATCAGCGGCGCGTAGTGCCGCAGCAGCGCCTCCGCGCCGCGCTCGTCTCCGGCGCGGAGAAGCGCCAGGACCTCCTGCTCGTGCATCTGCCCACCTCCCTGTGAAAGCCGTTTGCTCTATCATACACGCTCCGCGCGAAAAACCCACGAAAAAACGGAAGCCGCAGGGAAAAGCGGCTCCCGTTTCTTGACTTTATTCCGCGCTCGGCGCTGCGCCCGGTGCTCCGCCGCCGCTTCCGCCGCGTCCGCCCCGGCGTCCGCGTCCGCCGCGATGATGCCGGCGGCGCGCGCTCTTTTCACCCTCGCCGCTCTCGGCGGGCTTCCTTTCGGCAGAGGGGACAGGAGACTTTTTCTCACCCTCCCGGCGCTCGGTCGGTCTGCGGCGCTCGCCGCCCTTGTCGGCGGGCCTTTCCGCGTTCCCTTCGGGACGCTTTTCCTTGCCGCCGCCCTCGGCGGCCTCCGGCTTTGCTTCGGTGCGGCCCTCTCCACCGCGTCCGCGGCCGCCCCGGCGTCCGCGTCCCCCGCGGCGACGGCGCTCACGCTTCTCACCGCTCTCCTCGGCGGTAGGCGTTTCCGGCACAGCGGGAACATCGGGCTCGGAGAGCTCCAGCGCGCGGAACATGGGCGAGGGAACGGCATCCAGCTCGCTCTCCGCGTCCTGCTTTACGAAGCGGGCGGGGCGCTCGGCGGGGATCTCGATGCCCTCGCGCGAGCCCTTGCCGTTGCGCAGCACACGGATCTCGCAGCCGTGATAGCTCTTCTGCCCCTCGGACGAGTCGTCCAGCCGGACGCTGACCGTCTCGCGCACGAGGTTCACGGCGCTGACGTTGCCGGGGCCGTCGGGCGTGAGAACGAAGGAATCGTTCTTGGGCATCCGCCTCACGGCGTCCTCGTAGGCCGCCTGCTCGTACTTCAGGCAGCACATGAGGCGGCCGCACGCGCCGGAAATTTTCGTAGGGTTCAGGCTGAGATTCTGTGTCTTGGCCATCTTGATGGACACGGGCACAAAATCGTCCAGAAACTGCGCGCAGCAGAACGGACGGCCGCAGATGCCGAGGCCGCCGAGCATTTTGGCCTCGTCGCGCACGCCGATCTGACGCAGCTCGATGCGGGCGCGGAACACGCCCGCGAGGTCGCGCACGAGCTCGCGGAAGTCCACGCGCCCCTCGGAGGTGAAGAAGAACACGATCTTGCTGCCGTCAAAGCTGCACTCCACGCGCACGAGCTTCATGTCCAGCCCGCGCTCGGCGATCTTCCGCTGGCAGATGCCGAAGGCATCCTTCTCGCGCTGACGGTTGTACTCCATGGTGCGGCGGTCGTTTTCCGTCGCGATGCGCACGAGAGCGCGCAGAGGACGGACGACCGCGCCGTCGTCCACCTCGTGGTTGCCGGTCAGGCACTGGGCGTATTCGGTGCCCTGCGCCGTCTCGACGATGACGAACTGACCCGCCTCCACGGCGATGCCGTGCGGGTCGAAATAATACTCCTTGCAGCCGCCGCGAAAGCGGACACCAATCACTTCAGTCAAAGGATCTCCTCCAATTCAACGGCGAGGCCGCCGAGCAGCGGGCCGACGCCGACGTTATATTCACAATGGTTTCGATAGGTCTCCAGCAGCTCTATTGTGCCGAGGATCTGTGCTTTTGTCAAGCGGGAGCCGAGCACGGCGCGCAGCGCCTGCTCGTCGCGCGGCTCGGCGGGGGGCGCGCCGCAGAGCGTGCAGAGCGCGTCGGCGAGGATCACGCGCGCGCCCTCAAAGAGCGCGGCAAGCTCCTCACGGGTCGCCTTGGCGGTTTCCAGCTTCAGCAGAAAGGCGGCGCGCGCGGCGGCGCGGCCCTCGCCGATCAGGCGGAGCAGCTCGCGCGTGCGCTCGTCGTCCTCGCCGACGGTCCCCGCCGGCGGGAGCTTGACCTCCACGCAGCGCGAGCGGATGGTGGGCAGCAGAACGCTTGCGTTCTCCGCGCAGAAAAGAAAGGCGGCGTAGGGCGGCCCCTCCTCCACGGTTTTGAGCAGCACATTCTGATCCTTTTCGTTCAGCCGCGTGCAGTCGGGGAAGATGTAGACCTTGCACGCGCCCTCGTTCGGGCGGATGAAGGCGTCCGTCCGCACGCCGCGGATGACGTCCACGCTCAGCTCGGCGTGCTCGTCGTCGCGCACGGTGAGGACGTCGGGATGGATGTCCGCGAGCACCTTGCGGCAGTGCGCGCAGGTCAGGCAGGGCTTGTCCGTGCCGGTACACTCCAGCGCGGCGGCGGCGTAATGCGCCGCGGCGTTCCGGTCGCCCGCTCCCGAGAGGATGAGCGCGTGGCTCAGCGCGCCGCGGCTCGCGGCAGCGCGGAGACGCGCAGCGGTATTCATTTTTGCAAAGGCCGACAGCTCCATGCGCTCCTCCGGACAATATAACTACAACATACAGTATAACGCAAAAAAACACGGAGTGCAAGAAAAGTTACGGGGAAATGCACGGCTCAAAGAGAAAATCTATAAAACATTTTGAATTTTTTCGATGGAATTTCTTGCAAGTTTGGAAAAACCTGTCTATAATATAAAAGCTTATGAACGATTGGGATCAAAAACCATAGATACTTTGTAAATTGGAGGAACATTATGAGCAAAAAGTATTGTTACCTGTTTACCGAGGGCAACGCCAATATGCGCGAGCTGCTCGGCGGTAAGGGCGCGAACCTGGCCGAGATGACCAACATCGGCCTGCCGGTCCCGCAGGGCTTCACCATCACCACCGAGGCCTGCACCCAGTATTATGAGGACGGCCGCCAGATCAACGACGAGATCTTCGCCGAGATCATGGAGTATGTGGAAAAGATGGAGAAGATCACCGGCAAGAAGTTCGGCGACCTCCACAATCCTCTGCTCGTTTCCGTCCGCTCCGGCGCGCGCGCGTCCATGCCCGGCATGATGGATACCATCCTGAACCTCGGCCTCAATGAGGACGTTGTGAACGTCATCGCCGAGAAGTCCAACAATCCCCGCTGGGCCTGGGACTGCTACCGCCGCTTCATCCAGATGTATTCCGACGTCGTTATGGAGGTCGGCAAGAAGTACTTCGAGCAGCTCATCGACCAGATGAAGGAAAAGAAGGGCGTTACCCTCGACGTCGAGCTGACCGCTGACGACCTCAAGGAGCTCGCGGGCCAGTTCAAGGCCGAGTACAAGGCCAAGATCGGCGAGGACTTCCCCACCGACCCGAAGGAGCAGCTCATGGGCGCGATCAAGGCGGTCTTCCGCAGCTGGGACAACCCCCGCGCGAACGTCTATCGCCGCGACAATGATATCCCCTATTCCTGGGGCACCGCCGTCAACGTCCAGTCCATGGCGTTCGGCAACATGGGCGACGACTGCGGCACCGGCGTTGCCTTCACCCGCAACCCCGCCACCGGCGAGAAGAAGCTCATGGGCGAGTTCCTGACCAACGCGCAGGGCGAGGATGTCGTTGCCGGCGTCCGCACCCCGATGCCCATTGCCGAGATGGCCGAGAAGTTCCCCGAGGCGTTCAAGCAGTTCGAGGACGTCTGCAAGATCCTTGAGGATCATTACCGCGATATGCAGGATATGGAGTTCACCGTCGAGCACGGAAAGCTCTATATGCTCCAGACCCGTAACGGCAAGCGCACCCCCGCCGCCGCTCTCAAGATCGCCTGCGACCTCGTGGACGAGGGCATGATCGACGAGAAGAAGGCCGTCGCCATGATCGAGCCCCGCTCTCTCGACACGCTGCTCCATCCCCAGTTCGATACCGAGGTGCTCAAGAAGACCCCCGTTATCGGCAAGGCGCTGCCCGCCTCTCCCGGCGCGGCCTGCGGCAAGATCGTCTTCTCCGCTGAGGACGCCAAGGCGTGGAAGGAGCGCGGCGAGAAGGTCGTGCTCGTCCGTCTCGAGACCTCTCCCGAGGACATTGAGGGCATGAAGGCATCTCAGGGCATCCTGACCGTCCGCGGCGGCATGACCTCCCACGCGGCCGTCGTGGCGCGCGGCATGGGCAAGTGCTGTGTCTCCGGCTGCGGCGACATCAAGATGGATGAGGAGAACAAGCAGTTCGAGCTCGCCGGCAAGGTCTACCACGAGGGCGACTGGCTCTCCATCGACGGCTCCACCGGCAACATCTACGACGGCGCAGTCCCCACGGTCGACGCCTCCATCGGCGGCGAGTTCGGCCGCGTCATGGGCTGGGCGGACAAGTATCGCCGTCTTGGCGTCCGCACCAACGCCGATAACCCGCACGATACCGCGCAGGCGGTCAAGTTCGGCGCCGAGGGCATCGGTCTCTGCCGCACCGAGCATATGTTCTTCGAGGCTGACCGCATCCCCGCCATCCGCGAGATGATCTGCTCCGATACCGTCGAGCAGCGTGAGAAGGCGCTCGCCAAGCTCGAGCCGATGCAGCAGGGCGACTTCGAGGCCATGTATATCGCGCTCGAGGGCCGTCCGATGACCGTTCGCTTCCTCGATCCCCCGCTGCACGAGTTCGTCCCCACCGAGGAGGCCGACATCGAGCTGCTCGCCAAGGATATGGGCAAGAGCGTTGCCGAGATCAAGAACATCATCGCCTCCCTGCATGAGTTCAACCCGATGATGGGTCACCGCGGCTGCCGTCTAGCCGTCACCTTCCCGGAGATCGCCGCGATGCAGACCCGTGCGGTCATCAAGGCTGCGCTGAACGTCAACGCCGCGCATCCCGAATGGCACATCGTGCCCGAGATCATGATCCCGCTCGTCGGCGAGGTCAAGGAGCTCAAGTACGTCAAGGACGTCGTCGTCAAGACCGCGGACGAGATCATCTCCTCCGTCAAGTCCGACATGAAGTATAAGGTCGGCACCATGATCGAGATCCCGCGCGCCGCTCTGACCGCGGACGAGATCGCCAAGGAAGCGGACTTCTTCTCCTTCGGCACCAACGACCTGACCCAGATGACCTTCGGCTTCAGCCGTGACGACGCCGGCAAGTTCCTCGGCGCGTACTACGACAAGAAGATCTACGAGAACGACCCGTTCGCCAAGCTCGATCAGGTCGGCGTGGGCAAGCTCGTGAAGATGGCCGCTACCATGGGTCGTGAGTCCAATCCCGACATCCACCTCGGCATCTGCGGCGAGCACGGCGGCGATCCCGCTTCCGTCGAGTTCTGCCACAAGGTCGGTCTGGACTATGTTTCCTGCTCCCCGTTCCGTGTGCCCATCGCCCGCCTTGCTGCCGCACAGGCTGCTATAAAAAATCCCAGAGCGACCGAGAGCAAGTAATTTGTTCTGAAAAACGGGTAAATTGTTAGGATTGATACCCTAAATTGAAAAATAGGGCCTACGACCAAAAGCGAAAGCGGCTGGTTGTAGGCCCTATTTCTTTGCCTTTTGAAGTATAACACCAGGGATTTTTGGCACTTCGGAAGGCTTATGATTTTGGCATTTTGGCACAGTGGAATGGCACTTCGGAAGGTAGTTTCAAGGTAAAAAAGTGGCTCACCATACAAGCAAGTTGAGAAATATGAAATACAAGAAATAAGAAAAGGGAGTTGACAAAAAGAGTTTATTCTGGCACCATCCATCCCCTATTTTAATATGGAGGTGTTTCTGGTGGCTTGGGATGAAGAAAGAATAGAGGAATTTAAGAGGCATATTTTGCAGCCAAACGACACATTCGCATTTTCATGTGATATGTGTGGAAACTGTTGCAGAAACCGAGACGAACCCATCCTAATGACTGGAGCTGACATTTTTAGAGTCGCCAAGGGGCTTGGCATCAGCACCTTAGAAGTTCTTTTTAAGCATACCAGAGGATATATCGGAGACACAACACATCTTCCTGTTGCAGTACTCAAAGAGCGACTTGATGGAAGCTGTAGCTTCCTTAGAAAGGGTAAGTGTACAATCCAAGCATTTAAACCTACACCATGCGCTCTGTACCCACTGGGGCGTATGTATGATGAACGGGATAAGAAGTTCTATTATTTTAATCAGCCCTATTCATGTGGCAAAAGCGGAGAATCTGGTAGGGTATGGACACTCCAAGAGTGGATTGATGAATTTCATCTTGAGGACTACTTGGACGATGTAGCTGCTTGGAATAAACTCGTAGTAGGGCTTGCAATGATCACAAAAGACATTCCAGAAGAAAAATTAGATCAGAGCCTCGCAAAGGTAGTGATGTTTGGTTTGTATGGTGATTATGACACCAGTAAGCCATACCAAGAAGAAGTTCAAAAGAACATGGTACAACTGAAGGCTATGCTCAAAGATGGATTTAATTTGCATGTAGATTTTGAAAAAGGAGCAGGGGTGTAGATATGAGGCTCTATGAAATGTTAGAGAGGGTTAGTGAGGTAGTATATCAAGATAATCCCTCTCCCCTTCTGACCTATTTGAAAAATACCTTAGATGATGATGGGTGTTTCCTTCGGTCAAGATATGGCAGGCGGCACGAGGGAGAGGTAGCAGACAGAGAGCTTGGAGAAGTAGGTTTTATCATGGTAGCAAGCAACATGCCCTTCTCTCCAAAGCATGTGCAGTTTAAGAGTATTGAGACAATACAAGTCACTTACAAGGTACAGATCGGATGGTTCTATGAGCTTGAAGATGCAATAGACTCCATCAGTTTGTACTGGGGCCTGTTCGAGTATATCTCAATATTTGAGGCACGGAGCCGATGAGAAGGTGAAATTCAGACGTGGCAACATATGTGATGAGTGATATACATGGACAATTAAATAGTTTCCACAGTATGATTGACAAGATTGGGCTTGATAAAGAGAAGGACACATTGTACCTCCTGGGTGACTATGTGGATTGGGGGCAGGACGGAGTAGGTGTCATCCAGCAGATCATGAAAATGCAAAAAGATGGATTTAGCATTAAGTGTTTAATGGGCAACCATGAAAAAATGATGCTAGACGTAATTGATAATCTAGTTTTGTCAGGCGAAGAATATCAAGAGTGTGTAGATATTTGGTACAGGAATATGGGAGAAGATACCCATAGACTGATGATGTGTCTGGACAACAAAGAAAGGGATAACATTATTGCATGGTTGAGAGCATTGAATATCACCTATCCCATCACAGTAGGAGGTAGAGATTATATCCTTTGTCATGCGTCACCATGGCTTGAAGATATGGACGTAGACTACATGTTAAATGCACGGTATGATCCTGTGGCATTTAGCAATGCAGTACGGGATACATGTCCCAACACAACAATGATTTGTGGTCACACTATCGTTTATGATTTTAAAAGTGTTGATGATACAATGAAATGCAAAATTTACAGGTGCAGCCCATACTTAATCTACATAGACTGTGGGGCAAAAGTGTTGGGACTAAAAAGGTATGCACGATTGGGCTGTCTTCGACTTGATGATTTGGCAGAGTTCTACACTGAATAGACATTGAGAAAAACTACTTGACATCTGGAATAGTAACCGATACCATCACCACCCTAGGAATTAACCTCAGGGTGGTGATTTTATGTATCTAGGGTATGTGAAAGCTGGAAGGCTTGATGAAACAGACCAGCTCTATAAAAGCAAATTAGAGGCATTGAAGGTACAAAAAGTATTTTCAGATTCTAAATATGATACAACGGCACTGAAGGAGCTACTAGGGTATGTAAGACAAGGGGACAGCATAGTAGTGGAAAGCATCTTAGACCTAAGTATATCAGCTGGAGAGTTTATTGAGTTAGCCATAAAACTGTTCAGACAAGGTGTGTTTGTAGTGTGCATAAATCAACAGATAGACACCTCCCTAGCTACCTGGGGGAGTATTTTGGGGGTGCTGAGTGTATTTGAAAATGATACGCCGCAAGGAACTAGAGGCAGGCCGACCAGGATGATTGAGGACATTGAAGAATACTACAAGCAGGTCAAGGATGGGAAAGTAACGGTAGATGAGGTGTGTGAGAAACTTGGTATAGGTAAAAGCACTTTTTACAGAAATCTACGCAGAATGGGGGATATAAAGCCCAAACCACGGAAGGTGACTTACACTGAAAAGTTTGCAGAATATGAGGAACTAGTGAAAACCGGAAAGATCAGTGTGGTAGAATCTTGTAGGCAGATGAACATTGCAGTATCTACTTATTATGAGTTGAGAAAACGAGCCAATAGGAAAAGTGGTGCAGCAGAGAGTTTATAAGAACAGTAAGCACAGTAAATTTGAGAAGATACAATAGCGGTGGTGATGAGTATGAGTGTGTATAATCATGATGTTGTCAATTCAATCAATCAAATTCCAAACAGGGACACATTAACTCATGAAGATTTGAGAGTATTTTATGGTACTGGTCAAAGCATTCATGTATCTGGGACTGGAAGGTACAAGGAGTATGATTACAGAGTAGGCGTTCAAACTAAAATCGGAGACATAAAGATAGATGTATGGTGTCAGCTTGCCAAGGAGTTAATTAAACGAAGTGGAGAGGAACATCTGTACCAAAGGCTTTTTAATTGGGAGAAGGAACACAATTATTGCCATAGAACAAAAAGAGAATTGGAAATACATGTACTTGAACTTTACTGCATGAGAATATTTGATCATCCTAATTGGGTTGACTATGAAGCATTTTCTGAATTTGAGCAACAAGCAGATGATGACAAAAAAATAGAATAAGCAGGAACGATGATAGAAAATGACTAGTAGATAAAAAGTGTAGCAGTAAGGGAAATTATAGTTCTTATATTGAAAAATTAGTGGGCCTGTAAATAGGCGTGTATTTGAAAAGGGGGTGAAATTTATTTATTTAAGGAGGCCACAATTATGAAAGGTAACATTCAGGAGATACTTAGAGAGATTAAGGAAATCGAATCAACAGATAAGTCTACACTTACAATAAATAAGGGCATGATAAATGAGGCTATTAAGACAGGGCATATATCCTTCATCGGGGATAATATAACAGACTCTCGCAAGGCAGCAACAAACATCTACTATGAGATATGTGGTACTGACATTGTACTCATGGGAGTGGGAAATGATCATTTTGTGATTATAAGTAGGCATGTAAATAATATAGATATCATAGAGAAACTAAAGGATTTCTCCTTTAGACTACAGAGAACAGGCGCTAGAAGAGAGCATGTTATGGCTTATGCACCTAAGTGTTTACAGGATCAGGGCTACACACAGTCAGTCTATCTCACCAGAGCAATAGCATCTATTGAGCTGTATGGAGATATCAGGGTACTTGATGCAAATTATGATGTGCACCACAAGGGTGACTGCTGGGACAATAGGCAGGGTATGATACTGTACTTGAATAGCAAGCTGCACAACCACCGGGATAGCCATATGACAGGCTATGTGATATCTTCCGTGGGTGCACTTATAGCAACAGTTGCAAGATTAAATCAAAATTATCAGGAATTACACTTAGTAGCAACAGCTATGTAAGTGTAAATATTGAGAAATGCCACTCCATACTTCATTGGGGTGGTATTTCTTATTGAAACACTTCATAATAAAATAGGTAGCCATGTGACATAGAATGATATGGGCAAGAACTAGGTCAGAATATGTCAATACTTCAAAATGGTTTATTGGTTTAGGGTATACCCCAGGGAAATAAAATGAGAGCAGCATGTTTACATTTCAATCAAACTAATATATAATAAGCATACCAAGCAATTTGGAAAGGAGCTGTGTAAACATGGCTGATACTGAAAAGAAAAGAGTTATTCGTTCTAAGGATGAGCGTAAAGCAGAAATTGACAAAAAAATTCAATATCATAAGGATTGTATCAAAGCCTTAGAGGAAAAGAAGGCCAATCTTGATAAACCGACGACCCGTGGCAATAGGGCGAAAGGTATTAAGCGCATGATCAGTGAAGCAAAGTTATCCGACGAAGAAACTGCAAAGGCTCTTGGCATGAGCTTGGATGAACTGAAAGAAAAGCTGGCACAAGCGGCAGCTAAGAAGTAAAGTACAATGGTTAATGATAAGGCATCATGCATATAGGCATGGTGCCTTATTTTAATAACTTGGTCGCAGCATACCAACAATTTTGAGTAAAGAAAAATATTGCAAGATAAGTTATTGAAATATTTATTGAAAGTAGTTGACTTTTGAAATAGTTTCATGTACCATTCCTCCCCAATTTTAATATGAGGTGGGAGTGAAAGGTATGGCAGAGGATTATGGCTATGGTCGTGTGTCAGATAAAGACCAACACCCTGACAGACAGATTGCTGCAATAAAAAAATATGCACCAGACATTCCAGAGGAAAACCTGTTTATTGAGAAAATCAGCGGTAAGAAAGGTGTAGACGATCGGGCGGAGTATGCTGTACTCAGGCGAGTGCTCCGGGCTGGAGATAGATTGTATATTGACAGCTTGGATAGATTGGGACGCAGAAAGGCAGACATTAAAGCAGAGCTGGAATATTTGAAAAACAAGGGTGTGATTGTGAGAGTATTGACTATTCCAACTACACTCATCAATTTAGAGGGGCAAGACTGGGTATTGGAGTTAATCAACAATCTGCTTATTGAAGTATACTCCTCTTTGGCTGAACAAGAGCTTGCAGAAAAAGAGCGTAGGCAAAGGTCAGGCATTGAAATTGCAAAGCAAAAAGGAGTTTACAAGGGTAGAAAACCTATAGAGTATGATATGAGCAAATTTGCGGAGCTATATGGCAGATGGAAAGCAGGTGCAATCAAGGCAAAAGAATTTATGAGCATCATTGGATTAAAGCCAAACACATTCTATAGGGCTGTACATAAGTTTGAAGAACTGCAAGGTGGCTAGAATAGCACTAGGAATAAAGAAATAAGCCATACAACCTAAATATTATATCATAAGGGGAAAAAGCAGATCAGCCCTAAAACTTAGCACACATAAAGGGAAAAATTAGAATACATCTAAAACTACATATAAAAGAGAAAGTAGAGACCAGCACCAAAGGTAAGTAAATTGGTGCTGGTCTTTTTGTGTTTAATGGGATTTATTAAATAGCAAGGATAATGACTAAGGGCATAGGAAATCAAAAATCCCATGTATGATAACTAGAAGACAGTGGGTAGGAAGTGCCAGGGTGTTACAGGTATTAAACCTAATAGGCCCAGAAGGGCCCATAGCCCCAAGGAGGAACCCCGGGGAGGAACCTCAGGAAGGAAACCCGGGGAGGAACCTCAGGAAGGAAACCCTAGGGAGGGCAGGAAGTATCAGGCCCACAGGCCCCACAGCACCACAGGCCCCACAGCACCACAGCCCCACAGCACCACAGGCCCCATAGCCACAGTACACAGTGTGCTCGCAGCATCAATACCTTCACATCACCCATCACATTGCCCATCACCCTTCAATTTTCATATTAAGCACAGTAAGCACAAAAGAAAAACAACGAGAAATTAGTATTGCACGGTGAAGGAAATAGGAGTATACTCCCTCCCATTTAAAAAATAGAAGGGAGTTTAGAGTTTATGAAGGAAAGGAAGGCACGGAGGGTAAGCAAGGTATTAAGGTTAGTATCATTACGACCTCATTCCTACAATTTCCATAATCCCCACAATTCCCACAACTTAGGCTTACCCCAGTTACCCAGGTATTCAGAAGAAATAGACATAGAGAAACTTAATACCATACATCAAGATTTATTTGGTTTAATGGTAGAAGTACAAAGGGTGTTACTTGCCTACAACTTAGAACCAGTATATTTCATAAGTAATTACCTTGAAACTTCCAATGACCCAATTAAACAGATAGATCTCATTTTAGATGCAGTATATGAAATAAAGCAAGCAATACAGAAATCCAATAAGCAGGAATAACTTTTGTAGAGGTTTATGTGTAAAGCATTATTTATTTGCCAATAAAGCAGCTTATAACTACAAGTATACAGCTTATAAATCAAACTAAACAATCAAGTATTTAGGTTTATAGGAAGTGAGCGTGCAAATGAAACAGAGGTGCAAACGCATCAAGCAGTTAAAAACACAATTACAACAGGAAAGATTTATACATATACCTGTCCAATTTGACTTCCATCTAACTATTACCCCAGAACAACTTGACCATTTAATTAACAGAGCAATCAATGAAGGAATTGGAGATTGGGGTTTAATAGAAGAAGCACGAGTAAAGCATAGAAAGCAGGCTTGCAGCCATCACAAACACCATGCAAAAAATGCCCATCATGCTCAATCAAAGGTTTATTTAGACAGATATACTTTCCCGATTAAGGTAACAGACATAGAAGAAAACATAACATACACCTTAAAAATGGAAAATATACTATGGGCACTAATGATCACCATAATAGATTTTCCATATGCATTGGATACCACAGCAGGATACAACTTAGATGTGGATAAATTAACAATAGAGGATATAGATGAAATCATACAAGTAGCAGTAAATAGGCAGCTAAAATATAATTTCACATAGAGCCCAAAAGGTATCAAGGCAGGCAGGCAGGAAGGCAGGAAGGCAGGCATCATACCATCAAGCCATCATGCCATAGAAGGCATGAGATAAATTAAATAAGCAGTAATTAGCAAATTAGTTTATAGGTGAGACAAGGGAGGAAAACCCCCTGGTCTCACCTATTTATTTTATACAAAGGGTAGTTTATAAGGATACACCAAAACTTATAGTTTAATCCTAAATATAGGCATGTAAATAATAAGGGGATATAAAAATTAAAAAAGCAGAAAGGCCCAGGAGGGCCAGGGGGCCAGGGCCCTGGAGGAACGAGGGGCAGGAGGAACAAGGGGCAGGAGGGCAAGGAGGCCCGGGAGCCAGGGAAATGGGAGGCCCAGAGGCCCAGAGGGCCAGGGAGCCATCAGGTAGAGTTTAGGCCCTCTCCCCTATCAAGCCAATAAACCCTTAGATCGGTTTTGGCAATAGCTAAGGCAATAGGTATCTAAGGGTTTACAGGAAAGCAATCACCAACAGCAACAGCAGCAACAGCACCAACAACACCAACAAGGAGGGATAAAAGTGGGACATCAAAAGAACCAGGCCACTCAGACCACAGAAAGCAAAGAGACACAGCTTGAGCCAGTTGGATTTTATAAGCATAAGGAAGATAGGCTAAAGAGCCTCATATTGATTGAAAGGGTAAACAGCAGCAGAAAGCCATGGTATGTATTCTCGCTGTACACAGGAGTGGAGAGCAAGCATCAATTTCAATATATAACAACAATAGGAGTATATAAAGAGTCAGATGAAATCAAGGGAGGGTTTAAGGGTTTATCAGAGAGGATGGCGAAGGTACACACGAGGGTAGCCAAAATACTTCTCAATCTAACCTCGGAGGCCCCAGCCAGCATAGAGGCCCCAGAGGTTTCAGAGGTTCCAGACGATTTAACCATAGCTTATGAGGAAGCCTACAGGGATTTGACCAGAGAAGAAACATTGCTACCAGATGGTTTAATAGACCACATTAAAAATCAACATCAAATAAGCAATTAAGGAGGCACACAGCAATGAACGCAAAGAACAAAGACACCACACAGGCCCCAAAGACAAGGCGTACAGTAATACTTGCAATGCTGATAGCAGCAGTAGCCACATTGGGAGTATGCACCCTGTACACCAATCATCAGTATGAAGTAGACATGGAGTATCTATCAACAGTCAAGATAGAGGATCAGGATAGTTTACTTGAAACCATACCAAATCCAGAAGTAAGCCTGCCAGACCGGGTTAACTACCCTGTCTATTTAGACGCTTTTGATGCAGACTACAGAGAGGAAATTGAGTGGTTACATCAGCAGGGCTTAAATGGTTTAGTGGAGCCCAATAGCCCCTATTTCTATCCAGAGAATAAGATCACCGAGGCAGAGTGGAGAAACATGTTGGCAACGGCATTTCCGAACCAAGCAGAGTTATATAGCACCTATGACCACAAGACAGCATTATATACAAATGATTGGTGGAGAGAGCTGGAGGGTGGGGATCAGGTAGTAACCCAGGCCAAAATGTTGGAGACAGCATTCAAGGCAATAGGCTTAGATGTTTACTCAGATATTATCCATGAGAACGATGTAGTAGTAAATGTTTGGGGAGAGATGACCAGAGAGGAACAGTATTCATATCTAGGTTGGAGGTTAGGTTTAGTTCGGGCTGGAATCCCAGAGCAGGAGATGTACAGATATGAGGCAGCACACATTCTCTACAATCTAATCAACAACAGAGAAGATATAGAGGTGCAGGTAGAGGAAATGGGCACACCGGAGATTTTGACCCAAATGAAAATAAGCTACAGTGAGGTCACCGATGATATGAACCGCTTCGTGGAGGCCCTGGACAAGGTGCCTCAGGTAATCAAGGATAGGTTTATTGAGGATGGTTGGGTGTTACGCATCAATGACCCTTACCAGTACGAATACAATGAGAAAAATGACAAGATAAGCATAGGAGTTACCATGCTGAATCACAACACAATCCTTGTGATAAGCCCGGTGTCAGTGCCTCATGAGTTTGCACATTACCTTGATAAACTCACAGGAGTATCAAGCACCAGTGAGTTTGAAGAGATATACAGCCAGGAAGTTGAGCAGGCAGCAACACTAATGGACAGAGCAAGTATATACAACAGTGAAGAGTACTTCGCAACAGCATTTATGAACTATGTAGAGCTGAAGGCTCTGGGCAAGTTAGGATTTATGCAGGAGGCTGTACCTCTTACTTATCAATTCTTCCAGACCTTAGAGGCAAACAACTGGGGGCTATAAGATATCAGGGGCCCGGAGGCATTAGGGAAAGGAGGTGAAGGTTAGTGGTTCAGAATCAAAGCAGCCAAACCAGCCAAACCAGCCCAAGCAGTCCAGGAACAAGCAAGGTGCTTAGTATCATAAGTTATATCAGCATTTTGTGGTTGATAAGTTACATCGTCAATAGAAACCAAGGCATGAACAGAGAAGTAGATTTTCATGTAAAGCAAGGTATGAGGTTAAGCATACTAAGCATAGTAGCCTGGATAGCAATGATGGTAATAGGAGCAGTAACAGGGCTGTTAGGGTTTATAGGAATTAGGATATATCAAGCCATCAGGTTTATTAAAAACCTAGCACTCTTTGGATTGATGGTTTACGGGATTATCAATGCGGCAACAGGCCAACAGAAAAGACTTCCTATCATAGGAGACCTAATACCAGAGATAGATAGCATATGAAGGGGTGATAGAAAACATGAAACACATACAGCACATGATAAGGAAAGGAACAGGCAGAGTGCTGGTAGCAGGTATGCTAATAATGAGTTTAATGGCATCAATGCTGCCGGCATACGCAATGACGGGTGAAGTGTTGGGGCCAGAGACAGAGGGGACACCCTCAGGTGTGGTAGAGATCGGTTCTTGGGATGAGCTGCTTGGGAACTTCGCATCACCAGATGATAGCCAGGTCATAGAGATACCAGAGGGAACAACCATAGCATTGACAGACAGTATAAGGGTGCCTCAAGGCACCTGGGAGATCAATGGTGGAGGTAGCACAATAGTTCGTGGTGATGGCTTTACCAGAGTAATGCTGGATGTGCAGAACAGCACCACAGTGACAGTAAGGAACCTCGTGATAGATGGACAGAGCACCAGTGAAACAGATAGAGCGATCAATCTTGGAAGTGGAACACTATCATTAGAGGAAACAACAATAAGAAATAATAGGATAGATGAATTTGAGGTTGGTGCAGCAATAGCTAATTACTATGGTGTGCTAAACATAGGCAACGGGTGTTTAATTGAAAACAACTCTAACAGCAATGATGAAGGTAGCTCAGCAATTTCTATGGTACATGGTTCAGATGAGGGAGTACTGAATATATCGGGAGCTACTATTAGGAATAACAAAGGCAGCTATGCAATAACATTTAATACATCGGGAAATGATGATAACCAGAAAGTAAATGATAGTATTATTGAAGGAAACCAGATAACAAATAATGATGGTGGAATAAAGTTAGAAAGTAGGCTTGGTGTTTACGGTGTCTCAATAGTTAACAACAACATCAGCGGCAATACATCTACAGAAGATGGAGCAGCAATCAGTATAAACGGCACTTCAAACTATAAAGGTAATATTGAGATAAAGGGTAACACCATCAGCAATAACACAGCAACAAGAGGCGGAGCCATTTGGACAAATCAAGATATTACCCTTGAAAATAATACAATCACAGGGAATGTGGCAACAGAGGCAGGTGGAGCTATCTGTACCACATATGACACTGAAATCAACATCATAGGTGGAGAGATCAGCGGGAACAGAGACGGTACAGAGGACACCAGGGCAGATAGCAGCGGAATAAGAAATGGAGTCAACAGGAACAGAACAAGCGTAGTGAGTTTAAGCGGTGGCGCTACAGTATCAGATGGCATAGAGGCCGGAACAGTGGAGGTTTCCGGTAAGGTCAACATGACAGGTTACCTAAGCACCACCACAAGTGTAGGATACACAGTAGTTGGAGCACTTGACTCTGATGCGTTTATTGAGGTAAAGGGAAACTGGGGTTCAAGTTCTGACCATGTTGAAGATAACCAGGCAGAAACCATTTATGAGGTGGCAAGGCCAGGAGATGGCTATACCATTACAGACCAGGACTTCAAGGCATTTAAAATCAATGGGCAAAGCGGGCATGATAACACACCATCAGGAAATCTAGGACTATACATGGGTGAGGAACTGAATAGTTTGGACTATTACAGGGAAAGCTATAATGGGCATGTATTGGCCTGGAGGGGCCCTGAAACGGGTGAGCCAGTAGGCCAGACCTATACAATCTATTGGAATGACCAGCTGGGCAACGTGAGTACTTCGCAGCAGGAGTATGGGAAAAACCTAAACATGCCATATACACCAATAGACACCTCAGGTCAAAGAGAGTTTATAGGTTGGTTCACGGAGGCTGAAGGAGGAACACAGGTCACCACCAGTACAGTTTATCAGATAGAAGGAAGCACAACCTACTATGCACACTGGAGAGAAAAATCAGATGGGCCATTTAAGATATACGGAAAAGTGACCAATGCAAACGTGCCAGACGAGCCTTTGCAGAATGTAAGCGTCAGGCTGGTACAAGGATCAGCAAATAATGTGATAGGGACAGCGACCACAGATAAAGACGGAAACTATGTGATTGAGAATGTGCCTAAGGGTGATGATTACTTCATTTCATTCCTATCACCAATAAATGCGGTTCTACCAAACCAATGGGATGGTAGGCAGCTGGGCACAGTGGATGCGGATTTAGAGGTAAATTGGCAATTCATAGTTTATCCTGTTTATCTACATATCACAGCAAAGCATGAGCCAACAGTGCCAAATGATAAAATAACTTTAACAATAACAGACACCAACACTACAGTAGTTGAAGAAATCCAGGAGGGGCAAATCCATTCAATCAAGACAGTAAATGTCCCCATGAATTATACAATCAAAGCAGAAGATGATAGAGGAAACTCAAAGGTTGTGACTCAGAATTTAACCGAGACCACAGAGGTTACCATTATACTTACCGAGGAAACCCAAGAGACAGGGCATACAATCTATGGAACAGTAAAGGATAGGAACACAGGGACAGTAATCAGTGGCATGGTTGTAGAGCTCTGGGACACCATAAACAATAGAAAGATCACCGAAACCAAGACAGACAGCCAAGGGTATTACAGTTTTGGTGATTTAGCAGATGGGCAATATGATGTGGTGGCTGTGCCAGATGATACAAGCATCAGTGAAGTTAGACAGACCGTAGAAATCAGTGGTGAAGATGAGCAGGTCAATCTATATGTAGGACTTGGAGCAGTAGTCATAGAGACCTATAAAATCTCAGGCACAGTCAAGGATACCAATGGAAACATCTTGGCAGGAGCAACCATAACAATTCAGGAGCTGACGGCAGCAGGAGCAGTAGATAGGCAGGTGCAGACAGACAGCAACGGCTACTATAAGTTTACCGGAGTCAGCAATGGAGTTTATACGGTAACTGCTAATACCTCAGTAGGCAATGCATCAGCAACAGGCACAGTATCAAATAGTGATATTACAGTGGATTTGATAGTAAGTGTACCTGGTGAAGTGACACCACCTACTCCTGGTGGTGGTGATGAGCAAGGAGGTGGACAGGAGCCAGTAGACCCCAATCCTGGTGATGAAGATGATGGAGACACAGAGGACAATAAGCCCATCAATCCAAATCCAAGTGGAGATACAACGCCAACGGATCCCGGCGATGATGATAAAGAGGATGACACCCCTTCAAGACCCAGCAGGCCAGATGATGATACTGGGGACAAGCCAGAGGAACCCCAGGAGCCAGAGCAGACACAGCAGCCAGAGGATACACCGGAACAACCTCAGGAGCCTCAGGAGCCTCAGCAGCCCCAGGAACCTCAGCAACCAGAGCAGCCTCAGGAGGAAACCACTCCACCTGTTGAGCCAACTCCTTCAAGGCCAGAGGAACCAGAGAGGCCAGATAACAATACACCAGTTGAGGTTGAGAATGAGCCTGATGGTGAGCAACCGGAGCCTACACCAGAGATCACCTGGGAACCAGAAGATGAGCCAGAGGAAGAAATAGAAACAGCACAGCCAGAAAATCCAACACCAGATGATGAAAATGATGATACAAGCAGCACAGATGATAGAAATGATGAGGATACTTCCATGACAGGTGCAAACGGAACCTTCAATGAGATGTTGCGGAGGGTACTTTACATAGCAGCATTCAGTATTTTGGTTCTACTTGGAGTGGGAATAATTTGGTTGATATTGGTTGCTTGGTATAGGAGAGTTAAGGTATACAACGATAAAAACACGGATGACTATGAAGAAGAAAACTACGAAGTAGTTTATAAGGGATACATCAAAAAAGAGGACAAAGGCATCTACTATATCACCATACCAGAAAAGATAATTGAGGAACGGACAACAGATAGGTTCCAGATCAAGCTAAAGGAGCTGTTTGTCAGGAGACACAATGGTGATATGCTGATGGTTGAAATTGAAGGAACTAAGCTGTCTTATAGCTTTGAAATAGATGAAAAGGAAAACATGGTTAAATTCACCTATGCAGATTTCGTGATTGAGGAATAAGTTTATGGGGGTGTGCAGGTACTTTGCACACCCCCTATTTTTGCACCACGGAGTCAAACAGGGACAGGAGTTATAATCAAAATGCAGGGTAGAAAAAAGCAAAGCTACTCTGAAAAAGATTTGTCTTGCTGTAAAAAAGGCATGTCTGTAATGAAAAGAAAAAAGAGATTTGGAGGTGATAGAGTATAGGAGGATAAGAGAGCAAAGCATCATTTGAAATAGCATCGCGCAAACAATACTACAACTACAGCAAGGAGAGATATTATGGGCTTCATAAAATTTAAAGATTGCAAATCAGTAGAAGAATATTTTAATAGACAACAAGAAACTGTATGCAACATATGCGGAACGGATTTTACAAAAACTAGAACCATAGTTTATAAATCTGATACGGCATTTGGTGCTATAACTACTATGGAAGTTTATGGCGAAGGGATTTTTGAGGTGTCAGACCTATTGGCTGATGCATATGACACCCCTGAAAAGATTAAGAAGCTGTTCTCCTTGGGAGATTTGTACTTCCTAGGTACAGCAATCCCTGATGAGCAATACATTAGAGATATTGAAAGAACATTAAAAGATGGTTATGCAGTAATTGATAGATATGAACTTATATCACGGATAGAAACTACACCAGACGAACACTATAACATAGAGAAAAAACTCACTATATTATGGGAAAAGTTTTATGGGGATGGTATGACATTATCAAAAGTCGCACTTAATAGGCTTTTAGGAAAAGCAGTAAAACCAACAGTACATACATCCCACAATCTCAAAGAGTTATATAGAGGGAAGATGTACTTATTTGATAATAAGAGTGGATGCTGGTATGCAGAGCAAGAGGGCAGACAGCTATTTGACCAAAGCGGCAATTTAATTCCACAAAGCCTCCGAAGAGTAGAAAAAGGTACTCCTTCCTTAAATGAGATAATAGACAGTCAGAGAGAATTTACAATAGAGAATTTATTAAACTACTCCAACTCAAAAAGTTGGGTCACAGTTCCAGAGGATAAAGACGCTCTTGATGATGCAATGGATTATTACAAAAACAGGCCAAAGCAGCAAAAGGAAATAGCAGATGCATATACATATTATCATAAACAAGTAGAAAGAAGGTGTATTCCAAACACACCAAGCATGAACACTTCAAACACAAAGAAAGAACAGCCCCAAAACATAACCCCTCGCATGGTGGTAATGCAGCTCAATAAAGAGTTTGCACAAGCAAATTCAGTTTATCGAGTTGGATACAGTGAAGAACATAGTGGAAATAAAACCCGCATTGTATTTAAGGTTTGGAACAACATTGAGCGTAGAGGCAAACCTGGAATGGTGTGTTTGGATCCCTTGGATATAATCAGCAGAATTTATATTGGGGAGAAAACAAGAGCAGTTGAATTGGTTTTTGCATACCATAATCAGTACAGTCATTAAGATATAAAATCGGACTTAAGCATAGGAGGGAATAGTAAACACATACAGGCATCAATTAGTGCACTATCAAGCAGATAATATAGGAAACAGGAAGGAGAAATACTATGAATATTCTAAAATTTGAAGATTATAAAACAGTCAATGATTTCATAATTGCCAATGAAGGAGGAAGGGACGAGGAAGAGTATAAAACTATTGTTTACAAATCTGGTAATAAGTTTGGAGCTATAACTACTAGAGAAGTGTTTGGTGAAGAAGTACTTGACATTTCAGAATTGTTGACCTCCCTGTATGATACTCCTGAAACAATCAAAGAGCTTTTTTCTTTGGGAGACTTATACCTATTGGGGGTTAACATTCCTGATGAACAGTATATTAGAGACGTAGAAAAAACTTTAAAAGATGGGTATGTTGTACTTGATGATTTTGATTTTATTGCACAAGTACCACCAAGACCATATAAATATAATGATATACATAAAGTGATTGAAATACTTCGTGATAAGTTTTGTGCTGATAATATGACATTATCGGAAGTCATACTTAATAGGTTGCTTGGAAAAACAGTTACTCCACAAATACATACATCCCAGGACCTCAAAGAGCTATATAAGGGAGAGATGTATCTGTTTGATAACAAAAGCAAGTGTTGGTATACAGAGAGACGCAGTTTTGATCAGAATGGACGTTCAATATTAAAGGGATTTGAAAAGGCAGAGAAGGCAAATTATTGCATAGGGGAAATAGAAAGTAAAGTGCTGGAATGTACAATGTTTGAACTGTGTGATAGCGATCTATGGATTATGATTCCTGAGCAAGACGAAGAGCAAGAAAATATTGATACTATCAGAAAAGATTATAAATACAGCGATGAATCATTGTTTATAGCTCTAAATGCATATATGTATTTTAACAAGCACGTAAAAGGTAGATACAATCAAAATGCACACACGCAACACATTCAAAAGGTAACACCTCGTATGATAGTAATGCAGGTCAATAAGGAGGCTTTAGGAGATAGGTTTATATTTAGAAACTATCGTATGGGATATAGTACAGAGCATCAAGGGAACAACACATACACCATTTTTAAGGTCTGGGACAACCCTAACCGCAGGGGCAACCCTATAGTAGCAAGTATAGATCCCATGGATATAATCTACAAATTCTATAGGCAGAACACAAGAGCAGTTGATCTTATTAGAGCATATTGCTGCCAGAATTGAGGGTAATCAAAACAGGTAGATAACAGTGGCCTTGGGCTTTTGCCCGAGGCCACTGTCTTAGGTGCAGGAGGACATACAAGCATGAAACAGGTAATATTGAAACAGCTAAACATGGAGAAATACAAACGGCGAGAGCTTGAGGAGCAGCCGGACACCAGCGATCAGGAGCCTAGTCAAGATGGAGGCAATGATCAGCAGCTGGGCTTAGAATTTTCAGATAGTCTATATGATGATGCAGAGCAGGAAATACAGAGCATTTGGAAATCTGAGGATATCAAGGAATATAATTTTGATACAACAGGGCTTGTCACCTTGAAAGCAGCCAGAATGTCCAAGGAGGTAAAGGCCCCCTTTGCAATCATCAAGAATGGGAATAAAAAGAAAAAGGCATCAGAGTTTGATAGTATCTATGCAATGAGCAAAAAAATCAAATACTCAGAATATAAGCAAGGTATACGGTTAGGGTTTATAAGATCAGCAGATAGTTTTGAATATGATACCTGTGATGTTTACAATGAAAAGCAAATAGCCGGGGTTGTAAATGACAGGTTCCCAATACATAAGAAAAAGGGCTTTAATCAGAAAAAGGTTGGTTACCTCAAATTAGCAGAAGACACGAGCACAGAGGATTATTATGTGGAGGTGACAAAGAGCCGTGGAATCCTCTGGATGATATTGTGGGCACTAATTATAGTTGCCTTAGTTTTGTTGCTGAATAACCTCAATATGGGTGGATGGCAATTTGATTTGGATAACCTGAACTTCTACAAGACAGAGGTTGAAGAAATCTATACAGTAGATCAGCTTGGAATAACACATAGGGCTGAAGTCACCTTGAGAGATGGGCAAGCTGGCTTGGAGCTCATGAGCGACACAGTAGAGGGATTAGAGTATCAAATCAGGATATATGATACTCAGGACGAAACTGGGGAACCAATCTATGAGAGTGGAATACTTAAAGCAGGAACAGCCATGCCAACGATTGAAATAAGCAAAGCAATGAGCACAGGTGAACACACATGCAGGATTGAATGTGATGTTTATAGAGATACAGGGGTGTACATAGGACAGTTTACCAGTCAATTCAATCTATTGGTGTAAATCATCCGGGAGTGTGAGCAGCAGCCACACTCCCCTATTTTTGCATTGTAAAGAAACCAATAAACAATGTGTACAATGCCAGGGCAGTAAAGGAAAAATGGTAACTGCATTTTATAAAGTGTGTCTGACTATAAAAAAGGCTTGCAATTAAAAAGAGGGTAGAATTTAAAAATTCTAAAAGAAAAACACACATCATGGAGGTAAAGACTATGGCACAAGTTAAGCTGGCACCTGATGGCAATGAGTACTACTGTGTACCCAATAACACAAAGGAGGCCAATGAATGGCTTCAAAGAGCAGGAGTGAATCACCTTCGTTTTGGAACCAGCAGAGGAAAGGCAGCACTCAAGGAGGCAGCAACAGGTAGGGTGCATATTGAGGCAAATAGTGTACGGGATATTTGCTGGTTCTTGGCATGGAATCCTGTGCAGATGCAGAGGTTTGGTATCCCCTTCTATGATTGGTATAGACCAGCTGAATCCTGGAATAACGTCAAAGAGGTAATAATGAAAGCATATATGTAAATATGCAGTAGATTGGGCAAAAGAGCAGGCCTAGCTACTGAAGAAAATTAAGGTTACAGCAAGAAAGGAGGCCTGGGGCCAGTGAGATACAGGGTGGTCACCTATGATGATAATGGACAAGAAAAAATCAAGAAAAGCACAAAGGGCGGAAAAGCATTATATCTCCTATCTGATGAAACAGGAGCCACGCATTTAGCTGATAGAGATTGGATGAAAGCCCATCAGAATCAGATATCAAACATTGGGATTTCAGGTAGGCAAGTTTACCTAGTCACAGATCGGTTTGATAAAGCCACCAAAACAATACTTAATACCTGGAGGCAGGAGCTCCTAAAGGGCCAGAGTATCCTAACATCTGATGAACTGGACATAGCAAGGGCACAGTACTCAGGTTATAACAAAAAGCTGCTGGCATGGGCAGAGCTAAAAAACTATGGAGATTTAAACACAATCTATTCCAGGCTATTGGATAAGCTGATAGCAAGTAATCACAACATCAAATGCACCAGACAAAATATAAATGGCAGAGTGCAGATGGAAATAAAACTATAAATATATTAGGAGGCAATTACAATGGGTAAGATCACCGCAAGAGATTTGAAGGCAAGCAGAGAGAGCATGAGAGGTGTGCTTGAAGGCTTTAAAGAAATGGACAGGCAAGAGAGACTAAACAAGTGTGCCAGTGTGAATAACCAGCTCAAGCATCAAGGTTTTGATAACATCAGTGTGAAGCCCTATAGAGACCCAAAGTACGGAGATGTTTATGGGATTTATTTGAATGGCAGCACATTGGTTGAGACCATCAGACAGCCAAAGCATGTCTTCCCCTATTTAGCAGAGAACGGGATATCCTAAAACATAAGGGGTGTACCATGGAGACATGATACACCCCTCCATCTATATCTGGAGGAAATAGCTATGAGACCACGAGCCATTTGTACACAGGTGATAAAACTGCCAAGCCAAATAGTATCAGAGATTTCCGGAGCTGATGAGCAGATTTATCTATATGTAATATATGAGGCAATGAAGGAAAAAGGAAAGTGCATTATAAGAAGAAAGATAATGGACACAAGGGCATTAAAGGACTATAAGTGTGATGTAATTCTAGTAAATATGACTATAGTTGACAATGAGGTTTATTTGGATGGCACCTATAGACATATGATTAACAAGATCAAGCACTTGCTTGAAAATGATCATATAGCCGTTGATGCATCAACCAGGGATGTGTCCTTAGTGCAAGAGTTTTTGGACGAAGAAGGCATAGACTATGATGACTTCAACACCATAACTTTAATAGCAATACACGAATTAGAAGCAGTGGGAAAACCAGTACATATAATCACGCATAAAGGAAAGAAGTTGGCATCTTGCAATAAGGATTACATCATACAAGCCATAAAATCAATGATGGACAATGATACAAAGAAGTCATATACAGTAAACATTTCAATGAGACAAAATGGCATTTAAGAAAATGCTTGGAGGTGAATGGAGTGAAATATATCTATGAGTTTGATTTAAAAGACAAGACAAAGCTGGTTTGTATCACAGATGGAATAAATAGGGCTGATGGAGCCAGTACATGTATCAATTCATCTCACAAGCTATTTTTGCCAGGTGACTTTCAGCGGAGAAAATTTAGGCTAGACAAGAACACCCCATACAATGTTGAGACCTGGAAAGCCTCAGATGGAAACTATGGCAAAGTGGGCGGAAAGAATTTCAGCATGTTAATGTTTAATGGTAGGAACGTGGTAAACTGGAACATTAACGCAGCAGGTGTTAAGTCAGCCTATAGGCAAGTAGTAAGTTCCTTAGGAGCTGTGCCAGTTACTTTTATATACGATCTTGGACAGGTGCCCCAGAAAAAGAGCAGTAAGAATAAGGCTCAGCAAGTAATCAAGGATCAGAAAGAGACCTATGCACTCTTGAGCAGGGCTGTGACACATGCAAAGGAGGTGCCAGGGCTGGGGCCATATTTAGCAGACATTCCCCTGCTATGTAGCATGATATATGACTATGCCAAGGGCCAGTACAGAGAAGTTCCGATCGGCACCATCATTGGCTGTACAGCTGCTTTAATCTATTTCGTGTCACCCATTGATATGATACCTGACTTCATACCAGTAGTTGGGCAGCTTGATGATGTAGGGGTGCTGGTTTATGCACTTAAAGCAGTTCATCAAGATTTGCAGGAGTATGACCGATGGAAACAGGGTAAGGTGATACATCATGGCACAATATGAATTAAAAGACATAATAGAATACAACCTGCTTTACAATCTTGTGCTGTGCGTAGCAAGTAGATGTATTAAGGATGATGAATTAAATCTCGGACAAACTTTATATGAGCTAGATGTAGATGAAAAAGGTGCACCGTGGCTCAGAGCAGAGCAAAATGATAACTTGGTAATAGTTTTATGTGACATTATAGATATAGTTATCAAATACGGAAATGTAGTGGCACTGTTAAATTGGAATTATCAGGATTATATTGAAAAGAAAAACTTGCTACCCGTAAGGAAAATTCTAATGGAACGTGAAGATATGCTGAAAATCAGAGAGCGTTTGAGAAAGATTTATGTTACCAGGCTAAACCCATTAAGGTATTTTGATGATACATATATCCAAAATCCAATGTTCAGATTTGGCAGGTTAGATATTGAAAGATTAAGACAGGCTCAAAATATCATTGCAAATAATATCGAAAAACAAGGATATAGTAAAACAGACAGTGAACCAGAAAAACTAAGACATGTTAGGAAAAGTGTTAAACAGGGAATAAATATTTTAACATTACATGAAGATATGGAAATAATTGAGGAATTAGAAAAGACATTGTATGCTAGGCTATCATCACCTGTTGAACTAGAGATTTGGCAACGGTGTATGAAAAGATATGTGCAGATTATTGATGAACTCCTGAAGCAACCGGGAGATACTATTACAATATATAAGAGGCCACACATTTGGATTAACAGAATATAATATACTTTTGGAGGGCAACAGTATGATAAGCAAGTCAGAGCAGATAAGAGGAAAGGGTGTACCATTTGAAAGGGTAAGAAGGATCACGGGTTATCTGGTGGGCGGTATGGAGCGATGGAACTCAGCCAAGGCCAGTGAAGAGCATGACAGGGTAAAGCATAAGATATAAGAAAGATGCAGGGAGAGGTAGAAACTACCTCTCCCTATTTTTATCAGCATGAGGATATTTACTCCAAAGGTAAGAATTAAATTTTTATTGAAATATTGAAAAAGTTCCGGTATAATCCACCCCCTTAAATTATGTGGATGGAGGTGGTGATTAGATTATGAGGGCATACATGGTAAATGACAAAGTACATGTAGTAGAGCTAGGTGCAAAGGACATAGTGATTCCGTCTCATCAATACCCACTGAATGGTAAGCTCAGAGTATTTACCAGGGACAACACAGAGCCATGTAAAGATGAACAGATAAAGGTCATATTTGACAGTGTGAAATACGAGATCGGCAAGTGCTATGGGAATACACGGAGGCTACTGGATGCCTTGGAGGCCAATGAAATACCTAAGAGCAGATACAAGTCATATGTAGGTTGGCTGTTTATTGGAGATACAATGCCAGTCCATCATGCCTACACTGTAATTGATGGTAAGCACCTGTTAGACTTCTCGCCTATGCATGAATTGTACAGCATGGAGATCTCAGGGGAACTATCAACGCCAGAAATGAAGGAGGCCATGGTCGATAAGTTCATGGACAAGATCAGGCAGCCAAACAGCATTAGGAGCATATTTGGCAAAGCTGACCCAGAATTACTTTATGTAGGATCAGAGTGTACACCAGATAAAGGCATAAAAATTTATCAAAAGCTGATGAAGGCCTTTCCCAAACATCCGTGTCTAAGAACAACAAGCACAGGAATGACAGAAATGCAGAATTTGATAATGGAGAGGCTTAAAGATGGAATATGAAAATATAGGAAAGAGTTTGGCAGGAACAGAGTGGGGGCAGACAAAAGGAGCTGAGACACTCAATAATATCATTAAAGCAAATCTGCTCCAACACTATGACAAAAGAAAATTTGATATAAAGCTGCTGCTACTTAAGTATACAGGGCTAGCTCCGGCGGAGATCGCCGTGGTAGAGGTAGAGCCTCTTGATACTGGCAGAGGCTATGTGATGGGGGTGGGCTCAAAATACTGGACTTTCAAATCCCGGTCACTTGGTAAATCAGAAAATAGTTTAGTGGCAATCTGCAAAATAGAAAATCTCATGGTCATCATGGGCGGAGAAGAATTCTTTGACCTGTGGGAAAACCTAGAGTAGAGACAGTTGGCATAAGCAAAGCAAATTAAGGAGGTAGACACATGAAGGAGCCCATGATCAGAGTTTTAAAAATAGAGCCTCATAAGGAGCCACAGGTGATACATATAAAAAACTCATTGGAGTCACTGCAAAAAGAGGTGGATGGCTACTTAGAAATTGTAGTCCTCTCCCCTACTGCTATGATGGTCTTCAATGAAGAAGGTAAAATCATTGGCCTTGAGGGTAACCGACGTTTTAACAATGATGTGATTGTTGGCAATATTATTATTGCCGGGATAGATGACAATAGAGACACCTGTTCCCTAGCCGATGCCGAGCTGAAAACTTATATGGAGCGTTTCAAGCAACCAGAGGAAATCAGTCAGGAAGAAATTGATAGCACCAGTACTTTCAACATCAGGTTCTTTTAGCAATAAAAACCCAACCATGTGATGGGACATACAAAAATCGGAGGATAAAACATTGAAATTAGAAGATAAAAAAGAAAGAGTAGCAAAGATGCGTAGTAGGCTTATGCTGATGTGTATTGATGAAAACATGGCTATGAGAACAATAAGGATCAAAGGAGAATTGATAGAACTAAATTTAGGATTGTGGGCAGCAGTAAATAACAAGCCAGAAACACTTGTTATTCCTGAATTTGTAGATAGTATAAATTACCATGATGCAATGCCTTGGGAGGTGTAATTGGTGGAGATACTTGCTGGCAATGCTGAGACCTGGGAGTACTTGAGTAATACTCAAACTATTGTATTTCCAGAGCATTGGGAAATAGACTATGAGTGTCTTAATGGTATCTATGATATAACACCTGTTAAAAAAATAATAGTTGGGAAAACAGAATATGATCTAGGGGAAGAATTACTAAAGCGTGGATTGATAAAAGAAAAGACATGAAACAGAGGCGAAAACAATGGAGCATGATAAGTACATAACAGCAGGCATACAAAATGAAATACCTCTGCCACTAATTCATCTAATGTGGAGCATGATTGAGGCAATACCTCCCGAGATTGAAAGAGACTACTTACAAGTCTTTGAAATAACAGGCGAGGTAGATGCATCAACAGGTAAAGTGGTTAAACAAGCAATAAGGCATTTTCAAGAAGTGCCTCCCTATGAATCACATGCAACATGTCAGTCAGTAGGAATCAGACACAGAAAGGTTTATGTGATAGATGATGGGCCTTATAGTGTGATGTGTTTCCCAGAGGAAAGATAAGGCTATATTTTGAAAGAGGTAAGGCAAGCCATTGTAGGCTATGTCTTACCTCTTTTTATATTATACTTTGCTGTTTCAAAACTAAATCCTATAAAAAGGCATGTGTATTAAAGAAGAATAAATTTTATAAATGAAATATTGGAGGTGTTAGGTAATGAAACATTTAAAGCAGGGATTGATGAATAAGGCATTTGAAATTGCGGTAATTGTACTCGGTAGCATAATGGCATTAACCATTGGAATTGAAAATTGCAAGGTGGATACATGGATTCTTGGAGTGATTTGCATTTTGATGGGTATTGGCGGGATACTTAGAATTAGGGAGGAAAAATATCTTGAACAAATAATTACCAAACTTAAAAAAGAAAATGATGAATTAAAGTCGCGGGGTGATGATACATGTGCAAAAGAATAAATGTAAAAAAGAAATTTCTTATAGGCATTATGACACTCAGTATAGCATTTATTCTTACAGGATGTGATATACCAGAAAATTTAAAAGCACAGTTAAATTCAAATTTTACAAACAGAGCATCACAGAATGTTGATATAGCAGAAGATTTATATAATGCAGGTGTATTGTCCGAAACAACATTTAAGGCAGTTAAGGCATCAATCGAGTCCAATTTAAATGATATGGGGGATAAAATCAGCAATGATGAAGAAGCACAGAAAAATTTATTAAAGGCTGTAGTTGGGTGGAATGTGATAGAAGAAAATAGTCATACATGTCCATATGTTGATAGTAAAGGTGTGCATTGCACTGTGACAATGCACCCGGGGGGTGCAAATAATGCAGCTGATGCCAATGGTGAACACAGTGGCGGACATGCAGATGCTAACGATCAATGCCAATCACATATTGACGGTTATATTACAAACTACTTAGGGCAACAAAGCCCCAACTTGGTAATAAAGACTTCACCAGCATTTGGAGGCAATGGTGGGGTGGTGCAGCCAATAGAGGTAATATCAGCATCTTTGGCAGAGCAGATCAATATAGAATTAAGTGTACCAATTTACGTTTTAAGGCCAGACATAACATCATCTGGTGGAGTTGGGCTGGATGAGATTATGGAGGCGGTAAAAAAGGCAGATACATCAAACAATACAGCTGAGGCAGAGAGGCTACTTACTACATATTTTAATCAGGCCGTCTATTTTGATGAGAATGGTCAGAAACAGCCAGTAACAATCATGGACCCAGATGACCCTACACAGCAAATTATAAGAACAACATCAAGGACATATGAAGAAGCAGCAGTAGAAGGATATAATCCAACAATATTGAACTATATACAACCAGCAGAAGAAGTAGCACTACATACTAGTAGTTCATTTAATAATTTCCCAGAGGACTTGAGCAACCAACCAGGTCTGGATTTTGTTGTCTATGGAAATGCACAGGATTCAGGTACTAACAACAGAATGATGGCAGTAAGACTTATAGAATTTAACAAGGCGGCAGTAGAGGATTTAAGAAACAGAATAGGTTTATCTGAAAACAGATACTTAGTATTGAATGGAAAAGCCTTCCTAATGGAATATCCAGTAGGTTATGTGTCAGGATTTAAAGAGACTGATGACCGGCTATCATATAATGCAATTATAGAACGAAGTGCACTAGGATTTAATCTTTTAACGGGGAAATTCAGTAAATATGAATCCGATGAAAATGGGAAATTTACAAATGATAGCATTGTAGTTTCTGATGATGACCCATATTTAACTTATCTTGGGGCTAGTTCCTCTCTGGATGAATCACAAGCATCTTTGGTATTATATGGTGAGACTGGTGTTACTGGGCAAAAGGCATCAGACGGTACAGAGATTGACGAAACAATCAATGTTCCATTTAATCTAACCTTTGGTGGTGTAGATGGAGAATCATTTAAGGCGTCTGTAGGTAGAATAGTACTACGAGACTACCTAGAATTAACATATGCACCAAGTATAGTGGCTGGTGAAGATATAATAGCACTAGGTAGAAAGATGAGGATACTACAGTTATCAGGTTCAAAGAATAATGTAGTAGCAGAGTTTTATGACAAAGAGGGAAATAAATTATCAGATGACGGGGCAAGACTATTCATAGATGATTTTTCAGACATAGAAGGTTTATTGGCAGAAGAACAAAGAGTAAAATACATAAGCAGGCAACAAGAGGCACTTGGAGCTGGTGCAGCTGGTACTGAAGAAGCAGGTGAATCAGGAACAGGCGAAACAGAAGAGACTGAGGAAACAGGCGAAACAGGGGAAACAGAAGAGACTGAGGAAACAGGCGAATCAGGAGAAAGCGGGGAGAGCACAGAGGACGACCCATACTCGAACAATACAATAAGAGCAAGTGCAACAAAGATAGATACTATACCAACTGAAATAGTATCAGAGGTTCACATGACTACCAGCTTTCCTGGTGAATATGTAGCAAGAAGTGATGTGAATTTAAGCGACCAAAAGCCATTATTCTACGGTATGCTGGTTAGAAAAAGCATGTTTGAAACAGGCTTGTTTAGTGGTTGGGTGCAGTCAACAGACAGCACAAAAAACTCAACCGTTTGGTGGAATACATGGTTAAGTCAACATGGGTATAACTATAGCATCAATACGGACAATTTAGTAGACTTTTTAAAAGGAAACTATGCAACTGACCTTGCTACTGAAAACATTATAATTTTAGATTTAGAGACAATTTCTAAAATTCAGCAAGAGTATACAGAGGAGGACCAGCTAAACAACTCTCACTTCCTAAGAACAATCTTTATAGTGTTTGGGTATGCACTAATAGCTTATGCAATTATACTATTGATAGCATGGAACGTAGATATCAACGTAGACTTAGGCTTCAATATACTAGAAAAGATGACGCTTGGTAAGTGGGTAGCAGTAAAAGATTATGAAGAATTGCCTTACATGAATGAGGGAGACACCAAATTCGTAAAATTTGGACAAATTTTAATTTCGTCAATAATAATTATTGCATTAGGATTGCTCATAGTACAAATAAACATGGTCAAAATCATTTTAATACTTATTAACACGCTTGGTGGAATAGCAAGCTATATTTCAAAAATACTAGTTGGAACATAAAACATATTGGATTGTAAAATACAACGAGATAGTTGACAGGAGACCCAAATTGATAGTTTGGGTCTCCTGCTTTTATATAAAGAACATTATCTCCCCAAAATTAAATCATGTAAAAAGGCATGTGTATTAAGAGAGGGTAGATTTTAAATATAAGGGAGGTTTAGACGGATTATGAGAAAAGGCATATTTGCAATGCTGGTGATGTGTTTACTTACATGTTGTAGTATTACACTTGCATTTGCAAATGAGGAAACAAGTTTAGATGATATTATCAGCACTCAGCAAGGAATAGAAACAGAGGTGGATGTAAATTCTCAAGCAGACAACAATAATATATCAGATGAAAGCAAGGAAAATGAGCAGGAGGTCACGGGATCAGCAGAAAGCAACCAGCAGTTTATAGATGACCTCACTGAGGCCAGTAACTTGGCAGCAGCAGACATTGAAGGAGCCGAGGTGGTTACCAGTGGATTAAGATATATAGCAGCATGGATATTTCAGATCATTGCTTATGCCATTATCACACTACTTGCAGTTAGAATAGTGCTGGATTTGGCCTATATAGCACTGCCATTTACAAGAGGATTTCTAGGGAATGGAGCATCAGCAGGTATGCAAGGAAATCCCTATGGAGCATCTGGGTATGGCCCAACAGGAATGAATCAGGGGATTGGGATGAGCATGGGTGCACCAGGGCGCATGATGAACGCTCCAAGCAATCTGGGCAATCAAGGAAGTAGGGTGCAGTTGGTAAGCAATGCAGCTATTGTGGCAGCAGAATCAGAAGGAGCTACAGGGCCAAACGGAAAACCCATGGGGCCACTAAAAATGTACATCAAAAATATGGTGGTGGTTCTTGTGCTGGTACCAGTGCTTATAGTACTGGCAGCTACCGGAGCTCTGACACAGCTAGGATTATTGATAGGTAATTTACTTGTGGGCATGATCGGACAGATAGGTAACATGCTTTAAACTGGAGGGAACAGAGTTGTTTAAAAGAGTAGCAAGTTTGTTTATGGCGGTGCTGATAGTTTTGGCACTGGCTTGTACCACAACAGCCTTTGCAGCAGAGGAAGCACACACTTTACCCGAAGATGTTGAGAGCTACATAGAGAATAGCATTACAGCGATCAATGACTCAGGGGTGAGTTTTTCTGAGACCTGGCTTAGGAGCTGGCTGACAACAGATGAATCAAAAGCACAATCACTAGAAGATGGTGGCAGACAGTACAACGTCACTCTTGGGAGCAGCCAGGGAGTGTTGTACATTGTGAGAGGAAAAACAGAGGAAGGTTTAATAGAGGCGGTTCAAAAGAGTGTAAACAACGCAGCCACAGTTGATGATGTTTCAAATATCACTGATGGTCTGAAGATTGGAGCCGACACCGCCGGAGCAACTGCATTGCTATCTGGTTTTGCTCCCATCATCAGCCTAGTGGTTGGTGTAATTGTGGTGTTAGTCACAATGGGCATGACATTGTTTACTGCATTCGATATTGCATACATTGCTTTCCCTGTCTTCCGCAACAAGTGTGAGGAGCAGAAGATGAATGGTACAGGATACAATGTAAAGAAAGACTCAAGTGGAAATGTAAGCCTACGGTTCGTAACCGATGATGCACAGTATGCTGTAAGTGAAGGCACAATAGAAAATGGCAAGAGCCCATGGGGAATTTATTTCCGCAAGAGAATTATGAGCTATGTTCTGTTGGCAATCGTATTGTTTATCCTCCTGACAGGAAATATAAGCCTGATTACCAATATTGCATTGAACATTGTATCAGGAATCATGAATGTATTAAGCGGCCTTGCATGATAGCATGAAGGGCTCAAGGTGAAGGGGACATGAGACATATAATAGAATATACTTTGGAAAATGGCTACAAGGCCTATGTGGTGGTAAGCAAAGGATCAGAAAAAGAGGCTATTCAAAAAGCAATAATGATACTTTCATACATACAAGTAAACTGTAGGCAACAATGGCAGAAGATAGTCCCCGGTATATTTGCAATCAATGAGCATACAGCCAGGACAGTTGAAAGCTGGGATAGTAATAAAAACATACTAACACAGGCCGCTCGCTATAATTATATTGCAATTATTGAAGGGCAGCAGCTGACCACAGTACAGGGAAATGGAATAAAGAGTGCTTATATGAATGTGCTGAGGCAGCTAGATAATCAAAGCAAAGGTATGGAGTATACGGTTGTTATAATTCCGATGTATCAGCAGATAAAGCAGATCACACCAATAAATAGTGGTATGCAAAGCCAAGAAAATCAACAGCGGGTGGGAAATAATTATTATTCAGAGCAGACCTATAGTGATAGACCTAACCCACCAGTTAGACAGACACTATATAAAGCAACTGATACACATGGGAATACAAAAGAAACAGTGAGGGGGTCTAACTGTCAATTCAGAGAGTTAGGGCCAAACGGCAGAAAAATAAAAGTACAACCAGATAAAACATCAGAATATTACAAATGCACACCAGATAATACAATCTTTATATCTTTGGATGAAAACTCTGTCTTGGAAAGAAAATCAAGTGAGCTTTTCAAAATGCTGTATTACGGGGCTGAATACGAGTTTAAAAAGAGATGGAGCATAATCCTTAAAGGAATAAGCAAGCAAATGAATAGTGACTTGGTCACAAGGATTAAAATATTTCAATATGAGATGTATGTAAACAATAAAGTTATATCAGCAAGTAATCTAATAGGAGGCTTTGAGGACGTAAGGATAGAAGATATTATTAACTTCAAGTCACTGGCTAAACAATTTCCAAACATAAGAGAAATGACCATAGATGATACCATCTTAGAACGAGCTGCAATAGAGTTTGATCAACCATTGATAGATATGTTTGCACTGTTTAAATATCTTTCAAGGCTAGTAGTGATAAAAAATGGAACTAGCAAGACGTTTACTAGGCAAGATGCAATAATGGCAAACTATGAAATACAAAAGACACAGCAAGAAATGAAGTTGAGAAATAAATTTGATGTGGTATGTGCAGCAAAGAATAAAAACTTCTCACAGGCAAGGCCGGGATACCAAAACAAAGTTTGGAAAGCAACAAAAAAGTTTTCAAGTGACGCATTTGATGTAATAGCAGATGACATTTTAAATTACAGAAAGCACTATATAAGAGATACCATACTGTCTGTGTTTGGTATAGGTGCAATACTTGTAGGTGGAACATTCCAAATAGGTGGAATGATATGGAACCACGCTAAACAATAGAAAGGAGAAACAGAGTATGCACAAGAAATTCATGTCACTCTTTTTAGCATTGGGGATGGTAGCAAATATTGGAGTTGCATATGCAGCAGATTTAGTGCCCCCTGGTGCTGATGGGGCCCCGGAGGTTTTAGAGGGGCCCCAAGGTGGTACAGGAGGAAATGTAGGGGCCCAGGGCACCCAGGAGGCCCAGGGTGGTTCCAGTGGGGCCACAGAGGGGTCAGCGGGTGTTAGGTATGAGGAAGTTGTTACCTATGAGCCAGTTGTGATAACAGGGGGTGTTGGGAGGTTTAATGGTCAGAGTTTCATGGTAGATGGGCAACAGACCTTTGATTTCCCTGGTAGCTTTACAATAAATCCAATGGCAGGACGCTTAACAGGCACACAAATTCCTTTGAACAATACAGGTGATACAAATATCAGGATACTATCAGGGATTTGTGAAAGCAACGATGGGAACAGCCCTAAGGTGGTCTCCCCTACTAAGTTTTCAGACTGGGCAAACTTAGGAATAGAAGACACACTGGGCAACATTGCATTTGGTTTCCTGGTAAGAGATCAGGCAGGCAATGAGCTGGCTACATACTGGTTCAGTGAGGAAGGCAGACAGACCTCAGAGGAAGTTTATGTAGTATCTCCTGGTGAAAGTGTCACCATAGAGATTATAGGCAAGCATGGTATGAGCTGGCCTAAGGCATGTACACTTTCCTATGATTGCACATTGATTTTTGATGTAGTGCCCCTTGAAACAGTTAAAGAGGTTATTCAGATTGTAGAGATACCTGAGGAAGTAGAGCAGCCTCAACTTCCAGAGGATATAGAGACACCTGAAGAACCAGAGACCACACCACAGGAGCCGGAGCAGGCACCCAATGAACCAGAGACAACACCTCAGGAGCCAGAGCAGGCCCCGGAGGACAACACAGAGGATCCCGAGCAAGAGGACAGTGTTGGTCAGCCTGGGTCAGAGATTGAGGAAGCACCTGTGGATGACACACAAGACAATGAACAAACCCCTGAGCAGGTGCCGGAGGTGCCAGAGCAGGATGAGCCCCAGGATGAGCAAGTGCCAGAGGCAGTAGAAGAGCCCAGCACCAGTCAGGACATTACCTCACAAGAGCCAGTAGAAGTAACTGAGGATACTAAAGAGGAAACTGTGGTTGAAGAAGCACCAGCAAGTCAGAATGTAGATAATCAGAGTGAGTCAGATATTGAGCATAACAACATTGTTGAGGAAACAGTAGAGCAGCAAGAACACTAAGCATAATTAAGAGGGTATCAGGAAGTAAAAATCCTGATACCCTCAAAAATATTGAGAGCAGTATTTCATAATTGGGGTAGCAATAAATTTTTCCAATTAGTCCTCAATATAGGCATGATTTTTAATAGGGGGTAGATTTTAAAAAAAGAAAGGAGTGCAAAAAGGAATGGAAAAGACAAATGGCGTTGATATAGTAATAGGTCTAATACCAAGATATGGTAGGGTTGATAAATATGTGATGTACAAGGATGATGGTAGCATCTATTTTGCAACGCCAACAGAGTTGTTCAGATCATTAGGAAGAGGTGAAAACATTGTAGGATTAAGAAGATCAGGTAGAGGTGTTACATTATCAGGAATGTTTAAATACAGAGGAGTTTTAGGCCAGGAGTCGGATGATGTATGGACTATCGTGAAACAGCACCTATACAAGAAGAAAAGAAGGTTTGACCTATGTGATTGCGTTGGGAACATAAGAAACATTTCAGAGGACGATCTAAAAGATGAGGTAATAACCGGAAAGTCAAAAATCAATGGCATGTTAATTAGAGGTGATCAGCTGTTAGTTCCTAAGATAATACCAATTATGATAGAGAAATCAGATAAGGAGGTTTGATAACATGAGCATAGCAAAGAGGCTAAACTTAGTAATGGTCTCAGCATTTGCACTCCTGTTAGGCTGTCTAATGTTTACCAGCTTGGACACAGCCTGGGGACTCACCTATCAAGAAGGCGATGTGTGGATAGGCACTGATGGTGAGCAGATGACACCAGAGGAAGCCGGCCAGTGGGTTTATACTAATACTTATGGTGGAATTAGTTTAGATGATTATACAGGAGATATAATTGATGGAGAAATTGTAGGCTGTGTGCCTGCAACTATAAATGACAAACCAGTTCTTAGTATGAACAATGTATTTAAAGATTGTACATCCTTAGTTACTGCACCAACCATTCCAGACAGTGTAAGAGGTATAGCAAACATATTCAATGGCTGCACATCATTAGTTAATGCACCAGCCATTCCAGACAGTGTAATTGGTATGAGTAGAGCATTCGAGGGCTGCACATCATTAGTTAATGCACCAAAGATAGGGAATTCAGTAGAAAGTATGGACAAAGCATTTTATAAATGCACATCATTAAAAGCTGCGCCAGATATTCCGAATTCAGTAAATAACTTATATTATACATTTGCATATACTAATTTAAGTATTGCGCCTAAAATAGGAAGTTCAGTTACTTCAATGGAAGGTGCATTTTTGGGTTGTAAAAATCTTTTAAAGGCACCAGTTATTCCAGATGGTGTACTCTATATAAGCCACTGCTTTGATGAATGTATAAGTTTATCAGGAAACATATTTTTCCCGGACTCAATAATCTCAGCAACAGGTTTATTCTGCGGTATACCATCCACAGGTAATAATATAACGGTACAGTATACAGCCAACAACACAGTTATACCAAATCAAATATATGCAGAAAACATAACCAAAGATCCTGTAGATTCAAGACCTACTGATGATACATCAACTACTCCTGGTGAAGACGAAGAGCAAGATCCCACTACTCCCTCCAATCCAGGTGAGACCAGTGGCAACATGAGCATCTATGGTACTGTGCAGCCAATCACCATGATAGATGTAACTGTTCCTCTGACAATTCAGTTTACCATTGAATCAGACAGAACATTTACAGGCCCGGACAGCATTAAGATTAAATCAAACTGCCCCTCTCCCCTAGATGTAAACCTGTATGGTGTAAATAAGGATGGTAGTGCTCCTTCTCTGGTGGCTCCTGATACCCACAGTGATGATGAATGGAACAACCTGAGCAGAGCAGAAACACTTGCTTCAATAGCACTAATGCTGGATAACACCAGTCTATCAAGCACAGGAAGCACACTAGGTAGAATAGATTCAGCATTCCAGGGTGAGAAGGCATTAGACCTTGACCTATCTGCAAAATATGGTAAGGCCTGGGACAATAGCGAAGACTTAGTATTTACCTACAATGTGGTCTTTGAGTTTGCAATGCCCTAAGCAAAAGGGCAATTTTCAGATCATATCCTGATACATGGTCAGGTTTGATGATATAGAAAATAAAAGATAGAAAAAGCTACAGACTTAGTACATTAAAGGTTTTGAATATACGCAGGACATTGAACACACAGCAGGAACAGAAAGTAGTTTATTTAGCAATCAGCACTTCCCTATCAAAAAATCTATTTTAATGGAGGCAAATTACAATGAAGTTCATGAATCTAAAGCGTTTTGGAGCATCAACCCTTGCAGCAGTTATGGCTATGAGCATGATGGGTACAGCATTTGCAGCTGATGCCACCTTGCAGGATGATATGACAGGCCAGGGCAATATGGAGGTTGTGGGTACTGTTAAACCCATTACCATGATTGATGTAACTCTGCCTGTGAACGGTATGCAGTTTACCATCAATGCTGACCGTACCATCACTTGGGTAGATGCTCAGATCACCAGCAACTCCCCTGCTCCTCTGGAGATCACCATGATTGATGCTGGTGTGGCTGTCCTGGAGCCTGACGAGGAAGGCACCTACAATGTGGGTGGAGCTCCTGAGCTGGCAGCGGATGACGCATATGCAGACTGGGACAACCTGACCCGTGCAGAGACCAAGGCCAAAATCGCTATCAGCGTAAACGGCAATAACATCAGCACCGCAGACTCCGCAAGCCCTGTTGCTCTGGGTGATGTAGCATCTGCTTATGGCGAGGATGAGTTTGGTGCTTTCCAGGCCAATCCTCAGACCCTAGACCTTGAGGGTTCTGCTCTGTATGGTAAGGCATGGGATAACAGCGAGGACATGCTGTACAAGTATGATACTGTTATTGAGTTTGCAATGAAGTAATAGGCATACAAACCATTTAAGCAAAAGGCTCCCTGTAGTTGTAATGACTACAGGGAGTCTTTTTTGAGTTTATAGGTGATAAAGAGATAGCATATAGCTCAATATTTGAATTCAGTTAAATTAGATAGACTCAAGACCGGAAAATAATATAAGCAATATATTTTCAAAGTTAGTCCTAAAAATAGGCATATAGAAAATAAGGGGGTAGATTTTATTTAGAAAGGAAGAAAACCACAATGCAAAAGTTATACATGAAGAAGTTCAACGGAGACATATCAAATCTTGCCATGCTCAGTTTTGATAACAATACAATCATTGAGATTGAGCAAGATAAAGTCAAGGAGGATGATAGAGACAAGGTAGTTTTGGTATCAGATACCGGAGAGTATGAGGTTGGCTATGAGGTAGTCAAGGAGCTGCCCAGAGAAAAAGATGAGAACGGTAGGGACAAGATCATATCAGTTGGTGGGTTTATTGAGATTTCAGGTAAGCCAGATAAAGTCTCTAAGGTTAAAAAAGATGATAAGAATTTGATGGCAAACATCAATCAGGATGTGCCAGTGCTCAGGCAGCTCCCCAAGCACTACAAGGTGATTGGCTATGTAAAGCTGGATCAGGCTGATACATACATAGCACTGATTAAGAAAAAGCTGATGATTTTACCCTTCTTAATCCCGATTGGTGTTGCAGCAGTATGTTTGGTGATGCTCACCATGCAGCCAGACCTTAAAACACCCATTAGCCTAGATGACTTCATATCAGGCCCCACAGAGGAAGGCACCATTGAGATCGAGCAGGCAGAGGCAGGAAAGTCAGAAAATCTTCGCATCATCATGAATGTAAATCCTGTGCTTGAGAATGGCAGCATGAATCTAATGATTGAGAACAACAAGGACAGTAACGTGCTCAGTATGGTAGGAGAGGTTTATCTGCTTGCAGAACTGGACGCAGAGGGCAATACAGTAGAGACCTATTCAGAGCCAATAAAAATTGGTGAAACTCCTCTGCTTAATCCAGGTGAGAAGATTGAAAATGTGCCTATCAGTGAGGCAGATAGCGTTGAGCCAGGTAGATACAGTGGTCGTGTGCTCTACACTGCCTATGAAATTACAGAGGATGGTGCAATGCCTATTGGGCAGGTGGCAGGCAGAATTAACCTGGTGGTGAAATAATATGGGCTGCCAAATAAAAACCACATCATTTTTAAGTGAGGCATATAACTTTTTAACTGGTGCATTTGGGACTATAAATATCAGCGAGGCAGAGTTTGAAACAGAGATTGACAAGGCCCCTACCCTCTTCAATATTTATGAGAAAGCACGGAACACACACAATAAGAACCAGGTAATATCCATGGGGCAGTTTGGTGGGTGGCAGGAGCTCAGGTCTTTAATCAAAGAGAGTCAGCAGCTGCTAGACCCTAAAGCCCTCACAGAGTACAGGAGAGGGCAAAATATGCACCAGTTGGAGGTGGTGACCAGTAGGTATCACATCTGGATCAGGCGTGACATGCTAGAGCACCTGGACTTCTACTTGATAAAAACCAGGCCATAATCATTATAAAAAGTTTGAGACCAGTATGGTTTATAGGCCATACTGGTCTTTTTATTAAATAAAAGTTGAAAAAATTTAAATTTTTCTCTTGCAATTCTGGGGAGATTGCGGCATAATTCCCTCCCAATAATTTTGAATGGAGGGATTAAGTAGTATGAAAACGGCAGTATGCAGAATTGATTTGGGTTATACAAGGATTGCTGGCTATGTACTGTATGACTCAAAGAGCTTGGAGTTTGAGGAAACAACTCCTCGTGAAGTTGAAAAGCTGGTGAGAAAGAACCAGGTGAACGGTCTGACATTCAATGCTGATGGGGACATTGTGCCAGATATCATGGACTGGAACCTGGGCAACATGAAGATCAGATCGGGTGTGGGCAACTACAGAAACTTCAACACGGATGACCCCAGGGGTGACACTGTGTACAGCGTTACCAAGGCATTTGAGGTTGATGGCATTGGACAGATTTATGAAGTGGTCAACAACAGGTGTGCACGGAAGTTCTACACCAAGAAACAGCTGATTGCACTGTGCCAGATGGCTTGGGTCGGTGGCGTGCTCATTACGGATGATGATGAAGTTTCTCTGTGTGAAGGAGTCATCGTCGAGGACAAAAACAACATGGTAGCCTTTGAGCTGGGCGATAAGGTTTATACGAAAGAGCAGCTGATTGGTGCCATCAATGCAGAGGAAACACAGGCAGATGGGGGTGATGCTGCCTCTGATACAGGTGGTGGCATGGAAGAGCTGCTGACCAACCTGGGGCTTGGAGAAAGCACCAATGCCCAGAATGGCACACAGCCTTTTGAGGGTGACAAGCTCCCCTTTGAAAATAATGAGGGCTTCGGAGAGGGCAACGAGCCTGATGAGGTCAGTCAAGCTCAGGAGGTACAGGCAGCTGAAGATGTGCCGGAAGTACAGCCGGACGCAGACAGCACTCAGGGTGATGCCCAGGCCGAGCAGGTCGGTACTGAGGATCACCAGGAAATTGATGTGCCCACGTCTGATGCAGAAATGATTTCTGAGGGAAACAATGAATCTGCTGCTGAAGAAAACAGTGAGGCAGATGAAAATGGCAGCATGACTTCCTCGGAAAATGGAGAGAATGAGGCAGAAATTGAGGGTGAGCAGGAGGAAAATTTCAAGACATATAGCAAGAGCAGCCGCAATAGATCTTCTAGGAGAAAAAAGTGAGATTTCATAAAATTGTATAGAGCATGAAGCAATAGGCCATGGTTGATTAAGACCATGGCCTATTTTTTTAAGAACAGTAAGCACAGCAAATTTGCAAACAGAGTTTATAAGGAAGAATCAATAGGTAAAGCCAAAGGAGCAACAGAAAATAAGTAATTTCATGTTAGTAATTCAATGTGCTTTTTGTGGCAAGTATATGGTCATCTAAAAATACATGTCAGGAATATTAGAATATAAAATTTATTAAGGAGTGATGGTAATGAGGTTGTTTATAACAGGCAGGATAATGAAACCAACTAAGAGAGATATAGTGGTGGCATATAAGATTTATGATGCTGATACCAGAAGATCAGGTTTATATGCAAGAAGTGATGTTGTAAATGCAGTTTGTAATGGGGCAAATATCGTGGGTATGAGGATAGCCAACGATGCAGGTACAAATAAGCCTAAAGTGATAAATGGGAAATATGTATGTCGTGAAGATAAATACTCCTATCCAGTAAAGAGAACAGATAAGCTAAATGATCTCGGAGAGCCATTAGTTAATTCAGGAGTTGAAATAGTAATTAACATAAGCGGTTTTGGGACAAACACCAAGTTCAGAGTAGTAAACTCCACGGGGCAAGAACGCTGGATTAACTATGATGAGCTTTGCAAAAAATTAGATGAGGGAAAGATAGTGGGTGCATCAAGAGGTATACATGGAAACATAGTAGTACATAAAGGTTGTGATAAACAATGCACCTTTGAGGGCAAATAAAAGCAATAAGTAAATTTGGATATCTTGGGCGAACTGATAAACAACATTCAAAGAAAAATTAGAGGGCATACAAAACAGCATGTAAGGTATAAAGAAATACCTTACATGCCAAACATATAGCCCAAATAGCAAGGTTTATAAGTTATAGATACGAAAGATAAGGACAGTGAATTTCAGCCATCGCACGAATGATAATAAGCATAGTAGGAACCAGGTGGATTTGGGGGTATTAGAGGAAATAGGGCCTAAAATCACAGGAGGAACCAGAGGGTATTAGCCATAGAGACCACAGAGCCATAGAAACCACAGAGCCATAGAGACCACAGGGCGATAGGGGCCACAGAGCCACAGGGCGGAAAGGGTGGCCTGGGCCTCAAACCTTCAATCCCTTAAACCTTCAAACCCTCACAGCATCACATCATCAAAAGCAAGGAGGCATCAGTATGAACAAATCAACTCACCCCAACGCACAAACCAAGCCAAACAATCAAACCAATCCTAACAATCAAACCAAACCAAGCATACCTAAGATGGAATATAACTTCCATATCATAAATGATAGCACCAAAGATAGGATAGCTACCATTCACTACATAGAAACACCCTTTGTTACCAAAGCAACCATACAAGCCCAGGATGAAAACAAGCTACCATTGGATATACAGCTGGGAAACAAAGATACCCAGGCTTTACTTCTATTCCTAAAAGACAGGGTGTTACCATCAAACAGAATGTTCCTTACACAAGACTTAGAAACTCTAAGGGTGGACCCCTCAGATTGGATTAGATTGCTCCAATTAAATAGTGGAAGGACATATGGAGACAATTATTCTATTGAGGTAGAGAGGAAGGGAGGTTTACGGGTATGAACGTATTAACATCACCAACCCAACAGCTCCAACAGCCCCCATCAACCCAGCAGCCCCAACAGGCCCCTTCAAGTCCAATTAAGGTTTATAGGTTAAGTAGGAGGTCGGCCATGGCGGACAGAGCCAGTAATGGATGGCTCCTAAAATGGAAACAAAACAACACATGGATAAAAACCCCAGGTTTCATCATCGAATGGACAGGAGAGAGCTATGCAGAAATTTTGGCCTCAGAGGTTTGTAAGGATTTTAACATCAAAAACGCCTTAGAGTACAGACCTTGCATAGCCATCACAGAAGATGAAGACCCTAACCTGCCTAAAGTAGCAATACTCAGTTGTGAGTCAACAAACTTCACAAGAGGCGATGAGTTGTTTATATCGATGCAGAAGTATCTAAGCATGGTAGACCCCAGCATCATCAATGAAATAGATCAGGGCTCAGTAGCAAGTGGTCAAGAACCACAGGTACCAGCTGGTGGCTATGGTTTACAAGGCACTAAGGCAGCATACGAACATTACCTTGAACGCCTGAAAGACCTCACAGGATTAAACCTCAGAACACATACAGAAGATATGATATTCTTAGATTTTTTGATATGTAACTATGACAGGAACCTGTGGAACCTCGGCATCATAACAGACCCTAACGGTGGATACCGGGAGGCACCTATATTTGATAATGGAAACAGTTTAGGTTTATGTAGGTTTGAGGAAGGGGAGTTTTATAGGGAGTCATTGCATACAGATGGACAAATAGCCCATCCATTTTGTTATAGGTTTGATCAGCAGTTAGACCTCATAAGGTCAGGAAAGGTTTACACGCCCCAAGGGCACCCAGGCCCTGGGGCCTCAGGGGGCCTTGGCCCTGGGGGCCCTGGGAGCCTAGGCACCTTAGGCAGTTTAGGATTGTATCATACTCAAAAGACCTTAGATTTCTTCAAAGAGAACTGTTCAACAGAGAGCAACAGACTGGGAGTAATAAACCCTATACCTCTAGGCAGCATAGTTTACATAGAAAGCATGATAGCAAAAAACCTAGCATATTATAATGAAAGGTATGCAAGGTAAATAAGGCAGGAAGGGAAAGGGGCCCATGGGGGCCCCTTTTATTATAAGCAAGGTTTAACCAAGTTATAAGGCATGAGGTTCCCATAGCAACAGTGTTTTACCTGAGTTATAAAGCATGATGTTCCCATAACAACAGGGTTTTAACAGAGTTATAAAGCATAGTGGTTCCCATAGATACAGTTATGAATCTCCTATAATACATATTAAACCAAGAAACAGGCCATGGTGGTTTATAGATATCAAGCAGCTGTAAAAACAATGGCACAGTTATGTATCTCCTATAATACATATTAAACCAAGAAACAGACAAGGATAGTTTACAGCTATCAAACATTTACAAAAACAATGGTACAGCTATATACTTCCTATAATACATATTAAATCAAGAAACAGGCCATGGTGGTTTATATGTATCAAACATCTATAAAAATTAAGATACAGCTATAAACCCCGATAGCAACATAGATATAGCCAAATAAATACCGGATTTTAGCCTAATAGGTACAGGAATGTTACCATAGATACATTTTTACAACAAAGTTATAAAACATAGGGTTCCCATAGATAACAAGATTGAACTAATTAAAAAGCATAAGTGTCCATAACAAAGCATGGATATTATTTTGCTTTTAATCATGGCTTAAAAATCAATATCAGTTTAAAACAAACTAATAAGCTGATTTATAAGAATCAAAAGCTCAACAGATCACAGATCTATAGGAGCCACAGCACCTAAAAAGCCATAGAACCATAGAGCCTAAAGAACCATAGCACCTTAGTATTTTCCCCTTCTCCCCTTCCCTTCCTTTCTGCTAATTCATCTTTAAATGGCATGATAAATCACAGAAAAAAGTCCTAGGTATGGTGCAGTTTAGGTGGTATAATAACCAGGCAAAATGCGGAAAGCTGGGGGTGGTTCGTATGAGCAGCAACAGAATAATTGAGATTTTGGAGGATTACCTGGCATGGGCACAATTAGATGAGCGGGTGGGAGGATATAAAAACCTTCCACAGTCAGAGAGAAAGAAACTGCGGCTGCAATATGATAATGATGCCCGGTACTACTATGAGCAGCTAGGCTTAGATGAAGAAGAAGCCCTCAAAGGTGATACTATCATATCATTTTTTACACCATACAAAAGATTGTTACAGGTAGAAACAGGTTGGGACGTATCTAAAACAGTAAAGAGTTTAAGGGCACTAATCAATGAGACCCTTGCCACATGGGATAATGATTATACAGAGAAGATATTAGCAGTAAATAAGCGGGTAAAGGGGTTTGGGGAGGTATGTTATACAAAGGGAAATTTCATGCTTTTACCTGATAAGAACATGAACATTGAAAGATATCCCGTATCAGAAGATAGAATAGATGTAACACTCTATGAGTGTTTTGAAGGTGGAGCATTGGCAAAGTATTTTGAAAAAGGAGATGAAGGTTTAAGGGAATGGGTAAAGCGGGAGCACCTGGAGCTACTATTCAATCGGCGTGTTATAAAGAGAGAAAACATTAAGTGGTTCCAGGGTGACGAGCAGCACTACAAGAGGATCAGTGAGATGGAAGGCACAGAGCTCTATGAATACTTAGACAGGGCAACAATTTTCATCCAGTACAGAACCAGGGCATTAGAGCAGGCAGGTTTATGAGAAAAGAGGGTGAAGGAGGATGGCGGAGCCATCCTCTTTCTATTTACAGCAAAAGAGGTGACCAAGTGGAACACAACAGAAAGTAAGAAGGCACGAAGGTCAGGGTCAAGCTATTCACATATCCATCACAAATAATTTATTAGTCCTAAGAAAAGGCATGTAGTGTAAAGGGGGATATAAAAAAGAAAAGTTTATGGGAAATCCTAGGCAGTTTAGCAAGGCAGCAAAAAAGAATAGATCCTTATAACGGGGATTGAGAGGACACCCAAAGTTGTAATATATCCAATACCTTGTATAGAATACTACATGATTAAATCATTACATGGTTCAAAGACTGAAATACACCCTAAATCAGTAGAGGCATGCCTAATATTACAGAACTACTTTGAAGATGAGCTTATAAAAACATTTGGAGCACACAAAAGAGTATCAACACATGAGAGATTTTGCAAGTTTATTTTGGACAAGGCATTTCTAAAATGTATAGGAGGTAAAGAAGAAGTTTATGAAACACATCCATGTAAATGTAGTACACCTTTGAGTGCCACTATTTGTGATGATATAAGCATGGCAGATAAATCTAGACAATTACTTAAGGCATTTGAGATTATACCTGTAAACAACATAGTGGGTATAGAAGGCAGAATATTAAGTTTTGAAGAGCTTAAGCAATTGAGCATAAATGCAACAAATAGGATTGTAAGTCTTATTTTAAACTTCTATAACAGTGACGAAATAGGCAAGACACGGGATTTACCAGAATTACATTATAGGAGATGATAGTATGCTACATTTGAGAATAAAAGCATTTGAAAATCCTGAATTATTACAACATAGATATAAAATTAAGCAAGAGCAAAACATATATGCATTATTTATGAAGCTAAAAATCAAAGTAACCAATGAGGCTAAGCAGTTAGTAGCAGATATAGAGCATGGAAAATTGATTGATTCATATTCATTTATAGATAGATTTGGAAACCAACATAATTTAAATGACTTAAGCACTGGTTGTAAAGCAGCATTACTAGTTTGTTTTGGCAATAACGAAATAGATTTTACATCATCTGGTCAAAATGCAATAGAAGCAACTATAAGGAATGTAAAACATGGTAAAATGGTTATACCAACTCCTGGTTCTGATATGGAGTATGACATAGATAATCCTGAGCAAATAGATGTAGAGATAAACGGATATAGATTCAGTACTATACCAAGACTAAACGATTATATACAGGAAGAATGGCCAGATGAACCAGATTTGGATACAGGGTTTGTTGAGGAAGTGAAATAATTGGAATATATGAGTATGACTGGAAGGAGTTAATAAAGCTTAATAAAGGGAGGACTACAGACGATTTCTATAGAGTTGAGACATATGAGCCTCCAAAGGAGCCATAAAAAGCAACGGAAATAATAATGAGTGGCATGGAAGATAATGATTAGTCATATTCCATGCCACTCAAAAATTTAGATAAGTCTTGCAGAAGTACATATAGTTCAAAAAGATAAATAAATTAAGAAAGAGGGATAAGGGCTGAATGAGGTGATAGCATGTTAAAGATATTAGATCATCCAACAGAGCACATGAGCAGAGTTGAAATGCATAAGAGATATAAAGGATACGCATTTATTGTGGTAGATACACAGGATGAACACGATAAGAACGGGGTATCATTACCATGCAGTGGAAAGGTTTATGCAGTATCAGATTTAGAGGGATATGACGATCTTTTACAAGAAAGTCTTAGATTGCACAAACAAAGCATACCAAACATGATAGATGATATAGAGCTTCCCACAGAGGATGAACTCATAGGTGCTGAAGGGGGATAACATGCTTAGAATGTTAAAATCATCAGATATCCATGTTGGCATGAGGGTAATCACGGAGCAACTGGATAATATAACGGATAAATACATTTATTTAAAAGACACAGAAATGGTTCCAGATGAGAATGGCATTCCAGTTTACATAGAAGGAACTGTAGCGTTTATAGGAAATGCAGAGGAAAAAGATAGATACATGCAGGAGCACAAAGACGAATATGGGCATCAGTTATTAGTAGCAAACAGCATTTGTGATGGTGAATAATTGTGAACAGTTTACATGAAAATTATTTGATGTCTGTAATGTCTCCAAGGCAAGCGTTTAATGTGCAGTGCACATTCTATATAAACGGGGAGTTTAAAGCAGTATCGGGGAAACTTGATACGGGGTGTACAAAAACACTAATTTCAGCAGATGCAATATACTCATTGTACAATGTACAGGAGATGAAGAAAAGAGACATATTAGATGTACTTAGAAACGGTGGGGAATTTAGTCATGGATTTGGAGTTGAAACAGACATTTCTAAGTATGTACCTCCAAAAACACTTGATGAGGCAATGAATGATAAAACACTGCGGTTTGAAAAACCAGTGCAGGACTTAAGGATAAATGGGTATAGGATAGGAGATATAAATGTACGAATAGGATATAACACATCTAAAAAAGTCCTTATGGGTATGGATGTAATAAAGAGGTTAAATTCATTTATTGGTCCATATAATGGTAAATTGTACTTTTTGGCAACACATTCAAATATCGGAAAAACAGCAGATTTATTTGAAAAAATCATGCAAGAAGTTAGCAGACTTAGCATAGATGAGGATAAGTACTTAGACTTGGACGGGGAGTATGACCTGAATGATGAACAAGCAGCAGAGGCAGCCTACATTAACAAACTTTTGAAATCAAACCTTAACAGAAGGATGACACCATAATGAATAAGAAAATCATTGGAATAGACACAGAATTTTAAGAGATTCATTGGGGTGTAACCAACAAGGCTGAGTAATTTAGAGATTGCAATAGAAAATAATTTATAATATACTTCAAGCAAGTATGATTGGTACAAACAATAAAGGAGTTGATACATATGGCATCTAAGTTTATGAGGATAAAGAAGGTAGTGATACCCCTCATCACCCTGGTTATCTTAGTCTCCCAGATATCTGGGTGTGCAATTATGAATAGGGATGATGCAACGGGAATTTTAGCAGACAATGATGAGGTAGTAGTAGAATATGCGGAGCCGGATGAAGATGTAGGGGCAGATGGGGTAGCAGGTCAAATAGACACCTCAGTTCCAGAGGACACCTCTGAAGATTTAGAGGACGCAGAGGACATGGGAGAAATTGGGGTAGTAGACAACATAGGCACCCTTGATGAAGGTGATACAGAGGGGGCCGGAGAGGCTGAGCAGCCAGACGAAGTTGGAGAGACAGAGGCCCCAGAGACCCCGGAGGTTGAAACCCCTGTTGAGGCAGAGCCAACTTATTCTTTCACATCAGTCAATGAAACAGTCTATGCTACCTCAACGGTCAATATCAGAGAGGGTTTCAGTGCAGACACGGATAAGGTAGGTTCACTGGGCAAAGGCCAAAGCATAAAAAGAGTGGGTATAGGTACAGGAGATGCAGAAGGTTGGAGCCAAGTTGAGTTTAACGGACAGACGGCATACATCAGTTCGGAGTACTTGAGCACAGTGAAACCAACAGCACCTTCGAGCAGTAACAGTGGGAGTCAGACAAGCCAGAGTAGTTCTGGTGGACAGACACAGCAGCCCAGCCAGCCCAGCAGTGGTCAGAGTTCAGGCAACCAGAGTAGTTCCGGTGGATCAGGAGGTCTTACAGAAGAAGAACTTGGCGATTTAATTAGACAACAGATGGAGCAAAACAATGAGATAGGTAACAATGGAGAGCTAACACAGGAAAGCAAAGATGCATTAGCAGGCAGCATAAATTTAGATTAAACAATACATTATGGAGGAGATGGTTTAAGCCATCTCCTCCATCTGCTTTAATACCAGAACATTTCAATATCAAACAGAGAACTCAAAAGATGATGAGTAAATCCATTGGAATTACATATTGGGTAGAGGGAAATAAAATTAAAAATTAAGGACAAGAAATAGATACATAAGTTATTAAAACCACATCATATTTAAACATTATCAATTCAACTAGATATAAAGGAGGACAACCAAATGAATAAGAAAATCATTGGGATAGTGATTGGCTTGCTAGTTGTAGTAGCAATCATCATAGGTTTATTTGTATTAAAGCCATGGGCACCTAGCAGCCAGGATGAAGGAAACCAGGTAGATAATTCAGAGTTAGCAAATGAATTAGATGACTACATACCAGATATGGATAAAGAGGAAATTGAGGACACCCTAGACCAGGAGATGGATGATGAGCAGCAGGAAACATTTGATATCATAATAGATGAGCATTATGTGCCATCTGTTGATGAAATAGACATAGATGAAGACGGAACCATGACATACACGGATAAGAATGGAAACGTAGTTGTTAGAGAGCCTAATGAAGAAATACAAAATATGACTGAGGAAGAACTTGCAGCTGAAAATGAGAGAATAGATCAAAGCATACAAGATTATATCGGGGACGGTAGTGGCAATCCAGATGACCCAGGAGATGAGGGCAATGCTGGTGGCAATACAAGCTCCGGGTCAAATTCCAATACAGGAAATAATAGCACTGTGCCAAGCGAAGATACACCAGAAACCGATTCAGAAAATTCTCATGATACAGCAATGAGTGAAGAAGAACTAGGTGATTTAATTAGAGAGCAAATGGAGCAGAATGGTGAGATAGGAAATGATGGAGAACTAACACAGGAAAGTAAAGACGCACTAGCAGGCAGCATCACACTGGATCAGTAAGTATTGGAGGTGGCAAGAGGTATGAGGCTTAGGCAGAGAATAATAAGCCTAGTACTCGCAGCGATTACCATACTCACAACGCTGTTAATACCAATTACTCCGGCATATGCAAGTGGAGGTGTTGGAGATGGCTTGGGAGATACATCAGCAACAGGTGGTACATCAGAGGGTACTTGGGCAGCAAGTAGAACAGGCATAAGAGTTTATGTGGTAGACGAAACTGGGGCGTTAATGTCCAATATTGTAGATATTGTATCAAACACACAGTTTCCTAGTTATAATGTTGAAGCCTGTTTTGGTACAAGAGGAATAGGAACACATCAGTACTATTTAAAGGATAACTTCGGAATTGGTGCTTATAGTAGCACAGCAAACATCGTTGGTGGTAAGAATACATCGGTTTTGATAATATCAGACGATACAGTAGGGTTGGGTGACTTACTACCAATTCAAACCTATAGTTCATCATCAAAGAAGTTTACAACGCATGGAGAGACACTACGTAAAGCAATGCTGGGTTCAGGTAGCGATGCAGATATTTGGAATCCTGGAAGCAGTTTAGAGGGTGGCGGCGGAGGTTCCGGGACAACAGACAATGCCACAGATTTAGGAAGTAGCATAGCAGACTTGAAATCCAATTTAGAAAACCTGTTCAATGCACTAAAGGCATCAGGAAATACAACTGAGCAAATTAGAGCAGAACTGGGATTAGAAATTGAAAGCATAATGTCTGAATTGGATTCATCTGTTGATGATAATGGAAATCCCATTTTTACACAAGAAGACAAGAAGGTAATCATCGCAGCATTAGAGTCACACAGGGACAGCCTGATAAGTTCCCTGGGCTCAGAAAGCACAGAGGACAACACAACAGAAGACAGTTTAAAACTAAGTCAATCAAATCTATTTTTTGATACAGCCTATGCAGCAGAAGATGATGGAATGGCAAAGCTGTATAATAACGGAAGATTGATAGACCTGATGGAGAAGAATATTGGCGGGGCTCCATTATTTAGATTTAACGAAGCATCAGGAATTACAGAGTTATCCGTAATACAGGAAACAGGACAAAAGTCATTCTTAAAAACATGTGCAGACCATGGATTTATAATTTACATGGAGCCATTGTTCTATAGTAGGTTGAATAAGCTAAATAAACAAGCATCAGCTTATACTTTTTATGGAACTGTAAGTAATTACGGTCAATTCATCAATGAACAGGCAGCAAGTGGTGGTTGGACAAACGGAAATGATGTGGGTGGTAACTTAGATAGAGCACTGCACCAGTCATTAACATGGTCAATGTACACAGATCATAAATTGGACACAGGAAAAGGAATATATATTGAAGCAGGTAGTGATCATCCAGCACTTAATCAGAAACTAAACAATGGATACTTAGCAAACTCAAAGTGGTGGGGATTTGCATTACATTATTATAAATTCAGTGCAGGGGACTTATCCACTCACACCTGGGACAACAATCAGTATCCAGATAGATCAACATTCATAGAGCACCCGGCGCCAGACCCGGCAGTAGACCCACCGACTAAAGACTCTTATGAAGAAAACAAGGATAAGTGGATATGGCGGATAGTGAAGGTGTATGACCAAGAAATAGTAGCACCAGATGGTCAAAAGACAATAGAGCATGTTTATACGGGAGTTAGAGAAGATACACTATCCAAGATTGAGATACAGGATGAGATAGAGGCAGGTGGGTATGAAGTAGTCAACTGGAAATTCAGTGATTACTACATAGGAGTTACCGAGGGATTCTCAAAAGACGCAGAGGCAACAGGAATTAAACCAACAGAGTGGACAGACACTGAGATTCAGTCAGCTACACCAGTTGACCCAACAGTACATGGCTCAGCAACATCAGGTACAGAGCCAGCTACAGTAGATATAGCTGACCCTAATGACAGCACTAAGGAACGCACGCTGTACGTCGAACTCAGGAAGAAAATCGAAATACCTGAAACGACAACCTGGGACGAACCAAACTATCCTGGCCCTAACGTGGAACCTCATCCGGCACCAGACCCGACTACACAAACTAAGAAACCTCCGGTTGACCCTGACAATCCTTACATCGTACATCGAATCGTAAAGGTGTATCAGCAGGAAAATGAGGATACAGGTGAGATTACTTATATTACAACCACAGTGAGGGATAACACAGCTCCAATCATTGAGATCACCTCAGAGGGTGAGGGTGAAAACAAGTGGGAGCTGATTGAATGGAAGTATGCAGATACCATTGAGGGTAATCCGACATACAGAGATTGGGAAGATGAGCCTATAGTGAGTGTAGTACCAATTGGAAGTGGTCGAGCAGAGACTACACAAAACATCATGGACTCCACAGACATTTACAAGTCAAGGACATTGTATGTACTGTTACGCAGGAAGGTGCAGCCACCTACCCATGTTCAAGGTGATATAATCATACAAGAGTCACAAATTAGTAAATCAGTACATACAGACGACCCCAATATCACTGGTCGCTGGGGCAACTACGAGTTCGTAGCCTCGATAGGCACATTCCAATTAACACATACTGCCTATTATGACCATGGGTGCTGTGGTTCCTGTGATCCTCCCTGTGGCTCCTGCCATGGACATACCTGTAAGCTAGAGATGCCTGGTAGAAGTGGAGACAACAAACTAAACTTTGTCTTCGATCAGATAGGTGGCGAGGAATCGTTACAGGTCAAGACAGGCGTTCACAGCGATACAGACCCGAAGGTGTACATCCCTAATGGTCAGCACCCAGAAACCATTGGTAGCATGTATGCATCAGATAACGTTTACGAGTATGTAAGCGATGGAAACCAGAAGAACGGAGCAGAGTTAGTCACAGTACTATGGAGAGGTGGAGCGAACCCAACAGATATACCAACCCTAGCCAAGTACAAGCAGACAGACATTCAAAACCGTTATGGTTCAGCAAACTGGCAAATCCCACAGGCAATGCTCAAAAATGCCAGCAACACCTCACATAAGACCAGAGCAACAGGCCCCAGTGTAAACAGTCTATCAATAACCTTCGGTATTGACCAGGGGGCATCTGACCTCTACGGTACGGCAAGTTGTGTAACTCATAATGGTTACAACTGTATTTACACCAATACCAAGAGGGTTTACATGATAGCTGGGACTGAATTTGATTATGACTTCAATGCACAGGTGGCAGTTCAGTTCTATGCCGGGACACCTAAGGGTTTGCAGGCACAGCCTTTCGGAGGTCCTTCCACCACAGTAATGAAACAAGAGGACACCAGTGGTCCTCACTATGAGAACACCATCATCCAAGGCAAGCAGCAAATTAAATTCTATCCCTATATTAAGATGACCTACATGACTAACAGCTTGAAGTTAGCAGAGCTGGAAGAAGCAAACACCACTACATATGTCAACAAGACTCGTTATGAGACCTATGTATTGTCAGAGTGGGAAAGCAGCATACTTCCAAGTGATGCAGTTGAGGTAGGCTGGAAGAACAACAATGAGGGCGAGAGTTTAATGCTGACCTCTCAGCAATGGTCACTACATCAGAAGGCAGTAAACGGTGGGCAAGCATGGAACGGTGCAAACCAGGTATTGCCAGGTGGTGCAATCTATCAGCTATCAACACCCAGCAACAACCTAACCACAGTTGACCTAGTAACCTATCAGACGGTAGTAGACCAGAAGACCCGTCAGTATCTAAGCAGCGCACTCAGTGGTGACGAGTATACAGAGGCAAAGGTGGCAAAAGACCATACTGACTTTGTAAACGATGTCAAAGAAACCATTGACAACCTAAGACTAGTACAGTGGGTCAGAGCCCTATCAGAAAGAGAGTGGGAAGGCCTACAAAACAAGCCAGCAAGCAGCATACCTAATGCATGGCCCATTGATTGGGCAGAGAACCCAGGTGATGGTTCCATCTGTATAAGAGGTGGCGGCGAGAGCCTGAACGAGCTAGGTTTACCTGGTGTAACAAGCTCTGAGACCAAGTACTACATGCACCAAGCGGCAGAGCTGCTAGACTATCAGAGTGCAGAGCTCAAGGACATTACCAAAGACCTTATGAGTGGTAGCCAAGAGACAGCCAGTGAAGGTGACCTAGACATAATCAGCCTAAGCAATACCACCACAGTCTTCAAGGTCTTCACTGACACAGCAGGTAATGTTTACATGGCAAGCGTGTCAGCTACAGGGACAGATAGTGAGCAGATCATCACAGATTTGGTAAGCCAGCTGAGAGATGTAAATGCTGATACCGTAGCAACAGGTGCAGCCGGAGTAGATGCAGTAAGATTGGCAGACAGAACCACATCAGGCGAAGAGATCAACAGCATACTAAGTGGTGATGCAAAGCAGATAGACGATAGAACGAAGTTCATCACCAATATAGTATCTTCTCTCACCAGAAACAGAGGTACAGATAAGACAGCGGCCTGGGCAACCAATGATGGTAACTGGTACAATGAGGCATTCGACGGCATCTACCTCGTACGCCAAGCAACCAAACTCCAAGTAGGATTGCTATATTCTAATATCAGAACCTCAGCCTTAGACCCCGCTCTATGTCCAACCAACACTGGAACAAGCAATCTCTACGCAACAGCACACATTAGCCAATTCTGTTTAAATGACAAGTCAGATGCTACTATAGCAGCTGATAAGGACGAGAGATACATCGGAACCTTCAAGGATACAGACATTGTGCTGCCTGACATGGAAGGCATGTATCAGTCAAGAAAGTTCTATATCCCCAATGCAAACGTGCAAGACTTGTACTAAAAAGCAAAAGAAAATGAACCCATAAGAATGTAAGCCTACGGTTGATAGCCGTAGGCTTACATTTTATTTATCAAACTTTAGCACAGTTTCTATAATGGCGGAAGCCAATTCCTGTTTACTTGGTGAGGCAGAGAGCCACAGTTGCTCAAGCTCCTTGATATCCGAAATCTGGGTAGATTCCAGCTCATCGGCTAAGAGGTAATCCGGGGATACCTTGAGGACATTGCAAATGTTGATCAACAGGGATAGGCTGGGCGCTTTGCTGCCACTTTCTATCTGCCTGAAATAGTTGGCATTCACACCACATAGCTCTGAAATGCGTTCAGATGTGAAACCACGATCTTTGCGAACCATGTTTATTCGTTTGCCCAAACTGGAATACTTCATAGCTGTCACCTATTGTTATCTAATAGCACATATTTTATGTACTTTAAGATTACATCAATGGCAGTTATTGAAATAGCCGCTACAGGGTAATATAATGTTACTTATGAAGTAACACGAGGAGGGCTAACCGATGGGGCGATTGTGGAGAAGACTCAGAGCATGGTGGGCTGATTTCTGGGAGCAGGATGAGTATGATACCTCTAAAAAGCATTTAAGCCAAGCAGATAAGCGAGGAATCTGGTACGGGACATTCCTGGTGTGTGCAATAGCCATTGTTATATCAGTCCTCAGTATGAGAATAAGCTACTATTTTTCAGCCAAGGATACATCAGAAGACGTTGAGAAAATACTAAACACAATAGCAGCCTATATGGCCTCGGCTACTGATGAAGAATATGAAGAAATTACTGACAGCCTAAGAAATGATTTGCTACTCAGTCAATTCAGTCAAAATGCAACGAACTTCATAGAGTACATACCAAACACGGCTACGGAATGTTGCATTGACTTTGGGGAGCTACAGGATCAGGGCTACCAGGGGTATATTCTATGCACCAATACAGGAGAGCTATATCCAATAGATTTATATTCAGATGGGGAGCAGCCAGGAGACATAGAACACGGCACATTAGAAATGTCTGGTGGCTATGATGAAGTGAGCGGATCAAATTTCTGGTGCAGGAAAGACCCGGACAATCAGATCGGCTACATCAGTTTTTATAGAGATAAAGGAATTTTGAGCATACAGTGCATGAAGGGTTTATTGTGTGATGATTGCATTGAGAAAATCATTACATCAGTTTATGAGGAATCTATAATACCTGAGTTTGCATTTATCAACCCGGCACAGGAGGCCTTCTACCCTATCCAGGAAGGCACTATAGAAATTGGGGACTACCAGCTTGAAATAAGCAATGGCACACAATTAGGAAATTACTCTGTAGAGTATAGGTACACAAATATTGAAAATGAGTAAGATATGTGTTTTCTTTGGCCATAGAACAGCTAGTTCTAAAATTGTAGAATCACTCAAGCAGCAGATCAGGAGGCTGGTGCTTGAAGAAGGTATCAAGGTATTCTGGGTGGGAGGCTACGGGGATTTTGACATGTATGCTGCCAGTGCAGTAAGAACAATCAAAAGTGAGCTGCCTGATGAAGGGATAGAGCTGGATTTGATATATGCCTACCTCCCCTCCCCTACTGCCAAAGAACAGCAAGCATACCAAGCAAAGCTATATGATGGGACAATATACCCAGAGGGCGTTGAGATTGGCCCACCTAAATTTGCAATAACCAGACGAAACAGGTGGATGGCAGAGAATTGTGACATAGTGTTGGCTTTTATCAATAGGGACTCGGGTGGAGCTTATACAGCGGTCAAGGTAGCAAAGAGAAAAGGCAAAAGGATAATTAACTTAGGCACATTAGAAATCAAATAACAGTTTATAAGGGTAAACACATTTAATATGTGATTACCCTTATATTTATTTTCAATCAAAGAAAACAATAAAATACAGAGATTGAAAAGTGGTAGGTATTCTGGTACAATGCATTCCAATTTTAGTAAAGGTGTGGAATTTAGTTTTTGAGGTTTTGAAAAGTTAGTTTCAACATTGGTTTTGAGGGTATACAGTGGGGTTAAAAGCGGGGTATACAGTAACTAAAAAATTGATATACAGCAGGGGCATTTTCGACTTTCAAGAAATTTGCAATTATAAAGTGATAAGTTGATAACTCAAAATTTATAACTAATAAGCACAAGAAAATCAAGGATACAAAGGATAAAAAATTGATATGCATATTAAGGCTTGAGTAGGATTTTTGTAAGATAGCATTTTGATTAACTAAGGTGGCATAAGAGTAAGGCAAGAAAAAGGAGATTGAACGTATGAAAACAGACATTGAGAGGGTGAAAAATATTGCAACAATGTTTTTATACATGCCAATTAGGGAAACAAAGTTTTCTCCGATGATAGTAGATCACCCTTATTTTGAATCGGCATATAATGTGGACACTGTAAAAAATGAAGATAAACAATCCGACACAAAGATAGTAAACATATTAGAAGATATGGAGGCATTGGAACATATAAGGCAACGTATAAGAGGGTCAATAGCAAAAGCTAAAAGACTTGAAGATATTGAGGGTATAATCAGGAAGAACTATAAACTTGCATTTCTAAAATATGCTGGGCCATATATGTCAGATGAGGATAAAGGGAGATTCTTGCGTAGGAACTGGTCATTGATTGAAAGCCCATCAGGAGACCCTAATCTGCCTAGGACAGCATTGGTGAAAACATTTAAAGCAGCAGGATATGGAGCGGTCATGGACGAAGAAGATAGAGCAGACTTTGAAGAACTGCCCGACAGGGTGAAAATATATAGAGGTGTAACAGAGTATAATCAAAACATGGTCAAAGGACTATCCTGGACACTAGATCGCAAGGTAGCAGAATGGTTTGCACATCGCTTTAAGAGCAAGGGCCATGTTTATACAGCAACCATATTAAAGAAAGACATACTCGCCTATTATGACGGGCGAAATGAGCAGGAGGTCGTGGTAGACTTCCGGCGATTGGAAGATATTGAGCTGCTACATTAAAATAAGAACACTAAGCACAACAAATCAAAAGAAGGTATAGCCCTCTGGCTCTAAATAGGGTCAGAGGGTTTGTTTTTGCTCAGGCCCCTTGAATTTTCTTACCACGGGGGCCTCCAAGGGAGTGTGGTATGCTGTCATCACCGGCAAATCTTTACAAGCTGGTTCCACTAGACCGATCACCTGGTGGGTAAAGGGCAGCGCTGTCCTCATATAAGGAGGACAATAAAATGAAGCACAATAACAATATCGAGAAGAAGACCGAACTGACCCAGATTGAGAAACAACTGGATGAGCTGAATCAGATTAAAGTACCCGGAGCAAAGGATAAGGCCATTTATCAATCCATGCAGGTTAAACTCCAGGAGAGGGGCATCATCATTGGCTCTGTAGAGTACATCGATGCCGGGCCCACTGAGTCGTCCTATGGGCTATACATGGGGTACACTAACAAGAGAGGAGAGACTAAAAGAGCTGAGTTTGATATTTGTAGCAGAAAGCTAGGCAAAATCAGCAATATTCTGTGGAGTTGGGGGGCAAGCATTAGCCCTGGAGAAATCGAAGGGGCTATCAGTCACACAATCAAAAATATGGAAGGTAGTGTGAGGGCCAGAAGGCACACTCACCTTGGATTTGGCACATACCATGGAGAGCCTATCTTTAAGATGGATGATTCTTGGGATGCGGCAGGAAACAAGATTAGCACCTATGGGACTAACATCATGTTTACTCAGGCTGGTAATCTGAATGACTACATGATGGGTCTCAAAGAACTTGTGGTAGGACAACCTGCATTGCTGACTACACTGGTTGCTGGAGCATCTGGCCTGGTGTGTCAGGCCCTAAATATTCCAGACAGCAACATCATCGTCAACCTTCATGGTGATACAAGCATTGGCAAGAGCACAGCCGAAAACCTTGCCCTAGCATTCTGGGGTGACAGCAGGACGCTCATGACAAACTTCAACTCGACCCCGGGTTTCTGGAATACCGAGCTCAAGCACCGGAATATCGTTCCAATCACCGTTGATGATATTTCAGCATCAAAATGTGGATATAAGAACATTGGAGACCTGATTTTCCAACTGGGCAGCGGCATCACGCGCGGAAAGTTCAATGAACAGCCTGAGCGATACTATTGTCCCGTATTGGTGTCATCTGAACTTTCGCTGGTGAGCAAGCTGCTAGAGCTTGAGGCTCAAGGTCAATTCTTCCGTCTTATTGAGCTGGAGGTGAAACGTGGAGATCTCACTAAGGATGTTAAACATGCTAAAAAGCTAGAGGCGTTCATCCTGCACAACTACGGGCTTGGGGCCGTAGCAATGGGAAGGTATATGGTACAGAACCAGCTGGTAGGTCAACACCTCCTCGACCTGTATCAAATGCAGCAGGCCAAAATCCAGGAGGACAAGCGGTTGTCGGGAGTGGCAAGAGTCGGGAATCGTCTGGCAATACTGACACTGACCTGCCACATCATGAATCAGTGCTTCGACCTTGGCATTGACCTGGAGCGGTTTACTGGGTATTTGGTGGACAGTGTAAGGGCCATGTTTAACACAGTCAATCACCGGATCAGTACCTACCATGATTTTTGTAAGCTGGTGCAGGACAAGCCTGAGCTGTTTGCAAGTTCTGACAAGAATTATGATAAAAACGTACATCTTGGTGTAAAGGAGTTAAACGAATACGGTAATCAGCAGGTACTTATTCCTACCAGACGCCTTGAGAACCTAATTTTTGGTGTAAGTCCGCACCAGATTTTAAGCAATACCAGCAAGAAGGAAGGCAGACAGCCCAAGAATAAGGAGATGGAAAGCATCACGAGGTTCTGGCGTGATAAAGGTTGGCTATATTACATCAAAAGGGAGGGGCAAAACTACTGTAAGCGAACACTTGGAATTACCAAAGAGGAAAGGGCACATCAGACATTAGTTTATGTTGTGATCATTAGGGAGGAGGAAAACTCATGAAGTTCAGTAAGATATACAGGGTAATGCAGAGGGAACCACGTTTAGTGGTTCCCTCTCTCCCCCGCTTTTACAGTATACTTGGAGGAAGGCAATACAATGGCACAGTTAGATGGTACGGAGGCAAGTATTTTCAGCTTAAAGACCTCCTTCCATACATAGGAGAATTAGCAGAACATAATAAAGCCACAACATTCATTGATTGCTGTGGTGGAAGCGCCAAGGTATGTATTAACATAGATCAGTCTGGCTATACATTCGAGAACAAAATATATAACGATATTGATTATGGCATGGCATGTTTGATGGCCGTGGCACAAAGCCCTGAAGAAACAAAGAAGATGATTGAATACCTAAAAGAGTTAGGGACAGGCAAAGAGGTGTTTGAGTACTGCCAGAAAAATAGGGAAAATCACGACATGGATATGTTTAAGGTGGCAGCCTTTAACTTCTTCGTTACTCAGTGCAGTTATGATGCAACAGGTAAATTCTATAATAGCAACAGAGTGACAGAAGAGGTATATCAGAGGGATATTGAAAAGGCATATAGATTTCCAGAGATTACAAGTGGGATTAAAGTAATCAACAATACATACCAGGATATATTCAGAGTTTATGGGAGTGATAAGCAAGTACTTAAATATATGGACCCACCTTATCATCCGGCAACTAGAGCAACAGCTAATGTATACAATCATGAAATGAGCAAAGAACAACATCAAGAGATGGTCAATATACTCTGTAAATCAAATTGTTGGATTCTATCTGGATATGATCCGGCAGCATATGGCTGTGATGACTACAAGCCATTAGAGGATGCTGGCGCACAAAAGATTGTATTGGCTGAATATCATGTGAGTGCTGGTAGTGGACGTAGGAAAGGAAAGTTACAGAAAGAAGAAGTAATATGGGTCAAAGAATAGGTTTCGCAGAACATATTTATATAGGGGGTGGGAGAATGAAGGTAGGTGAAGGTATTTGAGATGATAAGATGGGAATGGTTTCCAGAGGGTTCCAGGGGGCCCAGGAGGGGATTTAGGGTTGAGTGGGTGTAGGGAGTAGGGTGTGAGGAAGTGGGTGTCCCAGGAGGCCCCAGGGGGTTTCCAGAGGGTTTCCAGGTAGAGGGAGATACGGGGAGCCAAGGGAGAGGCCAGGGGTGCTTTCATGTGGGTAATAAATGATACACCACATAGACAAGATGATATTTCACACCAGCATAAACACAATTAGAAATAGAGAAACTGCAAAACATCACAATCATTAAAAGACATGTCAGAATTGGGCAAGAGCACTTAGGTTAGAAAGGCTGTATGGTTTATAAGCCATGCAGCCTTTCTTTTTGCAAACAAATAGTTTTAATAATAAGTCGTGCATCTGACGATCTGAGCTTCTAGGTAGTAAACAAGAGTTTCGTCACATTGAGAAGAACAGAAATCCGGGCTTCCGACAATCAGGTGATGAGCACAAAAATATAAAAGTGAATTTTGTCATTTTATATGGAACACAATTTTGAGTTTCTGATTTTTATAATGGGTATAAAAAGAAAAGATAAATGGACAAGGTGCTTAAGAACAGTAAACGCAGAGCATCAAGAAGATAATAAGCATTTGAATCAATTAAGGCATTATTGAAACTGTTATTGAAAAATGGAGTAGAGGATAATTTTTGATACAAGATGGTGGCAAGTTGAAAAATGATATACATTGAATAGAAATTGAGAAATTTCATAGGAAGTGATGATTTATAAGACATTATAGTAACAAGTTGAGAGAAGATAGGCGTTGATACTGTTTCTAAAAAGGGAAAGCCAAGAAATAATCATAGGCATTGTATTAGCAAGTTGTGTTAAATGATAGGCAGAGATCAACAGAAAGAAACTTAGATTTAATTTTGCAACATCAGAATCACAGAGATACAGCAAAGCCAAACTTGGGCATGTAATTACAAGTATAGGGCTAATGAGCTAATTGAGGCAAAAAGCAAGCCGGAGCATTTAGGGGCAAGAATTTGAATGGCTGTTTATTAGGATAGGCATAGCAAGCCATACACAGATTTAGTTTAGCAATCAGCATAGAAATTGTTGTTAGAAGTAAGCTAGATAACATGATTTGATGGCATCAAATTTGAAATGGATAGCTTAAAATTTTGATAAGTTAAGCCACAACTAGAACTTACTTAAGATGAGAGACTAAATTTAATATATAAGATAGGGAAATTTTTGAGGAAATGTAGGCGGAAAGTGGGGTGTGGAGAAAAAGAAAATGCAGCAGGAAATGTAAAAAGGTTAGATAAAAAGCTAGGAGAGTGTTTAAGAGTAATTAAGTCATAATTTTTCAGGCAGAGAACATGCTAAAGGAGGAAAAATCATGTCATCCATTTTGAGGTACACCAAACTGGCCTATGAGACATTCAGAGAGGTCAATGGAGTTTTGAAAGTGAATACATCAAGCCAAGTAGGAAAGATGGGGTTGAGTGATCGGAGCTATGCATTCCTAAAGAGCTATATAGACTTTGTGATGAATAGCGGAGTTATCAGCGAAGTAACCAAGATATACCTTAAGTCCATTGAGAACAATCCAATGGATGCCATTCGTGCTTATAATAGTTTGAACGAAGGGTACAAGTTGATAACACCCAAGCAAGCATCAAATCATATCTATTACGACACCAAGAGATTGTTAGAGCTATTCCCTGATGACATGCTTATGAAGATAATGCATAAGAAAGGTGATATACAATTCTATGAAGATGTGTTGCAAAATGCTATCAATAGAAAAATGGGCAGGAACACCCTGGGTAAAATTAGTGTTTTGCAATTACCAGCAATTCCGAGTTCTGAAAAACCAACTGATGATGAGCTAGATAGATTTTTTACCATGCTTGCACCTTACACAAAGAACAGGATAAAGTATGTGGAGGAAAAAATACCAAAACAGGCAGTGAGCTACATCAATTATATATCAACCAAAAAGAATCCAACAGCAGATGAACGAGAGATACTGCAAAGATTGGAGCATCTGCAAAAGGCAATACCTGAGAACTAATAGGTTTAAAGGAGGGCAGGGTGATATTATGAGCAATAAGCAGTTCAGAGTGACAATAACGCTTGATAGCAAAAAAGATCAGGATATATTGGAGCAGCTAGAGCAGATGGCAGAAAAGCACCAGATAGGAGCATTCATGTCTAACCTTGTTAGAAAGGCATTTGATAATTCTACTCCGAGCAGCTTTAGTGATGCAATGACCTTCGGTACACTTGGAGAGCAGACAAACAGAGCTAGATTTTTTAAAGAGGTAGCCGGGGCCATTAGGGATCAGGACTCAAGGATAGATGAAATATACTCCATGTGCAGGGATCTCTATGTCCAGGCAAGGGCAAACAAGGCCCTGGGGCTAGAAAAGAAAGCAGAAAGTTTGATGGTGGCACAATTTGTATTGCAACGCCAGCAAGATAGGATAAGAGAAATATTAGGTGAAAAAGATATTGGACATGTGTATGATTCAAACAAGCTCCTGAAAATAGAGGAACAGGCAGAAAAAGCATGGGAGTACATAGCTGAGACATATGCTAATATGCTCGCAGAAATCAAAGAGGCAGTTTATATGCCAGTTGGGATTATGACCGGAGTAGCCACGGGCCAGCAGCAGCCAGGTACACAGTATACTAACCAGGAGGTTCCTCAGATCGGCATCGTTGGAACAGATAATCAGAATCAGGGCAGCATTTCCAATAGAAAGGAATCAGCCAATGATAAAAGCATAGACCAAGTAAAATGGGATGAGAGCAATTCAGAAACAATCCTAGCCTGGATGGCCTCAGACGAAGATGGCTGATACATAAACATGAAATGAAACACCCAGTAAGCCTTTTCAAAGGGTTTACTGGGTATTTTTGTGTCAAAATGCAGACAAGTTTGTAAAAATCCCAGGCTATGAGCAGCAAGCTATGCATAGTTAATAGGAAAACCTAAGGGAAGGTAGAAAATTTTATGCTTCTATATGACTGGTAAAAATAATCATACTACGGAGCAACCCGAGCCTGATACACGGAATTTAGACTATAATACCCACTTCCCTGCCAAGCCTTACAATTACAGAATAGTGATGCATGGAATGGTTGAAATTTGTGGATATGTAAAATATGATGGTGTACACAATTTTAGCTAGTGAGAAAATTTGATAAGCAAATAAATGATAGAAAGCGTTGCAATTCATACATTTTTAGACTATCATAAACACAGCATATCACCAAATTAACAGTGAGGTGTTTATGATGACAAGTAGAAAGTATCGAAAAGCAGAAGTGACCGACCTTAACATAGCAATTAACTATCTGGTTATAGAGCGAATTTTAACATGCCTTGGGATATACCATACAATTAAAGAGAAATTAGATATTGAGGCAGGCAATATTGGTATATATGGTGCAATAATCCTAGAAGAAAAAGACGTCACATCAGAAGAATCTTCTGAGGAAGATAATATTAAAACCGAAGAAACAGATATTTTGGATGTAATATTCCGAAAAGCAAAAAATGGCACATTAAGAAAACATTTTTGGAGCTTAAAAAGGATAGATAAAGACACCCACAATAGATTTATCAAATTACTTCAAGATATTTTAAATGTGGATGAAGACATAATAACTGGAAAAAGGCAAATAGAGTTAGGCATTACAACACAACCCCAAATGAGGCATTTACACAGCCTTGTACACTTGCCAGAGATAACATTAGAACAATGTATGACAGGTAAAAAGCTCAAAAAAGGTATAGTTGAAATGGACTATAGTGAAGAATTTTCAGATTATTTAATCCATATATGCCAGAAATATAAAGATATTACATGGGTGTCTATGGTAGATACCATGAGAAAGTTTGATCGGTCTGTAAATACTGGAATTGGACACAAAAAGATTGGTGATGCCAAAACATTAGCAGAGGCACTTGAGCAATGTAAATATAATCCTTTAGGGATAAACCCACTAGCAACATTTATTGCTTTGATAGAACATGGATATATAAAATATGAAGAAGGAGAAACCTATCAAGAACTGATAGAGTCACTTTTTGAATTATACTTTAACAGTTTCAAGGAATACTCATCGGATGATATCAATTTTGAAAATGTGGAAGCATCTTGGAACAACAATATATATTGCCTAGATGCATTGATTTATCATATAATAAGGAAATGTAACGGAGCATTATCAGTCCCAAATCGCAGAAACAGCAAAATAGACATTACCCAAAAAGAATATTCCTTAGGAGGTATGAGAGATCACGCTCCTCTCGATAGCTTATTCCAGGATATTTTTGCAGAATACAATAATGCAGATAAAAAAGATAGTCCAATTCATGTTAACAGTAGATTTGGAGAGATAAGCTTAAATATTACAAATTATAATCAAGCAGCAGCTAGACAATTTGTTGTAATAAACATTGACCAGAACAACAAAGAGCAATCACAAAGCGGGAAGGAAGAATCTACATCCCAAAACAACGGAAATGGTTCAGCAAAGGTAAAGAAGGTTATATTGGTTGGGCCTTATGAAGCATTGACAGTAGTTGAAAATGTAGACTACTCAATATTTGATAAGCTCACCAGCAGCTTAGTCCCAGCTCCCTTTATAATATCCGAAGAGAGTGAAATCATTAAAATGATGTTAGGTTTGATTGAGGATTATGATGAGATAAATCCTCAATTAGCAGCTCAAAATTTCTTTGGCACTATACTTGAGGAACTGGATCATTGGCAGGAAAAGCAGGGGCGGGCAGTTGCCAAGCAATATGAGCTGGTAGAGCTAATTGATGCTGGAAAGGCAAATGATAGTGCAGCACATAGCCTAGTAGCTCTAGGAGAGACCATCAAGGAAAATGCTGAGTACATTACCCAGCTGGAATCCTGGCAGGGGGCCTTTGAATCTAATCCAGATAAATGGTTAGAGGATCAGATGATATACTATACTGAAAAGTATGCAGATAATCAGAAGCTGTTATCTGTCATTTTCAAAAAGATCAAAGAAGGATTTAAGCAGGCAACAAGGCAACTGGAAAAGCAGGAAAAACAGGAGGACAAAGTAAACAAGGCCGGGCGGAAGCCCAAGAAGGCCAGTCCTATTATCTACCTAAAAGAGCCCATTGAGGTCTATATAAAGCTGTGAGCTATAACAAAGGGTATCTCCGTTTATGGAGATACCCTTAATTTTTGTACCACGGGGCTGTCCATTAGGATGGTTTAGAATTTAGATAAAGTGGTTGACAAACCAAGGATTTTCTGTCACCACTATTCAGACATTTCCTGATGGAGGGATAAAATATGGGCAAGAAAGGCGAGGTAGACAGCAAAGTAAAGACTTCTGATGTGGCTAAGATAAATATTATGTTAGGAATGGTCACGGCACTGTACAATTCAGGAATGATTGATGATATTACATATCTCAAAACCAAGAAATGCATAGAGCGGGGTGAGGAAAGTGATATTTGATTGGGACAAGGTAGATAGTAACACAATCATTCCAATGGTGTTCTATGGCAGAGTGAGCACGGAGCATGAGGCACAGCTGGAGGCATTTAAGAACCAGCTGCAATGGTATGAAGATCAGCTTAAGATGCACCCAAATTGGAAGCTGGTAGAACCCATTGAGACATACCTGGATAAAGGTATCACAGGAACCCAGGCTAAAAAGCGGCCTGGGTTCCTACATATGATAAACGATGCTAAGAGCGGCAAATTTGCCATGGTGGTCACTCGTGACGTTTGCAGGTTTGCAAGAAATACTGTTGATACACTGGCATATGCTAGGCAGCTAAAAGAGATAGGCATACAGATTTATTTTGTATTTGATAACATCAAGACCATCCAGGATAATGATGGAGAATACAGATTGACCATCATGGCAAACAATGCTCAGGAAGAGAGCCGCAGGATTAGTGAGCGTGCAAAAGCTGGGCAGTATATCTCCCGGGCCAATGGAGTGCTATATGGTACTGGCAATATATTAGGATACAAGAGAATTAGAAGGAAGTCAGACCCGGATAAAAAGAACGCCATAGGTGATAAATCAGTTCCCACATTTGAGGTAGTCCCTGAACAAGCAGAAACCGTCAGACTGATCTTTGAAATGTATGCTGAAGGATACGGGCTGAAACGTATAAAAAATTATTTAGAGCAAAACGGGTATAAGACAGCTACAGGAAAGACAAAGTGGTTTGAATCAAGTTTAAGCAGGATACTTGGCAATCCCATGTATATAGGCAAGCAGTATCAGTGTCAAACAGAGGTTTTGGACTTCTTGAGCCATAGGGTCAAGAAAAACAGCAAAGAGGATTATGTACTTATTGAGGGGGATTTTGAGCCCATTATATCCGAAGAACTCTTCCAGAAAGTGCAAGAAATCAGGGCATCTAAGGTAGTCAAGGCCGGATTTACTGGGAAGTCTCATGGTGTAAGACAGTCTAAGGATAAGTGGATACTCAAGCTAGAATGTGGGTGTGGCAGCGGGTTCCAGAGATACAAATGGAGAACCAATGCAAGCACTGGGGAGGAAATAGGTGGCTATGCATGTAGGCATAGGGTGATAGACGGATCAACAGAATTCAGAAAAAGCAAAGGGATGCCTATTGATGATACATGCAGCCTGCCATCAATACCCGAGTGGAAGTTAGACTATATGGCCTTGGAGATATTTAAGAAGATATGGGGAAATCAGGCAGATACTATATTTGAGGTTTATAGGCTGATTTCACAGAACTATCACATTGAGCAGGTTAAAACCAGAGAGTCACCAGAATATCTTGAAAAGCAAATCCAGAAATGTCAGAGCAGATTAGTTGCATTGGTAGACCTCTACACAGATGGGGATATATCCTTAGAAGTATATAGGAGCAAAAGAGATGAATATACTTCTCGCATGGAAACGCTGAAAGCACAGTTAAAAGAAATAACGGCGAACAGCGGTGACACTCAAGAGGAGCTGATTAAGGAAAGGCTTATAGCAATAAAGCAGCTGCTAGATGATATGGCTCTTTGCAATAAGGAAAAGTCACCTAATGAGCTAATAAACAACTTTGTAGATAAAATTGTTGTCAGATCGCAAACTGAGTTTGAATGGTATATAAATATAAATGGCAATGCTGAAAAGTATATAGCAGAAAATTGTCCTAAAATTCATAATGAGCCATATAGAGACCGAGCAGAGAAAACCAAGAAACTTAGAGACAGCAGCTACTACAATATATTTAGACTACATATTGGTTTCGATGAAGTCAGAGCATTTAAGAAAAGGTTTGGAAAATTTATCAGGCAAAGTCAATGGAAAGACACTGATGTGGTAGTCTATATGAGATAAAAGATATACCTGTAAAACAGCATATAGGTTATTTGAGGATAGTTATTTTAAGTGAGAGAAAAGTAACTAGGGGATGCCCGCCCCTCAATGCAGAGGCATTGGAAGTTGGCTTGCAGGCCCAACAGGGATTCATATTGTGTGTCCCTCCACACGAAAGAAAGGCCGTACTGATGGTTCATGATCTTTCCATCAGTACGGCCTTTCTGTTTAACTAGAAGAAAGAGAAGGACAAATACTTTCGCCCAGAAAAGTTTCATTTTCTATGGAATAGGGGCAAATATTGGACAGATAAAGGCTTAGAATTAAAGGGAATAAAAGGGGCTAAATATTGAACGCACCTACAATGGATGATATAATAAAACATATAACCAACTGGGGGGCGAAGAGAAAGTGTTTGCATCATTTTTTAAAAAGAACTATCAGAGTGATTGCATATAGAAAAAATATGAACTTTATGATATTCTAATAAAAACATAATAGGGGGATGTTTTATGGAATATCAGAATACAATGTGCTTTGAGATATTTAAAGCTTGTGTAGAAGCTATACATGACGGTGAACTGATACAGCAGGTAAGTCGTGGAGATAAAGAATTTCACTTCCAGAATTGGTGTCAGAAAAGACTGGAAACCGTTGGGGTTCACTTTGAAGGAAGCGGTCGCAACATATATCCAGATTTTTGTTTAGTGGAGAAACCAGAGGGTTATGAAATTAAGGGATTAGCATATCCTGGGCGTGAAAAGGACTATGATGCTAATAGTAATGTACCTTCTGGCAAGCATAACGGGCGTACTATATTCTATATTTTCGGTAGATACCCAAGCAATAAAGAAGAAAATCAAACTGAATACCCTGTTATTGACTTAGTGATCTGTCATGGTGATTTCTTAAATGCACAACATGATTATGTACATAAGAACAAGCATGTTGATGGATTTGGTACTTATGGTGATATAATGATTAGGGATAGAAAAATGTATGTAGTCCCTACACCATTTGCACTTACTAAAGGTACTGAGGGGCTTGTTACATTGATTATTCCAGATGATTATAGTGTTCCAGAAGGGTTTGTTTGTGTGGGAGATCTGATAAGAACTGAGGATGATAAATTAGTAGGTGGATACAGCTTTGATTTACGCACAAATGAGCTTAAAGCAAATATGGTAGAAAACCCAAATGCAGGAAAGCAACATAAATTCAAGGCATATAGATGTAGTGGTCAATCAACTAAAAAGGTATACATGAAATCTGATCCGGAGAATAGCTTAAGTGATGAATAATAAAGAATCAACAATATTCCCTGTAGATAAGGTAAGTATTCTGGCTGAAAAAGAAAGCTGGCGCAAGGAAATCAACAGACCTATTTATCATATACATAAATGGTGGGCACAAAGGCTTGGAACAGTGTTTCGTGCCTTATTGTTGCATCTGATGAATGATAACAAAGCAGATGAATGGGAAAGTTTTTATAAGCAACACGATTTTAAACAGCATATAATCTTAGATCCATTTATGGGTAGTGGAACGACTATTGGTGAAGCAGTTAAATTAGGCGCAAAAGCTATAGGTTGTGACATCAACCCTATAAGCACATTTTTAGTTACTCAAGCATTAACAAAAGTGCCTATTGAGCAGTTAATATCTGCATATAATGAAATTGAAAATGACATTTCAAAGGATATACTAAGCTATTACAAAACAGTAGACCCAGTAACAAATAAAGAATTACAGGTACTATACTACTTCTGGGTTAAGTTGGTTATTACCCCATCTGGAGAAAGTGTACCTCTGTTTTCTAAATATGTGTTTGCACAGAACGCATATGCTTCAAAGAAGCCAAAAGCACAAATAGTATGTCCTCACTGCTGGAATGTATTTGAAGGAAAATATAATGATACAGTTTCAGTTTGTAGTGAGTGTGGATTTTCATTTAATCCCCAGAAAGGGCCTGCCAATAACACTACAGTAATAGATTCCCATGGCAGCAAGTATAAGATTAAGGATCTTATACCAAAAGATGGTACTCTTTTACAAGAAAAAATGTATGCCATACTTGCTATAGATGATCAAGGAAATAAAAAATACCTGCCTATAAAAGATTATGACTTAGAGTTGTACAAAAAGGCACAAAGTGAACTGCACAAGTGTAAACTAGCACTACCACAATATGAAGTGAAATCTGGATATAATACAGATCAGGCACGGGGATATAACTACTTAAGCTGGAAGCAATTCTTTAATGATAGGCAGTTGTTATGTCTTGGAAAATTGCTAGATAGGATACTTAAGATTGATGATGAGAATATTAGAGAGCAATTAGTGTGTTTATTCTCAAGTACTCTTGAATATAACAACATGTTCTGTAGCTATAAGGGTGAGGGCACAGGAGCAGTAAGGCCAATATTCTCAAATCATATACTAAAGCCTGAGAGAACACCCCTAGAAAACTCCGTTTGGGGGCATTACAAGAGCAGTGGTTGTTTTTCAAGTTTATTTAAAAGCAGATTGTTAAAAGCAAAAGAGTACTTAGATCAGCCATTTGACTTAAAGATAGATGAAAAGAACGGCACATGCGATAAAGTAGTGGTAAGTAACCCCATTGATGTAACAATGTGCAAAACATGGGAAGAGTTAAATAGCACAGAGCATTCCGCTTTAATTCTGAATGGGGATAGTAGTAAACTTCCTATTCCTGATAATGTAGTTGACTTTGTGGTAACAGATCCTCCATATTTTGATTTTATTCATTACAGCGAACTTAGTGACTTCTTTTATGCATGGTTAAGCCCGGTACTTAAATCTAAATACACATTCTTTTCTGAAACAACATCCAGAAGAGATAACGAAGTACAGCAAACAGATGCTATGGAGTTCTCAAGATTATTGGGAAATGTGTTCTCAGAATGTCATCGTGTGCTTAAAAATAAAGGTAAGCTTGCATTTAGTTTTCATCACTCTAGGGTGGATGGCTGGTTAGCTATTGCACAAGCTATTAAACAGGCAGGCTTTTACATTGATGAGTGCTTCCCTGTTCATGCAGAATTGATGGCATCTACCCCAAAAGCAGGTGCAAAAGAACCTATAAGCTTGGATGCTATGATCATATGTGGCAAAGAGAAAAAAGAAGTAACAGAAGATGAAATTAAAGAAGAAGCAATTAATTATGTGAATAGCATGAAGGCAAGTGGGAAAAAACTATCCAAAGCGGATGTATTTGTAATTTGTGCATCTCAGTGTCTGAGCAAGTTAGTATTTGATAATTGCAATACAGATAAAAAATCAGAGTGTTTAACCAGAGTTTATCAAAATGTGATAGCAACCTGTGAGATGTAAAGCAGATTTCGATCACGATTAAGGAATTATGGCACCCCGGAAGGTTCCCATCTCGGTCACTATGTTTGGGTAACAGGGGCCCAGGCTGCGATAAAGGAGATGTAATTCTCTGCCTCGACGCTTACAAAACGCATAACAGCAAGCCTCCGGTCAATGACCGGAGGCTTGTGTTTTACGGGAGTGTATGGTAGGATAGCCGTGAAGCAGGATACAAACCGGAGACCGCAAACGGAGGAAACATGAAAAGAAAGGGAACGATCATTCTTGCGATGCTTCTTGTATTTGTTATAGAGGTTTGCTTGATCTACACACTCAAGGGCAAAATGGACACGCTTTTGCAGTTTACGAAAATTTTTTCGGTATTCCTGCTCGTCCTGCTTGCGGGTCAGCTGAGAGATGCGGGAAAGAGCGAGTAAGCGTTTCAATCTGCTGAAGAGTGACAGAAGCCACAGATAATAAGAAAAAGAGGAGCGCCGCTTGGCGCTCCTCTTTGCTGTGCAGTTTTATTTCGCTTATGCCAGAGCAGCAGTGATAATGGCCATCGAATAGACCTCCTGCGCGTTGCAGCCGCGGGAGAGGTCGTTGATGGGGGCGTTCAGGCCGAGCAGGATGGGGCCGTAGGCGTCGAAGTTGCCGAGACGCTGGGCGATCTTGTAGCCGATGTTGCCCGCGTTGATGTCGGGGAAGATGAAAGTGTTGGCGTGGCCGCCGACGGCGTCGGAGATATGCTTGGTCTTGGCGACGACGGGGGAGACCGCCGCGTCGAACTGGAACTCGCCGCCGATGGGGGTGTTGGGCATTTCGGCCTTGGCCTTCTCGCAGGCGTTGCGCATCTTGTCGACGTCCTCGCCCTTGCCGGAGCCGAGCGTGGAGTAGCTCAAAAAGGCGACCTTGGGGTCGACGCCGAAGATCTTCGCGCACTTGACGGTCTCGCGGCAGATCTCGACCAGCTCGTCCTCGGTGGGCTTGATGTTGATGGCGCAGTCCGCCATGGCCAGCACCTCGTTCTCACCGGACGCGGCGGGACGGACCATGATGAAGCAGGAGGAGACGATGTTGCTGCCGGGCTTGGTCTTGATGAGCTGCAGCGCGGGACGCACGGTGTCCGCGGTGGAGTAGGTCGCGCCGCCGAGCAGGCAGTCGGCCACGCCCATCTTGACGAGCATGGTGCCGAAGTAGTTGCCCTTCTTCAGCGCGTCGCGGCACTGCTCGGGCGTCATCTTGCCCTTGCGCAGCTCGACCATCTGCTCGACCATCGCGTCCATCTCGGGATAGTTCGCGGGATCGGCGATCTCGGCGCCGCGGATGTTGAAGCCGGCGTCCTCGGCGGCCGCGGCGATCTCCTCGGGATTGCCGACGAGCACGGGCTTGAGGAAGTTACCGGACAGCAGACGGGCGCTCGCCTCGAGAATGCGGGGGTCGGTGCCTTCGGTGAAGACGATGGTTTTGGGGCTCTTTTTCAGGGTTGCGATCAGTTGACCAAACATATAGAGATTCCTCCGAATTTCTGTGCCGCAGGGGGGCGGCAGGAATTAACGGGAACAGTATACACCTCTTTTTTTCGCGTCTCAACACCAAATCATAAAAAATTTACAATTTTTCCATGATTTTTTGAAATGACGAAAAACAGCCGAAAATCCGCAGATGTTGTGCCGAAAGTGTACAAAAACGCGCAGATGTGGGGCGGCGCCCCGCCGCCGCGCACCGCAGGCGGCGAGTCTTTGCGGAAAGCGGGGGTTGACGCGGCGGGAAAAAGAGGGTATCATAGCGTTTGTTACAAATTGTAACCTTTTTTAATGTCTTATGAGCTTGCGGAGTGAACATGGAACAGCGCAAAGGGAAGAGGCAACTGAATCAGGGCGTGCGCGTCAAGCGCACGGAGGAGAAAGAGAAGCGCGCCGACCGGAGCGCGGAGCGCACCCGGGAGGCGACTGCCGTCAGAGCGAAGCGGACGACGGAGAGCAGAGCGGCCCGCGGCGCGAAGACGTCGCTGGGGCAGAAGCTCAAAGCGATCCACGGCAAGGTCCGCAAGGCGGTGCACGAATCCCGCGAGCGGAATTTCCCGGAGTCCAACGGCGTGGCGGGGCAGCTGCTGCTTTTGCTGTGCGGCCTTGCGGCCTACTGGGGCGCGTTGGGACGCGAGAAGCTGCGCCTTGCGCGGCGCAGCCATATCCGCCGCACCGGCGGAACGTCCCGCGCCGCAAAATGGTGCAGAAAGAAGTATTACCCGCTTGCCTTCGGCGGTGCGGCGCTGGTGATCGCGGCGACAGCTGTTTTTGTCTCGCGCTATACCTTCGGCACCACCGTCATTTATGAGGGACAGGTGCTCGACACCGTGGCGAGCGAGCTTGAGGCGAAGCGCGTCACGGCGAGCATCGCGGACATCACCTCGGAGACGCTGGGCAAAACGTTTACGTTCTCCGACAGCTCCATTCAGTACACGAGCGGTCTGGTCGAGCGCAGCGCGGTCGTGGACCGCGCCGAGCTGGAGGAGGAGCTGACCGACGAGATGGGGCTTGTCACACAGGGCTACTCCCTCTACATCAACGACGAGCTGATCGGCTCGACGCAGTATGAGGGCGCGCTGGAGGGCCTGCTCGACCAGCTCAAGGAGAGCTATATCTCCGAGGATACGCTGACCGTTGACTTTGTCGAGGACGTCCGCATCACCAAGGGCTACGTCCCGACCGAAAGCATTATGAACCTCGGCCAGATCGCCGAGATCCTCAACTCCACGAAGGAGGGTGAGGTGACCTACACGGTCGTCAAGGGCGACACCTGGAGCGGCATCGCCAACAGCCACGGCATGACGACCAAGGAGCTGCTGGCCATCAACCCCGACTTCGACATCAACCGCCTGCAGATCGGCGATGAGCTGACGCTCTCCAACGCCGTGCCGTATCTGACCGTTATGGTCACCGAGCGGCAGAACTACGTCGAGGATATCCAGTACGACATCACCTACACCGACGACGCGACCATGTACAAGGGCGACTACAAGGTCCTCTCCAAGGGCGTCTACGGCACGGCGGACGTCGTGGCGGATGTCACCTATGTCAACGGCGAGGAGACCGAGCGCACCGTCATCTCCAGCGTCACGCTCACCGAGCCGGTCACCGAGCAGCGCGCACAGGGCACCAAGGCGCGCCCGAGCTGGTATCCCACCGGCAGCTTCCGCTGGCCGACGAGCGGCCGCATCACCTCCTACTTCGGCTACCGCAACACCGGCATCCGCGGCGCGTCCACCAACCATAAGGGCATTGATATTTCCGTGTCCTACGGTACGCCGATCTACGCGGCGGACGGCGGCGTGGTCAGCTTCTCGGGCTACAAGGGCGCGATGGGCTATGTGGTCATTATTGACCATCAGAACGGCTTTAAGACCTATTATGAGCACAATTCCTCGCTCCTGGTCTCCGCCGGACAGACGGTGTACAAGGGCCAGCAGGTCGCCAAGGCCGGCCGCAGCGGCGTTACCAGCGGCGTCCACTGCCACTTCGGCATCCAGTACAACGGCACCTATTATAACCCGCTGAACTATCTATCCTGACCCGAATTTGAAGGGGCGTCCGATCGGACGCCTCTTTTTTCGGCAAAACGGCAGTTTTTTCATAAAAAATGAGCCGCCGTGGCAATAAAAGGCTTGCAATCGGCATAAAGCTATGGTAATATGCTTATGTTATTTCAGTCGGTCAGGCAGAGTGGACTTTCGGTCCGCTCTTTCTTTTGCAATTTTTGCCTTGAACAAACACTTTTGCACACGAAAGTGAGGGAGCTATGAAAAAGGTAACGGAGATCGTCGCGGAGCTCGCCCGCCCCGTTGTGGAGGAGCACGGCTGCACCCTGTGGGACGTGGAGTATGTCCGCGAGGCAGGGCAGTGGTACCTGCGCCTTTTGATCGACAAGCAGGGCGGCGTGGACATTCTGGACTGCGAGGCCATCTCGCGCGTCGTGAGCGACCTGCTCGACGAGGCGGACCCCATCGAGGGGAGCTATGTCTTTGAGGTCGGCTCCGCGGGAGCCGAGCGCCCGCTCAAGCGTCCCGCGGACTTTGAACAGTTCATGGGCGCGGACGTGCTGCTCAAGACCTACAAGCTGCGCGACGGGCGCAAGGAGTTTTCCGGCGTGCTCACGGGCTATGACGACGGCGCGGTGAGCCTGACCGTCGGTAGCGAAACGCTGCGCTTTGAAAAGCCGGAGATCGCGCTCGTGCGTCTCCGCTGCGACTTCTGACAACCACCACTTTATCATAAATAATAAGGAGCTTATTTCCATGAAATGCGATGAAATCTTTGCCGCCCTTGCGATGCTCGAAAAGGAGCGCGGCATTTCCCAGACCTTTATGATGGATAAGATCGTGCAGGCGCTCACCACCGCCTACAAGCGCGACCACGAGGGCGTGGAGAACGTGATCGTGGACGTGGACGAGGCAAAGCGCGATCTGAAGATGTATGTGCAGAAGGAGGTTGTCGAGGAGGTCGAGAACCCCGGCACGCAGATGTCCCTCGAGGATGCGAAGAAGCTCTCCGCCAAGTACGAGGTGGGCAGCATCGTCAATCTTCCGGTCGATAACGTCGAGTTCGGCCGCATCGCCGCCGGCAACGGCAAGCAGGTCATCATCCAGGGCCTGCGCGAGGCCGAGAGCGGCATGGTCTACGAGGAGTACAACTCCAAGCAGCATGAGATCCTCACCGGCGTCGTCACCCGCATCGACCCGCGCAACGGCAGCGTCGCCCTGCGCATCGGCACGGGCGCGGAGGCGACCGACGCCATCTTGACCGCCGGCGAGCAGGTCAAGGGCGAAACGCTCGTCGAGGGCCAGCGCATCAAGGTCTATCTGGTGGACGTGCGCCGCCAGTCCCGCGGCCCGCAGGTCGTCATCTCCCGCACGCATCCGGGCTTGGTCAAGCGCCTCTTTGAGCTGGAGGTCCCCGAAATTTATGACGGCACGGTGGAGATCCGCTCCATCGCGCGCGAGGCGGGCAGCCGCACGAAGATGGCGGTGTGGAGCAACGACGCCAACGTCGATCCCATCGGCGCCTGCGTCGGTCCCCGCGGCCAGCGCGTGAACAACATCGTGGAGGAGCTGCGCGGCGAGAAGATCGACATCATCAAGTACAGCGACGACCCCGCGGAGTACATCGCCGCGGCGCTCGCGCCCGCCGACGTGGTCGAGGTCCGCATGGCAGAGGACGGCAGCAAGGCCTGCCGCGTCATCGTGCCGGACGACCAGCTCTCTCTTGCCATCGGCAAGGAGGGGCAGAACGCCCGCCTCGCGGCGCGTCTGGTCGGCTATAAGATCGACATCAAGCCCAAGTCCTACAAGGACGAGGAGTAATTCGGAGGGGAGGCAGTCCCGTGCAGAAAGTGAAAAAGCTCCCGCAGCGCCAATGTGTGGGCTGCCGCGAGAGGAAGGAGAAGCGTGAGCTGATCCGCGTGGTCCGCTCGCCCGAGGGCGGGATCTCGCTGGACTTCAAGGGCAAAAAGCCGGGGCGCGGCGCGTACCTCTGTCCCGACCTCGAGTGCCTGAAGCGGGCGAGAAAGTCCCGCGCGCTGGAGCGGGCGCTGGAGACCGCCATCACGCCGGAGCTTTACGACGAGCTGGAAAGGGAGATGGTGAGCGGTGGATAAGCTTTTGAATCTCATCGGCCTTGCCCAAAAGGCGGGCCGGCTGGCCGTCGGCGAGGAGCCGACCGGCGCGGCGGCGCGGGCGCGCGACGCGCGGCTCATTCTGGTCGCCGCCGACGCCGCGGAAAACAGCGTGCGCCGCGTGCGGCACTTTGCCGACGCGGGACAGTGCCTCTGGTGCCGCATCGGGGCGGATAAGGACGCGCTTGGCCGCGCGGTCGGCCGTTCGAGCTGCGCGATGCTGGCGGTCACGGACATCGGCTTTGCCGAGGCCATCGCCAGGAAGCTCGCCGAGGGCGACGAGCGCTTTGCCGAAACGGCGGAGAAGCTCGCGGTCAAGGCCCAGCGCGCCGCCGAGCGGCGCAGGGAGGCCGAGGCGCATGAAAAGAACGTCCGCACCGGCAAGAAGCGTCCGGCGAAAAAAACGGCGGAAGCAGGCGAAGCGGAGCCGAAGCGGGCAGAAAAGCGTCCCGCGCTGCGGTCTGCCGCGGGAGCGGGCGGAAAGCGCCCGACCGGCGCGCAGAGCCGCGGCGACGCGAAGAAGCCGAGCCGCGAGGAGCGTAAGCGCAGCGCCGTCAAGGCGGCGGCAAGAGCGCGCTACGCGGATTCCCGTCCGGTCAAGCGCGGCAAGGGCAGCGCGAAAAAAGAGAAGCAGTAATTCGGTCCCATCACATTTGGAGGTGTTATATTGGCTATTACGGAGAACAAGAACAAGGTAAGCAGTCTGGCAAAGGACTTCGGTATGCAGTCGAAGGATATCATTGCCATCTTGAAGGACTACACGGAGGCCCCCAAGGGTCACTCCCAAGTGCTGAGCGACCGTGAGCTGTCGATCGTATTCGACTATCTGACGCTGCACCATCAGGTGAAGATCGAGACGATCTTTGCCGAGACCTACACGGAAAAGAAGGAGGAGCCGAAGGCGGCTCCCGCTCCGGCTGTGAGCGCACCCAAGGCCGCGCCCGCTCCGGCGGCGAACGCACAGCCGGACGCCGCGAAGACGGCGGCTCCGCAGACAGCCGCGCCCAAGGCGGCTCCCGCCGCGGGGCAGACCGCGCCGGGCAAGTCGACCGCCACGCAGCAGCCCACGACCCGCGTGCCGGAAAAGAAGATCGTGGATACCCGCAAGTCCACCAACGTCAACCTCGACAAGTATGATGAGAAGCTGCAGGACATGGCCGAGCGCAGCAGCGCCGGCGGCGGACGCCGCGACAACCTGAGCGCCGGCAAGGAGAAGTTCCGCAGCGCCGCGAACAAGAAAAACGGCAGGGGCGCGCCGACCTTCTCCAACAAGCGCCGTCAGGAGGAGGCCGAGAAGATGCGCCGCCTCCAGCTCGAGATCG